>PPYF01016682.1_pt1 | contig 482971 bp, 425 predicted proteins | sample 1559871 | NCBI WGS metagenome assembly PPYF01 (sample SAMN08240021, study PRJNA423297) | Human gut metagenome, whole genome shotgun sequencing project. | reverse complement strand
TTAGAGAAGAAAGTTTTGATACTTTTCATAATGAACTCCTGCTTTGAATTAGTTGAGTAAGCGTGTTTTGCTTCGATGGAGGTATCATACCAGTTTTGTGATGTGGGTCAATATTAAATTCAACTATTTTTTAATGATTACAAAATCATTTTAATAACAAAAAAGCAGTGAAAAATAGCAGAAGTGAACATCAGAACCGGGATAAAACAGAGTGTTTCTGCTGATTGTGATTTACTTAATTGATTTGTAAGAATTTTTTAGTCGGCAGAAAGATGTTGAAAATGTTAGTGACACGTTACGGCGGCAGAGAAACCGGTTGTTTTGCCTCTGAAGCGGTAATCTGTTTCAACTTTTTTTGAAAGAATAACACGGTGATAAAAAAAGGGGTGGCCGGAGCCACCCAAAACTGTGCATTTAAAGGATGAGACTGTTGTTGTTAATTAATGGCGGTTGCGCACTAACTGGTAGCGGCGCGTAATGTATTCAACCGGCGCACTCCAGATATGCACCAGACGGCAGAACGGGAAGATCAGGAACAGTGTCATACCCAGCACCAGGTGCATGCGGAAGATAAAGGCAACCCCTTCCAGATGCTCTGATGCACCCCCCTGAAATGTCACGACAGACTGTGCCCAGCCGACCAGTTTCATCATCTCGCTGCCGTCAGTGTGCTGTGCGGAGAACGGAATGGTGCCCAGTCCCAGAATTACCTGGATCACCAGCAGGGTGATGATCAGGATATCGCCCGCAGATGATGTCGCACGGACGCGCGGGTTGGTCAGACGGCGTTTGAGCAGCAGACCGCCGCCGATCAGCGTCATCACCCCGCAGGTGCCGCCCGCCACCATCGCCAGCATCTGTTTCTGCGCCACAGTGATAAACGGCTCATACATCCAGTGCGGCGTCAGCATGCCGACGAAATGCCCGAAGAAGATACCGAGGATCCCGACGTGGAACAGGTTGGAAGCCAGACGCATCCCTTTTTTATCCAGCATCTGACTGGAACCGGCACGCCAGGTGTATTGTCCGTAGTCATAACGCAGCCAGCTGCCGATGATAAACACCGCGCCCGCGATATACGGATAGATATCAAAGAAAAACGTATTCAGGAAATTCATGGAGTTACTCCTTTCGCCGCAGGGGGAACCGGCGCGTCACCCACCTGAATGTAATTCGGGGCGACACTCTGTGAAAAACGACGCTCATGCTGTGTCAGAACAGAATTGTCACAGCCTTTATCGGCCAGGAATGTCACCTGTTCTTCTTCCCAGACCGCATCCAGTGCAGCCGGGGTGTCATCACGGGCTTCACCGTCCACCTGACGGGTCAGTGAGCTGAGTGTCAGGTCGCTGTCCGCCATGGCCAGCAGCAGGCTGAACAGTTCATGGTAATGACTTTCGCGCTGACGCAGCCGCTCACCGAGCAGGGCGAGGATCGGCGCGATGTCTTTCAGCCCCTGACAGGCCTGTTCCGGCGGCATAACAGAGAGATATTCCAGATAAACCGGCAGGTAATCCGGCAGTTCGCGGCTGCTGAGGGTGATCCCGGCCTGCTCATACTGCTCCAGCAGGGACACCATTGCCTGGCCGCGATCGCGTGACTCACCGTAAACGTGTTCAAACAGCAGCAGAGAGGTGGCCCTGCCGCGATCAAACAGTTCACTGTAGCGTGCCTGACTGTCGAGCAGCGGCTCAGCGGTCAGTTCAGCGACGAAGTACATCAGTGCGGCGGCCTGAGTCAGGCGCAGCTCGTGCGCCTGTTCAATCTCTGCAATCAGTTCGTCGCGGTGTCCCCAGAGCTCCTCATTCGGGTAATCCAGCAGGCAGCCGATAATTTTTAAGCTGATCATGATGAATGCCTCTCTGAGATTGGTGCATCTGCCGGTGTTTTCTGCGTGATATCAATGGCATCGATACGGCGGCTGTTAAACAGGTTAAATTTGGTATCGCTGCCGTGGCAGCCGTCACCGAAGCTGAATCCGCAGCCGTTGCGCTCAGGGAATGCCTCGCGGGCCAGTTCGCGGTGTGATGACGGGATCACAAAGCGATCCTCATAGTTGGCGATAGCCAGATAGCGGTACATTTCCTGTGCCTGGGCTTCTGTCAGACCGACTTCTTCCAGCGCACTGATATCGCGGGTTTTATCCACGGTTTCAGCACGTTTGTAGTGACGCATGGCCAGCATCCGTTTCAGGGCACGCAGTACCGGCGCGGTATCCCCGGCGGTCAGCAGGTTGGCGAGGTACTGAACCGGGATGCGCAGACTTTCCACATCCGGCAGTACGCCGCTGTGCGGCAGCATACCCGCATCGCTGACAGACTGAATCGGTGACAGAGGCGGCACATACCAGACCATAGGCAGGGTGCGGTATTCCGGGTGCAGCGGCAGAGCAAGTTTCCACTCCATTGCCATTTTGTAGACCGGCGATTTCTGTGCCGCGTCAATCACACTCAGCGGAATGCCGTCTTTCTGCGCCTGGCGGATCACTTCAGGGTCGTTCGGGTCGAGGAAGATCCCGAGCTGACGCTCATACAGATCTTTTTCGTTATCCGCGCTGGCCGCTTCTTCAATGCGATCCGCATCATAGAGCAGCACACCGAGGTAACGGATACGGCCCACACAGGTTTCCGAACAGACGGTCGGCTGACCGGCTTCGATACGCGGATAGCAGAAAATACATTTCTCGGATTTGCCACTTTTCCAGTTGAAGTAGATTTTTTTGTACGGACAGCCGGTCAGGCACATACGCCAGCCGCGGCATTTGTCCTGATCGATAAGGACGATGCCGTCTTCCGCACGTTTGTAGATAGCGCCGCTCGGACAGGTCGCGACACAGGCCGGGTTCAGACAGTGTTCACACAGACGCGGCAGATACATCATAAAAGTCTGCTCAAACTGGCCGTACATCTCTTTCTGCATGTCGGCGAAGTTTTTGTCCGCGCTGCGGCGGCTGAACTCACCGCCGAGGTCATCTTCCCAGTTCGGGCCGTTTTCGATTTTTGTCATGCGCTGACCGGTGATCAGTGAGCGCGGACGGGCGGTCGGCAGATTGCCTTCCGGGGCATTTTTCAGATGATCATAGTCGTAAGTGAACGGCTCATAATAATCATCCAGCTCCGGCTGGTCGGGGTTGGCGAAGATTTTTGACAGCAGGCCGATTTTGTTACCCATACGCGGCACCAGTTTGCCGCGGATGTTTTTGATCCAGCCGCCTTTCCATTTTTCCTGGTCTTCCCAGTTATGCGGGTAGCCCAGGCCGGGTTTGGTTTCGACGTTGTTGAACCACGCGTATTCCACACCTTCGCGGCTGGTCCAGACGTTTTTACAGGTGACAGAGCAGGTATGGCAACCGATACATTTATCCAGGTTCAATACCATGCCGACTTGGGAACGTATCTTCATTATGCTTTCTCCTGCCCGCTCAGGGTCTGTTGATAACCATCCTGCTCACCGTCGAGCCAGTCCACATTTTTCATTTTGCGGACTACCACAAACTCGTCGCGGTTGGAGCCGACAGTGCCGTAATAGTTAAAGCTGTATGCCAGGTGGCTGTAGCCGCCGATCATATGAGTCGGTTTCGGGCAGACACGGGTGACGGAGTTATGAATACCGCCGCGCATACCGGTCACTTCCGATCCCGGCAGGTTAATCTGACGCTCCTGGGCGTGATACATAAAGATCATGCCGTCCGGGATACGCTGGCTGACAATCGCACGGGCAGTCAGTGCGCCGTTGCTGTTGAAAGCTTCGATCCAGTCGTTATCCTCAATGCCCAGCGAGCGGGCATCGTCCTCACTCAGCCATACCACCGGGCCACCACGGCCGAGGGTCAGCATCAGCTGGTTGTCGCTGTAGGTGGAGTGAATACCCCATTTCTGGTGCGGGGTCAGGAAGTTCAGGGCTTTCTCCGGATAACCGTTCGGTTTTGCGCCCAGCAGCGGTTGTGCCGCACGGGTATCCACCGGCGGACGGTACACCACCAGAGACTCACCAAATGCACGCATCCATTCATGATCCTGATACAACTGCTGACGGCCGCTCAGGGTACGCCACGGGATCATCTCGTGAACGTTGGTGTAACCCGCATTATAAGAGACATGCTCATCTTCGAGGCCGGACCAGGTCGGGCTGGAGATGATTTTGCGCGGCTGCGCCACGATGTCGCGGAAGCGGATTTTTTCATCTTCTTTATGGATGGCAAGATGCGTATGGTCGCGGCCGGTCACTTTACCGAGCGCATCCCAGGCTTTCACCGCCACATGGCCGTTGGTTTCCGGTGCCAGTGACAGCACGACTTCTGCCGCATCAATCGCGGTTTCAATTGCCGGGCGACCTTCCGCTGCGCCCTCAGTGCGGGTGCGGTTGAGTTTTTTCAGGAAATCGACTTCTTCCTGAGTATTCCAGCTGATACCTTTCCCGCCGTTGCCGAGTTTATCCATCAGCGGCCCCAGCGAGGTAAAGCGGGCATAGGTGTTCGGATAATCGCGCTCCACCACCATCAGGTGCGGTGCGGTTTTCCCCGGGATCAGGTCACATTCGCCTTTTTTCCAGTCCTTCACATCAAACGGCTGCGCCATTTCGGCAGCGGAGTCATGCTGGATTGGCAGCGTAACAATATCCGTCTCTTTACCCAGGTGGCCCGGGCAGAGTTCAGAGAAGGATTTGGCGATCCCTTTGTAGATTTCCCAGTCGGTTTTGGATTCCCAGGCCGGATCGACCGCAGCGGTCAGCGGATGAATGAACGGATGCATATCCGAGGTGTTCATATCATCTTTTTCATACCAGGTGGCGGTCGGCAGCACGATATCGGAGAACAGACAGGTGCTGGACATGCGGAAATCGAGTGTCACCACCAGATCCACTTTTCCTTCCGGGGCATTATCCACCCATTCCGCTTCTTCCGGTTTCACGCTGCCCTGTTCGCCGAGATCTTTACCCAGCAGACCGTTTTCGGTGCCGAGCAGGTATTTCAGCAGATACTCATGGCCTTTACCGGCGGAGCCGAGCAGGTTGGAGCGCCAGATAAACAGGTTACGCGGGAAGTTCTGCGGATTATCCGGCTGTTCCGCCGCAAAGCGGATAGTGCCGCTCTTCAGGGCTTCTGCGGTGTAAGCCTGCGGATCCTGACCGGCTTCTTTTGCTCTCGCCGCGATAGTCAGCGGGTTCACGTTCAGCTGCGGTGCGGACGGCAGCCAGCCCATGCGCTCAGCGCGGATGTTGAAGTCCAGCAGGCTGCCGCTGAAGCGGGATTTATCCGCCAGCGGGGAGAGAAGCTCCTGCGGCTGAACAGTTTCATAACGCCACTGGCTTGAGTGGTTATAGAAGAAAGAGGTGCTGTTCATATGACGCGGTGGGCGTGACCAGTCAAGCCCGAACGCCAGCGGTAACCAGCCGGTCTGCGGACGCAGTTTTTCCTGGCCCACATAGTGTGACCAGCCGCCGCCGCTCTGGCCGACGCAGCCGCAGAACACCAGCATATTGATGATGCCGCGGTAGGTCATATCCATGTGATACCAGTGGTTGATACCGGCACCGACGATCACCATTGAACGGCCGTGGGTTTTCTCGGCGTTATCGGCAAACTCACGGGCAATGCGGGAGATGTGATGCTGGCTGACGCCGGTCACTTTCTCTGCCCAGGCTGGGGTATAGGCCTTGATTTCACTGTAATCCGCCGCGCAGTTCACATCGTCCAGGCCGCGATCGATACCGTAGTTGGCGAGGGTTAAATCGAAAACACTCGCCACACGGACTTCACTGCCGTCTGCCAGACGTACCACTTTCACCGGCAGTTTGTGCATCAGCACTTCATCCAGTGCCACACCTTCAAAGAACTCATTTTCAATGCCGCCGAAATACGGAAAAGCGACATCAGCAACTTCATCGTGCTTATCCAGCAGGCTCAGCTGCATGGTGATCTCATCACCGCTCTTGCCGTCACGCGGCTCTAGGTTCCATTTACGGGATTTGTCCCAGCGGAACCCGATAGAGCCCTGTGGTGCCACCAGTTGCTGACTGTTCTCATCAATGGCAATAGTTTTCCACTCAGCATTTTCTTTCTCGCCGAGAGAATCCACCAGATCAGATGCCCGCAGCATACGGCCCGGCACATAGCCGCCTTCCGCACGCGGATCCAGCATCACCAGCATCGGCATATCGCTGTAAGTGCGGACATAACTGGTGAAGTATTCCGCCTGACGCTTCGCGTGGAACTCATTGAGGATCACATGACCCATCGCCAGTGCAACGGCACTGTCTGTACCCTGTTTCGGGTTCAGCCACTGGTCACACAGTTTGGCGATTTCAGCATAATCGGGCGTGATCGCGACAGTTTTGGTACCTTTATAACGAACTTCGGTGAAGAAGTGCGCATCCGGGGTACGGGTCTGCGGGACGTTGGAACCCCAGGCAATCAGATAAGAGGAGTTATACCAGTCTGCTGATTCCGGCACGTCAGTCTGCTCACCCCAGGTTTGCGGGGAGGCCGGCGGTAAGTCGCAGTACCAGTCATAGAAACTCAGGCAGGCACCGCCGATCAGGGATAAATAACGGGCACCGGAAGCATAGGAGACCATCGACATCGCCGGGATCGGCGAGAAGCCGATAATACGGTCAGGGCCGAACTGTTTGGCAGTCACAATATTGGCTGCCGCAATCATTTCATTCACTTCCTGCCAGTCGGAGCGGACAAAACCGCCGCGGCCGCGTGCCTGTTTGTAGCTTTTGGCTTTTGCTTCATCATTAATAATGGATGCCCATGCATCGACCGGATCCGTGTGCTGCGCTTTGGCTTCGCGCCACAGTTTGATCAGGCGTTTGCGTACCATCGGATACTTCACGCGGTTTGCGCTGTACAGATACCAGGAATAGCTGGCACCGCGCGGACAGCCGCGCGGCTCATGATCCGGCAGATCAGGACGGGTACGCGGGTAGTCCGTCTGCTGCGTCTCCCAGGTCACCAGCCCGTTTTTCACATAGATTTTCCAGCTGCATGAACCGGTACAGTTCACGCCGTGGGTGGAACGGACAACTTTGTCATGCTGCCAGCGGCTGCGGTAACCATCTTCCCAGTCGCGGTTGACATTCAGCTCTTGTCCGTGGTCGCCGGAGAAGGTTTCCCCGCGCTGCTTAAAATAACGGAATCTGTCTAAAAACTTGCTCATTCGGTAATCCCCCGATAAGCGCCGGGCGCTCACATTGCTCTGATTATCAGAATTGAATTAATTATTTTTTACGGCCGTATACCAGCCATGTGGTCAGAATGCAGACCACATAAAAGACAACGAACACTTTCATTGCACCGGCAGGTGAGCCGGTCAGTGTCAGTGAAATACCAAAGGCATTCGGGATAAAGAACCCGCCGATAGCGCCGATGGCAGAGATAAAACCGAGTGCGGCAGCACTTTCGGTGATAGCTTCATGCTGGGCTTCTTTTTCGGTACCGCCCTGTGCCAGCACGCGCTCAGTGGTGATTTTGCGGAACACCACCGCAATCATCTGGAAAGTAGAGCCGCTGCCGAGACCGGCAGTGAAAAACAGCACCATAAAGACGCCGAAGAAGGCGGCAAATGAACCGGCATCATTTTTGCCCGGCAGTGTGAAGAACAGCAGGAATGCGAATACCGCCATGACCACAAAGTTAATAAAGGTCACGCGGATACCGCCGAATTTATCGGAGAGGAAGCCGCCCAGCGGACGGGCCAGCGCACCCAGTAACGGGCCGAAGAAGGCGAATTTCAGGATAACGATATCCGGGAACTGGGTTTTCGACAGCATGGCAAACCCGGCGGAAAATCCGATAAATGAGCCGAACGTGGAGAGATAGAGGAAGCTCAGGATCCACAGATGTTTGCGTTTCAGAACCGGTAGCTGCTCTTTTAACGAGGCTTTGTTGGCAGAGAGGTCGTTCATCCCCAGCCAGGCTGCGGTGGTAAACAGCAGCAGGAACGGCACCCAGATCCACGCGGCATTCTGTAACCACAGCTCAGAGCCGTCCGGCTGGGTCACGCCGGTGCCGCCCATAAAGCTGAACACACCGAATGTCACAATAAATGGTGCGACCAACTGCATCACACTCACTCCGAGGTTACCCAGCCCGCCGTTGATACCCAGAGCTCCGCCCTGTTTCGCTTTCGGGAAGAAGAAGCTGATATTCCCCATACTGGAGGCAAAGTTTGCCCCGGCGAAGCCGCACAGCAGGGCGATAATCACAAACACCGCATACGGCGTTGACGGGTTCTGCACCGCGAATCCGAGCCACACACACGGCACAATCAGGATCAGGGTACTGAACGCAGTCCAGCGGCGGCCGCCGAAAATCGGAATAACAAAGGAGTAAGGAACGCGCAGGAGTGCCCCGGAAACAGACGGCAGCGCGGTCAGCATAAACAGCTGATCGGTGGTAAAGTTAAAGCCGACTTTCGGGAGATTGACGGCAACGGCGCTGAACAGCATCCACACACAGAATGCCAGTAACAGGCAGGGAACGGAGATCCACAGGTTGCGTGATGCAACCCGGTGCCCGCTCTCTGTCCAGAATTTTTCATCTTCCGGGCGCCAGTCGGTAATGACGCCCGCTGATGCCTTGCCTTCGGAGATCTGAGCCATAATACACCTCAAAATTATGCTGAAATTAAAGGCGTTTTACGTGGGTTATAAGGTGCTGATACTGATCTTAATCAAAGGGTGAACCGATTGATTTTTAAGCGCAAAACCGTCATTCTACTTTAGGGGTACGGTTGTTAATCTGATGAAAATACGTAAAATCAAACGGTTAGTATCATTATGATTAGTGTGGGTTATAACAGCTAATCCCTCAAGGTTTTAAGGGGTACTACTTTGGTGGTAAGTGTTTTTTCGGAGAAATCGGAGAGAATAACCGGTCAGTTCAGAGGAGCATCAGTGCATGCTGAAACACACATCTATTCTTACCCAAATCACCGGTTTTATGGTGCTGCTTACCGTCTTTGCGGTGATTGGCATGGGGCTGACCAATCAGATCACGGAAAGTGTGCAGGGCAATGCGCACGCGATTAATAAATCCGGCACATTGCGGATGCAGAGTTACCGTTTCCTGTCTGAAATCCCCCTGACCGCACATTCACAGCAGTATCTTGATGATTTCGAATCCGATTTAACCCTGCTTGCCGGAATGAAAGCAGTCAGTCCGGCCAAAATACAGCAGCAGTTTCTCTCTGTGGAACAGACCTGGCGGCAAAAGCTGCGTCCGGCACTGGAAGCGGCAAAACAGCCGGAAGAGGCCCGAGCGCTGGTGGCCGCGTTTGTCAGTCAGATTGACAGCCTGGTGTCGGCTATCGATCACCAGACTGAATCCACCATCCGGCTGGTGGCGGCCATTCAGCTGGTCTTTATCGCGCTGATGATTTTACTGCTGCTGTTATCGGCGCGGCATTTCCGCCGCCGGATCCTCCATCCGTGGCAGCGGCTGCTGGCGCAGGCAGATGCGATGGGGCAGGGGAATTTTCAGCCGCGCTTTGCGGATTATGACCACCGCGATGAAATCACCATGATCGGCAATACCCTCAACCGTACGGCAGAGGAACTGTCTGCGCTCTACGGGGAGCTGGAATCTCGGGTGGCGGTCAAAACACAGGATTTACAGGAAAAAAACCAGATGCTGGCCTTCTTATATAAGAGCGGGCAGCGGCTGAATAACACCAATGACCTGACCACTCAGCTGACGGATATTCTGCGTGATCTGCATCAAATCATGCCGGAAGGCGCACTGTGCCTGCGGATTTTTGAGGATAATAACGCCACCCGTTTTACAGAAATCGGTGACTGCGGCTGCGTGCCGTCACAGACACAGGAACAGCTGACCTGGAATCTGAGCGGGCCGATTAACCGTTACGGGGTATTGACGCTTCTGTTACCGGCCGGACAGCAGCTGAATAGTGAGCAGCAGAATATGATGCAGATGCTGAGCAAACAAATTATTTCAGCCTTTGCACTGGCTTATCAGCATGAGCAGCAGCAACAGCTGATTCTGATGGATGAGCGCTCAGTGATTGCCCGCGAACTTCACGATTCTATCGCGCAGTCGTTATCCTGTCTGAAAATTCAGATAAGCTATCTACAGATGCATTCCGCGCAGATCCCGGAAAATTGTCAGACACTGCTGATCGAAATGCGCCAGGAAGTAAACGGTGCTTATCATCAGCTGCGTGAGCTTCTGACCACTTTCCGCCTGAAACTGACTGAGCCCGGGCTGCTTGCCGCGCTACAGAGCACGCTGGAGGAGTTTGAGCAGCGGATGGGTTACCGCATCGGTTTTGATTTTCAGCTCTCCGGGCGCCAGGTCTCCGCGCACCAGACCATTCATGTGGTGCAGATTGTCCGCGAGGCGCTGAGCAACATCCTCCAGCATGCCAATGCGTCGAGGGCGCAGGTAATATGCCGGTCAGAAGACCAGATGATTTATATCAGCGTGGAAGATAACGGGGAAGGGATCCCGGAACATCCGGAAAAAAATAACCATTACGGGTTATCCATCATGCGGGAACGGGCAGCCACACTGCACGGAACCTGCCGGATAACCACACGGGAACAGGGCGGCACTCAGGTGCTGATAAGCTTTCCCGCCAATACAACTATAAGAATAAATGAAGACGATTCAGGAGCAAGGTAAACAATGACGAACAGAATACTTTCGGCCGGAGAGATTATACTCAGTGATCCGGATGAAGCCGCTGACCCGGCCTCTCCCTCCACGATCCTGCTGATAGACGATCACCCGATGCTGCGTAACGGCGTCAGGCAATTAATCAGCATGGAGCCGTCACTGACTGTGGCCGGTGAAGCCGGGAATGGCCGCGACGGCATTGCGCTGGCGGAATCACTCGATCCGGATCTGATTCTGCTGGATCTGAATATGCCGGAAATGAACGGCTTTGAAACCCTGGATATTCTGCGGCGCAAACCGCTCTCCGGCCGGGTGGTGGTGTTCAGTGTGTCCAACTACCGGGAAGATCTGATTACGGCACTGCGCCGCGGGGCGGACGGCTATCTGCTCAAGGATATGGAGCCGGAAGAGCTGCTGGTGGCACTGCGTCAGGCGGCCGCCGGTAAAATGGTGGTCTCCCCGGCACTGACCGAAGTGCTGGCAGGCGCGCTGCGTGAGGTGCGCAGTGATGATGAGCCGGATATCAACAGCCTTACCCCGCGTGAGCGCGATATACTGAAACTGATTGCTCAGGGGCAGCCGAATAAAATGATCGCCCGTAAACTGGATATCACGGAAAGCACGGTAAAAGTGCATGTAAAAAACCTGATGAAAAAAATGAAGGTAAAATCACGGGTGGAAGCAGCGGTATGGGTGTTGCAGAACAAATAGTACCGGTATCTATCCGGCCTCTCTGTATAAAGGAACAGATTATGATTATTGCAGCACACCGCGGCTTTGCCGCCCGTGCACCGGAAAACACGATGGCGGCATTCCGGCAGGCTGCGGAGTTTGGCTGTCTGTGGATTGAAACCGATGTTCAGCTCAGCGCTGACGGCGTGCCGGTGCTGATCCACGATGAAACTGTGAACCGCACCACCAACGGCAGCGGGAAAGTGACGGATCTGACCTTACGCGAACTGCGGGCACTGGATGCCGGGTTATGGGCGGGGGAGGTATACCGGGGGGAAAAAATTCCGCTGCTGACCGACCTGCTGGTGCTGGCGGAAGAATCCGGATTGCATCTGAACCTGGAACTGAAAACCGAGCTGACAGACAGCGACCACGCAATTGCCCGGTTGTGTGAAGCCACCGCAGCAGTACTTGAAATGCAGAATTTCCCGGCAGAGCGGATTCTGTTTTCCGGCTTTGATACCCGCACACTGCGCCATATGCACAAACGGATGCCGCACATCCGGCGCGGACAGCTCTGGGAAAAAATTCCGCCGCAGCCTCTGGCACTGCTTCAGGAGATTGACGCGTTCAGTGTGCATTGCGACTGGCTGTTTCTGCGGGAAGAAACGGCGAAATCGCTGAGAAAGGCCGGTTATCAGATCTTTTGCTATACACCGAATTATCCGGAGCTGGTCGCGCATTATGCGGACTGGGGAGTGGGAATGCTGATAACGGATAACCCTGCAATATACAGGGACGAAAATCGTTTTTCTTAATGCTATATTGCATCAGTATTACACCGGCCTCTTCCGACAGGCCGGTGTTTTTATTTTGACTGGCGAAAATACAAGTTATTGGAGTTATATTTAATAAATCATAATAAAATTCTTTTTATTATTATCAGATGAACAAAAAGAGGATAAAAACTGTAACAAAGTGATACAGGTTTAATCATACAGGGAGTTATCTCAAATATCCTTTTTCTGACACCATCATTACCCATCCTGTTTGTTTTTATATAATGAACTGAAATTACATGACTATTTTCCCTGTTATTACTATTTGTGGTTACTCACAGATAGATTTCACCAATTGTTCTTAAGGCAACGAAAGAGGAATGATTATTTGCATGACTGCTCCGGATTCACTTATTCTTTACCCGATCTGATAGTGATGATTTATCGGTATTATTTTGTTATCAGTGATTTTATTGCTGCTGAATAACCAGGATTAAACTCACTTAATTTGTATTTGGCTGAATGATATCAACTGAAAATAAAAGGCAGTGGCTGGCTTCTTTTCCGATAAAGGATGCAGTAATTAACAGGGATCGTTACCTTTCCGGTCTGATTCTCCGGTGGATATAGTGTGTAATAACGGGATTTTTATGTTTATTACTATCGTTAATTATTCCGGATAAACCTAAAAGGAGTTAAATATCCCGGGTAAATCAGGTTTTGCTATGTGTGATAATAATATATCTCTATTGAAAGAAGTTGGTTTTTTCTTAAAAAGAAGGCGAAAAAGTCAGGGATTAACAGGTTCGGAAGTGGCTGAGAAACTGAATATCAGTCAGCAGCAGATATCCCGCTATGAACGCGGGCTGTCGGTGCTCAGTCCGGATGTCATGCTCAGGTATTGTGCGGCGCTGGGAATGACGGAGCGTGAGATCAGCGAACTTTTCTCCATTATCAGCACCCATTATCAGTCTGTTATTTCCGGACCGGAAGATACAGATGACACTGATAACCCGTAATGCTGACTATCCAACTGTTATGACTCTCCCTTTACGCGTGTATTTAATATCACCAACCTTTTTCTGTCTGATGACATCTGAATGCTGTTAATAATATGTTGCATTAACTTCATATCATCAGCAGGCAGGTGTTTTTATTAAACCTGTAATTTCTCTCTGTAAGAGTTAATTTTATAAATAGGAATGAATGAAAATGATGATTAACAAAAAAGCACTCGTTGTAGCCGGGCTTTCACTGGTTATTTCTGCCTGCTCAACATCACCGGTAAAGAAAAACACGGCAGCAGTTAAAAACCCGCCGGTAAAACAGCAAACCCGTTCCGCGACACCTAATGTGACCGGTAATAACGCGGCACAGGCGTATGTGGGAAGTAAACAAATTGCATCTCAGGGGATTGTTATTGCATCCACCAATAACGCCTGTGTGGACGGATTTAATTTTCTTAAAGGCGTAAATCAGGCTGAATTTAATGATTTCTCATCAAGCTACGGACGTATTAATCAGAACTATACCTTCTTAAACGTCAATAAAGAGATTATGGATAAAGACTCCCGTGAAGTGTTATCCATGACACTGAATAAAAAACTGGACACCTTATGTACCAAAGTTCAGTACGCAGGTTTCATTGGTGTGAAGGATAAAATAAAAGCACTTTCTGATATTTAATTTTTTTTTGGATTTTTAATCTTATTTCGGGGATGTATTCATGCCTGTGACTTCGTATTACTCAAAAACAAAGAGGGTAACAGCCTATCTGTTACTCTTTTTGCAGTTATTTTTTCCGGTGTCGACGGCAACATTATCTGTTGCCTACGCGGCAGAACATGACAATGAATTAATCATGTCAGAAACATTTGACGGACTTAATGCATTGATGGATACATCTCCGAGTCCGGCTCCGCCTCCGAAACCACAGGGCGGAAAAACCGCTTCCGGCAGCACTCTGAGCGGTGAGGGATTTACCGTTGAGATGCCGTCCGGCAGTGAATACGGCGTGATGCCGGCTGGTTCGGACAGTGGCTTTATCTCCGGACAGAACGGCATGCCGTTCCCGATGAGTGTCAGCACGCTGCCTGACCCGGCGAACCCGGCACCGCGCGATAATACCGTGCGGACCGATGATATCTTCAGTGCCTTGCCGACCCTCGGTCTGCCGGATATTTCTCCGGAAGATGAAGCGGCACAGAATGAAGCCCGTCTGGCGGGTAACGCCTCACAGGCCGGGCAGATCCTCTCCAGTGAGGATGCGGTGGATGCATCTCTCGGCTATGTGCGCGGTATCGGTGAAAACCTGCTTAACCAGCAGGTGAATGACTGGCTGAACCAGGTGGGCCACGCCCGTATTCAGTTCGGCAGCAATAAAACCGGTGATGCGGATGTACTGGTCCCGTTAGTTGATAATCCGAACAGCCTGTTCTTCTCACAGATCGGGCTTCGCGCTAATGAAGAACGTACCACCACCAACCTCGGTCTGGGCTATCGTCAGTATGAAGACGGCTGGATGTGGGGGGTTAACAGCTTTTATGACTACGATATCACCGGCAGTAACTCGCGGGTCGGTGTCGGCGGTGAGTTATGGGCCAATTACCTGAAGTTTGCGGCTAACGGCTACTTCAGGGTAACAGACTGGCACCAGTCAAAACTGCACGAAATGCGCGATTACGATGAACGCCCGGCTAACGGGTTTGATATCCGTGCGGAGGGCTATCTGCCTGATTATCCGCAGTTAGGCGCATTTGCAAAATATGAACAGTACTTCGGTGACGGCGTCAGCCTGGCCAGTACCACCTCTTCCGGTGAACTGAAAAGTAACCCGTCGGTCTCCACCATCGGGCTCAGTTACACCCCGTTCCCGCTGATCACGTTCAAAGGTCAGACATCCCGTGGTGATTCCAACGACAGCCAGATTGGAATGGAACTTTCCTACCGTTTCGGCGTGCCGCTGTCACAGCAGCTGGATACCGACAATGTTGATCTGATGCGTAACCTGGCGGGTAACCGTTACGACTTCGTCGACAGAAACTACAACATTGTGATGCAGTACCGTAAGCAGGAACTGCTGCGGATTGCCCTGCCGCCGACACTCAACGGTGAAGCGGCACAGACACTGCCGGTGACGGTCAGTGTGCTGAAAGCCAAATACGGTCTGAAATCTCTGCGCTGGTCAGCGCCTGAACTGCTGGCAAACGGCGGTGAAATCAAACAGACCGGGCTGACCACGGCAGATATTACGCTGCCGGAATATATTTTTATGGATCGTAACGGCGGGCCGCAGGGCTACCGTGTGACCGCTGTCGGTGAAGATAACGAGGGTAACCCGTCCAACACCGCAGAAATGTGGGTGAATGTTATTCCGTCAGTGGAAACCATCACCAAACTGACCGTCACGCCGAACCAATCCTTAATCGCCAACAACAGTGACCAGTTTACCGCTGTGGCGCTGTTACAGAATGACAAGGGCGAAGTGCTGCCGAATAAAGCAGTGACTTTCAGCGTTTCCGGTCTGAAAAATCCGGAAGGCGTGACCATTTATGATGCGGACGGCAACAGCGGCCAGACACTGACCGTGATCTCCGGGCCGGACGGCACGGCAACCGTGAAAATTATCAGTAAATCCGCCGGTAAAGGATTGCTGAAAGCCAAAATGCGTAACGGTAACAGCCGTACCGAAGCAATCACCTATATTGCTGATATCAATACAGCAAAAATTAAAACCCTTGAATTAACCAATAACAAAGCAGTGGCTGACGGCCAGGCGAAAAACATCGCTGTGGCAACGGTGACTGACCAGTTCGATAACCTGGTGGAAAACTTCCCGTTAACGTCCAGAGCGGATAACGGTGCGACAGTCGCGGATCCGAACCAGCAGACTGACAGCAACGGCCAGGTCACTATCCGGTTCAGCAGTGAAACGGCCGGGGATTCCAAACTGGTGGTTGAGGGAACGGGCACGTCGAAGAGTGTGACAGCACAGTTTATCGCGGATATCAGTACCGCGAAGATTCAGAGTGTTGTGGTAACTCAGGATAATTCGGCGGCGGATGGTAAAGCGAAGAACAGTGTTCTGGTAACCGTCACTGATAACCGCAACAACCCGATCGCCGGTGCACCGGTGACAATCAAAGTACCGGGAACTGCCGGTTATCTGACTCAGCCTGCCGGTGGTCTGACAGACAGTAATGGTCAGTTGCGGGTGAATATCACCAATACCAAAGCGGGTCAGGATAACTATACCTTCAGTATCAATGACAGCCGTGAAACTGCGGTTCTGACCTTTGTTCCGGATCTGTCCACCGCAACCATCACGTCCCTGATCAGTGACAAGAAAGCCATTATTGCTGACGGTACTGAGCAGGCGATGCTGACCGTGACGGTGAAAGATGCCTTTAATAACGTGATCCCGGGTAATACCGTTAACCTGACAACCACACTCGGCCAGCTTAGTGATCAGAATGTCGTTACCGGCAGCAACGGTGAGGCAACCTTTACACTGACCGGTACCCGTGTGGGTGATGCGACTGTCCGTGCGATCAACGCCACAGACGCAGCCGGTAAAACCACCGTTGTCCGTATCACACCTGATAACAGCTCGATGGCTGTCCGCAGTGTGCTGTTAAACGGTGATCAGACAACCAAAGTTGCCAACGGTACAGATAACTTCACCTATACCGTCCTGGTTCAGGATAACAATGGTAACCCGATCCAGGGTGTCCCGGTTACTGCATCCGCAGATAATCCGGCAGCAGTTGTACTGGTAACAGGCACTACCAATGCGGAAGGTAAAATCACCATTACCTTAGCCGGTACCAATAAAGCGATGGACAATGTTCTTGTCAGCGCGGCGCTGGACGGCGGGGTAAGTGTGGATGCGGATAAGAGTGTTAACTTTATCTATAACATCGACACCGCGAAGGTCAGTAAAGTCACGCTGAACGGCGATGTCACTCAGAAAGTGGCTGATGGTCTCAGCAGCTTTACCTATACCGCGCAGCTGGTGGATAGTAATGGTAACCCGATCCGTCAGGCAGATCTGGATGTGAAGTGGACGCAGAACAAAGGCAGCGATGTGGTGCTGTCGGCGGAAACCAGCAAAACCAACGCAGACGGTGTGGCGACTATCACTCTGATCTCCACCACCAAAGTGGCGGATAACATCCGTGTCAGTGCGCAGTATGCCGGTACGCCGGTTATTCAGGCGGATAAAGCCGTCAGCTTTATTTATAACGTTGCCTCAGCCAGAGTCAGCAAGGTGGAACTGAACGGCAGTGTGACTGAAAAAGTCGCCGATGGCCTCAGCAGCTTTACCTACACGGCACAACTGGTGGATGAGAACAACAACCCGATCCGTCAGGCGGATCTGGATGTGAAATGGACGCAGGACAAAGGCAGTGATGTGGTGCTGTCAGCCGCAACCAGTAAAACGGATGCGGACGGTAAAGCCGTGATTACTCTGACGTCGACCAAAAAAGCAGCGGAGAATATCCGTGTCAGTGCACAGTACGCAGAAACGGCTGTGGTACCGGCAAACAAAACTGTCAGCTTTATCTTCAACATTAATATGGCCAAAGTCGGCACTGTGGAGCTGAATGGCGCTGTCACGGAGAAAGTGGCAGACGGCACCAGCAGCTTTACCTATACCGCACAGTTGGTGGACAGCAACGGTAACCCTGTCCGCAAAGCAAACCTGGATGTGAAATGGATCCAGGATAAAGGTGCGGCGGTAAAACTGTCCTCCGTTGTCAGTAAAACTGATGCCGATGGTAAAGCGACTATCACGCTGATTTCGACCACCACGGCGGTGGACGATGTCCGTGTCAGCGCGCAGTACCAGGAAACGGCAGTCGTGCCGGCGGATAAAACCGTCAGCTTTATCTATAACATTGCCTCAGCCAAAGTCGGTTCCGTGACTCTGGAAGGCGATGTGGTACAGAAAGTGGCGGATGGTGTCAGCTTCTTTACCTATACCGCGCAACTGGTGGACGGCAACGGGAACCCGGTTCGTCAGGCCGATCTGGTGGTGAACTGGAGCCAGGATAAAGGGACGGATGTTGCTCTGTCGGCCACAACCAGTAAAACGGATGCCACCGGTAAAGCAACCATCACTCTGACTTCCACCAAAAAAGCCGTGGATGATGTCCGCGTCAGTGCGCAGTACGCAAGTACCGCCAAAGTGGATGCGAATAAGCTGATCAGCTTTATCTTTGAACTGACCTCCGCCAAAGTCGGTACAGTTACCCTCAACGGTGATGTGACGGAAAAAGTTGCTGACGGTGTGAACGCCTTTACCTACACCGCACAACTGGTGGACGGCAACGGTAACCCGATCCGTCAGGCCGGTCTGGATATTAAGTGGACGCAGGATAAAGGCAATGATGTGACGTTGTCTGCTGTCAGCAGTAAAACCAACACGGATGGTCAGGCCACAGTCACACTGACGTCGACTACAAAAGCGGTGGATGATGTCCGTGTCAGCGGGCAGTACGAAAGTACCGCCAAAGCGGCAGCGGATAAAACGGTCAGCTTTATCTATAACGTTAATCTGGCCAAAGTCAGCACTGTGACCCTTGACGACGCTGTTATTGAAAAAGTGGCGGATGGTGTGAATACCTTCACTTACACCGCGCAACTGGTGGACGGCAATGGTAACCCGGTCCGTCAGGCCGGTCTGGATGTGAAATGGACGCAGGACAAAGGTAATGATGTCGTGCTGTCTTCGGCAACCAGTCAGACCAATGCCGATGGTAAAGCGACCATCACCCTGAAATCCACCACAAAAGCCGTCGATAACGTCACGGTTAAAGCACAGTACAAAGAAACGGCTGAGGTTGCTGCGGATAAGACGGTCAGCTTTATCTATGAACTGAGTTCAGCCAAAGTCGGTACCGTGAAACTGGACGGCACTGTCACGCAGAAAATCGCGGATGGCACCAGCTTCTTTACCTATACCGCACAGGTTGTGGACGGTAATGGTAACCCGGTCCGTAAAGCGGATCTGGTGGTGAACTGGACGCAGAACAAAGGTAACGATGTTGCTCTGTCGGCCACAACCAGTAAAACCCGTGCTGATGGTACAGCCACTATCACGCTGAAATCGACAACCACTGCGGTGGATAATGTCACCGTCAGCGGGCAGTACGAAAGTACAGCTGCTGTGGCGGCGGACAGAAATGTCAGCTTTACCTATGAACTGACTTCAGCCAAAGTCGGTACCGTGACCCTGGACGGCGATGTGGTGCAGAAAGTGGCAGATGGCGTCAATGCGTTCACCTACACCGCACAGCTGGTGGACGGTAACGGTAACCCGATCCGTCAGGCAGATCTGGTGGTGAACTGGACGCAGGACAAAGGCAATGCAGTCGTGCTGTCAGCGACAAGCAGTAAAACGGATGCCACCGGTAAAGCCACTGTCACACTGACATCGACCACAACTGCCGTTGATAACGTTACAGTGAGTGCACAGTACGAAGATACCGCGAAAGTGGCAGCGAATAAGGCCGTCAGCTTTATCTTTGAACTGACGTCAGCCAAAGTGGGCACCGTGACCCTGGAAGGCGATGTGGTACAGAAAGTGGCGGATGGTGTGAATGCCTTCACTTATACCGCACAGCTGGTTGACGGCAACGGTAACCCGGTTCGTCAGGCGGATCTGGTGGTGAACTGGACGCAGGACAAAGGTAATGATGTGGCGCTGTCGGCGACAACCAGTAAAACGGATGCCACCGGTAAAGCCACTATCACCCTGACCTCCACCAAAAAAGCAGTGGATGATGTACTCGTCAGTGCACAGTATGCCGGTACAGCCAAAGTGGATGCCAATAAGCTGGTCAGCTTTATCTATGAGCTGAGTTCAGCCAAAGTCGGTACCGTGAAGCTGGACGGCGATGTGGTACAGAAAGTGGCGGATGGTGTGAATAACTTCACCTATACCGCGCAACTGGTCGATACCAACGGTAACCCGATCCGTCAGGCGGATCTGGTGGTGAAATGGACACAGGATAAGGGCAATGATGTCGTGTTGTCTGCTGAGACCAGTAAAACCAATGCGGACGGTAAAGCAACCATCACGCTGACCTCGACCACCAAAGCCGTTGATACCATCACCGTGAGTGCGCAGTATGAAAGCACCGCGAAAGTGGCGGCGGATAAGACGGTCAGCTTTATCTATAACCTGACATCCGCACACGTCAGTACTGTGACGCTGAAAGATGATGTAACAGAGAAAATTGCCGATGGTGTGAATACCTTTACCTACACTGCACAACTGGTGGATGGCAATGGTAACCCTGTCCGTCAGGCAAATCTGGATGTGAAATGGACGCAGGACAAAGGCAGTGATGTCACGCTGTCAGCGGCAACCACTAAAACGGATGTCAACGGTCAGGCGACGGTCACCCTGAAATCAACCACCAAAGCGGTGGATACCATCACGGTGAAAGCGCAGTACAAGGAAACCACCGAAGTTGCGGCGAATAAGACTGTCAGCTTTATCTATAACATGGCGTCAGCCAAAGTCGGTACGGTGAAACTGACCGGTGATGTGGTGCAGAAAATTGCTGATGGGGCAAATAACTATACCTTCACGGCGCAGTTAGTTGATAACAATGGTAACCCGATCCGTCAGGCTGATCTGGTGGTGAAATGGACGCAGGATAAGGGCAATGATGTTGCGCTGTCGGCCACAACCAGTAAAACGGATGCGGACGGTAAGGCTGTTATCACCCTGACCTCCACCAAAAAAGCCGTTGATACCATCACCGTGAGTGCGCAGTACGAAAGCACGCCGGTTGTGGCAGCCGATAAGACGGTCAGCTTTATCTATGACCTGGCGTCAGCGCATGTCAGTACGGTCGCGCTGGGCGGTACAGTGACAGAAAAAGTCGCGGATGGCGTGAGTTACTTCACTTACACCGCACAACTGGTGGATGTGAATAACAACCCGATCCGTAAAGCAGACCTGGATGTGAAATGGACGCAGGATAAAGGCACGGATGTGACGCTGTCGGATGTAACCAGCAAAACGGATGCCACCGGTAAAGCGACGATTACCCTGACTTCCACCACAAAAGCGGTCGATACCATTACCGTGAGTGCGCAGTATGAAAGCACCGCGAAAGTGGCAGCGAATAAAACCGTCAGCTTTATCTATAACCTGACATCCGCACACGTCAGTACTGTGACGCTGAAAGATGGTGTGATTGAGAAAATTGCCGATGGCGTGAATACCTTTACCTACACTGCACAACTGGTGGACGGTAACGGTAACCCTGTCCGTCAGGCAAATCTGGATGTGAAATGGACGCAGGACAAAGGCAGTGATGTCACACTGTCAGCGGCAACCACTAAAACGGATGCTGACGGTCAGGCGACTGTCACCCTGAAGTCAACCAAAAAAGCGGTGGATACTATCACCGTGAAAGCTCAGTATCTGGATACCACCGAAGTTGCGGCAGACAAGACGGTCAGCTTTATCTATGACCTGGCGTCAGCCAAAATCGGTACCGTGAAACTGACTGGTGATGTGGTACAGAAGGTGGCCGATGGTGCGAACAACTTCACCTACACCGCTCAGGTGGTGGATGCTAACAACAACCCGGTACGCAAAGCGGATCTGGTGGTGAAATGGACGCAGGACAAAGGTAACGATGTCGCGTTGTCAGCAGCGACCAGTAAAACGGATGCTGATGGCCGGGCAACCATCACCCTGGTTTCCACCACAACAGCGGTCGATACCATTACGGTGAGTGCACAGTATGAAAGTACGCCGGTTGTGGCAGCCGATAAGACGGTCAGCTTTATCCATGACCTGACGTCAGCACATGTCAGCACAGTGATCCTGGATGGTGATCTGGTTGAGAAAGTGGCAAACGGTACGAACAACTTTACCTATACCGCGCAGTTAACGGACAGTCACGGCAACCCGATACGCCAGGCGAATCTGGATGTGAAATGGACGCAGGATAAAGGTACGGATGTTGTGCTGTCAGCGACAACCAGTAAAACGGATGCTGAGGGCCGGGCAGTTATTACGCTGAAATCGACGACCAAAGTGGTTAAAGATATCACTGTGAAGGCTCAGTATGCTTCGACTGCTGAAGTGGCAGCCAATAAGACGGTCAGCTTTACTTATGACCTGGCATCAGCGCACATCGGTAAGGTAACGCTGGATGGTGATCTGATTGAGAAAGTGGCAAACGGCACCAACATCTTTACCTATACCGCACAGCTGGTGGATGCCAATAACAACCCGGTCACACAGGCGGATCTGGATGTGAAATGGACACAGGATAAAGGCAGTAATGTCATCCTGTCAGCGGCAACCAGTAAAACGGATGCGACCGGTAAAGCGGTTATCACGCTGAAATCGACCACCAAAGCGGCTTATGATATCAGTGTCAGTGCTCAGTACCTTGAGACCGCACAGACTGCGGCTGACAAAACCGTCAGCTTCACAGCGGATCTCGCAACGGCGCACATTGCATCGGTCAATCTGAAAGGGGAAGTCACCCGTAAAGTGGCCAACGGGACAAATACCTTTATATTTGTTGCCACGGTACTTGACGGGAACGATAACCCGGTAAGGGATGTCGCGCTCACCTGGGAGGGCAGTGCACCAACAACCACAACACTGACCGCGGCTGCGCCGAAGACGGGTGTTGACGGAACGGTGGAAGCCACACTGACGAGTTCGATGACACCAACGTATGACATTGTTGTTTCGGCCAAAATGGACGGACAGAACAAGGTTAATGCAAATCTGACCGTGTCTTTTGAAGAGTTGTTCAAGAGTACAATCACCGTTGTGGATGCCGGTAAAACAGGTACCGTGGTTATTCCGGGAGCGAGAATTGAAATCTATTCCGAGAATAAAGGTGAAAAACTGGTTGATGAGCTGACACCGTCCAGCGGTAAGATTCAGGTTGAACTGGTGGCAGGACGGTATGCGATTGTTATTACGAAAGATGGCTTCAGAACCTATGATGATTTCATTGAGATTCGCTCAGGTCTCGATCTTAATTACCAGTACGGTCTGATCCAGATGGGTAATAATGATGCCAAGATTATTGTCCAGTGGCTGGAAAATAATCCGAAGGATCCGGATGCCTATATTAAAGTGCCTGACGGAACGGTGGTCTTCCGTGGTAAGAAAGATTATGACGGGGTACATCTCGACAGGGATAACACATCCGCTCCGGGTCTTGAAACGATTACCATCGAGAAGTTTAAGCCGGGCACCTATACCTATGCTCTGGAATGCTACAATTGTACCTGGTCAAACTTTAATAATACCGATACAAAAGTATCAGTACATATTAATGACCGTGTAACGCTGGCATCGGGAACCGCACCTGATACTTATGTTGAATCTCCGCGGAATGCCTCAGGTACGAGCACCAAATTCTGGCGTGTACTTGAAGTTAATGTGGACAGCAATAACGTGGTCAGTGTGAGACTGTTGCAGACATACTCCTCTGCCATGTAACGCAGAAGATTGGTAATGATAAAATAAGCCGTTCAGACCACAGGATAATACGTGATCTGTATCTCATAATCTGATACGACGGTAATATAAGGAAAAGCTCCGGTATGACAGCCGGAGCTTTTTATTTTGTGTGAACAGAGGAATAACATTGGTATCAGCGAAGCAGGTGTGAGCAATCCCGGTGAGCATATAGTATTTCAGATATTCAGATAGTTTTTCTCGGCAGATATACATTTATTCAGAGCAGCAGATTTATATCAGATGATAATACTGGGTGACGGGATTTAATAAGTGAAATACGCGTTTTTATACTACTAATCCGGAATGGAATACCACGGATAATGATAGTTACCAACGCAATAATTTGTTAATAATTAGTGTGTTACAATGGTGTTTTTGTGAAAAAACATAATGAATGTGTAACAGAGTGCTTCAAACGTAATCGCGAGAGGAGTGGGGGGGATATTTAGGATAAATCGTATTTATTGTGTAAAAACAGTCACTTCAATTTAACTTACTGATGTAATTAGTAAATTTGACTTATTATGCTATTTTTTGGGTATGAATAAATTTTTATTGATAGGTTTAATCTATTGTTCGATTTGAATGGAGAGGTGAATAAAAATTTGCACACACCGCCATAAGTCATTTACTCTTTACATGAAAATAAAATAACTTATATAAAGAAGGTTATTAACGATAACAGGTAAATGGCGACAAAATGATCTTCGCGATCGTCTTGTAATACCAATTTTCCCGGCGATAAGAAAAAGAAATACAGCTGACATATCAGTGACGATAATGTTTATCCGTACACAGGATAGCAGAGAGCATTAATCTCTGCCGCTCTGATATTGTTATCAATAAAATAGTTAACTACTTAACAAAATGAATGCTGAAAATAGCATTTTTACTCTCACGTGGAGTGAAAATGTATTATCATGCTTATCTTTTTTAACTGAAGAAGGAGGTGTCTTAAACAGGCATGCAGTATATTAGTTTATCTTTTCAGTGATTATCATTATTTCACATGGCATATAAAACAGAATGCATATTGTTTTATTTATAATAAATAGTAGTCAGAGTGTAATGTAGTCGTCAGGAGGATTTGTGATTAAAAATATTCATCCTATTTCCAGCGTAATAGGCCAGGCTCTTAAAAATAAACGCCGACAGCTCGGGTTATCCGGTATTGAACTTTCAAAAATCTTAAGTATCAGTCAGCAACAGATCTCCCGTTATGAAAGAGGCGTGAATTGTTTTAACCTGGATATGCTTATGCGCTATTTTGCTGCTCTTCAAATGACACCAAACGATGTTAATAATTTATTCTCGGTATTAGGAAGCTATTACCATCATAAGGTCGGAGAGCATGAAGGAAGAATAGAACAATCGTACTATAATGATTACGGAAAATGATTTAAACAATAATAAAGTATATTTATACAGAAATAATGCATAAAACCATTATGATGGGGATATCGTCGGTACTTATTGATAAATTATTTTATCATCATTAACTCTGAAAATCCGGGACCGGGACATATTTATGTTTATGTCATATAAAAAATTTAATATGAAAAAAATAAGATTATATCTGCTGTTTTCCTTACCGTTTATTTTTCCGGTTTCAGTTGCAGTATCCTCTGCATCAAAACCGGTGGTCAGACAATCTGAGCCGGTAATATCGGAAACAATAGAGGGTATAGGGGCAGTTGTCGCCGTGTCTCCGGATGATCTCAGAAACCGCTTTTTATCCGGCAGACGGGGCATGCCGTTTCCGATGGATCTGACCACACTGCCGGAGCCTGCCGGAAAAGTGCCGCCCGGCAGCCGGATCCCGCACAGTGATGTGTTCAGTACATTACCGGCGGTTCCGGTGCAGCGCGATGAATCCGGTGATCAGTTTTACTCGGATGAGATCGCCGGTGCCTGGCAGGCATTCTTCGATAACAACGGGTACGATGTACAAACCGGATTCGGCGGTGACCTGGAAAAAGATCTGAAAAATAATCAAAAAAATAACTTATTAAATACCAGCAGTTATATGGTTATCTATGATGAGAAACCATAGGTTTATCTTATGCAGTTCTGTTCAGATGTATTTGTTGTCACTTTAAACCTGAACATCAGGAGGAACTATGATTTTTGATGATATGAAAACTGATTTGGCAAATATAATGAAAAAATTTGTTAAACAGGATTGTGATATTAAATATCACTATGACGGTGATAACGTCGTGTTTTATATCGATGAAGAGAATGGTGTGCATATCCAGATCAATATAAATTGTATCAGTGATGTGCCGGTATACCAGTAAGCATAAAGACGCTGAACGAATGAAAATACATTTGTATTTATACAGTCTCTGGTTTCTCTGGGGAGGAGTACTGATAGCGATTATCTCTTCCGGGAGAAAATTGTATTTTCATATGAGCATCTATTTTTTGCTTCTCTTTGTATTATTTTTCATCACAACAGGAAGGCGTTTTTTTATGGCATTATTCAGACAAGACGATAAAAAAGATAAAGCAGAACCCGTAAAAGCGGAACCGGTAAAAGCAGAACCGGTAAAAAATGAACCAGCCGGTAAAAGTATTACCATTGTGGGAACCGGCTGTGAAATAACCGGCGATATGACTCCCGGGGGGAATATTGAAATATACGGGAAAGTGAAAGGGAATATCAATGCCGGTGCTTTTAAAGTTTCTGTTATGGAAAAAGGCGTTATTGAAGGTGATGTGACTTCGGAGCATGTTTCAATCAATGGTCTTATGATGGGCACCTGCTGTGCTAAAAATACGGAAATTTTACAAAAGGGCGAACTTAATGGCGTGTGCCGCGCTGAAGCATTTTCCATTATTACCGGCGGGCGTTTTACCGGCCAGTCCGAACCTTATAAGAGTAATAAAGTAAACCCTGATATCGTTGTTGCCGGTAAAGAAAAGACAATAAATCAAAAATAATCTTTACCCCGGCACACTGTTAACGGATAAAGGAAAAATGAAAATATATTCCCGGATTTTGATAGCGCTGCTTTTTATCCCGTTACTTTGTTCTGCGGGGACGCCGCCGCAAAATGTTGAGCTGCTGAGTATAAAAGCAGGGCAGGGAGAGACAAATGCTCAGTTTTTACTGGGAACGTTGTATCTCACCGGACGTTACGGTGTGAACAAAGATATTGAAAAGGGAAAGTATTATTTGCTTATTGCGGCCGGAAAAGGCGATTCAGATGCAAAACGTTTTTTGGCGCTTCAGTATTATAATGAAAAAAACTATTTTGCATTTCTTAATCTGTTTTCTGAGTATTGCCTGGATATTATTGAACAGAACCCTGACTGATAATAAACAGAGACTAAAAAGGCTTGTATTAACTGCAAGCCTTTTTTATTTATGAACCGGCATTCAGACTGGATTTTTTCTTGATTGAGCGGAATGCGCTCAGTTTGATATCACTGCATACCTTCCCGAGTTTTATCGTCAGGCTGTTTTTCATATAAATTTTAATATCATTGTCCATGATGCTTTCATTTTCCCGCAGGAAATTAAACTCATTCATCACTTCACTGTATTTTCCGGATAATACACGGTAATCATTGGCATTCGTTTTACGCAGCAGATACATATCATCAATACAGCTGTCGCTGGTGGAATTCTGTGCCGGAGCAGGGAGCAGTTTTACCGGCACGGCCGCAGGTTGCGCGGGCTGAGAGGCCATTTGCCGTGATGGGGTGGTACAGCCGGACAATGTGGTCAGTAATCCCGAAATCAGAATTAATGTTTTAAAACGCATGATAACTCCTCTGGCGGGTATATATTGTATCTGATTTTAAAAACAGAGAGGGCTATACATTAAAGTATGTCTGCGGTGTTTGTATATGAATAGAGTGTGACGAAATAAACATAATATTATCGTGTTTTTATTGGGTATTTGGCAATAAATATACCAATGGTTATGTTTTTTATTATTAAATTTGTCGTAACGCAATATAAGCAATTCCTGGTGCAGAGGATATGATTACATACACGTTATAAGAGTGATAATAAGCATCATAGTATATATATAACCGGTATTTCCCTGCAGAGTAAATAAAAATATGTTCCCGCTGTGCTCTGTTATGTCGTGACAGGAAACAGTCTTTTCCAAAACGGAAAACGTCCTTTTACCAATCATCAGTAGGGTAAGGAAAAACAGATAGTTACAATCCCGCAGATGACTTTCTGACGGGGATAGTGTGATGCTTAAATATGTGATTTTCAGCTTCTGGATTGTGCTGATGTACCCGCTAGGGGTGGATTTGCATCTGACCGGTATTCCGCAGATTGCCGTGGATCTGAATGCCCCGGAAAGCTCGCTGCATACAGCATTCTCCATATATCTTGCCGGAATGGCGGCCATGATGCTGATTGCCGGATGGTGTGCTGACCATATCGGGCGCAGACCTGTGGCACTGGCTGGTGCCGTTATTTTTTGTCTGGCTTCGGTAGCTGCCGGGTCCGCTGTCACCACCGGGTTTTTCCTCGGCGCCCGTTTTGCCCAGGGCGCCGGTGCCGGGTTCTGCTATGTGGTGACGTTTGCCCTGCTGCGTGATGTCCTTCCCGGCCCGGCACGGACAAAAGTCCTCTCTATGATGAACGGAATTACCTGTATTGCGCCGGTGCTGGCGCCGGTAATTGGTTTTCTTATCCTGCTGTATTTTCACTGGTCTGTGATGTTTTACTTTTCTGCGGGCTATGCATTGGTGAGCATTATTTTCTGTCTGTTCTTTATTAAAGAGACCCGGCCGGATAAACACACGGCGGAAACAGCGGCAGCAGCCGGAGACGAACAGCCGGAAGGTTTTCTGAATGCTTTTTTCCTGACACGACTGGTGATTTCCTGCCTGGGAATGGGCGTGATCCTGACTTATGTGAATGTATCGCCGATTATTCTGATGGGACAAATGCAATTTACATCCGGTCAGTTTTCAGCGGCGATGGCGTTGCTTGCCATGGTCAGCATGAGTGTCTCTTTTTCCATGCCGAAAATTATCGCTGCCTTCAGCAGTGATGCCATTTTATATACCGCGCTGGGCTTGTTCCTGCTCAATGCCGCGCTGCTGGGAATATTTTTGTCCGGTGCGGAATACACGCTGATACTGATTATTGTGTTTGGCTTGTGCGGTGCCGGCTTTTCACTGATGTTCGGGATTATCATGAGTCAGGCGCTGTCGCCGTTTGCAAAACGTGCCGGTGTGGCCAGTTCTGTGCTGGCCATTGCCCAACTGAGTTTTGCCTCACTCTATATCCGGCTGATGGCCGCCGCGGAAACCGGCGCGGTGGCAATGCTGCTGATTATTCTGCTGACAACCGCGTTGGCGGGTGCGATATTACTGAGACGATATCCTGTCAGCAGCGGAAACCGCCGGGCGCTTTATGAATAAATCACTGCACCGCCTCGATTTAAATCTGCTTATCATCCTCCAGTATCTGCTGGAAGAGCGGAGCGTGAGCCTGGTTGCGGCCCGGCTGGCAGTGACCCCTTCGGCGGTCAGTAAAGCGCTGACCAAACTGCGTACCTGGTTTGATGATCCGCTGTTTATCCGCAGTCCGCAGGGGTTAATACCGACACCGCTGATGCTGCGTCTCGAAGGCGTGCTGCCGGAATTTCTGCATACTGCCAAATCAGTGGCGGAGATCCGCGACAGCGATAACCCGAAAGGGGTTCAGTTCCGTCTGCTGATGGAAGAACCGCTGAACCTGATCATGCTGCATGATCTGGCGGTCACGATCCTGAATCACTATCCGGAGTCGGCGGTCAGTATCCGTGACTGGGATTATAACTCACTCAGTGAGGTGATTGCGGGAGAGGCGGATATCGGGCTGCTCGGGCGTGAAAGCTACCCGAAGTCGCGGGAGAGCATCAGCGCGATCCCGGATATTGTCAATTTTGATCTGCTGTTCACAGACAGGCCGCTGGCGTTTATCCGGCGCGGACATCCGCTGCTCAGTGAGGCGTGGACAATCAGTAATCTGATCAAATACCCGCATATCAGTACGGAATATGCTAACCGGATCCCGTGGGCGCTGGATGATTTGCTGCATGATCTCGGTTATTCGCGTCAGATCCGGCTCTCTTATTCTTCTTTTGAACAATCATTGCAGATGGCCGCGCATCCGGGACATGAACTGATCACCTGTGCACCGGGCTACTGCCGCCACTATGTGACGAAATTTCAGCTGGATCTGGAGTGCCGCCCGCTGCCGTTTGATGAGTCGTTTTACCGGCAGCTGGATATTCCGTTTCTGATGCTCTGGCATAAACGCAACGCGCATAATCAGAAAACCCGCTGGCTGCGGGAACAAATCCGGCAGAGTGTAACGGCGTTTACCGGGGAATAAAAAAAGGCATCCGCCCCCGGATGCCTTTGGGTACAACAACTGAACAGCGGACTATTCAGCGGTTCTGGTACTGGTGCGGATCAGGTAATCAAAGGCACTGAGTGATGCTTTGGCCCCTTCGCCTGCCGCGATAATAATTTGTTTGTACGGCACGGTGGTACAGTCACCGGCACCGAACACCCCTTTAATGCTGGTTTCGTTACGGGCATCGACCACAATCTCACCCATCGGGTTCAGATCCAGTGTTCCTTTCAACCACTGCGTATTCGGCAGCAGGCCAATCTGAACGAAAATCCCGGCCAGTGTCAGTGTGTGAAGCTCACCGGATACGCGATCTTTGTACTGTAAGCCGGTCACTTTGCTGCCGTCGCCGAGCACTTCGGTGGTTTGTGCATTCACAATGATATCCACGTTTGCCAGGCTGCGTAATTTCTGCTGTAACACCGCATCGGCTTTCAGTTCCGGGGCAAATTCCAGCAGGGTGACGTGTTCCACCACACCGGCCAGGTCGATAGCCGCTTCCGCGCCGGAGTTACCGCCGCCGATCACTGCCACAGATTTCCCTTTGAACAGCGGGCCGTCACAGTGCGGGCAGTAAGTTACCCCTTTGGTGCGGTATTCCTGCTCGCCCGGAACGCCCATGTTACGCCAGCGGGCACCGGTACTGATAATGACGCTGCGCGCTTTCAGTGTCGCACCGGACGCAGTCTGTAACTGATGCAGGCCGCCTTGTTCTGTGGCCGGGATCAGTGCGGTGATGCTCTGGTTATCAATCACATCTGCAGTGTAATCTTCCACATGCACTTTCAGTGCCGCCGCCAGTTTTGCGCCTTCGGTTTTCGGCACGGAGATATAGTTTTCAATATCCACGGTATCCAGCACCTGGCCGCCGAAACGCTCACCGATAAGTCCGGTACGGATCCCTTTACGGGCGGCATACACGGCAGCGGATGCCCCGGCAGGGCCGCTGCCGACAATCAGCACTTCATACGGCGCCTGCTGATTCAGCGCATCGGCTGCGCGTTTACCGGCGTTGCTGTCCACTTTATTGACGATTTCCGCCAGTGTCATACGGCCCTGACCGAACTCGTTGCCATTCAGGAAAACCGCCGGCACGCCCATGATATTGCGTTCGGTGATCTCATTCTGAAACAGACCGCCGTCAATGGCCGTGTGTGTGATATCCGGATTAAGCACCGCCATCAGGTTCAGTGCCTGCACCACATCCGGGCAGTTATGGCATGAAAGTGAATAATAGGTCTCAAAATGGAATTCACCTTCCAGATTACGCACCTGATCCAGTAATTCCTGTGCTTCTTTCGACGGATGACCGCCGACTTGTAACAGTGCTAACACCAGTGAGGTGAATTCATGACCCAGCGGGGAACCGGCAAAACGGATACCCTGAGTCTGTCCCGGATTTACAATCAGGAATGAAGGCTTGCGTGCAGACGCGCTGTTATCTTCGCGAACAGTAATCTTCGGCGATAACTCAGCGATTTCCTGTAATAATGTCCTGATTTCACCGGACTTAGCACTGTCGTCAAGGGTTGATACCAGCTCAACCGGACGGGTTAATTTTTCGAGATACGCTTTAAGCTGCGCTTTCATTGTGTTATCGAGCATGATTATTCCCTTAAAAAATCGGGTGCAATGCACCCGATAACAGTAAATAAGAAAGAAGACGGAGAGGGGGTCTTAAATTTTACCGACCAGGTCCAGTGACGGAGACAGAGTCGCTTCACCTTCTTTCCATTTTGCAGGACAGACTTCACCCGGATGGCTGGCAACATACTGAGCCGCTTTTACTTTACGCAGCAGGTCAGATGCGTCACGGCCGATACCTTCAGCGGTGATTTCAATCGCCTGGATGATACCCTGCGGGTCAACAACGAACGTACCGCGGTCAGCCAGACCTTCCAGTTCACGCATATTTTCGAAGTTACGGGTCAGTGCGCCGGTCGGGTCACCGATCATGGCATATTTGATTTTGCCGATGGTTTCTGAGCTGCTGTGCCATGCTTTGTGGGTGAAATGGGTGTCAGTGGAGACAGAGTAGATGTCCACGCCCATTTTCTGGAATTCGTCGTAATGGTCAGCCAGGTCGCCTAACTCAGTCGGGCAGACAAAGGTGAAGTCAGCAGGATAAAAGAAGAAAATGCTCCATTTGCCTTCGGTGTCTTTTTCGGTGACTTCGATGAATTCACCGTTTTTGAATGCCATGTTTTTGAAAGGTTTGATTGGGGTATTAATTAAAGACATAGATGATTCCTCCTGTTTCGTTGAAAATAACAATACGGGAAGCTACGCGGGGAAGCCAATGGCTTGCTGCTATCGATGTGATAGGTTTTATCTAACGATGGGTTTATTTTAATAGTTTACAGCGCCAAAACGGCAGATATTGCGCACGGACAATAAGATCGCATTCCTGTTTGAAAATGCATTCAATCAGGGGGATGATTGTTAAGATATGTATGAATAAAGATGAACAAAAAATTAGTGGCGTGATGACGTTTCAGCTTTCATTTTAAGGTCGCTGTGTTTATTATGCCCTCTTCTTTTTTTGACGGCGTAACTGGTTTTGGGCATTGGCCATAAGTAGACCAATCTGCTTTAACAGTCTTTTTTCAGTTACGGTTCTATCTGCATGACCTCCGGGATAGAGTGAATAGCATAAATGACTGAGACAACCTCTCTGACACCACTTGTCACCCTGAAAGGGCTGAGCAAAAGCTTTGATGACAAGAACATAATTAAGCATTTCGACCTCACAATTAATCATGGTGAGTTCGTCACCATTCTGGGTCCGTCCGGGTGTGGTAAAACCACGGTTTTACGGTTAATCGCCGGGCTTGAGGATGCGGATGAAGGCACTATTATGCTCGGCGACCAGGATATTACCCATATCCCCGCTGAACAGCGCCATATCAACACTGTTTTCCAGAGTTATGCCCTGTTTCCGCACATGACGGTCTTTGAAAACGTCGCGTTCGGGCTGCGCATGCAGAAAACCCCGGAAAATGAAATCACACAGCGCGTGGAAGAAGCCCTGAAAATGGTGCAGCTGGAAGATTTCGCCGGGCGCAAACCGGGTCACCTTTCCGGCGGACAACAGCAGCGTGTTGCCATTGCCCGTGCGGTGGTGAATAAACCGGAAGTGCTGCTGCTGGATGAATCCCTCTCCGCGCTGGATTACAAACTGCGCAAACAGATGCAGAGTGAACTGAAAGCCCTTCAGCGTCAGCTGGGGATCACGTTTGTGTTTGTCACCCATGACCAGGAAGAGGCGCTGACCATGTCTGACCGTATCATTGTGATGCGTGACGGCAGGATCGAGCAGGACGGCACACCGCGTGAAATCTACGAAGAGCCGAAAAACCTGTTTGTGGCGCAGTTTATCGGCGAGATAAATATCTTTGATGCGGATGTTCTGCACCGGATCGATGAACAGCGGATCCGCGCAAATGTCGAGGGGCACGAGTGTGATATTTACACCACCCTGGATGTCACACCGGGGCAGCGGGTGCATGTGCTGCTGCGTCCGGAGGATCTGCGCGTTGAAGAGATCCATGATAATGAGCCGATTGCCGGGCTTATCGGCTATGTCCGCGAGCGCAACTATAAAGGAATGACGCTGGACTCCGAAGTGGAGATGGAAAACGGCAAACGGGTGATGGTCAGTGAGTTCTTTAATGAGGATGATCCGGATGTGGATCACTCACTGAATCAGAAGATTGCGGTGACGTGGGTCGAAAGCTGGGAGGTGGTGCTGGGCGATGAAAATGACGCGTAAACCATTCCAGACTATCGTGATCACGGGGATTGTCGCCTGGTTACTGCTGTTTGTTTTCCTGCCCAATCTGATGATCATCGGCACCAGTTTCCTGACACGCAATGACGCGAATCTGGTCGATATGGTCTTTACCCTCGACAATTACCGCCGCTTGTTTGACCCGATGTACGCACAGGTAATGCTGCACTCGTTCAATATGGCGGTGATTGCCACGGTCTGCTGCCTGCTGATCGGCTATCCTTTTGCGGCGTTTATTGCAAGGATGCCGCAGAAGTACCGGCCACTGATGTTATTCTTGCTGATAGTTCCGTTCTGGACAAACTCGCTTATCCGCATTTACGGGCTGAAAATATTCCTCAGCACGCGCGGCTATATGAATGAGTTTTTATTATGGACCGGACTTATCGATAAACCCTTTAAGCTGATGTATACCTCTGAAGCGGTGGTGCTCGGGCTTATCTATATTCTGCTGCCGTTTATGGTGATGCCGCTTTACTCCAGTATTGAAAAGCTCGACAAATCTTATCTGGAAGCGGCGCGGGATCTGGGGGCAAATAAATGTCAGACCTTCTTCCGCATTATTCTGCCGCTGACCATGCCGGGTATTATCGCCGGTTGTCTGCTGGTACTGTTACCGGCGATGGGGCTGTTCTATGTGGCGGACCTGATGGGCGGGGCGAAAAACCTGCTGATTGGTAACGTGATAAAAAGTCAGTTCCTGAACATCCGTGACTGGCCGTTTGGTGCGGCAACCAGTATTTTCCTGACCGCAGCGATGGGGCTGCTGCTGTATGTCTATTACCGTGCGGCAAAAATGTTAAATAAGAAGGGTGAACTGGAATGATAGGACGCCTGTTACGCGGTGGTTTTATGACCATCATCTATGCTTATTTATACATCCCGATTGTCATTCTGATTGTGAACTCCTTTAACTCATCCCGTTTCGGGATCAACTGGCAGGGGTTCACGACTGACTGGTACAGTACACTGGTCAATAATGACAGCCTGTTGCAGGCGGCGGGTCATTCACTGACGATGGCGATTCTGTCTGCCACATTTGCCACGGTTATCGGTTCACTGACAGCGGTGGCACTGTACCGCTACCGGTTCAAAGGAAAACCGTTTGTCGGCGGCATGCTGTTTGTGGTGATGATGTCACCGGATATCGTGATGGCAATCTCCCTGTTGGTACTGTTTATGATCCTCGGGGTGTCGCTCGGTTTCTGGTCATTGTTGTTCTCGCACATTACCTTCTGCCTGCCGTTTGTGGTGGTCACGGTCTATTCGCGGCTGAAAGATTTTGACGTGAAAATGCTGGAAGCGGCACGGGATCTGGGCGCCGGGGAATTTACCATTCTGCGCAAGATTATTTTACCGCTGGCGTTACCGGCGGTGATTGCGGGCTGGCTGCTGAGCTTTACCCTGTCGATGGATGACGTGGTGGTTTCCTCATTTGTTACCGGGCCGAGCTATGAAATTCTGCCGCTGAAAATCTATTCGATGGTAAAAGTCGGGGTTTCACCGGAAGTGAATGCGCTGGCCACGATTTTAATGGCACTTTCGCTGTTTATGGTCATCATCAGTCAGCTTGTGCTGCGTGACCGCTCACACAAACAGCAGTAACCTTTCTGTTACCGGCGCGGTCTTCAGCGGATCCGCCGGTTTATTTTGTGAATAATCCCGTATTGCCGCAGAATTTTCAATTCTGTTACCGTTTTATGACGTAATCGTTGCTTTACCCCCCGCTTTTCCGCTTTTATAATTGCTCTGCGTAATTAACAAAGGGGGCGTTACCGCCTGTGATATTCACTGATTAACCCGGGTTGAGGGAAACACTGAAATGAAAAAGTGGTCCTTACTGCTTGGTGCCGGCATTCTGGCAGCGGGCTTGAGTTCAGCATCAGCAGATGACAGTAAAACACTCTATTTCTATAACTGGACGGAATATGTTCCGCCGGGGCTATTAGAGCAGTTTACCAAAGAGACCGGAATCAAGGTGATTTACTCCACCTATGAATCCAACGAAAGCATGTACACCAAACTGAAGACCTATAAAGACGGGGCTTATGACCTGGTGGTGCCTTCAACCTATTTTGTCGCCAAAATGCGTCACGAGGGGATGCTGCAGAAGATCGATAAATCAAAGCTGAGTCACTTTGATAATCTGGATCCGAATCTGCTGCACAAACCGTTTGATCCTGAAAATGATTACTCGATCCCGTATATTTGGGGGGCAACTGCTATCGGGATTAACGGTGACGAGATAGATCCGTCATCTGTGACCTCCTGGGCCGATCTGTGGAAACCGGAGTACAAAAACAGCCTGCTGATGACCGATGATGCCCGCGAAGTGTTCCAGATTGCCCTGAGCAAACTGGGTTATTCAGCAAATACCACCGACCCGGCTGAAATTGAGCAGGCGTATAAAGAGCTGCAAAAACTGCGTCCGAATATTTTAGCGTTTAACTCCGATAACCCGGCCAACCCGTTTATGGAAGGGGAGGTGAATGTCGGGATGATCTGGAACGGCTCCGCTTATGTGGCGCGTCAGTCCGGCCTGAATATTGATGTTGTCTGGCCTGAGGAAGGCGGTATCTTCTGGATGGACAGTCTGGCTATCCCGGCTAATGCCAAAAATCCGGAAGGCGCACATAAGCTGATTGATTTCCTGCTGCGTCCGGAAATTGCGGCACAGGTCGCACAGACTATCGGGTATCCGACCCCGAACCTGGCGGCGAAAAAACTGCTCCCGGCTGAGATTGTGAATGACAAATCACTTTATCCGGATGAGGAAACTATCCGCAAAGGGCAGTGGCAGGATGATGTGGGTGACGCCAGCGTGCTTTATGAAAGCTATTATCAGAAGCTGAAAGCCGGTCGTTAATGTTACTGACGATAAAAAAAGCACCTTCGGGTGCTTTTTTTATGCCTGCAATAAAGTGACATAACCAAAATGATTTCATTGTAATGAAATTTTTGTGAAGTATGACATCGATATTAAACTAAATTTAAATATTACGTCATAATTAAAACGAAATTATTCATAACTTTTAGTATTTCGCGAGAAATACTTTGTTTTTATTTGAAATTTTAATATATAAAAAATATATCTTTTAAGTAATTTTACTTAATTGAATTTACGACTTATAGAGAAAATAGGCAGACATTATGGAAACTTCCGATTTTTATGCAGTCTTAGGCCACAGAATCCAATCAAGACGTAAAGAACTCGGGATTGTTACGGTTAAATTAGCGCAAAAACTGAATATCAGTCAGCAGCAATTTAACCGTTACGAACGCGGTGTCAGTAAAATCAGTCTGCATCATCTTATTGAATTATCTGAATTATTATATGCGCCGGTCGAATGGTTCCTCAGTGGTAAAGCTGAAGCATCAGAACATCCGCATGAACCGCATATTCAGATGCGTTCAAATCAGTTCAGAGCAGAAACAGTATTACTGAACGGCAAACAATTTATTTAAATCAAGATATTTTTTCTGTTGTTATCAATTCTGATACGACAGGCATTATCAGCTAAACGCAGTAAGCCAGTCATCTTTGTTATTATTCTGGTCAAAATCAGCGGAAAGTACATCCGGTGCTAATCCCAGCTGTTTTTGATTCACCATCTTAAGAAGGTATTGTTGGTAAAAGGCATAATAGTTCACAGCTTCGGCGCCAACCTGGCTTACTGATTTGCACATTTCCGTATCAGAATATTCCGGATTTTTAATTAACTTATTTTCAACAGCAATTAATAACTTTATTTTTTCTTGTATATTATTTCCGGTATTGTAGCCATCAATACCTACTAACCCCATTCCCCGATAAATATCTTCCTTTTTATTATAATTAGTTATAAGCCAGTCATGCAATCGTTTGGATTTTTCATTATTTTCGTCAGGGTTAATATCCGCCTTTCCGGCTGTCATTTCTGTTCTCATATTTATTGTCCTTTTTTGTATAATTATAAATATTCACCGGAGATATCCGCCGGGCTATCCGGAACAACACGGGCATTTATTTGTGTTATTTTTTCACGGGCAAACGTTTCCGGTGTCAGATAAAGTAATTTTTTTCCGGTACGTAATATGATGTTACGACTGAAATGAAAAGAAACCGGTACAGTGAAATCCGGATATTCAGTCATTTCTTTTTTAAGCTCAGCCGGCAGGATTAATTCACATTCACTCTCCGCGGCAAACTGTTCAAGCAACTGATGAATCAGCTGAAAACGTATTTTTGTATCATCAAAAAATGCAGTCAGCTCTTTTTCCAGACCGGAAACTGCAACGGCGAGGTTTTGGTGAATGACAGATTTATACTCATTCACCACACGCATCAGTTCCGGCATCGTCTGTGCCAGCCCCTGCTGAAAACCGGCATCAAATCCGGTTTTGCGATGTTGTTCTGCAGTATCTTCCGCCTGTTTTATCAGGCGGGCAGCGTGCTGGTTTGCCTGCCGGGTCAGGTTACTGAGGCGGCAGAGGGCAGAGACATGGCGATCTTTAATCAGCACACCGTGTCTGATATGTGACAGCAGGGAATCAGGCAGTGAACGGCACATAATGTAATACCAAAGGTAAAAGTGAATCGGGCAGATGCGGAAGCCGGATGTCTGCCGGTGACAAGGATGCATCCGTCATCAGCTGAAAGCGGGCTGCCAGCGCAGGAGAAAAACCGGATAATAACTGTGTCATGGCAATCTGGCCGGACAACGCTGCAGGGATATCCGGCAGTGCCTGTACTTGCGGCCATGCCGGCATCGGCAGCACGGAGATCAGAGATAAAAATGCCTGTTGTGATAAATCCGGCACGGTATCATCCGGCAGGCTGTAAGCCCGGCGGATAAAAATATCCAGGTAACGGCTGGCAGCCGGAAGCTGCGGCCAGTGGCGCATCAGCGGGATAACCAGCGGGGAGAGCAGGTCAAAGTCTTTCTCACGCGGCAGCCGGTAGTGATCCATAATGGCTGCATTCTGCATTCTGCGGTAAGACGCAGATTGTGCCGCCGCCGGTAATCCGCCGAACAAGCGGCTGCTGTGCAGATAATCCGCCGGCTGGTACATCACCCGCGTGACCGCGCCCTGTATATCAAACCGGTCATTCATGCTGTTTTACCTTCCGCCGCATCAGAAATGCCCGTAATTGTGCACGGCAGAAATAACCGGCCGCTGCCAGCATTATTCCTGCCGGAAACAGCAGAAAAAGCGGGGACAGTCCGGCTGCTTCCGGCTGAGGCGGCAGATCAATAACCGGTTTCCCGGGATACAGAAGGACAGAAACGGTTTCTTCGGTCAGCCCGTTAAAGGCATTCATCACAAATGTCTGAATATCCCGGGTGAATTGTGTTTCATCTTCAATACCGGAATGGTAGATCAGCACAGAGGCGCGGGGTGTTTCCGGTTTTTTCCGGGAGTTTCCCGGGCCGGACAGCGGATAACTGAGGTGAACACGGGCTCCGGTAACCGCATCAAATGAGAGCAGCGATTGCTCCAGCCGTTGTTCAATGGCCGAAATCAGGCGGGCTTTTTCTGACTGCGGAGAGGCAATCAGTGAATCTGACGGAAAGATCCCGGCAATCTCAATCCGCTCATTACTGGGCAGGTGATATTCCTGCAAAATATGAATGGCCTGACGGCTCTGCTCTTCCGGTACTGAAATGGTAAACAGCCCTTTTCCCTGCGGGACTTTTACTGCCTGAATCTGGTGTTTATGCAGTGCAGCCAGCACTTCATTCGACTGACGCTGATTCAGCGACGACAGAATCGTACCTTCTTTACAGCCGCCGAGCAGCAGACTTATTCCGCTTATTATTAATATAAATATTATCTTGTGCATCACTGACCTTTAATTACGGTATCTGCAGCATTCAGGGTCAGATGCAGCATACGGGAATAAAAACTGATCTCGGTATGCCATTTGGCCATTACGGCCTGGTTTTCCAGCATCATCATGACATCACTGGTGGCCGGGGCTGTTTTTCCCGTGTTCAGTGCTTGTGTTTTCCGGCGCAGGTCTTTTTTTGCGGTTCCCGGTAATATCAAATTCTGATGAGCTGACTGCTCACGGTCATTGAGATCGGCCAGTAATTCAGTGATCCCGGTGATCGTTGTGACAGGTAAAATCCGGTTAAATGATGACATCATACAATCCTTGTTATGGTTAATGGCAGGCGGGTAACCTGCCATTTTTACGTCATAAATCAGCGCATATTGCCGATTGGTGTTGAGAGGTTTTCTTTATGCTGGCGGATCATTGCTGAAAGTGCCGAGCACTTTATATTCAGCGATGAGGAACAGGCCTGCAGCATTGCCATATCGTAGGCATTGGCCGTGTCTTTATTGCCAGACTGTAAATTATTCATCAGCGTATTCAGTTTCACATTATCTTCATGAATCGGTGATTTGAATTGTTTTAGCAGGGTGGTAAATGTTATTGCATCATTTTTATTTGCTATATCAGGCATAAATATCCTTATTTATTAGTCAGAGGTGAATTGTGTATGACTATCAGACAGGTGAATATAATTTACTGATCCATATACTCCCGGCGGTGTATCACGGTATGGCATTTCCCTGTACTGTACCAGCGTGTTTCCCGGTGCTGAGAATATCGTGGTGTTGATATCCTTTATAATATTGTCTGTTTCCTTATCTCTCCTTTTTTCGCCATAAATGATAATGTTGTTACCTGATTTTTTCACAGAGTATCTGATTAACAGATTGCTGAATCTGTTATTTATTAATTTGATTATATCATCAAATGAAAAATATTGTATGGCAATGTCTTTTCTGAATATATCCGGGATGATTAATGGTTTTTTTTTATCATCGCGGTGTATATATGTAATCTCTTTTTTATGATAAAGATCATGAGTCAGAATGATATCACCATCATTTATTTTTAATTTTGATTTATTTATTATATGAATTTTATAGCTAGGCATTTTATTTCTGATGATATTAATTAATTTTTCATCAGAGGATAAAATAAGAATATTATTTCCGTTAATGATGTAATTATTGTCTTTAATGTACTGACTTATAATATTTTTGCTATCTATATTAGCCGGATTCCCATTTTTATTGCTATCGTACTGAAAGAGCATAAATCCGGTTACCGGTATGATAAATAACAGAAGTATTACAGACAGAAGATAGCGCGGGACAGCGCGCTTTGTCGTTTTTTCATATAACATGATGTTTTTACGCCATTTATCCTGTTGTTTTTTTATGGCGAAAAGGACTTTCCCCTGAAAAATAAAGGGGGCGTTATAATTGATTTCTTGTATTACTAATTCACCATCACAGGTTTTAAAAGAGACGTGATAGTTGTTTTCATATAACTCTGCTTCTGTTTTTTCAGGCAGTGGTTCTGCACCTGTGAGATTCAGGTTAATCAGGTCGTCGTCATGGTTAATTGTACTGTTGATGCAGTATCTTCCGGAGGGAATGGTTATTTCTTCCTTTGGTTCCTTATCGGAAATTGTTATCAGGGTATAAAGGTTTTGCATCAGTGTATCCCGGTCATTAAATCATAAGTATAATAATTTAAATTTATAGTGTATTCTTGGTATTCAAATGGTAGTTAGTTTTATAAAAAAATGGTAGTAAAAGATAGTGTAATGTCTTAAATTCATCACTAAATTTTAGTTCGTTCAGTAACAGTTTGCTGTTTTACAGATGGTTATTATCTATGCTGATACAAGGATGGTTTAATTTATATGAAAAAGTAAAGTCAGATATATATTTATAATGATATATACAAAGTGAATGGATGCGGAGAAAACAGTCAGGCTGACTACTGCTTTCCGCTGTCGAAATGTATAAAACTACTGGCATTTATAGATTGCCATTATCATTTATCCCGGGCAGATAATAATGAAGTTGCGGATAACAAGGTTTGTCCTGATTATGAGATTATTTTTCCGGTTCAGGGGGATGCAGATAATCCGGAATACCGGATTGTCTGTGAAATACTGAATGAAAATAGTGTAATAAAAACATTTTTTAATACACTGCGCCACTCTGAGCATTACTGGCTGGTGAAACACCTGATCAGCGCAGCGGATTGTAAAAACAGTAATATCAGGGATATCAGTCAGCGTTACGGGTTATCCGGTACTCACTTCAGACGCCTGTGCCAGCGCTATATCGGCAATCAGAGTAAATACCAGTTACGTCACTGGCGCGGCGTGGCATCAGTGCTGGATATCCTGGTAAAAGAGCATTCACTGACCCGGATCGCGGCAGATAACGGCTACTGCTCGGCATCGCATTTCTCAAATGAAATCAAAATATTATTTGGCATGTCTCCCCGGAAAATAAGGAATTTAAATCATGCGGTTAAAAAATAGCACCGGGGGGGTGTTCTGCCTTTTTTTCTGCCTGTTTTCTTTGCCGGTCATGGCGGAACAAACACTGTTATACGAAAAAAAACCGCCGCAACAGGCGCAGTATGTGGCGAAAGAAACACGGCTGGATCATTTTTTTGATGCGCTGGCAGGAAAGCTGGATGTCATAATTATTTCGTCTGATGCGGTGAAAAAGAAGAAGATCTCCGGCACTTTTGATTTATCCGACCCGCAGGCGGCGCTGTCGCAGATGCTGAAAACCATGGCGCTGGTGTCATACCGGGAAAACCGCACACTCTATATTTACAGCAGCAATGAAGTTGAATCTTCCATGCTGACGCTGAATGCGGTAACCCGCAATGAACTGACGACTTTTCTGAAACAAACCGGGCTGTTTGATGCGCAATACCCGCTGACATCTGACCGGCAACAGCGGATTTTGTATGTAACGGCTCCCCCGCGCTATCTGGCACTGATCCGTTCTGCGGCGGACGCACTGGAGGCACAGTACAGTGTACAGGAGCAGGGAATTACGCCGGAAGATGAGCATATTCAGCTGGTTAAGCTGGAACATAGTTTTGTGCAGGACCGGGAAATTACCTCACGGGGGAAAAGCCTGATACTCCCGGGAGTGGCGTCCGCATTGCGGGAGTTACTGGATTCCGGACCTGCGGCAAAAACCGGACTGGTACCGCAGGATGCTGGACAGGACGATATTCAGCCGGCTGAAACTGTCTGGCTGGGCGGTGAGCGGGTGCGGATTGTGCCGCTGCAGGGGGAAAACAGCCTGCTGTTAAAAGGGAACCGTAATGCACTGCACTTAATCAATCAGCTGATCAGACAACTGGATACTGCCAAACCGCAAATCGAGTTATCACTGTGGATTATTGATGTATCAAAAAATGAAGCTGACCAGCTGGGGATCAACTGGCAGGCAGATTACGGTACAGGAAAAATGAAAGTGGCTTTTAATTTCAGTGAGCTTAATCAGTTCACCGGTTTTTCTTTTTTCAGCAAGATCAGAGCATTGTCCGCAAAGGGACAAGCCAATATGGTGTCCCGTCCGATTATTCTGACTCAGGATAACACCCCGGCGATTTTTGATAATAACACCACATTTTACAGTAAGTTACAGGGCGAGAGAACATCATCTCTGGAAAGCATCACTTACGGCACAAAGGTGAGTGTGACACCGCGGATCGCCAATCAGCGGAAATCCGTGGAGATGATTATTGAGCTTGAAGACGGCGCACAGAAAAAGGACGCTGACGGAGCAGGCGGTGAAGATGCCCTGCCGGTGATTAACCGCACGAATATCAGCACAATAGCCAGGGTCGCACAGGGAAATACACTGCTGATTGGCGGCTACACGCGGGAAAATACCCATCGCCATAACGATAAAATTCCGCTGCTGGGTGATATCCCGCTGGCAGGGCGGTTGTTTCAGTTTGAATCAGTGAAGACAGAAAAAATGGTCCGGCTTTTTTTGTTGCAGCCCCGTATTCTGCAACAGGATTTTTTCAGCGATACAGAAATTACCGGACATATTCCGTTTAATTATAAGAATAAACAAGGTATTAAGATGATTCAAAAACTGAAGCAGGACTATTGATATGATAAATGGTTTACCCGGCGCACCGGTGTTCAGTCCGTTTGCGGCACCACAGAAACAGCAGAATAATGCTGCAGCAGAACAGCGCCCGGCGGAAAACCAGACGGAAAACCATGCCGAGCAGATGATGGATGTGATGGATGATATGGCCATGGCACTGTCACAATTTAACCGGCGGCAGTACGGAAAAGAGGATCACATCAGCCAGTTACCGGCATCAGAGCAGAAAAACAGTGCTGAGGGTGCGGAAACAAAACTGGACCGGGTCGTTAAGTGGTTTGCTGCTTCCGGGCGCTCAGTTCGTGAGTTTCTCGATTATGTGCGCAATTTATTTCCGGATCCCAGTGATTATGTCATGGCACTGCGTTCCCTGTTGCGCAAACTGCCGTTTTCTGCGGAGGAAGCCGCCGAAATTGATGCAGAAATTGAGCAGTTACTCCACGGAGAATTTGCACAGGAAACCCGCGCAGGGATCAATATCGCACTGAAAATCCGCCAGTATGTACCGGTAACACTACTGGATTGCGCGCAGCTGAGAATGGTATACCGCAGTTATATCAGCTGGAAATTCGACATACTGTATCTGTGGAAAGTGTGGCTGGAGCAGTACCGGAAAAGCCGGGTCAGAAGCCTGCTGTGTTATGTCCGTGACTCGCTGGTGTGTGATATGGCGGCAGCACTGCCCAGTTGCAGCCATCACAGTGAGTTCGGGGAATTGACAACCCGTCTGCATACCCTGAATCAGCTGATTTCCCTGAATGATATGTTTCATCAGAAAATTACGTCTCTGAACTGCGCGGAACCGGTACTGGCGGATGAGCAGCGGCTGAATCAACTGCTGATTTCAGGCTTGGGTGATCCGGATGCATTTCAGTCAGAAACAGAATCGTTGCTGGCGGCGGCAGAAAATGACAAAAACAGACCGCTTATTTTACAGCGCCTGATTGTGATTTTTGGTGAGATACCGGATGTCCTTTTTCTGCCGGAAACAGGCAAAGAGCAGGTGGTTTCTTTTCTGAAAGCCCTTATGAGCAAAACTATTAATATCTTATAACTTTCACCGGCAATGGATTGCTATGCTGACAACTTTTATTAATGCGATCAAAAGCAGGCCGGAGATCGCGGTACTGCTGATTATGGTGATGGTGATCGCTATGCTGATCATTCCGCTGCCGAAAATGCTGGTCGATTTTCTGATCGGGCTGAACATCGTTATTTCCATCCTGATGTTACTGCTCTCTTTCTATATCACCCGGATTCTGGGGTTTACCTCTTTCCCGGCACTTTTGCTGATCACCACACTGTTCCGGCTGGCGCTGTCCATCAGTACCAGCCGTCTGATCCTGCTGGATGCGGATGCCGGGAATATCATTCAGTCATTCGGTGAATTTGTTATCGGCGAAAATATTGTGGTCGGATTTGTGATTTTTGCCATTGTCACCGTGGTGCAGTTTATTGTCATCACCAAAGGGTCGGAGCGTGTGGCGGAAGTGGCGGCACGTTTCTCTCTCGACGGTATGCCCGGCAAGCAGATGAGTATTGATGCAGATCTGAAATCCGGCCTGATTGATAATGAAGAGGTGCGCAAACGCCGGAAAGAGCTGGAGCAGGAGAGTCAGATGTACGGTGCGTTTGACGGCGCGATGAAGTTTATCAAAGGGGATGCAATCGCCGGAATTGTCATCATTTTTGTGAATTTTGCCGGCGGAATTGGTATCGGTGTTGCGCAGATGTCGATGCCGTTCAGTGAAGCGCTGAGTACTTACACACTGCTGACGATCGGGGATGGCCTGGTGGCACAGATCCCGGCGTTGCTGATTGCCATCAGCGCCGGGTTTATTGTCACCCGGGTCAGCGGCACAAATCAGAATTTAGGGGCCAATATTGTCAGGGAGCTGTTTTCCCATGATTTTACCCTGATAGTGACCGCTGTTCTGGCGCTGTGTATGGGAATGCTGCCGGGGTTTCCGGCTGGTGTTTTCGGTCTGCTGGCTGCCGGGCTGCTGTTGTTTTACGGAATGCGCCTCAGACAAAATAAGCAGAAGCAGGCATCTGATCCGGCAAAAAGCCGCTCTGACAGCCGTTCTCCGGCGGTATCTGCGTCGTCTGCGGGGGATTTTGCACCGCGCGGACTGACGGCGGAAAATAATGAAGCGATTCCGCTGATTATCACCCTCCACACCTGTTATCAGGCTATGTTTGAAAAACAGAAGATGACGGCATGGTTGCAGGAGGAATTTGCCTTCCGTTTCGGTTTCTTTTTACCCGGCATCATTATCAATTACAGCCGTGAGATACCGGAAAATAAATCGGTGATCTTAATTAATGAGATTCAGTCCGGTGTGATTTACAGCTATCCGGATAAATACAAAGTGATAGAAATAAATGATGCCTTTGAGTCACTGGATATTGAACCGTTCGTGATTGAGCCGGAAGGCGGGGAGAAAACCGTCTGGACGGATAAAAAACACGATGAGATATGCCGGGCAGCCGGCATGAGAACAGAACCCGGTGTTATGGTATTTTTCAATGAATTCAGCCGGATAATGACACAAAATATTCAGGAGCTGCTTGGCATCCAGGAAACCAAAACATTGCTGGATAATATTGAGAATAAATATCCGGAGCTGCTGAAAGAGTGTTACCGCTATTTATCTGTTCAGCGTATTGCGGATGTCTTTCAGCGGCTTATCGCTGAGCAGATCTCTGTCCGTAATATCAAAATTATCCTCGGCGCACTGGTGCAGTGGGGGCAGAAAGAAAAAGATCCGCTGGTACTGGTTGAGCACGTCCGCAGCCACCTGGCCCGTTACATCTCAGCGCATTTTGCCTGTGATCAGGTCCTGCGGGCGGTGGTGCTGTCAAACCCGCTGGAGGAGATGATCCGTCAGGGGATCCGCCAGTCTGCCGGAGGTACTTTTATCAATCTCGAACCGGCGCAGCTGGATCATTTTTATGATGCGATGTCATTGGTGATGACGCCGCTGCGGCACCGGCGGGATATTGTTTTCCTGACGGCAATGGATGTCCGCCGCTTTGTCCGGAAACTGACTGAAATGCACTATCCGGGTATTGCCGTGCTGTCATTTTCTGAAATTGTTCCGTCGGCACAGGTGTCGGTGATTGATTCTGTTTAATGTCATAACAAGGAAACTGAAGATGGATCTTGCAACACTGGTTACAGAAGGAATGAAGCTTATCGGACGCGGCGATTTGGTGCCGGAGACAGCGGCTTTGGATAATCATTCGACAATCTCATTATCGCTGGGGGAACAGCAGGTCATTCATATTGCGGTGGTTGATGAATATCCGGTTATCTGGATGCCGTTGCAGACTGATTTACCGGCATTGCGGCCGGAGGTAAAAGGCGGTTTGCTGGATATTCTGACAGAAGAACCCGCCCCTCTGTTTTATCCGGGCTCACCGGCGCTGCGGCAGACAGATAACGGTGCGGAGCTGGTCGGATGTTTCAGTCACAATGCTGTCAGCGGCGCGGAACCTTTTGTGCAGGCGCTGGATCAGTTTGTCCGCCTCAGTCAGCAGTGTCACACACTGATCCTCAGAGGCTGACGATGCTGAATGCACTGCTCAGTCAGCGGGCATTTCCGGTGCATATCCGCGGGTATTATCTGGAAGCGCCGTTGCCGGATGTCTTTATCGGGGAAATTTGTCTGTTATGGCAGGATGTTACCTGTCGCGTACTGCTCGGCCGGGCTCAGGTGGTGGGCTTTAATGAACACAACACGCTGCTGAGTCTGATCGGACAGGCCGCCGGGCTGACACTGACAACGGTTATCGCACCGACGGGTAGTGCAGTAACACTGACATTCACACCGCAAATTCCGGGCTCGGTGATTGATCCGTCCGGTAATACCCTGGCCCGTCTGAGTGAGATAACAGAGCCGGATAACCGGAGTATCATCCGCCCCGTCAGCGGTGAGGCGCCGGATGTGCTCTCCCGGCAGCGTATCACGGAGATTTTGCCGACCGGTGTGAAAGCCATTGATGCTCTGCTGACCTGCGGAAAAGGCCAGCGGCTGGGGATTTTTGCCGGTGCCGGCTGCGGTAAAACCGTGCTGATGAATATGCTGATTGAGCATGCGCAAGCCGATATTTTTGTGATAGCCCTGATTGGCGAACGCGGCCGGGAAGTGACCGAACTGATTGATGAACTGCGCAACAGCCCGCAGGCGGCAAAATGTATCCTGGTCTGCTCGACATCCGATAAACCGGCGGTTGACCGCTGTAATGCGGCGCTGGTGGCAACCTCACTGGCGGAATATTACCGTGATGAGGGGAAAGAGGTGATCCTCTTTGTTGATTCACTGACACGCTACGGGCGGGCGTTAAGGGATGTGGCACTGAGTGCCGGGGAAGTTCCTGTCAGGCTGGGGTATCCGGCATCGGTATTTGAGCAGTTACCGGCACTGCTGGAGCGCCCGGGGGCGACGAAAACCGGCGTGATCACGGCTTTCTATACTGTTTTACTTGATAGCGAGAATGAGCCGGACGGCTTTGGCGATGAAGTCCGTTCCATTCTCGACGGACATATTTATCTCTCCCGGCGACTGGCGATGCAGAATCACTATCCGGCGATTGATATCCCGGCCAGCATCAGCCGTGTCATGTCACAGATTGTTTCACCGCAGCATCTGGCGGCTGCCGGGCATTTCCGGACACTGCTGGCGAAACAGAATGAGCTGAAACTGCTGGTGGAGCTAGGAGAATATAAACCCGGGCTGAATGCGGAGAATGATAAAGCGGTTGAGCTCACTCTGCCGATGCGCCATTTTTTGTGTCAGTCACCGGCGGAATCCGTTGCGGCGGATGAAACAGGCAGATTACTTGAACAGCTCACACAATGAATTACAGCAACTGATCGCGCATTTCAGTCTGAAAGAGCGCTGTGTCCGGGCGGCACTGGCACAGCTGCACCAGCGCTACCGGCAGGAACAGGAAAATAAAGATAAGCTATTGTTGTTAATCAAAGGATTAGAACAGCAGATCCTTGAGTTTGAATGCCGCGGATTATTATCGTACACCGCACTGAATGAACTCAGGCGCAAACAGGCAATCTATCGTAAACAGATCCCGGATGTCCGTGCCAGAGTGGATGAATCATCCCTTCAGCTGGCGCAAATCTCGGATGATATTGCTGAGAGTAATAAAACAATAAATAATCTGAGAAAGAAACTTATTAAGTTTGAACAATATAATAAACAATGAATTTATTTTTTAAATATAAGCAGGACGCTGTAATGAATATTAATCGTTGTTGCCCGGAAGCTGAGCAAGATTTTCCGGAAGGTCATGTTAATCAACGGGTGACTGATTTTTTATCCGGAATGACAAAAAATAAAAAAGAAAATAAACATGACAGTGCTATCCCGGTGATTTATTCACTATTCTGTCCGTATGATGATAAATGTTATCATGGCGATATATTATATCCCGGGGGGATGATAAAAAATCATAGCAATCATCACCGGAAAGTTCATGATGTTATACTGGTATATCCGGAAAATAATAAAATAAAGAACAGTATATTCAGGGATAATGTCGCCACGGAACCTTCCGGTGATATCTCACATAACATGCCATCAGCGGATAAACCAAAAAACGTTCCGGCAGAGGAGGAAGATTATTCAGGCGCTGATATCTCAGCAGAAGAAAAGATACCGGCGGGCAGTGCAACAACTGAGTTACCGGAAATACCGTTTTTTCTGAACCATCCGCCTCCGGGGATAAAGACGGAAGTAAAAAATCAGCCATTGCGGCATTATGAACAGGGAAGAGGTACTCAGGAAAAAATACCCCTGTTCGTTTACCATACGGAGAAAAATGCGTTATCTCCGGCGTACAGCAGAGCTGATTATTATTGCTCTTATCATTTCAGACAGAAATATCAGCCACCGGAACCGGTTCATATTTACAGAGATAATCCGGGAGGGTTTAAATTAGAAACATATTCAGAATCCCTGAAGCGACGACTGAAATCAGCAGTAAATATAAACGGAATTGATAATATTGATATAATATAAGCGGATGAAATAAATGCATTATGATACCCATCAGATAATGGACTATCTGAGCTGTTATCTGCCGGAAAAAAAAGAAAATACCAAACGAACGATAAAATGTCATTTTATTAATACCCAAAATATACTGGAGGTATTAATTGATGTTGAATCCTTTCTTTCTGAGCTGATTGGCGAAAATACAATTCCCTGGGAAATCGTACCGGAAAATTATCTTATTGAACTGCTGAATGAGAACAGGAAAGAGATCCGGCTGCCTTTTTTTTCAGCGGAGAGTTATTTTCCTGAGTTCCGGACGGAAAACATCGCTGTTAATCCAACCCGTAAACTAGCTTTCTGTCAGGGAAATATTGATTTCACTCTGATTGGCGCCCGTGGCCGGTTTGATATTAATGGCCCGCCACTAACCCCAGATCTCTCTGTTCCGGTGAATGCCGGGATTTATATCGGTTCAACCCGGACATTCACGGGTGTGATTCAGCAAATCAATGAAGGCGATATCCTTTTTATTACACAATACCAGCGATTTCTGAGAGCAGGAGGCTATTTTCAGATGACACTGAAACAGGAGCAGGAGGACACGGTTATCACCGGACGCGGAATTATTCCGGAAGTGCCGGCTACCACAGCGGAAACGGCAGTTTTTGACAGCCGCAGAGTGCCGGTTCAGGTGGATTTCCTGCAGTACCGCAGAGTGTTTCCGTTATCGGAACTGATGGCGCTGCAACCGGGCGATACACTGCCGCTGCCGGCGGCGGATAATCACCTGATCACGCTGGAAATCAGCGGGCAGCGTTTTGCACAGGGGGAACTGGTACGTATCGGGGAACAATACGCCGTGGAAATTCATCATATCTTTCATAAGGGTGAATGATGACTGACAGCGCTGTTTCGATGATGCTGATGCTGGCCGCAGCATCTGTTCTGCCCTTTATTCTGGCGGCCGGAACCTGCTACCTCAAATTTTCCATTGTTTTTGTGATGGTGCGCAACGCCCTGGGGGTTCAGCAGGTGCCGTCAAATATGGTACTCAATGCGATTGCGTTTATTCTGGCGATGGTGGTGATGTTTCCGCTGGTCAGTAAAACCTATGCGTATGTTAATGAAAATCCGGTGGAATTATCTCAGCCGGAATCACTGTCGCGTTTTACGGATGAGGGGTTACAGGATTACCGGGACTATCTCTTCCGTTATGCCGATAAACCTCTGCTGTATTTTTTTGCGCAAACAGACGTTGATGAGGATGCTGAACCGGAACTGAGTGATGCCCGTGATATCGCATTCTTTCCCCTGCTGGCCGCCTATGCGCTGGGGGAAATCAAATCTGCTTTTCTGATCAGCTTCTATCTCTATCTGCCGTTTATCGTGATTGATCTCGTGGTGTCCAGCGTTTTGCTGGCGCTGGGGATGATGATGATGAGCCCGGTCACACTCTCTGTACCGATCAAACTGATCTTATTTATTGCCCTTGATGGCTGGTCGCTGTTATCCACCAGTCTGGTGTCTCAGTATCTCGAACTTATGGACATATAACATGGATGTGATTTATGCAGCGGATAAAGGAATTTATCTGGTGATTATGTTATCGCTGCTGCCGGTGAGTGTGGCGACCGTCGTGGGTCTGACGGTCGGCCTGCTGCAGACTGTCACGCAGATCCAGGAGCAGACACTGCCCTTCGGGCTGAAATTGATTGCTGTGTTTGTCTGCATCCTGATGCAGCTCAGCTGGCTGGGGGATTCGATGCTCAGTTATGCCCGTGAAATGTTCTCACTGGCGCTCAGCGCAACAGCGGCAGGTTAGTTCCCGGTGTCGTTATTCTCCTGGCTTCATGACCTTTTTCAGAACGCGCTGTTAAGTAGTGTGCGGTTATTTGCGGCGTTCTCTTTTTTGCCGTTTCTGAATGATAAATTTATCCTCAGCCGGACCACGCGGGGCATTATTATTTTTCTCATGGCGCAGTGTCTCAGCGGAAATGGAGACTACCCGGCGGCAGAGTTCTCAGTGGTCAATATACTGAGTGAGATCATTACCGGCATGGTAATGGGGTTGGTTTACAGCACGCCGTTTTTTATTTTTTCCGCCTTCGGTGAATATATTGATAACCAACGGGGGGCGAATATCAGTGATACCGCTGATCCGACAACAGGGACCGATGCATCACCGTTTTCCACCTTTATGAATCTGTTTTCTGTCTCGTTTTTTTTGCTCAATGACGGTTTTGTGTTACTGATGACATCCGTTCAGGATAGTTTCCGGTTGTTACCGCCGGGTACATTGCTGACGGAAATCCATTATGCGGCGGTATTTGACTGGCTGACAAACAGCCTGTCACTCTCTTTGCTGTTTTGTATGCCGGTACTGATTATATTATTTATTTCTGAAGTCAGCCTGGGCATTCTGGCCCTGTACAATTCACAACTGAATCCGTTTTCCTTATCACTTTCAATAAAAAGTATTATTGCCTTTCTGCTGGCGCTGCTGCTGTTTCGCAGCACAACAATGACGGATGTGACAGTGCTGTTTGATACTTCCCCTCTGACTCACTTTTTGAGGGGGAACGATGGCTGAAAAAACCGAAAAACCCACCAGTAAGAAACTAAAGGACGAATCGAAAAAAGGGAATACGTTCAAATATAAAGAACTGCTCTCCACAACCGGCTATGTGACGGGAATAGCGTATCTGCTTTACGTTGCTGACTGGTCAGCATTCTCCCGTTTTTATCAGACGGTATTGCGTAATGTGAATCACTTGTCACTCTCTGTTTATATACAGATGTTATCGGATATCTTTTTTCAGATGGTGTTACCGCTGATTATATTATGCGGAGTGAGTGTTAGCTTTGTTTCTCTGATGCAGACCCGTTTTGCTGTTGCGACGGAAGCGATTAAATTTGATTTAAAGAAAATTGATCCCATCGCCGGATTCAAACGGATTTTTACCAAAAAATCCCTGAAAAATCTGGTAAAAGCACTGATATCACTCATTGTGTATTTATCTGCCGGTTATACCTTTATTACTCTGTATACCGGCGATATTTATCAGTTAATTACGGCACTTTTCTCTGAAGTGAGTGAGAGCTTTCTCTATTTCACCGGCCACTATATCTTTATTTTTATCCTGCTGCTGATGCCACTGCTGGTGGTTGATTACATCGTTGAATATTTTTTCTTTTTTAATGACATGAAAATGGAAAAGCATGAAGTTAAACAAGAGTATAAAAACAGCGAAGGTAATCAGGAAATAAAATCAGCCCGCAAACAGCAGCACAGAGAATTGCTGAATGCGGAAACCAAAGCATTGATAAAGAATTCGGATATCGTGGTGGTTAACCCGACGCATATTGCCGTTGCTATCTATCTTGATCCGGAAAACGGCGTTATGCCGCTCATTACCGTGAAAGAGAAAGGCGTGTATGCGCTGGCTGTGCGCTGCTATGCCGAAAAGCACAGGGTGCCGGTTGTCCGGGATATCCGCCTGGCCCGGACGTTATTCCGGAAATATCATGTCTTTGACACCATTATTGATGATGATCTGGATAAGTTTCTCGATCTCTTACTGTGGCTGAATGACGCAGAGCAGGCTGCACTTGCCGATAGTGAACCGCACTAATATGTATCAGCAGGATGGTGCTGAGGCGTATTTTATGAAAGTGATTATCAGCCGGGTCAGATAGTATTGCCTGACTTGATAATCCAATATTATTAAGGGGTTTTTGTTATGGATGACAATACAGATTTTGATATTAAATCTCTGATCGGGAATATTTTTTCTCATCTGGAAAGTGGAAACATTTCTGATCTTCTGATGCCAAAGAATAATGAGGATTTTTCGGATGTTTATTCTCTGGCGTGTGATTATTATGATAAAGGGCTTATAGAACAAGCTGAGAATATTTTTCGTTCACTCTGTTTATATGACTTTAGCAATGTGGATTATTTACTTGGATTAGCTGCAGTTAAACAGGTGCAAAAACAATATCAGAAAGCGATTAATCTTTATAGTTTAGCTATTAATTTAGATGAAAACAATGCATCGATATATTTGTATGCAGGACAATGCTATTTATACACAGGTGAGAAAGAATCAGCGATAAGCAGCTTCAATCATTGCCTTTCATTAGCGTGTAATGATAATGAGCGGGAACAAGCAATACATTATATATCAATGCTGGAAGGTGGATTATGCGTTTGGAAAATAGGTTGAAAGTAAATAAAGAAGTTGATGATCTCAGTTATAATTCCTCATTGCATAATGATTTTATGAGGCTTAGGATAATATATGATGCGCTCACGGTTACAGAGAGAATTCCGTATGATGATGCTGTGAAATATATAAGAGAATACTACGATATAGTAAATGATAGTAACTTTAAGAATAATATTAAAAATAAGGTTATAATGCATGAAGAGTGTGAGGGATTGATTAATAAAACGAGGGTGATTGTTGATAGAATTGAACAAGAACAGATTAAATCTATGGCGGGTAGATTTTGGGAGCACTTTTATGAAGATAAAGTAAAACAAATTTATAGCGAATTAGATAGGATTAATTATATTCTGTCGGATCCTGACACTACAAGAGAACAAGCATTAAAAGAACTTGAAGCATATGATATATTAATGAAGGATAAAGAAAATATAAAGGCAATTAATAATGCTGGTGATAATATTTCAGAGAAAATAAGATTGATAAATAAAGGTATTCAGGAGTATTTTATCATTAGGGATATGGTCACATTTGGTTACTTTGTTGAGAGAATGGATAATGTCAGTGTGTATGCTTATGATATTTCAGTTAAATATCAGCGCGAAGGTATGAACAAATATGTTGATTATTATAAAAGCGTAGCAACAAAATTAAATACATTTGGTGATTATATTGATGAGCCCATCAATGATGGAAAGCAGAATAAGGTATATAAAAGAAAGTTTTATACTGAATTATACAACACTATGAAACCTTATTTTTATTATGGAGATTCTGTTGGCCATACTTTATATACAGGTAGTATGAAGATAGTTAAGGTCGGTGACGATAAATTTAATGTTCTGGTTGATGATAAAGTAATAGAAGAAAATTTATCATATAAAGATGCATATGGAAAAATGGAATATTTCTTTTCTTGTCATGAGCCGGTTATTAAAGGGACTAAATCATGTAAAATATTTAAACCCGTACTGGATGAATTTAATAATGTTATTGGCTTAGAAGGGAAGGTTGAACAGTTTCTATTTCCTTATGAACTTTATAGTTTTATGGACTTAGCAAGCGATGAAAAAGGACTTAATCGTATAAATGAAAATTTTGATAAATGTTTCAAGGATAAATCACCAGATTTATCAAGGTGGAATAATGTTAATGAAAAATCAATAGCGGCTACCAGTGATGTAAAATATACCAGGGAAATTTTGAAAAAAAACTATGATGCAGGATTCATTAGTTATTATGAAAATGAAGAAGAAAGAAATGAATATTCTAAGTTTTATCAACATGAAATAAATAGTATGAATCAAAAAATAGATGGGGCTAAGAAAGGACTTCAATTAACGTTGGATGAATACACTCAGCGGTATAACACTATAAATAGTAACTATGACAATATGCTGAGAACAATTACAACAATGATTAGCGAATTGGCTCAGGAATTAAAGGGATTTTTAAGATTCTGATATAAAAAGGGAATTGTATGACTGTAATTATTGATAAAACATCAGATTTTGGTGTTTTAAATACCACAACGTCAAGTGAAAGTGTAAATAAAAATTCAGGTGCAAATAAACAAAATCGTGTTAACGATCCTATCGGAGAGTTTAGCAAGGTGATGGTTAGTGATGTTAGTAAAAAATCAACATCAGCTAATGATGGAAAGAAAAAATCAGAATTAAATAAACCGAAATTGGATAACCCAAAGTTAAATAAAGATACCGCAGGCAGTGAAAGTACTACGGAAAGTAAAAATACCCCGGAAAGTAAGGATACCACAGACAGTAAAGATACTACGGGTAAGAAAAAAGGTGGATTTTCACTTAATGAATTACATTCATTGCTGACGGTTTTTTATTCTGAAGAGAAATTTAAAATTAATTCAAGAGCTCATGGGTACAATCTTAAATTCATCAAGGAATTATGGTCTGATAATAAAGTAAATCAATTATCAGAGCTTATTTCTGAATCCGGGGATTTGATTAATGACCATATTGAAGCAACGGCAGAGTATTATTTCTCACAAATGGGCAGTGAGCTGTTGGGAAAGATGCCGGATGGTGAGCTGAAAAATAAATTAACCGGTAATGGTGTTGATAAGTTTAAAAGTAAAGATGAAATTTCTTTATATTTAAGAAGTAAAACAAATGCCGATGAAGTTATTAAAAATATCAATTCGGAGTCAGTGCTTTATAAGGATAAAACCAAGTTATTTAAATCATTTTCTGATGAGATGAATAAATTTCCTGTGCTGGGTGATGAACTCGGTTCTCTCATTGCCGGAAATCGTGAGGAGATTACGGCTGAATTAAATTCATTACATGAAATGGCCGCTCTTCAGGATGAAGCGAAAGATATTGTGAAAGATATTTCTGATATATTCGGCTCTCAGCGTAAGTCTGATATGAATTATAGTAAATCATTAACTATTTTGATGGGTAAAATAGCAGATCTGCGGAATAAGCTAGCACAGCGTAAACTTGAAAATGATCGTCTTATAGCCACAATTCAGCAAAAAACATTGCAGGATAAAACCGATGCTGACGGAGCTGAAATGGCAAAAAAAATAAAAAAAGCAGAGCGTTTACAGGCCCTTTTTAAATGGTTAGGGCCATTATTGATCGCATTAATGGTTATATTAACTGCTCTGACTGGTGGTTTACTGGCAAAAGCACTGGCCGCAGTGATTGTGGTTGTCACTATTATTAGTGAAATTGTTAAGGCGGCGGGTGGCCCGGATATTATGGCAACAATAATGACACCGGTGACAAAATTGGTGGAAGTTGTCCAGAAGTTTATTAAAGATATGGCTATGAAAATTGGCCAAAAACTTGGGCTGCCACCGGCTGAGTTAAAAAAACTGGAAGAAAAAATGGAAATTATTGCCATGGTACTTGCAGTTGTTGTTGTGATGGCGGTGTTTGCTGCTGCAGGTGCTGTTGCCGGAAAAGTTATCGGTCAGGTGGTATCAGAATCGGTAAAGGAAATATTGAGACAGGTAATGGTGGAGGTTAAAAGATTATTAATTTCAATGATGCTGACATCTACTGTCGTTAACGGTATAAATTCAGTCACTCAGGCAGAACTTAATAAAGATGTAATGAAATTAAACGCTGATATAGATTTAGATCAGGAATTACTGGATAAGTTGATGGAATTGATGGAAAAAATAATGGCAGCTTTTTCAGAATCACAGCAGGATTTAAATAAAATGAAAGAGCAGTTAGGTAAGATAGGAAAAGACGATTTTCAGCGTAAGAAGGCTATTATACAGTCAGGGCCATTAGCTGTTTAATTTAAAAAGGAATTTATTATGACGACGATAACCACAGCAAATAATACGAAGCAGGTTTATTCACCGGAAATTGATAGTATTATTTCAGTAAAAAAAGATTTACAGGAAATAAATATTGATCCTGAAGTTATAAAAGAGATTACAAAAAATAACAGTATAAAGAGCACAGAAGTTACAGATGAGCAAATTTCTGCTGAGATCCGTACCCGTGCAGGCTCGCTGATGCCCTCTCTGTTATCTGTCAGTGATCAGAAATGGATGAAATTAGCCATAGAATTATGCAAAGTACTGAATGATGATTCACTGAGCCAGCAGGAACGCCAGAATAAGCTGGATGTAGCTGTTATTGAACTGGCAAAAGAATTAAAAAATATGAAATATAAGGAAGCCGAACTTCAGGTCAAAGCAGCCGTCACCGGTGCGTTAGTTTCTATTGGTATTTCTATTGTCGGTGCTGCTATGTCAATAAAGGGGATTGATGTGGCTAATCCGACGGCACCGACACCCGGCGGAATAGCGGGGCAGGCCATGTCCGGACTGTCCCAGCCGGTTAGCCAGGTATTCGTACAATTTATTCAGAAGCAGGTTACTGAGTTACAGGGTGATGCTGAAGTTGTTCGCGCGCAAAAAGATCTGAAGCTGAAAAGCGGTTCCGTTCATGGTAAAGCTTCTAATGACGCGCATGAATTAAATAAAAAAGTAATGGATATGTTTAACCGTTATCTTGATAACAAGCAGGCGACATCTGGTAACTTGCTTAATAATATGCGGACATAATCTCTTCTGTGCTCATAAATCCGGGCCGCTTCTGACAGCGGCTTTTTCATGTTCTTTCTCATCATGAAGAAAATTCATCATGTTTTGCCACTTCGGTTTTGATCCCGGCAGTGAATACCGGTATAACAAAGGAATGTCTAAACGTCTGGACGTCTAAATAAAAATATTCACCTGTGCGGTAAGGAAGAACACATGAAACTTGAAACGCTCTCTGTCCATGCCGGTTATTCGCCGGATCCGACCACCAAATCCGTCGCGGTTCCTATCTATCAGACCACCTCCTATGCCTTTGATGACACACAGCATGGCGCGGATTTGTTTGATCTGAAAGTCCCCGGGAATATCTACACCCGTATCATGAACCCGACCAATGATGTGCTGGAGCAGCGTGTGGCGGCTCTGGAGGGCGGAATTGCCGGGCTGGCGGTGGCATCGGGCATGGCGGCGATCACCTATGCGATCCAGACCCTGGCCGGCGTCGGCGACAATATTATCAGTGTCTCCAAACTCTATGGCGGCACGTATAATTTGTTTGCGCATAATTTTCCGCGCATCGGGATCGACGTCCGTTTTGCTGATCATGATGATTTCGCACAGCTGGAATCGCTGATTGATGACAATACCAAAGCCGTTTTCTGCGAAACCATTTCCAACCCGGCGGGGCATATCGCTGATATTGAAAAACTGGCGGAAATCGCTCACCGTCACGGCGTTCCGCTGATTGTCGATAACACCGTTGCCTCTCCGGCGCTGTGCCGCCCGATTGAATTCGGCGCGGATATTGTGGTGCATTCATTGACCAAATATATCGGCGGACACGGTTCATCACTGGGCGGGATTGTTATCGACTCCGGAAAATTCCCGTGGCAGCAGCATGCGGATCGCTTTGCGGTTCTGAATACCCCGGATCCTTCCTACCACGGCGTGAACTACAGCGAACACTTCGGTGCGGCGGCATTTATCGCCCGCTGTCGTGTGGCGCCACTGCGTAATACCGGCGCAGCACTGTCGCCGTTTAACAGCTTTCTGATTCTGCAGGGACTGGAAACACTGGCGCTGCGCATGGAACGTCATACCGGAAATGCCCTGCGTGTTGCGCAATACCTGCAACAACATCCGCAGGTTGCCTGGGTGAAATATGCGGGTCTGGCAGATAGTCCTGAACATGCACTGGCAAAAAAATACGTGAAAGGCACACCGGCATCAATTATGTCTTTCGGCATCAAAGGCGGAGCAGAAGCAGGAGCGAAGTTTATCGATGCCCTGAAACTGATTGTCCGTCTGGTCAATATCGGTGATGCGAAATCCCTGGCCTGCCATCCGGCCACCACCACCCACCGTCAGCTGAATGAAGCCGAACTGGCCCGTGCCGGGGTATCACAGGATATGATCCGGTTGTCCATCGGTATTGAGCACATTGATGACATCCTGGCGGATATCAGTGCGGCACTGGACAGTGCGAAATAATATTAACAATCAATAAAATATAATCATAACAATATGTTCCGGAGATAGTATGAGAAAAATTATTGTATCGGCACTGCTCGCCTGCACCACATTACTGGCCGTGTCGTGCTCGCAGAATGACGATGAAAAACCACTGAAAGTGGCGATTAACACCGGGCCGGATCAGGCTATCTGGGAAGAAGTGGTCAAAGTCGCTAAGGAGAAGCAGGGGCTGGATGTTGATGTTATCGCCTTTAATGACTATGTCCTGCCGAATGAAGCGCTGCGCAACAATGATGTGGATGCCAATGCATTCCAGACCGTGCCGTACTATGAGGCGCAAAGCAAAGAACGTGGCTATCAGTTTGAAGTTATTGGTAAAACTTTTATCTTCCCGATAGCGGCATACTCAAAGAAAATCAAATCCGCAGCCGAACTGCCGGACGGTGCAACAGTGGCTATCTCTAACGAAGCCACCACGCTCGGCCGCAGCCTGCTGTTGTTACAGGCTCAGGGGCTGATTAAACTGAAAGACGGCGTCGGTTATCTGCCGACCACCCTGGATATCATTGAAAATCCGAAGAAACTGAAGTTTGCGGAGATCGATACCCCGCAACTGACCCGCACACTCGATGACCCGGATGTGTATCTCTCCATTATCAACAATAACTTCTCATCTCAGGTCGGATTATCCGCCGCCCGTGACGGTCTGTTTATGGAAGGGGCTGATTCCCCGTATGTGAACCTGATTGTGGTCAGAGCAGCAGATAAAGATAATGAGAAGCTGAAAAAACTGGTCGCGGCATTCCAGAGTGATGAGGTGCTGAAAAAGGCCGATGAGGTGTATAAAGGCGATGCTGTCCGGGCCTGGTAAATACGCGTCATCCTTCCGTCCATAGCTGCGTTGGCTTCGTTCGTCCATCCGGGTCACATACTGATGTATGCTCCCCGGATGTTCTCACTTTGCCGCCTTGCTCTGAACGGAATGATTTAGCGTATAACACGGATGTGTTTACAGCGGCTTTCTGCTTTTACCGGTTATCAGCGTAACACCGTAATCACCAATAACACATGGAAAGCAATCAGTTAGCTTTATCTTGAATCCACGGCGGATTGCCTGAATAATAGTCGCCACTGAGATAAGGAAAATACGATGAAACAACTGATTATCGGATTACTGGGTGTGGTGGTGCTGGTCGGCGTACTGCTGGTCTCCAATTACAACAGCATCCAGACACAGGACGAAGCGGTGACCGCCTCCGCCTCTGAAATGCTCAACCAATACAAACGCCGCGCGGACCTGATCCCGAATCTGGTGAAAACCGTGCAGGCTTCCTCGGACTTTGAACGTCAGGTCTTACAGGATGTTGTGAATGCACGGGCAAAAGTCGGGCAGATGAATATCAATGTCAGTGACCTGAGCGACCCGGCACTGCTCGCCAAATTCCAGCAGGCGCAGACTGAACTCGGCTCCTCGCTCTCCCGCCTGCTTGCAGTATCAGAACGTTATCCTGATCTGAAAAGTAACGCACTCTACAGTGACTTAATGGTACAGCTGGAAGGCAGCGAAAACCGGATCGCCGTGGCGCGCGGCCGCTATATCGAAAGTGTCCGTGAATACAACACCACTATCCGGAAATTCCCGGCCGTGATTATTGCTGACTACATGGGATACACCGGCAAACCGAACTTCAGCGTTGAAAATGAAGCGGAAGTCACCACCGTTCCGGATGTGCAATTTCAAAAATAAGCTGGCTGAACATCCTTAACAGATGGCAGGATAAATTGAGTTTCCGGGCAAAATCCGTTAGAAGGAGAGGATAATACTAAGGAGTTATCGTGATTACCGAAGAGTTTCTCTCCAATAATGTGCTCAGCCTGATTGTGCTGGTGCTGTGTCTGCTCGGTTCCGGCGGGCTGATGATTTATAACCGTAAACGGGAAAAGGGCGAGCATGCCACATTAGTACATGTTTCCCAGTTTATCATGTGGGCGCTGGGGGTCATTATCCTCGGGGATTTCGCCGAACAGGGGATTGACCACTTTCAGTGGCGTTTTATCACCGCAGATACGGTCGGGATGATCTGCACCACACTGATTGTGCTGATGCTGATCCGCAAACTGTTCCTGATGATAAACCGCCTGGCTGCCGCACAAATCAAACGCGGCAGCGATATCACTTCGGCACATATTGTCTCCCGTGTACTGAAAATCCTGATTGTGATTGTGGTGTTCCTGTTCTACGGCGAACACTTCGGCATGAGCCTGTCCGGCCTGCTGACCTTCGGCGGTATCGGTGGTATTGCCATCGGTATGGCGGGGAAAGATATTCTCAGCAACCTCTTCTCCGGCATCATGCTCTATTTTGACCGCCCGTTTAAAATTGGTGACTGGGTCAGTTCGCCTGACCGGCAGATAGAAGGGACGGTGGTGGAAATCGGCTGGCGTATCACCAAAATCATTACCTTTGATCACCGCCCGCTCTATATTCCGAACTCGCTGTTCTCCTCCATCAGTGTGGAAAACCCGGGGCGCATGACCAACCGGCGGATCAAAACCACCATCGGGCTGCGCTATGAAGATGCGGAGAAAATTTCGCAGATTGTCAGTGAAATACGCGCTATGCTGAAAGCGGAGAGCAGCATTGATCAGCACCAGACATTGCTGGTCTATTTTGATGAATTCGGTGATTCCGCCCTCAATATTATGGTGTACTGCTTTACCAAAACCACGGTCTGGGCAGAGTGGCTGGCAGCACAGCAGGCGGTGTATCTGAAGATAATTGAGATTGTGCACCGCAACGGTGCGGACTTTGCTTTCCCGAGCCGGACACTCTATATGGAACGCAACAGTGTCTCCCGCGAACCGCCGGGAGTGTGATCTGACACCTTGCACCATCCCCCTTGTTTCCGTTATTGTGCCGCCGGTTAATTCCTGAGACGTTCATCAGAGGCGGCACAATATGGCGAAATATTTTTCCATCGGTGAGATGGCAAAGCTCCATAAAATCAGCATTCAGACACTGCGTTATTATGACCAGCTGGGGCTGTTCCGCCCGGTGTATGTTGACCAGGAAAGTAACTACCGCTATTACACGATCGATCAGTTTTCCCAGCTGGATATTATTAAGTATCTGAAATACCTGGGTATGCCGCTGAAAGAGATCAAACATCGCCTGGAAGACAGCGACACACAGATCCTCAGCCTGCTGACCCGGAAAATTTCTGTGGTGGATGAGAAAATCCGCGAGCTCGAGCTGATTAAAAAAGTCCTCTCCACCAAAAAAGAGACGCTGGAAAAAGGGATTGATACCGACAGTATCGGCAAAATCACCCGCCGTTATATTCCGCGCCGTCATATTTTATCGATGAATTATGAGCCCGGTCTGAGCTTTGAGGAGACCATGGAGTTCTCACGGCGGCACATTGCCAATATCCTCGAGGAAAACATTTCTATTTTCTACGGCGGCGTCAGTGGTCTGGTCTCCCGCGAAGAATTTCTGGCCACACAGCAGGTACATTATCTGAACAGTTTTGTGATTGTCGAGCGCGACCTGTTTAATCCGCAGGTGCAGGACAAAATTACAGAAATTCCCGACGGTGAATTTATCTGCCTGATGTATCAGGGGTCTTACAGCGAAAATACGGCAGCATTTAAAGCGCTGACGGATTATGCGGAATACAAACGCATTCCGGTGGATGACATGATGTATGAAATCCCGGTGATTGACCCGCTTTCCACCAATGATGAGCGCCAGTTGCTGACAGAAATTCAGATCAAAGTGAAACGGCGTGAAATTGATACCCGCTGCCTGGTGTAAAACTCTCCCTCTGCTATAGGTATTAATGCTTTCAATACAGAAACAGGCTGACATTGTTCAGCTTGTTTTGCTTCTATTCACCGTATAATTACCCGTTTTGTGATGTGCATCTACTATCTCTGAATTGACTCTATAGTAGCTGGAGAGTCTATAGTTATCCACATTACAGCAATGGTTAAAAAGGTCGTTACCGCCACACTATTACCCCCGCTGATCCTGAATCAGCAACCCGAACTCACTAATGATAATAAATGATGACATGCGGATCAGAGTGCTGATCTCATGAGGAGTCTGTTGTGCAAAAAAATACTGATTATGATTTGGAAACCAAACTGATCCACCAGGGTCATTCACCGGATCCGGCCACCGGCGCGCTGGCCAGTCCTATCTACCAGACTGCCACATTTGCGGCGCATTCTGTGGAGCATTTTGAAGAATTGTGCCGGACATGGGGCTATGTCTACAGCCGCGAGTGCAACCCGAACCTGACTGAACTGGAGAGCAAACTGGCGATGCTGGAAGGGGCGGACAGTGCGATTGTCAGCGCATCCGGCATGGGGGCGATTGCCTCAACCCTGCTGTCACTGGTGAAAACCGGCGATCATATTGTCAGCGCGGACGGGATCTTCTCCCACACCCGGCTGCTGATGACAGAACTGCTGGCAAAATTCGGCGTGGAAATCACCTTTGTTGATGCCACGGTCAGTGACAACATCCGCGCTGCCATGAAACCGGCGACAAAACTCGTGTATGTGGAAAGCCCGCTTAATCCGTCTCTGGAGCTGGTGGATATCCGCGCGGTGGCAGACATTGCCCATCAGAACAAAAGCCTGCTGATTGTTGACAGCACCTTCTGTACGCCGATCCTGCAACGCCCGCTGGAGCTGGGTGCAGATCTGGTGGTTCACAGCCTGACCAAGTTTATGAACGGCCACGGTGATACCCTGGGCGGCGCGGTTATCGGCTCCCGCGAGCTGATCGAACTGATCAAATGGCCGGGGTTATGCTGCTTTACCGGCGCGGCACTGGCACCAAACAATGCCTGGATGATTATGCGCGGGATGAAAACCCTTGATATGCGCATGAAAAAACACTGTGAAAACGGCCTGGCACTGGCGGAGTTCCTGACATCTCAGAACGAAATCGAAGAAGTCCGTTACCCGGCACTGAAAAACCATCCGCATTATGAACTGTGTCAGTCACAGATGAACGGCCTCGGCGGCGGTATTGTCTCTTTCCGTCTGAAAGAGGACATTCACGGCCTGACCCGCGACCAGGTGAGCCGCAAATTTGTGAACTCCCTGAAACTGACCACCATTGCCACCAGTCTGGGTGAAGAGCACACCCTGGTCCAGATGAACGGCGAAAACCTGATCCGTATTGCTGCCGGACTTGAATCAGCAAAAGACATTATTGCGGATTTCCGCCAGGCCCTGGATGCAGTTCACGGCTGATAAAAAGAGATAATAATTATGGCAAATCACATGGCAAATCAATCCCGCGTCAGACGGATGCTGATTCTGTTTCTGCTGGCATTCGGCACTACCGCAATGTACAGCCTGCCTTACCTGAAGTCTTCGTTCTATGATCCGATGCAGCAGGCGCTGGGGCTGACACACATTGAGATCGGTAACCTGCTCAGTCTGTATGGCCTGATCGGTATGTTTTCCTACTTTTTCGGCGGCTGGTTTGCGGATCGTTTTTCACTGCGCAACCTGATCACCTTCTCGCTGATCGCCTCCGGGTCACTGGGATTCTGGTTTGCGACCTTCCCGTCGTATAACACGATCCTGCTGATCCACATTCTGTGGGGTGTCACGACGATCCTGACATTCTTCGCCGCATCGATCAAAGTGGTGCGGATGCAGGGTACGGAGAAAGAGCAGGGGCGGATCTTCGGGTTCTACGAAGGGTTATCCGGTGTGTCCGGTACACTGATCTCGTTTGTTGGTCTTTATTTCTTCGGCAAATTTGCCGAGGCGGCAATCGGCTTCCGTTACGTCGTCTGGCTTTACTCCGGCGCTTCTGTGATCTGCGGCGTGCTGCTGTTCTTCCTGATCGCGCACCGCAGCAGTACCACTGACAGCGGCGAACCGGAAGAAAAAACCACATTCCGTTCGCTGATGAGTGTGGTGAGCATGCCGAAGGCGTGGCTGATCGGGCTGATTATTTTCTCCACTTATGTGGTGTTCTCCAGCCTGACGTATCTCAGCCCGTATCTGTCACAGGTATATGTGGTACCAATTACCCTGGTGACGGCGCTGTCGATTATCCGCACCTATGTGATCAAAATGGTGGCCTCTCCGGTGGCGGGGATCGTGACGGATAAAGTCGGATCATCTATCAGTGTGATGTTTGTCGGCTTTATCATCATGGCCGTGAACTGTGCTCTGTTCCTCGTGATCCCGAAAGGTAACGCCTTTATGTGGTTTGCGGTGGTGAATATGGTGGTACTGAGTGCGTTACTGTTTGCCTTCCGCGGTATCTATTTTGCCTCTGTTGCAGAATCGAAAATCCCGATGAAAACCACCGGCGCGGTGGTGGGTTTTGCCTCCTTTATCGGCTTTTCCCCGGACGCGTTCTATTATTCCGTTGCCGGCTACTGGCTGGATAAATACGGCGAAACCGGCTACAGCTATATCTTTATGCTTTCGGTCGCCTGTGCGCTGCTGGGTGTGGTGGCAACCTTCCTGCTGCGTCAGATCAACCGCCGGGAAGCGGCGGGCGGCGGAATGACACTCTCTCCGTCAGTCTGAAGATACAGAAAGCCCCCCGAAACGGGGGGCTTTGCACAAAAAGCGTCCTGCTGATTAATAGCGGTATTCCACGCCCAGCCAGAAGTTACGGCCTTCTTCCATATAGCCGTTGGTGTACCCGTAGGATTTATCAAACAGGTTATTGACGGAGGCATTGGCGGAAATGCCGTAACCGAAGTCATAATCCACGCGCAGGCCGGTAAGAGCATAACCGGCCACTTTGTCATTATTGTCGTTATACTGATAGCTCCAGGCACGGAACTCTTCGGACAGGGTGATCGACAGCGGCTCTATCGGTGTGACTTTCACCCAGGCATACATTTTATGCTTCGGCAGCCCTTCCGCATGATCAACATCTTTCGGATCACTGTGGATGTAGCTGTAGTTGATCCCGGTTTTCAGCCAGTCACTGACTTCGCCTTTCACGCCCAGATCCAGTCCGGTGTAATCCACACGGCCACTGTTCTGGTTCTGGAAGTAGCGGTCACCGTTTTTAATCACTGTGTGCGCGAGGATCGCATCATCCACGCGGTTGTGATAGATGCTGGCCTGGTAGCCCCATTTATCGGTGATATTCCCTTCATAGGTTAAATCGAAGGTCAGTGCGCGTTCGGCTTTCAGGTTCGGGTTAATGATACCCAGCGAACCGTCTTTTGGTTTTTCAGTGGTATAGCGCTCTTTCTGTGTCGGGAAGCGGCTGCGGTCAGACACGGAAAACCGCACGTTGTCCTGGTTGGCGAAGGTGTATTTTGACATCACTTCCCAGTTAAACGCGTGCTGATCATTATCATCCGCACCTTTATCCGCCTGACGGCTTTCACGCCAGTCATAACCGATGGCACCGATAAAATCGAGATCAGACGTGGCTGCCCACTGGTATTCGGTGGCGACAGAATAAGTGCGATCTTTGTAACGCAGAATATTCCCGTTACGTTGTTTCTGTGCGCGGTGAACGTCATCTTTCCAGTGTGCGGAGAATGACAGCAGATCGCTTTCGCGCATGTCGATCCCTAACTGGAGAGAGGCGCCGTTGCTGAAATCATCGTAATAGCTGTAATCGTACCCTTTGCCGTCTTTTTTATACATCAGCAGGGTATTTTCAAACTTGTCATGGAACAGACGACCCTGGAGATTTACGCCGTCTGTCAGCTGAGTGGTACTGTTGAAATAGTAGCTCTCTTTGTTGTAATCCGGCCATTCCCACCAGCTGTATTTGCCTTTGCCCGGCACCGCAGACGGCGAACTGTCTTTGCTGCCATCCTGCTTCAGATAGGTAAAGACATACTGATCGGTTTCACGCGGGGTCCAGCCCACTTTCACCATGCCGCGTTTATCATCGGATGAGGAGTGCGCACGGCGGCCGTTGCTGCCAGCCAGGGCATTGTCATCATCGGAGCCCGGCAGGCCGAGGAAACGCTGTTTGTACTGGCTGCCGCTGACCTGGATAAACCCGAGGTCGCTGCGTGCGCCGACACGGGCGCTGGTGTTATAGGCATTATCCGCGCCGCGTGCGAAGCCCTGGCTGAATGATACGTTGGCCTCAAACGGTTTTTTCGGGGTGGCGGTGGTGAGGTTGATTGCACCGCCCATCAGGTTCGGGCCCTGTAACAGCGAGGTATAACCTTTGCTCACCTCAATACTTTCCAGTTCGCTGGTCATAAAGCGGCCGAGGTCAAGGTTGCCGTCATACGGGACATAAGTCGGGATCCCGTCGAAGAACACCGGCACCTGGCGGCTGTCAAAACCACGGACTTTAACGGTCAGCTCATTACGATTGCCGGATTTTTCGAGAACCACACCCGGCATGGTGCTGATGGCTGTCGCCGCATTGGTTTTGTTCAGCGACTGCATCTGCGGCTGTGTGATGACATCCGGATTGGAGGCCACCGGGCTGCCCCAGACGGTCAGAATATCTGCGCTTTCTGCCTGTACCGCAGGCGCGGTTGCCAGCAGAATAGCTGAGCAGGGTAGAGTTCGTTTCATTGTTATTTTTCCTGTTACCGATATGTATTTATTTATATAACGACTTGCAAAACAAAAGGATAAAACGGCCGGTTCAGTGACCTGACCGGTTTATCCCTTAACTCACTATAAGGTTGTGTGGTTTTCCGTCAGCGCGGATATAACCGGACTTTAATATCCGCCGGGGACGCATAATACGGCGCGGACGTGACAAACAGCTTCACGCCGGTATCCGCATACTGCCCGATGGTCTCTGCATTCAGCCCGCCTGCAGCAGACAGTGTGCAGTCCGGTGCCAGCACCGCCGCGTCTTTGACGAGACGGCGGATATCATCAGGACTGAATTTATCCAGTTGCAGCACATCAGGGCGGCCTTTCAGCGCCTGATAAGCTTCATCCGGATTGTCCGCTTCGGCAATAATGGTCTTTTCCGGGGCTTCACGGCGCAATGTTGCAATCGCTGCACACCAGTTTTCCGGCTCTGCCAGGAAACGGCGGTGATTGGCAAACAGCAGAATAGTTTCCGCGCAGCCCTGACGGTGAATAATGCCTTTCCCGGCCAGTACAGCAGCGGTTGCCAGCAGCTTGGTACCGGGGATATTTTTACGGGTGCAGGCCAGCTGTGCGTCCGGCTGATACTGACGAAGGGTATCCACCATGCAGCGGGTCATCTGTGTCACGCCGCTGCTCCACTCAATCACATTCTGGACAATCTTCCAGCCCTGATGCAGTGCTTCCGCACGACCGGTTGCGGTCAGCAGCAGAGCGCCTGCTTCCGTATGATCGCCGTCATTAGCGTGTAATTGTGTCTGTAATCCGAGTTTTTCCAGTAACTTCTGACCCAATGTCAGCCCGCTGACATAACCGGCCTGCTTGCGGGAAAAGTGCATTTCCCCGCTCTGTGCGCCGATGCCGAGTGCGCGGGTGGTGAGATCACCGTAATGGATGTCCTCCAGCAGGAGGCTGTCCAGAAAGGCATCACTGTAGTAGATCACTTCTGACCTCCCGGCAGCAGCAGGGCGGATTCCGGTACCACACTCCAGGAAACCATGGCCCAGTCGCGGGTGGCCGGCACCACCGGCAGGCCGTCAGCCGCCTGCTGGTCGTAATAGCGGCGCAGCAGTGTCATTTCATGGTCATCAAGCTGTCCCAGCGACCAGATCACACCTTCGGCAAACTGCTCAAAGGTCATATTGTCGCGGCTCTGGCAGTTCGGACTGCGGATAAATTCCACATCCGGATGAATGCCGAGCTGGTTGAGAATATTCACCGCGTAAATATAAGTCGGCAGTGTGACCGGTGTGCGGCCGATGGCGCGGATCACGCGGATATCGACAAATGTCGGGCTGACAGTGTGGGTGGTGTAAACCCGCAGCCGCGCGTGACGGTTCAGTTTCAGCAGCGCGGCCTGTAAATCCATCACCAGGGTGGAGCGGGAAGCCACAGCGATATCGCACGGCGGCAGGGCTGACCAGTCATCTTCCCAGGCGCAGTGACGGAAGGTGACGTGTGAGCAGCCCTGAGTCTCAGCCCGCTGACGCGCGACTTTCAGCATCCCTTCGCTGTAATCAATACCGGTGACCTGCTCAAAGCTGTCCGCCAGCTGCAACGCGACAGAGCCTGGCCCGCAGCCGACATCCAGCAGCGTTTTCGCGCCGGTGGTATCGACAATCTCTTTAAAGCGGATCAGGTAAGGATCGGCGGGGTTCGCACAGCTTTGTGCCATTTTCTCCGCACGTTTATCCCAGTGTTCCGGATCTTTGCGGGTACGTTCGGCCTGTGCGAGATGGTCGCGGTAGAGTTGTGCGAAATCGATATCATCAATAGTCATGAGCATCCCTTATAAGCTGGCTGCGCGAAGTGGGCAGCAATATGTTCTGGTGTCACATGATAGAGTGCCGCCAGGGTTTCCGGTGTGAGCAGCGCGGCAGGTTTATCCTGGCAGGCGGGGCTGTCTTTGCTGAGCATCACAATGCTGTCTGCCACGGCGGCCGCATGCTGCGGGTGGTGGGTGGACATCAGCACGGTGATCCCTCTCTCACGTAACTGTTCGATTTTATTCAGTAATTTTATCTGATTGCCGAAATCGAGGCTGGCCGCCGGTTCATCCATAATCAGCAGCCCCGGCTGTTGTACAAGGGCGCGGGCAATCAGTACCAGCTGTTTTTCCCCGCCGCTCAGGCAGGAATAGGAGCGCTGTGCCAGATGGGCGATCCCCATATGATCCAGTTCCTGCTCTGCCATCTGCCGTTCAGCGCGTCCCGGGGCGGCAAACAGGGAGAGATGGGCACTGCGTCCGAGTGCGACCATATCCGCCACCCGGAAAGAAAACGGCATATTGTGCGCCTGCGGCACATAGGCAACGCGGCGGGCGAGTGCGGCGGCACTCCAGTCACGCAGCGGTGTGTTATCAATGCGGATCTCCCCGGCCTTTGGTGGTAACAGGCCGAGCAGGGTTTTCATCAGCGTGGTTTTGCCGCAGCCGTTGGCACCGAGCAGACAGATAATTTCTCCCTGATGTAATTGCAGATTTATGTCAGTGAGTATTAACTTCTCTCCGTAGCCGACCGCCAGGCCGCGGGTGGTCAGGACATCGCTCATCCGTTCCTCCGGGTCTGCAACAGCAGAAAAATAAAGAAAGGTGCGCCGACCGCAGATGTCAGAATGCCGAGCGGCAGTTCAATCGGGGCAATGGTGCGTGCCAGTGTGTCTGTCAGCAGCAGCATGATGGCGCCGATCAGCAGTGACACCGGCAACTGGTGGCTGAAGTTAGCACCCACTAACAAGCGGGTGATATGCGGGACAATCAGCCCGAGCCAGCCGATAATTCCCGCGACAGAGACCGCACTTGCGGTGATCAGGGTGGCGGAGGCAATAAAAATCAGCCGCGTCACGGTGACATTCAACCCGAGTGCGCGGGCTTCTTCATCACTCAGGCTGAGCAGATTCATACGCCAGCGCAGCAACAGAAGCGGCACCATCCCGGCGAAAATCAGCGGGGCGGTGGTTTTAATATCATCCGGTGAAATCGCGGACAGGCCGCCGAGCAGCCAGAAGGTCATGGCGGGCAGTTGGGTATAGGGATCGGCCAGAATTTTCATCAGGGAAATGGCCGAGCCGCACAGGGCACTGACAGCGATCCCGACCAGCACCAGCGCCAGTACCGGATCATGCTGACGCGCCAGCCGGGCGACAGAATAGACCAGGGCAACCACACACAGCCCGCCGGTGAAGGCGAACAGCTGGATAGTGAGCATTGACTGACCTGCAAAAATTCCTAGGATCGCACCAACCCCGGCACCTGCGGAAACACCCAGGATATCCGGTGAAACCAGCGGGTTACGGAACATGCCCTGATACGCCGCCCCGGCTATCGCCAGTCCGCCGCCGATAATCAGTGCGGCGGCAATGCGCGGCAGACGGATTTGCCAGAAGACTGTCATATCACGGCTCAGCGCCGGATCATCCGCGCCGCTGTTGCCGGTGATTTTCGCCTGCACCACATCCCACAGTTGCTGCGGAGTCAGTGAGAACTTACCAACATTCAGAGCAATGCCGGTGACCAGCACCAGCAGCACAAGCAGTAACAGGGTTTTGGCGGAGGTGGTCATCGGGCGGATAACAGACTGTTAATCTGTGCCTCCGGCAGCGGAGAGCGATAGAACAGGCTGAAAAACAAACCAGTGTCTGCTTTCAGATCGGTACTCTCCGGTTCAAACTGTGCCTGAAGGCGGCGCAGCCCCAGCAACCGGTTCAGTCCCGGCGGGCTGTCGAGCCAGCCGAACGGCAGCCCGGCATAGTAAAAGACCTGTTTATTCTTCACTGCATCCAGGCTCTGCCAGACCTCACCCTGCATAATGGCATCATACGTCACGGCATCCTGGGCGATAATAAAATCCGGGTTCCACTGCAGTAACTGTTCGAAAGAGACTTCCGCCAGCCCCTGCATATCCGGGACATCCGCGACATTCTCAAACCCCAGTAATTCCGGGGCTTCGCTGTGAATCGAACCACGCAGACCGGTTTGCAGGCCTTTCGCGCCGCGAGCCAGATAAAAACGGCGTTTGTGTGTCTGACGATCAGCAAAAGCAGCAGCATCCAGCAGCCATTTTTCCGCCAGTTGTGCCTGTTGTTCCGTGCGTTCTGTTTCCCCCAGCAATGCACCGGCCTGACGCAGCAGATCCGGGGTTTGTGTCAGATTGCCGGACAACAGAATATACGGAATGCCGGTCTGGCGGCTGAAACGGGCGGCCTGTGAACGGTAAGTGTCATCGGTCAGCCCGCTGTCAACAATCACATCCGGCGCCAGCGCCAGCAGGGTTTCCGGGGAGAGGGTACTGCCGCGTCCGGAGAGGCGTCCGGTGACCGGCAGCGCGCGCCAGCGGGGGGCAAAATACGGGTTATTTTTTACTGACAGGGAGGCGAAGCCCGGCAGTTTTTCCGGGGCGACCGCAAACAGCAGCTGATCAGTCGGCGGGCCGCTGCTGACCACACGGTGAATGGCTTCCGGCGGCGGAAGCTGACCATAAATAAAGACCTGAGAGGCAGTTTCCGGCGCGGCAACGGCTGACAATGCCGGGAAAGTGAACAGCAGTGCGCAGCAGAAAAGAAATCCGGAGCAGGGGCGGTTAAGTGTCATCGTGATCAGTCGTCATTATCGTTATATGTATTGTTATACAGCGGGACGTTAGCGCAGAGCATGAGGTGAGTCAATAAAATCAGCGGTAAATAGGGAAGTAAGTCAAAAGAAGGTAAAATTCCGGGTGGAATACGGTATAACTACGGCCTCTTTCGGCGGATATGACGACACACAGACCAGTCTGTATTAAGATAAGCACTATGAAGAAAAAACGCCCTTCGTTACAGGACGTGGCTGACCGCGTTGGTGTAACCAAAATGACTATCAGCCGCTTTTTGCGTAACCCCGAACAGGTTTCCGAAAAACTGCGCGGCACGATTGCCCGTACCCTTGATGAACTGGGGTATATCCCGAACCGGGTGCCGGATATTTTATCCAATGCCACCAGCCGGGCTATCGGCGTGCTGCTGCCCTCGCTGACCAACCAGGTGTTTGCGGAAGTGATCCGCGGTATCGAAACCGTGACGGATGCGGCCGGTTATCAGACAATGCTGGCGCACTACGGCTATCAGGCGGAGAAAGAAGAAGATCGCCTGGTCTCCCTGTTGTCTTACAATATCGACGGCCTGATCCTGGCCGAACGCACCCACACCCCGCGCACCCTGAAAATGCTGGCCACCGCCGGTATTCCGGTGGTTGAGCTGATGGACAGCGTCTCCCCCTGCTATGATTCCGCCGTCGGGCTGGATAACCGGCTCGCGTCATTTGAAATGACGCAGGCCATGATTGCACGCGGCTGCCGCCGTGTGATTTACCTCGGCGCGCGCCATGACGAACGGACATTCATGCGCCTTCAGGGTTATGAACAGGCTATGCGGGATGCCGGGCTTGAACCGGGCAATGTGATGACGCAGGAAAGCTCCTCGTATTCGCTGGGGGCGAGACAACTGCACCAGGTCAGAGCTGATTATCCGGATGCTGACGGGCTGTTCTGTACCAACGATGACCTTGCTATCGGTGCTGTTTTTGAGTGTCAGCGCCTCGGGATCCGCATCCCGCAGGATCTGGCGGTTGCCGGGTTCCACGGCCATGATGTCGGCCGTGTGATGACCCCGAAACTGGCGAGTGTCCTCACACCCCGTGATCTGATGGGCCGCCGTGCGGCAGAAGTGCTGCTGGCACGTCTGCGCGGCGAACTGCCGCCTCAGCAGATAGTGGATGTCGGCTTCGAATTATTACCGGGAGAGAGTATTTAACGGCTCCCGGCCCTTCCTGAAGTGACAGGAATTTCATTTGAGATAACTGTCACAATTTGTTCATCCGAAAACAGTGTTTGATTGCATTGTAACCATATCCGTTGGTAATGTTACCGGTAATAGTTACCGGTAACATATCCGGTGATAATGACCGCATAAGAGGAATTGTTATGAGTGATAGCCAAAAACCACATCACGCCTTTGTTTTGATGGGGGTTTCCGGCTGCGGAAAATCCGCTGTGGCTAACGGGGTTGCTACCGGGCTGAATGCGGCCTTTCTGGACGGGGATTACCTGCATCCGCGTGCCAATATCGAAAAAATGGCGGCCGGGCACCCGCTGAATGATGCCGATCGTGAACCGTGGCTGAAAGCCATCAACGACGCGATTTTTGCTATGCAGCGGACCAATGAGCTTTCGGTGATTGTCTGTTCGGCGCTGAAAAAAAGCTACCGCGATATCCTGCGCCGCCAGAATAAAAACCTGTCATTTATCTGGCTGAAAGGGGATTTTGAGCTGATCGAAAGCCGCCTGAAAGCCCGCAAAGGGCATTTCTTCAAACCGGAAATGCTGATCACACAGTTTGATACCTTAGAAGCACCGGACACTGCCGCAGAGCAGGATGTACAGGTGCTGGACATTCAGCCGCCGCTTGAGGATGTGATCGCGGGCGCGGTTCAGATTATCAGACAGGTTTCCGGAGGTCAGTCATGACAACATTAACCCTGGTGTTAACCGCCGCCGGGTCGGTATTACTGCTGCTGTTCCTGGTGATGGTGGCGCGGCTGCATGCGTTCGTGGCACTGATGATTGTGGCTATCGGCGCGGGGCTGTTTTCCGGCATGCCGCTGGAGCAGATCACACAGACCATGCAGAACGGCATGGGCGGCACGCTCGGTTTCCTGGCGATAGTGGTCGCGCTCGGGGCGATGTTCGGCAAAATCCTGCATGAAACCGGCGCACTCGACCAGATAGCTGTCAAACTACTGAATTCCTTCGGTGAAAAACGGGCGCATTACGCGCTGGGGATCGCCGGGCTTATCTGCGCTCTGCCGCTGTTCTTTGATGTGGCGATTGTCCTGCTGATCGGTGTGGTCTTCGCTGTTGCCCGTCGTACCGGCGGTAACGTGGTGCGCCTGGCTATCCCGCTGTTTGCCGGTGTGGCGGCGGCTGCCTGCTTCCTGCTGCCGGGACCGACCCCGATGCTGCTGGCAGACCAGATGAATGCAGATTTCGGCTGGATGATCCTGATCGGCCTGTGTGCGGCGATCCCGGGTATGATCCTGGCAGGACCCCTGTTCGGTAACTTTATCAGTAAGTTTGTCACCCTGGAGCTGCCGGAAGACCTGACTGAACCGGCTCTCGGACAACACAAGATGCCATCGTTTGGCCTGAGCCTGGCGCTGGTACTGTTCCCGCTGGTGCTGGTCGGTCTGAAAACCATTGCTGCGCCGATGGTGGATCCGGATTCAAAACTGCACGCCTGGCTGGTGTTTATCGGACACCCGTTCCTGGCGATCCTGATTGCCTGTCTGGTGGCGATTTACGGCCTGGCAATCCGCCGTGGCATGAGCCGCAATAAAGTCATGGAAATCTGTTCTGCTGCTATTCAGCCAGCCGGGATTATCCTGCTGGTGACCGGTGCCGGCGGTGTGTTCAAACAGGTGCTGGTGGATTCCGGCGTAGGTCCGGCACTGGGTGAATCACTGATTGGTGCGGGGCTGCCGATTGCTGCTGCCTGTTTTGTCCTCTCTGCCGCCGTCCGTGTGATCCAGGGCTCTGCAACCGTTGCCTGTCTGACCACCGTCGGTCTGGTACTGCCGGTTATCGGTGAACTGGGCTATTCCGGCGCACAGCTGGCGGCTCTGTCTGTTTGTATCGCGGGCGGCTCTATTGTGCTGAGCCACGTGAACGACTCCGGTTTCTGGCTGTTCGGTAAATTTACCGGTGCCACCGAAGCACAGACCCTGAAGACCTGGACACTGATGGAAACCATCCTGGGAACCGCCGGGGCGCTTGTCGGTATGCTGTTCTTCGCCTTCCTGTAACACTTCTGTTTTCACTCTCCGGCAGCGGGTTATTAAAATCCGCTGCCGTTTTTATCACTCCCCGCCGTCTGCATAAAGCCTCCGTTTTCTCCGCCGATAGTTAATGTGTCCCCGGCGGCAATCTGCGCTATTTCCCTGAGTTGTGTTATCTGTCTTAACCGGAATTAACATGCTGAATATAATGAAAAAATGGTTTTTTCTGCAAAAGAAACAGTCCGCAATCCCCGGGGAAGTGCCGGCGGTTTTTCCGGAACCGGCAACGCGAGCGGTGATGGCAGACAGTGATGAACAGCAGTGCGTTCACGGTGAAATTTTGTGCCGGCATTTGCTGGAGGGTATGGCGGTGATAGAAATTATCCGCAATTCTCTGCTGGATTCCGGCACCCGGCTTGCCGGGGAGCAGGGCACTCTGGATGAAATCGCGCTGCATAACAGTGAAACACGCCGCTACATGCAGGAGTTGTGCAGTGTGCTGGATGATATCAGTGAGCACGCGGATAAAGGGCTTGATTACACACAAAAGCTGATCTCAGTGCTGGGGCAGATTAATCAGAACATTAATAATATCGAACGACTGGCCAACCAGACGAACCTGCTGGCGGTTAACTCAGCGATTGAAGCTTCCCATGTCGGCAGCCGGGGGGCCGGGTTTTCGGTCATCGCCCGGGAAATAAAACAATTATCCGGCGAAATTCAGAACGAAGCCATCAATATCACCGCTTTTACCGGCAAAATAAAGTCACATGCCAACTCGATTTATACGGATGCGGAAGATAACCAGAAGCTGGTGAGCTGTATCCGTAATATTGCGGTTCAGACGGACGAACGCTTACAGAGTATGATCACCATTTCTTCGCGGATGGAGGCGATCATCCGGTTTGTGGCGGTGCAGCAATTTCTCAATACCGTCAAACTGGATCATGTTATCTGGAAAGGGGATATCTACCGCCGCCTGCTGGACGGAAACGCTGATTTATCGGTTAATGACCACACACAGTGCCGTCTCGGCAAATGGTATTACGCGGACGAAGGACAGCGGTTTACCGGCCATGATGCCTACCGGAAACTGGAAAGGCCGCACCGGCTGGTACATCTTTCCGGGCGCCTGGCGCTGGAAGCCCGGGCGAAGGGCTCACTTCATGATGAAGAACTGCATTTGTCGGCAATGGAAGATGCCAGCCGCGAAGTGATTGAAAACATCGATGATCTGCTGGTATCGATCAGTTACTGAAAGAAAAACCCCCGGAATCCGGGGGCTGAGTGAACATCGCTGTCGGGTAAACGGGCGGTGTTTCAGAGGTGGTGATGTAAAAACTCACTCAGTTCAGAGCGGGTGGGTGCGCCGTCAGAGCCCGGGCGGCTGACCACAATGGCCGCCACCGCATTACCGGTCCGTACGGCATCCGTGAGCGGTTGTCCGCAGGCCAGTCCGGCGAGAACACCGGCACAGTGGCTGTCTCCGGCGGCAATGGTATCGGCTACCGGCACTTTGTACGCCGGGATTCTGACCGGCTGTTGTCCCGGCTGGCACACCACAGCGCCTTCTTTATCAAAGCGGGCGATCAGCGGCAGGCCGTAGCTGTCGGCAAACGCCTGTGCATCGTCTGTCTGTATCTCAGACTGTTTTCCGCCCTGCGGATTGAGCTGTGCCAGCTCATCACGGTTGACGGTCAGCAGCGGTTTTTTCGCCAGCAGCTTTTCAATAAAGTCCGGATCAATGTCCCGCAGACGCGGACCGAAATCCGCAAACAGGGTTTTATCCGCACTCTGTGCCAGCAGCCAGTTGCGCAGCGGCGCGCTTTCCGGACTGACCAGTTCGTAACCGGAGACATAAATCAGGGCATTGTCCGGTACCGGAATTTGTGCGAGCAGCGCGTCACTCCAGTGCTGCTCACAGCCTTCGATGGTGATGAATGTGCGTTCTTTGCTTTCCTCCACCAGCGCCAGACACCAGCCGTTATCGTGCGTCGGATGGCGCAGCAGAACCGGCAGATTTTCCTTTTCCATCGCGGCGGTGACCTGTTTTCCCCAACTGCCGTTTCCGGCGGGAATGCCATTGACCGGTGTAATACCGAGACGGCTCAGCGCGCGGGCGACATTAAAGGCGCAGCCGCCGATCTGCTGCCCGAGCGGCAGGGCGCTGATATCATCCCCGCTGTGCGGCAGTGCATTCACTTCCAGCATCACATCGCCGAAAGCCGCGCCGATAACCACGACCGGGCGCTGTGGTGTCAGTAATGTTACATCCATCAGTTCCGTTTAACTCCGTACCGGTTTTATCATCAGTGTCAGGCGGTACGCCGCCATGCTCACCAGGAAGGAGACAAACAGCCCCAGACTGGAATTCTCAAACACACCGGTGGCAAACGGTCCGTTAATAAAGCCGGTGTTGGTGACCAGCAGCCCGGCAACCGAGCCGCCGAGCCAGCACAGGAAGGTCGGCCAGATAACCCCGGTGTCGCCGTAGAGCGAAACTTCGTCGTAACCGGCGGTTTTGTGTTTGCAGTAGTAATCGGTGATAAAAATCGCCGCCCAGGATGCGAGGAACAATCCGCAGAACACCAGGAATGAAATAAACGGCCCGAGGAAATCACCGGAAACAAACAGAACATAAATCGCGATCGCCAGCACAATCACGCCATCAAGAGCAACGGCGGTGCGCTGTTTGAGTTTGATGCCCATGCTCAGCAGGTTGAGACTGGCGGAATAGAGGCTGAGGACGGCGATAGTGACAATCCCTGCCACCGCAGCGGCCAGATACGGCACCGCCATCCAGGACGGCAGCAGACCGCCGATTGCGGCAATCGGGTTCTCTTCCGCTGCCAGATCAGGCAGTTGCGCGGTCAGCAGAATACCGGTCAGGATCAGAAGTAACAGCGGCAGTGCGGCCCCGCCGACCACTGAGCCGAAAATACGGCTGTGGGATGAGGACGGGCTCTGGTCACGGCTGTAATCTGCCCCGGCAATCGCCCAGCTGATCCCGGTTCCGGCGGCGATAATGGACACCGCAGGCAGGAAACCGGTGATCCAGTTACCGGAAGGACGGCTGATCAGCGCCTGCCAGTCTGCGGTCGCAAGCAGCCAGAGGACGACAAACAGGGTCATCGCCCCGAAAATACGCGTGATCCATTTCTGCATCAGCAAAACGGTGTTCTGCCCGAGAATACTGACCAGCACCGTCAGTCCGCCGAACAGTATCAGCGCGATAGCGGTCATCAGGTGTCCGCTGCCCAGCCCGATGGCGGTGAACAGCGCCGCCAGGGTCAGGGTGCCGGTGATGATATTCACCGCTTCCCAGCCCATCAGGTTAAACCAGCAGAAAGCCGTCGGCGCGATATTACCGCTTTTGCCGAAGCTGGCGCGGGAAAGGGTGAGGGTGGTGGTCCGGCCGATTTTACCGGCGATACTGGTGATCCCCACTAAAATAAAGGAGGCGACACCAACCACTGCCGCTAAAACCGACTGAAAGAAGGACAGCCCGAACGACACAATAATCGCGCCGTAGACCACGCCGAGAATGCCGATATTAGCGGCACACCAGACAAAGAACAGTTCGGCGGGTTTTTTGGTCTGCCGGGAAGGCGGGATCAGGCCGATCCCCAGTTCTTCGATGGTCGGATCGGTTTTGTTCAACGCTGAAGGTACAGATTGCTGACTCATGACATCATCCTGTTCGTCGCGGCATACTCCTGTCTGAACTGTGCCAGACGGCGGGCATACGGCGTAAAATCGATATTATTTGTATGATTTATCAATGCGATACTGTCAGCATCAAAACTGTCAATGCCGTGAATTGCGCCGCAGATGGCCGTCGCCATGGCACCGATGGTGTCCGTGTCGCCGCCGAGATTTGCAGCCAGTACCGCACAGCGTACGGGATTGGTGTTGGCTAAATCCGCGAGTGCAATTGCACACGGGATAGACTCAATATTATCCATACCGGCGCCGACTATCTCATAGAGATCGGTCAGTGCCTGCTCTTCGTCCGTGCGCCCGCGGACCACATTGAGGGCGTACATAATCCTCCGTCCCAGCAATGGGCTGAAGGTGGACTCAAACCGGCGCTGAACAGTGTCAGCCAGCGGTATGACAGCCTGTTTTATCGCAGACCAGTCAGTGCCCTCAACAGCCAGACTAACGGCCCGCGCAATCACAACAGCACCGGCAATGGCGATATCGGATTTGTGGGTCGGCAGACAGGAGAGCCTGACCTGCTCAATAAAACGATCTGTATTATATGATGGCATCAGGCAACCGACGGGCGCGACACGCATCGCGGAACCGTTGGTCACACCATTTGCCTCTATTTTATCTAAAGGTATTCCCTGGTGTATGGCATTCAGCGCAGCTTTTGATGTCGGCCCCAGAATATTTTTTTCAAACGCGTTTATCCGGGTGGCCCACGCCATTATGTGACGGGCGATCGTCTGCGGGACGACAGCACCGTGCTCCTCAATAATGGCATCCATCAGGGCAACACACTGACTGGTGTCATCGGTAAATTCCCCGGCAACAAACTCGTTGGCGGCAATATTCTCCTCAGGCCCCGGCAGGAAAGTATCAATCCAGCCGAAGTGCTGACGGACCCGGCTCTTCGGCCAGAGTTCCGACGGCATGCCCATGGCGTCCCCGGTTGCCTGCCCGTAAAGACAACCGAGAATACGTTTTTCTGTCACATTTAACGGGACTGCTGCTGATTGTGTCATTTATTATTATCTGAACTGGTGTTGAATGAATTAAGAACAACAAATCATATTATTGGTATAAAACTGCTGTGGAGCCTTTGTCTTTATAGAGTATATAATAGACGACAAATAAGTCCAGTTGTAGTCCAGTTGGATTGATTTTAATCAGTATGTGATAGCGGACACAAAAGTTGCTACACTGTTTTCAGCCGTTATCCGCAGCATGACAGGAACCTATTTGTGGAACATGATTTTCTCACTTTTTTACAGCACAGGCTTGATCAGCAATCAACTGTTCCGTTATATCTTCAGCTAAAACAAGGGATTGAAGAAGCCATCACACAAAAGCAGCTGACGCACGGTTGTGTTCTGCCGTCTGAACGCCGTTTGTCGCAGTCGCTGGGGGTATCCCGCGTTACGGTGGTGAAGGCACTGGACTTACTGCTGAAACAGGGCCTGGTGGTGAAACATCACGGCAAAGGCACGCAGATTAATCTGCCGGTGCAGTACAACCTGTCCGGCGGCGGTTTTTCCGCGCAGGCCGCCGGCAGCGGCAAGGTGTCCAACCGCTGGCTTATTCGTCAGCTGGACTCTGTGCCGGACTCACTGGCCCCGGAACTGGAATTATCCGCAGGTGATACGATGGCGGTGATCAAACGTGTCCGGCTGGTGGATGATATTCCGGTCTCGCTGGAAACCATGTTTATCCCGGAGGCGTTTCTGCCGCGTCCTGATCTGCTGGACGGTTCTCTGTATGCGCACTGGCTGGCGCAGGGAATTGAGCCGGATGTGCAGGAATATGCTCTCTCTATCTGTCACCCGACCGCGGAGGAGGCAAAACTGCTTTCTATTCCGCCGACAGCCTCACTGATGAAAATTATCCTCAGAAGCCGCGACAAGCTGGGCAGGGTGCTGGAGTACGGTACGGCTATCTGCCGCAGTGATTTTTATCATTTCCACTTTACGGTAAAAGCCTGAAAGCAAAAAAGCACTGTAAAAACAGTGCTTTTGTTTATATTACGTTGCTGTTTATCAGGCCATCGCAGTGATGGTTTTATTCAGAAACGCATTGGCGAGGGTGTCTGCGGTGAGGGTTTCATTGGTGTTCGCCGCCAGATCCCACAGGCCGACCTGGCCGTCACGGTTGAGCGTCACGATGTAACGGCAGCCGGATTTCAGCGCATTGCTGTGCTGACGCTTCAGTTTGGCACTGGTGAAATCATTGAGGATTTTATATTGCGGCAACTGATGGCGCAGTGTGTTAGCCAGTAACAGCGCTTCCACATTCTGTGCCGGATCTTCATAAGTCACCACAATATCCGGCTGATTCACAATATCTTTATCCAGGCCGAGAGTCTGGATCAGCAGTAACAGCCGTTCGATCCCGATAGCAAACCCGGAAGCCGGTAACTGTTTGCCGCTGAACAATTCAACCAGACCATCGTAACGGCCACCGCCGCAGACTGTCCCCTGTGAACCCAGCTCTTCCGTGATCCACTCAAATACGGTACGGGTGTAGTAATCCAGTCCGCGGACCAGACGCGGGTTGACCACATAAGCAATATTTTCACTGTCCAGCAGACGGCGCAGATCATCAAAGTGCTGCTGTGATTCCTCACCGAGGAAGTCCAGCAGGCGCGGTGCTGCTTCAATCATCTCCTGCATATCCGGGTTTTTGCTGTCCAGGATACGCAGCGGGTTGGTTTCCAGACGGCGCAGGCTGTCCTCATCCAGCAGCGCTTTGTGCTGCATAAAGTAATTCACCAGCTGCTGACGGTGCTCTGAGCGCTCTTCCGGTGTCCCGAGGGAGTTAATCTCAAGGCGGACGTGTTTATCCACGCCGAGCGCCTTAAAGATATCTTTCACCATAAAGATAAGCTCTGCATCCACATCCGCCCCCGGCATGCCGAAGGTTTCCACCCCGAACTGAGTGAACTGACGCAGACGGCCTTTCTGCGGACGCTCATAACGGAACATCGGGCCCTGATACCACAGGCGCTGCGTGGTGTTGTAGCACATGTTGTTCTCAATCACGGTCCGGACGCAACCACTGGTACCTTCCGGGCGCAGGGTGATGTGCTCGCCGCTTTTATCGAGGAAGTTATACATCTCTTTTGAGACGATATCGGTGGATTCACCGACCGCGCGCTCAAACAGGGCAACCGGTTCCAGAATCGGCAGCCTGACCTCCTGATAGCCGTAGCGGGAAGTGATATTCCGGATCCGGTTTTCCAGCCACTGCCAGACCGGTGTTTCTTCCGGAAGCACACTTCTCATCCCTCTGATTGACTGAATCTTTTCCATTTTTAGTCCTCTATATACAGTTTCTCTGTGAGAAATTCCGGCTGTCATCATTGTCAGCCGATAACGCCATCTCAGCGGTCTGCTCAGCGCAGATCCCCGGGATGTACGACAGGGCGAGCCCGGGACGGGGATCAGTAGTGTTTTTTTCGCGGCGCATAATAAAAAACAGATACAGCGGAATGGTAAACATCTGCAGCACCATGCCCCAGAACAGCGGTTTGGTGCCGGCGCCTGTCAGCGCGACCATAATGAATCCCAGACCAATCAGGCTCAGAGTGGCGTAAATAATAAAGGTGCGCCCGTACTGCATTTTTTTGGCGATCATGGCGATCGGCAGGGAAATCACAGCAAATGCATACGGGATCAGACTGGCGGAGACCGCAAGAATAATGATATTGCGGAACTGCTGTTCCAGGCTTGGTGAGATGGTGAGCAGCAGCACGGCGCTCATCATCCCGGCGGTACAAATCAGCCCTTTATACGGCACGCCGTGGCGGTTCACATCAGCAAAAAAACGCGGGAATGTGCCTTCTTCCGCCGCAGAGCGGGGAACTTCAGTCTGTAAAATCTGCCAGCCCGGTAATGCACCGAAGCAGGCAATAATCGCGAGCGCAGAGATAATCTGTCCCGCATGTTCGCCCCACAGATAACGGGCGGTATCAGCAAACGGTGCGGTGGAGTTAACAAGCTGTTCGTGGGGCAGGATCCCCATCATGACATTGGTGGAACTGAGATAGCAGGCGGCAGCAATAACCAGCCCGATAATGGTTGCCAGCGGAATATTGCGGTGCGGATTAGTCACCTGGGCGGATGAAACCGACGCGGATTCAATTCCCAGATAGCCCCACAGCGAAATCGCGGCGGCGGCAAAAATAGCATCTGTGTTACTGGTCTGAGTAACATTAAAACTGGTGATATAACGTGTGTAATCAAAACTGGTCCAGCCGAAAATACTGATGCTCAGAATAACGGTGAGCATACAAAGGCCGGTAAAAATCTGCGCATAGCCGACGACTTTTGCGCCCTGCAAACCCAGCAGAACGAAAGCCCAGAGAATAATAATTGCGGTAATAGCGGCGTAAAGCGGAGTGTGAAGCTGCGGAAAGAAATAAGAGAGATAACCGACACCGGAGATCAGTAAGGCACAGTTGCCTATCCAGGTCGAAAGCCAGTAAAAAAGTGATGTCTGTAACCCGATATACTGCCCGAATGTCCGTCCGATATTGGCAATCACACCGCCTTTACAGGGGGAGATTTCACCGGTCTTGGCGAACACCAGCGCCAGTGCCAGTACGCCGCAGAAGGTCAGCAGTCCGCCCCACAGCGCGATGGAACCGATATGCGCGAGGGAGGAGGGTAACATAAACACGCCGCTTCCCATCATATTGGAAGCCGTCATAATGATCAGGGCTGTCAGGCCCATGCGGTGGGTGGATTTACCATTGGGAACCATACCATTTTGTCCTCACAGAAATACTCCAGCTGCGGATGAGGGAGCAAAAAATCTCACGATCAGAGAACTGAGCCGTGTTTTTTGGTCTTTTTTCTTGCATCATCCTGTGTCGCTGTATAGGTTAGAGAGCGTTGCCGGCAGGATTGGCGTCTGCGCCGGCAACGAACCGTAAGGGGGCAGTGGATAATTACCACTGCCTTTTTTTATGCCGCGTGTAAGTTAAAATCCGCGATAACGTCGTCGATCAGTTTGTCGATCTGCGCGGTATCCAGATGGTGCGCGGTGGTGATCAGGTGAGCCACGTCGCCGGACGTTGCCAGGCAATGTTCTCTCCAGACGCGTTCTGACGGGCAAGGGAACACAACAGTAATGGAGTTTTTGTTGCGCCATGCATTGATACCGGCTTTCTGCATACGGTCAACAGCGTACTGAGCCATATCCAGACTGCGGGTGATGCGGCGTTTCCATTCCTCAGTTGAATGTGAACGGATAGCTTCCCACAGCATCAGTGGTGTGTGACCGTTACGTGAACCGGTGATGGTTTTGTCGTGTGCGGAGATGTAGTCGATTTCAACAGAAATACGATCCACGTTTTCTTTCTTCGCAACAACGATACCGCAAGGGATTGGCGAACCAATCATTTTGTGGCCGGAAACACCGATTGAGTCGATACCGTCAGCAAAAGTGAATGGCTGTGCATCATCAACGAATGGCAGGATCATGCCGCTCAGTGCCGCATCAGCGTGCAGGTAGTAATCTTCACGTTTGATACCGGCTGCTTTCAGGCGTTTCTGGATTTCAGCGATATCATCAATAGCACCGCGGACAGTGGTACCGATGTTAGCGAAAATGATCGGATGCGCTTCTTTATCGTCAGCGATTTTTTTCATCAGATCGTCATAGTCGATTTCGCCGTTTGGCAGAGATTCAACAACCTGAGATTTGATACGCAGTAATTTAACGATTTTCGCAACGGAATAGTGAGTATCTTTTGAATAGTACAGGGTACCGTCAGGGAAGATTTCACGGCCCAGGTAGCAACCGAACATGTTACCTTCGGTACCGCCGTTGGTCACATAACCCCAGCTTTGTTCAAACGGAATTTTGAACAGGTCTGCGAAATACTCCATCACTTCTTTCTCGAAATCGAAAGAGTTCAGCAGGTAGTTGCAATATTCGCCCCAGTCACCGCAGTTGTTGATGGAGAAACGTAAGAAACGTTCCAGGTTGGTGTAATCGAAATCTGCTGATTCAGGATAGCCGATGTTGAAATACTGGTTTTTTACGCAATAAGCCCAGAATGCATCAAGTTTGTTTTGATCATTGATAGACAGAGTCATACTTAATTACCTCTTGTTTTTCAAAAGTTAAGACTGTGAAGCGGAGCAAATCACGCTTTGTTTTGTTCGTCGTTGATGTACAGAATCTCGTTGCCTTTTTTCGCACGGCCTGCGGCCACGAAGCTGAACAGCGGGATAGTGATTGACATCATGACCAGACCCCAGAACATAGAATCAGAACCGGAACCTAACAGGGCAAAGACACAGTAGATAATGCCGATAACCACCAGGACGTTATAGAAAATGAAGGTGCTGCCGCGGTTCATTTTTTTGGAAACCATGATGATTGGCAGAGAAATCAGTGCGTACATGTATGGCAGCAGGGATGCGAAGACAGACATCAGAATGACGATTTCGAACTGTTTGGCCAGGTTTGGTGACGCGGTCATTAACAGCACCAGGCTCATCAGCACACCGGTGAAAATCAGGCTTTTCATCGGAACGTCATTTTTGTTCACATCGGAGAAGAATTTAGGGAACAGACCCTGGTTTGCACCGGCACGCGGACCTTCAGACTGCAGGATTAACCAGCCGGAGATAGAACCGAAGCAGGCGATGATACTCAGGATAGAGGCAACAGTACCGGCAGTTTCACCGAACATGTAACGGGCAGCATCCGCAAACGGCGCAGCAGAGTTAACCAGTTCTTCGTGCGGAACCAGACCCATGATAACGGTGCAGCTGCCGACGTAGCAGACTGACGCAATCAGCAGACCATAAACGGTTGCACGCGGTACAGTGTATTCCGGTTTGTCCACCTGGCCGCTGGAAACCACAGCAGATTCAACACCCAGGAAGCCCCACAGCGCGATAGATGCCGCAGTGATAATGGCAGTGGTATCGCTTTTACCGGTACCGTTATAAACCTGAGTAAACATCTGCGGATCGAACCAGAACCAGCCGATGACACCGACACCCAGAACAACAACCAGCATGCAGCTTGCAGTGAATGACTGCGCACGACCGGCGACACGGGCACCGAAACTGGCTAATACCACGAAGCCCCACAGAATCGCGATAGCAACGACGCTGCCGATAGCAGGGTTTTTCAGTTCAGGGAAGAAGTAGCTGAGGTAACCGACACCGGCAACCAGCAGCGCGACGTTACCGACCCAGGCACTGATCCAGTAACAGACAGTGGTCTGGAAACCGATAAACGGACCGAAAGCATCGCTGGCGTAAGCCACGATACCGCCGTTACGCGGTGTGATAAGACTGGTTTTGGCGAAAACTAAGGCTAATGCGATAACACCAATGATTGTAAATAACCATCCCCATAAGGAGATGTAACCGACGCCCGCGAGGTTAGTCGGCAGCATGAACACACCGGAACCCATCATATTTGATGCGGTTACCAGGGTCAGCGCGACCACCCCCATTTTATGGGCGGAACTGGCACTCATGTTTCCCATAATGCTTTTCCTGTAATGATTGTTTAATTGGAAAGGTGCACCCGATGACAATTACCGAGATACGGGAAACTTAATTTTTAAATGTCGTTCTAAATTTGATATCGATCAAAAAAAACAGCGCTTCTATAACAGTTTCAGCTGAAAATGAATATTTTATGTGCCGTTTTGCAGTAAGTGACTCTGTCCCCCTTTTTTGACGTGAATAATCGGACTTCTGGTGTGGTTATTATTTTACTTTTGTCATGTGTTAATTAACAAAGCAGGTAAGTAAAAAATAAATATACTTTTTTCAATACGATAAAAAAGAATGGCATTCAAAAATAAAAACGGGTTTTATGATATGAGTTAAAATAATAAAACCGGTTTTATATTATATTACTCATTAGATAAATTTATTATTTTTAGCGATTGGAGCGCTGACCTATGCCAAGAAGAGAGCGCCTTTATTTCCCTGGATTACCACAGCTGATTAAACTTAACGGGCACAATCATGAAAAACTCTTTCAGGAAGAGAATGATTACGCCCGCTTTCTGACCTGTGTGGACAGGTCTTTAGAATCATACAATTGCGAGCTTCATGCCTATTCACTTCAGGCAGATACGGTATTGTTGCTGCTGACACCAAAATCAAAAGAAGATTTAAGCCGCTTTATACAGCACATCGGACGCCAGTATGTTCCTTACTACAATAATAAATATCAGCGTACCGGGGCATTATGGGACCGGCGTTATAACAGCTGCCTTATTGAAGCAAACTCCTATTTTCTTTTAGTCTCTCAATATGTTGATACATTCACATCCGACCAGTCGGAATATAATGATAAACATAACTTAAATTATTCAAGTTACGGTCATAACACCGGGGAATGCACTATTCCGAGAATGACTGAACATCAGTGTTATTTGCAATTAGGTAAAACACCGGAAGAGCGCGGGATCCATTATCAGCATTTTTTATATACCACTATCAGCCAGTCTGTTATTGAGCGTATTCAAATCTGTCTGAATCAGAATTGCGTACTGGGCACCAATCAGTATTGCCAGAAACTGGAATTTGAAGTGAACCGGACAGTACGCCCGCATCAGAGCGGACGGCCGCGCAAACATTACAGTAATGATGTGGCGGACTGGATCTGGCTGGAAAACCGCGCCTCTAAGCTGCTGGCACGCTACTGTTATCAGGAGATCCGCTTTCCGGTGCTGGAATACTGGGATGACCATATGAAGAATGCCGCGGCATTCGCGGATGATAACCATAACGGCCCCAAACTCAACTGCAGCCATCCGGCACTGCTGCGCGGTGAGGGTACGATGGGCTGTCTGCGGGTGATCGCACAGCATCAGCGTTTACAGTCAAAAAGCAAATTATGGTATATCGGTGCGATGTTCCGGAATGTGGCCGGGCAGAAACAGGATTTTGAACAATATCACCAGATCGGTGTGGAAGCATTCGGCTACGATAATATTGATATCGAGCTGGAACATATTTTAATGCAGTATGATTTTTTCAGTTCATTACACCTTACGCCGTACATTGAATTAAAAATAAATACCGCCGGCAGCGAAGAAGAATTCAGCCGGTTTCGTCGGGCACTGAGAGAGTATTATCAGCCGTTTCTGCCATTCTTTGAGGAGCCGTGGCTGGTTAAACTGAAAGAGAAACCGGAGCAGTTATTATCCACACCGCACAAGCTGCTGGATATCGTTAATAAAAAAGCGCCCCGGCTCAGTGAGTTTCTCTCTGAGGCTTCCGCCGCCCGCTTCCGTCAGTTGCTCGAATCCCTCAACCGCCTGAAAATTCCGTACAGTGTGACGCCGGGACTGTATCCGGTGAATAATTACTGTCACACCCTGTTTGAATGGCGCACCACGCATCCTGACAGCCACGATGAGCTGTTATGCCGCGGCGGCCGTTATGATGCCAGTGCGTCGCATCTGCTGGATAAACAGGTGGCGGTCAGCGGTTTTGCGTTTATGCTCGACCCGATTATTTTCCTGATCCGCAAATGTCACAAGCAACTGCTGCGTCAGAATGCGACCGATGTGGTGCTGATCCCGGAAAACACCCGTGCCGCCGGGCATGCGCTGATGGTCGGCCGCCGTCTGCGGATACTGTTCCCGCATTTCACCATTAAAAATGACTGCTCGGGGATGCGGATCAGTACCTGCCGCAAGAATGCGGAGCGCAACGGCAGCCGTTTTATCATTGTGGTGCCGTCAGAGGATGACAAAGCGCTGGAGCTGACTGATAAAGACAACGGAATGATTCAGTTTGTGAATGAGAATGCCATGATCGGTGTGCTGGGACACAGCGTAAACTGCTGAGGGGAGAGGATCCGCAGATATAATCAGCTTATCTGCGGATAACCTGTTACTGCTGGCTGAGGAGAGATTCCAGCGCGTTATAGAGTGCTGTTGCGCTCTTTTCATAACCCGGACCGGAGAGATGGACTTTGTCCGGCCGTGCCAGATCACGCAGCACCCAGCTGTTAATTGCACAGTCGCCGCCCATGAACTGCTGCCAGTCCCAGTAGAGCAGACCTTCACTTTTCGCCACAGACTGCTGAATCCGCATGACATTGTGCAGATTGGCAGGCTGCTGTGAGCGGCAGTCAGGCGCGGTTTTGTTCTTGATACTGTCGCCCGGGCCGACCAGCAGGATCACCGCATCCGGCATGTTGCTGCGGATACTGCGCACCACATTGGTCAGTTGCTGACGGTAGAGATCCAAATCCAGCGTGTCATTAAAGGCTTCATTGGTACCGTAAGCCAGGATCACCATTTCCGGATCGGTCTGTGCCAGGGTATTCACCCACTGCGGCTGCCATTTTCCCGTCATGGCAATTGTCGCGCCGTTGATACCGACAGACGAGAGCATCACGCCCGGATGGCTGCGGGTGATAAACCAGCCGCCGATATTCAGCGGGCTCTGCTCATTCGCGGTGATTTCTGCCGGGAAGGTTACCGGTACACTGTCAGAAAAACGCCATTCTGAGGACGGTGCCAGGTTCAGCGTGCCGCCTTTGCCGCCGCGTACCGTAACGGAGGCCGGGTAGCCGGTCTGGTACAGCACCTGCATATCATACTGATAAGAGGACGGATTGCGCTCTTTCATGGTCAGGGTGCTGTGTGAGGTCAGCGGCGAAATAACAAAACCGCCCAGCGGGAAGTTTGGTGCATCATCTTTCCGGCTGGTCAGGAATGACCACTGATTTTTCGGCTCGGTGAAGACAAAGTTTGCCGTGCGCTGTCCGGCGATAATGCTCGGCGGCACAAAGCCGATCCCCGCGTTGCCGTAACGCGCCTGGAATTTGTCACGCAGCGTGCCGGAGAAAAAATCCGCTGCTGTATGGGAATCGCCAATCTGGACAATATGGACACGCGCGGACGGATCCCGCAGGCGGTGTGCCAGGCGGCTGAGGTTCGGATCGCCGTAGTTGGTCAGATCATTACGCGACACCGGCGGTGGTGTCTGCGGCTGTATCCACGGCTTATCCGCATCGTTCTGGCAGGAGAGCAGGGAGAGCGCTGCGGCAAACAGGGCTCCCGCACCGGCCAGTTTAAGGTGCCACGACGGGCGTTTTTGTTGTTTCATCATGTGTTTCTGTTTTTTCCTGCTGCGCCGGGGTTTCCTCCGGCGCAGCATTAAATTTAATCAGATCAAATACCGTGTCAGCGATGGCTTTCTGACCTTTGTAGGTAAAGTGAATACCGTCGCCGCTGCGCAGCTTGATAGTGCTGCTGCCGTCACCGGGGTAATCTGAATAGATCTTATCCTGATATTTGAAAATGGTATTCGCGGACAGCCAGATTTCACCGGCATTGTTAATTTCCGACTGATAGACCCCGCTCAGATAGTGTACACCATCTGACAGCTTGTCTTTGCGCATATTCGGCGGTCCTATCCATATGACGTCCACATCCTGTATCCGGGCCGTTAACAGAATATCCTGAATCCGTTTACGGTACTGCGCCTCCCACTCCGGAGACATAAAGCGCAGATAGCGCCCGCCGCCTTCCGGCGGCATGTCCCACGGGTCATTCGGGCCGAGGAAAACCACCATCAGGCGGATATCCGGGTTGGCTGCCAGCGTGGTTTTGATAGTTTCCGGCCAGTTGAAAAACTTCGGATACGTCAGGCCGGTACTCTGTTTGCTGAGGTTGATACTTTCAATGCCGTAGGTTTTGGCCAGACGGGATTGTAACACAGGTGCAACGCCCTGCATGAGGGAATCGCCCACGAAGAAGACTTTATCACCGGCTTCCAGATCAATAATTGATTTTGGTGTTTTTTTCGTCAGAATGTGTTCCGCAACCTGCTCCGGGTTCAGTTTCAGCACAGAATTGCCGATCGCCGGACGCTCCCGGTTCAGCAGCTCAGGGAAGGTCACAGACAGTGCAGCGGCCGGATAACGGTAGCCGTTGATAAAATGCAGCCCGACCTGAAACTCCTCCGGAAACGCGGTATTGCCGGGAACAGCCTCTTCCGCTTCCTCAACGATATGATTGCCCTGTGCATAGGTCCACAGGGTCTCTCCGGCCGCCACAACGCCTTCCTGAAGGTAACCCCCCAGATCCCACGCGTAATGCCCCTCCAGCTTCGCCCACGGCGCAGGCTGGTGGTAGGTTTGTTCCCAGTAACGGGCCAGCGGGTTCTGGTTCAGCCAGACCAGTGCCACGGTTGCGGTCAGCACAATAAAGACGACCTTCAGTGCCCGCTCGAGATTTTCTGTAAAATCAAAAATTCGCATAGATAAAACCCGGCATTCCTGAAGGAGAGAAAATAAAGACCAGCGTCATAAAGAGCGCGAGCGGTAAAGGATACCAGATCCATGAGATCCGCTGGTAATAGTGTCCGGCGCGGTGATACAGGCTGACACACAGCGGATAGATAAACAGCAGCAGCCAGAAGGCGATAATCAGCGGCGCACTGGCTATCACTGAGGCAATAAAGCCGTCGGCGGTCAGTTGCGTCAGCATGGTGACAGCATCACTGAGCGTGGCGCTGCGGAAGAAAATCCAGGTCAGGCAGAGCACATGGAAGGTGAAAATCCGGGCGGTCCAGACCCCGGTTTTCTGCCACAGGGTTTCCGCAGGTTCTGTACGCGGCGGCAGCAGTTTGTGTTTGATATTCATCAGCACAATACCCAGGCCGTGCAGTGCACCCCAGATGATAAACGGCAGCCCGACACCGTGCCAGATCCCTGAAATCACCATCGCGATAAAGGCATTGAGGTTCATCCGCAGCCAACCCTTGCGGTTACCGCCGAGCGGGATGTAAATATAATCGCGGATAAAGGTCGACAGACTGATGTGCCAGCGCGCCCAGAACTCTTTGAGGTTGGTGGCAAGATACGGCGCACTGAAGTTCAGCGGTACCCTGAAACCCAGCAGCATGGCAATCCCGGTGACCAGGTTGGTGTAACCGGAGAAGTTAAAATAGATATTCCAGGCATAGGCGTACACCGCCACCAGAATCTCACCGGCGCTGTAGTTGACCGGCGAACTGAAGACCGGGTTGGCAAAGTTTTCTGACAGATAAGCACTGAATAAAAACAGTTTCACCATCGCCAGGGTGATCAGCAGCAGGGCTTTTTTGTAATCAATAATTTCCCGCGAGGCCGCCTGTACCTGCGGCATAAAGGCTTTGGCGCGGTTTATCGGGCCGGCGACAATGCTCGGGAAGAAGCAGAGATAGAGCACCACATCCAAAAAGGGGGCTTTTTCAATCTCTTTGCGGCAGACCGACACCACATAGCTGACAGAATGGAACGCGTAGAAGGATAACCCCAGCGGCGCCAGCACGGAAAGCACCGGCAGTTCAACCTCCACACCGGCCTGCAGCAGCGCGCTCTGCAGAGATTCCTGCATAAATCCGTAGTATTTGAATACCGTAAAACAGCCGATGATCCCCGCCGCCAGCAGGCTGTAAACTGCCCGTGCGGACAGACGGCTGCTCAGGACATTCGTCAGCAGATAAATAAACAGGGTATATCCGGCCAGCACATACGCGAAGCTTGCCCGGAATAAGAAGACAAACAGATAACTCGCCGTAATTAAAAGGATATTCTGTAAACGGGGCTTTTTTTGACAGAGCCAGTAAATCAGAAAAAAGGCAGTAAAGGAGGCAAGAAATTCAAATGAAAAGAAATTCATATCAGGCTCTGTGCAGGCTTGTTGAAAATGTCATAATTAGCGTGCTGAGTATAATATAAGTTATCAACCACGATTCAATAAGAATGATGAGAAGCCATAAAAAAACCCGCGTAATACTCAGATTAACGCGGGTTTTCGGGTGTCTGTTGCAGTGAACAGAACGATTATGAGTTTTGGGCGACCTTCTGTGCCGATGTGATCAGTGTTTTGTTACTGTCATACATCTGGCGGAGGTAACGGTTATAGGCATCTCCCTTCTGCGAATAACCTTCCAGCTGACTGATAAGTTCCGGTGTGCTCAGTGAGTCATCATCACCCAGACGCTGTTTTGCCCTTTCTGAACGCAGTGAGTTATAAGCACGATGCGTATTCAGATTCTTCATGTAAGCAGTGACACTATCCTCAATAGTGCTGTACGCGTAGTAGCCCTGAACCTGTCCGGCTTTGGCACTACAGCCCCGTCCGCAACGCATACCAAAAAGGTTATTGTTGGACTGGGCCAGTTTTGATGTTCCCCAGCCTGACTCGGTTGCCGCCTGTGTGGCAACGAAGTGGGTGGGCAGGATATCGACACGGCTCAGCAGCGCGTTCCAGTTGGTGCGCTTAGGCGAGCTGCATGTCATATCATAGCTCCGGCAAAGCTTTCCGAGCTTTGCAATATCACTCTGTGACCAGTGTTTGGCATTCCGGCGTTCCAGTAACCAGGTGCGGTCATTCATGATTTCGCGATTCACTTTGTCAATCGCAGGGACAATGGCATTTAAAAACGCTTTCTTACGGGGTGTACCTGACGCGTATTTTTTCAAATCAGGCAGCGTCTTCTGTAGCTGCTGCGTGTTTTGATGTGAATACGCCAAGCTTGTCGTGGTACTGGTTGAGGCAAAGCCCGAACCGGTAAAGAATAGTAAAATCAAGAAAGCGAAGACTGCATTTGTCCTCATCGAAAGAGAGGGCATTGCTTTTTCCTCGTTTTATTGTCTGAACAAAAATCGAACGAATACTAGCAAAATAGAAAAACCAAGGCCAGCCTTATTATCCATCGTTTAATATTAATCGGGTATGCTTTGGCAGGATAAAATTCTGTTTTCTGATTTTGTGTATGTCTATTAGTAAGTTAAAACGGACATCAAACGGCTGCGGATTTTGGCAAAAATGGCGGAATTATCCGGAAAATTAATGTTTTTTACGCGGTGACCGCCCCTGTTTTCACTTTTTTCTGCGGTTTTTACCGGCCATTTTTATCAGAATTTATGATTAGTAGTACTCGAAATTGAGGATTGCCGTGGTATTGATGCGACCTGCACTGAGCCGGGCGGCATCATAGACATAGTAATACGCCCAGAGATTAAAGCCGTTATTTACTTCAATAAATTTGTCCTTTCCCCATTCAAACAGATAGGAATCCGCACGCGGCTGCCGTCCCGGCGGGTTGATCACCAGTGCACTGTTGTCATTGGTATCCGCATAACGGCCGACCCGGATCCCCACACCCTGTGCCGCGCCCTGTGAGGTATCAATGAGGGTTTTCATATCCCGCAGCCAGACCTGATTGCTGGCCAGATAGGCTTTTACCGGACGGCTGGTGCGGCCGTTCAGGCGATCCCGGCAGGAGACATCCAGATGGAAACGTGTCATCCCGGCGGTTGTGTTACGCAGCAGCTGTGCTCTGTCCACCTGCGGCAGCTCGACTAATAAATCCGCATTATCAAAGGTACAGGTGGTTTCACGGGGCTGATAAATGACATCCAGCGGCTGCAGGAACAGATCCTCATTATGTTCCGGCCAGTGTCCGGTCAGCAGATAAGTGAGGATATCCAGCCCGAGGCGGACAAAGAACTGAAGGATGCCGACCCGGGTGGTATCCGCAGCGATCACCGCGCCGTCAAAGCGGTACTGGCTGCCGGGCACCGTCACATCACTGCGTGAGTTCTGCGGCATCACCCGTGCGCTGAGGGTGAAACGTGCCTGAAGGCGGTCCGCCGGGTACGGGTTTCTGCTGTAAGCGAATTTTTGGGTACTGCCGGGCTGGAGATCGATCACCCGGAACTCCACCGGATAGCGGCCGTTCTGAAAACCGACCACAATGGAACGTTTTTGCAGGTAAGAGGCGTTGGAGACGCTGCTGCTGTAGCCGTTACAGCTGAATTCCCCGCTGTAGCGGGTATTAAAATAGAGGGTGGTTTCTGTCTGACGGTAAAAGGTTTCCGACAGATCAGCTGTCAGCGGCGGCGCCTGTTTGTTGCCGTCGTTGTAGCACTCTGCCTGCGCATAACCGGTGATCAGCATCAGCAGACCGGCAAAAAAATGGGTTTTTCTGAGCATCGGTGATGTCTCCTTTATTCTGCACAGGGCAGAGGCGCACTCTGCGGATCCGGCGTGAGTGTGATGCGGCAGTAGCCGCTGTCCGTATCTGTCAGGCGGACATTGATCTGCTCCGGCCGCGTTTCGCTTCTTATATAAAGGAGGCTGTTCTGCCCGACATAGCCGATGCTGTTATTATTTCCGTCAGTGACTTCTGTACCGAACGGCAGCGGTCTGCCGTTCTGACGCACGGCATGCAGATAAAATTCCTGCCGGGTATCCGTTCTGAAGTTCACGAGTGTCACCGCCCCGGCGTAAGGCACGATATCCTGCACATTGCCCAGCAGTTCCGCAGCATCTTCCGGTGCCTGTGAGGCATCCAGGATCAGCGAGTTTTTGCGGTAAGCGGACAGATACGGCACCAGCACCTGACCCTGCGTGTTGGTGGTGACATTACGGTCATTGTTTACGATGGCATTGGCGGTGCCCGGTACATTCACCACAGCAAAGGTTTCCCCCGGCTGATTTGCGGTGAGAATACCACCGGACCAGGCCACCACACTGCCGGTGGCTCCGGCTCCCATCTGGCGGTAACGGCCGGATTCACTGTAAGAGGCGTTCAGTGTCGCCGGGGCCGCCCGGTAGGCAGCACTGGTGCTGAAGGTTGTACCGCCGGATTGCTGATGAGCGGCATTCACGTTATAACTCAGCGCGTTGCTCTGTCCGGCGGTGCCGCTCAGGCCGATATTACTGCTCTGATAGCGGCCTTCTTCCGTCATGCTGTTTGCGGTCAGATACACCTTGTGCCCGGACAGGGTCAGCGGAACGGAGAGTGTCAGGTTTATCCGCGTTTCTTCATTATTACTGCCGGCCGGATTGTTACTGTCTTTGCTGTAACGGGTCCGGCCTGCGCTGAGGGTATAATTGATATCCTGCCAGTTATTGGCATAACCCAGCTGATATTCACGGGTGCTGCCCTGACCGCCCCAGTAATCACGCAGTGTACCGGCGAGATAAACCGAACCGTAATCCGCGCCGATCCGCTGGTTGATATTGATATTAAAGGTACTGCGCTGGCGGTAACTCTGTGACTGCGGGGAGAGATCGCCTGTAATGTCCTGCCGGTTAAGCAGTTCCTGATACTGCACCGCATCCGTCAGGCTGAAATAACCGCTGGTGGAATAACGGTAAGCCGCCAGTGAAAAATTGGTATTGGTCTGATGAATAAAGCGGCTGTAAGCCACTTTGTAGCTCTCACCCCGGTAACGCGGCATGTCCTGACCGAAGCGGGCATCGGAGTGCGTGATATCCACGGATAATGCACCGATCGGCAGGTTAAACCCGCTGCCGAGCAGAAACGCCTGATAATTTTCCGCCGCAATCACGCCGCCGTAGCCGGTCAGCGTGTTATTAATGCCGTACTGAAGATTAAGCTGCGCAAAATCCGGATGATAAGCGGTATCTGTCAGACGGACTTCACCGGCATTCAGCTCATATTTAAAGAGTCCTTCCTTTAACATATTCGGCACAGCGGAGAAGGGCACCATAAAGCGGTTAATTTGCCCGTCCGCTTCATTCACTTCCACCTGCAGATCCCCGCCTGAGCCGGTCGGCAGCAGGGAATCGACCACAAACGGGCCGGGCGGCACGCTCTGCTGCCAGATAAGCTGTGAATCCTGATAGATTCTGACCAGTGCGTTGGTCTGTGCCACGCCGCGCACGACCGGGGAAAAGCCCTGCCAGGCATCGGGATACATGCGCATATCCGTTTTCAGGGTCGCGCCACGGAAACGGACAGAATCGAACAGTTCGTTGGAGGTGTAGCTGTCGCCGGCCCGGAAATCAGATTTGATTGCCGGAAAACCACGCTGCAGGTAACGGGTGTTGTTATTCCATTGCGTGCTTTGTCCGCTGCTGTAGGTCACTGAGGATTGATCCCGCAGCTGCCAGCCGGCCAGATTCAGACCACTGCTCAGGGTCAGATAAGCATTGTCGTTATCACTGCCGTCACGTTTATTGGTGGCGTGATAATAGTTAGCGTTATAACTGACCATCGCGGCATTAATGCCCTGATCCCACCGCGACGGGTCGACATATCCTTTAAGTACGGTATTCAGCATTGCCTGCGGCACATTCAGTGCCAGCTGAAACTGTCCGGTGTTCAGGGTATAACTCTCCGGCGGCACCAGACTGCTCAGCACGACATAGCCGTCTTCATCCGCCTGCGGCGGCGGTGTACTGTCACGAAGTCCCAGTTTCGGTACATCATCCTGCGGGATCAGAATCGTGTGTCCGCTCTGTTGCAGACGCAGCGGAAATCGTCCCTTCCATTCTCCGTTCACACTGATTTCAACGGTGTATTCACCGTCGGGCAGGGTATCGTCGCGATCAAAGCGGGACAAATCCGCTTTGGCGGAATCACCGTAAAGGAAGTTGGTATTAAACCCGGCCCCGGCTGCCGGTGTGCTGAGCAGCACCGGCAACAGTGAAACAAGGGCGGAAAAACGGCGGACAGGGCGCGGCATCAGGCGGCTGTTCAGTTCAGTGACAGCGGATAGGTATTGATGGCACCGAAATCGTCGATCAGTGTCAGCGAATAGTGATTTCCGGCCGGTAATCCGGCTGCGGCAGGCAGCGTAAACTGAGAATAAGGTGCAATCATCGTGCCTTCTTCCGCCAGATCACGGCTGTTCGCGGTCTCTTTCAGGCCGAGAATATTAATATGATACGGAGAATCATTTTTCAGAATATAGTGCTGGCCGTCACGGGTGAATGTCAGACGGGTGTGGGCTTTATCCGCGCTCAGCGTCAGGCCGGAAGGGCGGTAAAACAGTTTGATGCGGGAGCGGATAGCAATCTGCATCATGTTTTTATCGGCACTGTTTTCCGGCAGCGGCGGAATATCCAGTAAATTCAGATAAAACAGGGACTCTCTGTCAGCCGGAAGCTGTACCGGGGTCATTTTCACCCGCAGCTGCTGACCATTTTTACCGTCGATTTTTACCACCGGCGGTGTCAGGATAAACGGAACATTCGCCGTTTCCGGCGTGGAATCGGGGTTGCCGTCATCAATCCATGCCTGGACTAATGCCTGCTGTGCTCCGGTGTTAAATAATTGTACCGGAACCTCTTTACTTCCCTGCGGATAAATAACACGGGTGGAATTAATAATAACGTTTGCCGGACTGACAAATGTCACTGTTAATAACAACAATGTTAAGATGATTTTTTTCATGATGTGTATTTTCAAAAATCAGGCCCCTGAATTAAAGAGGCCTGAAAATATCAGAAGTAAGACAGATTATATGTCAGCATGGTATTGATTTTACCCGGCTGAGCAGGTTCGCTGCCGACTTTGTAATATTTTGCATAGAACTGCATAACACCATTATCAGCAATGATTTTTGTATCGTATGGCGTGTTTAAATTAATAACTTCATCACTTTTCTGTGATGTTAACGCAATACCGACATTTTTATGATTACCTTTCTCATCCGTTTCCTGGTTGATCAGGTAATTACCGTTATTGGCAATAAGGTTGGTGGAGGCGAAATTAATATGCAGTGATTTTTTATCTTTATCACTGGCGTTACAGTCTGATAACTCGAGAGAAAATGCTTTCTTTCCTTCCTCGATTGCGCCGGAATGTGTGATCTGATTGACAGTAATTGGATCTAATAATACCGACATGTTCGCATTACCGTTATTAATGGTGCAGGTAGCATCAGTAATAAAGCCGGTGAAATTGATTGAACCACCGGATGCGGTAGTTGCCGCAGACGCAGAGTTAGCAACAAAAATAAGGGAAAGAGACGCTGCAAGAGCGAATTTTTTATTCATTATCCTCTCCGGGATGGAATATATAATAAATACGGAAACGAAATTAATTACGCTTTCCGTAAATTTATTTTTAGTCATAGTGATTTTTAGCCGATTCTGAAAAAACAAATCAGCAGGGTTTATTTAGTTAGTAGCATCAATAAGAAATAATTTCCCCAGTAATTTTTTATTACCGTTAACGGGAAAGAAGATTCTTATACATCAGAATGGAAGGCATAACTAAAACGAAACAGAGTATATAACCATGAAATGATTAATTGAAGTATTTTTCTGATTTACGAATTAAAAGGTGAGTTTTCTCTGTAATATCCGGATACAGATAGTTACTTATGGTTTTATATACTGCATTTTTATGTTATTGCGATGTTATGCATTGATTGTTGTTAATATTTTTAAATATTCATTTAATATATGTTAAAAAATGAAGTATTTAATATTATTTTTTCTTTATGATTATTGATTGCAACAATTAAGAATAATTATCATTAGCGATATTAACAACGTAAAATCAAGCACTCAGAATGCTCCCGGTAATGATTATCGGCACATTCACAGGGAACTTTAATTATTTTCAACTTTATTTTAAGTGCAGCAGGATAACTATCGGAATAGACTGATAACGAATGTAATTATTTATATGGCGATTATTTCAGGCGGGAAAAAAGCAGCGGGCAGCGTTGCGGCTGCCCGGGCAGGATCAGTTTTTGTTCTGTTTATGGAAAGCCAGACGTTCTTCAAAATAGGCTTTCAGGTGAGATGCCAGCCCGTGGATTTTGTCATCCAGCTGACGAACCAGAAATTCATCGCTGTTCATATCATCAACCCGCTGCATCGCGAGGTCATCAACATATACTTTTTCTTCCTGGGTCAGTTGTGCCATTGTCTGTCTCTCTGAATATAGTGTGAATATGGTATGTTATCACGATTTTAACGGATAACACGCAGGTGTCACGATGGATGAAAAACAACTTTATCATTATGCCATATGGCTGCTGGGACGGCGGGAATATGCCGGCGCGGAACTGACCCGCAAACTGAAACGGAAAATTGCTGAAAAGCAGGAAACCTCCCCGACGGAAGAGCATGTTCTGCCACGGGTGATGGCGCGGCTGACAGACTCACAGTATCTGGATGATACCCGCAGTATCGCGCTGTTTTTTCAGGCCGGTGTGAGAAAACTGCACGGACCGGTGCGGATCCGTCAGGAATTACGTCAGAAAGGGTTTGACGGTGAATTGATTGATGCGGTTTTTTCCGCGCAGGAGACCGACTGGTTTGAGCAGGCCCGTGAGGCAAAAATGAAGAAATTCGGGGAAAGCAGCCCGGCAGACTATAAAGAGAAGCAAAAACAGATGCGTTACCTGATGTACCGGGGTTTCACATCTGATCAGATTTATGAACTGTACTGACGTGCAGGCATTATTTATTTTTATTCAGTGCCTGTTGTATGGCGTCATGGTAACGGTGATACAGAAAATCCGTATTGAGCCCCGCCTGCTGCATCTGTAATGCCAGCAACCGTAACCGCTTGTTTGTCTGCTCATATTCTGCGCTGTCCGGCGGCAGAGCGGACAATAAATCCGCCAGTGAAACCGCCTCCTGCCGGGCCAGTAATGCCGGGGGAAGATATCCTGCATTTTTCAGCAACCGGTAGCCCACCCGCAGTTCAGGGGGAACATGGCTGTCATCATCCAGTGTGAGCGGCTTACCTTCTCCTGCCAGTCCCTGTAATTCTCCGCTTTCAAGCGCCGCCTGAATATGGCGCTCAGCCAGTGTGTCAAAAATCGTCATGCTGCGTCCGTTTCCCCTGTTACCTGTTGTCACTTCCTTATTATAACAGAGCCTGATTTTGCCGTATAAATAACCTGTTTTATGCATAAATGCACTATTTACCGCTGCATAATAACTGAATCAAATTCAGGTCTGTAATGCATGAAAATGCATTTTCTGGTGAAGGGACATTTGTTTTGGGTACGATCTGAGTAGTACCTGCTGTTTGTATCGTTATACGTATTAAATGCGTATTTGATCGTGGGGAAGTGCTCTTCTGCGTTTCTCCTGCACTGCTATTTTTCACTGCTATTTTTGGTTATATGACGAAAATAGTGTGCTTAACCGCTTAAATAAGGCAAAGTTCTTACTTTAAACACTTCAAATAAGTAATTTAGCTTAATGATAACGGAGGTGCCTTCCCGCTGGCAGCGCTTTTTGTTATTTTTTTGTTTTATTTGTGTTTGTTAATTGATCGGCAGTTTACTGTGATTTGTATCACGAAAGCTGCTTGTGAGTTAAAGTCTGTACGCGTTTAATACGTAAAATGAGCTATTTGTGCTTTTTGTAAAAAATAATCCAAAAAAAGCTAAAGTTTTTTAAATTCATATTTCATGAATAAAAATTCACGTAATAATGTAACGGAAGTATGCATTACGTTATGTTTGGAAACAAATTGAATGAATTATACATTGCAAAATGATTAGTTAATAAATCCAAAAATAAATCTTATTATAAATTAAGTATTCGATTATTTTAGTTATTGACACATTAAATGTCAGTGAGTGGCTGTATTCGGGTGAGGGAAATCAAAAAAATAATCAGTACTACCTATAAGTAATTACGCGTCCAATTTGTAATTTTGTGGTTATTTATCTTTTTATGATCATTTTGTAGTGAATTTCGCTTAGGATGATTCCTAAAACCGCTATAGACATTCGAAATCCCCTCTCTATAATACGCCGCCGATTCAACCATAAGTAAAATTTTCTGAGTCCGGATACAGGGCAATTCAGGTGAACGTTAAATAAATTAATTAAATAACCCAATTACGCTGATAACCGTCAGCCGCTCAGGTGACGGCACATTTTTTTCTGTGATGCATTAAATGCGTCAGGGTTTTCTGCACCTGGAATTTCCTTATTCACGTCCTTCAATTTTGAGAAAAATAAACAATGAATAAAATATTCAAAGTCGTAAAAAATCAACGGACAGGGAATTCTGTTGTCGCATCTGAATTCGCAAAGGGTGCAAAGAAAGGAAAAAAACTGGCGCTGTTATCACTGGCAATGCTGATGGGCTGCGGGCTGAGCGTGTCTGCACCAGCAGCTGACCCTGCGGGCCAGTGGTTAGAAACTGAGTATCGCCCTGCGCAATATGACAGCACAACTAAAACGTGGGTAAATAATTCAAACGAAAAAGAACAATCCCGGGTTATTAATGACGGCAGCGTTAAAGATCTTAATTTAAATAATGAAAAGACGAAATTCACCAATAATCTTGATTATCATGAAACCTGGTTTTCATTGCAGGAATTATGGGCGAAAAACACGGATGCAAATAAGGTTATTTCGATTACCGAATACCGTGATGGTGTGGCAGTTCCGGGTGATGCATCCCTGAATGCGATCGAGGACTGGCAGGTCCCGGACAACCCGTCAGCGATGGAAGAGATTACCTGGAAGAAGGAAGACGGGGAAACTGCCGTCATGCAGGCCTACAACACCGATGCCTTCAAAAAAACCATCGATCCGCAGTTGGGTGTCTATCTGCTGGAAAAACAGCCGGAATTATCCCCGTTCTATCATCTGACACTGGCAGAAGTTAAAGACGGTACGCTGAATATGACAGCGGCTGACAATGTTGACTGGAATATCAATTACATCAAAGACAGTTCACTGTTTGTGGCGGCCGCAGACAGCGGAAAATCCGCGACTATTGATACCACCAGCAAACTTCACGTTACGTTCGGTGAAGCTTACGGCATGTATTTATCTTCCGGTGAATACAAATACACCTTCCAGCCGCAGAATGAACTGGTTGAGAGTGTCGCTATCCCAAAAGAGCTGAACGGGTTCACATCGAAAGGAAAAACGTATGCCCTTGGTGACACTTTTGCCATCGGCAATGCACAGGGACTGGCGGCGTATAACGCGTTACTGATTGACGCAGTAACACATAACGTATTACCCGGGGCGGAATACAAAGCGCTGATTGAAGCGACGGTTGTCCCGCGTCCGCAGGATAAAGATTATTTTGACGTTAATATCGACCTGAAAGGTCTGGAAGATAAAGATATCCGTCTGAATGACGCCATTACCGCCAATATCGGCAGACGCTCCATTTTTGAGGCCGCCGGTGACGGCAGTGTGCTGAATATTAAAGACGGTGCGGATATCCGTGGTGAAACTTCATCAAATTCAGGTCGTTATCGTGCGTACCATATTTTTGCGCATGATGGCGCAAAAGTATTCCATGATGCCACAACCTCTGTGCCGAATTACAAAGGGCAGAATGCGTTAATCGACAATGCGGAATTTACCAACCGCGGTACGTTACTGCTGGGCGACGGTAAAGCCCGCATCTACGGTGATCAGGTCACCGGTGAAAATGCACACTATACCAACCTTGGTACCATTGCCGTTGAAGCCTTCAACCTCGTCAATAATGATCCGACAGATAAAGATGTAATTGCCAACACCGGTGTGACTGCATCCGGCGGTTCTCTGGTCACCAACGAAAAGGGCGGCAAACTGCTGCTGGGGCAGAAAGGGATCGGCAAAAATGAAGGAACCGTGACCGGCGTGCAGGTCAAGGGCGCTTCATTTATCAATAACGGCGATATTCTGATGGGTAAAGACGATGTCAGCCTGTCCGGCGGCCGTGAAGACGATACCTGGGATATGCGGATTATGTCGAACGCCGTGGCTGCACTGCTGGATGAAACCGCAAAAGCCGGTGAAAAATATGCGATTGAAAACAAAGGAAAAATCGATATTAACAAAGGTGTCAGTAATGCGGTCGGCATTAACGTGGCATCAACGCCGAACCGTAATGCGGATTCACAGCTGACTGTCGTTAACAACGGTGAAATTGATGTGGCGGGTACCAATACTGTTGGTATGCGGGTGTCAGGCACGAACCGTGTTAAGGATGTTATTGAAAACAACGGCACGATTAATGTTTCCGGGGCAGGCTCGATTGGCCTGCTGGCGCTGGGCGACAGCACGATTACTCACCACGGGCAGGTGATTGCCACCAACAACGGAACCACCACCGGCGGCACCAAACCGGCACGCACTACCGGGGTACGCGCGGATGATGCGAAAGTGATTATCGACGGCGGAACCGTTGAGCTGAAAGGCAATAACACCGTCGGGGTCTTTGCCCGTGTGGGCGGTGAAATCGACCTTAACAGCGGTCACGTTATTTTTGATAAAAACTCCATTAACCAGACCGGTTACTGGATCGCCGGGCGTAAAGGGGCAGATGAAACCTTCAGTTCGCGGATCAATTTCGGCGCAAGTGATGTAGCTCTGACACTGGATAATAACGATTCCACGTTATTCCGTGTTGACCAGAAAGCGCAGTTCCTGGGTGACAGCAGCAAAGGCACAACTTATACCTTTGATATCAACGGCGAAAAAAGCCGTGGTTTCTATATTGCGGATAACGGTACTGAAGTAAAAACCGGCAATATGCAACTGAATGTCAACGGGAACGACGCGACCGGGCTGTATCTGGCTAATGGTGCCGGGGCGGACGGTAAGGTTGTTCTGGATAAAGAGACTACCATCAGTGTTACCGGCGAAGGCGGAACCATCGCGGTGATTGACGGTAACTATTACGATATTAATGGTAATGCGACCGGGAAAAAATCAGATAAAACCACACTGACTTCAAAAGCACACCTGAAATCAGGCGGAACCGATGACAATATCGCGAAAAACGCGATCGGTTATAAGCTGATCAACGGCGGTGTGCTCAATCACGACGGTAATATTGATTTCAGCAAAGCGGATAACGCCACCGGCATCCGTGTGGAAACCGGGACGGTTAATAACACCACCGATATTACCGTGAATGGTGTGGGTGTTGATATTTACGGCCGGAATTCCGTGGTAAATAACACCGGTAATATTACCGCCAATAACGGTACCGCCGCAGTCCGTCTGAATAAAGATGCCTCAATGACCATCGGCGGCAAAGGTAAGATCCTCGGTGAAAACTCGGCGGATGCGGTACGGGCCCATTCCGGCTCAAACGTGAAACTGGATAACGCCAATATTGAAGTCACCGGCAGTGGCAGCGGTCTGCATCTGCTGAATACAGATGATGACAGCGGCGCGTTTAAACTGTCCGGCACCGGCACCATCAATGTCAGCGGTGAGAATGCCTCCGGTCTGAAGCTGGAAGCGGATGACGGCAAAGGCGGGGTGATGATGGCGAAAAGCAAGCTCGACACCTCCGGCGCCGGCGGCACCACTATCAATGTAAAAGATAAGGGCGGCAACGGTATTGTGACCAATACTTCCGGTGATGTTATCAGCGGAATGAATGTGAATATCGAATCAGCAGAAGGGGAATCCGCACTGGTGGTGCTTGGTGGGACTAAAAACATCACACAGAGCGGCAAACTGACGTCAGCATCTGACCACAGCGTGGTGGATCTGACTGCGCTGAGAAACGATTTCAGCTTCACCAACAGCGGCACTGTGACTGCCGGTGCCAGCGGTATGGCGGTGGATGCACATCAGAACAGCAATATCCGCTTCACCAACGGCGGCACGATCAGCGGAAAATCGGTGCTGGGCGGCGGTAATAACACCATCGCGCTGAGCGGTAACACCAGTGATATCGCGACAGGCCACGGTGATAACACCATTGAAATGCTCGGAAAAGCGGTAACCGGCATTCTGACAGCCGGTAACGGCAACAATACCGTGACACTGAACGGCGGTACCAAATTACAGACCGGTACTGTCGGTAATGGTCAGAACAATGTGATTCTGAAAAATGTCTCTGAAGCACAAAGTGATGCCCTGTTCGGCAATCTGAAGGCGGGCAGCGGCAAACAGGATGCGCTGACGCTGCAGGGAAAAGCGAGCCACTATGTATTACAGGACAGCAGCAAAATCAGCGGCTTTGAAAAACTGAATATTGAGGAAGGCCGTTTTGAACTGCGCAATACCGATATCACGCTGAATGAACTGACAGCAGATGACGGTATCACCGTAAAACAGGGCGGTGAGCTGTTTATCAATCAGAATAAAGCCGATACCTTTGCCCATCAGTTGCAGGGGGATGGTCTGGTCACCACCTCAACAGCGGGTCAGGCGTTTGACTTTAATAATAAGAGCGCGGCTTTTGCGGGGGATAACTTCACCGGCACGCTGCGTCTGACAAACGGCACATTTGATATCGCCGGTGACAACACCCGCGCGCTGCAAAAATCCCGTCTGGATATCGGTGATAAATCTGTTGCAACCGTCCGCGCAGGCGTCGGCACACAGTCATTTGATCGCCTGGCAATGAGCGGCGGGACACTGGCCTTTAACGACAATATCACCGGCAGCAGCAAGGCGGATGGTCATCTCAGCGTGAACTCCCTCGAACTGGACAACGCGAAAGGCACTGTTCAGGTGAAAGCGGACGGTTTTGATAATCTGCCAACGCCGTCAGCGGATAACAAAGTGCCGCTGCTGGAGCAGGATGAAGGGGATTCCGTGGTTCAGCTGGTCAATGCCGGTAAAGCCTCGGATTACACCGGCGGGCTGAATCTGCAGCTGACGGATAAAGACGGTAATGTGATCCCGTCAAATACGAAGACAGAACAGGATCTGCGCCAGGACGGCAAAGTGGTGGCGAAAGGCACCTATGATTACGACTTACAGACCAGTGCAAACGCCGGCGGTAAAGCGGACGGGTTGTATGTGGCTTATCAGCTGACCGAAGTGGATCTGCAGGGCAAAGGCAGTGATGCACTGGTGCTGGCAGCACAGTCCGGAAAATCCGGATCGGCGGCTAACCTCGGGGCGAAAATCACCGGACAGGGCGACCTGGCAATTGATACCGCGAGTGAATACGTCACGCTGTCTAATAATAACAATGATTACACCGGCAGCACGTTTGTCCGTCACGGCAAATTACGGGCAGAAGCGGATAATGTGTTAGGGAATACGCAGTTACTGGATCTGGCATCCGGTACCGCAGTTGAACTGACCAGCACAGCCGGTGCCGGTACAGAGCAGACCGCCGGGAAACTCACGTCTGCGGTAAACAGCCTGGTGGCATTGGGTAACGGCAAACTGACGGTGAAAAACGGCGGTGAGGTAAACGGTTCTCTGAGCGGTACTCAGGCGGGTCAGCTGGTGGTGAATAATGACACACTGACTGTCACCGGGGCAAATAGCGGGATGCATTCCGCAGTGACTATCGATCAGCCTGCACAGGTCACTATCCGTAATATCGCGGGTCTGGGAGACAGCCTGGTCGCCGTGGCGGGTACACTGCGCACGGAAGGCGCGCAGGGTCTGCTGCGTAATCAGCTGACCGGCAGCGGCACCACCGAAATCGCACAGAAATCGGATGCTCAGCTGACGGCAGATAACAGCGGGTTCAGCGGACGTTTCACCACGGATGCAGACAGTACACTGCGTGCCTCACAGGCAGAGCATATCGGCAGCGCGGCAATTGAAAACGCCGGTACGCTGGTGCTGACGCACAATGACGGCAAACAGCCGTGGGATCTGACCAACAGCGTCACCGGGGCAGGGACACTGGTGAAACAGGGCGCGGGCCGTATCACGCTGACAGATAAATCGGCGCAGTACACCGGTGCAACGGAGATTGAGAACGGCACATTACAGGCGGGGAGCTATGATTCCGCGCTGGTGATGAACAGCCGTCAGGTGAATATCGGTACTCAGGGAACATTTGCCGGACAGGGTACACTGAAAGGCAGCGTGAATAACGCCGGTCAGTTCTATGTCGGTGAATTGGATAAGAAAGATCTGGGACAGGCAACGGATTACCGCGTTGACGGCAACTTTGTCAACAACGGCGGCAGCATCTGGCTTGCGAGTCAGAAAGAAACTGAAAGCCGTCTGAATGTCGGCGGGGATTTCACTGCGAACGGCGGTTCGATCACACTGAATACCGTGCTGAACAGAGGTCATGAAGACACAATGACTGACCAGCTGGTGGTTGACGGTAATGTGTACACCGGGAAAAACGGCGCGACCACGCTGAACATTAATAATGTTGGTGGCGAAGGTGCAGATACCCTGAAACAGCCGGATGCGATTAAAGTGGTTCATGTCGGCGGAAAATCCGATAAAAATGCCTTTAAACTGGGCGGGCCGGTTGCTATCGGGGTATACGAATACCTGTTACACAAAGGGTATAAAGATGACAGCTGGTATCTCGACTCTTTCGATACCAATGTTTATCCGCCGGATGAAAACAAGGAAGATCCGAACCGTAACGTGAACCCGGAAATCGGCGGACACATGGCTAACCGCACGGCGGCACTGGGCATGTTCTCCATGACCCTGCATGATCGCCTGGGCGAGCCACACTATGCCGACAGCTTTAAAGGGGATGAAAACGCCTCTTCTGTCTGGCTGCGTATCACCGGGGATCGTCAGCGTCAGGATGCGGTCAGCCGTTCACTGCGTCTGAAAGGGGATACCTACACCACCCAGCTGGGCGGCGATATTATCAACTGGAACAATGATGCACAGGACACCACGATCCGCGGCGGTATCATGGGCGCAATCGGTAAGTCTGATTACACCAGCAGCGCCAAACGGACCGGTACGAAAGCTGATGCGAAAATTGATCGTGCTTACAGTGTCGGTTTATACGGCACCTGGTATCAGAACCGCGAAGATGAAAACAATGCCTATGCGGATGTCTGGGCACAGTATTCCTGGTTTGATAATAAAGTCTCCATGGCCGGCAGTTCATCGGATTATAAGAGCCGCTTAGTCAGTGCTTCTGTTGAAACCGGCTACAGCATGGCGGTGTACAAACCGGATGCGGATAAACAGTGGCTGTTAACACCGCAGGCGCAGGTTATCTTTAATTCGTATGATTCTGATGACAGCAGCAGCGGCACCGGTCTGGTGATGAAAGGCGGGCGCAGTAACAGTGTGGATACCCGTCTGGGGGCCCGTCTGACCTACGCAAACCAGAAGCAGTCAGATAAATCCGCGCAGCCGTTTGTTGAGGTAAACTGGCTGCACAGTACGGCGAAGAGTGATATGACCTTTAATAAACACTACACCTTCAGTGATGATCGTCCAGCGAACCGGTTTGAGATCAAAGCCGGTGTGGAAGGGCAGATTTCACCAAACTGGACAGTCTGGGGTAACGTTTCTCATCAGATGGGCGCGGATGATTACTCCGGTGACCGTGCGATGATCGGCGTGAAATACCAGTGGAAATAAGCTGAACCGCTGAGATAAAAATCCCCCTGTGTTGCCACAGGGGGATTTTTTTTTATCAATAACGTTCCTGATGTCAGCGCCGCGGCGCGAAAGGGTAACGAACAGTGTGAAATCAGTTTGCAGAAGCAGGTTCTAATTTGATTTTTGTTTCTTTTTCTTCTGACAGTGCCTGCTGGCGGTTACGTTCCAGTTCCAGCGCACCGAAGTGAGACAGAATACAGAAGATGATACAGCAGACGATACCGCCTAACAGCAGATAGAAACCGCCGTGCCAGCCCATACGGTCAACAATGAAACCGAACAGGGTGGTGCCCAGGGTTGCACCCAGGATGTAGCTCATGAAACCGCGTAAACCTACCGCAGAACCGACCGCGAAGCTCGGGACGATTTCCATGGTCTGCACGGATGCCAGGAACTGAGGCACATAAATCAGGCAACCGACAACCGCAGCGAAGAAGGTGACGACGGCCAGGGACTGGCTCTGCCAGTAACCGATCAGGCAGAAGAAAATCAGGGTCATACAGACGATCGCCAGCGGCATTCTGCGGCCTTTGAACAGTTTGTCTGTCAGCCAGCCTGCCAGCAGGGTGGACGGAATCGCAGCCCATTCGAAGAACAGGAAGGCCACACTCATCTGATCTTTGCTGAAGTTTTTCTCGGTCAGCAGGTAAATCGGCAGCCAGCTGATGATCCCGAAACGAACCATGTACACGAACACGTCAACAAAAGAGACATACCAGGCGTTTTTGTTTTTCAGTACATAGGTGCAGAAAATCTGAAATGCAGACATATTTTCCGGAGACTGCTCTTTCTGTGCATCAGATAACACCACTTTTTCTTCCGGCATCATTTCTGCCAGTGCAGGTAAGCCTTCCTGTTCCGGAGAACCTTTACCCAGCAGCAGGACGATCACAGCGAAGACTACGGCGATAACTGCCGGAACCGCGTAGCTTGCCGCCTGCCAGTGCTCGGTACCGAGAACCGCGAAAGCCGCACCCACGATTGGCGCAACGATACCGCCGCCGACGTTGTGGGAGATATTCCAGAAAGCCCCGATACGGCCGCGTTCACGGCGCGGGAACCATTTGGCGATAGTAATAAAAGAAGGACCGACGCCCATGCCCTGGAACAGACCGTTGAGGGCAACGAAACCGACGAACAGCCAGAACGCGCTGCTGAAGCCCATACCGAGGTTAACAACGGCACAGAGGATCAGACCAAAGGCCATAAAGGCTTTCGGGCTGGCTTTATCCGCCAGGCTGCTCATAATCCCTTTGCTGATCCCGTAAGTGATCAGCATGCAGCTGGTTAACATACCGATCTGCGTTGTGGTCAGATCGAGGTTTTCTTTCAGATACGGTGTGGAGAGCGTAAAGTTATTGCGGACAATATAATACGCTAAGTAACCGAGGAACACGCTGAGCAATGCCTGAACACGATAACGTTTGTAAGTGGCGGGCACTTTTCCGGGTGCTACTTTATTTTTTGCCATAGCCGGCTTTAAAAATGACAGCATAATTTCACCTGCAGAAATGTATTTTAAAATAGGATTACTGTGTGTATGGTCGTTTTTTTTCTGACAGGGTTATCATGTTCCGGCTGAATAAATATCTCAATATCATGCTTTTGGGTCACTTTTGACTCAATATTAAATATAAAAGGCATAAACTGACACAAATAAGTTTATTTATATGTTTATTTTGTATCAGTATGAAATGAAAGAAAAAATTAATAAAACAAATGATAAGTGAAAATGAATTAACAGCTTTTATATTGAACTGTAAGGATTTTATTCTTGTTTTGTTGTTATGGTGATTTATTGCTATTATTATTTCCTGCATTGTTATTATCTGTTTATGGCGATGATTTAAAATATCAGGCCGGTTACCGTTCCTGTTAGTTATTTTATTTAATATCTGCGGCGCAGATGCCGGTAAACAAACGGGTAATATTTGTCTCAAACGGACTTTTGCGACAAACTGAAAAAGATGTCATTTTTATGATGTGAATCACACCCCGCAAACGAATACAGAACCCAGCTTATGCCACAACGCCGAATCCGCCGCTTTGCGGCCAGTATGATAACCGCCGCCGTACTGATGTTCAGTCTGTCAGCCACGGCGAAACCGGATGAACTGGTGATCGCCACCACGTTTTCACCGGAAGCAACAGCCCATATTATCAGCAGCTGGCAGCAGCAGCCCGGTGCTGTCCGTATCCGGACCATTAACCGCACCAGTGCGGCACTGGAGCGTCTGCTGGATACCCCGGCACTGGAAGATGTGGATCTGGTGGTGACATCCTCGCCGATGTTATTACAACATCTGCAGGAACATGACCGGCTGGCGGAACTCACGGATCTGCCGGAGGTCTCCCGGCGTCTGGTACCGCTGCGGCTGCGCGATAATGCGGCAGCGGTGGCGTTTTCCGGTTACGGCATTCTGGTGAATAAACGGCGGATGGCGGAAAATAATCTGCCGGTTCCGGCATCGTGGGATTCCCTGACCGACAGCCGCTATCAGGGGTTGCTGCTGATGAGCAGCCCGTCACGTTCGGATACCTATCATCTGATGGTCGAATCGCTGTTACAGCAGCGCGGCTGGGATGAGGGCTGGGCATTGCTGCTCAATGTTTCCGGGAATCTGGCGACTATCTCATCACGCAGTTTCGGTGTGGCGGACAAAATCAAAGCAGGGCTGGGCGGTGCCGCGCCGGTGATTGATAACTACGCCTGGCTGCTGCTGGGCGATCCGGAGCTGGCCTTTAATTATCTGCCGGATTCCGCGACATCCCCGACCTTCGTCGCGATAAGCCGTCACAGTCTGAATAAAGACAAGGCCCGCGCCTTTATCCGTTTTTTGCTCAGTGAACAGGGGCAGAACGTGCTGGCGGACAGCAGCACCGGTAAATATCCTGTCACACCGCTGCCGCAGGGAAATCCGCGTGAGCCGGTGCAGCGCCGCCTGCTGAATTCCCCGCATCAGATGGATGAGAATCTGGTGCTCAAACGCCAGCGTATGGTACAGCAGCTGTTTGATACCGCGATCACCTTCCGTCTGACGGAATCCATCGACGCCTGGCGTGCCCTGTATACCGCCGAAGCCCGCGTGAAACGCCCGCTGCCGCATATCCGTGCTCTGCTGACCGCCATGCCGGTCTCTGCACAGGAGAGTGCCGACCCGGCCTATTACTCACGTTTTGACGATAACCGCAAAGCGGAGGAAGAGTATATCCGCTGGCAGCAGTTCTTCCGCGAGCAACAGCGCAAAGCGATTTCGGAACTGGAGAAAGTCCGGTGAAACAGCGTATTGCCCGTTATATCGGCCGTTTCAGTATCAGCGCGATCCTGCGCGGCGCGTTTGTTATCGGCACGCTGATGACACTGATTGTCAGTTGTGTGAGCCTGTACGCCTGGCAGGCGCAGAACCGTCAGATCCGCTACGCGCTGGGGGATTATTTTCCGCGTATTCAGGCGTCGTTTCTGATCGAGGGACAACTGAACACGCTGGTGGATGAGCTGAATGAGTTCCTGAAAGCGCCGGATACTGCAGCACGTCTGCAGCTGCGCAACCAGATCACGCTTCATTTATCACAGATCGAAGCGATCAACCGGAAACTGAGCGGCGAGGATCAGGTACAGATCGCCGCGATTGTGCAGCAGGGACAGGCGCTTTTGCAGCGTCTCGATAATGCCCTGTATACCCTGTTTCTGGCGCGGGAGAATGTAAATACGCTGTCTGCGCGGATTGCCTGGCTGCATGATGATTTCAGTACCGAACTCAGTTCGCTGTCACAGGATATCAGCTGGCAGCAGGGCTCTCTGCTGGATCAGACAGAGCAGGATCCGTCCCGGGCTATCGCCCTGCAGGGCAGTCTGCGCAAAGTGCAGGGGGAGTTACAGCTGATTTATACCCTGGCACGGCTGGAGGGGCAGATTATGGATGATCTGACCGGGCGTCTGCGGGATGAACAGAATGAAAGTACGGAAAGCAGCGCAGATTCGCACAGTTATGTCCGTTATCTTTCCTATCTGAAGTCCGGTGCGGAATCAAACGAAACGGCGTCGGATATGTATCCGAGCACCGTGACACTGCGCCAGACTATTGATGAACTGCTGGATATCGGTCTGTCTGACAGCAAAATGCCCGGTGTGCTGAAAGATTACCGCGCGGCGAAAGCGGAGCTGGCGGCCGCCACGGCAGAAAAAGATCGCATTCTGGAGCGGTTCCGCACTCAGCTCGATGTGCAGCTTGATAACAGCCACAGCCAGTTACAGTCTCTGAATCACCATCTGTCCGGCATTATGAGTTACAGCGGCATTATCATTATTATTACTGCGCTGCTGGCGTTATTACTGGCCGTGATCTTTAACCACTATTTTATCCGCACCCGGCTGGTCAGGCGTTTTACAGTGCTGAATCAGGCAGTTGCACGGATAGGACACGGTGATCTGACCGCGGAAATCCCGGTTGAGGGGCGCGATGAAATCGGCCGTGTGGCCATGCTGCTGCGCCAGACACTCGGCCAGATCAACCGGCAGAAAGCGCAGCTGGAACAGGAAATCACCGACAGAAAAGCCATTGAGGCCAATCTGCGGGCTACACAAAATGAGCTGATTCAGACGGCGAAACTGGCCGTGGTCGGGCAGACCATGACCACCCTGGCGCATGAAATCAATCAGCCGCTGAATGCATTATCCATGCACGTTTATATGGCGAAGCGGGCACTGGCGGCGGAAGGAAATACCAATGCCGTGAATGCCCTGAATAAATCCGCGCAGCTTATTACCCGGATGGACGGCATTATCCGCTCTCTGCGCCAGTTTGCCCGGCGGCGGGATGACGGCGCGACACTGCAGCCGATTGATTTGCATCAGAGCATTCAGGATGCGTGGGATATCCTCGCATTACAGAACAAAATGCGCGATGTCACCCTGCACCAGCCGGACTTTCTGCCGCAGGTGCAGGGGGATGCTATCGGCATACAGCAGGTGCTAGTCAATATGCTCTCCAATGCACTGGATGCCTCACCGGCAGCAGCTGAAATTGTGATTGATTTTACAGAGTCCGCCGATGAGATTTCTCTCTTTATCAGTGATAACGGCTGCGGCTGGCCGATGGCGCTGGCGGACTCACTGATGAAACCCTTCACCACCAGTAAAGAAATCGGCCTCGGGATCGGCCTGTCTGTCAGCAGCTCCATTATGCAGCAGCTGGGCGGCAGCCTGCGGATCGCATCCACGCTGACCCGCCACGGATGTGTGATCCTGTGTTTTAAAAAGGTAACTGAATATGCTTGATGATAACTACGATATCTTATTAATAGATGATGATACGGATGTCCTGGAAGCTTACTGTATGCTGCTGGAGCAGGCCGGATATCGTGTTTATGCCTGTCATGACCCGCTGGCGGCAAAAGAGCTGGTTCACCGCGACTGGTGCGGTATTGTGCTCAGTGATGTCTGTATGCCGGGGTGCTCAGGTATCGATCTGATGGCATTGTTCCTGGAAAAAGACAAATATCTGCCGGTGCTGCTGATCACCGGCCACGGTGATGTGCCGATGGCGGTGGAAGCCGTCAAACAGGGGGCGTGGGATTTTCTGCAGAAACCGGTGGATCCGGAGCATCTGCTGACCCTGACAGAAAAAGCTCTGGCAGCCCGCAAACAGCGGGTAACCCAGCGCCGCTGGAGCTCAGAGCAGCTGACACTGAATCTTGCTGGTGAGAGTGAATGGACAGAGCACGTCCGCCAGCAGTTGCGCGGACTGGCGGAAACCCGTGCTGCGGTCTTTCTGCATGGTGAGCCGGGGAGCGGCCGCACCTATCTGGCGCGCTACCTGCATCAGATAAGCAGCAATAAATGCGGGCCGCTGGTCATCAAAACCCTGCTCAGTGATGAGGAGATCCCGCTGGATGCCTGGCTGGATGAAGTGACGGACGGCACACTGGTGATCAAAAATATCGATCTGATGCCGCTCAGCCAGCAGCGCTGGCTGGTACAGCATATCCGTCAGGAGCAGCGGATATTCCGTCTGATCGGGATTGCCGACACGCCGCTGATTATGCTGACCAAACAGCAGAAGATTATCGCTGAGCTCTATTACTGTTTCTCCATGACACAGATTGCCTGCCTGCCGTTGTCCCAGCGCAAAGCCGATATTGCACCGATATTCCGTTACTATCTGGAACAGGCCTGTTCCCGTCTGAATCATCCGCTGCCGAACCTTGCGGAGCCGCTGGTGAAAAAACTGACCCGCCGGCACTGGCCGGGCAATGTCAGTGAACTGGCGAATGCGGCGGAGCTGTATGCGGTCGGGATTATGCCGATGGGCGATACCGCGAACCCGCTGCTGCCGTCCGTGGCACCGACTGCGCTGGACCAGCGGGTGGAGAGCTATGAGCGGCAGATTATCACCGAAGCCCTGAATATCCACCAGGGGCGAATTAACGATGTCTCAGAGTATCTGCAAATCCCGCGTAAAAAACTCTATCTGCGGATGAAAAAGTACGGGCTGGACAAGCATCACTACCGTATATGACATAAATTAATCTGATGGTTTTTACCCGTAAGCCGGTTTGTATAAAATAAACCGGCTTTTTTATTTGTTTTCATCCGGGTTTAATTTAAAATTTTTGAATGATTTATTCGTATTATTTTAACGATGACGTTAATAATCAAATATAACGACTATCACCAATGTTAATATCAAAATTAGCGATTCGTGCGCTTTACCTTATTGCTGTTTAACAATAAATGCTTTGGTTTTGAAACTATTTGTCACATTATCCATGCAATAAGTGCTTTTTTTGACATATCTTGCTATTTAGCGTCAATCGGGGCTGAGATCGTGTTGTAATATGAACTTTCAGGGTGAATAATCTACAAGGCTCTGTGTAAATAGGGTCAGAGAGTAGTGGTTAATATAATAGGAATATAAAATGAAAAAGACATTATTAGCTGTATTAGTCCCGCTCGTTGCATTAAGCGGCGCTGCAAACGCGGCAGAGATTTATAACAAAGACGGTAATAAACTGGATCTGTACGGTAAAGTCGATGTTCGTCATTTATTCAGCGACAATGACCACTATGGTGACAGCCAGAACGGTGATGACTCCCGTTTCCGTATCGGTATCAAAGGTGAAACCCAGATCACTGATCAATTAACCGGCTTTGGTCGTTTCGAAAACGAAATCAAAACCAACGGTACTGAAGGCGACAACAAAAACAAAGTTCGTTTAGCCTACGCTGGTCTGAAATTTGCTGAGTTCGGTTCACTGGACTACGGCCGTAACTACGGTGTTATCTATGACACCAACGCATGGACCGATGTGCTGCCAATCTTCGGTAACGACACCATGACTCAGACCGACGTCTACATGACCGGTCGTGCTGCAAACCTGCTGACTTACCGTAACTCTGATTTCTTCGGTTACGTTGACGGCCTGAGCTTCGCATTACAGTATCAGGGCGCGAACGACGATAACTCTATCTCAAGCCGTGGTACCAGCGATTTCCGTGACCCGACCAGCTATGATAACACTGCTAACGGCGACGGTTTCGGTTTCTCCACCGCGTATGACATCGGCTGGGGTGTGAGTGTTGGTGGTGCGTACTCAAGCTCCGCACGTCCTGACGGTCAGAAATACAACCAGGCAAGCGGCGCTCTGGGTGACCGTGCAGAAGCATGGAACTTCGGTGCTAAATACGACGCTAACAACCTGTACCTGGCAGCAGTTTACGGCGAAACCCGTAACATGACTCACTACGGTACTAACGACGACAACCGTGGCTTAACTGCTAACAAAACTCAGAACATCGAGTTAGTGGCTCAGTATCAGTTCGATTTCGGTCTGCGTCCGTCCATCGCTTACCTGCAGTCTAAAGGTAAGAGCCTGAGCGGCGGTTACGGCGACGACCAGGACCTGGTTAAATATGTTGATTTAGGTGCGTACTACTACTTCAACAAAAACATGTCTGCTCTGATCGACTACAAAATTAACCTGTTAGACGAAAACGACTTCACCCGTGGTTCCGGTATCAATACCGACAACGTACTGGGCTTAGGTTTAGTTTACCAGTTCTGATTTAATTCAGAGAACGTATAATGAAAAAGGAGGCGAAAGCCTCCTTTTTTTATATCTGAAAATCAGTGAAATAATCACTTTTGAAAACTTTTTAATCGTGTGAGTTATTATTCCACTTTTTTTCAGGCAGTAAAAAAGGAGGCGGTTGCCTCCTTTTTTGGCTTATTGCTTGTAATTTGAATCGACACAGACAAATCACCAATAAGAATTTGTTCGAACGTTGTAATAATAGTTCATTTCAGAATAAAACATTTAACTATTGATGTGATTTTAGGGTTTCATTTATTAATTTTTTGCTTATGATTAATTGATACATAATGTAAGTAAATATGAATAATATTTTTGATGATTTGCTCTGTAATGTCAGGCTGGTTACCGATCAGATTACTTTATGTATTGTGCCGGTGAACCGGCACATCAGAAGGGTTATGCAACCCGGACATCCCCGATCCGGCGCAGGGCATCCGTGACCAGATCCCAGAAGCGGGAGTGATCCAGTTTTACCGCCACCTGTGTCGGACAATCCGCCGGAGCCGGCGAACGGAAATCCGCAACGGTCATACCGAGAGTCAGTGTGCCGGTCAGCTCCACGTCCAGCGGTACTTTGCGGGTGGTCATCACGGACGGATCGATCACATACGCGACCGCGCAGGGGTCATGTACCGGCGGGTAATCAAATCCCTGGGCGCTTTTGTACATGGTGCCGAAAAATTCCAGCAGTTCGAGCACAAACTGTGCCGGTGCTGTGCCGACTGCCGCAATTTTGCTGACAACCTCCGGGGTTGCCAGCGCCTGGTGTGTCAGATCCAGCCTCACCATGGTGAGCGGCCAGCCCGCATTAAACACAATATGTGCCGCTTCGGGATCAATTTTGATATTGAATTCCGCAACCGCACTCCAGTTGCCGGTGTGATAGCCGCCGCCCATCAGCACCACCTCTTTGACCCGGTCAATAATACGCGGCTCCAGCCGGGCGGCCAGCGCGATATTGGTCAGTCCGGCTGTCGGTACCAGGGTAATGGTTTTCGGCGGATGTGCCATGATGGTATCAATGATCAGCTGCACTGCATGGCGCGAATCTAATGTCAGCACCGGCTCCGGCAATACCGGTCCGTCGAGGCCGGAATCGCCGTGAATATCCGGCGCGGTTTCAATCTCGCGGATCAGCGGGCGCGGGCAGCCCGCCGCAAAAGGAATACCGGTAATACCGGCAATACGGGCAACCGCCAGCGCATTGCGTGTCACTTTCTCCAGTGTCTGGTTACCGACCACTGTGGTGACCGCCAGCAGATCAATCTGCGGATTACCGTAAGCAAGTAATAGTGCGATGGCATCATCATGGCCGGGATCGCAGTCAAGAATGATTTTTTTCTTCACATATTCCTCTTTATCTGTCCGTTTACATTCACCGCTATGTTACATACTCTGCGCCCGGAAAAATAATAAGCCGCCCGAAAATCTGAGCGGTGCCCGGGTAATCACAGGAATAACACAATAACGGCGGAGAATAATGCCTGTTTACGGGAACAGAGAAAGTTCAGAGACAGGTGGCCGGATTATCCGCGGAGAGGATCCCAGATTTGCTGAAAACGTTTGGAATTACTGGCGGTATAAATAACGGTATGGGAAATATTCCGGTGTCCCAGATAATCCTGAATCAGACGGGTATCACGGCCGAGATCCGCAAGGGAATAGCCGCAGGCATGGCGCAGCATATGCGGATGTGGTGCCACGGATATATTGGCAGCCCTGCCGTACTGTTTTAATAAGGTATGAACCTGCTGACGGGAAATAGCCCCGCTTTTCTGCGATAAAAATACCCATTCCAAATCCCGGTTACGCCAGGTATTTCTTATATTCAGCCACGACACCAGCGCATTATATTCAATATCAATAAGCGGTTGTGTGGTGGAAAGCCCGCCTTTCAGACGCCGGACATAAATAAGGCGGCTGTCCAGATCAATATCAGAAAGTGACAGATGACATAATTCACTGACGCGGAAACCGTGCAGATAGCACATTAAAATCATGCAGTAATTCCGTTCGGCATACCGGCTTTTCCGGGCTTCTTTCAGGATGGCGTCAACTTCATAACGGGTCAGAAACTTACGTTTGTCCATGATTTATTCCTGTTTATTGTCCGATAAGTTCATAAAAACCAGAGATATCACTATAGCAAGTAATAAAAATGAATAAAGACAACGGACAGGAAAGAAAGTACTACAAAGTGTTTACGTATTGACAATATATTCATAAAAACCAATCAGCAATTGGCTTTTTTTAATCTGAGACAGATCAATTTAAGGCCATTGTACAGAGGTAAATATTCTTAATTTTAAAAAAGACAAAATACATCAAATTGTTTGTAATTATCACTAAAGGTTTTCCCTTAGTCAAATATTGATGTGTCAGCCAAATTAGCAACACATAACTCATTAATTTTTAAAAGGTTAATATTTTCTTCTGCCGGGCAGAGGCTGCCTGCTTCACCGCTGTCATTATTTTTGACAGTGCTTAAAAACAGAGAGGGGTAGAAACGCGATATTAACCTGTTTTGCGTGATAAAAAAGAACAGCTTTCTTAATTTTTATTCGATAACAGCCATTCATTCTTAACGGGACATTTTGATGTATTTTGTCCCGTTTTTTCATATATCCGGATAACGGAACAGACATATTCATCAAATAACGATAACGCCGCGCGGTTTCATATTTCCGCGTGTGACCGCGTTATTTTTAATATCAAAAAAGCAGAACGTAATATAGGAAATAACATGACTTTGAATAAATTAGCATTAGTGCTGGGCTTTGGTATGTCTGTGGTTGCAGGTGCGGCATCTGCTGCTGATCAGGGACACGGTACTGTTAAATTCACCGGTTCAATTATTGACGCGCCTTGCTCTATTACGCCTGATACCGAAAACCAGACTGTTCCGTTAGGCCAGATCTCCACTGCCGCACTGAAAGACGGCGGCCGCAGTAATTCCCGTGATTTTAAAATCGCATTAGAGAATTGCACCACAGAAACCTACAAAACGGTACAGACCACTTTCACCGGTTCTGAGGCGGCTGATATTCTGGCCGGTTCCCTGGGTATTGAGGGGATTGCCAAAAACGCGGCGGTTGTTATTACTGATGCGGGCGGCAAACAGATCAAATTAGGCACACCAAGCGCGGCGCAGGCTCTGCGTGACGGTAATAACGACCTGAACTTCGCAGCGTATTTACAGGGTTCTGCTGCTGAAGCCGCTGTTCCGGGTGACTTCACCGCTATCGCAACATTCGCACTGACTTATCAGTAATTAATGCCGGTACGGCTCAGGGATGAACCGTGCCGCTTTTCAGTTGCGTGCGTTCAGCGGAGGCAGGAAATGGTGAGCAGAATCATCCCTCAGGGAGTGCTGATAACAATAGTGTGTTTTTCCTCTTATACAGCGGCAGGTGAAACGAAACAGGATGCAAAAACCAGTCTGCGTTTCGGTGCGGTACAGATGCAGGGCACGATCCTCGAGCCGGTCTGCACTATTTCCACCGCCAGCCGTGAGCAGGCCGTGGCGCTGACCGATGTTTCTGTTCCGCAGTTGCGTGATGAAGGGCAGGGACCCGCAGACTACTTCTGGATCAGGCTGGCGGAATGCACCGTGCAGCCGGTGAAAGGCGGTGCGGCGGATAATCTCCGTTTCCGGGTCACGTTTGAGGGGGCTGAACAGGACGGACGTTTTCAGCTGACCGGCTCCGGCAAAGGGGCTTCCTTATCGATTTCAGACCGCAACGGGAATGAGGCGGTTCCCGGCAAACCCTTACCGCCCGCAGATATTGATCTCAATAATATGGCGCTGCGATATCAGGCGCGTCTCGTGAAAAACAGTGATGAACTTCAGTCCGGTTATTACCGGGCAACAGTGGGTTTCAAGCTGGAATATTATTAAACCGAGCTGACTGGATCCATTATGGTAATTCCGCTGAGTACCGTCTCCCGCCGGAGACTGACAGTGCTGATTTCATTAATTCTGACCGGTATCCCGCAGGCAGCTTATCCGGATAATCAGGATGTTGAATTTAATACTGATATTCTTGATGTAAACGATAAACAGAATATTGATCTGTCCGATTTTTCCCGTGCCGGCTATATCATGCCCGGCACCTACGACTTTTTTATCCGGGTAAATAACAGTGAGTTACCTGACAGTTATCCGGTCTCTTATATTGTGCCGCCGGATGATCCGAAAGGCAGTGCCGCCTGTTTATCCCCGGAGCTGATAGCGCAGGCCGGACTGAAACCGGAATGGGCAGAGCGCCTGCGCTGGTGGAATAACGGCAAATGTCTGGATACGGCGTCACTGCCGGGTATGTCGGTGTCACCGAAACTGGCGGACAGCGAGCTTATCCTGACACTGCCGCAGGCTTATCTGGAATACACCGCCGCTAACTGGGATCCGCCTTCCCGCTGGGATGAGGGAATTTCCGGCGTGCTGTTTGATTACAACGTGAATGCCGGTATTAATGACCCGGCACACGGCAAACAGACACAGCAGGTCACCGGGAACGGGACCGCCGGGGCAAACCTCGGGGTCTGGCGTGTCCGTGCCGACTGGCAGGCGAATCTCCGTCACACCACCGGTTCCGGGGATCGCTCCGAACATAACTGGACATGGAGTCAGACCTATCTCTACCGGGCGATTGCCTCATTACAGGCAAAACTGACGATGGGGGAAACCTTCTCGCGCTCGGATATTTTCGACAACTTCCGCTATATCGGGGTCAATCTGGCCACTGATGACAATATGCTGCCGCCGAATCTGCGCGGCTATGCACCGGAAGTGACCGGCGTGGCGAAAACCAATGCCAAAATTACCGTCAGCCAGCAGGGGCGGGTGATTTATGAAACTCTGGTCGCGCCGGGGCCGTTCCGTATTCAGGATATTAATGATGCGGTCAGCGGCAAACTGGATGTCCGGGTGGAGGAGCAGGATGGCTCTGTACAGTCATTTCAGATGGATACCGCCAGCATTCCTTACCTGACCCGTCCGGGCCGGGTGCAGTACAAACTCGCCGCCGGGCAGCCGTCCGAAATCGGCCGTCACGGGAAAGGCCCTGTCTTTGGTATGGGGGAATTCTCATGGGGGATCAGTAACGGCTGGTCATTATACGGCGGCTCCCTCGTTGCCGGGGACTATAACGCCGTTTCTCTTGGTGTTGGTCGTGATTTGATGGCCTTCGGGGCCATCTCTTTTGATGCCACCCAGTCTTTTGCCCGTCTGCCGCAGGAAGACAAACAGTATCGCGGCGGCTCATACCGCCTGAGTTATTCCAAACGGTTTGAGGAGCTGGACAGCCAGGTCACGTTCGCCGGATACCGTTTCTCCGAGCGCGACTTTATGAGCATGAATCAGTATCTGGATCGCCGCTACAGCGATAACCGCGCGGATAACAATAAAGAGCTGTACACCATCATGTTCAGCAAGCAGTTCCCGGATATCGGGCTGAGCACCTATCTGAACTACAGCCACCAGACTTACTGGAACCGGCCGGATAACGACAACTATAACCTGTCGCTGGCGAAGTATATGGATATCGGCAGTTATAAGAACATCAATATCAGCTTATCCGCTTACCGCAATAAATATCAGGATAAGAATGATGACGGGGTATATCTCAATATCAGCATGCCGCTGGGGGATCGCGCCACGGTCAGCTACAACAGCATGATCAACCGTCATGGTAATTCTCATAACGTCAGTTATTACGACCGTCCGGATGATAACAACAGTTACCGCCTCGGTACTGGTCTGAGCAGCAACGGCAAAGCCTCCGTTGACGGCTATTACATGCACTATGCTGACAGCGCGCTGGTCACCGCCAGTGCCGGACATATTGACGGGGAATATACCTCCGCATCGCTCTCGCTTCAGGGCGGGGTGACAATGACACCGCAGGGCGGGGCATTCCACCGCATCAATATGCCGGGCAGCGCCCGTCTGCTGGTGGATACCGGCGGTGTGGCGGATGTGCCGGTCAGAAGTACCGGGGCACTCAGCTATACCAACCGCTTCGGGAAAGCCGTTCTGCCGGATATGAATAATTACTTCCGCAACAGTGCCGCCATCGATATCAACAAACTACCGGAAAATGCGGAAGCACGTCGTTCTGTTCAGCAACTGACGCTGACAGAAGGCGCCATCGGCTACCGTCAGTTTGATGTGCTGTCAGGACAAAAAGCCATGGCCGCTATCCGTCTGGCAGATGGCAGCGAGCCGCCGTTCGGCGCGGTGGTGACTTCGGCGGATAACCGCGAACTGGGGATCGTCAATGACGGCGGGCAGGTGTATCTCAGTGGCATTAACAGCGGGGATATTCTGACGCTGCGGCGCGGCAGTGAGGCTGCGTGCCGGATGACGGTGCCGGAGCTTGCGCCGGGACACGCGCTGTACACCCTGTTGCTGACCTGCGGCGCAGAGCCGCAATCCGTCCCGGAAAAACCGCAGCCGGTTGCGCTGCCGTCTTCCCCGCCGCCGGCTGACCGCCCGCAGCAGGGGAAATGGCTGAATATCACAGGCCGGGCAGACCCGGCACCTTCCACACGTAACGAAATGAGTGATTCATTATGATGTCAGTTAAACAAACCCGTCTCTCTGTTCTGGCCGTTGCCGCTGTATTGCTGGCCTCAGCACAGTCGCACGCGGCTATCGCGCTGGACAGAACCCGTGTCATTTTCAACGGGGCAGAGAAATCTGTCAGCCTGAATGTCAGCAATCTGAATAAAGAGCTGCCGTACCTGGCGCAGGGATGGATTGAGGATCAGAACGGAGAAAAAATTTCGTCACCGCTGGTGGTTTTGCCGCCGGTGCAGCGTATTGAGCCGGGTGATAAAAGTCAGGTAAAAATTCAGGCATTACCGGCGATCGCCGCACTGCCGCAGGACAGGGAAAGTGTCTTCTATTTCAATCTGCGGGAAATTCCGCCGCGCAGCAACCGGCAGAATGTCCTGCAAATCGCCCTGCAGACCCGCATCAAACTGTTTTACCGCCCGGAAGCTATCTATGCCTCACAAACGGATCTGACTAATCCGTGGCAGGAAAAAATCACCCTGACGCGCCGTGGTGATCACTATGAAGTCCATAACCCGACTGCGTATTACGTGACGATTGTGGATGCGCTCAGCGGGCTGGGCGGCAAAAGCCTGAACGGGTTCTCCCCGCTGATGGTGGCACCGAAAAGTCAGGGCACACTCGGCCTGAGTGCAGCCGCTCTCGGCAGTGCGCCGGTGCTGAGTTATATCAACGACTACGGCGGCCGCCCGCAGTTGCAGTTCAGTTGCAGCGGCGCAGAGTGCCGTGTGACAAAAACGGCTGCCGGTAACTGAACAGACAGGGGATAAACCATGGATGAGCGGATCAGAAAACAGCGTTTCCTCCGGCGGATACTGGCGGTTGTGCTCTGTATCTCAGCGGGAAGTGCTGCGGCACTGCCGGAGCGGGTGGCCGGTATCCGGGGCGTGCCCGGGATCACCTATGTCACTATCCGCGGCAATGTGATTGCGCCGCCGCCGTGTGTCATCAACAACGGCAATACCATTCTGGTGGATTTCGGGGAGGTGATGAGCACCCGCATTGACGGCCAGCGCTACAAACAGCCGGTTAATTACACGGCGGAGTGCACAAAGATGCCGACCAATGCCATGACGCTGGCTATCACCGGCAATACCGCCGGGTTTGATGCCGGATTATTACAGACTGAAATTGCCGGGCTGGGGGTGCGCATGCTTTATCAGGGACGGCAGCTCAATCCCGGTGAAAAAGTGAAATTTACTTATCCGGTCTTCCCGGCGCTGGAAGCGGTGCCTGTCCGCGATATGACGGCGGTGCTGACCGGCGGGGATTTCTCGGCGGTGGCAACACTGGAACTGGATTATCAGTAAGGAGCCAGACCATGGCAATACATTACCGGCGGTTACTGATGCTGCTGCTGTGTGCCGCAGCGGGCAGCGCAGCCGCCCCGAACATGAAGCTGTTTGGCACGCTGCTGGTGCCGCCTGCCTGCACAATCAGTGATAACGGCGTGATCGATGTGTTTTTCGGTGACAACGTCGGCGTGCATAAAGTGGATGGCGTCAATTACACCCGGGCGGTCAATTACACCCTGGTGTGTGAGGACAATATTAAAGGCTGGGATCTGGGATTGTCGGTTACCGGTCCGGTCAGCGGGTTTGATGATGCGGCCTTACAGACCAATATTCCCGACCTGGCGATTCACCTGACACAAAACGGAAAGCCCTTCACGCTCAACAAACGCATTGCGGTATCACCGGATAACCCGCCGGTGATTCAGGCGGTGCCGGTAAAACGGCCGGGCAGCACACTGCCGGAAGGTGCATTTGATGTGACCGCTACACTGCTGGCGGAATATCAGTAGGAGCAATGCAATGAATGAAACAATAAGGCGCTTTTTTATCAGTACCTGCGGTGTATTTCTGTTATCACTGCCGGGGGCGGATGCCGGGGCGGTTCCTGACAACCTGTATTTTCACGGTACGCTGGTGGATGAACCCTGCACGATACATCCGGGGGATGAAACCGTGGAACTGCCGTTCGGCAATATTCCTGATAAAAACCTGTACGCCTATCAGCGGACACCCTCAAAGGATTTCCGGATCCGGCTCTCGGAGTGTGACACCTCTATCGGCAGGCGGGTGACAGTGATGTTTGCCGGGGATGAGAATCCGTTTATCAGCGGTGCGCTGGCGATAAGTCCGGGCAGTCAGGCGGAAGGCATTGCAGTCGGGCTGGAAAATGCGGACGGCACGGCGCTGGCGGTCAATGAGGTGTCACCGCAGATCACGCTGAATGACGGACTGACGCTGCTGAACTTCCGCGCCTATGTGCAGGGAGAGCCGGATGCGCTGGCAAATAAAACCATTAAACGCGGGCCGTTCAGTGCCATTGCGACATTTCATCTCAATTATGACTGACGGGTAACTGAGGCTCGCTATGAACAGATTTATGAAAATAATTGCGGCGCTCGCGCTGCTCTGGTCCGCTTCGGCGGGGGCATCGATTTTCTCTTATATCACCGAATCCTCGGGGACACCATCGAATGCCATTTACACCTATATTATCGAGCGCTGGGATCCGGAAGATCCTTCGGCTCCCAATCCCTGCTACGGCTGGTCTGTCTGCTGGATCAATATCAACCACAAACACGATGTTGACGGTTCACCGGGCTCTTCCACCAAATCGATTGTCCGTGTGGAAAAGCTGAGAACACTGGCGGAAGTGCGGGATGCGGTTCTGAACAATATCTCGCTGCCGTATAACGGCACAGCGAAGCATGTCGGCCCGGCGCTGAATTCCAATCAGGAATGTGTGGGGCTGTTTTATGAATCTGAATCAGGCGGCTGGTCGAAAAACGGACGTCTGCTGCCCGGTTCACTCTGTGGTATCGCCCCGCCGCCGGTGGGCGCCTGTGAGGTCACCAGCGGCTCTGTGATCCTGGATTACGGGGATATTGATGAAGTCAGTCTGCCGGATGCGGCGCGTAATAAAAGCATCACTGTCACCTGTAATCTGGATATGAATATCCTTGTGATCGCCTCCGGCTCAGACAGCGGCCGTGTCCCGCTGCGGCCGGATAACAGCCTGTACGCGGATCTTTATCTCAACGGCAATCCGGGAGAGCAGGGGGCACCCATTCATGTCCCGGCCGGTGGTGCGACTCAGGTGGATGTGAAATCGGTGCTGAAAGTGAACGGGCGGGTTGCGCCGGGCGCTTTCGAAGGTTCCGGCTCCATCATTCTTGTTATGCCGTAATTTCTTATTTTCTCTCACAGTGCTGCGGAAACCTGCAGCACTGTGAGCCCGGAGTGAGACTGAAATATGATTACAGAAGATACTGATTTAACCGTTAATAAATCTGTCGGCTACCGGATCTTCCGCAAGCGGAAAGAGCTGGGCTGGTCCGGCAGCCGCCTGGCCGATCATCTCGGGATCAGCCAGCAGCAGTTCTCGCGCTATGAGCGCGGATGCAGTCAGATTAATGTCAGCCTGCTGGTCAGGGCGGCAGAAGTGTTACAGACACCGGTCAGCTGGTTTTTCGCTGACTGTCCGGAAGCGCGTTCATACCGGGAGTGCTTCCGGGGAAAAGCGGATATTTATACGGCGGAATCTGTTCCGGAGTATGGATTATCCGCACCCTCCCGGTACAAAAGGAAACCGGATGAAGGAAAACAGACGTAAACACCTGATGCAGTCTGAGGTGGAAAAAATGATGACAGCGGCGGAAAACGGCCGTGATCCGGAGCGGAATACCTGCCTGCTGTGGATGTGTTTTATCCACGGCTTCCGCGTCAGTGAACTGGGACAACTGAGCTTATCGGACATGGATGTTGCTGCCGATAACCTTTATATAAAGCGGCTGAAAAACGGCCTTTCCACCACCCACCCTCTGAGCGGCACAGAAAAAGCCTTACTCACCCGCTGGCTTAACTGCCGCACCCGTTATCCCCGCGCTGCTGAAAATCACTGGTTGTTTTTATCTCATAAAGGCGGACATCTTTCCCGCTCCCGTATTTACCGGATATTAAAAGAGCTGGGGGAAATGGCCGGGCTGCCGGTGGCGGTTCATCCGCATATGCTGCGTCATGCCTGCGGTTATGCACTGGCAGATAAAGGGGCAGACACCAGGCTGATTCAGGATTATCTCGGACACCGCAACATTCAGCATACTGTGCTGTACACCGCAGCAAATTCGGGGCGCTTTCGCGGGCTATGGGACTAGAATAATGTAACATAATAAACCAAAGTGTCGCTATATTATTTGTTGTCTGTTTAATGGGCAATATTTAAATTTAAAATACATCAAAATAAGTTCATAGTTCCGTCAAAACCTCTGTAAGTCTGTTTTTTAATCAAAAATAGTTTATTTTTTAAGTAAAAAATGCCCGTTTTTTATCCTGTGCGGAATTTTCTTAACGATTCGTGCTGGCCGGTTCTGATATAAAATTGCAATATCCCGTCTTTTTTCCGGCCCGTTTCACCTTCCTTTCTTTTTGGTCTCTGCCAAATCAATTTTTGCCATCCGGTAAATTTATACATTTCAGCGTGATACGTAAAACGCAACATTTTGGTTTATTTCGTTGCGTCACGGGGATGAAAAGTAGCCGTCCGGAACGGGCGCTGATGACGAAATAAACCGGATAACCGGGCGGATCATAAATCCGCTGGCGGTGAAACGGTGCAGGCAGTTCCGGAACTGCATCAAAAACGCACAAAAGCAAAACGTTGCTTATATATGCCTTATGTCGGCATTTTTATCTAAAAACGAGCAGATCAGGAATTTTGATATGAGTATGAAAAAAGTGGTTCTCGCACTGGCAGTTTCTTCCGCAATGGCAATGACTGCACAGGCAGCAAATCAGGGCGGCGGCAAAATCAACTTCAATGGTGAAGTGATTGATGCGGCGTGTTCTATCGATGCAAACAGCCTGAAACAGACTGTTGAACTGGGCAGCGTGGCTAAAGTGCAACTGGCGAAGGGCGGTAAATCTACTCCGGTTGATTTCACCATTCAGTTACACAACTGCGATATCACCGACAAAACCACCACAACAGTCACCTTTAAAGGTGTTGCAGGCGGCGCTGCGGCAGACGGTCTGGATAAAGCCTTTGGGGTCAGCGGCCCGGCGACCGGTGCAATGGGTGTGGTCGTGACGGATGCGGGCGGTAAAGTGATCGCTCCGGGGGCAGCATCATCCGCATTTACCTTAAACGAGGGTGATAACACGCTGAACTTTAAGGCGTATATGCAGGGTGCAACAACGGCTGTCACCGTTGCACCGGGTGCTTTCACCGCAACAGCCGACTTCCTGATGGACTATCAGTAATCGGGGTCAGTGTACTTTACCCGTACCGGATATCCGGTACGGGGATCCGGCGGAGAGCAAGCGTGAAGTCAAACATACTCAGTACCGGACTGCTGGCAGTCTGCCTGACTGCTTATGCGGCAGAGGGTGAACGGCAGACCGGGCAGGTCTGGTTACAGGGATTTGTTCTGGACTCCTCCTGCACTATCAATATGCAGGATAAATATCAACGGATTGAAATACCGCAAGTTGCCGCCACCGCATTATATCAGCGCGGATACAGTCCGGCCTTTGCCTTTGCTGTCCGGCTGGAAAACTGTCTGTTGTCAGCGGATGACAAAAATCTGCGGATAACCTTTACCGGACCTTCGGACAGCAACGGATTGTTTGCAGTCAGCGGGGAGGCAGAAGGTGTCGGGATTCAGCTCAGCCGGGAAGAGGGTTCGGTGATCATACCGGGAAAAGCTGTGGCACTCCCGGATATACCACAGACAAAAAATATCACACTGAACTACCGGTTACGGCTGATTGCTGATCGCAAATCACTGAAAACAGGGGCATACCGGTCGACTGTTAATTTCAACCTGGATTATTTGTGATGAATGCCAATGTATTTGCGCCGGGCTGCGGAGTATCACGTCCGGCGGTGCGGTTAAAACCGCTGACATTTCTGATCCTGCTCTCTCTGTTTTCTGCGGCGGTACAGGCAGAGGACATTACAGAATTCAATACCGAGGTATTGGATCTGAATGAGCGCGGAGATATCGATTTATCACAGTTCTCTCAGGCGGGTTATGTGATGCCGGGAACCTATTCCCTGGCACTTAAGATCAATAACAGCATGCTGGCAGAGCGGCAAATCCGTTTTCTGGCCCCGGATAATGACCCGCAGGGCAGCATGGCCTGTATTACGCCTGATATGAGCGAAGAGCTGGGACTGACCTCATCTGCAAAAGGGGATTTGACCTGGTGGCATAACGGAGAGTGTGCGGATCCGGCATCACTGCCCGGGATGACTCTGCGGGCGGATTTTGCTGCCGGGGCACTGCGTGTCAGTCTGCCGCAGGCCTATCTGGAATATACCGCAGATAACTGGGATCCGCCGTCACGCTGGGATGAGGGAATTGCCGGTTTTATCCTTGATTACAACCTTAATACACAACTGACAAAACAGCGCGAGGCCGGACACAGTGACCGGCAGGACATCAGCGGTAACGGCACCACCGGGCTGAATGCCGGTGCCTGGCGTCTGCGTGCGGACTGGCAGGGGCGCTATTCGCGTACTAATCATGAATCGGATCAACGCTGGGACTGGAACCGGTTTTACGCTTACCGCGCCATTGCACCGCTGCGGGCAAAATTAACACTGGGGGAAAATTATCTCACCTCCGGCATGTTTGACAGTTTCCGCTATACCGGTCTGGCACTGGACACGGATGACATGATGCTGCCGCCGAATCTGCGCGGCTATGCACCGGAAGTGTCCGGGGTGGCGAAAACCAATGCGCGCGTCACCGTGAAACAGCAGGGACGGGTGATTTATGAAACCACGGTTGCCGCCGGGCCGTTTCAGATCCGTGATTTAAGCAATGCGCTGTCCGGCAAACTGGATGTGGAAGTGGCGGAGCAGGATGGTTCAGTACAGACCTTTCAGGTGGATGCGGCGAGTGTACCGTATCTGACCCGTCCGGGACTGGTGCGTTACAAAGTGGCGCTCGGTAAACCCTCGGAATATGACCACCGTGTCAAAGGACCGGAGTTTATCAGCAGTGAGTTTTCATGGGGTATCAGTAACGGCTGGTCTGTTTACGGCGGCGGGTTATTTGCCGGTAAATATAATGCTGTCTCGGCGGGTATCGGCCGTGACCTGCTGATGCTGGGGGCATTATCCGCCGATATCACCCAATCCCGCGCGTCACTGCCGGACGGTGAAACCAAAAAAGGCGGCTCTTACCGGCTGAGTTATTCCAAACGGTTCGATGCCACCAACAGCCAGGTCACCTTTGCCGGATACCGGTTTTCAGAGCGGGATTTTATGACCATGTCGCAATATCTGAATGCCCGTTATCACAATTCAGCGGTAACGGGTAACGGCAAAGAGATGTACACCATGACATTCAGTCAATCGCTCAGCTCGCTGAATACCAATGTGTACCTGAATTTTAACCACCAGACTTACTGGGATCGCCCGGCAAGTGATAACTGGAATGTTTCCACCTCTCATTATTTTGATATCGGGCAGGTGAAAAATATCAGTCTGAATTTATCGGCTTACCGCAACCGCCACGAAAACGGACGCGATGACGGGATGTATGTCGGGCTGTCTGTGCCGTGGGGGGAGAGTGGTAGTTTTGGTTACAGCGGACAATTCAGTAAAGGGCAGAACAGTCACTCGGCGGATTATAGTGACCGGATTAATGAGCGGACAAATTACCGTCTCAGCACAGGAGTGACCGGCGATCACCGGGTCACCGGTAACGGTTATATGAATTATCGCGGCGATAAAGCGGAAGTAACCGCAACTGCCGGATTTTCCGGTGAACGCTACAGTGCGGCCGGGCTGTCTGTACGCGGCGGGTTTACCGCCACCGCCGAAGGTGCGGCACTGCACCACAGTGGTGTGATGGGCGGAACACGGATGCTGGTGGATACCGGCGGAGTAGCTGATGTTCCTGTCCGGGGCGGAGGCGCTGAAACCACAACCAACTATTTCGGTAAAGCGGTGGTCAGTGATGTCAGTAACTATTACCGCAGTAGTGTCAATGTGGATCTGAACCGGCTGGGGGAAAACGCCGAAGCCACCCGTTCTGTCGTGCAGGGCACGATGACGGAAGGTGCTGTCGGTTACCGCCGCTTCGGTATTGTCTCAGGACAGAAAGCGATGGCGGTACTCAGCCTGGCTGACGGAGATGTTCCGCCGTTCGGGGCTGTGGTTCAGAACCACGATCATATACAGACCGGGATGGTCAGTGAAGATGGCATGGTCTGGCTCTCCGGTATCAATCCGGAAGAGACAATGCAGGTGTCATGGGGCGGGGATGTTCAGTGTGAAATCCGTTTCCCGGCGACGATCCCGGACGGAAATCTGCTGTTGCCGTGTGTCTCTGCGTCGAATCCGGTACCTGAAAAGTCAGAAAAATCAGTAAAAACAGAAAAAATATCCCGTTGGCTGACAGATGCTGACGCGGAAAACACCAGAGAGAGTAAGCAATGAAGAATCAATACAACCGTTTTACTTCACGAAGCCTTCCGGTACTGATACTGGCCGGTATCCTGGCTGCGCCGGCAGGACAGGCGGCGATTGCACTGGACAGAACCCGTGTCATTTTAAACGGCAGTGAACGGGCGGAAAGTGTTGAAATTTCTAATCAGAATAAAGAGTTACCGTATCTGGCTCAGGCATGGATTGAAGATGCACAAGGTAACAAAATCAAAGATCCGCTGGTGGCGCTGCCGCCAATCCAGCGGGTGGAAGCCGGTGAAAAAAGCCAGGTAAAAATTCAGCCGACAGCGGCAATGAAGATGCTGGCGCAGGATAAAGAGAGTCTTTATTACTTTAATCTGCGGGAGATCCCGCCGAAAACGGACAAAGCCAACACATTGCAGATTGCCTTGCAGACCCGTATCAAACTGTTTTATCGTCCGGCGGGCTTAGTGGTGGCGCAGAATGCAAAGCCATGGCAGGAGAGTATTACCCTGACACGGCAGGGGGATAAATACACGGTGAATAATCCGACACCGTATTACGTGACGATCTCCTCGGCATCGGCGGCTTATAAAGGAAAAGATATCAGCGGTTTCAATGCATTAATGATTGCGCCAAACAGCAGTGAAGTTCTCGGCGGCAATGCCGCATCACTGGGGAGTGCGCCGGTACTGGGTTACATCAATGATTACGGCGGTCGTCCGAAGATGATTTTTGCCTGTCAGGGCAATACCTGCCGGGTGAGTGAAGTCAAACCGGGCTGATGCGAAACCGCAGACCAGGAGCAGAGAAAGTGAAGAGATTCATTCCGTGTATGGCTGTGCTGTGTTCCGGTCTGCTGATGTGTTCAGCGGTACACGGCGCGGATGTTGAAGTAAAAGGACAGTTGGTGTTTGAACCATGCACCTTATCGCAGGCGAGTGAAAATATCTCTCTGCCGTTCGGCACAATAGTCAAAAACTATTTTTATACCGCAGACCGGACGCCGCCGGAGCCGTTCACCATTGAGCTGGAGGGGTGTGATACCACCATTGGCTCTGACGCCTATGTCACTTTCCGGGGGGCCGAAAGTATCGCACTGCCGGGACTGCTGGTACCTGATAACGGAACATTACCCGGGCTTGCCATCGGTATTGAAACGCCGGAAGGAAAGTTGCTTGCACTGAATAAAACCAGCCCGGCATATACCCTGAGTGACGGCACAACCACGCTGAATTTTCAGGGGTATGTGCAGGCAGAGCCGGATGCTATCCGTGATAAGACGTTGGTGACCGGTGATTTATCAGCGACAGCCACATTTGAAATCACCTATCCGTAAGCCTGCCCGGCGGATCACAGACAGGACAGTATTATGACATTCATAAAACGTGCGCATACCTTACTACTGGGCGGGCTGTTATCAGCCGCAGTAAGTCTGACAGCATTTCCCGCATCGGGTAAAACCGGTGATGAAAACCGGCTGAAAATAAATATTTCGGGCACGGTGGTGGCCACCGGACGGTGTATTTTCAATAATCACTCTTCACAGGATATTGATTTTGGTGATGTGCGTTTTTCTTCGGTGGCGGGCGTGAATAATATTGAAGGCCGCTATCTCAGAAAGCTGGATGTGGCAATGACGTGTGTCGGTGATACCGCCGGTACTACCCGCTTTCGCATGAATACAATAAAAGGATCGGCTATCGCTGATGGCAGTTACGAATCGCTACCGGTGACTGTCGGCGGTGTTCAGGCGGCCAATCCAAACCTGGCTGTCCGTTTATTCGTGAACGGTAAACAGCAAAGTATTAATGAGGATTTTATTGTGGATGTTCAGTGGCTGCCGACGCTGGAAGCGGAACTGGTTCAGCTGCATCCGGATGATAATACCTGGACAAACGGTCAGTCGGTTGAATCTCACGCCACATTAGTGATGAGTTTTGATTAGCCGGGGATGCTATGAATAGAAATAAACTGTTATCAGCGCTCACGTTATTAATGACACTTCCTGCTATGGCAGGTGAAGGGCAGCTTGGTACTGATAAAACCTTTAATTTTTCCGGCACATTGCGCGCCATGACCATTTGCCGGGTGAATAATGACCAGATAATTACCGCCGATTTTAAAAATGTCGGTATCAATAAACTGGAAACAGAAGTCTACAGCCTGCCGCTTGATTACACACTGGATTGCCCCGGTATAAAACCGGCCAATACGCTGCGGATGACTTTTATGACATCCCGCCCGTCGGCATCTGATTCTTCGGCGATCGAAAGTGATGTCAGTGGTTTACTGGTACGGATACTGAAAGACGGGCAGCCGCTGGAATTAAATAAATTCTTCAAAATAGATGATGCTGCGCAGCCGCCAAAACTGGAAGCACAGTTGGTGAAAGTACCGGGCACAGACTTAACACAGTCCCCGTTCCGGGCCACCGGTACGCTGGTGGCGGAATATTGGTAGGAGTGAATGATGAATAAATTAATGATACGCGGGGCGGCACTGTTTTTTCTGCTGATAGTGTCGCAGCATGTATTTGCCAGGGGGTGGATGGGGGCTGCTGCCTGTATTCCGGGGGGATATGAAATCTTTACTGTTTCGGATACCTGCGACTGGCGTTCTTTTAAAAATGCATATTACGCAAAAGGGCAGCCTATTGAAGCCCGCCCTTCGGAAAATAATAAGGGAGATGATACATCGTTTGTACCGAAGTCTGGTAATTATGAAATGAAAATGTATTGGTGCTCACTGCCGTACAATATGGATACATGTAATAAGGCTAATGGTTCCGTTTTATTATCCGGCGGTGTTGTCAGGCTGGAGAGTTCAAAAAACCTGAGGTCACAACAAGTCGTAACATCAGCAAAAAAAACAATAGCACCCAATAAAGGAGGGTACTGTATTACTCTCTCTGATGTCGACACCGGGTATGAATATAAAGGAAAAATGGGCTATGGCCCTGACGGGCGAGGTAAATTTTGTGCTGATGCACATGAATTGCCTGTCGAACCCCCGAAATGCACCCTGAACGGCGGTACGGATCTGGACGTTCAACTGGGAAAATTAGAACGCAGTGACATTCCGGTAAAATCCGGGACATCATCCGCTATGGTGACAAAGGATATTTCGGTCAATTGCGAGGGCAATGTTGAATATAACGCCAATATGAAACTGGAGTTCACCCCGATCTCCGTCAGCAATGAACAGATAATCAGCACGTCAACCACAGGTCTGGGTGTTGCTGTGTTATATAATGGCAGGACGGTTCAGCCCGGAAAAACGTTTCCGCTCAGTTATCAGCCCGGTATTCATACTCTGACCCTGGGGTTTGAGGCAGTACGTGACCCGGCAATGGCCGTGGCGGATCTGAAAACCGGTGATTTTACGGCGAATGCTGTTTTGGTTTTCACGGAGCAGTAATCACAATTTAATACTGCGGAACCGGGCCACATTACTGGCGGTATATAACACGGTGTGCTGAATATTACGGTGACCGAGATAATCCTGAATTAACCGGGTGTCTGTTCCTCTGTCCGCTAATGCATAACCGCAGGCATGGCGCAGCATATGAGGATGTGCCGCAATATTCAGATCGGCGGACAATCCGCTGTCGCGGATAATCCTGAATATTTGCTGGCGGGATAACCGCCCGCCTTTGCGGGAAAGAAAAAGCCAGGGTTCGGCATAATGTACAGATGCATTCCGTTGTTCCAGCCACTGTATCAGTAATTGATATTCAAGGGACTGTAAGGGCTGATTGGTGCTTAATCCGTTTTTCAGCCGGGTAATATGAATGGTTTTTTCATCTATATTAACATCACTGAGCATTAATCCGGTCAGTTCACTGGCCCGTAATCCGTGACTGAAACAAACGGCAATCAGACATTGATTACGAATATGGTTAATTGAGTCAGGTAATGATGCTATTAAGGAATGAACCTCCTGTTCACTCAGGTGTTTTCGTTCTTTCATGGAATATTCGGTATGGTTATTAAGGTCAGGTTTTATTATTTATCTGACGTTATCACAAAATAAACAGATATCCTATTTCGTATTGTTATGGAATTGATGTTGTTAATGAGTGAAATTGATCAATTATTGCTGATTTATCTGATGGTAATAACATTTTTTGTTATCTGACTTTCATTTTATTGTTGTGTATTGTGTTTTTTATTGCTTTTTTTCTTTGTTTTAACCGGAATTATCTGGCTATTGATAGGTGTTTTTTTTATTTTTACTGGTGAGATAAATTTAAATTTATTCAGGTGGTAAATTTAAATTTATTTGTATTTTCTTCCCGAATGTATTTCCGGGAAATGTTATTTCTGAAGGTAATAAATATGACAGATATTCTATATGATTCCGATATGGCATCGGTAAACCGTGCTGTCGGTGACCGGCTTTTTTGCAGACGAAAAGCGCTGGGTTATTCCGGACAGCAGATTGCTGCCTGTCTGGGGATCAGTCAGCAGCAATTATCCCGTTATGAACGGGGGCAAAGCCGGATTAATGTCGGCCTGCTGGTCAGGGCAGCAGATATTTTAAAGACACCGGTCGGCTGGTTTTTTGCCGGGTGTCAGGACAACGCTTTATATGAAGAAAGTCTCAGTGTTCAGTCTGATATTTATACAGCGGCATCAGTGACATCAAAATCAGAATATCTCAACTGAGAGAAAGCGGCTCCGCCGGTATTGCGGAGCCTCAGATTGTTGGCAAAGTCCGGGAAAAAACAGGCCGGGATTTTGTCAGCAATCTTATATCAGAACATCAGCTCTTTTTCACAAACTCAGATTTCAGTTTCATCTGACCAAAGCCATCGATTTTACAATCAATATTGTGGTCACCTTCCACTAAACGGATCCCTTTGACTTTTGTGCCGATTTTCAGCATGGATGAGCTGCCTTTGACTTTCAGGTCTTTGATGACTGTCACGGCATCGCCGTCCGCCAGTAAATTGCCGTTGGCATCTTTGACGATCAGTTCGTCGCTTTCCGCTGCCGGTTCGGCATCATTCCATTCGTGGGCACATTCAGGGCACACATACATTGCACCGTCTTCATAGGTGTATTCAGAATTACATTTCGGACATGAAGGTAATGACATAATGAGACTCTCAGATTTTCACAATGGGGAGCAGCAAATTGTCACACGATGGGGTGATATTTGCCCGTGGTTATGTGCACTGTCTTCAGTGCGGCCGCCAGTATAGCGGGATCGGCACCTTTTTGCAGCTTTTACCGGATAAAGAGTGTGGTTATCGCCTTTTCCGGCTCCCGGACAATAAACAGGTAAATAACGCAATAACAGCCTCCGGTTTCCTGAAAAATCCGCCAGTGCTGATAATCACCGGAGTTTATCTTTTTTTTCGGAATAAGTACTCAGGGGGAGTACATAATTACGCAGCGGACTCTTATATATTGAAACTGCATTATTTTAATAACCGGTTTCTGACTTCTTTATTTATTTGTCTGTGGCACATCAGGAGTGAAATATGCGTAACGTTGTCCGTTCTTTATTATTGTCTGCGGCGCTCGTGGCCGGGTCGTTAAATACCGCCTTTGCCGATCCGCATTTAAATTTTGCCTGGCCGGTGAATGTGGGGCCGCTGAATCCGCATCAGTACGCGCCGAATCAGATGGCCGGACAAACCATGGTGTATGAGCCGCTGGTCCGTTATATGAATGACGGAACCGTAAAGCCCTGGCTGGCGGAATCATGGACAGTTTCGGATGACGGTAAAACCTATATTTTCACATTACGTGAAGATGTGAAGTTCTCCAACGGCGAAAAATTTGATGCCGCTGCGGCCAAAGCAAACTTTGATGCCATTCTGGCAAACCGCGAGCGTCACGCCTGGCTTGAACTGGCTAATCAGATTACGGCGGTTGAGGATATCGCGCCGAATCAGTTAAAAATCACCCTGAAAGATGCTTATTATCCTATTCTGCAGGAGCTGGCGCTGCCGCGTCCGTTCCGCTTTATTGCACCGTCGCAGTTTAAAGACGGCGGCACCAAAGACGGTATTATTAAACCGATCGGCACCGGCCCGTGGATATTAACGGAATCCCGTCTGAGTGAGAAAGATGAATTTATCCGCAACGAATCGTACTGGGGTAAAAAACCGGTTTATGAATCCGTTACGTTTAAAGTAATTCCTGACCCGAATACCCGTGCCGTGGCATTTGAAGCCGGTGAGGTGGATTTATTATATGGCACGGACGGTATTATTTATCCGGACACCTATCAGCGCTTTAAAAATATGCCGGGCTATACCACCAAACTCTCTGCACCTCTGGAATCACTGGTGCTGGCTATCAATACCAAAACCGGGCCGACCCGTGATTTAGCTGTGCGTAGAGCCATTAACCACGCGGTTGATAAAGATAAAATGATTGAAAAGGTGCTGTATGGCACACAATTAAAAGCTGACACCCTTTTCTCAGAAAATGTGCCGTATGCAGACGCCGGTTTAACACCGTATGCCTATAACGTTGAAGAAGCGAAATCCCTGCTGGAAAACGCCGGCTGGAAAGCGAAAACTGAAAACGGTATCCGTGAGAAAGATGGCGAGCCGCTGGTGGTGGAGCTGAATTTTGTCGGTACCGATGCGGTGGCGAAGTCGATTTCTGAAGTGGTTCAGGCCGATCTGCGCCGCGCCGGGATTGATGTGAAGCTGGTCGGGGAAGAGGAAAGCAGTATCTATTCGCGCCAGAAAGACGGGCGCTTCGGAATGATTTTCAACGGCACATGGGGCGCGCCGTTTGACCCGCATGCGTTTGTCAGTTCCATGCGCATTCCGTCTCATGCCGATTATCAGGCACAACAGGGGCTGGCAGATAAAGCGGAAATCGATGCCAAAATCACACAGGTGCTGACCACCACGGATGAAAAACAGCGCCGTGCGCTGTATCACGACATTCTGACCCGTCTGCACGAAGAAGCGGTTTATCTGCCGCTGACCTACATCACCGCCATTGCGGTGGCAAAACCGGAAATCGGCGATGTGCCGTTCAGCGCGATGTCGAATGAGATCCCGTTTGATCAGCTGACACCGGCTGCTAAGTAACAGGTCCGCGATTATGATGCGATTTATTTTCCGGCGGGTGCTGCTGCTGATCCCGATGCTGCTCGGCACCTCGCTGTTTATCTTTCTGATCCTGCGCCTGGGGCCGTCTGACCCCGCGCTGGATTATCTGCGGCTCTCCAAAATTCCGCCGACCCCGCAGGCGGTGGAAAGCGCCCGTGAGCTTCTCGGTCTCGATAAGCCGATCATGACTCAGTATTTTCACTGGCTGTCTGACGCGCTGCATCTGGATTTTGGTATCTCTTATGCCACACAGAAACCGGTGCTGCCGGATCTGCTCTATTTCCTGCCCGCCACACTGCAACTGGCGGGGCTGGCACTGGCGCTGACTATTATTCTGTCTGTGCCGATGGGGATGCTGGCGGCGCGTTACCGCGAAAAATGGCCGGATCAGCTGGTGCGGGTGATTGCGTTTATCGGGGTTTCCATGCCGAATTTCTGGCTGGGGTTCCTGCTGATCCTGCTCTTTTCGATTCACCTCGGCTGGCTGCCGCCGATGGGTAAAGGGGAAGCAAAACACCTGATCATGCCGGTCATTGCTATCTCGCTGATGTCACTGGCGATTAATGCCCGGTTGCTGCGGGCAAGCATGCTTGAGGTGGCCGGGCAGCGCCATGTCCGTTATGCGCGGCTGCGCGGGTTATCTGAAATGACAGTGGAGCGCTCACATATTCTGCGAAACGCCTGGCTGCCGGTGATCACGGCTATCGGTATGCATATCGGGGAACTGCTCGGCGGCGCGCTGATTATCGAGAGTATTTTCAGCTGGCCGGGTGTGGGGCGCTATGCGGTCTCTGCCATTATGAACCGGGATTATCCGGTGATTCAGTGCTTTACCCTGCTGATGGTGGTGATTTTTGTCCTCTGTAACCTGATTGTGGATATTATTTATGCGATTGCGGATCCCCGCATCCGCCTCTCTGCGGAGGGTATCGAATGAGCGATATGATACTGAAAGCCCCTTCCGCCTGGCGGACACTGAGCCGCAATCTTTTGTTGTGGTTTGCGCTGTTTGTGGTGGCACTGCTGGTACTGGCCATGATTGCCGGGCCGTGGATCTCCCCGCATGATCCGGATCTGGTGGAGTTATCAAACCGCCTTCAGGAACCGGACAGTCAGTACTGGCTTGGTACTGACCATCTCGGGCGTGATATTTTTTCCCGTCTGATTGCCGGGGCGCGGATTTCTCTCGGCACTGTCGCTATCACGCTGGTGATTATTATGACGCTCGGACTGGTGATCGGCGGCATTGCCGGGTTTACCGGCGGACGGACGGATCAAATCATCATGCGGTTTACCGATGTGTTCCTGACATTCCCGACACTGGTACTGGCACTGTTTTTAATCGGCATCCTCGGTACCGGGCTGACAAACGTGATTATCGCGATCGCACTGTCACACTGGGCGTGGTATGCGCGGATTGTCCGCGGGATCATCCTCTCGCTGCGCCACCGGGAATTTCTGCTGGCCGCACGTCTGAGCGGCGCCGGGAATGTGCGGATCTTTCTCCGGCATCTGTTTCCGGCCACCATTTCCCAGCTGATCGTGCTGGCGACTCTGGATATCGGCCACATGATGCTGCATGTCTCCGGGCTGTCATTCCTCGGGCTGGGCGTGGCGGCACCCACCGCAGAGTGGGGCGTGATGATCAGCGATGCCCGTCAGTTTGTCTGGACATCACCGATGCTGATTTTCTGGCCGGGTTTAATTTTATTTTTCAGTGTGATGGCGTTTAACATCCTCGGGGATGCTCTGCGTGATCGTCTGGATCCGACACTGAGGGCCGGGACATGTCATTAAATCATTCTGTATTGGAGGTCAGCCATCTGTCGGCGGGGTATCTGCATAATAATCATGCCCATTTCCTGATTTCTGATCTGTCATTTTCACTGCGGCGCGGCGAAGTGCTGGCGCTGGTCGGCGCGAGCGGCTCCGGCAAATCCATGACCTGCTCTGCGCTGCTGGATGTACTGCCGCCGGGTGTGCAGAAAACACAGGGCACTATTTTGCTGGACGGACAGCCGGTCACCGGACAGGCTCTGCGCGGCAGGGAAGTGGCGTCGATCATGCAGAACCCGCGCAGTGCATTTAACCCGGTGCGGACCATGCATCAGCATATTACCGAAACACTGAAGGCCACCCGGCAGCCGCTGCATGATATTGATAAACGCATCCGCGATGTGCTGGCGGAAGTGGAACTGGGGGACAGTGAGCATATCCTGAAGCTCTATCCGTTTGAGATGAGCGGCGGCATGTTACAGCGGATGATGATCGCGATTGCGATCCTCAGCGACGCGCCGTTTCTGTTTGCTGATGAGCCGACTACCGATCTGGATCTGGTGGTGCAGATGAAAATTCTCGATTTGCTGGATCATATAGTATCTGACCGGCAGACCGGGCTTTTGCTGATCACCCATGATATGGGTGTGGTGGCGCGTCTTGCCGATCAGGTGGCGGTGCTGTCAGACGGGAACATTATTGAAACCGGCCCGGTGGAGGATATTTTTTCCCGGCCGCGCTCACCGGTGACCCGCAATCTTATTTCTGCACATCTTTCATTGTATGATCTGGAGCTTTCCGCATGACATTGATCTCTGTTGAACACCTGAGCAAAAGCTACCAAAGCCATTCACTGATGGGAGCGGGAAAGCCGCGCTGTATTCTCGATGACATTTCCCTGACCCTGAATGAAGGGGAGACCGTTGCCCTGCTCGGACGCAGCGGCTGCGGAAAAAGCACGCTGGCACGTCAGATCTGCGGGCTGGAATATCCGGAAAAAGGGGATGTTTTTTACCGCGGAATGCCGGTGCGCAAACTGGATAAAAAACAGCTGCGGCAGTTCCGTTCGGAGATCCAGATGGTCTTTCAGGATCCGCCGGGGGCGGTTGATCCACGTTTTACCCCGGAGCAGATTATTGCCGAACCACTGAAATTGCTGACCTCACTGGATGAAACACAGCGCAAAGCCCGGACTGCGGAACTGCTGGATATGGTGGAACTGCCGCTGTCAGTACTCGGCAAACTGCCGTCGCAGATCAGCGGCGGACAGTTACAGCGCATCTGCATTGCACGGGCGCTGGCCCCGGATCCGCGTCTGATCATCCTGGATGAAGCGGTATCAAACCTGGATATTCATCTGCAGGCATCTCTGCTGACACTGCTCGGGCAGTTACAGAAAACGCAGGGGATTGCGTATCTGTTTGTCACACATGATCTGCGGCTGGTCAGCCGGTTTGCCGCACGCGTGGTGGTTATGGATGAGGGCAAAATTGCAGAAACATCGCCGCAGGGGGGTATTGAGCAACTGCGCCATCCGGCATCACTGGCACTGAAAAATGCAGTATTGCCGCCATTCCCGTCTTCCCACCGGCGAAAAACGGTATCCGTCTGATAAAAATAAAAAAAGCGCCGTGATATTAACAGGGCGCTTTTACTCATTATTTACGGTTTATACTTTACCGGAGCAACTGCATTTGGCGGCAGTCTCTTTGTTATGATGAACATCTGTGCCGCAACAGGCATCAATGGCTTTATTGATAATATCCGCCAGCTTATTGACGGTGGAAATAATTGAGGAAAGCTGTTCACACACATCGCGGCAGTCTGCATGTGAATGACCGTTATCCGGAATCACCGGCGGCGTCAGGCTGTCACAGAGAATTTCCTGTAATACCAGCAGGAAGTTCGCGATACCGGTGGTGTAGATATAAGAACGCCCGCCGGTCTGCTCTGCCAGCCGCTGATACTCCTTTGTCACTTTGTCTCTTTCCGCAATCGACGGGAAGCGATCAAGGTTTTCCGGGCGGTCATCCGGGGTTCCCTGATAGGTGTAAACTTTGACGCCGTGAAGCTGCGCGACACCAATAGCCTCACTGTTTTTCGTGACAGCGGCACTGGTCAGTATTCCGCCGCCGCCTTCCATGCCTTCATCACCCAGTACAAAAATGGCGCGCCGGGCGCCGGGACGCCAGTCAAAATATTTACTGGCATCAATAACCGCACGGCATAAATCCTCCTTATTCCCGGCATGATCGCGGCCATCGGCTTCGGTAAATGGTTTTCTGGCCTGTAAGTTTCCCTCGGATGCGCCTTTGCCAATCAGATAATCACTCACTGTCTGATCAAACTTTGTTCCGGCCCAGGTACCCTGAATGCCCAGGAAAGTTGCCCGCAACTGAGACGGACAGCGGGCAGCCGCTTTCTCTATCGCTGCGTCTATTTCACGGCTCAGATCGGCGGACTCATCTGACATTGAGCCGCTGGTATCAATAATCACCACCAAATCCAGTGCGATATCACTGTTACCGCCCATGACCTGTACTACCGGGTCAATACCGGCTGCCGGTGCAGACAGATCCTGTGTGTTGAGATCCTGATTCATTGTTTTTCCTCTGTGTTTATTGCAGGTGTGTTTTCTGTGCAATTTGTTGCGCAGAGGGGCAGTATCTTTTTATTTCTCAGGGATGTATTTCCTAAAAAATAACAGAATCAGTTTATTTAGTGAGGGGGAGTCATGGCCCCGGTGACAGTGGCATGGCCGGGGCAGAAGGTGTGGTTATTTTTACAATAAAAAATCGGGTTTATTAATATTTTTATTTAAAAACAATAAATTATCTATGTCCAATAAAGTATGAACAGTATCTGATGAATCATATTGTTTTCTGAGTTCATTCAGAAAAACGATCAGTGAGATATCCAGTGCTGTGAGTATCCGGAACAGCAGGCTGACCGTCAGATTCCCTTTACCCAGCTCATAGCGGGAAACCTGTTGCTGACTGATTTCAAGTGTAAAGCCTAACTTCTCACCGCTTATTTTTTTCAGCTTACGAAATCTGTACAGCACCTCCCCGATATTTTTATTGAGTAAATCTGAATCTATGCATTGATATTTCTGCACCATTTATCTCCGTAGATTAAATCTGTCATAACAGGAATGGTTGTTATTCCCGGTAAATAATTACCGGTTGTGTTTTCTTGTCTTATTAACATGTCTGGTGTTTTTTTCAAAAAAAGGAATTGTGTATCTAATGATTAAAATTAAATAACACATGTTATTTTTTGATGCAAATATAATCTTGGTATGTTTTATTATTTTCATAAATTTACATATTTGGTATGTAGTTTAATCACTTTTATTTGACACAGCGCAAAATATAAAGAATTTCTCATGTTTTACATGAATTTTTTGTTGAATTTTTTTATTCGATCTTTTCGTGACATTGTCTTACAAGACATGTTAAGCAAATCGTGAGCATAAAATGCGTTATTTTGTCTGTAATAATGGGCGTTTTTCAGTATATTTCGCCATCAGTATAATGTGACAATATTAAATTATCGCTTGTTTTACAGTTGTTTGTATTGTTTTTATCACAGGGGGAGTGTGATGGCAGCGGTATTATTTTATTGTTAAATTTTATGCGGTCACGCGTTAAAAAAACAAACATCTGTAACAAAATTCTGTTTGTTTTAATTTCAATGCATTAAATTTTGTGTAAATTGCGATTAAGTAGTATTTCATGCTATTGTTAATCCAATTATAGATAAATAAAGAATAAACATTCTGTGGATTTTGTTACTAAGTAATGTTTACTTACATCTTTCATATTAATTCATTGAAATATCAGTTAAAAATAATCAAAACAATTTATTAACATCATTATCATAAAAATATCTTATCTATTATCGTGGTTGTAATAACAGATAAACACACGTAATGTGTAACGTAAATATAACCTGAATTATTTCTGATAATAATATTTATCTGCTGACTTTATATATTAATAAAGCCGAATGGATTTTATTTAATTGTTTTTTAACTTTTGTATCCTGCTTTTATTTTTGCGCCGGGAGGCTTTCCCTTATGAAAAAATATAAATCTGTAAAAAGATTCGCATTGCCGGTATCTATTATACTGGGGTCGGGATTATATTCACTTCCCGGTATAGCGGATCCCTGTACATCGGTGACAGACGGCGACGGAAAAAAATACCTGACCTGTACCTCCACTATTTATTATTACAATTCCGGTGAGCACGGCGGAACGGCATTATCCGATTATGCGAGTGTGACTATCAATACTACGCCGGAAGCGTCAATCTCGCCACTCCAGGGCTGGGCGGTTTACGGGAACAGCAGCACCTATAATTTCAATGAGCTGAATATTGAGACCAGCGGCGCCAAATCTGACGGTATCGTGACAAAAAACGGTGCCAGTAAAATCAATATTGATAAATTAACCATTAAAACCACCGGTTCTTCCGCTGATGGTCTGAACGTCGGCAAAGAGAGTAACGGCACGGTGATTACCGTGGGTGACGATGCCTATATTGATGCATTCGGGATGGGGGTGCGTGCTAACTCATCAACTACCGGCACCAACGAGAACCTGATTACCCTCGGGAAAAATGCGGTCATTATTTCGCACGAAGCCGGCAGTAATCTGGAATTTCTGGGACGCGAATTAGGCACCGGATATGCGGTTTACGCCGGGAATACCAACTCCGCAGCAACCGGGGATGCCCGTGTGGTGATCGGCGATAACAGCACCATTGTGGCAAACGGCGGCTCTGCGCATGCGGTTTATGCCAACAAAGGCGGTATTATCGAACTGGGTTCAACGAATATCCGCGCCGAAGGCACGACGGCACACGGTATTTATGCCGAAGCCGGATCGAAAAAGGTCGGTGGTGCAACAGTTACTGCGGGCAGTCAGGTATATCTCGGTGGTGATACCACCATTAATGTGGTCAGTGACGGCCGGAAATTTGCCCTGTATGCCAAAGGGGCGGATTCACAGATATCCTCTTCTGATCGTCTGTCCGGTGACAGCATCCGCAGTGTATTCACCGTTGACGGTGATATGAAAGCAGAGACAAAAGGGATTATTGATCTGCAGATGGCGGATAACAGCCGGTTCACCGGCAGTACCAACTCACTGGAATATAACGCGGCAGGCGCGCCGAATACGACCACAAACGGTACCATTAATCTGGATATTGCCGGTGCCAGCAGTATCTGGAATATGACCGCTGATTCAGTGCTGTCAAACCTGACACTGACCGGTGCGACACTCCGTTATAACTCTCCGGATGATCTGAGCGATCCGGACGCCTTTGTACCGAAAACACTGACCGTGGCTGGTGATTACACCGGTAACGGAGGCCACCTGATTATGAATACGGTGCTGAACGGGGATGATTCACCGACTGATAAACTGCTGATCAAAGGTAATTCTGCCGGAACCACTACCGTCAGTTTTGTGAATATCGGCGGGCAGGGCGGGCTGACCATACTCAACGGCATTGAAGTTATCACGGTTGACGGTATTTCTGACGGTACTTTCACTCAGAACGGGCGGATTGTTGCCGGGGCGTATGATTATTATCTGGGACGCGGTAAAAACGGCAATGAGAATAACTGGTATCTGACATCAGATTACAGCCCGGTGACACCGGAACCAGAGCCGGAACCGGAGCCAAAACCGGAACCGGTAGTCCGCCCGGAAGCCGGGGGATATATCAATAACCTGTATATGGCAAATAACCTGTTTAATGTGCGTCTGCATGATCGTCTCGGTGAAACCCAATATACCGATGTACTGACCGGTGAGCGCAAAGTTACCAGTCTGTGGCTGCGGAATGTGGCCGGACATTCAACCGTGAAAAGCGGCGACGGACAGTTAAAAACCGGGACAAACCGTTATGTGGTACAACTGGGCGGGGATATCGCACAGTGGTCTGATAATGATCTTAACCGCTATCATATCGGGTTAATGGCGGGTTACGGCCGCATCAGCGGCAAGACCACAAACCATGTGACAAAGACCAGAGCCAAATCTGACGCAGATGGTTACAGTGCCGGGATCTACGGTACTTACTACGCGAATGAAGCGGATAAAAGCGGTCTGTATGTTGACAGCTGGGTGCAGTACAACTGGTTTAAAAACCGGATTAACGGAGACGAATTACCGGAAGAAAAATATAATTCTGACGGTATCACGCTTTCCGCCGAAGCCGGATACAGTTTCCTTATAAATGAAACACAGGGCAGTGATGGCAGTACCAACCGCTGGTTTATTCAGCCGAAAGCACAGGTGACCTATATGGGTGTGAAAATGGATACCCATACAGAGCGGGGCGGTACCCGCGTATCGGCGACCGGTGAAGGGAATATTCAGACCCGTCTCGGGGTAAGAGTGTACGGACTGGGACAGGCGTTGCAGGATAAAGACAATGATCGTCACTTCCAGCCGTTTGCTGAAATTAACTGGCTGAATAACAGTAAGATGACGGGCGTATCCATGGACGACGATCACGTTGGTCAGTCCGGCACCCGCAATATCGGTGAAATTAAAGTGGGGATTGAAGGACAACTGACCCGCAATGCGGACATCTGGTTTAACGTGGCGCAGCAGGCCGGCAGTGATCATTACTCGGATACACAGGGTATGTTAGGTCTGAAATACCGCTTTTAACTGTCAGTAACATCCGGCCGGGATAACAGGAATACTGTTATCCCGGCTTTTTTGTGTCCGGCGCTGATAGTGACTTAATCATTACCCCAGCGGTTGAGAAATTCAGCGATATCATCGATACGCTGTTTATCGATACCGGCTTCAGCCGCCATCTTTTTCTGGGCTTCCTCACTGATTTCTTCATTGTTCGTCAGACAGGTGATCAGTAACTGAAAATAGTGCGCCAGTCCGTCATACTCCTGCTCTTCAACCGGCTCTTCCGATTCCAGCGCGTACTCATCAGCGATATCGTAGTATTTATCCGGTACTATATTTTCCATAAATTCCTCCGGGGCTAACGCCGGTGTCAGTGGTTTGTATCACACCATTGTATCCGATCCGGATCCATTTTCGCACCTCACCCGGCGCTCCATCGTTATATAATATGATCTTTCCGGAAACGGATGGCGACCAACACGTATACCGGCTCAGGTTTCTTTTCTTGAAAGTTGTGATTTAAAAAAGGAATAAATGAGAGGAAAGATAAAAAACCGGAAAATTGCGCCTTATCGAACCAAGGACACGGGGATTTTCAATCCCCTGCTCTACCGACTGAGCTATCCGGGCAACGGGGCGCATTAAACCGTATTCCGTGGTTTGCGTCAATGCCTTTCTGTCAAAAAACCATAAAAAAAGTGTGAGTGTGCTCTTTTTATGCAGAATGCGGACGCAATTTATGCATGTGGTGAATAAATCAGCTGAGTGCGCCGTTTTTACGGCAACGGGCGATAGTCAGCACATCTTCTGCCAGCCGCCGGGCGGTGGCGATATCATCGGTACTGCGGGATATCAGCAGTTTGCTCAGGCATCCTTCCAGAATCAGTTCCAGCTGACGGGCCACCATATCGCAATCATCAATATCCAGCTCTCTGAGCAGCTCTGTGGTAAATGCAAAGGCACTTTGTTTCTGCTGGCGGGATAACTGATGGATAGGGTGATCCGCATCAGGAAAGGCGCTGCTGGCCGCAATAAACAGACATCCCGGAAAACGGTTTTCGCGGACACGTTCCGCCAGTGCCGTGTAACGGGCAAGCAGTTTATCTTCACAGGACAGCGACTCATCCAGCAGAATGCGGCGCTGCCAGATATCAATCTGATTACCGTGGTAACGCAGGCAGTCGTAGAGCAGGTCATTACGGGTCGGCCAGAAAATCCGCAGGCGTTCGGGATCAATGTCCAGGTTATCGTTGAGGGTGGCTTCAGACATCAGAAGGCCGTGGTTTTCCAGCAGACTCAGTGCCTGATTGAGGACGTCTTCACGTTGCACAGCAGGTTCTCCCTGATAAAGGCATATGATCCAGAATAACGTGAGTGCTGATGAAAGGCGAGAGACGCAGGTAAATAAAATCCGCCCCGGAGGGCGGATTTATCAGTGCAGGGAATTACAGAACGACACTGCCGATCAGGAAGCCGAAGCAGACCGACAGTGCGACACCAATGGTGCCAGGGATAAAGAACGGGTGGTTGAAGACCAGTTTGCCGATACGGGTGGTACCGGTGTCATCCATCTGAACCGCCGCGACCAGGGTCGGGTAGGTCGGCAGGATAAACAGACCGGAAACCGCAGAGAAAGAGGCAATGGCAGTCAGTGGTGTAACACCCAGCGCCAGTGCCATCGGCATCAGCGCTTTGGCGGTGGCGGCCTGTGAATAGAGCAGGGCAGAACAGAAGAAGAAAATAACCGCCAGCAGCCACGGATGCTGCGTGATTAAATCACCGGCAGTCAGTTTGATCCACTCCAGATTTGCCTGAACGAAGGTATCGCCCAGCCACGCCACACCCAGGATACAGATACAGGCGCTCATCCCGGCTTTAAAGGTACTGGAGTTCAGGATGATATCCGTCTCTACCTTGCATATCAGGGTAATAAGTGTCGCGACACTGAGCATGATAATCAGAATGGCGTTGGTGGTGGACATAATCGGTTCAGACAACAGCCCGACACTCTTACTGTTGACAACCGCAAAGACCACAACGGACAGGACACCGAGCAGGAACAGGAGAACAGACAGTTTGGCAGCTGGTTTGATGGCAGCTTTTTCACTGCGGTTCAGTTCCACCACGCCTTCAGCAAGACGTTTCTTAAAGACCGGGTCATTGGCGAGTTTGTCATCAAACAGCCAGGACACAATAAAGGACATCAGGATGATCGCGACAAAGGTGGATGGCAGCAGGATCATCAGCAGATGCAGGTAACTGACGCCCATCGGCTCCATGACCGATGACATATACACCACCGCCGCTGAAATCGGTGATGCGGTGATCCCTATCTGCGCGGCCACAACGGCGGTGGAAAGCGGACGGGAAGGTTTAATCCCCTGTTCTTTGGCAACTTCGGTGATCACCGGCAGGGTTGCCAGTGAAATATTACCGGTTCCGGCAAACAGTGTCAGAAAATAGGTGACGATCGGGGCGAGGATGGTGATATAGCGCGGATTGCGGCGCAGCAGTTTTTCAGTCTGCTGAACCAGATAATCCAGCCCGCCCGCGACCTGCATGGCAGAGATTGCAGCGATAACAGCCATTATAATGGAGATAACGTCGAACGGGATGCTGCCCGGTTTCACGCCGATGGCGGCGAGGGCAAGAACCCCCAGTCCGCCGGCAAAACCGATACCTATCCCTCCGAGGCGCGCCCCGAGATAAATGGCCAGCAGTACGATAATAAATTCGATGGCTAGCATAAGTGCTCCTGTAAAATCCCGTAGAAAAATGTTAAATTTTTGTAGTAGGGTAATAAAAAAGCACGTTACCTTGCGATGACGTGCTTTTGTGTTCTATGTATTTCTTATTATTATATTAGTCATCAAAGCGTTTTGCTTTATAGGCCGGATTCTTTAAGTTCTCAATTGAGAAAATATCATCCAGCTCAGCTTCTGTCAGAAGACCGCGCTCCAGAACCACTTCGCGCACACTCTTGCCGGTTTCCGCACAAATCTTACCGACGATATCCCCGTTATGGTGACCGATGAACGGGTTCAGGTAAGTCACGATACCGATAGAGTTGAACACATACGCTTCACAAATTTCTTTGTTGGCGGTAATACCGGAAACGCATTTCTCACCCAGGTTGCGGCAGGCGTTGCTCAGCAGAGAAATAGATTCAAACATCGCCTGGCCGATAGCCGGTTCCATCACGTTCAGCTGTAACTGACCTGCTTCGGCAGCCATGGTGACGCAGACGTCGTTACCGATGACTTTGAAACACGCCTGGTTTACCACTTCCGGAATCACCGGGTTCACTTTTGCCGGCATGATAGAAGAACCCGCCTGCATTTCCGGCAGATTGATCTCTTTGAGACCCGCACGCGGACCGGAGGAGAGCAGACGCAGGTCATTACAGATTTTGGAGAGCTTCATGGCCAGGCGTTTCAGCGCACTGTGCAGCATCACGTAAGCACCGCAGTCAGACGTTGCTTCGATCAGGTCTTCTGCCGGTACACACGGCAGGCCGGTCACTTCCGCCAGTTTTTCCACCGCCAGTTTCTGATAGCCCGGTGCGGTGTTCAGCCCGGTACCAATCGCGGTGGCGCCGAGGTTAACTTCCAGCACCAGCTGAGCGGTGTGATGCAGGTTTCTGATCTCTTCTTTCATCAGGATGGCAAAGGCGTGGAATTCCTGGCCTAATGTCATCGGAACGGCATCCTGTAACTGGGTACGGCCCATTTTCAGGATATCTTTGAATTCATCGGATTTGGCATCAAAGGTGCCTTTCAGATACTCAACAGATTTAATCAGCTGGGTAATTGAATTGTAGACAGCGATACGGAAGCCGGTCGGGTAAGCGTCGTTGGTGGACTGGGCTTTGTTCAGGTGATCATTCGGGTTGAGGAACTCATATTCCCCTTTTTTATGGCCCATCAGTTCCAGGCCGATATTTGCCAGTACTTCGTTTGTGTTCATATTCAGTGAAGTACCGGCACCACCCTGGAAAACATCCACAGGGAACTGATCCATACATTTACCGTGGATCAGGACTTCATCGCAGGCTTTGATGATGGTATCCGCAATCGCACGCGGAATAGTGTGCAGTTCTTTATTCGCCATGGCAGCGGCTTTTTTCACCATCACCATGCCACGGATAAATTCCGGGACATCATTGATTGTACGGTCGCTGATATAGAAATTTTCGATAGCCCGCAGTGTATGGACACCATAATACACATCGTCCGGTACTTCGCGTTTACCCAGCAGGTCTTCTTCGATACGAAAATTATTTGACATGAGAACCTTCTTTGATTGAATGGTTGTCTTACTTAATAGTAAAGACAGCAATTATATTATTTTGTCCGATATTAATAGAGAGTATCACTTAGTTTATTGCATTCTCAGTGATGATATTCTGTATTTGCGTTGAATCCTTTTAGCCAGATCACTTATTAACTGAAATGTTTGCACTATTATCACTCTTATGTGCGATAAATCACAAATATCATGTGCGATTCCGGCACATGCCGCGCTTGAAAACGTCTGAAATGACCCCATCATTATGAACATCCATGACTAAAAATCGAATTTACAGCGCGTCTCTTAGAAGTAGTTCACAAAGGCTGACAAAGGGGCGGTTTTTTACATCACAGTGCACCACATAAGGAAGACGTTATGCGTTGGTTACCCCTTATCCTCATTTGTCTGCTGATCTATATTGAGGCGGTCATTTTTGTTCACGTGGCATCCGCCATCGGTGTGTTTATGACACTGGTGCTGGTGGTGCTGACATCCTGTCTCGGCGTATCTCTGGTGCGCAATCAGGGAATGCGTAATCTGAGTCTGATTCAGCAGAAAATTCAGGCGGGTGAGAGCCCTGCGGCAGAGATGATCAAAAGCGTCTCTCTGGTGCTGGCCGGTATCCTGCTGGTCCTGCCGGGCTTTTTCACCGATTTCTTAGGGCTGCTGCTGCTGCTGCCGCCGGTACAGAAACTGCTGGTGTCCCGTGTGCTGCCGTTTATCCGCGTGTATCAGCCGCGGACGAACCCGTTCGCCGGTAACGCGGCAAACCGGGGGAATGTGTACGAAGGGGAATTTGAGCGCCGGGGTGACACTCCATCTCAGCGGCTCAACCAGTCACCGGCGTCACACAACGATGATAATCCGCAGGATAAACCCTGATATCTGAACAGTTTGGACAGAGACCGTGAAATTTCGTATTTTTTTCATCTCTGCCCCCTTGAACTTGTCCGGAACTGACCCCATCTGCTCAAACATGGCAATGGTATTAGTATCCGGCCTGAACCTTTAATCCACGTTATTTGATACGGATTTTTTTACAGGAGATCTATCAATGAAAATTCGTCCTTTGCACGACCGTGTTATTGTTAAGCGTAAAGAAGTTGAAGCGAAATCAGCGGGCGGGATCGTCCTGACCGGTACAGCGGCAGGTAAATCGACCCGTGGTGAAGTGCTGGCAGTAGGTAACGGTCGCATCCTGGAAAACGGCGAAATGAAACCACTCGACGTTAAAGTCGGTGATATCGTGATTTTCAATGATGGTTACGGCGTAAAAGCTGAAAAAATTGATAATGAAGAAGTGCTGATTATGTCTGAAAGCGACATCCTGGCGATTGTCGAAGCATAATTACACCGTACTGGTTGTACTCAGATCTTCTTAAACCATAAAAGCATTCGAAGGAATAGAAATAATGGCAGCTAAAGACGTAAAATTCGGTAACGACGCCCGTGTTAAAATGCTCCGTGGTGTCAATGTTCTGGCAGACGCAGTAAAAGTTACTTTAGGTCCGAAAGGCCGTAACGTTGTGTTAGACAAATCATTCGGCGCACCGGTTATCACTAAAGATGGTGTGTCTGTTGCGCGTGAAATCGAGCTGGACGACAAGTTCGAAAACATGGGCGCACAGATGGTGAAAGAAGTTGCCTCCAAAGCGAATGACGCTGCGGGCGACGGTACCACCACTGCAACCGTACTGGCTCAGTCTATCATCACTGAAGGCCTGAAAGCCGTTGCTGCGGGCATGAACCCGATGGATCTGAAACGCGGTATCGATAAAGCCGTTGTTGCAGCCGTTGAAGAACTGAAAAAACTGTCTGCACCATGCTCTGATACCACTGCAATCGCGCAGGTAGGTACTATCTCTGCAAACTCCGATGAAACCGTCGGTAAACTGATTGCGGAAGCGATGGATAAAGTCGGTAAAGAAGGCGTTATCACTGTCGAAGAAGGCACCGGCCTGGAAGACGAACTGGATGTTGTTGAAGGTATGCAGTTCGACCGCGGTTACCTCTCCCCGTATTTCATCAACAAACCGGAAACCGGTTCTGTTGAGTTAGAAAACCCGTACATCCTGCTGGTCGACAAAAAAATCTCCAACATCCGTGAACTGCTGCCGGTTCTGGAAGGCGTTGCCAAAGCAAGCAAACCGCTGATGATTATCGCGGAAGATGTTGAAGGTGAAGCACTGGCAACACTGGTGGTTAACACCATGCGCGGTATCGTGAAAGTGGCTGCGGTGAAAGCACCGGGCTTCGGCGACCGCCGTAAAGCGATGCTGCAGGATATCGCAACCCTGACCAACGGTACTGTTATCTCTGAAGAGATCGGTATGGAGCTGGAAAAAGCAACTCTGGAAGACCTGGGTCAGGCAAAACGTATCGTTATCAACAAAGATACCACCACTATCATTGATGGTGTGGGTGACGAAGAGACTATCGCTGCACGCGTTGGTCAGATCCGTCAGCAGATCGAAGATTCAACCTCAGATTACGACCGTGAAAAACTGCAGGAGCGCGTAGCGAAACTGGCAGGCGGTGTTGCTGTCATCAAAGTCGGTGCGGCAACTGAAGTTGAAATGAAAGAAAAACGTGCCCGTGTTGACGATGCTCTGCACGCAACCCGCGCAGCCGTTGAAGAAGGTGTGGTTGCCGGCGGCGGTACTGCATTAGTCCGCGTTGCGGCTGCTCTGACTGCCCTGACCGGTGATAACGAAGATCAGAACGTGGGTATCCGTGTTGCGCTGCGCGCAATGGAAGCACCTATGCGTCAGATCGTTGAAAACGCAGGTGAAGAACCATCTGTTGTTGTTAACACCGTGAAAGGCGGCAAAGGTAACTACGGTTACAACGCAGCAACCGAAGAATACGGCGACATGATCGCAATGGGTATCCTGGATCCGACTAAAGTAACCCGTTCTGCTCTGCAGTTCGCCGGTTCTATCGCGGGCCTGATGATCACCACTGAAGCGATGATCACTGAACTGCCTAAAGACGACAAAATGGATTTAGGTGCAGCTGGTGGTATGGGCGGCATGGGCGGCATGGGCGGCATGATGTAATCATGTAGTCTGACTGCAATTGTTTGCTGAAAAAGCCTGTAAACTTATAGTTTACGGGCTTTTTTATTAACTTCATTTTTTAGTGCATCCCATAATATCCTGATCTCTTCCCCTTCTTCAACTCAAGTATTTCAATTTTTTCCGGCGTGATAGGGGATGCTTTCGGTGTTTTGCACGCTCACTCATCCCGCAACTGTGTCATTGTGGAAAGCCCGATATTTATGGCTTCAGCCGCATCCGCTACCGTATAATTCTGGTCCACAACTAACTGAGTGGATTCACGTCTGAATTCTACACTGAGATTTTAAAGCACCTATGTTGTTCTGAGGCGAGCATATCACCTCTGTTCAGGTAGCCAAATTTATTAAACCACTACAGGTTAACAGAATATTTGAAATGTAGAGCTCTGTAACCGAACAGAAGGTTATCTACTTTTATATTTGTAATATTGCCATATATAAAACGAAGGGTATTATTTCAGTATGTCATATTGTTAATGTGACATACTGTATGCGTTACAATAGTGGATAAAAAACAATTAATCACGTAGTGAAATCATTTATTATTAAGGGCATATGATGTCTGAAACTCTTCACCGCACAGGCGATACTGCTGGAGCCTATGTTCTCAAGTCTCTCGAGGATATGCGTCGTAAACTATTAGACCTTACTGCACGTAATAGATTGCTCAACTTTCCGATTGATAAAAAGCATTCTTCACTACGTATTATCAACGAATTGCCCGATCAGCTTTATAAAACCTTAATAGGCGATAAAGTGATGCAGTTTGTGCCAGTACCCGATCCTACAAAAGCTCAGCTTCAACAATATGGCTATCTGGGGAAAGATGAAAAGCAGTGTGAAATTAGTCTTAAGGCTGCACCGGATGCGAAAGCTTGGGCTGAAAAATTAGGTTTACGTACTGATTTTGAGCTGTTTACTGAGGCTCAGCCTAATGTGTCTAATTATGAGTATCAGGTGATTAAGAAAGCCAGAAATACTATTGAGCAGTATCTGCAAAATAATAATGGCCTGCTTTCTGGAATTCGTCGTGCTGGAGTCAATGCAGATTTACCAACACAACAGCTTGCTATGTTAATCCAAAAACTTGGTTATAAGGATCTTGGTGAGTTTGAGCGTGACACTAAGGCGGGGATACCACTAAGAACTGCAAGTATTCAGGCATCTTTGACTGATGATGATATCCAAACGCTTCACTTCCCATCAGAACTTGAGGCGCTGCTGCGCTCTATTCATGGTAAAGCGAAAACCTCTATCGAGGAGACTGGAGCTGGCATCCTTTATTTGGCCTTAGGATTTCTTGAATGGTATGAGTCTGATGACTCTAATAAGGAAAGATATGCGCCGTTGTTTGTTATTCCGGTTACTCTTGAAAGAGGAAAGTTGGACTCGGAAGCTGGGCTTTATCGTTATCACCTGAGCTATACTGGTGAAGATATTCTACCCAATCTGTCTCTCAGAGAAAAATTACAGAGTGATTTTGGTATTGCGCTGCCTGTACTTGATGAAAATACGCTTCCGGAAGCTTACTTTCAGCAGGTGCAGGCGATCATTGAGAGAAATAAACCACGCTGGTCGGTTCGTCGTTATGGTGCATTGAGCTTACTCAACTTCAGTAAAATGCTGATGTATATCGACCTGGATCCAGCCCGCTGGCCCGCTGGCGAAAAAAATATTGCTAATCATGAAGTGATAAAACGCCTTTTCACATCGCAGACGGGAGAAGGTGGGAGTTCAGGTGTTTCAGCTGAATACATGATTGATGAGATAAACCAAATCCACCAGCAATTCCCATTGATTGATGATGCTGATAGTTCTCAGCACAGTGCATTGATTGATGCGGTTATGGGGAAAAGTCTGGTGATTGAAGGGCCTCCAGGTACGGGGAAGTCACAAACAATAACTAACCTAATAGCCGCCGCTATTTTAAACGGTAAAAAAGTCTTGTTTGTCGCTGAGAAGCTTGCCGCTTTGGAAGTCGTTAAAACACGTCTGGATAAAGCGGGTTTGGGAGATTTTTGCTTGGAATTACATAGTAATAAATCTCATAAGCGAAAAGTGTTAGACGAAATTCAAAAGCGTATTAATAACCGGTCATTGGATACTCCCCCCCTTCATATTGAGTCAGAGATTGCTCGTTATGAAGAGTTAAAACGCGAATTAAATGATTATGCTTACGAAATTAATCAGCCATGGGAAAATACAGGCCTTACTATTCATGAAATATTCACTGGTGCGTCTCGTTATCGCCGAATGCTCAATATTGAACCGAAAGATTTACATATCGAGGGGTTATCTGGGAAAAAACTCGACCACTTTGCTCAATTGAGACTTAAGGATCAGATCGATTCATTTGTTAAAGTTGTTCATGAATTTCGCTCCCAACTGGGGGAACAAGCACAGCTTTCTGATCACCCGTGGTACGGGGTTAATAATCTAGAAATTCAGCTGTTTGACAGTAACGGTATTGTTGCTAATTTAGAGAAATGGCAATCTGGGTTGAGTAGATGGCAGCAGAGTATTGGAATTTTCTTCGGAAAATATGAATTATCGAAAGAACAGCTGAATACTCTTACTCTGCAGCAGCAGTTTGTCGATGACTCTTGTCGTCTTCCTGCTTTATCTGAATTACTTAACTTTGATGCATTCAAACAACTAAACGAAGATAATAAGCACCAATTAAGGGAATGGTTACATAATTTTGAAGCTGTCCAATCGATCTATAAAGAGATGGCGAATCATCTTATTGCCGAGAAACTTAAAGCTCTAGAGGTTGCTATAGAGCTCCCTTATTTTTCTGATATTCCAAAAGATTTTGGCGTTTCTGAAAATAGCACGATTGGTGATGTTGCCAGATTTATCCTTTCTTTTGAACATCTAAACTCAGCTTTTGAGCAACATTGGGTTAATCTGTCAGATTTAATTAATTCACTGCCTGCAGTGCTGTCTTCAAAAATGACACCCGATCTACAGGGATTTAAATACATTGTTGAACTTATCGATCTTGTCGTTCAAATTCCTCCGGAGTTACTTAAGCAACGTCACGAATGTTTCGATGATGACGAAATAGACGATATATTAGATAATTTGGCAGGGCATATCACGCCGCTGATTAGTGCTCATGAGACTTTAAAAGTGCACTTTAAACTCGACGCAATACCTCATGAGGAAGAGCTCAAAAGTATTGAGTCAGAGTTGGCACGTTCGGGTATGTTCAGTTGGTTAAGTGGTTCGTGGAGACAGGCTAAACAATCATTGTTGAATTTATCCCAAGGGGTGAATGTTCCTTGGAAGGTGCTCTATAATCATTTGCCCTTATTACGTCAGTATGTGTCTGGGCTGCGTGAGTTAGAACAAGAAAATTTCAGTCGTGATTTAGGAGATAGCTATCAGGGTATTGATACTCCGCTTGATAGTTTGAAGCAGCTAAGAAAATGGTACAAAAGCGTCAGGATGACGTGGGGGGTAGGTTTTGGTCCTAATGTTGCGTTGGGCAGTGCCTTATTGGTTCTTGATAGCCAACTGATAAAAGGTATTCATCAGCTCAAGCATCAGGGTATTGCCGATGATATCAATATCAGCATCAGAAAATTATCCGAACTCCATCAGTTTCTACCTAACATCGATGCTTTGAAAGATGGAAAAATAGTATTGATTGGTGATAGCAACGGGTTAAAAGAAATTAATGGAAGGCTGATTAGTGCATTGGCACCTGTGCAGCAATGGTATAGAAATGATGCTATGTCGTTGCGCGATGTAAAAGAAAAAACTGCTTTGCTATGTAAATTACAGCTGATGCAAAACCAGCTTAAGGAAAAACCATCCCCTGAAGAGCTTTTTGGTGCACAAGAGCAGCTTCATTTTGGTTTTGAAAAGAAAAATGATTATGCACATTCGGTGATAGTAAATACTTTGGCATTTGATGATGCAATAAAGAAGAATATTCAATCTGAAGTGCTACTCAGCATCATCAAACGTCTTGGGGATAAATGCCATCTGGATATCCTTTACGATGACTTGCTCCATCTTAGAGAAATATGGCAAAGCCACCTTGCTCAGAGAGAAAACTTTATAGCGGAGACTCAGCTCGATATCGCACAATGGCAGTTCCGTTGTAACGACAGCTTGGCGGAGCTTATTACACGAAATGATGAAGCAATAGTTAAACCCCGCTGGCTGAACGGTTGGCTCAACTTTAACCGTGTGGCAAAAGAAATACACGATCAGGGACTTCAACTTATTCAAAATGCAGTATTTAACCGCGTATTACCGGTTGAGCAGATAGAAACAGGTTTAATGATGACGATTTACGATCAATTGGCTCGAGAGATTGTGATTGCTCGTCCACATTTGGTACGTATTTCTGGTAATCAGAGGTCTGTTTCTCAACAGACCTTCCGTATGTATGATAAGAAACTGAAGCTATTGCAACGCCAGCGTATAGCATCGATTATTGCCCGTAATCAGGTTCCACAAGGGAATTCAGGCGGGAAAAAATCCGAGTACACTGAGCTCGCGCTGATCAATAATGAACTCGGTAAAAAAATGCGCCATGTCCCAATCCGACAACTTATCAATCGTGCGGGGAGGGCATTAATCCAGCTTAAACCCTGTTTTATGATGGGGCCGATGTCAGTAGCTAATTACCTCCAGCCAGGAGAAATTGACTTCGACTTGGTGGTAATCGATGAAGCTTCTCAGGTCAAACCTGAAGATGCACTGGGTGTCATCGCTCGCGGTAAACAAATCGTCGTAGTCGGTGATCCAAAACAGTTGCCTCCAACTAGTTTCTTCGATCGGGCTGATTCGGATGACGGAGAAGATGAGGATATTGCGGCAGTTAGCCTGACAGATAGTATCCTCGATGCTTCATTGCCTCTATTTCCAATGCGCCGCCTTCGGTGGCATTACCGTTCACAACATGAAAATTTGATTGCTTATTCTAATCGTCATTTCTACGACAGTGATTTGGTGGTCTTCCCCTCACCTAATGCGCAATCGGCAGAATATGGCATTAAATTTTCACATGTGAAAAATGGCCGTTTTATCAATCAGCACAATATAGAAGAAGCGAGAGTTATCGCTTTGGCTGTGGCTCAACATGCGATGGAGTATCCTCAGCAATCATTGGGTATTGTGGCGATGAACTCTAAACAACGCGATCAAATCGAGAGAGCTGTTGATGAGCTATGCCGTGAAAACCCACTGATAGATACTGCAATTGGTAAGCTGAGGGAGCATGCCGACCCTATTTTTATCAAGAACCTTGAGAACGTTCAGGGGGATGAGCGAGATGTCATCTTCATCTCCTTTACTTATGGGCCCGGAGAGGCTGGCGGGCGTGTATTTCAACGTTTTGGTCCTATCAACTCAGATGTTGGTTGGCGTCGTTTAAATGTACTCTTCACTCGTTCTCGTAAGCGCATGCATGTATTTAGCTCAATGCATGCTGATGATATCCAAGTAGCAGAAAGTACAAAGCGCGGGGTTAAAGCTTTACGCGGTTTCCTACACTTTGCTGAAAAAGGCAATATGGATGGTGTAGGAATTTCTACAGGAAAAGCTCCGGACAGTGATTTTGAAATATCGGTGATTGATGCATTGAAAACTGCAGGCTTTGACTGTGATCCACAAGTGGGTGTTGCAGGCTTCTTTATAGATATTGCTGTTCGAGACCCAGGTAAACCTGGCCGTTATTTGATGGGAATTGAATGTGATGGGGCAACTTATCACTCCGCAAGATCAGCACGCGACCGAGACCGTTTGCGACAAGAGGTCTTGGAAGGCTTAGGTTGGACAATTTCTCGCATATGGTCAACGGACTGGTTCAGTAATCCAGATGAAGTTCTTGGGCCTATTATCCGAGAATTGAATCAACTCAAAACAACACATACAGAGGCTCAAATAATTGTTGAAGAGCATTTCTCTGGTGTATTGGTCGATGATAAATACTCTAAAGCTGAGGACGTAGTCGATTATAGTCATGTGTCCGAGCCCTTGCATTCTCGTTTAGAAAGATTTGCCCAGGAAATCATTGCAGCTGAGTTTCCAAATGTCTCCTCAGAGCATCGTTTGTTGAGACAATCGATGATTGAAGCTTTAGTTGAGCACCAGCCTCTTTCTAAGTCTGAGTTTGTTGAGCGTATTCCCAAGTATTTACGAGATGCCACTGAACCTAAAGAGGCCAGAATGTTCCTTGATGCGGTTCTCGAAATTATTGATGGGCATGATGTGGCGGTGGGATTTTAATCAGGGGGTTTTATTTTATTTAAGGATTAACTCATTGTAAATCAAAGGATTGGTTGTTTTTGTTCAACATGATGTAATCATGTAGTCTGACTGCAATTGTTTGCTGAAAAAGCCCGTAACCTGATTGGTTACGGGCTTTTTTTGTCTGTCCGGTTTGTATTTTATAATATCCCACTGTTTATCATCATTATGAGGTATTATTGAGAGATACCGCTGCTGAAATGGGGGAGTGCCGGATATGCTGGATTTTCTGAAGAATTACGACAACTTAACCGTCAGTGAGAAGAAAGTATTAAAATATCTTACGGAAAATATTGCCGATATTCCCTGGTTAAATATTAATGAATTAGTCGCCAAAACGTTTGTTTCCAAAACGGTGATTATCAATTTATCTCAGAAATTAGGTTTCAGCGGGTTTAAAGAACTTAAATTTCAGATTAACAATCATATCCTCTCACAAAATAAAGCAGAGAAAAAAGCACCTGCATCCTATAAAAAACAGCTCGAGAATAATATTCATAAGACCTTCACACTGATTAATGAAGATCAGATCCGCGATTGTGCAAAAACATTGCGCGGTTCACGGAATATCTTTCTGGTGGCACGGGGAACCAGCAAGGCAGTCGGTTACTATCTGGAGCATTTATTATTTTCGCTGGGACTGCACTGCTTTTTTATTAATGATTATAACCTTTCTGACTCCTTTACCCGCCTTGTCAGCAAAGATGACACTGTGATTTTTATCTCCCTCTCCGGCGGAACCAAAAAGATCATTGAAACCGCAAAAATCGTTCAGCTGAAAGATGCCCATATCATCAGTATGACCGCCTTCCACACGAATGAACTGACCACATACGCAAATAACACACTCTTTTGCTTCTCTGACAGTTATGACACCAAACGGGATGACTCAAAGTCTAGAACAGGGTTTTTTATCCTGGTGGATTTATTAATTAATGAGCTGGAAAGTTTGCTGTAAATAAACTCATTATTTAGCTTAAGTTGAATTGAATGCTTTTTGTTCAATAATTCCTGCTGTTTTTAAAAGAATCGTTTATTCAGAAAATCATTAACAAAACGTCTTAAAAATTATTATCATCCTGATTTTTAAATCATTATCGCCTGAAAATGACCCGGGTCATAATTTAAGACCTGAGATAATATTTAAAACCGTACCATCATTTCATTTCAAAAAGGCAATGCTAGTATTCCGAGTAATGTCAATATTCTTCATCGCAAGGAAACACTATGGCTAAAAGAAAATTCGGAGAGTCGATCCAGCGCTTTGGCCGGACACTGCTCCTGCCAATCGGGGTTCTGGCTCCGATAGGTATGATTCTGGGGATCAGTGGTGCATTAGTGCAGACCTACATGATTGCCCGGTTTCCTTTCCTCGGAAATGAAACGGTTAACGCACTGCTTGTCAGTATCCGCTCTATTGCGGGCGTTATTTTTGACAATATTCCACTGCTCTTTGCCATGGGGGTTGCCTACGGGATGAGCCAGCGTGATAAGGGGATCGCGGTCTTCGCCTCCGTGGTGGGGTATTTGTCGCTGATTATCACCATGAATATCTGGCTGGTACTCACCGGCAAACTGGCTGATCCGGCCATTATGGGACAGGTGGGGCAAATTAAGGTTCTGGGGATCCAAACCTTAAATATCAGTGCCGCCGGGGGGATCATTACCGGTCTGATTGCCGCCTGGGCAACGGACAAGTTCTATAACCTTGAGCTGCCGACTGCCTTCGCCTTTTTCTCCGGTAAAAAATCCGTTTCCATCATCATGGTCGGCCTGATGATTATGGTCGGCGCGACATTACCGTTTATCTGGGAAGTGCTGGTTCAGGGGCTGATGAAGCTCTCTGCTGTCTTCCTCAGCCCTGTCGGTCCGTTCTTTACGGCGGGTGGTGAGCGTCTGTTTATTCCGTTCGGTCTGCACCACGTCTGGAACGTGCTGTTCAGATTTACCGAAGCCGGCGGTACTTATGTCATCGACGGGCAAACCTATGTCGGTGTTGTTCCGGCGCTGACAGAAGTATTGTTCAAACAGGGACCGGGAACCGAATACTGGGCGATGATGCCAAGCCTGACGCGCTTTATGGCGCAGCAGCAAATGCTGGTGACGCTGTTCCTGTTCCCGGCAATCGCGTTAGCTATCTATAAAACATCGAAGAAAGAGAACCGCGCGGAAGTGAAATCCATGCTGGTGACGATGGTACTGACCGCCATGCTCGGTAACGTCACGGAACCGCTTGAATTTACCTTCGTGTTTATCGCACCGCTGCTGTATTTAATTTATGCCATCATCGTGGGTATTGGTGCGGTATTGCTGTCATTCGCCGGTGTCGCGATTGGTTATATCCGCGGAACCATCTTCGATTTCACGATTTTCGGCCTGCTGTACGAACGTACTAACTGGATATTCCTGGTGCTTATCGGTACCGGTCTGGCGGTGGTGACGTTCTTTATCTTCCGCTGGGCTATCCTCCGGTTTGATATTAAAACGCCGGGCCGTGAAGAATCCAGCAATCTGAAAAACACGTTAATTAAAGAAAAACGTTATGGTGAAATCGCGGAAATTCTTATCGAGGCGTTAGGCGGAAAACAAAATATCCGTAACGTTGATAACTGTATTACCCGTATGCGTATCGATATCGCAGAAGTGAATAAGATTGATAAAGAGTTAATGTCGGAATCAGGATGTACTGCATTCTTCTTTCCATCGGCAAACCACGTCCATGTTGTTTACGGACCGAAGGTTGAATTTGTCCGCAACGCTGTTGATGAAGCAATGAAGAAATAAAAGGATATATGATGAGAGCTTTATATGATTCTAAAAGTAAAACCATCGATGACCGCGGCATAAAGGCGCTGCTGTCAGATGAGGCCAAATACAATACCTGGCTGATGTTTGAATCAGTGCTAGCTCAGGCACAGGCAGAACTGGGGTTTATTCCCCGGTCTGCTGCCGGTGAAATTAAAGAAAAGGCGGTTATTGAGAATATCGATTTCGAAGAGATGAGCCGTATCTATCAGAAAATCGGTCATGGCTTCGTACCATTTTTAAAAGTATTAGTGAATGCCTGCTCGGAAGAGAGTGGTAAATATATCCATTACGGTATTACCACCCAGAATATTCAGCAGAGTTCACAGCTGTATATGATGAAGACAGTGCATAATAAATTTATGCTGCTGTTAAGCGAGATCCTGGAAAATTTATCGCGTCTTGCAGAAAAAACCAAACACATGGTGATGCCGGGCAGGACACACGGCCGTCATGCCATTCCTATCACTTACGGCTACAAAGTGGCGGTGTGGATCAGCGATTTTATTGATTGCAGCCAGCGCATGAAAGAGTGTGAAAAACGCGTATTCACTATCATGATGGGCGGTGCGGTCGGGGCATTTAACACCATGCCGGGTATCGGTCTGGAAGTCCAGAAACGAGTTGCTGAACTGACAGGCATGCATGCGATGGAAGTGCCGTCCCGCAACCTGAGCACCCATAAACTGGAGTATATGGCGAACCTGGCGCTGATGGCGAATATCTGCCACAAAATCGGTGAGGAAGTTTACAGCACCACGCTGGAAGAGATCGCGGAAGTTTCCGAAGGCTTTACCAGGGGTACTGTGGGCAGCAGCACTATGCCGCACAAAATTAACCCGAAACTGGCCAAAGGCATTATTGCGAACTCCCAGAAACTGTACTCACTGCCGGGTGTCGGCATGTACTCCGCTGTCAGACCGTATGAGGGTGACAGCAGCTCTTATATGTTATTCGACGGACTGATCGAGGAAGCACTCGAACTGACCACCGAAGTGCTGCTGAGAACAGAAGAGCTCACCAGAACCATCGTACCTCATGAAGAGAGAATGCTGCACAACGTCATGAGAAACAAAGGGCTGGATAACACTGAATACGTGATGATGAAAATGGCGGAGAAGCTGGGCAAGGATAAGGCGCATTCATTATTGTATGAGGAAGCGATTAAAACCGCTGCAGATGGTGAGGATTTCTACACAAACCTGACGAAAAACGACACTATTACCGCTGCCTTCAGCAATGAAGAAATCAAAGCAATGTTAGATCCGCGCGCGTATATTGGTCTGTCCGTCGAAATCGCCGAAAAAGAAGCGAAACGTGGTTCAGATGCCGCTCAGAAAATTAAAAAAGACTATCAGTAAATTACCGGGCTGACACAGGAAAAACCAAACCGGCACTCTGAGGAAACTCAGGTGCCGGTTTTTTTTATGCATAATTTGCGGCTGATTGCGATCAGCGGGTGGTTTTCAGCGATTAGTTTTTGAAGTCGCTGCCACAAAGTGGTTAAATTAGCTGTATAAATTTTTTCCAACCGTGAATGAGGAAAACTATGCGGATTAAAATGTTACCCGGTGCTCTGGCACTGTTATTACTGGCAGGCTGTACGACCACGAACGAACTGAGCTCCGCCGGATCACAGGTCCGCTTTTCCGAAGAGCAGCCACCGGCAGAATGTCAGAAATTAGGTGAGGTTACCGGTGTACAGAGCAACTGGATGACCGGCGTCGGTAACGAAAGCAGCTCCATGCGCGGTGCGGCAAATGACCTGCGTAACAAAGCCGCTGCAATGGGCGGTAACGTGATTTATGGTCTCGGCAGCCCGGCAGAGTCAGCGATTGTGTCCAGCCTGATCCCGGTGGATAGCAAGCTGACGGGTCAGGTATTTAAGTGCCCGTAATTTCGCGTCATCCTTCCGTCCATAGCGGCGTTGGCTGCGCTCAGCGGCCCGGGTCACATACTGATGTATGCTCCCCGTGCCTCTTCACTTGCCGCCTTGCTCTGAACGAAATGATTTAGCGAAATGTTTTGATGGGATAAAGAAAAGCCACCGTCAGCATGAACGGTGGTTTTCTTATTCAGATGCGAAAAGCGCGGGCGGCGGGTAAAGAAAACGGAAAGCATGCGAGCCATGGATGGCGAGCCTGAGCGCACAGGGATGTGTTCACAGCGACTTTCTGTTTTTACCCGCCGCTGGCGCAGACTCCGTAATCACAGTCTTAAAGTGCTAGCAGCGACTTTCTGCTTTTACCGGTTATCAGCATGGCACCGTAATCACGGTTTGTTGTATCTGTATTTACAAAAACGCATGAAAAATCAGCCAATCTTCACTGCCGCAGTCGCAATAAATGTCGGCAGATAATTATCGATAACAAAACGCGGGTTCGGTTGCCAGTCCTCATAAAAATCGGTCAGATGAAAACCGGCTTTCAGTTGTCCGCCGATCAAATCTGTCAGGGAATGGCCAAACACAAAAGCTTCCTGCCGTGCCTGCTTCTCTGCCACCTGCTCCGGTGTTAATGCTGTCAGTTCAGAAAACGGCATTTTATATGCTGGTTTTATAATGCCTTCTTCGCGGTATTTCGCATCACGATCGCCGACAAAGACCACTGAATTAAAGAAACTGGCCAATAGTGTGCCGCCGGTTTTCAGTACGCGGTGGCATTCACGCCATACCGGATTCACATCCGGGATATACAGATTGGAAATCGGATGGAACACGCAGTCAAAAGTGCCATCCGCAAATGCGCTGAGATCCCGCATATCGCCCTGTACCGCCTTAAGTGTCAGCCCGTCGCGCCGGGCAACCTGACGATCGTGCTCAAGCTGTTTATCTGATAAATCAAACACTGTCACATCCGCACCGGCGGCAGCCAGTACCGGGGCCTGCTGACCACCGGCAGAGGCCAGACAGAGAATGCGTTTACCTTTTACATCCCCCAGCCAGTCTTTCGGCAGCGGCTGCGGGGTGAGATGCACATCCCAGTTTCCTTGTTTGGCAGCCGCAATCAGCTCTGCGCTGACCGGTGTTGACCACGCCTGTTGTTGTTCCGCCTGTTTATCCCACGCGGCCTGGTTTGAGGTTAAAAAATCCGTCATAATTTTGTACTCCATAATACATAATGTACGCAATTTAACCTGTCTGAAGTTACCTGTAAAATACTATTTCTTCAGATGACCGTGTTTACGTGGTAATACTCAGCTCTGACGCAGACGGAGATCGATCGGTGTTTTACTCGGCTCACCACCGATTTCCCGGGTCAGACGTGGCACCAGATACCCGGAAATACGCGGCAGAAGATCATGCATGATGCGGCGTGCTTCATCATCACTGATCAGAAAATGTCCCGCACCCTGTACTTTATCCAGCACATGCAGGTAATAAGGCAGAATACCGGCGTCAAACAGCGCATTACTGAGCTGTGCCAGCACCTCTGCATTGTCATTCACATCACGCAGAAGAACGCTCTGATTGAGCAGGGTAACGCGGCTTTCACGCAGCTGATTCATTTTTTCTTTCAATGTATCGTCGATTTCATTCGCGTGATTGATATGTGTGACTAAAATTATCTGTAGCCGTGAATCGCGGAAACGCGCGGTCAGTCCCGGCGTAATGCGTTCAGGGATCACGACAGGCAGACGGCTGTGAATGCGCAGCCGCTGAATATGGGGAATCGCTTCCAGTTGCGTCAGCAGCCAGTCCAGTTCATGGTCTTTTGCCATCAGCGGATCACCGCCGGAGAAAATGATTTCATTGAGTTCAGGATGGTTAGCGATATAATCGAGCGCCTGCTGCCAGTTATGTCTGGTGCCTTTATTGTCCTCATACGGGAAGTGACGGCGGAAACAGTAGCGGCAGTTGACCGCGCACCCGCCTTTCACTAACAGCAATGCCCGGTTGTGATATTTATGCAGTAGTCCCGGAACAACACTGTGTTGTTCATCCAGCGGATCGTCAGAGAACCCCGGGGTCAGGTCAAATTCAGCCCTGTGTGTCATGGTCTGAAGTAATAACGGATCGCGCGGATTGCCTTTTTCCATTTTGGCGATAAAAGGACGGGGGACACGCAGAGCAAACAACCGGCGGGCATCAGTACCGGCACGCCAGTTTTCGTCCCGTTCCAGGCCTAATATTGCCAGCAGTTCTGTTGGGTTAGTGACAGAATCAGTGAGTTGATGCAGCCAGACTTCTCGGGCGGGTTGTTTTTGGGTTACAATATCGACCATTTTTTTGGCTATGCCATTTATTTAAAATTAGAGGATTTCCATGGCTACTTATAGTACCAACGAATTTCGCCAAGGTCTTAAAATTATGTTAGACGGCGAACCTTGCGTGGTTGTTGAAAGTGAGTTTGTTAAACCGGGTAAAGGTCAGGCATTCGCCCGTGTGCGTCTGCGTAAACTGATCTCCAACAAACTGCTGGAGAAAACCTTCAAATCAACAGACTCTGCGGAAGGCGCTGATGTCATGGATCTGAACCTGACTTACCTGTACAACGACGGTGAGTTCTGGCACTTCATGAACAACGAAACGTTCGAGCAGCTGGCTGCGGATGAGAAAGCTATCGGTGATAACGCCAAATGGCTGATCGACCAGGCTGAATGTATCGTTACCCTGTGGGACGGCCGTCCTATCGCGGTTACCCCGCCAAACTTTGTTGAGCTGGAAATCACGGAAACCGATCCGGGCCTGAAAGGTGATACTGCCGGTACCGGCGGTAAACCAGCGACCCTGAGCACTGGTGCAGTGGTTAAAGTACCTCTGTTCGTGCAGATTGGTGAAGTGATCAAAGTTGACACCCGTTCAGGTGAATACGTTTCCCGCGTGAAATAAGATTACGTGATGAATTACAAAACCGCCGCTGATTCAGCGGCGGTTTTTTTTATATTCAGTAATATTCATAACGGTAACGCTGAATGGTTTGTAAGACCGGCTCCGGATTGTCATCCGCAGAATAGCCGTAATAATCGGCGATATAATTTTTTTGCAGCAGACAGTTACCGTGATGATCCCATTGTTCACAACGTTCGGTGAGTACATTCAGCAGTTCGCTGCCGCTGTAAATAGAGATTAAAGTGACTGATGGCCACGGCTGAGCAGTGTAAGTAAAGCGGGTCTCTGAGGAACCGGAGCCACGGGAAACGTGTGACAGGCGGCCTTGTGAATCATAGCGGTAAAAGAGACTTTCTGATTTTTCTCCGTCCGTTTTCACCTCATCCATACTGTGGAGCCGGCTGTTTTCCCAATTGATACGGGCAGTAACGGCATCCTCCTGTTCATCGTCACCGGTATTTTTATTCAGTAAGGTATAGCCGGCAATCTGTCCTTTATCATTTATCGTCCGGGTGATGTCTGTCTGTGAATTAATGTGTTTACCGTGAAATTTGTATTCTGCTGTGCCGGTCAGGTGAAGCGGATTATCCGGATCTGTTTTGTACTGTTCTTTCCGGTAAACGTCCGGGCTTATCAGATAGTACATCTGCTGCTCATACTGCGTCACGGCACCGCACGGTGACAATGTAATGGTGGTTTCGCTGCTGCCGTAAGATTTTTGTTTGTTATTGCGTGTGGTAACAACGGATTTGACCGGCCCGTTCAGATACAGGCCGGTGATAATATAGGTATTTTCCCGGTTCAGCTGACGCTGTGCGTCCGTACAACTGCTGTCGTCTGCCATTGCTGCGGACAGCGGCAGGCAGAGCGCCAGCAGGGTAACTGTTTTTCTCATCCTTAAATTCTCTCTCTGTATCAGCGGATGAGGTTACTGTATCACCGATAGCAGAGATTATTTTTATTATTAATCCCGCCGTCGGATGATGTCACACCGGAACAGCCGAGAATGGTATCGAATAATTCATGATGGAAAAATGTCCGCGTCCGGCTGTTTTCTTTCAGGTTATCAAACAGGGACGGGTTATTTTTTATGTAGTTATCTGACATCCAGACAATAAACGGCACACGGAACTGCTCCGGCGGGGCAATATGCCGTGGCGTACCGTGCAGGCGCATCCCGTTATTTTCGCCCAGGGATTCCCCGTGATCGGAGGTATAAAAGACAATCGCATTTTTATCTTTTAATTTTTCGGTCAGATCATGCAGAAAATGATCGGTGTATAAGATCGAATTATCATAAGCATTGATCTCTTCCTGTATGCTGCATTTGGTTCCTTCCTCTGTGCATTCCGGCATATATTTGCGGAATTCAGGCGGATAACGCTTGGAATAAAGATGATGTGAGCCTTTGGTATGTAAAATAATCAGGTTCTGCCCCTGTTTTTTACGGGCGAGCATATCATCAACTTCATCCATCAGTAATTCATCACGGATAGCTTTGCCCGGCGTTCTGTTCTGAGCGGTGATCATCTCACGGATCAGATAATTATCCAGGTCGAGCCGGTTATAGAACCAGACTTCACTTTGCATGGAAAACAGCTCGGAATAAAAGCCGTTCTGTTTCATCACAGAGAAAACATTATTTTCGGTAACTGTCCGCTGTTCGTTATCTTTTACGCCGCCTTCACGCACAAACATGCAGCGCAGCGATAATTTGGTGGAGGTATCACAGGACTGACCTTTAAAGGCGATAACGTTTTTATCGGCAGATAATAATGGCGTTGTTTCCCGTTCATAACCGAGTAATTGCATATGATCCCAGCGGGCGGTTTCGCCTATCACGAAAACCACATATAAATCGTCATTCTGCGGCGCCGGAGTGTAAGTAAATTCATCGGCCGGGTCGAATAAATCAATTTCATTAAAGGTATCGTCATATTTGACCACCGCATACTGTACCAGCGGCACAATCCAGTTGGTCGGTAAATAGGAGTAACTCAGCTCTCCGCCATAACTCGACACATCAATACTGCCGTTCATTTCAATTTTTTTCTGATTGGCATCCGCCAGTTTTAAATAACCGAAAATCAGAACCGGAATAACAATAAATGTAAACAGAGCGAGTGCCCGGCGGCGTGATGCCGTTTGTATGCTTGTTTTTTTTGCCGACCAGATCAGAAATAAAGCCGGAACGGAAAGCAGTGAGAACCAGAGATAAAAATGCCCGCCGACCGCTTCCTGTGACAGTTCAACACTGTCCGTGGCCAGCGTGGAGACTAAAATACCATAACCGATAATCACGTCATAAAACATCACGTAGTAACTGACAGCGATACTGACCAGAATAATAAAGCTGCTCAAAATCTTAAAACTCAGTAATCCGGTTTGGGCAATGAGCCGGAACAAGAAGAAGCTGAACAGAACATTGGCAAAAATTTCGGCAATCAGATAAAGGGAACCATAGTCTCCGGCCAGTAATAACTGGTTCTGAGCACGGGAAAAATACACGGTGTAGTTGAGAAAAAAGCCCAGAAACAGGGCAAGAACAGCAGAAACAACAAATTCATTTCTGAGAATGTTAAATAACGGACGTATTGGCATCGGGTACATCACTTCATCGCTAAAGAGAGTTAGAGGAATGATCAGTCACTTGGTTCAATATTTATTCATTAATCATCTGCATCATAAATGATGACAGCAGGCCGCATGACATTTTTGTCGTCATTAGTGTCGAACCGACAGTTACCTCCGCCTGAAAATCATGTCAATACCTTGATAAACAGACGCTTTTGTATATGGCACGAAAAATGCTTAACAAGGGTATCAAACTATATGACTCGTCTGATTTTTCTGGAGGGTGGGGCGAATGAATCGCTTTGTTATTGCCGACCCGCATCTTTGTATCGGATGTAATACCTGTATGGCGGCCTGTTCTGAGACGCATAAACAGCAGGGATTACAAACACATCCGAGATTGAATGTGGTGAAAATCGGGGAACTGACCGCGCCGATGCTTTGTCGTCAGTGTGATGATGCTCCGTGTGCCCGTGTGTGTCCGGTGAATGCCATTACACACGAAAATGACATGATCGTGCTGAATGAAAGCCTGTGTATCGGCTGTAAACTGTGCGGTCTGGTCTGTCCGTTCGGGGCTATTACCCCGTCAGGCAGTAAACCTGTCGATATGCCGGATTTCTTTGAGCAGTATGTGCCGAAAGAGATGCTGCTGGATGTGCCGGACAGCCTGCCGACCATGAACCCGTTCCTGGCATGGAATGCCGGTATCCGTAATATCGCGGTGAAATGCGATTTGTGTGATTTCAGTGAAGAAGGACCGGCGTGTGTGAAAGTCTGCCCGACCGATGCCCTCCATCTCGTTGAAGAGAATCAGCTGGAAAACGAAAGTGCGAAACGCCGTACCGCATCTGTCGATGCGATGCCGCCGGAGTTCGACATTTTCGTCTCAGGACAGGAGAGCAGAAAATGACATCTCTTGAATTACTCTTATGGTCCGTTGCCCTGTATACCGCCGGCGGTTTTATTTCGCTGCTGTTTAAACAGCAGGAAAAAATGGCAGTGTATGTTGCCGGGATCACGGCGATTGCCGGCGGGATCCTCGGTTTATTCAGCGCCGTTCCGGTGCTGATGAGCGGCGAAACACTGACGTTCTTCGCTCAGGGTCCTTTCCCGTTCGCCCATTTTGTCGTCCGTCTCGACAGCCTCGCCGCCTTTATGGTGATGGTGATTTCGCTGCTGGTGACCGTCAGCGCTCTGTATTCCCTGAACTATGTGCAGGAATATCTGGGACGCGGCGCGTGGAGCATGGGTTTCTTCCTGAACCTGTTTATCGCCTCTATGGTTGCCCTGGTGGTGATGGACAACGCCTTTTGGTTCATCATTCTGTTTGAAATGATGTCGCTGGCCTCCTGGTTCCTGGTGATCGCGGATCAGGATGACAAATCCATCCGCGCCGGTCTGCTCTACTTCTTTATTGCCCACGCCGGTTCTGTGCTGATTATGATCGCTTTCTTCCTGATGTGGCGCGAAAGCGGCAGTCTGGATTTCGATTCCTTCCGTCAGCTCTCACTGTCTCCGGCGATGGCCTCTGTGGTCTTCCTGCTGGGTTTCTTCGGCTTCGGTGCCAAAGCGGGTATGTTACCGCTGCACAGCTGGCTGCCGCAGGCTCACCCGGCTGCACCGTCTCACGCCTCCGCACTGATGTCCGGTGTGATGGTGAAAATCGGTATCTTCGGGATCATTAAAGTCGGTATCGACCTGCTGGGTGCAACCCAGGGCTGGTGGGGTATCGTGGTACTGGGCTTCGGCGCGGTCTCTTCCGTTCTCGGCGTTATGTATGCGCTGGCGGAGCACGATATCAAACGTCTGCTGGCGTGGCACACCGTGGAAAACATCGGGATTATCCTGATGGGGGTCGGTGTGGCAATGGTTGGTATGGCGAATGATATGCCGGTGCTGGCGACGATTGGTCTGCTCGGCGCGATTTATCACCTGCTCAACCATGCGGTGTTTAAAGGTCTGCTGTTCCTCGGTGCCGGTGCGGTGATTTACCGTATCCACACCCGTGATATGGAAAAAATGGGCGGCCTCGCCAAACTGATGCCGCTGACTGCAACCGCGTTCTTAATCGGTTGTATGGCGATTTCCGCGTTACCGCCGCTCAACGGCTTTGTCAGTGAGTGGTACACCTATCAGTCACTGTTCTCAATGAGCCATGACGGCACATTCATCATGAAAATCAGCGGCCCGATTGCCATTGTGATGCTGGCGATTACCGGTGCACTGGCGGCGATGTGTTTCGTGAAAGTGTACGGTGTCAGTTTCTGCGGCGGTCCGCGCAGTGAAGCCGCCACTCATGCCCGCGAAGTGCCGTGGACAATGACTGCCGCAATGCTGATTCTGGCCGTGGTGTGTGTGCTGCTGGGTGTCGGTGCGAGTGTGATTGCACCGGTTCTGGCGAAAGTAGCGATGACCCTGACCGCAGGCACTGATGTGACAGTGGCACAGGGCGCGATGCTGGTACCGGATTCCGCTGCTCAGGCCATGATTTCACCGGCTATGACATTCCTGTTACTGCTGGCACTGCCGCTGATCCCGTTCATCATCTATCTGGTCTTCAAAGGCAAACAGATGAACTTCCGCCGCAAAGGCGACGCCTGGGCGTGTGGTTATGCCTGGGAACGCGATATGTCCGTATCTGCCGGTGGCTTTACCCAGCCGCTGCGCTCAATGTTTGCGCCGCTGTACCGCATGCGCAAACAGCTTGATCCGTCAGCCCGTCTGGCTCACGCCTTAGACGTGACCAAAGCCGGGGCCGGAAAAGTCGAGCCATTCTGGGATGAACGCATTATTTATCCGCTGGTGCGCGGGATTAACCGTTTCGCCAAACGCATTCAGTGCCTTCAGGGCGGGGACTTCAGACTTTACTGTCTGTATGTCGTGGCCGCGCTGGTTGTTCTGCTTGTTGTGATTGCGGCGTAAGGAGAGAAACCATGTCGATTCAGGATACACCTACATTGATGACGGGGCTCTTCGCAGTGGTTCAGGCGATTTTCCTGCTGCTGCTGACGCCGTTGTTTACCGGCATCTCCCGTCAGATCCGCGCAAAAATGCACTCCCGTCAGGGGCCGGGCATTATGCAGGATTACCGTGATATTACCAAACTGCTGAAACGCCAGTCCGTGGCACCGCGTGATTCCGGGTTTATTTTCCGGGTGATGCCGTATGTGCTGCTCGGCAGCATGCTGCTGCTGGCGATGGCGCTGCCGGTTGTTACCACAACGTCACTGTTCAGCGGGGCAGGCGACCTCATCATCATTTTATATATTTTCGCGCTGTTCCGCTTTTTCTTCTCCCTGTCCGGTCTGGATACCGGCAGCCCGTTCGCCGGTATCGGTGCCAGCCGTGAGCTGACCCTCGGCGTGCTGGTGGAGCCGATTCTGTTCCTCGGCCTGCTGGTGGTTGCGCTGATTGCCGGTTCGACCAATATCGGCAGCATCAGTGCCGTGATGAGTCAGGGCTGGGTATCACCGACCGCCACCTTCCTGGCCATGCTGGCCTGTGGTTTCGCGACCTTTATCGAAATGGGCAAAATCCCGTTCGACGTCGCGGAAGCCGAGCAGGAACTGCAGGAAGGGCCGCTGACCGAGTACTCCGGTTCCGGTCTGGCGCTGGTGAAGTGGGGGATCGGTCTGAAACAGGTGGTTGTGGCAGTCCTGTTTCTCTCGATTTTCTTCCCGTTCGGCAGTGCATCCGTTCTGACCGCAGGCAGTCTGCTGCTGGCGCTGGGACTGATGCTGGTAAAACTGCTGGTGATTTTCGTTCTGGCATCGCTGGTCGAAAACAGTCTGGCCCGTGGTCGTTTTCTGCTGACGCATCATGTGACCTGGTTAGGATTCGGCGTGGCTGCGCTCGGATTCGTGTTCTATCTCACCGGTCTGTAAGGAGCGATAAAGCATGTTAGAAAATATTGCACTGGCGACCCTGCTGATTCCGTTTGCCGGGGCGTTGCTGGTCAGTGTCCTGCCGACGCGCATGGCCCCGTGGCTGAGTACCTTAGTCGCGCTGCTGGCCTCTCTCGGTACGGCGGCACTGGGCTGGCTGTATCTTGACGGCGGTAAGACCGCCACCACACTGGAACTGGTTCAGGCCGGTAATATCGCACTGTTCGGCTTTACCGTTGACGGCGTGAGCACTCTGATTGCGTTTGCGGTGGTGTTCCTCGGCTTCCTGATTTGTCTGTACTCCACCGGCTACCTGACTGAAGGTAACCGCGAGCACGCTCACGGGCCGACCCGCCGCTATTATGCCTTCCTGCTGATTTTTATCGGCGCGATGGCGGGCGTGGTGCTGTCATCCACGATTCTGGGGCAGTTACTGTTCTTTGAAATCACCGGTGGCTGTTCATGGGCGCTGATTGGTTACTACCAGACAGAAAAAGCCCAGCGTTCCGCAATGAAAGCGCTGCTGATCACACACGTGGGTTCCCTCGGCCTGTTTATGGCGGCGGCAACCCTGTTTATCAGTACCGGTACGTTTGCCCTGAGCGCGATTAACCAGCTGAATGAGGCACAAAGCCTGATCGTCTTCGGCGGGATCCTGTTTGCGGCATGGGGTAAATCAGCCCAGCTGCCGTTACAGGCCTGGCTGCCGGACGCGATGGAAGCGCCGACACCGGTGAGTGCGTATCTGCACGCCGCGTCTATGGTGAAAGTGGGCGTTTATATCTTTGCCCGCAGCATCATGTCCTCTGACCATGTGCCGGAAATCATCGGCTGGGTCGGCGTGGTGATGGCCGTTATCACGCTGGTGTATGGTTTTATGATGTATCTGCCGCAGAAAGATATGAAACGTCTGCTGGCCTGGTCAACCATTACCCAGCTGGCGTATATCTTCCTCGCGTTATCGCTGTCCATCTTCGGATCCAAAGAAGCCTTTGACGGCGGTATCGCGTACATCTTTAACCACGCGTTTGCCAAGAGTCTGTTCTTCCTGGTGGCTGGTGCGCTCAGCTACAGTTGCGGGACCCGTATGCTGCCGCGTCTGCGTGGTCTGTCAAAACGCTATCCGCTGCTGGGTGTCGGTTTCTGTGTGGCTGCGCTGGCGATTGCCGGGGTGCCGCCGCTTAACGGCTTCTTCAGTAAATTCCCGATTTTCGCGGCCGGTTTCGCGTTATCTGAACAGTTCTGGATCTTCGCGCCAATCATGGTGCTGGTGCTGATTGAATCTGTTGCCAGCTTTGCCTGGCTGCTCTACTGGTTCGGCAAAGTTGTGCCGGGCGAGCCGAGCGAAGACGTGGCAAACGGAACTCCGGTTCCGGCAGCAATGCAGTGGGTTATCGGCCTGCTGATTGTGATGTCGTTCTGTTCAAGTGTTATCGCCGTCATCTGGCTCGGTTAAGGGAGAGAAAGTATGACTGGTTCCATTATTGTGAACAATCTGGCGGGGCTGATGATGATCACCTCGCTGCTGGTCATCGGGGCGAAGCGCCCGGTGGCTTCCTGCTGGTTCTATGCACTTCAGTCTCTGGTGCTGGTGGCGATTTTCGCCACGTTGTCACAGACACTGGATGCACCGCAGCTGGGCATGTGGGCGATCACCGCCTTCGCGACCAAAGTGGTGCTGGTGCCGCTGATTATGGGCTATGCCTTCCGCAAACTGTCTGATCCGACCGCCAACGGCGGCGTGATAAGCCCGGCCTGGCTGATGCTGGCTGCGGCGGTGATTGTGGTGCTGTGCTGGTTTGTGGTCGAACCGGTGAAACTGCCGATGGTGGCGGATCTGAAACCGGCACTGGCGGTTTCCCTGGGTCACTTTATGCTGGGCTTACTCTGCATCGTGACACAGCGCAACATCCTGAAACAGGCATTCGGTTATTGCCTGATGGAAAACGGATCGCACCTGACACTGGCTCTGCTGGCGTATAAAGCGCCGGAGCTGGTGGAAATCGGTATCGCGACGGACGCCATTTTCGCTGTGATTATCATGGCGGTGCTGGCACGTAAAATCTATCGCACGCTCAACACACTGAACGTGGATCAACTGACCGCGCTGAAGGGGTGATGAGATGAGTCAAATCATGTTGTTAACGTTATTAATGGCAACGCCGCTGGTGATTTCACTGCTGGCATTTGCCTGCCGCCTGGCAGGCGGCGGGGCGAAAGGTGTGGTCACCCTGGTGCATACCACCGGTATCTCCCTGATGCTCGTCTTCTCGCTGTGGATGGTGTACACCATCAGTGCGGAAGGTGATCTGCTGATGGCGAACCGCTGGATCCACCTGGACAGCCTGGCCGGGTTATTCCTGGCGATCCTCGGGATTGTCGGTTTCCTGACCGGTCTGTACTCCATCGGTTACATGAACCACGAAGTGAATGATGGTGAAGTGAGTGTGGCAACACTCTGTAACTATTACGGTTTCTTCCATCTGTTCCTGTTCACCATGCTGCTGGTGATCACCAGTAACAACCTGATCCTGATGTGGGCGGCAGTAGAAGCCACCACACTCAGTTCTGCGTTCCTGGTGGGTATCTACGGACAGCGCTCTTCCCTGGAAGCGGCGTGGAAATACATCATCATCTGTAGTGTGGGTGTGGCGTTCGGTCTGTTCGGCACCATCCTCGTGTATGCGAATGCGGCGAGTGTGATGCCGGATCCGGAACTGGCTATCTTCTGGACCGAAGTGCTGAAACATACCGCGCTGCTGGATCCGACCCTGATGCACCTGGCCTTTGTGTTTGTGCTGATTGGTTTCGGTACCAAAACCGGTCTGTTCCCGATGCACGCCTGGCTGCCGGATGCACACAGTGAGGCGCCGAGCCCGGTCTCCGCGCTGCTGTCCGCGGTTCTGCTGAACTGCGCACTGCTGATTATCATCCGTTACTACATCATTATCACCTCGGCTATCGGCGGGGAATTCACACAAACACTGCTGCTGGTCTTCGGCCTGCTCTCTGTGGCTGTGGCGGCATTCTTTATCCTGATCCAGCGTGATATGAAACGCCTGCTGGCGTACTCCAGTGTGGAAAACATGGGGCTGATCGCGGTGGCGCTGGGTATCGGCGGCCCGCTGGGTGTGCTGGCCGCACTGCTGCACACACTGAACCACAGCCTGGGTAAAACCCTGTTGTTCTGCGGTTCCGGTAACGTGTTACTGAAGTACGGCACCCGTGATATCACGGTGGTCAAAGGGATGCTGCGCACCATGCCGTTTACGGCAGTTGTCTTTGCGGGCGGCGCGCTGGCACTCGGTGGTATGCCGCCGTTTAACGTGTTCCTGAGTGAGTTTATGACGGTGGTTGCGGGTCTGGCGGCTGATCATTTCTGGCTGACGCTGCTGCTTTTGATCCTGCTCACTATCGTCCTCGGCGGGTTGGTTAGAATGGTATCGAAAACCCTGTTCGGCGCACAGCCTGACTGCGTGTCACGCGGCGAGGCAGGGATCCTGACGACATTGCCGATGGCCATCCTCATTGTACTGATGCTGGTGATGGGCACCCACATTCCGCAGCCGGTCAGCCGTCTGCTCGAAAATGCCGCCACTATTGTCCTGACGGACAGTGCATTACCAGGTACAGAATTAACCACCCCGGACTACCGCTGGCCGTGGGGTGTTGATACAACATCCACATCATCGCAGGAGAAATAAACGTGAGCTATCAGAATTACACAGATACCCTTCAGGGCGTTCGTAAAGGCGCGGGCTATCTGGCACAGGTCCGCGAGAAATTTCCCCATGCGGTGCTGGAAGAGGAGTGGCAGACTGCCAACCAGCTGACCATCACCATCAAAACAGAAATGCTGCCGGAAGTGGTGGAGTTTCTGTACTACGGCTGCGGCGGCTGGCTGCCGGTGCTGTGGGGTAACGATGAGCGTCCGCTTAACGGGCAGTTCGCGGTTTACTATGCACTCTCTATGGAAGAGGGTGAAAAATGCTGGGTGACCGTGAAGGCGTATGTCAGCCCGATCACCCAGGAATTCCCGTCTGTCACACCGCGCGTGCCTGCTGCGGTGTGGGGCGAGCGTGAAATCCGCGATATGTACGGGCTGCGTCCGGTGGGTCTGCCGGATGAGCGCCGCCTGGTGCTGCCGGATGACTGGCCGGATGATCTCTATCCGCTGCGCAAAGACACCATGGATTACCGTCAGCGCCCGGCACCGACCACCGATACCGAAACTTACGAGTTTATCAACGACAGCAAAAAAGATGCGCGCGTTGTGCCAATCGGCCCGCTGCACATCACGTCTGATGAACCGGGTCACTTCCGTCTGTTTGTTGACGGGGAGCGGATTGTCGATGCGGACTACCGTATGTTCTACGTCCACCGCGGTATGGAAAAACTGGCGGAAACCCGTATGGGGTATAACGAAGTCACTTTCCTGTCTGACCGTGTGTGCGGCATCTGCGGCTTTACCCACAGCGTGGCGTACACCACTTCGGTGGAAAACGCCCTGGGGATTTATGTGCCGCAGCGTGCGCACACTATCCGCAGCGTGCTGCTGGAAGTGGAGCGTCTGCACAGCCACCTGCTGAACATCGGTCTCGCCAGCCACTTTACCGGCTTTGATACCGGCTTTATGCAATTCTTCCGTGTGCGTGAAAAATCCATGACCATGGCCGAGCTGCTGACCGGTGCCCGTAAAACTTACGGTACCAACCTGATCGGCGGTGTGCGCCGTGACTTCCTCAAAGAGCAGCGGGTGAAAACCATTCAGCTGGTCCGAGAGATGCGTGCGGATGTCACTCAACTGGTGGATATGCTGCTGAGCACGCCGAACATGGAACAGCGTACCGTCGGTGTCGGCCGTCTGGATCCGCAGGTTGCCCGTGATTACAGCCCGGTCGGGCCGATGATCCGCGCCAGCGGCTTCGCCCGTGACGTGCGTTTCGACCACCCGTTTGCCGATTACGGTAACCTGCCGAAAACCCTGTTTACCATGGACGGCTGCGATGTTTACTCCCGTGTGATGGTGCGTATCAAAGAAGTGCTGGATTCACTGTCCATGATCGAATATGCGCTGGATAACATGCCGGAAGGGCCGATTCTGACCGAAGGCTTTACCTATCAGCCGCACAAATTTGCGCTGGGTTACACCGAAGCACCGCGCGGGGAAGATATCCACTGGAGCATGCTGGGTGATAACCAGAAACTGTTCCGCTGGCGCTGCCGCGCGGCCACTTACGCTAACTGGCCGGTGCTGCGCTACATGCTGCAGGGCAATACCGTTTCCGATGCGCCGCTGATTATCGGCAGCCTTGACCCTTGCTACTCCTGTACTGACCGTGTGACGCTGGTGGATGTGAAAAAACGCAAAGCGAAAACTGTGGCGTACAAAGAGATCGAGCAGTACAGCATCGATCGCAAACATTCACCGCTGAAATAAGCCGGAGGGAATACCATGTTCAAACTGTTTAAAACCCTCCGCAATGCGGGGACAGCAACAATCAAATACCCGTTCAAACCACTGGAAGTGGCGCACGGGTTCCGTGGTAAGCCGGAATATGTGCCGGAACAGTGCATCGCCTGCGGTGCCTGTATTTCTGCCTGTCCGGCAAACGCCCTGACGATGGAAACTGACCTGGAAAGCGGTGAGCGCCGCTGGCAGTTATTCCTCGGCCGCTGCATTTATTGTGCACGCTGCGAGGAAGTCTGCCCGACCAGAGCTATCCATCTGACCGAGGAGTTTGAAACGGCGGTGATGAACAAGGCGGATCTCTATATGAAAGGGACATTCCGCTTACAGCACTGCCGCCAGTGCGGGGAAGCCTTCGCACCGAAAAAATCCGTGGAATATGCTATGGCGCTGATGGTGGCGTCAGGTGTTGAAGAGAGCGGAATTGAAGCATTGCGGCCGATGTATGAAACCTGTCCGTCCTGTAAGCAGAAAAATAACCTGCTGAACAATGACCGTCAGAACTTCCGTCTGCATATTGAGGGAGAAAAATCATGAGTTTGCCTGAAATCCCGGTGAACCATCATGTCAGCGAACCGCTGAAGATGGATGAGCAGGTGGCGAAACTGAAAAGCACGCTGCTGAAAGATATCAAACGTTCAGCGTATGTTTACCGTGTGGACTGCGGCGGTTGTAACGGCTGTGAGATTGAGATTTTCTCCGCGATTACCCCGGTCTTTGATGCCGAACGTTTCGGGATCAAAGTGGTGGCTTCGCCGCGTCATGCGGATATTCTGCTGTTTACCGGTGCGGTGACCCGCGCTATGCGGATGCCGGCACTGCGGGCGTATGAATCCGCGCCGGATCCGAAAATCTGTATCTCTTACGGTGCCTGCGGCTGCGGCGGCGGTATCTTCCATGACCTGTACTGTGTCTGGGGCGGCAGCGAGCACATCGTGCCGATTGATGTCTGGATCCCGGGCTGCCCGCCGACACCGGCTGCAACCATCTACGGTTTTGCGGTGGCTCTGGGTCTGCTGAACCAGAAACTGAAAGGTCAGGATCATGTCGAGGAAGACAATGAGCGCGTTCAGCTGCTGCTGCCTTCCATTCCGCTGGCAACCCGCGTGATGATTGAGCGTGAGGCACGCCGCCAGGCCGGGTATTATCAGGGGCGCGAAATCAGCGACCGCTTCCTGACACTGCTGGAAAATGCCACACCGGAGCAGGTGAAAGGCACAATGCAGACCTGGATGGATGAAGAGCAGGATCCGCGTCTGCGCGAAATTGTGAACCGTCTGGTGACCGTATTACAACAAGGAGGCATTCATGCCTGAACAGACACCCGATCATGCAGGTACTGACGGAAAAGTGATCTTCTGGTCGCTGAGACAGAAATTTGTCGACAGTGATACTGATGTTCCGGAAGAAGCTCAGCAGGTGATGTACTACTCGCTGGCAATCGGCCACCACGTTGGCATGATCGATTGTCTGAATACGGAGCTCATCTGCCCGCTCAGCGGTTATCAGTCCTGGGTGAATGCGCTTCCCGAAGGGGAGGCGCGCCGCAAATTGCAGGGGCTTATCACCTTCGGTGAAATCAATATCGACTCCACGCATACCAATATGCTGGCACTGGCACTGGATCCGCTGACGAAAGATAAAAATCCGGACTTCCGCGAATGGAGTGCCACGCTTATCCGCCTGCTGGGGGAAATTGAGCGTGAACCGGCAATTTACCTGATAGTGAAGCGCCGCCCATGAGTGAAACCACTGCAAAAAATGTGATGCTGGCGGTCGGTAACAGCATGATGGGGGATGATGCGGCGGGACCGATGCTGTCTGATCTGATGGAAGCGAACCCGGTTGACGGCTGGATTGCCGTTAACGGCGGCAGTGCACCGGAGAATGTGGCGCACCAGGTGCGGGCACTGAAACCGGAACGTCTGCTGATTGTGGATGCGGCGGATATCGGCCTGAATCCCGGAGAGATCCGCATTATTGACCCGGATGATATCGCTGACATGTTTATCATGAGCACGCATAATCTGCCGCTCAACTTTCTTATCGATCAGCTGAAAGAAGATATCCCGGAGGTGATTTTCCTGGGTATTCAGCCGGATCTGGTCGGGTTTTATATGCCGGTCAATGAGAAAGTCACCCGTGCTGTACAGCAGGTTTATGACGCGCTGCCGGGCTGGGAAGGATTGGGCGGATTTACGTTATTTGAAGGTGAGGAAGAAGACGAGTGAGTCAGTTTCTCTGATTATCACAGGAACCGCCGCAGAAATCCGGCGGTTTTTTTATGGATATGCGGATTTAAGGCCGGTATTTGATATCCGGCCGGTGCATTTTTTCTTATGGTCTGAGTTTTCTTTCTGAGAGTAAAAATACCATGAAAAAAATCGCTGTTATTATCCCGTTTGTCTTACTGCTGTCTGCCTGTGCCACCAAACAATACCCGCAGGCCGCAGCGGTATCCGGTGAGGAATCTGCCTTAATGAACTGTCATGATATTAAAACGGAAATTGCCAAAACCCGCAGCATTCAGCAGGAAATTGAAAAAACCGGGCAGTTTGACGGCAAAACGGTGCTGGGATTTCTGGGAGATTTCGGTATCGGTAACGGGATTGCCAAAGATGATGCCAGGGCAAAAGCCACTGTCCGCCTGAGTCAGCTGACGGCGTTACAGGAAAAAAACTGCCGCTGAAATAAAAAAATACCGCAATCAGTGCGGTATTTTTACATGATTGCCGTTGTGCGGCTCAGCAGCATTTCGGGCCGCCTTTGCTGCCGTAACGGGCATCCTGACGATCGCGGAAAAACTCTTCATAGGTCATCGGTGTCTGATCAGGATGGGTGTTTTTCATGTGTTGTACATAGTTATCGTAATCCGGCACACCAATCATCATTTTGGCGGTCTGACCGAGATAACGTCCTGCTTTTGCGAGAGTATCAAACATAATTATGACCCTGAACCTGTTGCGTACGGAGGAGCGGCAGTTGCCTGCCGCTCCTTATTTCACCAGTATATCAGATTTTAGTGAGCGGATTTGCTGTTTGCCACTAAATCAAGATAATTTTCCGGCATTGGCTCGTACGGTGTTTCGTTGTCCGTCGGTTTGTCGGATTTCAGAGCTTTCAGCGCGGTCTTCAGTGAGAAGACAGCCAGCACCACCACAACAACCATAAAGAACAGTGTCAGACCGGCATCGAGACGGTTGTTAAACACCAGCTGTGACAGCTGCGACGCGCTGTACTGCGACGGGATGTTACCGCTGTCAATCATTGCCTGGAATTTATTCGCTACCGCCAGGAAACCGACACGGGCATCTTCGCTGAACACTTTTTCCCAGCCTGCGGTCATGGTACAGATTAACAGCCATGCCATCGGCACCAGGGCTACCCAGGCGTAAGCCTGGCGTTTCATCTTGAACAGCACCACTGCGCACAGCATCAGTGCCATACCGGCCAGCATCTGGTTGGCGATACCGAACAGCGGCCACAGGGTGTTAATACCACCGAGCGGATCCACCACACCCTGATGCAGGAAGTAACCCCACGCCAGCACACACAGCGCGGTGGCGATCAGGTTGGCAGGCAGGGAATCGGTCCGTTTCAGCGCCGGGGAAATCACACCCAGTAAATCCTGTAACATAAAGCGGGCGGAGCGCGTACCGGCATCCACGGCCGTCAGGATAAACAGGGCTTCAAACAGGATGGCGAAGTGATACCAGAAGGAGACATCCATCAGGCCGCCGAGCGCCCCGTGCAGAATATAGGCCATACCGACGGCGAGTGTCGGTGCGCCCCCCGCGCGGGAGATAATGCTCTGTTCGCCCACTTCATTGGCGATATTGGTTAAGGTTTCCGGGGTTATCTGGAAGCCCCAGCTGCTGACCACACTGGCGGCAGACGCGACCACATCAGTGGTACCGGCCGGTGCCAGCATTGCCATCGGGCTGTTCATGGCGAAGTACACACCCGGGTCGATCACACAGGCGGCAACCAGTGCCATAATCGCCACGAAGGATTCCATCAGCATGCCGCCGTAACCGATAAAGCAGGCCTGGTTTTCGTTAGCCAGCATTTTCGGTGTGGTGCCGGAGGCAATCAGGGCGTGGAAGCCGGAGACCGCACCACAGGCAATAGTGATAAACAGGAACGGGAACAGATCCCCCGCCCAGACCGGGCCGGTGCCGTCGACAAATTTAGTCAGTGCCGGCATTTCCAGCATCGGGCGCATAATCAGGATACCGATCGCCAGACCGACGATTGTCCCGATTTTCAGGAAAGTCGACAGATAATCACGCGGTGCCAGCAGTAACCAGACCGGCAGAACCGCCGCGACAAAGCCGTAACCGACCAGCATCCAGGTCAGCTGCACGCCGTCATAATCAAAATACGGTGCCCAGGTCGGGCTTTCGGCTACCCAGCCGCCGGAGATAATGGCGAACACCAGGAAAATCAGACCGATAACAGAGACCTCCCCGACACGTCCCGGGCGGATGTAGCGTGTGTAAATCCCCATAAAGAAGGCGAGCGGGATGGTAAAGGCAACGGTGTAGGTTCCCCACGGGCTGTGGGTCAGGGCTTTCACCACGATCATGGCGAGAACGGCGAGGATAATCACCATAATCATAAAACAGGCGATCAGCGCGATAACACCGGCGACATTCCCCATCTCCTCTTTGACCAGTTCCCCGAGGGAGCGGCCGTTGCGGCGGGTGGAAACAAACAGCACCATAAAGTCCTGTACTGCCCCGGCTAACACCACACCGGCGAGCAGCCAGAGCATGCCCGGCAGATAACCCATCTGTGCCGCAAGTACCGGGCCGACCAGCGGGCCTGCACCGGCGATAGCGGCAAAGTGGTGGCCGAACAGCACTTTTTTGTCTGTCGGTACATAATCAAGCCCGTCATTATTTTTAAAGGCGGGGGTCATGCGGGTTGCATCGACTTTCAGCACTTTTTCAGCGATATACAGTCCGTAATAGCGGTATGCCACCAGATAAATACAGACGGCGGCAACGACTATCCAGAGCGCGTTGATCTGTTCGCCTCTGTTCAGTGCGATATACCCGAGGGCAAAGGCACCGACAATTGCGAGCAGCACGCCGGCAAGTTGTTTGAACGCTTTCATAGATTTCACCTGTCCGAATGAGTAAAGAGGAGTAGTTTCAGTTTGTTATTATCCAATTGTACGGGAGAGGAATAACACTTATTTGACTTAGTTCCCAGCAGTAACCTGCGGATAAGATGGATTTATTTCATTATTGTTAGGTTAATCACTGTTAGCGGAATGTAGCGTGATTGTGGTTTCAGGGAGATGATAAGTGTGCGGAGTAAACCCTGATATTCAGAGGGGATATTGGCTGAATAGCCCCTCTGAACCGGGCCGGTATTAAACGTGTTTTACTGCGTTGATCATGACATTCGCTTCAGGATGTCCATGACATGGGTAATATCCTGTTCCGGATAGGATGTTGTCACCCTCGTGCTGAAATCAAATGAACGGTGAACGATATCGTCGATATCTACTGAGCCGGAAGATTTTGCAGGAGATGTGTGTTTTTTCTCTTCAGCGATACGGAGTACCTGTGCTCTTGTCTCTTCTCTGATGGCACTGAAATCCAGAGGCATTTCGGTGTATTTATCACATAACAGTGTATTATAAATATTCTCAGTCAGTGCGTAGTATATATCTGACCGGATTTTCCCCGTCATCATTGTTGTGAGTTTATCATGACTGTTAAGTATGTCAGTTTTATATGCGGAGTATTGTTCAATTAATTTTTTTGTTTCATCATTACTTAACGTTTTTTTTATATGGTTGGCCAGTTCTTTTTTTAAATTATCTGACATTTCAGGCATTTTTTTAGTAAAGTCGTGACTTAACTGTTTTTTTATCCCCGGCTCATTAATTTCGTTAGTCAGGATATTATTAAGCTTAAGAACGGACGGAGTGGAGCAGTTAATCCCGGGTTTTTCCAGCTCTTTGTTTCCGAGATGTTTTTCTTTAACAATATCAATTATTTTGTCCAGTTCTTCTGGTGTTGTCACAAGCTTTTTCTCTGCATACATCAGGTCAACTTCCCGTTTGATAATATTTACCGGTATGATACTTTTTTCCTGGGTAAGCCATTTTTTCACACCATCATTAATTTCTTTTTGTCTGTTTTCTGATTTTTCGTGGTTATTTCCGGCGCCGGGAATTGAGAGTTCTGATTTATAAACAAAGGATAATATCTGCCTGCTCAGAGTTGTGGTGTCGACATCAATATTGACGTAGTTTCCTGTAAGTTTGACATTCGTATTTTGCGGTGCGCTTAACCGATCCAGTAGTTTTTTCAGAAAAGGTATTTTTGACATGTCCTTCAGGTTGTTTTCTTCCGGGATTATTCTTTGAGTGCCGGATAGTTTGTTAACTAAATTCATTTTTATGATTTCCTTCCATATGTAAAACCAATGATTTTATTTTTAATTAAAATAATTTCTTTAATAAAAGAAAGATCATGGATTTTTTATAACTCCTGATTATATTCCAATTATGAAATAAATTTTTAATATGAATAATATATGAAAGTAATAGTAATGACGGTTTGTCATGATGAGATCATCATTTCATTAATCAGGAAACAGAGATGCAGGATTTATCCCCGTTTCACCGCACAGCCATGATGCTGCTGCGCCATATCAGGCTTGACGCCCCTCAGCCCGCTGCTGATCAGCATACATTTATGTTAACAATTGACAGCCGGTATTCATTATCTCTGGCCGTCATTGATGAGACAGACTGGTATCTGTCAGCAAATACCGGGGAATTACCACACATTACGCAAAATAATGAATTGCTGCAGAAAGTCCTGAAGCTGAATACGTTAACACAGCTTTCCGGGCAACCGGTGATTTCCCTGAATGAGAAAAATGAGTGGGTGATCTGGAGTCGTCTGTCACTGAATGGTACAGAAGATAGCCATATTATTGAATTATTTGAATATATTTTAAAGTCAGCGGATTACCTGCTGGATCTTCACTAATCACAGAGGGAGTTACTATGGGACCAATACAGGGACATCAGGCGATTCAGACCCTGAACAATGATATTTACGGTTCAGCGGGCAGTAACAGCTCATCATCGTATGTCAGTTCATCCGGGATTAAATCCGTTTTATTAAATGCATGGAATGCCGTTAAATCCGCTGTTTCCGGTATGTTGTCATCATTTGGTCTGCATCTCAGCGGACAGCAGGGCAGTGATAAACCGGGCAGAGAAATTGTGATGGATATGTCTTCACGGCCGGCGCAGCCGTTACCGGTTGATATTCAGTTTGATAATGATATTTATGAGAGCAGTGGCTGCATCGGAGTCAGAGCATCTGTATGAGGAAATCGGTGCTGGTCAGATACACACTCTGCCTGAGACTCCGCCGCCGGTGAATCTTTCAACCCATCCGTCATTATCGCGGTTACCCGGCCCTGATGACGATATTTAGGCAGAGCCGCGTGACAGTCTGAAAACAGTCAATGAGGCGCAATCAGAGGCAATATAGCTGATAAGTACATCGATGGATGATAATTATGCTGTTCCGTAGGATGTTATGAGTGCGGGCAGTACACCGGAGAATGATCCGCGGGGAGACAGTGACTATGATACTCCGTGGAAATTGCAGCCGGATCAGCAATTACAGCCAGGATTCGTGAAAGACTGAACACACTGTAACGTCACAGGTCAGTCTGCCCGTAAAACCCGGGCGGACTGACTGTTTATTCTCTTCAGACCGCTTTTCTGCGGGTCAGCAGTGTCACCAGACGTTTGCCGAATACCGTCAGAATCAGGCCCGCCATAATAAAGCCGAGACCGGCGAACTGCATCATGGTGATGGTTTCCCCCAGCAGCAGCGCACTGCTGGCAATCCCGGCAAACGGCACCAGCAAAGCAAACGGCGTGACACGCCAGGTTTCGTAGCGGCCCAGCAGACGGCTCCATAAGGTATATCCCACAAAGGTGGAGAGATAAGCGAGATACATAATCGCACCCACGGTCAGCAGGCTGATATGGGAAATACTGCTGACAATCGCGTCCGCACCTTCCATCCACAGCGACATCAGGATAAACGGAATAATCGGTACCAGCGCACTCCAGGCCACCAGTGACATCCCGTTACAGTCCGGTGTCTCTTTCATAATGATACGGTTGCAGATATTACCGCAGGCCCAGGAGAAGCCCCCGGCCAGGGTCATCATCAGTGCCATCAGCGGAATGTCGGTCAGACTGCCGCTGTCCCCGCCTTTCGCCAGCACGGTTAAACCGGCCACAGCGACAATAATGCCGATTACCTGGCTGATTTTCAGCGACTCTTTCAGAATCAGGCCACCCAGAACAATGGTGAAAAAGACCTGGGACTGCAATACCACAGAGGCGATCCCGGCCGGCATCCCGGCTTTGACCGCACTGAACAGAAAGGCAAACTGGCCGAAGCAGATGGTCAGGCCGTAAATAACCAGGCGGCTCAGGGCGATTTTCGGGCGCGGAATAAAGAAGACGGCAGGCAGGGCCACAAACAGAAAACGCAGTGCCCCGAGAAACAGCGGCGGAATGCCGGTGACACCCACTTTGATCACCACGAAGTTCACCCCCCAGATCACGGCGACCAGCAGGGCGATTAAAATATCATTAATTTTCATATCAGGTTTTTATCTCTCTTTTATTATTTTGATAATACGCGGAGCCACGCGCAGTATCAGACAGGAAGCGCCGTGAAAAATTAAGTCATTGTTAGTGTCATTGTAAAACAGCACCGGGGAACCGATATCAACAGTCAGCGGGAAATTATTCGTAAACTGTTATGAAATACGGGAAAAACCGGCGGTGCGGATGATTGATCACCATCATATTGTACTTCTTTAACACAGTTATAATTCATCATGCAATTGTAAAATTGTTCTGAAGGGACGTGTCTGCGTCAGTGTCGCTGTCTGACACCGAGCAGAACCGTTCGACATTTTTGACGATCCCGTCGGTGCCATCGCCTGTCATGGTTATAACAAAAAAATTAAAACAAAATATATTCAGTAAGTTAAAAGGATTTTATTTCAGCTTTAAAATTGGCATAAACCCTGCATGACTGGTGGTGATAAGGCGGTATTTATCCGCTAAGAGAAGATATAGGAGCAATGTTGATGGAAAAAGTCATCACCGTCTGCCCGTATTGCGCCTCAGGCTGTAAAATTAACCTGAAGGTGGAGAACGGGAAGATCATTGGCGCGGAGGGCGCGAATGGTCACACCAATGAAGGAGAGCTCTGCCTGAAAGGGTATTATGGCTGGGACTTCATTCATGACACCAAGATTTTAACCCCCCGCTTAAAGACCCCCATGATCCGCCGTCAGCGTGGTGGCAAACTGGAACCGGTCTCCTGGGAAGAGGCGATTGAGTTTGCCAGTTCCCGCCTGTTGGCTATCAAAGAGAAGTACGGCCCGAAAGCGATTATGACTACCGGTTCATCCCGTGGTCCGGGTAACGAAGCCAACTTCGTGATGCAAAAATTTGTTCGTGCAGCAGTCGGCAGTAACAATATTGACTGCTGCGCACGTGTCTGACACGGCCCTTCGGTTGCAGGTCTGCAGCGTTCGGTCGGTAACGGCGCAATGAGTAACTCAATCGTCGAGATTGAGGATACCAAATGTATTTTTATCTTCGGTTACAATGCCGCAGATTCACATCCTATCGTCGCCCGTCGTATTGTTAAGGCGAAAGAGAAGGGTGCACAAATTATTGTCTGTGACCCGCGCTATATTGAATCAGCGCGTCTTGCTGACATTCATTTGGCACTGAAAAACGGTTCAAACATTGCTCTTATCAATGCGTTAGCGCATGTGATTATTGCGGAAAACCTGCACGATAAAGCCTTCATTGACGGCCATACCGAGCAGTTTGAGGAATACCGCAAGCTGGTTGAGCCGTACACACCGGAGTCCGTGGAAGCGATCACCGGTCTGAAAGCTGAGGATATCCGCAAAACGGCCCGTATGTATGCGAAAGCTGAAAATGCGGTCATTCTGTGGGGTATGGGTGTGACGCAGTTCTATCAGGGTGTGGAAACTGTCCGCGCACTGACCAGTCTGGCGTTACTGACCGGCAACCTGGGTAAACCGCATGTCGGTGTCGGCCCGGTCCGTGGTCAGAACAACGTTCAGGGTGCCTGTGATATGGGCGCACTGCCGAACACACTGCCGGGCTATCAGTATGTGGAAGACAAAGCCGCACTGGAGAAATTTGCCAAATTCTGGGGCATCGAAAAAATGCCTGCCGAAAACGGTATTCCGCTGAGTGAGGTTCCGCACTTTATCGACGAAGGCGTACTGAAGGCGCACTACGTGATGGGTGAGGATCCGCTTCAGACTGAACCGGATCTGGCCACTATCCGCCGCACCTTCGATAAACTGGAGCTGCTGATTGTCCAGGATATCTTTATGACCAAAACCGCGTCGATTGCTGACGTGATTTTCCCTGCCACCTCCTGGGGGGAACATGAAGGTGTGTATACCGCAGCGGATCGCGGGTTCCAGCGCTTCTATAAAGCGGTTGAGCCGGTCGGCGATGTGAAACCGGACTGGGAAATTATCAGTCTGATGTCCACTGCCATGGGTTATCCGATGCATTACAACAACACCAAAGAGATCTGGGATGAGTTACGTGAACTCTGCCCTATCTACTATGGTGCGACCTACGAGAAAATGGCGGACCTGGCTTATATCCAGTGGCCGTGCCGCGATGTGGCGGACAGCGATCAGGGTACAGAATACCTGTACGACGGCGGTATCTTTGATACTCCGAACGGCAAAGGTCAGTTCTATACCTGTGAATGGCGTGCGCCGATCGACCAGGTCAGTGATGACTACCCGATGGTGCTGGCAACTGTCCGTGAAGTGGGGCACTACTCCTGCCGCTCCATGACCGGTAACTGTAAGGCACTGGCGGCACTGGCGGATGAGCCGGGCTATATTCAGATCAATACCGCAGATGCTGCGGCACTGGGGATTAAAGATCAGGAACTGGTCTGGGTGGCATCCCGTCAGGGTAAAGTTATCACCCGCGCGAATGTCAGTGAACGTCCTAACAAAGGGGCGGTTTACATGACCTATCAGTGGTGGATTGGTGCGTGTAACGAGCTGGTGGCGGAAAACCTCAGCCCGATTACCAAAACACCGGAATATAAATACTGTGCTGTCCGCGTCGAACCGATTGCGGATCAGAAACAGGCTGAGCATTATGTTGTTCAGGAATATACCGGTATTAAGCGCCGTCTGCGTGAAGCAGCGGAAGGGTGTTAATCCGTTCGTCTTAATATGATAAAAAACCGGCGCTCAGAAATGACCGCCGGTTTTTTTATATTTTCATTTTTTGTTTAATTATGATGTCAGTCGTATTCAGTTTCTGAATTTTGATCACATATTATTGCCTGAAAAATAAATGAACATATTACGACAGATATTCTGTTTCTTTTGCGATATGTTTTTATTTGCGAGATATTCTTATTTCAGTGGCTGCAGTTTAAATATCAGCTTAGTGATTATCTTCTTCGAATATATCCTGTACAGAAATACCTAACCGCTGCATACGGGATAATAATGTTGTCCGTTTCAGTCCCAGACGGGTTGCGGCACCCCGGGCACCGGCAACAACGCCGTTGGTGGCCTTCAGGGCAGCAATAATCCGGTCGCGCTCTTCGTCATCATTCTCCGGTGCAGCTGTCTGCATCCGTTTTTCCAGTGAGCTCGGGGTTTCCAGCGCCGTTTTCAGGCGTGAATGCTTTGGGATATTCAGTTCATGTAACTGAATGTTAAGGGTATTCCCGCGCGTCAGGATCACCGCCCGTTCAATCACATTTTCCAGTTCACGCACGTTGCCGGGCCACGGATAGCGGCTCAGCTGCTCCAGGGCATCACGCGGAATGCAGTCGATATTGCGGTTCATCCGGCGGGCAATCTTCTGTGTGAAGTAGGTCGCCAGCAGCGGAATATCCTCCGGACGTTCGCGCAGCGGCGGGATCCAGATAGGGAACACATTCAGCCGGTAGTAGAGATCTTCGCGGAACTCGCGCTCATCGGTCATGGATTTCAGGTTGCGGTTAGTGGCGGCAATCAGCCGCACATCCACCGGAATCACCTTATTACCGCCGATGCGTTCAATTTCCCGCTCCTGTAACACCCGCAGCAGTTTGGGCTGGAGATCCAGCGGCATATCGCCGATTTCATCAAGAAACAGGGTGCTTTTATCCGCCATTTCAAAGCGGCCGATATGAGTGGTGGTCGCGCCGGTGAAGGCGCCTTTGTCATGGCCGAACAGGTCGCTTTCCAGCAGCCCGGACGGGATGGCCGCGCAGTTCATTTTGATCATGCTGCGGTGATGGCGGTCACTCAGACGGTGGATGGCGCGGGCGATCAGCTCCTTCCCGGTGCCGGTTTCGCCGAGGATAAGCACGGTGCTGTCACTGGCGGCAACCAGATCCACCTGCTCCAGAATGTTGCGCATGGCATCACTCTGGAAAATGATTTCACTGAAACTTTCGTTGTTGTGAATCTGTTCGTTCAGCCACAGGTTTTCATGCTTGAGGCTGTCTTTCAGCCGGGTGATCTCTTCATAGGCCGCAGCATTATCCACCGCAATGGCAAACCGGGCGGCTATCTGCTTGAGCAGATTACAGTTATCGTCAGTAAAAATATGATTATTTTCATGAGATAATATCAGAACGCCCAGCGGCTTATGGTTAAATGCCAGCGGCAGCAGCAGGGTTTCTGTCATGCCCTGCGCACAGACATGCTGATACAGCGGATCCTCTGTGGCACTGTCGAGTGTCAGGCGCATCGGCTGGTTACTGTCCAGAACCTGTGCCAGATCAGGATGCAGTTCATCCAGATGATATAATGTCTTTTCTGCGGGTTTGCGGGCCTGGTAATAGCTGGAATAACAAAGATATACAGCAGAACTGTAATTATCACACAATGCAATGCTTATCTGGCTCAGCCCGAAAAACCGGTGGATCTCGCGGGAGACCTCAGCAACCAGGCCGTCCATCTCCAGATGGGAAAGCACTGAGTTGGTGATATCTACCAATATCCGGTACTGGTCACGTTCATGGCGTATGTGTTCGGTCTTGTCAGTGTTGTCCACAACGTCTCCGCTCGTCTTCGTCTTTCACATTCCTGATCAGGACGGATTGCTCTTAAAATTAATTCCCCTCTGCGTAGTTATAGGTATAAATAAGGTGCAGAGAGGTAATAGCCATTATTGTAATGACTCTGTAAGAAAAGAATATCGCTGTCTGATTTAAGTTTGATCCAATCCCCTATTTTTCGGAGGGATGAAAACCTAATATATTATGACACATATTGATGATAGAAATTATCGTCAAAAATGTCGAACTGTGTGACGAATATTCTCATTATGACACACAGCGCGGCAGCATTATTTATTAATACGCTGATTTCACTGAAATTAAAAAAAATGCCAGACTGGCACGATGCATGCTTATTTCCTGATTATTCTAACCAGAGGACGGCTGCACCGGAGTGCCGGATGTGAAGTCGCCGCGTATCATTCAGGAGAGTATGATGAACCGTTTCATCATTGCAGACCCAAAAAAGTGCATTGGCTGTCACACATGTGAAGTCGCTTGTGTTGTTTCGCATCAAGAGCAGGAAACCGGTATTGAAACAGTGGTGAAAGATGAATTCTTTCCCCGTATTCATGTGATGAAAGGGTACACCATCAGTACGGCGGTTGTCTGCCGTCAGTGTGAAGACGCACCGTGTGCCAATGTCTGCCCGAACGGCGCTATCAGCCGTAAAGATGATTTTGTGTATGTCGATCAGACCAAATGTATCGGCTGCAAAACCTGTGTAATTGCCTGTCCTTACGGCACCATGGAAGTGATCAGCCGTCCTGTTGCACAACAGATCACCGCGCTGAACACCATTCCGCAGTATCGCGCGGAAGCCCACAAGTGTGATTTATGCCATACCCGTGCGGGCGGACCTGCCTGTGTGGAAGTGTGCCCGACTCATGCATTAATGGTGGTTGACCGTAATAAAATGGATGAGATTGTCAAAGAACGCCGCCGCCGCGCCGCATTTGAAATGCCGGCCGACCTGATGTCCTGAGGGCAGACGGATGCATGAGGTGACGTTATGCCAGAATGCGCTTGATATTATCGAGCAGCAGGCAAAACAGAGCGGGGCGCAGCGCGTCACCGCTGTCTGGCTTGAACTGAGTGCGTTATCCTGTATCGAAGAAGATGCCCTGCATTTCTGCTTTGATATCGTCTGCCGTGATTCACTGGCGGAAGGGGCTGAACTGCATGTCACCACCGTCCCGGCGCAGGCCTGGTGCCGGGAGTGTCAGAAACCGGTCAGTGTGGCCGGATTTAACACCGGATGTCCGCACTGCGGCAGCCATAACCTGCAGGTGGACAGCAGTGATGCCATGCAGGTCAGACAAATCGAAATTCAGTAGTCCGGTAAGGACTTATCAGTCAATCAGGAGCCGGTTATGTGTTTAGGTATTCCCGGGCAAATCGTTGCCGTGGGTGACTCTGTAACAGACAATGCGCAGGTGGAAGTGTGTGGTGTCAGACGGGATGTGAACATCGCACTGGTTTGTGAAGGTGAGCCATCAGAAATGCTGGGGAAATGGGTGCTGGTTCATGTCGGTTTTGCCATGAGCATTATCGACGAACAGGAAGCCCGCGATACGCTGGATGCATTACTGGCTATGGAAAGTGTCGAAGAGGATGTGTCGTATTTTTTACGTGGTAATGCGTAGCGGTATGCTGTCCGGTTATCCTGCTGAAACACCTGTTCTGACAGGTGTTTAATTCCGCTGTTTTCTGCCGTATCCCTCCGTTCTGTTATTCTTCCGCAAGACTGTTTTTTTATTCAGGACATGGCTTTTCTGCCGGTCTGATAATGCTGTTACCCATCGGATTCTGAATTATCTTAGAGGGTTGGTGCCAGTATTCAGTACCGTATCTGTGCTTTTATGGTTTCTGAAAAAACAGAACAGGGGATACTCATTATCCCGGCTGGCATACTGCGCCGGTGTGCGGCCTGATGAATGATCCGGCCGGATTTATCTGTCATAACGGCCTCTGGCACCTGTTCTGGCAGTGGAACCCGTTTGGCTGCGAACATAAACATGCGTGCCGGGGGCACTGGTCTTTGGCGGATCTGGTCAGCTGGACAGATCCGCCTGTCGCGCCGCAGTCTGGTCAGTGGTGACTGGCAGCACCGCTACTGGCAGCTTAACCGTGCGGAAGTGGCCTGACGGCAGATAAAAAAAGACCGGCGTTTAAGCGCCGGTCTTTTTATGACAGACAATGATTACAGCGTGATGACACCAATCACGGCCATCACACTGAGGATGGTTGCCAGGCCGTAAAAGACCCAGCGTCCCGCAGGAACATGAATTTTCAGGTCATGCATGCAGTGGTGGATACGGTGAAGCGCACACCACAGCGGCAGGATAATCATCAGCAGCAGGAACGCTTTGCCGATAAAGCCCTGGCAGAAGGCCAGGATACGGCTGTAACTGAGCATATCCGGTGCCACAGCAAACGGGACCAGAAAAGCCAGCAGCACAATAACGGCCGGTGAAACAATGGCACTCCACATGCCGCCTGCGCCAAACAATCCCCAGAAAACCGGTTCCTGTGAGCGTTTCGGATTCGGATTAATCATATCAGTTTCCTTCCTTATCACAGTAACGCAACGGCCAGAATGACGGCGTTAACAATGAGGGTCACCACCCAGAGCAGACGGACAATCGGCTCCGGTCCCATTTTTTCGTCTTTGATAACAATATTGACGGCTTTCGGTGCCAGCTGGAACCAGGTCACCGTGTGCAGCAGGGTACCGGCCAGAGTCAGGATATTAACCAGTACCACCACCGGATTCTGCAGGAAGTGGACATACCCTGCCCAGTCCGCCGGGCCGCCCTTAAGACAGTAAACGCCGTACATAACCAGCAGACTGAACCAGAGCTGGACCACTGCGGTGCCTTCCCGCAGCATGTAAAAACGGTAAAAACCGAGTTTATTCCACCATGTCGGTGTCATTTCACGCACATAAGGCTTACGTTTGGTCGTCATTTCTCTCTTCCTTATTGTGGTTTCAGACGGGCAATAATGTAATCTTCCGCACTGGCGGCTTTACCCTGCTGAATAGCGGCTGCCGGGTCCACATGTTTCGGACAGACTTCCGAGCAGTAACCCACGAAGGTACAGGTCCATACGCCGTTATCGCCGTTGATTTGTTTCATCCGCTCTTTTTTGCCGTGATCGCGGCTGTCGGTGTTATAGCGCTGTGCCAGTGTCAGCACACCCGGGCCGAGGAATTCCGGATTCAGACCAAACTGCGGACAGGCCGCGTAGCACAGACCGCAGTTAATGCAGCCGGAGAACTGATGGTATTTTGCCATCTGTCCCGGAGTCTGGTTATTCGGGCCTTCGGACGGTTTGCGGTCATTGCCGATAATATAAGGCTTGATAGCTTCCAGGCTCTCGATAAAGTGCGTCATATCCACAACCAGGTCGCGTTCGATCGGGAAGTTGCCGAGTGCCTCAATGTCCATGCCCTGCGGATATTCGCGCAGGAAGGTTTTACAGGCGAGCTTCGGCACCTTATTGACCATCATGCCGCAGGAGCCGCAGATAGCCATCCGGCAGGACCAGCGGTAGGAGAGATCCGGCGCCAGGTTGTCTTTGATATAGCCCAGCGCATCCAGCAGTGAGGTCTGCTCATCGTAAGGCACCTGATACGTGACAGCATGCGGCTCATTATCCGTTTCCGGGTTATAGCGCATCACTGACATTTTCAGCATTTTCATCTCAGCCATTGACGTTTTCCTTCTCTTTTGCCGCCTGTTCAGCCGCTGCCGCTTCACCACCGTAGACACGTTTTGCCGGGGCGGATTTGGTTATCTTCACATCACTGTATTCCAGATGCGGCGAACCGTCCGGATTGTGGAAGGCGAGGGTGTGTTTCAGGAAATTGACATCGTCGCGCTCAGTACAGCCTTCATCCAGACGCTGGTGCGCACCGCGTGATTCTTTACGGTTAAAGGCGGAGTGCGCCATACATTCCGCGACATCCAGACCAAAGCCCAGCTCAATAGTGTAGAGCAGGTCGGTATTGAAGACAGAAGAGCGGTCAGTGATTTCAACGCGTCTGAAGCGCTCTTTCAGCTCAGCCAGTTTATCGATGGTTTTCTGCATCAGTTCCGGTGTGCGGTAGATACCGCAGCCTTCTTCCATTGCCTCACCCATCTCATCACGCAGTTTTGCCCAGTTTTCAGAGCCTTTCTGGTTCATCAGCGCTTTCAGATTGTTTTCAATGTCAGCGGTGCGGGCATCGATAGCATTACTGTTGGCAGCGTGTGTTTCCTGTGCGTGCTTAGCCGCTTCTTCCCCGGCCAGACGACCGAAGACCACCAGTTCCGCCAGGGAGTTGGAACCGAGGCGGTTAGCGCCGTGCAGACCGACGGAGGAACACTCACCGACAGCAAACAGCCCTTTGATGCGGGTTTCACAGCGCTGGTCGGTTTCGATACCACCCATGGTGTAGTGCGCGGTCGGACGGACAGGGATCGGCTCTTTGACCGGGTCCACGCCGACATACGCTTTCGCCAGCTCGCAGATAAACGGCAGGCGCTCCAGCAGTTTTTTCTCGCCGAGATGACGCAGATCCAGATAAACCACATCACCACGGTTGGTTTTGATAGTCCGGCCTTTGCGCCACTCGTGCCAGAACGCCTGGGAGACTTTATCGCGCGGGCCGAGTTCCATGTATTTGTTTTCCGGATGGCCGAGCGGGGTTTCCGGCCCCATGCCGTAATCCTGCAGATAGCGGTAGCCGTCTTTGTTGACCAGAATACCGCCTTCGCCCCGGCAGCCTTCTGTCATCAGAATACCGGAACCCGGCAGACCGGTCGGGTGATACTGAACGAATTCCATATCCCGCAGCGGCACGCCGTGACGGAAAGCCATTCCCATTCCGTCGCCGGTAACAATCCCGCCGTTGGTGTTATAGCGGTAAACACGACCGGCGCCGCCGGTGGCCATAATCACGGAATTGGCGCGGATCTGAACTTTTGTCCCTTCCATCATGTTGAGTGCCACCAGACCGCGCACATGGCCTTCATCCACAATGATATCGAGGACAAAATGCTCATCAAAACGCTGGATCTGAGGGTATTTCAGAGAGGTCTGGAACAGGGTGTGCAGCATATGAAAGCCGGTTTTATCGGCGGCAAACCAGGTCCGCTCGATTTTCATACCGCCGAAACGGCGCACGTTGACGGAACCGTCTTCTTTGCGGCTCCACGGGCAGCCCCACAGTTCCAGCTGGGTCATTTCTGTCGGACAGTGTTCGACAAAATACTCCACCACATCCTGCTCACATAACCAGTCGCCCCCGGACACCGTATCACTGAAATGATAATCATAGGAATCATGGGATTGTGTCACAGCCGCAGAGCCACCTTCTGCGGCCACGGTGTGACTGCGCATCGGGTAAACTTTTGAGATCAGAGCAATTTTCAGGTTCGGGTTAGCTTCCGCAGCGGCAATCGCCGCCCGCAGCCCTGCACCGCCTGCTCCGATAATTGCGATATCGGCATTAAAGGTTTGCACTGTGCTTCTCCATTGTTCAGGTAAATCGAAAGTTAAAATGTAAAAACGAAATCTGAAACGGGTACTTAAAATTGTTATCAGTAACCGAATCCTTTCAGTTGATAAAAACGCTAATCATTTTCGGTTACTGACTGGTTATAAAATCACATTCTGTTCAAAGTATAGCGAATAGCTGATCGTTTAAATTTGATATAACCAAGGGTTTTAAGCGCTAATTTTGCATTTTTGCGGATGAATAACCGGATATTTCAGGTAATCACCTAAGTAATTACTTGTGTGTAGTTATTTTGTTTTATTCCGGTTACATAAAATATACAGGGTAAACATATAATTAGCGCTAAAAGCATAGCGTATATCAGCGGCGGCACAATAACTAAATATCAGAGGTGTGAATCAGGCAGAAAACAGGCGGAAAATCAGTCGGTTTACGGGTATTTCCTGCGGGAAAATCCGGATGTTGCGTATATGTGATATTCATCACGACTATGGATTATTTCGCTCTTATTTTTGGTGTTTTGTTTTCGTTTTTGCTCATTATCAATCACAAAGGAAGGAAAAACGGCTAAGCTATAACCATAATAAAGGAACATGACTGAGAGGAACCCATGTCTGATTCACCTGTCAATGAAGCGGATGTCATTATCATCGGCGGTGGCGCAACCGGTGCCGGGATGGCGCGGGACTGTGCCCGGCGCGGCCTGCGCACTCTGTTACTGGAGCGGTTTGATATCGCGACCGGCGCGACCGGCCGTAACCACGGCCTGCTGCACAGTGGTGCCCGTTATGCGGTGACGGATCCGGAATCCGCCCGGGAGTGTATTTCGGAAAACCGGATCCTGCGGCGCATTGCCCGCCACTGTGTTGAGGAAACAGACGGCCTGTTTATCACACTGCCGGAAGATGAGATGGCGTACCAGGCCACGTTTATTGAAGCCTGCCGCGCAGCAGGTATTGATACTCAGGTGATGTCCCCGCAGGAGGCACTGCGTTTTGAACCGTCGGTAAACCCGGCGCTGCTGGGTGCGGTTAAAGTGCCGGACGGTACCGTGGATCCGTTCCGTCTGACTGCCGCCAATATGCTGGATGCGCGGGAGCACGGTGCGCAGGTGCTGACTTATCACGAAGTCACGGATGTGCTGCGTCAGGGCGACCGGGTGACCGGCGTGCAGGTTTATGATCATCAGAATCACCGCCGTTATCCGCTGTATGCGCCGGTGGTGGTTAATGCGGCAGGGATCTGGAGTCAGCGTATCGCCGGTTTTGCCGGGGTGAATATCAGCATGCTGCCTGCCAAAGGATCACTGCTGATCCTCGGGCACCGCCTTAACCAGCGTGTTATTAACCGCTGCCGCAGACCGGGGGATGCGGATATTCTGGTGCCGGGAGATACCATTTCCCTGATCGGCACCACTTCTGTTCATATTCCTTATGATGATATTGACAATATGATTGTCACGGCGGACGAGGTCGATACTCTGATCCGTGAAGGCTCACGGCTGGCTCCGGCGATGGCGCAGGCGCGTATTCTGCGGGCGTATGCCGGTGTCCGTCCGCTGGTGGCGGCGGATGACGACCCGACCGGGCGCAGTATCAGCCGGGGGATTGTGCTGCTGGATCATGAAAAACGCGACGGACTGCGCGGCTTCCTCACGATCACCGGCGGCAAGCTGATGACTTACCGGCTGATGGCGGAGTGGGCGACAGACGCGGTGTGCGCGAAGCTGGGTATAACGGCGCACTGTTCCACGGCGGAGGAGCCGCTGCCGGGCTCGGCGCATTCGGCGGAACAGACATTGCGTAAAGTGATCTCCCTTCCTGCCCCGTTACGCGGATCGGCGGTGTACCGTCACGGCGATCGCGCGGCAGAGTTGCCGCACTCCACGCGGCTCGATAAAAGCCTGGTCTGTGAGTGTGAAGCGGTCACTGCCGGTGAGGTGCGCTATGCCACCGAAAGCCTGACGGTGAATAACCTGCTGGATCTGCGCCGCCGCACCCGTGTCGGCATGGGCACCTGCCAGGGCGAGCTGTGTGCCTGCCGTGCGGCGGAGCTGCTGACTCAGCTGAAAGTCACCACTGCTGAAAAATCCGAGACCGAACTGATGCACTTTCTGAATGAACGCTGGAAAGGTGTGCGTCCGGTGGCGTGGGGAAATGCGCTGCGGGAGAGTGAATTTACCGGCTGGGTGTATCAGGGATTGTGCGGGCTGGAAAACAGCGGGACAGAAGAACAGGGAGAGCAGAATGAAATATGATGTGGTTATCGCGGGCGGCGGCCTTGCCGGTCTCTCCTGCGGTGTGAAACTGGCAGAGAGCGGACTGAGCTGCGCCATTATCAGCGCCGGACAGAGCGCGCTGCATTTCTCATCGGCGTCACTGGATCTGCTCTCGGCGCTGCCGGACGGGCAGCCGGTCACGGAGCCGCTTTCGGCACTGGCGGCGCTGGCACATCAGGCGCCTGCTCATCCTTACAGTGTGATAGGGGAAAGCGCGGTGCGCCGCTGCGTGTCACAGGCAATGTCGCTGTTACAGCAGGATACTTTACCGTTACAGGGATCGGCGGAGTGTAATCACTGGCGTCTGACCCCGGCCGGACAATGGCGGATGAGCTGGCTGACACCGGATGTGGTGCCGGTTCTCTCCGAAAAAATGACGGCAGGCTGGCAGCCGGCTGCGGTTATCAGTATTACCGGTTTTCTTGATTTTCAGGCGGAAATGGCTGCCGCCGCACTGACCCGTCAGGGATATCCCGCGCAGGCGTATACCCTGCATCTGCCGTGCCTGGATAAATTACGCAATAACCCGAGTGAGTTTCGCTCTGTCAATATTGCCCGTGTGCTGGATTTACCACAGAACCGGCAGGAGCTGGCTGATGAACTGGCGCAGTGCGGGATCACAGAACAAACCCTGATTTTACCGGCCTGTTTCGGGGAGGAAAACAGTGACGGAATTACCTTTTTACAGCAGCAGCTGAATAAAGCCGTTTATCAGTTGCCGACCCTTCCGCCGTCACTGTTGGGGATCCGTCTGCATCAGGCATTACTGCGCCGTTTCCGCCGTGCGGGCGGATTTGTGATGCCGGGGGACAGTGTCATTTCTGTCCGCCGTGACGGTGAGCGGATCACACAGCTATTTACCCGCAATCACGGTGATATTCCGGTGCAGGCTGAGCAGTTTGTGCTGGCGACCGGCAGTTTCTTCAGTAACGGGCTGGCGAGCGATATTGATCATATTTATGAGCCGCTGCTGAATCTGAATCTGACTGAAACATTGCCGCGCCGGGAATGGACATCGGCAGATCTGTTTGCCCGTCAGCGCTATCTGGAGGCCGGGGTGGCGACAGATGCATATCTGCATCCGGCGGATGCGCACGGCACTATCACTAACCTGTATGCCGCCGGGGCGGTACTGGGCGGGTATAACCCGTTACAGGAGGGATGCGGGGCGGGTGTTTCTCTTGTCACTGCGATGTACGCAGCGGAACAGATTCTGGCGCAGATTGGCGTGGTGGTAACGGAGGCACAGGTATGAGTACGGGACAAACACAGTTCGAGAACTGCATCAAATGTACAGTCTGTACAACTTACTGCCCGGTGGCGAAGGTGAATCCGGATTATCCCGGCCCGAAACAGGCGGGGCCGGACGGCGAGCGGCTGCGCCTGAAAGACGCCATGCTGTATGATGATGCGCTCACCCTCTGCACCAACTGCAAACGCTGCGAAGTGGCGTGCCCGTCAGATGTCCGTATCGGGGATATTATCGCCCGCGCCAAACTGACGTATTCTCCGTCACGGCCTAAGATCCGCGACGCAATTCTGAGCCACACCGATCTGATGGGATCACTCTCCTCGCCGTTTGCGCCGGTGGTTAATACCATCACCGGCCTGAAACCGGTGCGCAAACTGCTGGATACTGCTCTGAAAATTGATCACCGCCGCGAGTTGCCGAAATATTCTTTCGGTACTTTCCGCCGCTGGTACAAAAAACAGCAGGAAAAACAGGCAAAATTCGGCGAACAGGTCGCGTACTTCCACGGTTGTTATGTGAATTATAACCATCCGCAGCTCGGTAAAGATGTGATTAAGGTCTTTAACAGCATGGGGATCGGCGTGCAGTTGCTGGAGCGGGAAAAATGCTGTGGTGTGGCGCTGATCGCTAACGGTTTTGCAAAGCAGGCAAAAAAACAGGCGGCGGTGAATGTGGAATCCCTCACCAAAGCCATTGTTGAACAGAAGATGCCGGTGATTGCGACATCCTCCACCTGTGCTTTTACCCTGCGGGATGAATATCCGCATATCCTGGATGTGGATACCGCGCCGCTGCGCGATAACATAGAGCTGGTGACCCGTTATCTTTACCGGCTGATGCAGGACGGGCGCAAGCCGGTGCTGCGCCACACGCCGCTGAAAGTCGGTTATCACACGCCGTGCCATATGGAAAAAATGGGCTGGACGGCCTATTCCCTTGAGCTTATCCGCTCAATTCCGGGGGTGGAACTGATCGTGCTGGATTCACAATGCTGTGGTATCGCCGGAACTTACGGGTTTAAAAAGGAAAACTACGAAACATCTCAGGCGATTGGTTCCCCGCTGTTCCGCCAGATAGAGGAAAGCGGTATTGATCTGGCGATCAGTGACTGTGAAACCTGCAAATGGCAGATTGAGATGTCCACCAGCAAAAAATGCGAACACCCGATATCTCTGCTGGCGCGGGCGCTGGCATAAATAAAGGATGACAGAAACCGGCTGAATATTACGTATAAACCGCATTTTCTATTCACTTTCCTCTTCCGCCCGGTGCTAGCATCGGGCGGATTTTTAAAGAAGATGATAAAGATATTGAGAGGAAAATGAACAACTTCGCATCACATTCAGTCACTAAATATATTATTGCCGTCTCCGTGGTATTCCTGCTTTCCGCCTGCTCAAGCCGCCTGCCGGATCACACCGAACAATCTGATTTTCTGAGTGACTATCAGCGCCTGACTGAAACAGAAACAGCTTCCGGCGAGGTGATTAAATCCTGGCGTGCTGACGATTTCACCGCAGAAAGCCCGAAAACAAAGCTTATCTTTACGCCGGTTGTGTTTAAGCCGCTGAATGAAAATAACAAAATGGGTAAACAGTTTATGACTGTACTGCTCAATTACACCAATCAGCAGATCAAAAGTGAGCTGGCAAAACGGTATCAGCTGACAGAAACTGCCGCACCGGGTGTGCTGCGTTTTGAGGGCGTGGTTACTGCCGTTAAGGTCACCAACAAAGATTTCAAACCCTATGAGGTCTTACCGGTGATGCTGATTGTCGCCGGAACACAGCTGGCAATCGGTAACCGTGATGCGGATACGTCAATGTATTTTGAATGGAAAATCACCGATTCCGTATCAAAAAAACCGTATCTTGAAGCGATCCGCAAAAATAAAGGTGAGCAGATGAGTAATAAGGATCAGACCATCACCTTACAGGAACTGAAAGCAGCGGTTGATACGATCGCCGCAGAGATCCTGCCCGCCGCATAATGAATACCGGCGGCGGATTACAGACAATAACGCCCGGTTATCCCGGGCGTTATTGAACAGAATAATAAGCAGATTAATACAGCCAGTCGCGACCCATGCGGTCAGCAGCCATAATAGCGGCATAGACCTGGTCAGAATCGACTTCAAACGGCATGTTGTAGATGGTTTCGTTGTCCGCGCAGCTCAGCTCGGCAACCGCCATCACTTTCTCTTCCAGCTCGGTACCGATGCTGTCCACACCCAGTTCTTCCAGGGTGATTGGCAGACCGACCTGGGCACAGAATTCCAGTACGGTTTCCAGCTCTTCCGCCGGGGCATTTTCCAGTACTAACTGTACGAGGGTGCCGAATGCCACTTTTTCACCGTGGTACATGTGGTGGCACTCTTCCAGCGCGGTAAAGCCGTTGTGGATAGCGTGTGCTGCCGCAAGACCGGCACTTTCAAAGCCCAGCCCGCTGAGCAGGGTGTTGGCTTCAATGATGTTTTCCACCGCTTTGGTGCTGACTCCGGCTTCCACCGCCAGTTTGGCTTTGATGCCGTCGCTGAGCAGAGTATCAAAGCAGAGATTCGCCAGTGCCAGTGCCGCCAGTGTGGTACTGCCGCCGGCCATAGTGGCTTTTCCGGCTGCACTGCATGCACGCGCCTCAAAGTAAGTGGCCAGAGCATCACCCATTCCGGCAACCAGCAGACGTGCCGGCGCGCGGGCAATGATATTGGTATCCATCACCACCACGTTCGGGTTCTGCGGATAGAACAGGTAGCTGTCGAACGCACCGAGTTCATTATAGATAACGGACAGTGCGCTGGTCGGCGCATCGGTTGATGCGATAGTCGGGGCAATGATCACCGGCAGTTTGGCAAAATGCGCCACGGCCTTGGCGGTATCCAGTGTTTTACCGCCGCCCACACCCAGTACCGCCTGGCATTTGTGGTTTTTCGCCAGTTTGGTCAGACGGTCGATCTCCTCGTGAGTACACTCGCCGCCGAAGGTTTCAAAGACACCGCTGACTTCGTATTCGCTCAGGCTGTCATTCACAATATCGCCCACCAGCTCGCGGACAAATTTATCAGCAATCACCAACGTTTTTTCCGCTAATGGTCTGATGTATTTACCCACATGGTAAAGCGCGTCCGGACCCTGAATGTATTTGGCCGGGGATTGGATCACTTTTAACATACTCAAACTCCTGAATGCATTCGCGTTATGGTGTCAGTGAGGGATATTCCGTCTGAATCAGACTAACAGTTACAGTAACGGATATGTGAGAGCTGACGCACTGTACGGGCCGGGAGCACGGGGGCAGATCGGGAAAATGTGATACAGACGACAGCGCAGAGGCAGGATAGCGCCTCTGCGTGTCAGAAAAATGAACAATCAGTGATGCGCGGGCAGGGAGCCGTCAGCGCGTTGCGCAAAAAAAGAGCGCAGGATCAGATTAAGCAGTACGCCGTAAGCCGGCAGGAAGAACAGCATGCAGATAGTGACTTTGAAACTGTAATCCACCAGGGCGATTTCCACCCAGTTTGCCGCCATAAACGGATCGGTACTGCGCCAGAAGGCGATAAAGAAGAAGGCCAGGGTATCGATCAGGTTACCGACAAACATCGCGGCAGCCGGTGCCACATACCAGCGGCGGTTCTGACGCAGGCGGTTAAAGACATTCACATCCAGAATCTGTCCGAGGGCATAGGCCATAAAGCTGGCGGCGGCAATCCGCGCCACAAACAGGTTGAAGTGTGACAGTGCCTCAAAACCGGCCCATTCCCCCTGAAAGAACAGGGCGGAGACCACATAGGAAATCGCCAGAGCCGGGATCATCACCGAGGTAATAATCCGCCGTGCCAGCGGTGCGCCGTAGATACGGACGGTCAGGTCAGTCGCCAGGAAAATAAACGGAAACGTGAAAGCCCCCCAGGTGGTATGGAAGCCGAAAATGGTGATCGGCAACTGCACCAGGTAGTTACTGGAGGTAATGATCAGAACATGAAAAAGTGATAACCAGATAAGCGCAGTGCGCCGCTGGCGGGTAGATAAATCAAACATATTGTACCTTTTTGGTGGTTGGGGTGAGGGAACCCAATAATCTCAGCGCGCAATAATACGCCGTTTGCGCAACAAAAGCAAAGGACTCTCCCGGAGGGAAAACGGCCCGGAAGATTAAAAACACAGAAGCGGCGCCGGGCTTTTATTTCCGGTATAATTCCCGGATTCGTTACTTAACAGGACAATCATGATGTCTGATACTTTTTCCTGTGCCGATAAAACACTCGACACACTCGGGCTGCGCTGCCCGGAGCCGGTGATGCTGGTGCGTAAAACCATCCGCGGGATGAATACCGGTGAAGTTTTGCTGGTGGTGGCGGATGATCCGGCAACCACGCGGGACATTCCGGGGTTCTGCCGTTTTATGGAGCATGAGCTGGTGGCCCAGGAGGCTGAAACCGCGCCGTACCGCTATCTGATCCGCAAAAAAGAGAGTGCGCTGTAATCCATCTTTCAGGGACTGAACCATGCTTGACCGCTTTGATACCTTTCTGCTGGTGCAGAAACGCTCGTCTCTGACCGGCTGGCGCCGGTTTATCCTTGAATTCTGGTTTTTTGGTCTGAAAGAGGCACGGGCGTGCTTGTTTGCCGCCTTCTTTTTCCTCGCCCTGTTTCTGGTGCCTGCCGCCGGTGTCGCCGGGATCCCCCGTTATGATTTTCTGCTGATCCTGGCGGTCCTGTTTCAGGCTGCTATGGTGTGGAAAAAGCTGGAAACCACGGATGAACTGAAAGCCATCTGTATTTTCCATGTGGTCGGTTTTGTCATGGAGTTGTTTAAAACCTCATCCGCTATCGGTTCGTGGAGTTATCCTGATGAGGCGTATACCAAATTATGGAATGTGCCGTTATTCACCGGGTTTATGTATGCGGCTGTCGGCAGTTATGTGATTCAGGCGTGGCGCTTCCTGAACGTCCGGATTGAAAACTTCCCGCCGTACTGGCTGGCGACCCTGATTGCGCTGGCGATTTATGTGAATTTCTTTGCTCATCACTTCACCGGCGATTACCGCTGGTATCTCACCGCCTTTATTCTCGGGCTGTATGCGCGGACCATGGTTTATTACACGCCGTATGATAAAGAGCGCAAAATGCCGTTGTTACTGAGTTTTGTGCTGATCGGCTTTTTTATCTGGCTGGCGGAAAACTTCGGTACCTTTTTCGGTGTCTGGCAGTATCCGAACCAGATCGGGGCGTGGGCGACCGTGCATGCCGGAAAATGGGCATCCTGGTCGCTGCTGGTGATTGTCACCTTCACGATTGTGGCCTATCTCAAGCACATTAAAGCCACGATCCTGGTGGTGAGATAAAAAAAGGGATGCCGCAGCATCCCTTTTCAGTCAGTAACCCGTGGTTATTTTTTCATGACCCGCAGCAGGCGGACAGCGTTGGCGGTCACCAGTGCGGTCGCACCGGAGTCAGCCAGAACCGCAACCCACAGGCCGGTCAGCCCCATCAGGGTGGTGACCAGGAACACGGCTTTCAGACCCAGAGCGATAGTAATGTTCTCGCGGATAATCTTACGGGTGGCCCGCGACAGCGTGATCACTTCGGCAATGCCGGTCAGGCGGTTGTGAGTCAGTGCGGCATCGGCGGTTTCCAGTGCCACATCGGTCCCGCTGCCCATGGCAACCCCGATACTGGCTGCTTTCATTGCCGGGGCATCATTGATACCGTCGCCGACCATCATGGTGTGATGTTCATTATTCAGCGCCATCACCGCTTTGACTTTATCTTCCGGCATCAGTCCGGCACGGAAATCCATGCCGATGGTACCGGCGATAGCAGCGGCTGCACGCGGGTTATCCCCGGTCAGCATCACGGCGCTGACACCCATCGCTTTCAGCTGGCTGATGGCTTCAATGGCATCACTGCGCAGCGTATCCTGCATGGCGATAAGTCCGGTCAGCCGGTTACCTGCAACCACAGCAACGACCGTTTTCCCTTCATTTTCCAGCCGGGTCACTTCTGCCGCAGCGGCATCGGTCAGCAGGCCGTCTGCCAGTTTACCCGGTGCGCTGACCAGGATGGTCACACCGCTGAGTTCACCTTCAACCCCTTTACCGGCATGGGCTTTACGGTTTTCCGCTTCGGTGATAGTCAGCCCCAGAGCTTCAGTGCGCTCCAGAATCGCTTTGGCTAACGGGTGATGTGATCCGCTTTCCACGGCGGAGGCAAACGTCAGCACATCCGCATCACTGTGACTATTCAGGGCAACAATATCAGTCACCTGCGGTTTACCCTCTGTCAGCGTACCGGTTTTATCCAGCGCGACAGTGGTCACGGTACCCAGCTGCTCCAGTGCGGCACCGCCTTTGATCAGCGCACCACGGCGGGTGGCGGCGGCCAGCGCGGAGGTGATAGCCGCAGGGGTGGAAATTACCAGTGCACACGGACAACCAATCAGCAGCAGTGTCAGACCACGGTAGATCCACGGATACCATTCCTGGCCCATAAACAGCGGCGGAATAACAATCACCAGGGCGGAGAACAGCATAATCATCGGCGTATAGTAGCGGCTGAAACGGTCGATAAAGCGTTCGATTGGCGCACGGCGCTCTTCCGCTTCCTCAATCAGTGTCAGAATACGGTCGATGGCGTTCTGACCCTGCTCGGAGACCACTTTCATCTGCACTGCGCGATCCACTGACAGCGAACCGGCAGCCACTTTTTCACCCTGTGCCCGCTCAACCGGGACGGATTCCCCGGTCAGGGCGCTTTCGTCAAAGCTGGCAAACTCACTGAGAAGTTCGGCATCTGTCGGCAGACGGCCGCCAGGTGCGATTTCAATAATGTCGCCGGGACGCAGCTGTGCAACCGGCACGGATACTTTCTGCCCGTCCTTAATCACCACCGCATCTTCCGGCACCAGCGCCATCAGCGCGCTGACTCCCCGCCGTGCACGGCCTGCCGCATAGGATTCCAGCATTTCGCCCAGCAGGAACAGCAGGATAACCATGGCCGCTTCTTCAGTGGCGCCGATAATTATGGCGCCGACTGCCGCGACCGTCATCAGCGTTTCAATCGCAAACGGGGTGCCGGAGCGGATAAGACGCAGCGAGCTTTTGGCGATCGGGAACAGCCCGATCAGCGTTGAGGCGATAAAGGCGTATTTGCCGAACTCCGGGTTCACAAACTCCAGCGCGTAGCTGAGGGCAATCAGCACCGCCAGAATCAGCATCGGCGTTGCCTGTTTCAGCAGGCTCTGCTCTTCTTTTTTCTTCGGTGCGGCACTGCTGCCGTTCAGATCCCAGAGGACAAATCCGGCCTGCTGAACAGCACTGGTCACATCCGCGCGGACATCCCCGGCGGCATCCACCACCAGTTTTTCGGTGGCAAACATCACTTTTGCCTGGGTGACCGCCGCAATTTTCAGAACGGCAGTTTCAATCTTGCGCGCACAGCTCGGGCAGTCCATCCCTTCCACCTGCCAGTTGTAACGCTGGCTGCCGCTTAATTCAGGCAGTGCGGTATCATCCGGGGCGGCGTGATCGTGTGAACAGCAGCTGCCGTGTGCGTGTTCATGACCGGCGTGGTCATGGTCATGTTCAGAATGCGCATGATCGTGCGGGGCATGACCATGCGCACGGGACTCATCGTCGTCGTGTTCCGGATGTTCATGCTCACTGTGATCGTGTGCGGTATGGTCGTGTGACTGATGAGCCTGTGACTCACTTTTTCCGCCGGTGGTGCAGGCAGATTTGCTGCCGCAGCAGTTGCTGGTATGAGTATGCTCATGATGTTCTTTGTTCGGGTGCATAAACACCTCCCTGTTCAACGGTGAGTTGATGTTAATTTTTCTCATTAACAGGAAGTGTACACATTGGAGTCTACTCCAGAGTCAACAACAGGGGCGCATAATTATTGGCAAATTGTGCGCTCCTGTTGTCAGGGGCAGAATTACATCAGCGTGATAGCGCGGACAATCAGGAAATGCCCGAGGAAATAGAAGGTGGAATACACCGCTTTGGCCAGTTTAAAGGTAAACAGGAAGCGGTTAATCAGCCACAGGATCAGGTTCAGCACCAGACAGAATGCCCCGATCATCAGGGAGAAGTTGTAATCGGTACCCAGCCCGAAGAACTGCTCTCCGGCAAGCCAGCCCATCACCAGCGCACTGAGCAGCGCCGTCAGCACCGGTACTTTATGATCGCCGAGTTTGTACCAGAGCAGCGCGAGTACCGCGATGGCAATCACCGGCACGGCAATCATCAGCGGAATATAGAAGGTGAAATTATTGAGCAGGGCGAAGCTCAGGGCATAGAGCAGATAAAACACGGCACTGGTATACAGTGACAGGTCGATTTTATTATCAGCAACCAGGCGGATGGTATCGGAGACAATGGCCACTAACAGCCCGACACACACCAGATACCCGGAGATATCCAGCCCGTAATCCCCGCTCCACGCCCACAGCAGCAACAGCAGCAGGGTGACGGGACGGAAAACCCAGCGCTGCCAGTTTGGTCCCCGGTAGGCGGCGTCGATATAGAGCCAGCCGGAAAAAAGTACAGCAATAAATGGCCAATTCATAGGGTGTCCTTGAGGTATGTTGATGGCGATTAACACCTGAATATTTGATAATATCCCGTATTTACAGAACACGATCAACCAGATTGCAGGAAAACAACCATACTCATGAACAAATTCGGTTTGTTAGGTTTTATTGTCGCCGCTTTGATTATTATCCTGGCGACCCGCCGCTTCTTTGAACAGCGCAAACAAAATGAGATAAACGATCATTCTGCGGTGGTGACATATCAGGTCACGGTGACAGAGAAAAAGGATTATCCGTACCCGAATATGCGTTCCCGTGAGCGGGATGTGGTTTTCCCGGAAACCTTCCGTTATGAGGTGCATTTCACGCCGCTGTCGGGGAAAACCATTGTGGTGTACATCAAAGAGGATGAATATAAAGAGATTACCCTGCATTCACGCGGAACGCTGTCAATGCAGGGGACGCGGTTTATCCGTTATGAGCCGCTGCGTTGATCAGGGTTTATCCTGATCTTTCAGTTCTGCCTGCTGGCGGCGCAGCAGGGCGAGCAGTTCAAACACACCGAATAAAAAGACACGTACTTTACCGGCGGCTGTCAGTTTCTTATCCTGCGGCTGACCGGCATTGAACAGCGACATCAGCAGCCCGTGCATCACCACCATAAAAAAGGTGGCGATATGCATAAAGATATTCAGCGGTTTCGGGAACGGATGCACCAGGCTGAAAATCAGAAAACCCCAGACGGCCAGCATCAGTATGCGGCCAATATTAATCAGGAACATACGGACTCCTGTTCAGTCGTCTGCGTCTGACGCAGATAAAGACGATACGCAACCTGGCCGGCCACCTTCTCCCGGTGGCACACCCAGTTACCCGGAACAACCAGTGTGTCTGATTCCGCCTCGGCTTCAATGTAGATCATTGCTTCCGGGCTGAGCCAGTTATTCTGCTCCAGTAAATCAACGGTTTCCTGAAGCAGCCCTTTACGGAACGGCGGGTCGAGAAACACCACATCAAACGGTGTTCCCGGCTGTGCCAGAAACTGTAGGGCGCTCTGATTAACGACAGTCGCCTGTTCACATTTGAGCAGACGCGCATTGGCGCTGATCTGAGCCGCAACAGCGCGGTTGAGTTCCGTAAATGTCACGGCGGAGGCATAGCGGGAAAGCGCCTCAAAACCGAGTGCGCCGCTGCCTGCAAACGCATCAAGACAGCGTGCGCCGTTAATCACCGGCATCAGCCAGTTAAACAGGGTTTCGCGCACGCGATCAGTGGTCGGGCGCAGGCCGTCATGTGTCAGAACCGGCAGTTTACGTCCGCGCCAGAGACCGGCGATAATGCGGATCTGCCCTTGTGGTGCGGTTTGAGCTTTTTTAACCATAACCTTCGTAACTTATTAATTCTGAAATTATTAATTCAGAAATATGAATAACAGACGGGAAAACAGCGGAATATTATACGCAGGTTTTGTAAAAATTCGTTTAAATTTAATATGAAATTACGGAAAGCCGATGCGCAACCATCCTGTGAAATGATAGACTGCGTCTGATTTGCAACTAATGATGATAAAGACGCCATATCTGCTCAGGATTTTCCGGACATACCGTGCCGGAAGGTGACGGGTGGCAGTATGCAAGGAGTATAGTGGCTGTGGCAAAAGAGAAGAAAAAAGGTTTTTTTTCCTGGCTGGGTTTTGGCCGTAAAGAAGAAGATGAACAGGCGCAGCAGGAACAGGCGGCTCAGGAAGAACAGGCACGTTTAGCCGAAGAGCAGACTCGTCGTGATGCAGAGGCGGCTGAACAGGCGCGTTTAGCCGAAGAACAGGCCCGTCGTGATGAAGAAGCGGCTGAACAGGCGCGTTTAGCCGAAGAACAGGCCCGCCGTGATACAGAAGCGGCTGAACAGGCGCGTTTAGCCGAAGAGCAGGCCCGCCGTGATGCGGAAGCGGCTGAACAGGCGCGTTTAGCCGAAGAGCAGGCCCGCCGTGATGCAGAGGCAGCGGAACAGGCTCGTCAGGCAGAAGAACAGGCCCGTCGTGATGCGGAAGCCGCGAAACAGCAGCGTCTGGCAGAAGAAAGACGTCAGGCGGAAGCCGCGAAGCAACAGCGTATCGCGGAAGAAAAACGGCTGGCCGAAGAACAGGCTACAGAGCAGCAGCGCGCCGAAGAAGAACAGCGCCGTCTGAAAGAGCAGGCACTGCGTGACGCGGAAATTGCGAAACAGCAGCGTATCGCGGAAGAAAAACGGCTGGCCGAAGAGCAGGCCGCAGAGCAGCAGCGTGCGGAAGAAGAACAGCGCCGGGCTGAAGAGCAGGCACTGCGTGATGCGGAAGCGGCAAAACAGCAGCGCATCGCGGAAGATAAACGCCGTGCGGAAGAAGAAGCCGCAGAACAGCAGCGTTTAGCACAAGAGCAGAAACAGCGTGATGCCGAAGCCGCTGAACAGGCGCGTCTGGCCGAAGAACAGCGTCTTGCGCAGGAGGAAGAAGCCCGCCGTCTCGCGGAAGCCGAAGCGGAAGCACAGGACGCGGCACTGGTTGAAAATGAATCTCCGGCACCGGCGGACACGCAGGAAAGACCGGCAAAAGAAGGGTTCTTTGCCCGTCTGAAACGCAGCCTGGTGCGCACCCGTGAGAATATCGGCTCCGGTTTCTTCGGGATCTTCCGTGGCAAAAAGATCGATGACGATCTGTTTGAAGAGCTGGAAGAACAATTGCTGGTGGCCGATGTCGGTGTGGAAACCACCCGCAAGATCATCACCAGTCTGACTCAGCATGCCAGCCGCCGTGATCTGAAAGATGCGGAAGCCTTATTCGTTAAACTGCGCGAAGAGATGGGCGAGATCCTGGCAACAGTCGATAAGCCGCTGGAAATTGAAGATAAAAAACCGTATGTGATCCTGATGGTCGGCGTCAACGGTGTCGGTAAAACCACCACCATCGGTAAAATGGCACGTCAGTATCAGGCTCAGGGTAAATCTGTCATGCTGGCTGCCGGAGATACCTTCCGTGCAGCTGCGGTGGAACAGCTCCAGGTCTGGGGCGAGCGCAACAATATCCCGGTGGTGGCACAGCACACCGGCGCGGATCCGGCCTCGGTGATTTTTGATGCCATTCAGTCCGCCAAAGCCAAAGGGGTGGATGTGCTGATTGCGGACACCGCAGGGCGTCTGCAGAACAAAGCACACCTGATGGAAGAGCTCAAGAAAATCGTGCGGGTGATGAAGAAACTTGATGAAGATGCCCCGCATGAGATTATGCTGACATTAGATGCCAGTACCGGACAGAACGCTGTCAGCCAGGCGCGTCTCTTTAATGAAGCGGTCGGCCTGACCGGGCTGACTCTGACCAAACTTGACGGAACGGCGAAAGGCGGTGTGATCTTTGCCATTGCAGACCAGTTCGGTATTCCTATCCGGTATATCGGGGTGGGTGAAGGTATTGAAGATCTGCGTCCTTTCAAAGCCGGTGATTTTATTGAGGCACTTTTTGCCCGGGAGGATTAATCATCCATGATTCGCTTTGAACACGTCAGTAAAGCCTATTTAGGCGGCCGTCAGGCGCTCCAGGGGGTGGATTTCCATATCCGCCCGGCGGAGATGGTCTTCCTGACCGGCCATTCCGGCGCAGGAAAGAGTACCCTGCTGAAACTGATTTGTGGGATTGAGCGACCCAGTGACGGCACCATTTTATTTGACGGCCACAACATCAGCCGTCTGAAAAACCGTGAAGTGCCTTTCCTGCGCCGCCAAATCGGCATGATTTTTCAGGATCACCATCTGCTGCTGGATCGCACGGTATATGACAATGTGGCGATGCCGCTGATCATTGCCGGTGCCAGCCCGGAAGATATCCGCCGCCGCGTCAGTGCCGCGCTGGATAAAGTCGGTCTGCTGGATAAGGCCCGTAACTTCCCGGTCCAGCTCTCCGGCGGTGAACAGCAGCGCGTGGGCATTGCCCGTGCGGTGGTCAATAAACCGATGGTGCTGCTGGCGGATGAACCGACCGGTAACCTGGACAGTGAGCTGTCAGAAGGCATTTTACGGCTGTTTGAAGAGTTTAACCGTGTGGGTGTCACCGTACTGATGGCAACACACGATATCATGCTGATTGAACGGCGTAATTACCGCGTGCTGACACTGAGTCAGGGACGCATGGCGGGAGGTCATCATGGCTAAACAACCGCGTAAACCCGTAAAAAAAATGCCGTCCAAAGCCAAAGCGCTGAAAGGCGGCTGGCGGGAACAGTGGCGGCATGCGTGGGTAAACACGCTGGGCGATATGCTGCGCCAGCCGCTGTCAACACTGCTGACAGTGATGGTGATTGCAATCTCCCTGACACTGCCGAGTGTCTTTTATATCGTCTGGAAAAACGTCAGCCATGCGGCGGAACAGTGGTATCCGACCCCGCAACTGACCGTTTATCTGGATAAAGGTCTGGATGAACAGGGCGGTCAGAAACTGGCGGACGAGCTGAAAGCGCTCGACGGCGTGGAGAGCGTTAATTATCTCTCCCGCGACCAGGCGATAACCGAATTCCGCGCCTGGTCCGGATTCAGTACCGCGCTGGATATGCTGGAAGAAAACCCGCTGCCGGCAGTGGCTATCGTCACACCGAAAGTGGATATGCAGAGCAGCGAAACGCTCTCCACCCTGCGTGATCGTGTCACGGCACTGTCCGGGATTGATGAGGTGCGGATGGATGACAGCTGGTTTGCCCGGCTGGCAGCACTGACCGGCCTGGTGGGGCAGATTGCCTCGCTGATTGGCGTGCTGATGGTTGTGGCCCTGTTCCTGGTGATTGGCAACAGCGTGCGGCTCAATATTTTCAGCCGCCGCGAAACCATCAATGTGATGAAACTGATCGGCGCGACAGACGGCTTTATTCTGCGTCCGTTCCTCAACGGCGGCATGCTGCTCGGGGCGTTCGGCGCAATATTGTCACTGGTGTTATCCTCTCTGCTGGTCTGGAAACTGGGTGATGTTGTGACCGATGTGTCCAAAATTTTCGGCACCACATTTGCACTGACCGGGCTGGACTGGGACGAAGCACTGCTGATTGTGCTGGTGTCAGGTATGATTGGCTGGGTTGCCGCCTGGCTGGCAACGGTCCGCCATTTACGGAATTTTATGCCGCAGTAACTGTCTCACTATCCGGCGGGGCATTATCCCGCCGGGTATCCCGCATCACCGGTTTACATTCAACCAAATGACAACGCCGGCACTAAGTGATAGGCGTAACTCTGTCCTGTGTTGTACACTATTCACCATTACCGTCTGCCGACGTCATTTTTATTTGTACTGAGGACTGAATGACTAAAGATACGCAATTCCCTGTTTTAGTTCCGCAAGGGAGCATTGAGGCCTATATCCGGGCAGCTAACCAGTATCCGATGCTGACAGCCGAAGAAGAAAAAGAGCTGGCTGAGCGTCTGTATTATGACGGCGACCTTGAGGCCGCGAAAAAACTGATCATGTCGCATCTGCGGTTTGTTATCCATGTCGCCCGCAGTTATTCAGGTTATGGCCTGCCTCAGGCGGATCTTATCCAGGAAGGCAATATCGGGCTGATGAAAGCGGTGCGCCGTTTTAACCCGGAAATGGGTGTGCGCCTGGTGTCGTTTGCGGTTCACTGGATCAAAGCTGAAATTCATGAGTATGTGCTGCGTAACTGGCGCATCGTTAAAATCGCCACCACCAAAGCACAGCGCAAACTGTTTTTTAATCTGCGCAAATCCAAAAAACGTCTGGGCTGGTTTAACCAGGACGAAGTGGAAATGGTGGCGAAAGAGTTGGGGGTAACCAGCAAAGATGTGCTGGAAATGGAATCCCGTATGGCGGCGCAGGACATGGCATTTGATATGTCCGATGACGACGACGGCGATCACCCTGTGGTGGCACCGGCACTGTTCCTGGAAGATAAATCCTCTGATTTCGCGGATGAAATCGAGGAAGATAACTGGGATAACCACGCCACGGACAAACTCACCCTGGCGATTGATTCACTGGATGAGCGCAGCCGTGACATTATCCGTGCCCGCTGGCTGGATGATGACAGCAAAACCACCCTCCAGGAACTGGCGGATAAATACGGCGTTTCTGCAGAGCGCGTCCGTCAGCTGGAAAAAAATGCCATGAAAAAACTGCGCGAGGCGATTGAGGGCTGATAACAATGCTCCCGTTTCCGCCGCAATCTGTTATGGTAGCCATAGTATTTTCTGATAATCACTGACGGGGATATTATGGCTTTTTCGTCTGAAGACAAGGCAGTTTTACTGGCGGTAAAGGGCGTGGGCACGAAAGTTATCGAACGCCTTGAGCAGATGGGTTTCTCAGACCTTAATCAGCTTGCTGCCGCAGATGCCCAATCCCTGCTGAGTGCAGGTGCGGCACTCACCGGCTCCACCTGCTGGCGCAACAGTCCGCTGGCCAGAAAAGCCATTGAGTCTGCCATAGCGGCAGCACGCCAGGCACAGAATCCGTCCTGATATGACACCGGTTCAGCTCGATCAGCGCACCGCCCGGCTGATTGTTCAGCGGGCGATGCAAATCCTCAGTTACTCCGTGAATGTGATGAACGCACAGGGCGTGATTATCGCTTCCGGTGACCCGCAGCGGGTCAATCAGCGTCACGAGGGCGCGGTGCTGGCGCTGACAGAAAACCGGATTGTGGAAATTGATGAAGCCACCGCTGCCACGCTGAAAGGCGTGAAACCGGGCATTAATCTGCCGGTGATTTTCCGCGATACCATGGTGGGTGTGGTCGGGATTTCCGGCAAACCGGATGAAGTGCGCAACTACGCCGAACTGGTGCGCATGGCGGCGGAGCTGGTGCTGGAGCAGGCCGATCTGCTGGAGAAATCCCAGTGGGATCGCCGTTACCGTGATGAGCTGGTCAGCCAGCTGATAAGCCCGGAGCAGCAGCCGCAGTCAGTAAAATCCATCGCCGCCTATCTCGGGATCTCCCCCGATAAACCCCGTATTGCCCTGATCCTCGCACTGCCAGCGCCTGATCACGAGCAGTTTCACCGTCTGGTGGACTATATTGATAATCTGAAAATGGATCTGCTGGTCAGTATCCGGGGAATAAATTCCCTGGTGGTACTGAAACCGGTGGCCTGTGATGCGGATTTTCAGCCGCTCTCTCCGGTGCAGAAGCAGTTACAGGCACTGCGCCGCCAGCTGCCGGATCTGCTGATGTATGTCGGCGGTTTTTTTCACGGACACAATGGCCTGCACCGCTCCTGGCAGAGTGCCTGCGCTGTGCAGCAACTGGGGCAGACCCCGGCGTACAGCCGCCAGAAAACCATTTTTTATGATGAAGTCAAATTACCCGCGCTGTTACAGGGATTTCAGGATAGCTGGCAGGCCGCTGAACTGGCTTCTGCCTGGCAGAAACTGAAAGCGGCGGACAGCCGCCGTGTGTTGTGTCATACCCTGAAGACCTATTTTGATCAGAATTGTGATCTGTCTCAAACCACAAAAACGCTGCATATTCACACAAATACCCTCCGTTACCGCCTTCAGCGTGTTGAATCGATTACTGGCTTAAATATCAATAGATTAGAATCAATGATTCAGCTTTATTTCGGTATTCTGACTGATCTGTGATTTGTACGTTTGTACAAAATACGCGGTTTCAGCCCGTTCTTTTTTGTCGGAACCTCTCAAGCTTAAGCTGATGGCTGCCGCCATAATGCATCCTGTTCTGTCCGAATAATCATAACTACAGCAGGAGTCTGCACATGGTGACTGTTTCAGCTTTGGGCGCAATGGTTGCACTGGTCGTGGCGATAGGGTTAATACTGAAAAAAGTACCGCCGGTATACGGGATGATGGCGGGGGCACTGGCCGGAGGATTGGTCGGCGGCGCGGATCTGGTGCAGACGGTGACACTGATGGTGACCGGTGCCCAGGGGATCACTAACGCGGTGCTGCGTATTCTGGCGGCGGGTGTGCTGGCGGGGGTACTGATTGAGTCCGGTGCGGCAAATACTATTGCGGAAACCATTGTCCGCAAAGTGGGTGAGAAGCGGGCGCTGCTGGCGCTGGCGGTAGCCACTCTGTTACTGACAGCCGTCGGTGTGTTTATCGACGTGGCGGTTATTACGGTTTCACCGATTGCACTGGCGATTGCGCACCGCGCGGATCTGTCCAAAATGGCGATTCTGCTGGCGATGATCGGCGGCGGTAAAGCGGGTAACGTGATGTCACCGAACCCGAACACCATTGCGGCGGCAGATAACTTTAACGTGCCGCTGACATCACTGATGGCGGCGGGGATTATCCCGGGTATTTTCGGGCTGATCGTGGCATATTTTCTGGCGAAACGTCTGGTTCACCGTGGTTCAAAAGTGACACAGGAAGAGCTGATTGCGGCTCACCATGACGGCAGATTGCCGGGATTTTGGGCAGCGATGAGTGCACCGCTGGTAGCTATTTTTCTGCTGTCACTGCGTCCGATCGCCGGTATCAGCATTGACCCGCTGATCGCGCTGCCGGTCGGCGGCCTGGCCGGTGCGCTGATTATGGGGCGTATCCGTCAGTCCAACCACTTTATTACCTCCGGGCTGAGCCGGATGGCACCGGTGGCGATTATGCTGCTGGGGACCGGAACCCTGGCGGGGATTATCGCCAACTCCGGCCTGAAAGATGTGTTAATTAACGGCCTGACGGCGTCCGGTCTGCCATCCTATCTGCTGGCACCGATTTCCGGGGCACTGATGTCAATGGCAACCGCGTCCACCACAGCAGGTACGGCGGTGGCGTCTGCGGTATTCAGCTCCACGCTGCTTGATCTGGGTGTGAGTGCGCTGGCCGGGGCGGCGATGATCCACGCCGGTGCGGTGGTGCTCGACCAGATGCCGCACGGCAGCTTCTTCCATGCGACCGGCGGCAGTGTCAATATGCAGGTTCATGAGCGTCTGAAATTACTGCCTTACGAAACCATGGTGGGTCTGGTGATCGCTATTGTCTCCACACTGATTTTCGGTGTCTTCGGGTTTGGCGGGTAAAAGGAATTAAGTATGAAAATAGTGATTGCTCCGGATTCATTTAAAGAGAGTCTGACCGCCCTTCAGGTCGCCGATGCGGTGGAAGCGGGTTTCAGAACCGTTTTCCCGGATGCGCAGTACATCAAGTTGCCGATGGCGGACGGTGGCGAGGGCACAGTGGTCTCCATTATTGAAGCCACACAGGGAACACTGAAAGAAACCGAAGTTACGGCCCCGCTGGGGAATAAAGTGACCGGGTTTTACGGGCTGTCCGGTGACGGTAAAACGGCCATTATTGAGATGGCCGCAGCTTCCGGGTTACATCTGGTACCTCCTGCACAGCGGGATCCGCGTGTGACCACCACCTTCGGCACCGGAGAACTTATCCTGGCAGCACTGGATGACGGTGCGGAGAAAATAATCCTCGGCATCGGCGGCAGTGCCACCAATGACGGTGGTGCCGGGATGATGCAGGCGCTGGGGGTGGTATTCCGCGATGAACAGGGGAATTCACTGCCGTTCGGCGGCAGTGCGCTGGCAAAACTGGCTTCCGCGGATCTATCCGGGCTGGATCCGCGTCTGGCGAAAACAGAGTTTGTGGTGGCCTGTGATGTGAATAATCCGCTGTGCGGGCCGAAAGGAGCATCCGCCACCTTCGGGCCGCAGAAAGGCGCGACACCGGCGATTGTCAGCGAGCTGGATGCGGCGCTGCGTCATTACGGGGAGGTAATTGAATCCCTGACCGGTAAGTCACTGAGTGATGTCGCCGGTGCCGGAGCGGCAGGCGGCATGGGCGTTCCGCTGATGGCATGGCTTGATGCGCGGATGCAGCCGGGAATTGAGATGGTGATCGAAACACTGGATCTGAACTCGGTGGTGAAAGATGCTGACCTGGTGATCACCGGGGAAGGACGGATGGACAGACAGACGATTCAGGGAAAAACCCCGGCGGGTGTGGCGAAAGCTGCAAAAGCACGGGGAATTCCGGTGATTGCGCTGGCAGGCGGGATGAGTGACGACTATGCCGTCGTGCATGAGCACGGTATTGATGCCGTGTTCTCCGTGATCCCGCGGATTTGCTCTCTGGATGAGGCACTGGCACAGGCGGCGGTTAATATTGAAGTGGCCGCCCGCAATATCGCTGCTGTACTGGCGATGAAAATAGGATAAATCAGTAATATTCGTAGCGGGATTCCGGCGTGATCCCGCTGCTCTGAATGGCGGCGGAGCCTTCTAACTGAATGGCTTTGATCATGGTCTGTAATTCGCAGTTTCCGTACGGATCCCATTTATAACAGGTGTAGGCGAAACCAGCCGGTTATTCTGATAGCGGTAGCGGGTTTCTGATTGCCGGGATTGGTTATCCGGTATTGTTTTATAGGATTCTGTCAGGCTGACGATCCGGTTTTTCCGGCACGATCTGCGTGGTTTGCGTAATCGTAATCGGCACCTGACCTTCTTCTATCGCCATTTCCCGGTATTCATAATCATATTGTGTCAGATTGCTGCACGGACCGAAGTGCAGTTTTTCTTTCACCCACAGGATAAGCCCCATCGGGCGGTAAGACGTGATAGTGATTTATTTTACCGGCCCGTAATATTTCGCACCGGTAATAATAAATGTATTTTGCCGGTTAATATCCTGTGCCGCATCATCACAGCGGCCGGGGGTTGCGGCCACAGCGGTCAGCGGCAACGCAAAAGTGAGCAGGAGCATGCCCGTTAGTTTATTCATGTCGCGGACCATTCCATCAGTCATAGTGAACAGAAAACCCGGATCAGGATAGATCAATCAGTAAACTGAATCAGATAACGGGTTAATACTTCGCCGGATGAATCTAATAATAAAGAGAGATAATTGCTATCGGAATAGTGGGGAAAACTATTTTTCCGGCGGTGAATTTCCGCATTAAGTTATCCTTAACGAATCATTAACCAGTTTATAACACTGTTTTTTGCCGAAAAAACACCCGATTTTAACCGGATATTATCCTGTTAATGATGCAATAATCTCCTTTTCTGATTTGCTTTTCAGAATAAAAATCCTGTTTAATGAACTGAAAATAAAGCATTAATTAATGTAATGCGACTCATTATAACGGAATTCCGAAAATACCGCACATGCTGACCGTCCGGTCACTGCAAAGCTAACCGATGGGGATGTTCTGATGAAAAAAACAATGAAAATGGCAATCATTGCCGGAGCTGTATCCTGTGCATTAAGTGCAGCGGCGTACGCTGAAGATATTAAAGTTGCGGTGGTGGGCGCTATGTCCGGACCGGTCGCACAATACGGTGATATGGAATTTACCGGCGCCCGCCAGGCGGTTGAGGACATCAACGCCAAAGGCGGGATTAACGGCAATAAACTGGTGATCACCGAATACGATGACGCCTGTGACCCGAAACAGGCGGTGGCGGTCGCCAACAAAGTTATCAATGACGGCATGCGCTATGTGATCGGGCACCTCTGCTCCTCCTCCACACAACCTGCGTCAGATATTTATGAGGATGAAGGGATCCTGATGATCACCCCGGCGGCAACCAATGCGGATTTAACCACGCGCGGTTACAACCTGATCATGCGTACCACCGGCCTGGATTCTGACCAGGGCCCGACCGCAGCAAAATATATCCTCGAAAAAGTGAAACCGCAGCGCATTGCCGTGGTGCATGACAAACAGCAGTACGGTGAAGGCCTGGCGCGTTCCGTGAAAGACAATCTGAACAAAGCCGGAGTGAAAGAAGTGCTGTTTGAAGGGGTGACGGCGGGTGATAAAGATTTCTCCGCGCTGGTGGCGCGCCTGAAGAAAGATAATGTCGATTTTGTCTATTTCGGCGGCTACTACCCGGAAATGGGACAGATTTTACGCCAGGCAAAACAGGCGGGGCTGAATATCCGCTTTATGGGACCGGAAGGCGTGGGTAACTCCTCACTCTCCAACATTGCCGGTGACGCATCCGAAGGCATGCTGGTGACGCTGCCGAAACGCTATGACCAGGTTCCTGCCAACAAACCGGTGGTGGATGCCCTGGCGGCGAAGAAACTGGATTCCACCGGGCCGTTCGTCTGGACAACCTATGCGGCATTACAGTCCCTGACTACCGCGATGCAGCGCAGCGGCAGCATGGAACCAGCGGATCTGGCCGCTGATCTGAAAGGCAAACCGGTTGACACCGTAATGGGCGAACTGAGCTGGACACCAAACGGGGATCTGAAAGGTTTCGAGTTCGGCGTATTTGAATGGCACAAAGACGGAACCTCATCACCGCTGAACTGATCCGCAGCGGTGACTGATGCGGGCAGTGTGTTTCAGGGGAGTGCGCTATGTCAGAACAATTATTATATTTTACGCAGCAATTGCTGAACGGATTAACGCTGGGAAGCACCTATGCCCTGATCGCCATCGGTTACACCATGGTGTACGGCATTATCGGTATGATTAACTTTGCCCACGGCGAAGTGTATATGATCGGCAGTTACGTCTCGTTTATTGTGATTGCCGGGCTGATGATGCTGGGGATTGATGTCGGCTGGTTGTTAATTACCGCTGCATTTATTACAGCGATAATTATTGCCAGTGCCTATGGCTGGAGTATCGAACGGGTCGCTTACCGGCCCGTCCGTCACTCAAAACGGCTGATTGCCCTGATTTCGGCGATCGGGATGTCCATTTTTCTGCAAAACTTTGTCAGTCTTTCCCAGGGCTCCCGCGATCTCGCGCTGCCCGGGCTGATTAACGGCCGCTGGACCTTCGGGGAGAGCGGCGGTTTCTCGGCCACGGTTTCTGCCATGCAGATCACTATCTGGGTGGTGACGGTGCTGGCAATGCTGGCGCTGACCCTCTTTATCCGTTACTCACGGATGGGACGCGCCTGCCGTGCCTGTGCGGAAGATCTGAAAATGGCCGGTTTACTCGGGATCAACACCGATCGCGTGATTGCACTGACCTTTGTGATCGGTGCGGCGATGGCGGCGGTGGCCGGGGTGCTGCTGGGGCAGTTTTACGGCGTGATCAACCCGTACATCGGCTTTATGGCCGGGATGAAAGCCTTTACCGCAGCGGTTCTCGGCGGGATCGGCAGTATTCCGGGGGCGATGATCGGCGGGGTGATCCTCGGTGTATCAGAAGCCATGACCTCCGCCTACTTCAGTACGGAATATAAAGATGTGGTTTCATTCGGCTTGCTTATCCTTGTGTTACTGGTGATGCCGACCGGGATCCTCGGGCGTCCGGAGGTTGAAAAGGTATGACAAAATCTCACTGGATCAACGCCATTGTCGCCACCGCAACGCTGTTTGTGCTGGCCTCCGTGATGATGGGGCTGCAATTGTCCCTCGATGGCACCCGTCTGATTGTCCGCAACGCCGATGCTGTCCGCTGGGAGTGGATCGGTACCGGCTGTGTGATTGTCTTTATTTTTCAGCTGGTGCGCCCGTCACTGAAAAAACTGACGGCGCGTCTGCCGAAAAGCAGCTGCTCATTGCCGGGTTTTGACGGTTCCACCAATACGCAGAAAATTATTGCCGGGCTGATTATTCTCGCTGCCATTATCTGGCCGTTTATGGTGTCACGCGGCAGTGTGGATATCGCCACCTTAACCCTTATCTATGTGATGCTCGGCCTCGGGCTGAATGTGGTGGTCGGGCTGTCCGGCCTTCTGGTGCTGGGCTACGCCGGATTCTACGCCATCGGTGCCTACACTTACGGGCTGATGAACCACTATTTCGGCTGGGGGTTCTGGCAGAGTCTGCCGCTGGCCGGTATTGCCGCGGCGCTGTCCGGGCTGCTGCTCGGCTTCCCGGTGCTGCGGTTGCGCGGGGATTATCTGGCGATTGTGACGCTCGGTTTCGGGGAAATTGTCCGTATTCTGCTGCTGAATAATACGGAGTTTACCGGCGGGCCGAACGGCATCAGTCAGATCCCGAAACCGACCCTGTTCGGGCTGGAGTTCAGCCGGACCGCCAAAGAGGGCGGCTGGGATACGTTCCATAATTTCTTCGGCCTGGCGTATGATCCGGGCGATCGTATTATTTTCCTGTATTTGGTCGCATTGCTGCTGGTACTGGCAACACTGTTTATTATCAGCCGGTTACTGAGGATGCCGCTGGGCAGGGCCTGGGAAGCGCTGCGTGAGGATGAAATCGCCTGCCGTTCGCTGGGACTCAGCCCGACACGTATTAAACTGACGGCATTCACCATCAGTGCGGCCTTTGCCGGGGTGGCGGGAACCTTATTTGCCGCCCGTCAGGGCTTTATCAGCCCGGAATCCTTTACCTTTACGGAATCAGCCTTTGTGCTGGCTGTTGTGGTGCTGGGAGGGATGGGCTCACAAACCTCGGTGATTCTGGCCGCCGTTATCCTGGTGGTTTCCCGGGAAATGATGCGCGATCTGAATGCTTACAGCATGCTGTTGCTCGGGGCGCTGATGGTGCTGATGATGGTCTGGCGGCCGCAGGGATTACTGCCGGTGTCGCGCCCGCACCTGAAAGTCAGCACAACGGATGCGGAAAAAACCGGAGGTGCGCAATGACCGATACCTTATTGCAGGTCTCCGGCCTGACCATGCGTTTCGGCGGGTTGCTGGCGGTGAACAATGTGTCGCTGGAACTGAACCGGGGCGAAATCGTCTCTCTGATCGGCCCCAACGGCGCGGGAAAAACCACGATCTTCAACTGTCTGACCGGCTTCTACAAACCGGCGGACGGGCAGATCCTGCTGCGCGGAAAACCGGTGCAGGGATTATCCGGACAGGCGATTGCCCGTCTCGGCATGATCCGCACCTTCCAGCATGTACGTTTATTCCGGGAAATGACGGTGATTGAAAACCTGCTGGTGGCACAGCATCAGCATCATAAAAGCGGATTACTCGCCGGGCTGCTGACGCTGCCTTCATTCCGCCGTGATCAGCGCGAAGCCACGGAACGCGCAGTGATGTGGCTGGACAGAATCGGGCTGACGTCACTGGCAAACCGGCAGGCAGGTAACCTGGCGTATGGTCAGCAGCGGCGGCTGGAAATCGCCCGCTGTATGGTGACCCGGCCGGATATTCTGATGCTGGATGAACCGGCGGCCGGGCTGAACCCGAAAGAAACGGACGATCTGGATGCACTGATCGCGGAACTGCGGGCGGAGCACGGCGTGTCTGTCCTGCTGATCGAACATGATATGAAACTGGTGATGGGAATTTCAGACCGGATCTATGTGGTGAACCAGGGAACGCCGCTGGCAAGCGGCACCCCGGCGGCGATCCGCAACCACCCGGACGTGATCCGCGCGTATTTGGGGGAGGCATACTGATGCTGGAATTTAATAATGTCTCCGCGCAGTACGGCAAAATTCAGGCGCTGCATGAAGTCAGCCTGTCGGTGCGTAAAGGGGAAATAGTCACCCTGATCGGCGCGAACGGTGCGGGGAAAACCACGCTGCTCAGCACGCTGTGCGGGGAGCCGCGGGCGACCACCGGCGAGATCCGCTACCTCGGGGAGAATATCACGGCACTGCCGACGGCGCAGATCATGCGCAAAGACATTGCACTGGTGCCGGAAGGGCGGCGGGTGTTCGGGCGGATGACGGTGGAAGAGAATCTGGCCATGGGCGGATTTTTTGCATCCAAAACGCAGTATCAGGCACGGATTGCTCAGGTATATGAGCTTTTCCCGAGGCTTCAGGAGCGCCGCCATCAGCGGGCGGGTACCATGTCCGGCGGTGAACAGCAGATGCTGGCTATCGGCCGTGCGCTGATGAGCAGCCCTCAGCTGTTACTGCTGGATGAACCGTCCCTCGGGCTGGCGCCGATTATCATCATGCAGATTTTCGATACCATCCGTGAACTGCGTGATGCGGGTATGACTATCTTCCTGGTCGAACAGAATGCCAACCAGGCGCTGAAACTGGCAGACAGAGGTTATGTGCTTGAAAACGGGCGGGTCGTACTGGAGGATACCGGTCAGGCACTGCTGGTGAATGAAGCGGTCAGGAGTGCCTATCTGGGCGGCTGATCGGATGACGGTTTTCCGGAAAAAATCTGACGGAATTTGTCCTCATTTTCTGTCAGATTTCTGACCCACGGGCAGGCTTCCGGCTCACCGTTTTCACAGGAGGCTTTCATCAGTGCCACACCTTTTTCGTAATCCTGCGCCACGCCGTGTCCCCGGAGATACATCATCGCGAGGTAAAACTGAGCGGAGCCGTGTGACTGTGCTGCTGCTCTCTCATAAAAACTCCGGGCAATGGCGCAATCACCGCGTTCACAACCTTTTCCGCGATAATACATCACCCCCGGCTGATAAAGCGCATCCGGCTGATTCTGTGATGCGGCTTTCTCGAACCAGACTCTGGCTTCCTGTAATGCTGTCACGGAGTGATTGCTGAGCAGGATCAGTTTTCCCAGCTCATTCTGGGCATAAGGATTGTTCTGTTCCGCCGCTTTCCGGTACCAGTATTTGGCCTGCACAATATCCTGTTTTGCGCGGAAGGTATCGGCCAGCGTTATCTGAGCAGTAATATTGCCGCTCAGTGCTCTGGCTTCGATCTGCTGTATTGCTGTCTGTTTTGCCTGAAGCGGGGCGGCGGCAAACAGTACGGCAAACAGGAGTCCTGCGGTTATGGCGGTTTTCATTACACATCCTGTTATTGATTTTCCTGCGGATATCACGCCCTGAACATGATCAGTGTAAGGGGCGGATAAGTCCGGGTAAATCAGTCCGGGACTACGTATTTATGGGCGGATGCCCTCTGATGGTGCACTGTAATGGTGCAGGGCGGTATTTTCCGCAACGGAAACCGGCGGATCCGGCGGGCAGCAAAAGAGGAATGATTATTGCAGCAATGATAACTGACTGCCGGGGCTTTCCCGTTTGCAGCGATAAGAGGCACTAATGACTGAATATAATTTTGTAATAAAAACGGATGATTTATCCTCACCACAAACCGGCGCACTGATTGCTCTGCATTTACAGGGGATGGCACAGAATACGCCGCAGGAGCATGTTTACGCGCTCGGTAAAAACGGCCTGCGGGCGGATAACATCCGTGTCTGGAGTGTATGGGCCGGTGACCGTATCGCAGCGGTCGGGGCGCTGAAACAAATTTCCGCCGCACAGGGCGAAATAAAATCAATGCGGGCTCACCCGGATTTTCGCGGCAAAGGAGCGGGTAAACTGCTGTTACTGCATATTATTGCACAGGCAAAACAGAGCGGCATGACGTGCCTGAGCCTGGAGACCGGCTGCCATCCGGATTTTGAACCGGCACTGGCACTGTACCGGCGCTGCGGTTTTCAGGCCGGATCGGCGTTTGGTGATTATCAGACCGGTGAACATAATCAGTTTTTCCATCTGGATCTTTGATAACAGGGCGGGTTTACGGAAACCCGCATTTTTATACTTTTTTTATACCTTTCCCGCCGAATTTTGCGACATCTTTGCACCCGCTTTTCTAGACTCAATGATGAATACCTCACACATGTAAGGACAAGTTATGAGTCTGGCTCTTATTGCAGGCATCGCCGGTACATTACTGCTGCTGGCATACCTCCTTTATGCCCTGATTAATGCGGAGAAATTCTGATGGCCGCGAATGCCTTTTTACTTATCGCCGGGTTTCTGATTGTTTTGCTGATTGCGGCAAAACTGCTCAGTAACCTGCTGGTCTGCTTTATTGACGGTACACCGCTGCCGGTTCTGCGCCGTGTGGAAGGTGTGCTGTGGCGCTTTGCGGGGATTGGCCGCGACGAGATGCGCTGGCAGGGATATCTGACAGCACTGCTGCTGTTTAATGCGCTGGGACTGATTTTCCTGACGGCGATCCTGATGCTGCAGGCGGATTTACCGCTCAATCCGCGTCACTTCCCGGGGATGTCATGGGATCTGGCGCTGAACACGGCGGTCAGTTTTGTCACTAATACCAACTGGCAGTCTTACAGCGGAGAATCCGCAGTCAGCTATTTCAGTCAGATGGCCGGACTGACAGTACAGAACTTCCTGTCTGCCGCCACCGGTATTGCTGTGGCGTTTGCCCTGATCCGCGCTCTGTGCCGCCGTTCTGTGCAGACACTCGGCAATGCGTGGGCGGATCTGACCCGTATCACGCTGTGGCTGCTGCTGCCGCTCTCCGTGATTATTGCGCTGTTCTTTATTTCGCAGGGCGTGATTCAGAACTTCCATGACTACCAGACCATTATCACCCCGGAAGGCGTGCAGCAGGTGCTGCCGATGGGGCCGGTGGCCTCCCAGGAAGCGATTAAACTGCTCGGTACCAACGGCGGCGGCTTCTTCGGTGCCAACTCAGCGCATCCGTTTGAAAACCCGACCGCACTGACCAACTTTGTGCAGATGCTGGCGATTTTCCTGATCCCGGCGGCACTCTGTTTTGCATTCGGGCGCTGTGCCGGTAACCCGGGCCAGGGCCGTGCACTGCTGGCCGCGATGACCATTGTCTTTGTTGCCGCCGCTGTGGCGGTGATGTGGAGCGAAACTCACGGTAATCCGGCTTTTGCGGGGATGGGGATCGACAGCACCTTCAATATGGAAGGGAAAGAGAGCCGCTTCGGTATCCTTGCCACCGGGCTGTTTGTGGCCGTGACCACCGCCGCCTCCTGTGGTGCGGTAAACAGTATGCATGACTCCCTGACTCCGCTGGGCGGTCTTGTGCCGCTGTGGCTGATGCAGATCGGTGAAGTGATCTTCGGCGGTGTGGGTGCCGGTTTCTACGGAATGATGCTGTTTGTTTTCCTCGCCGTTTTTATCGCCGGACTGATGATTGGTCGCACGCCGGAATACCTCAGCAAAAAAATCGAGGTGCGGGAGATGAAACTGACCGCGCTGGCGATTCTGGTCACCCCGGCGCTGGTTCTCGGCGGCACGGCACTGGCGATGATGACGGAGGCCGGACGCGGCGCGATGCTCAATCCGGGCGCTCACGGCTTCAGTGAAGTGCTGTATGCCCTCTCATCCGCTTCAAATAATAACGGCAGTGCCTTTGCCGGACTGAGTACCAACACTCCGTTCTGGAACCTGCTGCTGGCATTCTGCATGCTCGCGGGCCGCTTCGTGGTGATTGCGCTGGTGATGATGCTGGCAGGCTCGCTGGTCAGCAAAACCATCCGGACCGCCGGGGCAGGCACACTGCCGACAACCGGGCCGCTGTTTACCGGGCTGCTGATCGCCGCAATATTGCTGATCGGCGCACTGACCTTTGTTCCTGCACTGGCACTGGGGCCGGTGGCGGAATTTCTTGATTTACTTAAGTGATTGACGGGAGAACACCATGAGTCGTCAGACACAGCGATTATTTGAACCCGCACTGGTGCGCCGCGCACTGCCGGATGCATTCCGCAAGCTCTCGCCGGTGGTGCAGTGGCAGAACCCGGTGATGTTTATTGTCTGGTGCGGCAGCCTGCTGACCACACTGCTGGCCGCCGGGATGTTCAGCGGATTTATCAGCGGTAACGGCGGATTTACCCTCACCGTCGCCCTGTGGCTGTGGTTTACCGTGCTGTTTGCCAACTTCGCCGAAGCGCTGGCGGAAGGGCGCAGCAAAGCGCAGGCCGACAGCCTGAAAGGAATGAAAAAAACCAGCCGCGCACGGCGTCTGCATGCGGCACAGCGCGACAGCGGTTTTGATATGGTCTCCGCTGATACCCTGCGCAAAGGGGATTTGGTACTGGTGGAAGCAGGGGATCTGATCCCGTGTGACGGTACCGTGCTGGAAGGCGGTGCATCTGTGGATGAGAGCGCCATTACCGGTGAATCCGCGCCGGTGATCCGCGAATCCGGCGGCGATTTTGCTTCTGTTACCGGCGGTACCCGGATTCTGTCCGACTGGCTGATTATTGAGTGCAGTGCCAACCCGGGTGACAGCTTCCTTGACCGCATGATCAGCATGGTCGAAGGTGCGAAACGCAGCAAAACGCCGAATGAGATTGCCCTGACCATCCTGCTGGCCGCACTGAGTATTGTGTTCCTGCTGGCGGTGGCGACACTCTGGCCGTTTACCGCCTATACCGGCCATCCGGTCACTCTGACAGTGATGATTGCCCTGCTGGTCTGTCTGATCCCGACTACCATCAGCGGCCTGCTTTCAGCTATTGGTGTGGCAGGGATGAGCCGTATGCTGGCCGCCAATGTCATCGCCACCAGCGGCCGTGCAGTGGAAGCTGCCGGGGATGTGGACGTGCTGTTGCTGGACAAAACCGGCACCATCACACTGGGTAACCGCCAGGCCTCTGCTTTCCTGGCTGCACCCGGTGTGGATGAAAGAACGCTGGCAGATGCAGCTCAGTTGTCATCACTGGCGGATGAAACCCCGGAAGGACGCAGTATCGTGGTGCTGGCAAAACAGCGTTTCAGCCTGCGGGCGCGTGATCTGGAAAGCCTGAATGCGACTTTTATCCCGTTTACCGCCCAGACCCGCATGAGCGGCATCAATGTGGACGGGCGCACTATCCGTAAAGGTTCTGTCGATGCTATCCGCCGCTATATTGAGGCTAACCACGGTCATTTTCCGGCACAGGTCGACAAACTGGTGGAAGAGGTTGCACGCAGCGGCGGAACCCCGCTGGTAGTGGCCGAAGAGCATCGCGTGCTCGGGGTGATCGCCCTGAAAGATATCGTAAAAGGCGGGATCCGCGAACGCTTTGCACAACTGCGCCAGATGGGGATCAAAACTGTGATGATCACAGGGGATAACCGGCTGACGGCTGCGGCGATTGCTGCCGAGGCCGGTGTGGATGATTTCCTGGCGGAAGCCACCCCGGAAGCCAAACTGGCGCTGATCCGTCAGTATCAGAAAGAAGGGCGGTTGGTGGCAATGACCGGCGACGGCACCAATGATGCGCCGGCACTGGCACAGGCGGATGTCGCGGTGGCGATGAACTCGGGCACCCAGGCGGCGAAAGAGGCGGGGAATATGGTCGATCTGGACTCCAACCCGACCAAGCTGATTGAGGTGGTGCATATCGGTAAACAGATGCTGATGACACGCGGCTCGCTGACCACGTTCAGTATCTCCAATGATATCGCCAAGTATTTTGCCATTATCCCGGCGGCGTTTGCGGTGACCTATCCGCAGCTGGATGCACTCAATATCATGCGTCTGCACTCGCCGGATTCCGCCATGTTAAGTGCGGTTATCTTCAACGCCCTGATTATTGTCTTTCTGATCCCGCTGGCGCTGAAAGGGGTGCCGTACCATGCCCTGAGCGCCGCACAGATGTTACGCCGTAATCTGTGGATCTACGGACTGGGTGGCCTGGTTGTGCCGTTTATCGGTATAAAATTGATAGATATGTTACTGACCCTGACAGGGTTAGTATAAGGATAAACAATGAGTCAGATACGTCCCGCAATCATAATATTTCTGGTTCTGGCACTGGTAACAGGGGTATTTTATCCTCTGCTGACCACCTCGCTCGGGGAGTGGTGGTTTGCCCGCCAGGCCAACGGCTCACTGATTGAAGTGAATAACGAAGTCAAAGGCTCGGCGCTGATCGGCCAGCAGTTCACACAGCCCGGTTATTTTCACGGACGCCCGTCAGAAACAGCAGAGCATCCGTATAACGCCCTGAGTTCCGGCGGCAGCAACCTGAGCACCGGCAACCCGGAACTGTTACAGCGGGTGGCGCAGCGGGCAGAAACATTAAGGGCGGAAAACCCGGATGCTTCCCGCCCGGTGCCGGTTGACCTGGTGACCGCCTCTGCCAGCGGGCTGGATCCGGATATCTCTCCGGATGCCGCTTACTGGCAGGCCGCGCGGGTGGCCAAAGCGCGTAATATGACACAGGCGGAGGTGGAGAAACTGATCCGCGAACATATCACCACTCCGGTGCCTGCGTTTACCGGTGTGCCGGTCGTGAATGTGCTGGCACTGAATCTGGCGCTGGATGCACATGCGGCGGACAAAACCAGCCTGAACTAACGGAAGGACAGCATTATGTATGATGAGCCACTGCGTCCCGATCCTGACCAGTTACTGGCACAGGTCACAGAGCGCCCGCGCGGGAAACTGAAGATTTTCTTCGGTGCCTGTGCGGGTGTCGGGAAAACCTACGCCATGCTGAAAGAGGCGCAGCGGCTGCGTGAGCAGGGCATTGATGTGCTGGCCGGGGTGGTGGAAACCCACGGCCGCAGTGAAACCGCTGCCTTGCTGGAAGGGCTGCGCATCCTGCCGCTGAAAAAGCATAACTACCGGGGGCGGCAGGTGGCGGGGTTTGATCTCGACCGCGCGCTGGCGATCCATCCGGCGGTGATCCTGATGGACGAACTGGCGCACACCAACATCCCCGGCGCCCGCCACCCGAAACGCTGGCAGGATGTGGAAGAGCTGCTCAATGCCGGGATCGATGTCCTCACCACCATCAATGTGCAGCACCTGGAAAGCCTGAACGACATTGTCGGCGGCGTGACCGGTGTTCGTGTGCGCGAAACCGTACCGGACCCGGTGTTTGATGCCGCCGATGAAATCGTACTGGTGGATTTAACGCCGGACGACCTGCTCGACAGACTGCGTGAGGGAAAAGTGTATCTCCCTGCTCAGGCGGAGCGGGCGATCGAGCACTTTTTCCGCAAAGGCAATCTGCTGGCACTGCGTGAACTGGCGCTGCGGCGGACCACTGACCGTGTCGATGAACAAATGCGTGCCTGGCGGGAGCGGAAAGGTCAGGAGAAAGTCTGGCACACCCGGGATGCGATTCTGGTCTGTCTGCGTCCGGACGGCGGCAATGAAAAACTGGTGCGTGCCGCAGCCCGGCTGGCGGCACGGCTCGGCAGTGACTGGCATGCCATTTTTGTCGAAACCCCCGCACGGCATAAGCTGCCGTCACCGCAGCGGCGTACTATCCTCACCACCCTGTCGCTGGCGCAGCAACTGGGAGCCACCACGGCAACGCTGGCGGAGCCGGAAGAGGGCCGCGCGGTGATCCGCTATGCGCGTGAAAATAACCTCGGCAAAATTATGATTGTCCGCCATGAGCGGACATCCTGGTGGCGGCGCGACAAATTACAGGAACAGCTCAGCCGTAGTGCCGCTGATCTGGATGTGGTCATGATCGCCCCGCAGGACCGGCAGCCGGAAAACCGTGAGAAATTCAGCGACAACCGGCCGTTCCTGGATAAACACAAAACCGATTTACAGGGTTGTGTTGTCGCGGCACTGATTTGCGCCGTCACTACCCTTATGGCGCATCACTGGCTGATGGCCTTTGATAACGCCAACCTGGTAATGCTCTATATCCTGGGCGTGGTGGTGGTGGCGCGGTTTTACGGGCGCTGGCCTTCTGTGTTTGCCACCATTATTAACGTTATCAGCTTTGATATCTTTCTTATCAACCCGAAAGGCACGCTGGCCGTTTCGGATATGCAGTATCTGCTCACCTTCGCGGTGATGATGACCGTCGGGCTGGTGATCGGCAGCCTGACTGCCGGTGTCCGCTATCAGGCCAGGGTGGCACGTTACCGCGAGCAGCGCACCTGGCATCTGTATGAAATGTCGAAAGCGCTGGCGGTGGCGCGGGAATCTGATGATATTGCCTCTGTCAGTTGCCACTTTATCAGCCACAGCCTGCATGCCCGCTGCGAAATGCTGCTGCCGGATGAGCAGGGTAACCTGATCCCGGCAGGGGGCGGGGTGGCGGATAACGGCCGTGACGATGCCATCATCCGCTGGAGTTATGACAAAGGCCAGCCCGCCGGGTTCGGCACCGGTACTCTGCCCGGTGTGCCGTATCAGATCCTGCCGGTCTGCACGACAGAGAAAGTGTACGGCGTGGTGATTGTGGAGCCGTATAACCGCCGTCAGCTGCTGATCCCCGAACAGCAGCGGCTGCTGGAAACCCTGATCCTGCTGGCAGCGGGGGCGCTGGAACGCCGCACGCTGACAGAACGCGAGGCGCAGTCGCGGCTGGTCAGTGAACGCGAGCAGGTGCGCAACTCGCTGCTGGCGGCGCTGTCCCATGATCTGCGCACGCCGCTGACTGTACTGTTTGGTCAGGCGGAGATCCTGACGCTGGATCTGACCAGCGAAGGTTCACCGTATGCCGCGCAGGCCAATGAGATCCGCCAGCATATCCTCAGCACCACGCGGCTGGTCAATAACCTGCTGGATATGGCGCGGATCCAGTCCGGCGGCTTTAATCTCAATAAAGAGTGGCTGCCGCTGGAAGAGGTGATCGGCAGTGCCCTGCAAATGCTGAAACCGCGTTTTGATACGGATTCGGTGCAGATTGACCTCAATGACCCGATGCAGCTGATTTGCGCGGACGGCCCGCTGTTTGAACGGGTGTTGATCAATCTGCTGGAAAACGCGATAAAATATGCCGGGCCGCAGGCGCAGATTGGCATCCGCTCGCGGTTGTCGGACAATATGATTGATATTGAAGTGTGGGATAACGGCCCGGGCATCCCGGCCGGACAGGAAGCACAGATATTTGAGAAATTTTCGCGCGGCCAGAAAGAATCCGCCATTCCGGGGATCGGCCTCGGGCTGGCTATCTGCCGGGCGATTGCGGAAGTGCACGGCGGCACTATTTTAGCCGGAAACCGTGACGGGGGTGGCGCAAGCTTCCATATCCGTCTACCCTGTGAAGACCCGCCCGTGATTGATGAAGATGATAACCCGTTGTGACCACTGTACTGATTATTGAAGATGAAAAAGGGATCCGCCGCCTTCTGCGCACTGCGCTGGAAGGGGATTCTGTGCGTGTGTTTGAAGCGGAAGACCTGGCACGCGGGCTGGTGGAAGCGGCGACCCGCAAACCGGATCTGGTGATCCTTGATCTGGGTCTGCCGGACGGTGACGGCATCACCTTTGTGCAGGAGTTCCGTCAGTGGAGTTCTGTGCCGGTGCTGGTGCTTTCCGCCCGTGACAGTGAGCATGACAAAATTGCCGCCCTGGATGCCGGGGCGGATGACTATATGACCAAACCCTTTGGTGTCGGGGAGTTACAGGCGCGGCTGCGGGTGCTGATGCGCCGCTATCCCGGCAGTGAAAAAAATGATCCTGTTTATGAATTCGGGGATATCTGTGTGGATATTGCCGGGCGTCAGGTCAGGAAAGGCGGGGAGGAAGTGCATCTCACACCGATTGAATTCCGCCTGCTGACCATTCTTATCGGCCACAGCGGCAAAGTACTGACTCAGCGGCAACTGCTCAATGAAGTGTGGGGGCCGAACGCCGTCGAACACGCCCACTACCTGCGTATTTACATGGGACATCTGCGCCAGAAACTGGAAACGGATCCGGCCCGTCCTCAGCATTTCATCACCGAAACCGGTATCGGTTACCGGTTTGTATCCATCCCCTGAATACTTCCCCGGCGATTTTTTTACCCCCGTCACTGTTATAGAAAAACTGTTCTGTTTTCCGGCAGTTTTTATTGTTTACATCAAAAAATTGTTATTTTGTGCGCTTTATAGTGAAACCAGGTGATACAGACCCACGGATTTTTAAGTACCTAAAAGGAGTTAGTTATGGATTTTGCTATCCAGCTTGTCGTGGTATTGATCTGTCTGTTTTACGGGGCGCGCAAAGGCGGGATTGCCCTGGGTTTGCTGGGCGGGATAGGCCTGGTGGTGCTGGTTTTTGTCTTCCACTTAAAGCCCGAAAAGCCGCCGGTGGATGTGATGCTGGTGATTATTGCGGTCGTGGCGGCATCGGCTACGCTGCAGGCTTCCGGGGGACTGGATGTGATGCTGCAGATAGCAGAACGTCTGCTGCGGCGTAACCCGAAATATGTCTCGATTGTGGCGCCGTTTGTGACCTGTCTGCTGACTATTCTGTGCGGTACCGGGCACGTCGTCTACACCATCTTACCTATCATTTATGATGTCGCGATTAAAAATAATATCCGCCCGGAAAGGCCGATGGCGGCCAGTACAATAGGCTCCCAGATGGGGATAATCGCCAGCCCGGTGTCGGTTGCGGTGGTCTCCCTGGTCGCCATGCTGGGGGATGTGACCATCAACGGCAAACATCTGAGCTTTGTTGACCTGCTGGCGATCACCATTCCATCCACCCTGATCGGGATACTGTGCATCGGTATCTTCAGCTGGTATCGCGGTAAAGACCTGGATAAGGATCCGGAATTTCAGTCATTTATCGCAAAACCGGAGAACCGGAAATACGTCTACGGCGATACCGCCACCCTGCTCAATAAAAAATTACCGGCCAGTAACTGGCTGGCAATGTGGATCTTTCTGGCCTCTATCGCGGTCGTTGCATCACTGGGGGCATTTTCGTGGCTGCGGCCGGTTTTTGACGGCAAGCCGCTGTCGATGGTTTTGGTGATTCAGATCTTTATGCTGCTGGCAGGGGCATTAATTATTATCTTTACCGATACCAAACCGGCATCTATTTCGAAGAATGAAGTATTCCGCTCGGGGATGATCGCGATTGTGGCGGTTTACGGTATCGCGTGGATGGCGGAAACCATGTTCGGTGCTCACCTTGAGCAGATTGAGGGTGTGCTGGGATCGCTGGTCAAAGAGTATCCGTGGGCTTACGCAGTGGTGCTGCTGCTGGTGTCCAAGTTTGTCAACTCGCAGGCGGCGGCTCTGGCGGCAGTGGTTCCGCTCGCGCTGATGATCGGGGTCAATCCGGCTTATATTGTGGCATCCGCACCGGCCTGTTACGGCTACTATATTCTGCCGACCTACCCGAGTGACCTGGCGGCTATCCAGTTCGACCGCTCAGGTACCACCAAAATCGGGCGCTTTGTGATTAACCACAGCTTTATTGCGCCGGGACTGATCGGTGTCGGGGTTTCCTGTGTGTGCGGCTGGTTCTTTTCCGCCATGTACGGTTTTCTCTGACAGCCATCCGGAACAGTGATAACGGGCAGTCATGCCCGTTATCTGCCCGTTAATCATTAAGATACTGAAGACGGCGTTCCGGCAAGCTGAAAGACACCAACCATCTCATTGAGTGTACCGGCCTGCTCATTCAGGGAGGAGGCTGCGGCAACAGACTGTTCCACCAGGGTGGCATTCTGCTGGGTAGCGGAATCAATCAGCCCGATAGCACTGTTGATCTGAGTGATCCCGTCAGTCTGTTCATGACTGGCGTGGCCTATCTCATGCAGTAAATCAGCCATCTGGCTGACGTTACTGACAATACCGCGCAGTGATTCAGCGGCTTCCTCCACCAGTTGCAGCCCCTCGCGGGTCTGACCGGCAGAGTTTTCAATCAGGGTGCGGATCTCACCGGCTGAATCGGCACTGCGCTGTGCCAGCAGGCGGACTTCACCGGCCACCACCGCAAAACCGCGTCCGTGCTCACCGGCTCTGGCGGCTTCCACAGCGGCATTCAGCGCCAGAATATTGGTCTGGAACGCAATAGAATCAATCAGATTGATAATATCTGACATCCGGGTGGCCGTCGTGTTGATCATACGGATTTTATCCGTCACCTGCTCCATCATTTCGCCGTTGTGTTTCACCACCCCGGCGGTATCCGCCGACAGTGCGGTTGCCTTAAGAGTATTGGCGGCGGTATTTTTCACTGTCGCGGTGATCTGTTCCATTGAGGCGGCAGTTTCCTCCACTGACGCGGCCTGTTCTTCCGTGCGGGCGGCCAGGTTCTGGTTACCGGCAACAATCTGCTCTGCGGTGGCAGACAGGCTGACTGCGCCGTTTTTCACCTCTGTTACGATATCCTGCAAATGAACCTGCATTTCAGCCAGGGCATTAAGCAGCACCCCGGTTTCATCATGATGTGTGACATTGACCTGCTGTGTCAGATCCCCCTGTGCAATGGCGCGGGCAAGCGTGACGGCTTTGTCCAGCGGACGGGTGATACTGACCACAATAATCCGCGCCAGTACGGCACTGATGATGGCACTGATGATAGTCAGAGTGATCAGCAGGAGGCGGTTGGTTTTGAAATTACTTTCCACCTGATTTCCCGCCTCTTTCATATGCGCATCCTGAATGGCGATTAACTGCATCACATTGTCGCGGTAAGCGCGCTGAATACCGGCTGTGGTATTCACCATCTCATTGATTGCAGAGGCTTCATCTCCGTTTTGTGAAAACTGAACCATACGGCGCTGTGAGGTGAGGTACTGCTGGCGGACTGAGCGGATCTCTTTCAGGATGTTCTGAGATGCCTCATCCTTCAGCGTCTCATTAAATTCATCCAGAATCAGGGTGATTTTTTTACTGGTTTCAGAAGCACCGGCGGCCAGCTGACGAATCTGAGGATTTTTATCATCCAGCAGCAGGAGTTGCTGAATGCCGACAAAATCATGAAAATAATCAATCAGTAAGTTTGCTTTTACCGTGATCGGATAATCCTCGTCCAGGATATCGCGGATGCCGTCATTGGCGTTATTCAGGCTGACAACCGACAGTGTGGCGCTGATGACCATCAGCAGAATGGAAAAGCCAAAAGCCACGAAGAGTTTCGTACTGATTTTAATGCTGCGCAGAAGCATCATTCCTCCGGATACTCAGTAAATGACTGGTTATCGGAAACTATAGAGAAAACTTTATCAATTAATTAAATTAATTTATAAGCACATGACAATAACAGCAGAGATAACAACGGGTTGGTTTGGTTATTTTTCTTCGGGAGTGATCTTTCCGGGGGATTATTTCAGTGCTTAAGACCTTTATTTTATACTTTGTTGATGTTTTGTGCTGAGTTTTTATGTCAGTACGGCGCAAAAAATGAGGTAAAAACGCGCGGATTTCTTATTTTTTCCTGTCAGAAATCACGGGGTATTTTGCTGAAAAATAAGAATTATTTTCTTTTTTATCCCGGAAGGGAGAATAAACGTGTTTTTTTCCCGGAAAATGAGATGGATTTTATGCTGCCGATTTACAGGTTGATTTTATAATCAGATTATAATGTACTGTATAGTACATTTTTGATATTAACCAGAGAGGCCTGCATGGAAAAGAATAAAAAAATCATTCGCGGCGGCACAATCATCACAATGGATGATGCCACCGGCGATATTATCAACGGCGCGATACTGATCGAGGGCAACCGGATCAGCGCAATCAGTGCGGATATACAGGCATTTGATCACCACACCGATGCGCAGGTGATTGATGCACAAGGGGCGATTGTCACTCCGGGCATGATCGATGCGCACCGCCATAACTGGATGGCACTGTTCCGTGGTGTTTCGGCGGAAGAGTCGTTACCGGCATTTCTTATCAATACCTTCCATGCATTCGGCGCAATGATGACGGCAGACAATATGTATGCGGCGGTTCTGAACGGTAATATCAGCGCTCTGAATGCCGGTACGACAACGGTTTATGAGGTGAATGACTGTGTTAACTCACCGGAACATGCCGCTAATGCTGTTGCTGCTATGAAGGACAGCGGCATCCGTGGTGTCTACGGTTATGGTATGCAGGTGTATGATTTTAAACCCGCCGGTTTTGCTTCCATGGATGCACGGCGTGATTGTGCCCGTGAGATCTCTGAAACCCTGTTCCGCGACCAGGATCGGCTGACAGCCGGGATGCTGATTTCCGATCCCGGTACGGTGCCGTTTGCTGAATCGGCAAAACAGATCCGTCTGGCGGATGGTCTCGGCCTGAAACACGCCTCACACACCGGGGCGGCCAAAACCTCGGTTCTGCTGCGTGGTTTGCGTGAACTGGACGACCACGGTTTACTGCTGCCGGGACATATCCACGCCCACAGTAACGGGCTGACCGGCGAAGACTGGAAACTGATCGCCAAAAGCGGCGGCCATGTGGCGAGCACGCCGTCCAGCGAGTTACAGATGGGGATGGGGTTCCTGCCTTATCAGCCTTGTGCGGAGTATGGGATCCCGTTTGCACTCGGAACGGATTTCACCGGTGTGACAACAGATGATCTGTTCACTCAGATGAATATGGCACTGCAGATTGAACGTGCACTGGCGAATGAAAAAGTACATCAGCGCGATACTATGCCGTTTGAAATTACCCCGACTGTCCGCGAGGCTCTGCACTGGGCGACCCTCGGCGCAGCACAGGTGCTGGGCATGGAAAACGAGATCGGCTCGCTGGTGGCCGGGAAAAAAGCGGACATCATTATTATCCGCCACAGAGATGGTTTTGTGGCACCGGTGCACGCCGCAGGCAGTGTGGTGCAGATGACACATACCGGTGATATCGATACTGTGCTGGCCGACGGTGTGATCCGCAAACAAAACGGCATGCTGACCGGTTTTGATCTTCCGGAAGTGACCCGGTTATCCCGTAACGCTCTGGCTGAGCTGGAAACACGCATCCGCGACCGGAAAATCCTCAATGCACAGGAAGTGGAAGCGTTCTTCCGTCTGGCTGAGCGGATGGCCTCCTTCCACTTCGCACAGGCTTACAGTGATGAATTTTTTACTCAGGCGATGAATAAGGCCTGATGTGCAGTGCGCTGCGGCGGGCAGCGGTCTCTCTTAGTGATCCCGCCTTTTCGGGGATTCCGGTTTATTGCGGAATCCCCCTTTTTTATCTGTTTTACCAGTGAAGGGTCAGTGTGGTGGTTATCTGCCGGTCATTGCCCCAACTGCATGCTGCATCCGTAAAGCAGGCAGATACATAGTGTTTATTGAACAGGTTATTGATATTCAGCGCGATCTCCGCATCTTCAAGAGCCGGGAGGTTATCAAGCCGGTAGCGCAGCATCATATCCGCCACGGTATAGGCGGGAACAGTGAAGCTGTTGGCATCATCCCCCTGTGTTTTGCCGTTATAGCGTACGCCGCCGCCGATAGTCAGGCCGCTGAGCGGCGTGGTGTCAAAGGTATAATCTGTCCACAGAGAGGCGGTATGCGCCGGTACCATCGCGGGGTGATGATTGGTATTCTCCGCCTGCTGACGGAAACGGGTATCGGTATAAGCATAGCCGGCGATCAGGTTCCAGTTGTAGGTCAGCGCCGCTTTGGTTTCCAGCTCAATCCCCCGCGAACGGATTTTTCCGCCCTGCACACTGAAAAACGGATTCAGCGGGTCACGGTGCAGGTTATTGTCTTTGGTCAGCTCATAAACGGCGAGTGTGGCAGACAGCGCGGCATTTTCCGGCAGGTATTTCAGCCCGGCTTCATACTGTTTACCCCGTGACGGATCCAGCGGTTTGCCGCTGACCGTGGCCGCAGTACTTGGCTCAAAGGATTCGCTGTAGCTGAAATACGGAGCGAAACCATAAGGCAGCTGATAGTTCACACCGCCGCGCCAGGTAAACTCGTGGTCAGTCTGGTGATGAGTGGTATCACCGCTGATGTTATCGCGGCCGCGGGATTTGCTGGTGTTTTCGTCATAACGGCCGCCGAGGGTGAATGTCCAGTCCTTCAGAAAGAGCTGATCCTGGGCGTAGATCCCGATTTGGTGGTTTTTATTTATTGCTTTCGAATTTATCCCCGGGATGATTGTCAGATTGCCGTATTGCGGGGATCGCAGATCCAGCGGGGCAGCAACACCGACCTCATTAACCATCCGGTTGCGCAGCTGTGAGTAATCCACACCTGTCATCAGGGTATTGCGCCAGCCGTGGCCGCTGATGTTGTGGATGACATGGGTATCAGTGACCAGGCCGGACAGCCGTTCGTCATTACGTATATGGCTGCGGGCAAGCATTGATGAGAGCTCCTGCTTTGGCACGCCGTAACAGGCCGCCGGATTGCTGCTGCATAATCCGCTGCCGTAAATAGTGCGCCAGTTGGTGCTGATCTGCTGGTAACGCACGCCCTGATGCAGTGACCAGTTATCATTGAATGTATGATCAAACTGCCAGCCGATCAGCCGCTGCTGCCGTTCAAAGCGGTTATAGCCCGGCTCGCCTTCGTTAAAACCGGTCGGCAATTTCCCGGCAGCGCCGCCGTCAACGGTACCTTCACGCGGCAGCCAGCCGTAATAGCCGTTACGCGGCGCATTCATGGCCTGGGCGGTAAGCAGTAAAAAAGTGGTATCATCCGGCTGCCAGAGATAAGAACCCTGTAAAGCATAATACCGTTCCCGCTCCCCCTGTTGCTGTTGGTGCTGGTCATGCAGTGTGCCGGTCAGGCGGTAAGCCTGTGTTTCCTCATCATTCAGGGCATCACTGAGATCAAACCCGGTCTGCCACAGGTGGTGATTCCCCGCCTGTAAGCGGATTTCCCGCAGCGGGTTCATCTGCGGCCGTTTGGAGGTCATGGTGACCACGCCGCCCGGATTGGATTGCCCGTAAAGCACAGAAGCCGGGCCTTTCAGCACATCAATCCGCTGCATAAATTCCGGCAGCATCCTGCTTTCCGCATACATATCCCCCTGAACTTTTAATCCGTCCAGATAGATATTCTGGCTGACATTATGGAAGCCGCGCATCATCACACTGTCGAAAACGGATGAACTGCCGGAGGTGCCGGTCACTACGCCGGGTGTGTATCCCAGTGCCTGTTTCAGTGTGGCAGGATTGCGGGCGGTGATTTCCTCCTCACTGATCACGGAGACCGAGGAAGGGACTTTATTCAGCGGCGTGGCCGTTTTGGTGGCGCTGTCGCTGTGTGTGGCGCGGTATGTGCCGTTATTTTCCAGCGGACTGACGGCAGGCGGCGCGGCGGTGACCACGATTTCATCTTCAGCGGCGTGGCAGACACCGGCAACCAGTAAAGCCGCCAGCGAAAGCCGGAACAGGGAAGTGCGGTAAAGTGCAGTCATACATCTTATCTCATTGAATGATAATTATTACCGTCACAAAAGGCATGTGTGCGGATGACGGCTGTGATAAATAATGAAAAAGGCTGCCGGAGCAGCCATCAGGGTTAATACAGGTGATTACGCCGCATCATTCTGCGGATGCGGTTTCTTCAGGAAGAAGGCGAAAACCAGTGATAACAGACCGAGCAGCAGGCTCAGCCAGAATACGGCATGGATCCCCGACGCCAGTGCCGCGGTTGCTGTCTGCTGTGTTGCTGCCGCATCACGGTAAAAAGACATCAGAGAGATGGCCGATGCGGTACCGACGGCGCCGGCTACCTGATAAAAGGTATTCCAGACAGCAGAGCCATCAGCATATAACCGGGCGGGTAAAGCACTCATCGCGGTAGTCTGCGCGGGCATAATCACACAGGTGACACCCAGACACAGGAGCATAAAAGCGGCGACAATCTGCCACACTGGTGAGTTCTCCCCGACGGCATACAGAAACAGCGCAGAACTCATCAGCATAAACAGGGAGCCGCAGACCACAAACGGGCGCGAGTCAAACCGGTTATAGAGAAAACCGATAAGTGGTGAGAACAGTACGTTGATAATATTGCCCGGCAGCAGCAGGATCCCGGCCATTGCCGCGCTCAGCATCAGCACATCTTTCAGGAATACCGGAAGAATAATCGCGGCGGAGAGCACACTCATCATGCTCAGGATCATCATGATCAGGCCAATAATAAACAGCGGATTACGGAACACATCCGGGTGGATCATCGGCATCGCCATGTGCGTCTGACGGCGGGCAAATACGGCAAGGCAGAGAACCCCCGCCAGCAGGGAACCCCAGACAGCGGGATCACGCAGGCTGTGTTCCGCCAGGATAGCCAGCCCGTAGATGATGCCGCTGAATCCGGCGGAGGAAAGCAGGAGAGACAAAATATCAATACGCGGTCTGGTGATATCACCAATCGGCGCAATAGACTTCACGGCAAGTAAAATGATGGCGGCATAGACCAGCGCACTGAGCCAGAAAATGGCATGCCAGCTGAACAAGGTGATAATAAAGCCGGAAATTGTCGGCCCCAGCGCCGGTGCCAGGGTAATGGCAATCCCCACCATTCCCATCACCATCCCGCGCTGATAGACCGGGAAAATGAGCAGTGCGGCACTCATCATCACAGGCAATATCACCCCGGTACCGACGGCCTGAATAACCCGCCCCAGAAGCAGTACCGCAAAACCGGGGGCCAGTGCGGCAATCAGACAACCGGCGAGCGACACACACAGCGCCGTGAGGATCAGTACCCTGGTATTAAACCAGCGCACCAGAAACGCCGACACCGGCACAAACACCGCCAGGGTCAGCAGATAGCCGGTCACCAGCCACTGTGCCTGACCGGCGGAGAGAGAGAACTGGCTCATCAGATTGGTGAGCGCCATATTTAATGCGGTTTCCCCGAACAGACCGGTAAATGTCCCGGCCATCAGTACGCTCAGCATCATTTTCGGGTAGCGTACCTGTATTGCTGCCTCTGTAGTCACATTCTTATCCTATTATTTCATCAACCAAGTTGACGAAAAGGAAAGTAACGCACTTTGCGACAATGGTCAACTTAGTTGACGAAGTGTTTTTGGTATACTGCACAAAAAGGAAAGGGGGAGCGCGTGAAAATTGCATTAAACGACCTGGATTTTATTGACCTTATCAGTGAGCGGCACACACTGCTCCGTGAGCGGATTGATGCGCTCTGGAATGTCCGGAGCGAAATTCACATGAGTAATTCGGAGTGGTACATTTTATCGAGGGTGTATGACCAGCCGGTATCCATAGCCGATATTTCCGCGACAGTGACCATCTCCCGTCAGGCGATTCATAAATTCATCCGACAGATGGAAGAGAAGGGATTAATCACCATCTTTGATGTTCAGGGCAGTAAAAAGCTCAAGGGGGTGAAAATGACACCGCACGGGCAGCAATGCTATGACGCTTATGAGGCCATCAAAACCGGATTGTGTGATGAAATTGGTGCTGCTGTCGGACAGGACAATCTCGCGCTGATCGTCCGGTTATTTCAGCAGCCCTGGTTTGATGAGAAACAGTAACGCCTTTTCTGCTGCGCGGAAAAGGCGTTTTCGTTCAGGTATGGTCTGCGGCAGAGAGGCGGGTGAACAGTCAGCGGAGCAGCACATCGGTCAGTGCGGCATCATCCGCCGGGTTCAGCTTTGCGGCTTCTTTCCGGAAATGCTGCCACAACACCCCATTCTGCGCGGAAATTTGCCGGTGCAGTCGCTGTGCTGCTTCCAGCTTGCCGCTGATATCCTGCGGATCCGGAAAACGCGGCAGCGGCTGCCCGTACAGGCACAACAGGTCATCCTGCAGCTGTGAAATTTGTGACGGTACAAAATTCAGTAATTTCCCGCTGTGTATCAATGCCGGGGAATTCTCCGCCTGAACTGCCTGTAATGATTGATGTAATGCCTGCTGCAGTGTGTTCATTTCTCTCTCCTGATATCCGGGCTGCTGTACCGGGGATAGTAGCGGACAGGAAAATCAATGCTTCGCTGCCCGGCGAAATATCTGCGGTTATCATGGAAGAGGAAAAGAAACAGAACACTCCGGTTGTTGCTTTTTAATTGTGCTTATCCCGGGGAGAGGAAAAGGGGGGATTAAAATTTCTCATATAATCATGCATATAAGAAGCTTCCATATAATAATAGATACTGATTATCCATATATAACTCCCTTTATATTCTGAACAGCGGTGCGTACAGAATCCTGTCCGCTGCGCAAGCCGTTACAGTATTATTAAACACAGCGGGGAGAGGAAAAACAATGAGGCAGAATTACTTATGATAAAGGCAACAAAAAAGCCCTTTCAGTTATCCTGAAAAGGCTTTTCGATTCAATGCATTAAACGGTATTACTTAGTTCATGCCGTATTTTTTCAGTTTTTTACGCAGAGTACCGCGGTTGATACCCATCATCAGGGCAGCGCGGGTCTGGTTACCACGGGTGTATTGCATCACCATGTCCAACAATGGCTGTTCAACTTCAGCCAGTACCAGCTCATACAGTTCATTAACATCCTGACCGTTTAATTGAGCAAAATAGTTCTTCAGTGCTTGCTTAACTGAGTCACGTAACGGCTTTTGAGTTACCTGATCTTGTGAATTTACAGTAGCAACGGTTAGTACGTCAGAATTTACGCGTTGTTCGAACATAGTTCTGTCAGCTCTTTTCTTTATTTACGCAAAAAATTTTCAAAATATGCCTCCAACGCCTCCAGCTGTTCGCCGGCATCCTCAATGGCGTTGAATGTGCGCCGAAACTGAACATCAGGTGCATGTTCCTGCATATACCAGGAAACGTGCTTGCGGGCTATGCGGGCTCCCTTGCTTTGACCGTAAAAGTCGTGCAATTCCCGCACATGCTCACACATTATGCGTTTCACCTCTGCACCGAGCAGGGGCGGCAACAGTTCGCCTGTGTCCAGATAGTGCTGGATTTCCCGGAAGATCCAGGGTCTTCCCTGAGCAGCACGACCAATCATCAGCGCGTCTGCGCCGGTGTAGTCCAGTACTGCTCTGGCTTTAAGCGGGTCAGTAATGTCGCCATTGGCAATAACCGGGATGGCAACAGTCTGCTTAACTGTCCGGATGTTGTCGTATTCGGCTTCACCATTAAACAGACAGGCGCGGGTCCTGCCATGGATCGTAAGAGCCTGAATACCGCAACGCTCGGCCAATTGGGCAATCGTGACACAGTTCCGTTCTTCCGGTGACCAGCCGGTGCGAATTTTCAGTGTGACGGGCACGTCCACCGCATTAACCACCGCTTTCAGAATCTCTTCCACCAGCGCCGGATAACGCAGCAGGGCGGAGCCTGCCAGCTTACGGTTCACTTTTTTTGCCGGACACCCCATATTGATATCGATGACCTGCGCACCACCGGCAACATTAATCTTTGCCGCGGCCGCCATTTCACCGGGATCATTACCGGCTATCTGCACAGAACGGATACCTGGCTCATCACTGTGTACCATGCGTAATCTCGATTTGTCCGTCTTCCAGACCTGAGGGTTGGAAGAGAGCATCTCTGAGACGGCCATACCCGCGCCCATTTCATAGCACAACGACCGGAAAGGCCGATCGGTGATGCCTGCCATAGGGGCCGCGATAAGGCGGTTTTTCAACTGGTATTGTCCGATACGCATAGACGAAGAAGTGTGGCCATACTGTGACTGCAAGGGCGCGTATATTACGCATTTTTTCAAAGATATGAAAGGACAAACTTTGAGCAAATCGACCTTTACGGCGAAATTTTTTTTATTGCTTTTTTCAGATTTTATTAATTAATGTTTTGTAACAATAAGTTAGCGTAAAATAGCATACAGTGCGGTTTTCTGATTTAATTTTCAGAATAAAATGCGTTTGCGTGAAACTGCTTAAAATATATTCACTGAATCACGCAAATGCACGATTTATATACCAAAAAGTAAGAATATCAGCCGCATTTTGTCGCGGTAATCCGGCACCATTCTTCTTTTTCGGCAATCTCATCAATCTCAAAGACGTCACGGTAAGCATCTGCCACACCTTCCGCCTGAGTGGCGAGCACACCGGATAACCCGAGTAATCCGCCGGCCTGCGGCAGTGCGCCGATCACCGGAGCCAGTTCACGCAGCGGGCCGGCCAGGATATTGGCCACCACAACGTCCGCAGAGAGCGTCTGAGGCTTTTTATCAGAGAGGTAAAGGGTCAGCCTGTCTGAAACGCCGTTGCGCTCTGCGTTGTCCCTGCTGGCCTGAATCGCCTGCGGATCGATATCGATACCGATAGCTTCTTTCGCACCCAGTTTCAGGGCGGCGATCGCCAGGATCCCGGAGCCGCAGCCGAAATCGATCACGGTTTTACCGTTCAGATCCAGCCCGTCGAGCCATTCCAGGCACAGAGAGGTGGTAGGGTGGGTACCGGTGCCGAATGCAAGGCCGGGATCGAGCATCACATTGACCGCATCAGGGTCAGGGATCTCACGCCAGCTCGGGCAGATCCACAGGCGCTGACCGAAACGCATCGGGTGGAAGTTATCCATCCACTCGCGTTCCCAGTCTTTGTCTTCAATCTGTTCGATCTTATGGACAAAGTTTTCGCCGAGCAGCGGGTGCTGCTGTAATTGCGCAACAACGGCTTTCATGTCCGTTTCAGCGTCATACAGGCCGATCACGTCGGTGTCGCCCCACAGGCGGGTTTCCCCCGGCAGCGGTTCAAAAATCGGGGTGTCGTGGCTGTCCTGAAAGGTAACGGAGACCGCACCGGTTTCAGTCAGTTCATCACCGATAACTTCGGCATCAGCACCGGTGGAATTTAATCGTATTTGGATCCAGGGCATAACATACTCTTTATAAAAAGCTCTTTATAAAAAAGCCCCTGTTTGACAGGGGCCTGAGAAAGAAAAGCGACAGAAAATCAGACCTCGTGCAGGCCGAGTTTCTTCTCCAGATAATGGATGTTGGTGCCGCCTTTACAGAAGTTCTCATCATTCATAATCAGCTGGTGCAGCTCGATATTGGTTTTGATACCGTCGATAATCAGTTCCGCCAGCGCATTCTTCATACGGGCGATAGCAATTTCGCGGGTTTCACCATAGGTGATGAGCTTACCGATCATTGAATCATAATACGGCGGTACAGTATAACCGGCGTAAATATGAGACTCCCAGCGGACACCGAAACCACCCGGAGAGTGGAAGCGGGTAATTTTGCCCGGGCTCGGTAAGAAGGTGTGCGGATCTTCGGCATTGATACGGCATTCGATCGCGTGACCTTTTACTTTGATATCTTCCTGTTTCACAGAGAGCGGCAGGCCGGATGCGACACGCAGCTGCTCTTTGATCAGGTCAACACCGGTGATCATTTCAGTAACCGGGTGCTCTACCTGAATACGGGTGTTCATTTCGATGAAATAGAACTCGCCGTTTTCAAACAGGAACTCAAAGGTACCGGCACCACGGTAGCCGATATCGATACAGGCTTTGGCACAGCGTTCGCCGATGCTTTTGCGCAGCGCCGGAGTGATACCCGGTGCAGGGGCTTCTTCCACCACTTTCTGGTGACGGCGCTGCATGGAGCAGTCGCGTTCAGCCAGATAAACAGCATGGCCCTGACCATCCGCCATAACCTGGATTTCAACGTGACGCGGGTTCTCAAGGAATTTTTCCATGTAAACCATGTCGTTGTTGAAAGCCGCTTTGGCTTCGGCTTTGGTCATTGCAATCGCTTCTTCCAGATCTTCATCATTGCGGACAACGCGCATACCGCGTCCGCCGCCGCCGCCGGAGGCTTTGATGATGACCGGGAAACCGATACGTTTGGCAATGGTGTGGTTCAGCGGCATATCGTCGCTGAGCGGGCCGTCAGAGCCCGGCACACACGGAACGCCGGTTTCTTTCATCGCACGGATAGCAGAAACTTTGTCGCCCATCAGGCGGATGGTTTCAGCTTTCGGGCCGATAAACGTGAAGCCGGAGCGTTCAACCTGCTCGGCAAAATCAGCGTTTTCAGATAAGAATCCGTACCCCGGGTGGATGGCCTGTGCGCCGGAAATTTCAGCAGCAGAGATAATGGCCGGGATATTCAGATAACTTTTCGCAGAGGCTGCCGGACCGATACAGATGGTCTCGTCAGCCAGCAGAACGTGTTTTAAATCACGATCCGCAGAAGAGTGAACAGCGACCGCTTTGATCCCGAGCTCTTTACAGGCCCGCAGGATCCGCAGTGCAATTTCACCCCGGTTGGCAATAAGGATTTTTTCCAGCATGATTCGCCCCGTTATTCGATGACGACCAGTGGCTCGTCAAATTCGACAGCATCGCCGTCTTTTAACAGAATTGCTTTAACCACACCGGCTTTGTCAGCTTCGATCTGGTTCATCATTTTCATGGCTTCGACGATGCACAGGGTGTCACCGACATTGACCTGTTTACCGACTTCAATAAAGGCTTTCGCATCCGGGCTTGGTGAACGGTAGAACGTACCCACCATCGGAGAGCGGACCACATGGCCGGCAATCTCTTTTTCCGGCGCCGGATCAGCAAGACCTGCGGATGGTGCAACAGCGGCTGCCAGGGCAGGCTGCTGAACAGGTGCGCTGTATTGCTGTGGTACGGCCATAGCCTGAACCGGTAAAGCGCGGCTGATGCGTACTGACTCTTCGCCTTCAGAAATTTCCAGCTCAGAAATACCGGACTCTTCGACCAGCTCGATCAGTTTTTTTATTTTACGAATATCCATGAGATGATTCCGTACTCTTAGTGTTGAGTTAATTGTGACAGACGGTGAACCGCTGCCTGTAAAGCATAACGGTAGCCTTCCGCACCCAGCCCGCAGATAACGCCGGTGGCGATATCAGAAAGATAAGAGTGGTGACGGAACGGCTCCCGTGCGTGTACATTCGACAGATGGATCTCGATAAACGGGATGCTGACGGCCAGCAGGGCATCACGCAGAGCCACACTGGTGTGAGTGAATGCGGCCGGGTTTATCAGAATAAAATCGGTGTTTCCCCGTGCAGCATGAATTCTGTCGATGAGTTCGTGCTCGGCGTTGGATTGCAGGTGGCTTAGTGTAACGCCACACTGACCGGCATCGCGGGTCAGCGTTGTAACGATATCCGCGAGAGTGAGCGTCCCGTATTTATCGGGTTCCCGCGTGCCCAGCAGGTTAAGATTCGGGCCGTTCAGTAACAATATATGATAACTTTCGGTCATCCTGCTGCCATCTCCTGCAATCTAACGTAAACGCACAAGATAACGCGATGTTAATGTGTTGTCACCTTTTTCTCACCACCGGTAATATTAATTATTACGGAGGAAGGGCGACATTATAAACATTTCATTGCAGTTCGCAGCAAAATACTGGTCTGAACAGACCGGAACCGGCACAAGGCTGACCAGTTAATCATACGTATTATCTGTCTGCATCCTGTATCCGTTTGCTGATAGTAGTCTGCCTGCCGGTCTTTTAACAGGTACGCCCGGAGGTCAGGGTGCTTTTCTGCCGGTGTGCTCACATAACCGGCGTTCCGGAGGCGGATCTTACGTAAGATGAACAGCGCAGGAATAAGCCGTTGTGAATAGTTGTCTGCCGTTGTGGTGCGTTATAGTGCATCCGCACCGGCAGATTGGCAAGTCCCGGAAATATTATGGCGCTGAATACGGACAGAACGGGATATAACGGGTCTGTATCCGGGATACGGATATTTATATTTCAGGTTATTTTGAGATTATTCTGAGTAAAGGGTGCTGCTGATTCATCATAATCCGGTGAATAACCCGGTATTTTTGCCGTCTTATCTGTGATTAAGCAGATGGTTTTAATGCGAAGATAGAGGTAGCGGGCGTCAGGCCGATTGTAAGATTGCGTATATTATATAGAATCCGGTTGAACTTGATGCATAGTTACAGGTCAACTGTTCGGAAGTTTGCAGGAATTAATGAAAAAAGAGGGCAACTGCCGGATTTTTTACATTAATTTTAATCTGCCTGCGCGTATTTCCTCAAATATGTGAAAAAGTCTGCGTTTTTATGCAGCTTTATACTGCGCAGTATATAAAAATTATCTAGAATAGACCGCTCCCTGATGTGATGTGGACACGCTGTTGGCAAGGTGCAATCTGTGGCTTGTCGCAAAGAAACGTGGTTGGTAAAGTAGACGGGTTTTTCCCCGTCCCCGGCTTGCAGGATTATCCTTTTGTATGTTTAAAAAAATTCGTGGCATGTTTTCCAACGACCTGTCGATTGACCTGGGTACAGCCAATACCCTGATTTATGTCAAAGGACAAGGCATTGTTCTGGATGAACCGTCTGTCGTGGCTATCCGCCAGGATCGTCCGGGTTCAACCAAAAGTGTTGCTGCTGTTGGTCATGAGGCCAAACGCATGCTGGGTCGTACCCCCGGCAATATCGCAGCAATCCGTCCGATGAAAGACGGTGTTATCGCTGACTTTTTTGTGACCGAGAAAATGCTCCAGCATTTTATCAAACAGGTTCACAGTAACAGTTTTATGCGCCCGAGCCCGCGTGTTCTGGTGTGTGTGCCGGTCGGTGCAACCCAGGTTGAACGCCGTGCCATCCGTGAATCCGCGCTCAGCGCCGGTGCACGTGAAGTTTATCTGATTGAAGAGCCGGTTTCGGCGGCTATCGGTGCCGGTTTACCGGTATCAGAAGCGACCGGTTCCATGGTGGTGGATATCGGCGGCGGTACTACCGAAGTGGCGGTTATCTCCCTGAACGGTGTGGTTTATTCCTCCTCTGTCCGCATCGGCGGCGACCGTTTCGACGAAGCTATCATTAACTATGTGCGCCGTAACTATGGTTCACTGATTGGTGAAGCAACCGCAGAACGCATCAAACACGAAATCGGTTCGGCTTACCCGACTGACGAAGTGCTTGAGATTGAAGTCCGCGGCCGTAACCTGGCTGAAGGGGTTCCGCGCGGTTTCACCCTGAACTCCAACGAAATTCTGGAAGCCCTCCAGGAGCCGCTGACCGGTATTGTCAGTGCCGTCATGCTGGCGCTGGAACAGTGCCCGCCGGAGCTGGCATCTGATATCTCCGAACGCGGAATGGTGCTGACCGGTGGCGGCGCTCTGCTGCGTAACCTGGATCGCCTGCTGATGGAAGAAACCGGGATTCCGGTGATCGTCGCGGAAGATCCGCTGACCTGTGTCGCCCGCGGTGGCGGCAAAGCACTTGAGATGATCGACATGCACGGCAGCGATCTTCTCAGTGAAGAATAAGCGGACTCCCGTCCGTTCAATACTGCAGGCCGGGGGAGTCCGCTCCCCCAGCTCGCCGGATACACACTCTGTCTTCCCGGACGGAATTACTGTAGTGCCTGATATCGCATCCTATGAAGCCGATTTTTAGCCGGGGGCCTTCCCTTCAGATTCGCATTGTTGTTGCGGTTATTTTTGCCATCGGACTGATTGTGGTTGATAACCGGATTGATGCTTTTACCAAAATCCGTAACTATCTGGATACGGCGGTCAGCCCGTTCTATTTTTTAGCCAACGGCCCGCGTCAGTTACTGGACGGTATCTCTGATAACTTTGCCACCCGCGAGCAGCTGGAATTTGAAAACCGCGCTCTGCGCCAGGAACTGCTGGTTAAAAGCAGTCAGAATCAACTGCTTGAACAATTTAAGCAGGAAAATGCCCGGCTGCGTGAGCTGCTCGGTTCACCGCTGCGTCAGGATGAGCACATGATGGTCACCCAGGTGATGGCGGGAGCCAACACCCCGTACCGTGACCAGGTGGTGATCGACAAAGGCAGCCGTGACGGCGTGTATGACGGCCAGCCGGTGATCAGTGATAAAGGTGTGGTGGGGCAGGTGATTGCCGTGTCTCAGTTAACCAGCCGTGTTCTGCTGATCTGCGATACCACTCACGCACTGCCGATTCAGGTGCTGCGTAACGACATTCGCGTCATTGCATCCGGCACCGGATGTACTGACGATTTACAGCTTGAACCACTGCCGAACAATATTGATATCCGCGTGGGGGATGTGCTGGTCACCTCCGGCCTCGGCGGCCGTTTCCCGGAAGGTTACCCGGTCGGGATCGTCTCTTCGGTAAAAGTGGATAATCAGCGCGCTTATACCATTATCAGTGCCAAACCGACGGCTGACCTTCAGCGTCTGCGTTATCTGCTCTTATTATGGGGCGGAGACAGCAACCCGCGTGAGCCTTCCGGCCCGTCTGAGGTGTACCGCGCGGCCAACGAACGTATCATGCAGGTTATGCCGCAGGTGATCCCGTCTGTCCAGACGCCGGAAACTGACCCGGCTGCGGCAGCCCCGGACGCACCTGCCGCTCCGGCACCTTCCGCCGGAACGACACCACCGAAACCGGCCGGACCTAAACCCGCACAGCCAAAACCGGCAGACACGCCAGCCACTGCCGCACCGGTCGCTCAGGATCCGGCTGCTGATTCCGCACCGGCCCGGCCGCTGAGGATGAGGCCGCAACAATGAATACCTACCGGGGACAAAACCGGATTATTGTCTGGCTCTCCTTTCTGATAGCACTGGTACTGCAAATCATGCCCTGGCCGGAGCAGATTCAGTTTTACCGTCCGTCGTGGGCGATGCTGTTTCTTATCTACTGGGTGATGGCGCTGCCGCACCGCGTCAGTGTCGGCTCCGCTTTCTTTCTCGGCATGATCATTGACCTGATTGAAGGTTCCACGCTCGGCGTGCATGCCCTGAGCCTGTCTATCGTCACCTATCTGGTCTCATTCAGACATCAGCTGCTGCGCAATATGGCGCTGTGGCAGCAGTCGCTGGTCATTATGGTGCTGTCAGTGCTGATGCAGTTCTTTGTTTTCTGGTCAGAATTTTTATTGTCCGATATTGTGTTTCATCCGGAAGTCTTCTGGAACAGTCTGGTCAATGGTATCTTATGGCCATGGATTTTTTTATTACTGCGTAAGACCCGCCGTCACTTTTCTGTTCATTAATCAGGGAACGGCGGCGTGATACGTTAACAAAACGTCAGGACCCCTGAATGCTGCCGATTTACCTTGCTTCAACCTCTCCCCGCCGCCGGGAACTTATCCGGCTGCTGAATGTTCAGTGTGAAACACTCTCCCCCTGTATCGATGAAATCCGCCGTGACGGTGAACCCGCTGCGGATTACGTGGTACGTCTGGCGCGGGAGAAAGCACAGGCCGGGGTGGCACTGGCAGCAGAAGAGCGGCCGGTTATCGGCTCTGATACCATTGTGGTGCTCGGTGGTGATATCCTGGAGAAGCCCCGCGATGCGGCACATGCCTTTGCCATGCTCAACGCACTGTCCGGCTGCACACATCAGGTGATGACGGCGGTCGCGGTTTCTGATTGTTTCCGGACACTGAGTACATTGATTGTGACAGATGTGACATTCCGCCGGTTATCAGATGACGAAATAAACGAGTATATTCAGACAGGTGAGCCGATGGACAAAGCCGGTGCTTACGGCATCCAGGGCCTGGGCGGGCGCTATGTCCGCAAAATTAACGGTAGCTATCATGCTGTGGTGGGATTACCGTTAGTGGAAACCGAAGAATTAATTAAGCGGTACACGGATACCCTGAACGGGGTTGTACCGGAACATATTGACGGGAAAGAAATACCATGACAGCCGAGCTTTTAGTCAACGTGACCCCGTCTGAAACACGGGTCGCTTATATTACCGGCGGGATCCTTCAGGAAATTCATATTGAGCGCGAGGCTAAACGCGGTATCGTCGGCAATATCTATAAAGGGCGTGTGAGCCGGGTGCTGCCCGGTATGCAGGCGGCCTTTATCGATATTGGCCTGGATAAAGCAGCCTTTCTGCATGCCTCGGATATTATTCCGCATACGGAATGTATTTCCGGGGATGAAAAAGAGAAATTCCGCACCCGCGATATCGGGGAACTGGTCCATCAGGGGCAGGATATTATTGTGCAGGTGGTCAAAGATCCGCTGGGCACCAAAGGTGCGCGTCTGACCACCGATATCACGCTGCCGTCCCGCTACCTGGTGTTTATGCCGGGCGCCTCTCACGTAGGGGTTTCCCAGCGCATTGAGAGCGAAGAAGAGCGCGAGCGCCTGAAAAACATTGTGGCGGGTTATTGTGATGAGGACGGCGGTTTTATTATCCGCACAGCAGCGGAAGGGGTCGGGGAAGAAGAACTGACTTCTGATGCCGCGTTCCTGCGCCGGTTGTGGACCAAAGTTATCCAGCGCAAAAAACGCAATACCACCCGTACCAAAATCTACGGTGAACTGGCGCTGGCACACCGCATTCTGCGGGATTTTGCCGGTGAGTCACTCGACCGCATCCGGATTGACTCCCGCCTGAGCTTTAAAGAGTTACAGGAATTTGTGGATGATTACATCCCGGAAATGACCGCCAAACTGGAACTGTACCAGGGCAGTCAGCCGATTTTTGATCTCTATGATACCGAAAATGAAATCCAGCGGGCGATGGAGCGCAAGGTCGAAATGAAATCAGGCGGATACCTGATTATCGACCAGACGGAGGCGATGACCACCATCGATATCAACACCGGTGCGTTTGTCGGGCACCGCAATCTGGAAGAAACTATTTTCAATACCAATATCGAGGCCACCCAGGCGATTGCGCGGCAGTTACGTCTGCGCAACCTCGGTGGTATCATTATCATTGATTTCATTGATATGACCGATGAGGATCACCGTCGCCGGGTGCTGAGTTCGCTGGAACTGGCGCTGGCCAAAGATCGCGTGAAGACCACTATCAACGGTTTTTCACAGCTCGGACTGGTGGAGATGACCCGCAAACGCACGCGGGAGAGCCTCGAACATGTCCTGTGCGAGAAATGCCCGACCTGTCAGGGGCGCGGCAGTGTCCGCTCGGTGGAAACGGTCTGCTATGAAATTCTGCGCGAGATTGTCCGCGTGCACCATCTGCTGGATGTTGATCGCTTCCTCGTCTATGCCTCACCGGCAGTGACTGAGGCATTGCAGGGGGATGAATCCCATGCCCTGGCAGAGGTGGAGATTTTTGTCGGTAAACAGGTTCAGGTTCGCGCCGAACCGCTCTACAGCCAGGAACATTTTGATGTCGTCATGATGTAATTCATTGGCGGTATACTGCCGGATATAAGCGGATATCCGGTTCCGCCGGCCTTGACAGCTGCAGGAGAAGGAGAGCCAGTGAGGCGACTGCCCGGGATTTTACTGACATGTGTGATTGTGATGGTGATTGCTGCAGCACTGGTGCTCGGCGGTCTGCGCTATCTGTTGCCTCAGATTAATGAATACCGCCCGCAGATCGAACAAAAACTCTCACAAATGACCGGTGCCACGGTCAGAATCGGTGAAATCAGCGGCCGCTGGCAGGGATTCGGCCCGGCGCTGACACTCCGTGACCTGACTGTTACCGCTCCGGACGCGGACATTTCAGCCGAAAAAATCGACCTATCCCTGGATATCTGGCGGACGTTATTCCGTTTTCAGGTCAGTTTCCGTGATCTGACATTCTGGCACATGAAGCTGGATTACAAACAGCCGCTGAGCAGTGACGGCAGCAGTATTGAAACCGATGATGCGATGTCCGGTCTCTGGCTGGAGCGCTTTGATAATTTTGATCTGCGCGACAGTGAAATCCGTTTTCTCACGCCGTCCGGCGATCCTGCCACTTTGCTGGTTTCCCGTCTGTCATGGCTCAATCAGAGCAAACGCCACCGCGCTCAGGGGGAGATCAGTCTCTCCTCGGTGAATAACCCGCGCGGCTGGCTGCAGGTGCGTCTGGATCTGCGGGATGTGAACGGTCTGCTGGATGAGGGAACGGTCTACCTCCAGGCGGATGATATTGATATGACGCCGTGGTTCAGCCGCTGGCTGCGCGACAACACCGGGCTGAACAAGGCCGGTTTCAGCCTGGCCGGCTGGATGACGGTGGAGAAAGGGATGGTCACCCGGGGCCTGGTCAGACTGAACTCCGGCGAGGCGGACTGGCTGGTCGGCAAGGACACGCACACCCTGGAAGTTCAGGATCTTCTGGTGCAGATGCGCCGCCAGGGGGAAGGCTGGCTGTTTAATATCCCGGATCTGCTGAATCTGAAAACTGACGGGCAGCAGTGGCCGGAGGGCAGTCTGTCACTGCTTTATATCCCGCCGTCGGCCAAATACGGCGGCAATCCGCATCTGCGTATCCGCGCCAATGATATTGAGCTGGCGCGTCTGAGCAGCATTGTGCCGACGTTCTCTTTCCTCACCAATGATATTGTCAAAGCCTGGCAGGAGCGCGAGCCGTCAGGTCTTATCCGCGATTTTGCCCTTGATATCACCCCGGCCGCCCCGGAAAACCTCGAACTGGATGTTTCCTGGCAGGATGTCAGCTGGAAAGCACGGGAGGAATTACCGTCGGTATCTCATTTCAGCGGCGTATTGCGCGGCGGGCAGGCACGCGGCATTCTGCGTTTTGCCCTTGATGACAGTGTGCTGGACTACCGCCCGATGTTTACCGCACCGTTGGCGGTATCAGAAAGCCGCGGACAGGTGCAGTGGAATAATACGGACGGCAACTTCAGCCTCTGGAGTGATAATTTAGATCTGCAATCCGGCGCGCTGCGGGCGAACGGCAACTTCCGCTATCAGCATGATAAGGACCGGCCGCCGTCTCTCGGGATCCTCGGCGGCGTGACCCTGACGGATGCCGGGGAAGCCTGGCGCTATTTCCCGGTACCGCTGATGGGGGAATTCCTGAGCGAATACCTGACACAGGCACTGATTGCCGGGAAAGCGGAAAATGCCACGGTGATATTTCAGGGTAACCCGGCAGACTTCCCGTTCCGCAAAAACGAAGGGCAGTTCCAGATTTGGGTACCGCTGCGTGACGCCACCTTTAAATATGATCAGGAATGGCCTGCCCTGATAAACATGGATGCGGATCTGAACTTCCATAACCAGGGTCTGTGGATCAGTGCACAGGAAGCAAAACTGGGCGAGGCCACTGCCCGCAATCTGAAAGCGGATATTCCGGATTTCATGGTTGAGCGCCTCTATATTCAGTCTGATATTGAAGGCAAAGGCGAATCACTGGGTAAATATTTTGATCAGACACCGATGAAAAGCTCTATCGGCAATACCCTGGAGCAGCTGAAAATCGGTGGTGAGGTTAAGGGTGATCTTAAACTGGAAATCCCGCTTAACTTCAATGAGATGGTGCGGGCGACCGGGCATGTTAATCTGAAAAATAATGATATTGATGTGGTGCCGCTCGGCAGCACACTCAAAGGTGTCAGCGGACAATTCCGCTTTGATAACGGCGACCTGGAAAGTGACCGCATCACGGCGCACTGGTTCGGTCAGCCGCTGAATATCCGCTTTACCACCAAAGAAAATCCGTCTGATTTTGCCGTCAATATCGATCTGGACGGTAACTGGCAGATGAAGGGCATCGACGGCATACCGGCGGCCATAAAACAGCACGTAACCGGTTCGTTCCCGTGGACAGGGGTGGTGAACATTGCCCTGCCGCAGAAAGGGGAAATGAGCTACACCGTGGATCTGGAAGGTCAGACCGGCAAACTGACCAGCAGCACCTTACCGGCTGTCCGGCGCTGGGCGGCGGAGAGCGGCACACTGAATGTGCATGCCACCGGGACAGAACACACCCTGAAAGCCGGGGGAACCGTCGGCAAATCGTTCAGCGTCCTGACGGACTGGCGGCTCGGCGATATTCTCACGCTTAATGGTGCGGCAATCGTTCCGGGCACAAAAGTGCCGGAGAAAGTCACGCCGGATGTTATCAGTATTGCCCTGCCGCCGATCAGCGGTGAGGAGTGGGTCGGTGCGCTGGCCGTTGCCGGTCAGAATCACCAGCAGCCTGCCTCACTGAAACTGCCGGGAAATATTGATATTTCCGCCCCGTATGCGGATTTTGCCGGACAGCGCTGGAATCAGGTGAAACTGCGCATTCATCCGCAGGAAAACGGCTGGCTGCTCAGTTCGGATAGTCAGGAGCTGCGCGGGGATATCCGCATTCCGGCTTCCGGACCGTGGCAGGCAAGTATTGATTATCTCTACTATAATCCGGAGTCGATTCAGAATGCGCTGCCGGAATCGCAGCGTAATCAAACCACCAAAACGGATTACCGCGTCGGCAGCTGGCCTGCGGTCACACTGCGCTGTGAAGCCTGCTGGGTAAGCGGCCTGAATATCGGTACGGTGAATGCGAAAGTCTGGCCGGAAAATAATTCATTGGTGCTGGATGCGGCAACCGTCAAAAACAGTGCCAGTGAACTGACACTCAGCGGCCGCTGGGATGCCGGTCCGGAGCCATTGTCGCACTTTAAAGGTCAGTTTAAGGGGCCGGTCTTTGATAATATGGCCGCCTATTTCGGGGTACTGGTGCCTATCACCGGCTCACCGTTCAATGTGGATTTTGACCTGAGCTGGCGGGATGTTCCCTGGTCGCCGGATGTGGCAACCCTGAACGGTATTATCAGCACGTCGCTCGGCAAAGGGGCGATTGAGCGGATGGGCGGCGGTAACGCCGGTAAACTGCTGCGGCTCGTCAGTTTTGATGCATTACTGCGCAAATTACAGCTCGATTTTACGGATACTTTCAGTAATGACTTCGTTTTTGACAGCATACGCGGTAAAGGCGTGATAAAAGATGGTATTTTAAAGACAACCGATACCCGCGTGGACGGATTAATGGCGGATATCAGCTTCAGCGGTTCAGTTTATCTTGTGGAGCGTCGTATTGATATGTCGGTGGTTGTCACACCGGAACTCTCTGCGACGGTCGGGGTGGCGACAGCTTTTGTGGTTAACCCGATAGCCGGAGCGGCAGTCTTTGTGGCCAGTAAGGTACTCGGCCCGCTCTGGAGTAAAATTTCGGTGATACGGTATCACCTGAGCGGCAGTTTAGAAGAGCCGAAGATAGATGAAGTTTTGCGTCAGTTAAAGGAGACCCGGGAATGAAAAACGCAAATGTGGCTTTATTGCAGCTGTGCAGCGGCACAAATATTAAACACAATTTGGCGCAAATCGAACAACAGATCAAACAACTGCCTGATAATATCAAACTGGTGATGACACCGGAAAATGCGCTGATTTTTGCATCAGGCAATACTTATCAGAAGTATGCGGAAGTGCAGGGCGAAGGCCCGCTGCAGTCAGCAGTCGCTGATATGGCGCGTCGTTACGGAGTGTGGATCCTGGTCGGTTCGATGCCGATGATCAGCCGTGAAGACCCGGCACGTATCACCAGCAGCAGTCTGCTGTTTGATGATAAAGGGGAAATCAAAGCCCGTTACGACAAAATTCACATGTTTGACGTGAATATCGATGATGAGCAGGGTTCATACAATGAATCAAAAATCTTCCAGCGCGGCGAGCACATCACCGTGGTGGATACCCCGGTGGGTCGTCTCGGTATGACCATCTGTTATGATCTGCGTTTCCCGGGCCTGTTCCAGGCACTGCGTGAGCAGGGCGCGGAGATTATCTCTGTTCCGGCGGCCTTTACCCGGCTGACCGGTAAATCCCACTGGGAGCCACTGCTGCGCGCCCGTGCGATTGAAAACCAGTGCATTATCCTGGCACCGGCACAGGTCGGTGTACACGGCACCCGCCGCACATGGGGACACACCATGGCTGTTGACGGCTGGGGCAAAGTGATGAAGAAAAATACGGATGCGGTGGCCGCCATCGGCGTGGATATCCGTCCGGACAGCTTAACCTCAATGCGTGAGCAGATCCGCGTGGTGAAACATAACCGTTTCCGCCCGCAGCTGACCTCACTGATTGAGAAAAACACCACAGGTAAAGAGTAAATTATGAGTTTTTCAACTGTCAGCAATCATCTGCTGACCGCCCATGATCTTGATGAACAGGATCTCTTTTCTGTCCTCACACAGTTAGCGGATCGCCATATTGATTATGGCGATCTGTACTTCCAGAGCAGTTTTCATGAAGCCTGGGTGCTGGAAGATAAAATTATCAAAAACGGCTCTTACAATATTGACCAGGGTGTCGGGATCCGCGCCGTCAGCGGCGAGAAAACCGGCTTTGCCTATGCGGATCAGATAAGCCTGACCGCATTACAGCAGAGTGCATCCGCCGCCCGCAGTATTGTCCGTGAGCAGGGTAACGGTAAGGTGCAGAGCCTGCACCGTGTCAATAACACGGCACTCTATGCTGCACTTGATCCGCTGCGCGCAATGCCGCGTGAGGAAAAAATCGCGCTGCTGCACCGCCTTGACCGTGTGGCCCGTGCGGAAGATCCGCGAGTGCAGGAAGTGAATGCCAGCCTGACCGGTGTCTATGAAGAAGTGCTGGTAGCGGCCACTGACGGCACACTGGCGACGGATATCCGTCCGCTGGTGCGCCTGTCTGTCAGTGTGCTGGTGGAAGAGGACGGTAAACGCGAACACGGCGGCAGCGGCGGCGGCGGTCGTTTCGGTTATGAATATTTCCTCGGTACGGAAGACGGTGAGATCCGCGCAGACCATTTTGCCCGCGAAGCGGTGCGCATGGCGCTGGTGAATCTCTCTGCTGTTGCGGCACCGGCCGGGTTAATGCCGGTTGTGCTGGGCGCGGGCTGGCCGGGCGTGTTACTGCATGAAGCGGTCGGTCATGGCCTGGAAGGAGATTTCAACCGCCGTGGTGCTTCGGTATTCAGCGGAAAAATCGGTCAGCAGGTCACATCATCACTCTGTACCATTGTTGATGACGGTACTATCGGTGATCGCCGCGGGTCACTGGCAATTGATGATGAAGGGGTGCCTGGACAGTATAACGTCCTGATCGAGAACGGTATTCTGAAAGGTTATATGCAGGATAAACTCAACGCCCGTCTGATGGGAGTTGACCCGACCGGTAACGGCCGTCGTGAATCCTATGCTCATCTGCCGATGCCGCGCATGACCAACACCTATATGCTGGCCGGCGAAACGTCGCCGGAAGAGATTATCGCCAGTGTGAAAAACGGCCTGTATGCTCCGAATTTCGGCGGCGGTCAGGTGGATATCACCTCCGGTAAGTTTGTGTTCTCGACATCCGAAGCGTATCTCATTGAAAACGGTAAAATTACCAGACCGGTGAAAGGCGCGACACTGATTGGCTCCGGTATTGAAGCCATGCAGCAGGTATCGATGGTCGGTAATGACCTGAAACTGGATAAAGGTGTCGGTGTCTGCGGTAAAGAAGGCCAGAGCGTACCGGTGGGGGTCGGTCAGCCGACGCTGAAACTGGACAGCATTACCGTCGGCGGAACGGCCTGATGATGCAGAAATACGGCACGCTGGTGATTGTTCTGATTGTGGCGGTCTCCGCCTGGCTGGCGGGGTTACCGGGGCAGTTTATCGAAACCCGTCCGTCAGAGCCGGTACCGCAGCATACAGAACAGCCGCAGAGCATTGATGCCCTGACAGCACAGTCACGGGTGGTCAGCTATGTGCAGCAGCACCAGCGTCTGCCGGATTACTATGTGACGAAAAAAGCCGCCCGTGATGCGGGCTGGCAGCCGTCAAAAGGTAATCTCTGTGAGGTGATGCCGGGTAAAGCTATCGGCGGTGACCGTTTCGGCAACCGGGAAAAAGGGCTGCCGGATGCGCCATCACGCCAGTGGTTTGAGGCGGACATAAACTATAACTGCGGCCATCGCGGCAGTGATCGTCTGCTTTATTCCAGTGACGGGCTGATTTATGTCACCACTGATCATTACCGTTCGTTTCAGCAGGCCAATTAACCCATGACACCTGATATCAGCATTGTGCGTTTTGACTTCCGCACCATCCGGACAACAGACGATTTTTATCAGCAATTCAGTGATAAATTTCAGCTGCCGTACTTCGGGTGTAACACGGATGCACTGTGGGATATGCTGACAGGCGGGATTGATCTGCCGGTGATACTGGCGTTTGAACATATTACCGCACGGCAGCGGCGGCTGTTTTCAGCCATTATCGGTACCTGCCGGGATGCGGAAGAAGAGTGGCCGGGGGATATTCAGCTGGTGCTGACCCCCCTGACCATGACGGCGGATTAAGCGCTTTCTGCCAGTTCTTTCAGATACTGGAACAGCTGGCGGTAAGCTTTCGGCGGTTTATTGCCTTCGCGCTCTTTTTTCGCATTACGGATAAGCGCACGCAGCTGCTGGCGATCAAGGTGCGGGAACAGCGCAACGGCTTCTTCCGTCACGGTGTCATCACCGGTGACCAGGCGTTCGCGCAGATCTTCGAGTTTATGCAGCAGGACAACCTGCTGGTTATGGCGGTTTTTCAGTTTGTCGAGTGCCGTGGTAATCGGCTCCGGGTCACGGGCCCGCAGCAGTTTACCGATGAGCTGTAACTGACGGCGCAGACCTTCGCGCTTGATTTTTTGTGCAAGCAGGATGGCTTCGAGCAGTTGTTCATCCAGCGGAATACGTTCCAGCTGGGTTTTGCTCAGTGCAACCAGTTCAGCGCCGAGTTTTTTCAGGACTTCAGCATCGCGTTTAATTTCGCTTTTGCTGACCCAGATTATCTCGTCATCCTCTTCCTCCTGAGGAAGTGCATCGGGTTCTTCAAACCAGTCTTCAGGCTGCTTTGCCATAATAGTATTTCCTGTGGCGAAACACAGAGCGGCGGGTGCCGGATGATCTCTGTGTTTGTGAGTGTTAACATTTGATTATTGCGTATTGTAACCGGGGAAAAGGCCGGATAACACCTATTCAGCTCTCTGATTAGCTGACGGCCCCTTAATTTATTGAATTGGAACCTGATTGATGAATATCACTTCTCAGATTATGGCGCAGCGTACGCGCCTGGAACAAGCGGTTTCGCAGGCACTGAGTATTGCACAGAAAGGGTGTGACAGCGCCGAAGTTGCTGTCAGCAGAACCACCGGGATGAGTGTGAGCACCCGTATGGGTGAGGTGGAGAATGTCGAGTTTAATAGTGACGGCGCACTGGGGATCACGGTATATCATAACCAGCGCAAAGGCAGTGCATCCTCCACAGATTTAAGCGAAGAGGCGATTGCCCGTACCGTACAGGCAGCGATCGACATTGCGAAATATACATCTGAAGATCCGTGTTCGGGCCCGGCAGATCGCGATTTACTGGCTTTCGAGGCTCCGGATTTACAACTGTTTTATCCGTCCGAAGTGAGCGCTGACCAGGCTATCGACTATGCCGCCAATGCGGAAAAAGCCGCACTGAGTGCCGACCCGCGCATCACCAACACAGAAGGCGGCAGCTTTAACAGCCATTACGGCATCCGTGTGTTCGGTAACACGCTGGGTATGCTGCAAAGCTACTGCAGCAGCCGTCACTCCATGTCCGCTTGTGTGATCGCGGAAGAAAACGGCGATATGGAGCGTGATTACGCCTATACCATCGCACGTAAACTGGATGACCTGAAATCCGCACAGTGGGTGGGTGAAGAGTGTGCCCGCCGGACACTGTCCCGCCTCGCACCGCGCAAACTGGCAACACAGAAAGCGCCTGTGATTTTTGCCCCGGAAGTGGCAACCGGTTTGTTCGGGCATCTGGTCGGCGCGATCAGCGGCACCTCCGTGTACCGCAAATCCACCTTCCTGCTCGACAGCCTCGGTAAACAGATCCTGCCGGACTGGCTGACTATCCGCGAACTGCCGCATGTGATCGGCGGACTGGCCTCCACCCCGTTTGACAGCGAAGGGGTCCGGACAGAAGATCGCCTGATTATCGAAAACGGTGTGCTGAACAACTGGCTGATGACCACCTACGCCGCCCGTAAACTGGGGCTGAAGAGCACCGGCCATGCAGGCGGGATCCACAACTGGCACATTGCCGGTCAGGGGCTGGGATTTGACGACATGCTCCGGGAAATGGGCACCGGTCTGGTGGTTACCGAACTGATGGGACAGGGTGTCAGCGGTATTACCGGTGATTACTCCCGCGGCGCATCCGGTTTCTGGGTGGAAAACGGCGAGATTCAGTATCCGGTCAGTGAAATCACCATTGCCGGAAACCTGAAAGACATGTGGGCCAGCATTATCGCCACCGGCGACGATATTGAAACCCGCAGCAACATTCAGTGCGGCTCAGTCTGGCTGCCGGAAATGAGTATTGCGGGGCAGTAAGTGTGTCACTCCCGGAGCCGGAGTGTCCGCCTCCGGGAGTGAAAATGCAGAAAACAGCAGCGATTATCGCGAAAACAGCCAGTAAGTCCCAGTTTCCGGTACAGACAGGAACCGCCGGTTCATTTCATCCAGTGTCTTCTGCGGATCAACATCAGAAAAGAGATCCGGGTGCAGTTCCCGCGCGAAAAACTCCGCTGCCAGCAGATGCCACGGGCTGAGATAAACATGATGCCAGAGTGCGGCGGTCCGTCCTTCCCGGACAGCAGGCAGTGCGGCAATCACCGGATCTTTCTGTAATTGTTCCTGCAGGCTTTGCCGGGCGGTGTCAGGGCGGAGATCCGGCCCCAGTTGTAACTGCCCCCGGTTATCCCTTCCGCCGCTGCCGGTCACCAGATAATATTCCGGATTATCCGACAATACCTGCTCCGGGCTGAGCCGTCCGAAAACACCACTGAACTTCCCTGCTGCAATGTTATCCCCGCCGGAAAAGGCCAGTAAATCGGCCAGATTTCCGGAAGCTGCAGTCGTGCAGCATTCTGCTTTTTTCCCGAGATGTAACTGCAGCAAAACTTTGGGGCGATGCGGATTGTGCATAGCCAGACGGTTGCGGATCACATCCATATGCTGCTGATAAAACGCAATAAAAGCGGCAGTTTTTTCCTGCCGGTTCAGGACTTCGCCCAGTGTTTTCAGTGACGGAACTGTATTCCGCAACGGATCCACCCTGAAATCCAGGTAAATCACCGGAATACCGGCGGCTGCGGTCTGGTGTGCAAACTGCGTTTCATCAGGACGGGTTTTGGCATACACCGGCATAATAATCAGATCCGGTTGCAGGGCGATGATTTTCTCAATATTAAGCTGTGAAAAATTATCGTTCCCGACAATGGTAATATCCCTGATCGCCGGAAATGCAGCCGCATATTTTCCCCATGTCTGCGAATCGAGTCGCTGTAAATCAGCCGGCCACCCGACGACACGCGCCGCCGGATTACCGGTTTCGATCAGTGCCAGGGTATAGAGCATCCTGCTTTCACCGAGTACTATCCGCTGCGGATCATCCGGAACCGTGACTGTCCGCCCGAGACTGTCCGTAACGGTTTTTGCCCCGCACAGCAGCGAAAATGCCATCAGCAGCAGCCCGGAAAAGAGATGTTTCATATCAGAAGTCCACTGAGGCATTCAGGAACAGGGTGCGCGGCTCTCCGGCGATGACACGCAGGTTTCCCGCGCTGGACGCATAGTATTCCCTGTTCAGCAGATTGTTCACATTCAGTTTCAGTTGGGTCTCATGTCCGCTGACAGTCCCGTTCCACGCGGCGAAAGCATCTGTGACGGTATACGCCGGCAGGTAAAAACTGTTTTCCGGATCACCGGCACGTTTGCCGACATAGCGTCCGCCGCCGCCGAAGCGCAGTTCACCCGGTAAGCCCGGTACAGTCAGGGTATGCGTCAGATACAGGCTGCCCATATTGCGCGGGGCATTGACCAGCTGGTTACCGACATTCTGGGGTTTCAGATTATCTTCTTTAATCTGCGTTCTGTTGAGGCTGTAGTTTGCCGCTATCTGCCATCCCGGCGCAAATTCGCCGTTAATTTCCAGTTCCGCACCTTCCGAGCGGGATTTCGGGATATTCCGGTTCAGGCCGTTCATAAAGATGGACATGTCTTTTTCATCAATACGGTAAAGGGCAAAGGTCGTCAGCATCGTTGGTGTTGTCTGCCATTTTGCACCCAGTTCGTATGTCTGACCTTTTTCAGTGGAGGCCACATTGCCGTCATCATCCACCTGTGCGGAAGGGGTGAAGGATTGGCTGTAACTGCTGTAAAGTGCCAGTTCCGGTGTGAGTTTGTAGACGACCCCGGCCTGCGGAACAAATTCAGAACCGCTGTCATTGAGTGTTGTCTGATGGTTTATCCATCCGCTGCTGCCATTTTGCGTATAGCGCTGCAGACGGCCTCCGAGCACGACAATCCACTGGTCATTCAGATGGATACTGTCTTTGGCATAGAGTGAACTGCTGTACACCGTGGCGCGCAGGTTGCTTTTTGCGTCATCGGCGGTTTTATCTGTGGTGACCGGTGATTCGCCGTATACCGGATGGTACATATTGAATTGTTTTGACGGCTTGCCGCGGAAGGACCAGGCTTTGTAGGTTTCGTTCTTTTCGTAATCAGCCCCGAGCGTGATGTCATGCCGCATACCGGCGAGTTCCGGTGTACCGCTGATATCCCAGCCGATATAGGTGGTTTGATGATTAAAGCCACGGTTGGCATCAGCACGGCGGGTAACAATTCCGGTCTCCGGGTTGATAGCCGTCGCGCGGACCTCATTACTGTCGTAGCGGCGCTGCATCCACGCATACTTAATTCCGGTTTCCCAGATGCCGTCAAATTCCTGCCGGTATTCTGCGGTCAGACGTTTATTTTTCCCGTATGCGTGATTAGCGTTGTCATCTATCCGTTCATTATAAGGAATACGGATCGGGCTGCCGCCGATAAAAGCGGTTCCGCGATCGTAAGGCACATCGAATTTATTTTCGGTATAAGCCACATTGAACGAGGCGCTGTCACCGAGCCAGCTCAGGGAAGGCGCCAGCAACGTGTGCTGATCTTCCCCGAAATTGCGCCAGTAATCTTCATGGCGGCGTTCTGCTATCAGCCGGACTGCCACGCCATTGCCGAGAGGGCCGGTCACATCAATTGTACCGGTACCGCCGCCGTTGCTGTTTGTCCGTCCGCTGATGCGTCCCTGCCACTGATACTGTGGTTTTTTGGAGATCAGGTTTATCACGCCGCCCGGATTCAGAATACCGTAAAGCAGGGAAGAAGAGCCTTTCAGAACATCAACACGTTCAGTAGTGGCATCCATCGCCAGCCCCTGGTTGCTGCGTACCCCGTCGATAAACACAGAGCCGTCCGTATTGGAGCCGAAGCCGCGTTTGACAAACCCGTCCTCAATGCCGCCCAGCGTGTTGCCCTGAGTTACACCGCTGACAAACTTCACTGCGTCATCCACTGAAGTGACATTAAAGTCACGGATCAACTGCGGCGTGACAATACTGATGGATTGCGGCGTTTCATTACGCGGGGTCAGTGTTTTCAGAGTGGAATAGACATTATCCCCGCTGTAACTCCCTTCGCGGTCTTGCGGGGCGGCAGTGACAACCAGAGTATCATCGGCGGCAACCGCATGAAAAACAGGAATAAAGATAAAGGGGAATGTCAGCACAAACCGAGAACAGCAATGCGGTCTGCGTAAATGCGCAGCAGATTTCATGTGTGAGTCTCAATATCAGAAGAATAAACAGCCAAAATAAAAACGGAATGATATTGATAATGATTACTATGCGCAATAATTTTTGTGATAATCATCCGTGAAGGGCGAGGCGGAAATAAAAATGCCGCAGCGGAAGAAGCCGCTGCGGCATGATTAACTTGCGTTATTGAATTGTGTTGTACGGATGATATTCAGACTGCCAGCAGCATAAAGCCCCGCCACAGTAATAACAGCTGCTGTTCAAAACCCAGAATGACCGGAAATCCGCCCGGAGCTCCGCTCATACCAAACAAAGATGTCAAAGAATAGGCAGCCATGATCAGTTTCCTTCAGGAAATAAAGAGAGAAACATCATGCAATAAAGGTGTGAAGAAAGGAACCCCTGAGGAAGCTGCGCCCGCAGATTGCCTGAAACGGACGCAGAACCGGCTTAAAGCGGATTAACGGTGTAACTCACCGGCAGCTTCAGGCTGATAGATAATTTCTGATACTTTTACGCGCGTTGCTTCACCGTTCGGCAGTTCCCATGAGATCTCATCACCGACAGAAAGCCCGAGTAACGCAGCTCCCAGTGGTGCCATCACAGACAGCTGTTCAGCACTGTCTTTCAGTGAAGCCGGGTACACCAGGGTACGGATACTCTCTTTCCCGCTCGATAAATCTTCAAAGCGGATGCGGCTGTTCATCGTCACGACCGTGGCTGGCATTTCTGCCGGCGGCAGGATTTCCGCGCGATCCAACTCTTCATTCAGGGCTTCGGCAACCGGACTGTCAGCATAAGCCGGCTGTTCCAGCAGCATATCCAGACGCTCCGCGTCCAGTTCATTAATAATTATATTGGGCTTTTTCATACCACACTCCAAATCATTTCCAATACAAAAGAACACCCCCCACACCAGAAGGAGGGGGGTGCTCATTTGATAATTAATCTGATAGTAGGCTGTTCTCCCCCGAAAGGAAAGAGATCAGGATCACGAACCGCCGGGCTGCGTGAACGAAACAGCGTATCAGTTTTCTTTAAGTAAAATATTTCGGTTAGTATAACTAATCTTCATCAAAACCTGAATCAAAAAGGGAAATAATTGCCTCAATGGCAGAATTTTCATCAGGTCCTGTTGCTTCCACTTCAATAAAACTGCCCTGTTCGGAATCCAGCATCAGCATGGCGAGCACACTGTCTGCCCGGGCTTCTTCATTTTGCTTATTACGGAATACCACCGTTGACCGGAAGGTCTGGATCAGTTCAAACAGTTTCATGGCCGGCCGGGCATGCAGCCCCAGCCGGTTTTTGATTTCAACCTGACAACGGATAGTCATGGATTATTTCCGCTTTTCCAGTGTCCGGTGGCGCGACTGCACGTTTTTCCCGCGTGAGCGGAAGTAATCCGCCAGTTGCTCCGCCACATAGACAGAACGGTGTTTCCCGCCGGTACAGCCGATAGCGACGGTCAGGTAGCTGCGGTTGTTGGTTTCCAGCATCGGCAGCCACAGTTCCAGATAACTGCGGGTCTGGTAAATAAAGTTATGTACTTCCGTATGGCGGTCGAGGAACGCCGCCACCGGTTTATCCAGACCGGTCATCGGACGCAGTTTCGGATCCCAGTGCGGGTTCGGCAGGAAGCGGACATCAAACACATAATCCGCATCAATCGGAATGCCGTGTTTAAACCCGAACGATTCGAATACCATGGTCAGCTCGCGTTCGCGTTTGCCGAGCAGACGGGTTCTCAGCATTTCTGCCAGTTCATGCACTGACATTTCAGAGGTATCGATAATCAGATCCGCACGGGAGCGCAGCGGCTCCAGCAGATCGCTTTCCTCATCAATAGCGCTTTCCAGCGAGAGATTTTTACTGGAAAGGGGATGCAGACGGCGGGTATCACTGTAACGGCGGATCAGCGTATTGCGATCCGCATCCAGGAACAGCAGCTGGGGTGAGAAACTGTCCGGTAATCTGGTCAGGGCTTCCTCAAACACCTCCGGAGACTCCGGCATATTGCGGACGTCAATACTTACTGCGGCAGAGGTATCGCGTGTTGCCAGGGTAGCGGCAAGCTCCGGCAGAAGAGTGACCGGCAGGTTATCAACGCAGTAGAAACCCATATCTTCCAGCGCCCGCAGGGCAACAGATTTACCCGAACCAGAGCGGCCGCTGACAATCATCAGCACCATGAGGGGACTCCCTATCGTTTCTCTTTCAATGGCAATACGCCATTATCCGTTGTCGTCAGCCGGTTATCATCACTCAGTGATGATACTGTACAGCTCTTCATCGCTTTGCGCCTGACGCAACCGGCGGCAGAGCGCTTTGTCAGCCAGTTTTTTGGCCACTAACGACAGTGTGTGTAAATGCGTCTGACACTGATCAGACGGAACAAATAACGCAAACAGAATGTCCACATTCTGATTATCAATCGCATCAAACGCGATAGGTTGCTCCAGGTGTAAAAATACGCCGCAGGCGGTTTGCGCCTCGCTTTTGTCCAGTTTTCCGTGGGGGATGGCAATCCCGCCACCGATACCGGTTGTCCCGACTTTTTCCCGTGTAAGGAGTGCCTCAAACAGCGTGTTTTCCGGCAGCGCCAGCGCGGTGGCAGCCAGTTCACTGATAATCTCCAGCGCGCGCTTCTTACTGGTACAGTGAATATTATTGCGTGTACAGCTGATACTCAGTACATCGCTCAGGGACAAATTTGCTTCGTTATTCATTTCATTGTTCACTTAGGATCAGAATCCCGGCAACCACCATGGTAACCGGGATCAGAGCACTGCTTTTTCCTGAGAAAATTCAGACTGTTAATTCAGTCATGCACCCGGGTGCAGAAAATTTACCGGTTTCTCAGTTTTTCTTTGTGTTTGGACAACTGACGGCCGAGTTTTTCTGCCATCTCATCAATTGCCGCGTACATATCCTCTTTTTCCGCTGAGGCGTGAAGATCCGCACCGTTTACCTGAGCCGTTGCCTCCGCAATTTTACTCACCTTTTCAATCCGCAGGATCACCTGAACGCTGTTAATTTTATCGAAAAACTGCTCCAGTTTCTTACACTTGGCTGTCACAGTCTCACGTAATGCGTCTGTAATTTCAACGTTGTGGCCGGTAATTTGTAATTCCATAGTGTCTTCCTTCTCAATGTGTATCAAATCAGCTGTTTACGCTGATTTGAGGGCGGGATGGATAACGACTCACGATATTTCGCGACAGTACGTCTGGCGACCTGAATGCCCTGTTCGGCAAGCATATCGGTCAGTTTGCTGTCGCTGAGCGGTTTCGCCGGATTCTCGGCGGCAACCAGTTTTTTCACCAGTGCACGGATGGCTGTGGAGGACGCCTCGCCCCCGCTGTCAGTACTGACGTGGCTGGAGAAAAAGTACTTCAGTTCAAAGATCCCCCGCGGACTGTGCAGAAATTTCTGTGTTGTCACCCGGGAAATGGTTGATTCATGCATCTCAACCCGCAGTGCGATATCTGCCAGCACCATGGGCTTCATATATTCTTCGCCCTGTTCAAAGAACGCCTGCTGCTCTTCCACAATACAGGTCGCGACTCTGAGCAGAGTATCGTTCCGGCTTTCCAGACTTTTAATGAGCCACTTTGCTTCCTGCAAATTGTTGCGGATAAACTGACTGTCACTCTCACTGCGGGCCCGCGAACCCATTGCGGCATAGTGATTATTGACCCGCAGACGGGGAATGCTGTCGGAATTGAGTTCCACTACCCAGCGTTCGCCGTGTTTTTTCACGAGGACGTCAGGAATAACATACTCTGATTCTCCGGTGTTGACTACCAGGCCCGGACGCGGTTCCAGCGACTGGATCAGATCAATAGCGGATTTCAGTGCCTCTTCTTTCAGTTTGGTCACCCGGCCCAGGGTCCGGAAATCCCGGTTCCCCAACAATGCCAGATGCTGATCAGCGATAGCAAGGGCTTCTTTCAGGCTCGGGGTTTCCGGCGGCAGAATTTTCAGCTGCACCATCAGACACTCCCGCAGGTCGCGGGCGCCCACACCCACCGGATCAAAACGCTGGATGCGCTTGAGTACGGCTTCCACATCTTCGGTGGTGACTTCATCGTCACCGATACTCAGGCGGATATCATCGACAGAAACGGTCAGATAGCCGGTTTCATCAATCGCATCGATGATTGAGAAGGCAATTGCGGCATCGGTTTCGGTAAAGGGGGTCAGGCGGGCCTGCCAGATCAGATAATCCTGTAAGGTTTCGGTGGTTTCACCCTGATAGAGCGGCAGTTCATCGTCGCCGTAATCATTGCCGGTGCCGGACGGTGTACCGGCGGTGTAGATTTCTTCCCACTGTGCATCCAGCGGCAGATCATCCGGCATGGCGGTCTGTTCGAGAGCCTCGGCGCTGTCCAGCTCTTTCTGTGGTTCAGATTCAGCCGGCGTGTCAATTTCCTGATGGTTATCATCAAGTTCCAGCAACGGGTTAGATTCCAGCGCCTCGCGGATCTCCTGCTGGAGTTCAAGCGTGGAAAGCTGCAACAAACGGATAGCCTGCTGAAGTTGTGGCGTCATCGCCAGTTGCTGGCTGAGTTTAAGCTGCAGACTCTGCTTCATTACGGACACGGGCTCCTTACGGCATTACAGGCGGAAACCTTCGCCTAAATAAACACGTTTAACCTGCTCATTATTCAGAATGGATTCCGGGCTGCCGTGGGCAATCATATGGCCCTGGCTGACAATATAAGCCCGTTCACAGACATCCAGTGTTTCGCGGACGTTGTGGTCAGTGATCAGGACGCCGAGCCCGTAATCACGGAGGTGCTGAATAATCTTTTTAATATCAATAACAGAAATCGGGTCAACACCGGCAAACGGTTCATCCAGCAGGATGAATTTCGGGTTGGCGGCCAGCGCGCGGGCAATTTCCACACGGCGGCGTTCACCCCCGGACAGTGATTGCCCCAGGTTATCGCGCAGATGGCTGATATGGAACTCTTCCATCAGCTCTTCCGCCCGCTCCCGGCGTTCATCATTGTTCAGATCTTTGCGGATTTCAAGCACCGCCATCAGGTTCTGCCATACCGTCAGACGACGGAAAATAGAGGCTTCCTGAGGCAGATAGCCAATCCCTTTGCGGGCACGTTCATGCAGCGGCAGCAGGGAGATATCTTCATCATCGATACTTATCGCACCGGCATCACGGGGAACAATACCCACGACCATATAGAAGGTCGTGGTTTTCCCGGCACCGTTCGGGCCGAGCAGCCCGACGATTTCGCCGGAGCTGACTTCAAGCGTCACATCTTCGACGACTTTGCGCCCTTTGTAGGCTTTGGCTAATTTGCTTGCAGTTAATTTTGCCATAAATCGTTACTTACCTTTCTGGCCGGTTGCCGCCGGGCCTTTTTCCTGAAGTTGTGACGGCAGCAGTACGGTAGTCACCTGTTTGCCTTTGTCACTGAATGCCTGCATCTGCTGTGTCGGCACCACGTAGGTAATCTTGTCACCGGTGATATTGCTGTCCAGCTGTTCCAGGTAGGCATTACCGGTCAGCGTGACCAGTTCATTGGCCATTTCGTAACGCAGTTTGCTGCCGCGTCCTTTGATTGGCTTACCGTTATCCTGCATCTGGTAGAAGGTCACCGGATTACCGAATGCTTCGATCACCATTTTATTGGAATCGCCGCCCGGACGGGTGACCACCACTTTGTCAGCGCGGACATCAATTGTTCCCTGTTTTACCACGACATTGTCAGTAAATGTGGTGATATTTTTTTCTAAATCAAGGGCTTGTTTTAATGATGTTACCGTCACCGGCTGCTGTGTATCTTCTTTTAACGCCAAAGCAGGGACACTGACGGCCAGAATTGCTGTTGCAATCAGAGTATTAAGGATGTTTGCTTTCATTTGGGATCTCATAGTAAGTCTGTACATCTTTGATCAGTTCCGCATTACGATTGCGTAAATTACCCCGCATCTGCAATCCGACGGAACGCAGTCCTGTTCCCGTGATGGTGACTTTATCGTCAGAACTCACATCCTGGGTTGTCAGATTGACTTCGGCGTTATCCGTGGTGATCTGCCTGAGCTGTGTATCGGTGGTCAGGCTGTCAACCTGCACATCACCGTATAAATATAACATTCTGTCATTGGTTAATTTGGCCCGCTTTGCACGAATCGTCCAGGTGGCGGTTTTATCAGGGTCGTAGGTGGTCAGCACCGGATTAGTAAACCAGGTTATTTTTTCCTGAGCAAAGTTCTGCACATCATCCGCATTCAGCCGGTACGCCAGCAGCCCTGTCGGCTCGTAAGCCAGGGTTGAGGACGTTTGGGTTTTATACGTCGGCGTACCGTCTTCCACAATCTTACCGTCGGTGTCACCTGAACGGGTGACCGACAGGTTCCAGCCGAGCAGACCGAGGGCGATAAGCGCCAGAATAATGATCAGCCAAAGCTTAAATTTACTCATGAGATCCCTGATAAAGCCATTATAACCAATGAAATTCTCTTCAGACGGACAGGCCTCTGGCCGCATCCAGCTTATTTTGTGCCAGCAGAATCAGATCGCACAATTCGCGGACAGCCCCGCGGCCGCCTGCAATCTGTGTAACATAATCCGCTTTGGGTAACAATAACGGGTGGGCATCCGCCACTGCGGCGGATAAACCGACCTCTGCCATGACCGGCCAGTCAATCAGGTCATCGCCGATATAGGCGACTTCGCCGGGGCGAAGTACCAGTTTATCTAATAGTTCGCGATACGCCAAAAGCTTATCGCTCTGTCCCTGGTAAAGATGTGTAATTCCGAGTGTATTGGCACGATCTTCCAGTAATTTGGCTTTACGACCGGTAATTATCGCCACCTCCACTCCGGAGGTCAGCAGGCAGTGGATACCGTAGCCGTCACGGACATTAAATGCTTTCAGTTCTTCACCGCTGTTGCCCTGATAAATCAGGCCGTCAGACATCACGCCGTCCACATCACAGATAAGAAGCCGTATTTTAGCGGCTTTTTCCATAACTGTTTGCGCTATCGGGCCATAGCAGGTGTCAATAGTGGTAATTTGTGTCATCGTCAGTCCTTACACCACTCCGGCCTGGAGCAGATCATGCATATGCAGTACGCCGAGCAGTTTATCACCTTCTGTGACTAATAAAGAGGTGATATGACGGGACTGCATTAAATTCAGTGCCTCAACCGCCAGGGTATTGGCTTTGATGCGGATCCCGCCCGGGGTCATCACATCGGCAATCTGGCAGTTATTGAGGTCTGTGCCCGCATCGAAAATCCGGCGCAGGTCACCGTCAGTGAAAATGCCCTGAATAATCATGTCATCGTCACAGATAACCGTCATACCCAGTTTTTTACGGGTGATTTCCACCAGTGCTTCGCGCAGTGAGGCGGTTTTCGGCACACGCGGGATATCATCCCCGGTGTTCATCAGGTCGGAAACCAGTAACAGCAGTTTGCGGCCGAGCGCGCCGCCCGGATGTGAGAGGGCAAAATCTTCAGCGGTAAAGCCGCGCGCCTGTAATAAGGCAATCGCCAGCGCGTCACCCATCACCAGTGTGGCGGTGGTGCTGGTGGTCGGCGCAAGGCCGAGCGGGCAGGCTTCCTGCGGGACTTTAATACACAGATGAATATCCGCTGCTTTTCCCATAGTACTGTCCGGGTTGCCGGTCATGCAGATAAACGGGATGTTCTGACGTTTGATAACCGGGATCAGCGCCTGAATTTCTGAGGATTCACCGGAGTTTGAAATTGCGATAACCACATCTTTCTTTGTGACCATCCCCAGGTCGCCGTGTGCGGCTTCACCCGGATGCACAAAGAAGGAAGGGGTACCGGTGCTGGCAAATGTCGCGGCCATTTTGTGGCCGATATGACCGGATTTTCCCATCCCCATGATGATCACTTTGCCTTCACAGCGGAATATCAGTTCACAGGCTTTATCGAAATCATCATTAATATACTGTTCGAGTGACGCGAGACCTTCACGTTCAATCCGGAGGACACGTTTACCTGTTAGTTGAAAATCAGTTCGGGACATCAGTTTTTTCTCACTTTCAGTATCTGTCTGTGTATTAATGGCTGACGCTTATCAGCCGGTAAAAAGGCTTATCAGCCAGGCGGTGAACGCACTGAGCAGAATAATGCCTTTCAGCCGGTTCAGCCGCTGGTTCCGGCCGGCCGCAAAGAAAATAAATAACACACCGGCCGCGATCATCACGGCGAAATCGGTCATAAAACTGTCTGCTGCCATCGGCGCGGTGGCTAATAACGCCGGGATCCCCGCAACGACCGTGGTATTAAACAGTGTCGCGCCGATAAGATTCCCCAGCGCGATATCTTTTTCACCTTTGACCGCCGCCGCAATCGTGGTGCACAGTTCCGGCAGACTGGTACCGACAGCCAGGATAGTCAGTCCGGTGATGCGCCCGCTGATCTCCGCATAGCGGGTGAATGCAGAGGCGTTATCGATCACAATCCGGACCGCCACCGGCATAATCAGCAACCCGGCGACCAGCCACAATAAAGCAACCGGCAAATTATTTTCCTGCGGCAGTTCATGGTTTTGTTCAGTAGTGAAGCCGTCATACTGATCCCGCCGCGCCATTGCGGCAATTTTCACCACCAGCCAGAGACTGGCGAGCCCCGCAAGCACCAGAAACCCGCCCTGAACCCGCGTGATACCGCCGGACCAGATAAACAGCCCGAACAGCGCCATTACGGCCAGCATCAGCGGAAGCTCACGGCGCAGCACCGCCGACTGCACACTCAGCGGGCGGATAAGGGCGGCGAGGCCTGCAATCAGCAGTAAATTGGTAATATTGGATCCGATAATGGTGCCGAGCGCCAGATCCGGCTGCCCTTCAAGCATCGCACCGGCGGAGGTCAGCAGTTCCGGCAGCGACGTACCGGGACCGGCCACCAGAATACCGGTGATAAACGGGGAGATGCCGAGAGAACGGGAGAAAACCGCCGCACCGTACACAATCCGGTCAGAGGCATAAACCAGCAGAATCAACCCGGTCAGTAAAAGGATGCTGGTAAGTAACATGGCTCTCCTCCGGGCTGAAAAACAGTCAGAAATAATGAAGTACGGGAAATTGAGGGTATTGTACGGGCTGAGGCGCAAAAGTAAAACAGACGTTTTGCGCCCGGCGGGGGCGTTAATGTTAAATGCTGATATACTTGTGTATCACGCTGTTTATACCCCGTTACTCAGGGGTGATAAATAATTCAGACAGTAACACCCGCATTTAAAGGCGAAAACTGCCGGATTTTTTTATATTATGATGGGTCAGTCCTGTATGTGTTGCAGAAACACAAAAAACATAACGTTAAGGTTGTGAGGTCATGAACCGACAGACGGAAAATATTATTGAGATCCGGAACATGTGCTTCCGGCGCGGTTCGCGCATGCTGTTTAATGATATCAGCCTGGATGTGCCGCGCGGCAAAGTGACCGCGATTATGGGGCCGTCCGGGATCGGGAAAACCACACTGTTACGCCTGATTGGCGGGCAGTTACGCCCGGACAGCGGCGAGATCTGGTTTGACGGCGACAATATCCCGGCACTTTCCCGCAGCAGACTCTATCAGTCGCGCCGCAAAATGAGCATGCTGTTTCAGTCCGGCGCATTATTCACGGATATGACAGTCTATGACAACGTGGCGTTCCCGCTGCGCGAGCATACCCGTCTGCCGGAATCCCTGATCCGGACAACCGTGATGATGAAACTGGAAGCGGTTGGTTTACGCGGGGCGGCAAACCTGATGCCGTCAGAACTCTCCGGCGGGATGGCACGGCGTGCGGCACTGGCGCGGGCCATTGCTCTGGATCCGGATCTTATCCTGTTTGATGAGCCGTTTGTCGGCCAGGATCCGATTACCATGGGTGTGCTGGTAAAACTGATTGATGAACTCAATCAGTCGCTGGGTGTAACCTGCATCGTGGTCTCTCACGATGTGCCGGAAGTGCTCAGTATTGCGGATAAGGCTTATATCGTCGCGGAGCAGTCCGTTATTGCACAGGGCACCGCAGAAGAGTTGCAGGAGAACACCGAACCGCGTGTGCGCCAGTTCCTGGATGGTATTGCTGACGGACCGGTTCCTTTCCGCTATCCGGCGGGTGATTACCAATCAGATTTATTAGGATAAACGAGACATGTTGACACAGGCACTTGCTGCTTTGGGACGCCGCGCGTTAGCGACATGTGCGTCTTTCGGGCGGTCAGGATACATGCTGTTCCGTGCGCTGTTCGGCAAACCGCAGTTTGCCCGGCAGTGGCCGTTGCTGCGCAAGCAGCTGTACAGCGTCGGTGTGCAGTCCCTGCTGATTATTTCAGTATCCGGGCTGTTTATCGGGATGGTTCTGGCCTTACAGGGATATCTGGTTCTGAAAACCTTCAGTGCGGAAGCCAGCCTTGGCATGATGGTGGCGCTGTCGCTGCTGCGTGAACTGGGGCCGGTGGTGACCGCACTGCTGTTTGCCGGACGCGCCGGTTCTGCGCTGACCGCGGAAATCGGGCTGATGAAAGCCACAGAACAGTTATCCAGCCTGGAAATGATGGCGGTGGATCCGCTGCGCCGTGTGATTGCACCGCGTTTCTGGGCCGGTTTGATCAGTATGCCGTTGTTATCCATGATTTTTGTCGCCGTTGGTATTCTTGGCGGGGTCATGGTCGGGGTGGACTGGAAAGGGATCGATGAAGGTTTCTACTGGGCTTCCATGCAGGCCAATGTGGACTGGCAGAAAGATGTGATGAACTGCATTTACAAGAGTGTGGTTTTCGCCTTCACCGTCACCTGGATTGCCCTGTACAATGGGTATGATGCTATTCCGACGTCTGAAGGGATTAGTCGGGCAACAACACGCACGGTCGTTCATTCATCGCTTGCCGTGTTAGGGTTAGATTTTGTGCTTACGGCACTGATGTTCGGGAATTAAACAATGCAAAGCAAGAAAAATGAAGTTTGGGTCGGGCTTTTCGTCTTAATTGCCATTGCGGCGATTATCTTCCTGGCACTGAAAGTGGCGGATATCCGCTCTGTCGGCAGCGAAAAAACCTACCGCGTGTCTGCCACCTTTGATGATATCGGCGGTCTGCAGGCCCGTTCACCGGTAAAAATCGGCGGTGTGGTGATTGGCCGCGTCAATGACATCCGTCTGGACAAGGACTATAAACCGGAAGTGACGCTGGATATCTACAGTCAGTATGACCAGATTCCGGACACCAGTTCGTTATCTATCCGCACCTCCGGTCTGCTGGGTGAACAGTATCTGGCGCTCAGTAAAGGGTTTGAGAATACAACCGATCCGGATCTGCCGATGACTGAAATGCTGAAAGACGGCAGCCGTATTCAGGACACCAAACCGGCGATGGTGCTGGAAGATTTAATCGGTCAGTTCCTGTATAAGAGCGGCGACGGCGAAGGGGGTAATACCCCGGCACCGGCTGCACAGCACTGATACGAAAAGTAATGTAAAAACGGATATTTTTGCCCGCAGAGGCAGACATCCTGCATAATACTGTTTACCGAAGACACCTTCACGGCGGAAAGTGCCGGTGATTAATCAGGAGTTGATTATGTTTAAGCGTTTACTGATAGCGGCGATGCTGGTGGTGATGGCCCCGTTTGCCGGAGCTGTTGACCAGACAAATCCGTATACACTGATGAACGATGCGGCGGCGAAAACCTTCAGCCGTCTGAAAGCCGAACAGGCGCAAATCCGGCAGAACCCGGACTATCTGCGCACTGTTGTTCAGGAAGAATTACTGCCGTATGTGCAGATCAAATACGCCGGTGCACTGGTGTTAGGCTCTTACTACAAAGATGCGACGCCGGCACAGCGTGATGCTTACTTCAAAGCCTTTGAGGCTTATCTGGCACAGGCATACGGCCAGGCACTGGCAATGTACACTAACCAGACTTATCAGATTGATCCTGCACAACCACTGGGTGATAAAACCATCGTGGCTATCCGTGTGACACTGACAGAGCCGGCAGGGCGTCCGCCAATCCGTCTGGATTTCCAGTGGCGTAAAAATACCAAAACCGGTAACTGGCAGGCTTATGACATGATTGCCGAAGGCGTGAGTATGATCACCACCAAACAGAATGAGTGGGCATCTATTCTGCGTCAGAAAGGGGTTGATGGTCTGACTGCGGAGCTGGAACGCAGCGCGAAAACCCCGATTACCCTGGATCAGAAATAATGACGGCTGCGCTGACGTGGGAAAAACAGGGTGAAACGCTCGCCCTGAACGGGGAACTGGATCGCGATACACTGCTGTCGTTCTGGAATGCACGTCAGCAGCAGATGAGCGCCGTGCAGACGGTGGATGTTTCCGGTCTCAGTCATGTGGATTCTGCCGGGCTGGCCATGCTGGTCCGTCTGCGGGGAGAGCGCCCGGAAGCGCCGTTTGTGTTATCCGGAGTAAGCGCTAACTTGCAGATGCTGATGTCACTCTACGGCGTTGAGTTTGAATTCAGTCAGAACGCGTGAATTTAAAATAATGTAAATAACGGCGCGACAGATACATATTTGCCGTTATTTTCCGTAAGGTAACTGCCTCCGGTTGTGTCACCACAGCCGGAGGCATTTTTAATGGTTTAAGAGCGGGGCATATTCGATTACGATAGTGCCTATAACACACAATCTGATAACCAATTTGAGAAATTATGGATACGAATGAAATCAAACAGGTGCTGATGGATAAGTTAGCACTTACTGACGCAATTGTGACCGGTGACGGCAGCCATTTTCAGGTGATCGCGGTCGGCGATCTTTTTGACGGCATGAGCCGCGTTAAACAGCAGCAGGCCGTGTATGCGCCGCTGATGGAATATATTGCGGATAACCGTATCCACGCGTTGTCTATCAAAGCCTATACCCCGGCTCAGTGGGAACGGGATCGTAAACTGAGCGGGCTGTAACCGCGGCGGCTGACAATGCAGTGACAAGTAACGCGGCAGCAATTAATGATAATGAGAGTGTCTACAGATGGATAAATTTCGGGTAAAAGGTCCTTCCGTTCTTCAGGGCGAAGTGACTATCTCAGGGGCAAAAAATGCAGCATTGCCTATCCTGTTCGCTACAATTCTGGCGGAAGAACCGGTTGAATTACACAATGTGCCGGAACTGCGGGATATCGACACCTCTGTGAAGCTGTTAACGCGGTTGGGTGCAAAAATTGAGCGCAAAGGAACCACACTGCGTGTGGATGCCTCTGCAATTAATGAATATTGTGCACCTTATGATCTGGTCAAAACCATGCGCGCATCTATCTGGGCGCTGGGGCCGCTGGTGGCCCGTTTTGGTCACGGTCAGGTTTCTCTGCCGGGCGGCTGTGCTATCGGTGCCCGTCCGGTTGATTTGCATATCACCGGTTTAGAGCAGTTAGGGGCGAAAATCACCCTCGATGAAGGGTATGTCAAAGCGGAAGTGGACGGTCGCCTGACCGGTAACACTATCGTGATGGACAAAGTCAGCGTGGGTGCCACCATCACGATTATGTGTGCGGCAGTCCTGGCGAAAGGCAAAACCGTTATCGAAAACGCGGCCCGTGAACCGGAAATTGAAGACACCGCTGCATTCCTGAATGCGCTGGGTGCCAAAATCACCGGCGCAGGGACTGACCACGTGGTGATTGAAGGTGTTGAACGCCTCGGCGGCGGCTCTCACACCGTTGTGCCGGATCGTATTGAAACCGGGACATTCCTGATCGCAGCGGCAGTTTCACGCGGTAAAATTCTGTGCCGTAACGCCAAGCCGGATACGCTGGATGCGGTACTGGCCAAGCTGCGCGAAGCCGGGGCGGAAATCGAAACCGGTGACGACTGGATAAGCCTTGATATGAAAGGGCAGCGTCCTAAAGCGGTCACTTTCCGTACCGCGCCGCATCCGGGCTTCCCGACAGACATGCAGGCGCAGTTCAGTCTGCTGAATCTGGTGGCGGAAGGCTCCGGTATGATCACGGAAACCATCTTTGAAAACCGCTTTATGCACATTCCGGAACTGATCCGTATGGGGGCTCACGCGGAAATCGAGAGTAATTCTGTGCTGTGCCACGGCGTGGAAAAACTGTCCGGTGCTCAGGTGATGGCGACCGACCTGCGTGCATCGGCAAGCCTGGTGCTGGCGGGTTGTATCGCGGAAGGTACCACAATCGTCGATCGTATTTATCATATCGATCGCGGTTATGAGCATATTGAAGAGAAATTACGCGGCCTGGGTGCGGATATCGAACGCATTCATTCAGCGGAGTAATTCTCTGATGTAAGCCATAAACAGAAAAGAGCGGATATCCGCTCTTTTTTTGTGTCTTATTCCTGTCCGCCGGGGGAGGGAGTGAACTCCTCGATGGTCACATCGACAGACCGCATCTGACCATTGCGTAACAGGGTGACCGGCACAACACTGCCCGGGCTCAGTTCCGCCACCTGATCCATCATTTCGAGTGGTGAGGTGCTCGGTTTGTTATTGACGCTGGTGATGATATCCCCGACCTGAATCCCGCCTTTATCCGCCGGGCCGTCACGGGCAACCTGAAAGACCCGCAGACCGGTTATCTGATTGATATCACTGTTGTTAGTCCGGATCGGCGGCAGCTCTTTGGAGGTGATGCCGATATACCCCCGGATCACACGGCCGTCTTTTATCAGTTTATTCATAATGCGCAGGGCAAGCTCTGCGGGGATCGCCAGCCCGATGCTGTCACTCATCCGTGACGGATCATTGCTGTCGTAAGACATGGTATTGATGCCGACTAACTCGCCTTCGGTATTGACGAGTGCGCCGCCGGAGTTACCGGCCATAATCGAGGCATCAGTCTGGAGAAAATTCTGGCGGCGGGTCGGACTCAGCCCGACACGGCCCATTGCACTGATAATGCCCTGGTTAACTGTCTGCCCGACATTAAACGGGTTGCCGATCGCCAGCACCACATCACCCACATGAGACTGACGCTTCGGGTTGATCGGGATCACCGGCAGTTTATCGGTGGTATTGATTTTCAGCACCGCGAGGTCGGTCAGATCATCCGCGCCGATCAGCATGCCTTCATACAGGCGGCCGTAATTACCGTATTGCAGGGCGATCAGGATCTGATCGGCGTTTTTAATGACGTGCTGGTTAGTCAGGATATAACCCTGATCATTCATGATCACACCGGAACCGAGGGAGGTCATTTCGGGACCCTGCTGGGAGAGGCTGCCCATATTACTGCTGTAAACATTGACCACGGCAGGCGCGGCGCGGCGTACCGCTTTGTTGTAGCTGACCGGTTCGTCATTATTAAACAGATGGGTAAACCACTGGGTCACAAATTGCGGGCGAATAGACGGGACACTGACCAGAAGCAGGGCAGCCACGAGAAGTCCCATAAAAACGGAGCGCAATAATTTAAACCACATAGTCCTTAACCGGTGTTGTGAGTACGGGAAGCAGATACTTCCGGCAGAATAGCATAATCCGGGGAAATTATATGTGTGTAATTGCGGTATTTTATGATGTGGTACAAATAAACAGGTGCGGTATCAGACGGTTATTTATCACTGACGGTTATGAGTCTGTCAGCCGCCGGTCACTGACAGTCTCATGCGGTACAGCCGGTTAAACAGGTTTATCCCCCATCACCGTTGCTCTGTGCATAATGCGGTGAAAATCGCCGTAATCAAAACTGGCGAGATGCTGGGTGCAGCGGTTATCCCAGACCGCCACATCGCCGTCCTGCCAGTGCCAGCGGACAAAATACTTCGGCTGTGTGCTGTGTTTAAACAGGAAGGTCAGCAATGTATCACTCTCTTCCGGGCTTAATTCACAGATACGGCTGGTAAAACCAGCGGTCACAAATAAACCTTTTTTACCGGTGACCGGATGGGTTCTGACCAGCGGATGACGTCTCGGCGGGAAATCGCGGCGGGCTTTTTCCAGCGCGGCTTTGGCTTCCCCGGTCTGCGCAAAACGGCTGTCCGGAAAAGAGAGGCTGATATCATGTTCCGCCGTCAGGCCGGATAAAAATTCCTGCAACGGCGGTGATAAATCATCATAAGCCCGGGTCAGGCTGGCCCACAGAGTATCGCCGCCGAAAGGGGGAACCTGTACCGCGGATAACACACAGCCCATGGCCGGTTTTTCCAGAAATGTCACATCAGTGTGCCACAGTTCGTTATCCTTCAGATCAAGCAGGTGGCTGTCGAGCACAATCAGTTCCCGCACATTTTTATGTGAAGGAAAAACCGGATGTATATGCAGTTCTCCCAGCGCAGCGGCAAAGTCCCGCTGAGCTTCCGGTTTGATATACTGCTGGCGGAAAAACAGCACCTGATGTTCCAGTAAGGCATCCTGTAATACGGCCAGCGTGGCGGCATCCGGTGTCAGGTTAAGATCAATGCCGCTGACGTGCGCGCCGATAGCGGGTGTTAATTGTCTGATATCCATATTCATTACCTCTCTGTCGGTTAAGATTCTTTGCCGTACCACGGCACTAATGCCTGCTGCAAATGACGCAATGCCAGTTCGATGGCGAGTGCCACCACGGCAATCACTGCGATACCGGTGATGACAATACCGGTGTTAAGAAACTGCGCGGCGGACTGCACCATAAACCCGAGCCCCTGCTGTGCCGCGACCAGCTCTGCCGCCACCAGGGTTGACCAGCCCACGCCGAGACCAATCCGGATCCCGGTCAGCATCTGCGGCAGTGCTGACGGCAGGATCACATATCTCAGTACCTGAAGCCGGTTTGCTCCCAGTGACTGCACGGCGCGGATCCGGTTTCCCGGCGCGGCCATAATGCCCTGCATCGTTGAAATCAGGACCGGAGCGAGAATCGCTAACCAGATCAGCAGGATCTTGGTGGTTTCCCCGATCCCGAACCAGATAACAATCAGCGGCAGGTAGGCGAGCGGGGGAACCGGGCGGTACAGTTCAACCACCGGATCCAGTATTCCGCGTATCCGTGAACTCAGCCCCATCAGTACCCCCAGCGGGATCCCGGTGATAACCGCCAGAAGCAGCGCTTTGAGCATGCGGTCAAGGCTGGCCGCCAGGTGCTGCCACAGCGTGGCATTCATGTAACCGGATTCGGATAACGCCAGAAACTGGTGTCCTATCTGAGCAGGGGCGGGTAAATAGAGCGGATTAACCCACTGAAATGCGGTAATCAGCCACCAGCCGGTAATCAGCACGGATAAACTCACAATGCTGAGTAATAAACGGCTGTGGCGGGGTTGTTTATTTCCGGTTATATCTGCCATTGATGTCACTCCGTGTCCGTTAATTAACCGCGCTGATACGCCATTATTTTGTCTGACAGTGTGTCGCGGTGATGAATAAACGCCGGATCCGATTTAATCTCACGGATACGCCGTCCCTGCGACCATTGTTTATAAAACGGGGGTTCTTCTCCGGATATTATCCGGCCGGGATACGGCGCCATTAATATCAGCTTTGTGGCCATTAACAGTGCCTCTTCAATATCATGAGTAATAATAAAAAAGGCACTCTGCTGTTTTTGCCACAGCGTCAGAATTAAGGATTGCATCTGTTCTCTGTTGGCGGCATCGAGTGCGCCGAAGGGTTCATCCATCAGAATAAAATCAGACTTTACAGCCAGTGCCCGTGCAATACCGACCCGCTGACGCATACCGCCGGAGAGTGACCAGATATTGTCGGTAATAGCATGCAGTAATCCGACTTTTTGCAGGTTTTCTTCGACAATCGCTTTTTCTTCCTGCTTACCGAGCTTTTTAATTTTCAGTCCCAGTGCGACATTTTCATAGACATTCAGCCAGGGCATCAGTGCGTCATTCTGAAATACCACGGCTCTGTCAGAGGCGGGATGCTGAATGTCGTTTCCGTTCCGCGTTATTTTTCCGCCGGAGGGCGTTAAAAACCCGGCAACAATATTCAGCAGCGATGTTTTTCCGCAGCCGGAAGCGCCGAGAATAACGGTAATACCGTTATCCGGAATGGTTAAATTAATACCGGATAAGGTTGTCTGCGGCTGACCGTGATAAACCAGATCAATATTCTCCAGTACGATATCTGCCATTATTATTTCCCCGCCGCTGTGGTGACGGCCTCCGTATTGATATTTCCGGCATAGGAATCTTTAACCGAATCAATACTGCCCTGCTGCTGTAAAAACAGCGCGGTATTGCGGATATCATCCGCCAGGGTGGTCGTCAGGATCTGTTTTTGTTCTTTCAGAACGGGATAATCACTACCCGCCATCACGCCTGGTACATCTTCCGGGCGGGCACCGGTCAGTCGTGCAATTTTGCCTGTGATGTCAGGAAAGTCCGCAATAGTATTTTTGTTCCGCTGATACCACTGAACCTCAATATCAGTAACGGCGGCAAACTGCGCCAGAACATCAGGATGCTGTGCAGCAAATTTGCTGTCCGCGACCCACAGGTCATAGGTTGGTTTACCCCATGCCCGTACGTCGCGGCCGGAAATCAGGATCTGTCCGTTTGCTTTCAGCTGACTTAAGGCCGGTTCCCAGACATAGGCTGCATCAATATCACCTCTCTCCCATGCTGCGGCAATCTCAGCAGGCCGCAGATTAATCAGCTGTACCGATTTTTCATCAACATTCAGGTTCTCCAGTGTCGCAAGCAGGCTGTAATGGGCCGTGGAGGTAAAAGGTACGGCAATTTTCTTACCGGCCAGTCCGCCTGACGGATTACGGTCATTGCGGACAATCAGTGCCTCGGCGGTGTCAGGAATGCCGGAAATATAAAAAACCTCCACCGGCAGTCCGCGGCTGGCGGCAACAGTAAACGGCGCGGAGCCCATATTGGCGATATCCGCCTCACCGGCAGCCAGGGCGGTCAGCACATCCGCGCCGCTGTCGAATTTTTTCCAGATAATCTGTTTACCGGTGGCGGCCTCATAGGCGTGGTTTGCCTGTGCAATTTTGCCGGGATCGATAATCGCCTGATAAGCGATCACCACCGGTTTTTCAGTGGTTGCCTGTGGTGCAGGCGCTTTCTGGCTGTAAATAAATGCGCTTATCACCGCCAGCGCCGCCAGTAAGGACAAAATGACCTTTAATTTATTTTTTTTCTGAGGCTGATATAACGACATTATTTTCTTCCGTTATGAAGTCATGAGTAGTTATCTATTTAGTGTCAGAGAATATATTCCGGGAAAGAATTACTTTTTATATTGAAATGCCTTTTTGTTATACATGAATAATATTCCCGCTGAAGATCATTTTTCAATTAAAAGGAAGGGTGAGAAATTCGTTATTTTTTACGTGTAATTCATTGTTTGTCTAAGTGTGAATTCCGAAAATATACGATTAATGAATAATCGTCATGATATATCAGATTATTTAGTTATGAGTTATGGCTTTATTTTCTTATTCTCAATAAGCCGTAATACGATAACCTGGGAAATAACGGAATAATAACCACAATGAGCAATGCGGGAGTAACAGGACTATGGCAGCACAGATATTACCGGAACAGGTATTTCCGGTTTCTGCGGAGCAGCTTGCGGCTTTGCAGACGGTAACAGCAGATTTTACCTCTCAGCAACTGGCCTGGTTATCCGGTTATTTGTGGGGACGGGGAAGTACGTCTGTGCAGACAGCTATTCTACCGGCATCAAATACAACAGACAGTGACATTATTACCATTATTTCCGCGTCACAAACCGGTAATGCACGTCGCGTATGTGAAGAATTAAAAACGCGTTTTCTCAGTGAAAAATTTGCGGTTAATTTGGTAAACGCCGGAGAATATAAATATAAACAGCTCGCCCGGGAGAAGATTGTCATTATTGTGACATCCACTCAGGGGGACGGTGAACCACCGGAAGAAGCGGTGGCGTTTTATAAATATCTGCATTCATCAAAACGCCCGGATCTCAGCGCAACAGCGTATGCCGTTTTCTCGCTGGGAGATTCGTCATACGAAAAATTCTGTCAGGCGGGTATTGATTTTGATACTCAGCTGGCAAAAGCCGGGGCAACCGCACTTGTGCCGAGAGCGGATGCGGATGTGGATTATCAGCCTGCGGCAGCGGCGTGGACAGACGCACTGACACAGGTGCTGAAAGAGAGAGGTATTGCCGCGGGTAATCCGCCGCCGGTGGTTGTACCGGCGGTCAGTGCCACTGAAAACCGTTACAGCAAAGACACACCGCTGACAGCATCTCTCTCTGTTAATCAGAAAATTACCGGCCGCAATTCCCTGAAAGATGTGCGGCATATTGAAATTTCCGCAGGGGATTCCGGTCTGCATTATCAGCCCGGGGATTCCCTCGGGGTCTGGTTTGAGAATGATCCGGCACTGGCGGATGAAATTATCAGCCTGCTGCATGCAGATGCGGCAACGGAGATCACAGTGTCCGGCAATACCTGCACATTGCGCGAGGCGCTGATCCGGCATCTGGAGCTCACACAGAATAACGGGGTGACGGTCAGCAAATACGCACAGTTATCACAACATGACGCGTTATCTGCACTGATCAGTGATAAGCAGGCCGCGCTGTATTACGCGCAGAAAACACCTGTCGCGGAAATGCTGCGTCAGGCGCCTTCCCGGCCTTCAGCGCAGGCTTTCGCCGGTATTCTCCGGCCGCTGACCCCGAGACTCTATTCCATCTCATCATCACAGGCAGAAGCGGACGATGAAATTCATCTGACCGTCGGCGTGGTGCGTTATGACACAGATGGCCGGGCACGGACCGGCGGGGCTTCCGGGTTTCTCGCCGATCATATACAGGAGGGCGGGGATGTGCGGGTTTTCATTGAGTCTAATGATAATTTCCGACTGCCTGCCGACCCGGATGTGCCGGTCATTATGATCGGTGCGGGCACCGGTATTGCGCCGTTCCGTGCCTTTATGCAGCAACGGGAAAATGACGGTGCCTCCGGTAAAAACTGGCTTTTCTACGGCAATCAGCATTTTACCGAGGATTTTCTGTATCAGACCGAATGGCAGCGCTATGTGCGTGATGGTGTGCTGACCCAGATCTCGCTGGCCTGGTCGCGGGATAAACCGGCGAAAACCTATGTTCAGGACAAACTGCGCGAGCAGGGAGCGGACGTGTGGCGCTGGATTGAGGACGGCGCACATATTTACGTCTGCGGTAATGCGGGCCTGATGGCCAGTGATACCGAAGATGCATTACTGGAGATCATCAGCCGGTACGGTAACCGGGATCATGAATCAGCCGATGAGTTTTTAAGTGAGCTGCGCACAGCGCGCCGGTACCAGAGGGATGTCTATTAATGAGCGATAAATACAACGGGCCTTTAATCGTGGAAGGCAAACTGAGCGACAGCGAAAGAATGAAGCGCGACAGCAACTATCTGCGCGGCACCATCAAAGAGGATCTGAAAAATGGTCTGACCGGCGGATTTGAAGGGGATAACTTCCTGCTGATCCGCTTTCACGGCATGTATCAGCAGGATGACAGGGATATCCGGGCGGAACGCACAGAACAGAAACTGGAGCCGCGTCACGCCATGATGCTGCGCTGCCGTTTGCCGGGAGGTGTGATCACACCGGAACAGTGGCTGAGAATAGACAAATTTGCTGCAGAACAGACGCTGTACGGCAGTATCCGGATCACCAACCGGCAGACCTTTCAGTTCCACGGCATTCTGAAAGGGGATGTCAAACCGGCGCATCAGATGCTGCATGAGGCGGGGCTGGATTCACTGGCAACCGCCAATGATGTGAACCGCAATGTGCTCTGTACCTCGAACCCGGTTCAGTCCGGCCTGCACCGTGAAGCGTATGAGTGGGCGAAAAAAATCTCTGAGCATCTGCTGCCGCGCACCCGCGCTTATGCTGAAATCTGGCTGGATAAAGAAAAAGTGGCGGCAACCGATGAGGAACCGATCTTAGGTGAAACCTATCTGCCGCGTAAATTTAAAACCTCAGTGGTGATCCCGCCGCTGAATGATGTTGATCTGCACGCTAATGATATGAATTTTGTGGCGATTGAGGAAAACGGTAAACTGATTGGTTTTAATGTGCTGGTGGGCGGCGGCCTGGCGATGACTCACGGTGATACCGCGACTTTTCCCCGTCTGGCCAGTGAGTTCGGCTTTATCCCGCTGAAAGATACCCTGGTGGTGGCAGAGGCGATTGTCACCACTCAGCGCGACTGGGGAAACCGGACGGAACGCAAAAATGCCAAAACCAAATACACGCTGGAGCGGGTGGGGGTTGACACATTTAAACAGGAAACCGAACGGCGTGCCGGTATCACGTTTTCCCCGATCCGCCCGTATGAATTTACCCTGCGTGGTGATCAGATCGGCTGGTTAAAAGGGATTGATGACCACTGGCATCTGACGCTGTTTATTGAAAACGGGCGTCTGATTGATTTGCCGGGCAAACCGCTGAAAACCGGCGTGGCGGAAATCGCCAGAATCCACCGGGGAGATTTCCGGTTAACCGCCAATCAAAACCTGATTATTGCCGGTATTCCGGAGGCGGAAAAATCCCGCATTGAATCCCTTGCACGGACACACGGCCTTATCAGCGACAACGTCACACCGCTGCGGGAAAACTCCATGGCTTGTGTGTCATTTCCGACCTGTCCGCTGGCAATGGCGGAAGCGGAGCGGTTTCTGCCGGAGTTTGTCACAGAGGTTGAGAAAATTATGTCTTCACACGGTGTGGGGAATGAAGAGATTGTTCTGCGGGTCACCGGTTGCCCGAACGGCTGCGGAAGGGCCATGCTGTCGGAGGTGGGATTGGTCGGCAAAGCGCCGGATCGCTATAATCTGCATCTCGGCGGCAATCGTACCGGCACCCGTATCCCGCGCATGTACCGCGAAAATATCAGCTCAGCAGCTATTTTATCGGTGCTTGAAGAGCTTATCGGACGCTGGTCACAGGAGCGGGCGGACGGGGAGGATTTCGGCGATTATCTGATCCGCGCCGGGGTGGTAAAACCGGTTCTGAATTCTGCCGTGGATTTTTATGAGGCAGGTGCTGCCTGAAATAAAAAACCGCGCCGTTTTACGCGGCGCGGTTTCAGTATTCACAGTAAAAATGTATCAGCGGCCGGCATTATTCAGCAGCAGATAAATATTGTCGTCGCCGCGTAAAATATTCAGTGCCAGCACGCTTGGCTTGCCGTCGATAATTTTACGCAGTTCAACAATGGTCATCACACGCTGGTTGTTGACGCCGATAATCAGGTCTCCCGGCTGAAGGCCGGACATGGCCGCCGGAGAATCTTTCTGTACCGCGTCAATATTCACGCCTTTATTACCCTCTTTATTACTGCCGTTACTCAGGGTTGCTCCCTGAAGCAGAGTGGTCAGGTTTTCCGCTTTGGTGGTCTGGCCTTCGCTGTCATCCAGTATCACACTGACTTCCAGCGGTTTGCCTTTACGCAGCAGACCGATTTTTACTTCTTTACCCGGTGCGGTGGTACCGATTTTGGCTCTCAGTTCCGCAAAGCTGCTGACGCGCTTACCGTCAACGGAGACCAGCACGTCACCCGATTTAATCCCCGCTTTGGCAGCGGCGGATTTCGGGATCACTTCACTGACAAACGCCCCGCGCTGAGCTTCCACACTCATTGCCTTGGCGATATCTGCGTTCATTTCAGCACCGCGGATGCCGAGGGAGCCGCGTTTGACTTCACCGGTGGCAATCAGCTGTGAGGTCAGGTCTTTGGCCATGTTACTCGGGATAGCAAAGCCGATCCCGATATTACCGCCGCCCGGTGCCAGAATCGCGGTGTTGATACCGATCAGTTCACCGTTGAGATTGACCAGCGCACCGCCGGAGTTACCCCGGTTGATGGAGGCATCGGTCTGGATAAAGTTTTCCAGCCCTTCCACATTCAGACCGCTGCGGCCTAATGCTGATATAATCCCGGAGGTCGCGGTCTGACCCAGACCAAACGGGTTCCCGACAGCAACGGTGAAATCACCGACGCGCAGTTTATCGGAATCCGCCAGGGTGATGGCGGTCAGATTCGGGGCATTTTTCACCTGTAACAGGGCAATATCGGTCTGCGGATCACGGCCGATTAAGGTCGCGTCATATTTGCGGCCGTCATTGAGCTGGATCTGAATTTTATCCGCATTCTGAATAACGTGGTTATTGGTCAGAATATAGCCTTTCTGTGCATCAATAATGACACCGGAACCCTGTCCCTGGAACGGGCGGACACTTTCCTGCTGTGATGGCATATTCGGGCCGAAGAAGAATTTAAACTCTTCCGGTACCTGCTGGCGGGCAACGGCGGTACCGGAAACTTCCACGCTGACCACAGCGGGCAGCACTTTTTCCAGCATCGGTGCCAGGCTCGGCAGAGATTCGCCGGTGGCCATTTTGGCCGGTAAGGCCGCATTTGATACCGCAGGCAGCGCCGCGAGGGATAACCCGAGGCTGATGGCAACAGCACTGAGCAGGTTTTTTTTCTTTTTATTCATCATTCGTTTTGTGTCTCATCAATTAATAAGCTGAATCTGCAGGCATGAGAAGCCGCAGCATACGCAGATACTCCTATGACTCTATGTGTGTGTAAAAGTTCCTCATTCAACGGAAATAAAACAACCTTTACAAGGCTTTACGTGAACTGAAGATTAGTGAGGGGAATGGTTTGGAAGACTGTATTAAGCGGCTGAATTCAGGCGAAAAAAAACCGCAGTCGCCTGCGGTTTCAATGATTAGCTTTCTTTATTTTCGACGGGACGGAACAGGCCGGATGAGCCGTCTGAATAATCACGCGGCGGCATTTTTACCGGCGCCTGGTCATTATCGGCTTCAGCTTCCGTCAGGCGGTAGCTGAACGGATTATCCTGTGCGGACAGTTCCGGCATAAGTTCTGATGAACTTTTCGCCATGTGCTGATATAACTGGCGGTAATCTTTCGCCATATTATCCAGCAGTTCTGCACTGCGGGCAAAGTGGCTGACCAGCTCTTTGCGGTACTCTTCCAGTTCGGCCTTGTTTTTTTCCAGGTCCCGTTTCATGGCTTCCTGCTCTCTGAACTTAGAACTGCCCAGACGAACGGCCAGCGCACCAATGATTAAACCAACTGCTAATCCGATGAGTGCATATACCCAAATCATGGCTACTCCTTTAAGTGCATCATGCGCGTTAGAATCTGTTGTCACTATAACCGGATTTGCTGTCCGGGGGGAATAGTGAAGGTGAGGCTTTCCGGCATTATCCCGGATTTCCGGGTATAATACCCGCCGCTACATCATAAAAATCTCAATAAAAACCTCTGATAATATTAAGGGATTACCGTTTATGAGCACAACACCGCGTGAGTTGTATCAGCAGGCACTGAACGGCAGCGGATTTGCGCCGGACGACGTGCAGCGGCGTACCGTTGACCGGCTGACAGAGATGCATCAGGCGCTCCTGATGCGCACACCATGCTCCCCTGAGCCGGAAAAAGGGCTGCGCGGCACCCTGAACCGCTGGCTGAAAAAAGCCCCCGCGCCGGTGAGTTGTCCGCCGGTGCAGGGTATTTATATGTGGGGCGGGGTCGGGCGCGGCAAGACCTGGCTGATGGATCTGTTTTATGACAGTCTGCCCGGGCCGCGCAAGCTGCGGCTGCATTTCCACCGCTTCATGCTGCGGGTGCATGAGGAGCTGACGGCGCTTCAGGGACATGAAAATCCGCTGGAGAGCATAGCGGACGGCTTTGCACAGGAAACGGATGTTCTCTGTTTCGATGAGTTTTTTGTCTCCGATATCACGGATGCCATGATCCTCGGTACTCTGCTGGAAGCGCTGTTTCAGCGCGGTATCGCGCTGGTGGCGACCTCCAATATCCCGCCGGATGACCTGTACCGCAACGGATTACAGCGAGCCCGGTTTCTGCCGGCCATTGAGCAGATCAAAAAATACTGTGATGTGCTGAATGTGGATGCGGGGATTGATTACCGTCTGCGCACGCTGACACAAGCCCATCTGTGGCTGACCCCGGCGGATGCGGAAACGTCAGCGGCAATGGACAGCATGTTCTCCCGGCTGACCGGCGGACAGAAAGCCGGACAGGCGGCGCTGACCATCAATCACCGTCAGTTGCCGGTGGTGCGGGAAACGGACGGTGTGCTGGCGGTGACCTTCCGGACACTGTGCGAAGATGCGCGCAGCCAGCTCGATTATATTGCACTGTCGAAAATCTATCACACCGTGCTTTTGTATGAGGTTCCGGTGCTGACCACGGAAAATGAGAATGCGGCACGGCGCTTTCTGGCGCTGGTGGATGAGTTTTATGAACGGAAAGTAAAACTGATTATTCAGGCGCAGAGCGGGATGGATTCTCTCTATCAGGGGCAGTTATTGTCCTTTGAGTTCGCCAGATGCCTCTCCCGGCTGCAGGAAATGCAAAGTGAAGAGTACCTGAAACTGCCGCATCTGGTATAATGCGCGCCCCTGAAAAGGGTTTCGGGGAAATTTTTTTAATTTGGGGTCGATTTTTTGCAGGGACTTCTCTATAATCTTGCGACCCCACGTTACAGCGGTTTTCTTTATTTCCCAAAGAGGACTGCAACTAGCGCCAGATGATTCTGCTCGAAGGGGTAGGTTTACTGGACAAGCGTCGTGTGAGCCTCAGTTTCTGAACATTGGTTCACCAACATGTAACTTATTTATTGGGTAAGCTTTAATGAAAACTTTTACAGCTAAACCAGAAAGCGTACAACGCGACTGGTTCGTTGTTGATGCAACCGGCAAAACTTTAGGCCGCCTTGCAACTGAATTAGCCCGCCGTCTGCGCGGTAAGCACAAAGCGGAATATACTCCTCACGTTGACACCGGTGATTACATCATCGTTCTGAACGCAGAAAAAGTTGCTGTAACCGGCAACAAGCGTACAGACAAAGTGTACTATCGCCACACTGGCTACGTTGGTGGTATTAAGCAAGCGACCTTCGAAGAGATGATCGCACGCCATCCTGAGCGCGTTATTGAAATCGCTGTGAAAGGCATGTTGCCGAAAGGCCCTCTGGGTCGTGCAATGTACCGTAAACTGAAAGTTTACGCAGGTAACGAGCACAATCACGCGGCACAGCAACCGCAAGTTCTGGACATTTAATCGGGATTATAGGCAATGGCTGAAAATCAATACTACGGCACTGGTCGCCGCAAAAGTTCATCCGCTCGTGTCTTTATTAAGCCGGGTAGTGGTAACATCGTCATTAACCAACGCAGCCTCGAAAACTATTTCGGCCGCGAAACAGCACGCATGGTAGTTCGCCAGCCGCTGGAACTGGTTGAAATGTTAGAAAAACTGGACCTGTACATCACTGTTAAAGGTGGTGGTATCTCTGGTCAGGCAGGCGCAATCCGTCACGGTATCACCCGTGCTCTGATGGCGTACGACGAATCTCTGCGTTCTGAGCTGCGTAAAGCAGGCTTCGTAACGCGTGATGCACGTGAAGTTGAACGTAAAAAAGTGGGTCTGCGCAAAGCACGTCGCCGTCCACAGTTCTCCAAACGTTAATCACTGGTTTCGTTGGAATACAAAAAACCCGCCATCGGCGGGTTTTTTTATAACCGTATAACTGCCGCAAATTATCCCGACATAACCTGTAATTTCATGTTTATTTCATGAATCTGTCCCTGTTAACCCCCATTTTTAGTGTTTTTGAATGATTTTTTGCCCTGACTCACCCTAAGTTGAGCAAAATCTGGTAAACTGGCACAAACATTTTTCTCGCCCCTGAACACACTGCCGCGCGCCCGGATTGGCGCGCTGTGGTTTTCTTTCCCGGATTCAGTGAGAGATTACAGGTAGGAATGGCGTAGTGCGCTGTTCATTCCTTTATTTTGATAAACTTGGAGGTTTTCATGGCTGTCGCTGCCAACAAACGTTCGGTAATGACTCTGTTCTCCGGCCCGACCGATATTTTCAGCCACCAGGTACGGATTGTACTGGCGGAAAAAGGGGTAAGTTTTGAAATTGAGCATGTCGAAGCAGGCAATCTGCCACAAGACCTGATCGATCTGAACCCATACCAGACGGTACCGACACTCGTGGATCGCGAGCTGACCTTATATGATTCACGTATTATCATGGAATACCTTGATGAGCGTTTCCCGCATCCGCCGCTGATGCCTGTTTACCCGGTGATGCGTGCGCAGAGCCGTGTGATGATGCACCGCATCGAGCAGGACTGGTACTCGCTGATGAATAAAATTGAAAAGGGCTCTGCCCAGGAAGCGAACCAGGCCCGCAAACAGTTAACGGAAGAGCTGGTTGCTGTCTCGCCGGTATTCAAAGAATACGCGTATTTCATGAATGAAGAATTCAGCCTGGTGGACTGCTATCTGTCTCCGCTGTTATGGCGTCTGCCGGTACTGGGTATCGACCTGTCCGCACGTCCGTCTTCTGATACCAAACACCTGCAGTTCTACATGCAGCGCGTGTTTGAGCGTGACTCTTTCCTGGCTTCCCTGACGGAAGCTGAGCGTGAGATGCGTTTACAGTCACGGGGTTAACCGCTGATGGATATTCAGGAATTAACACCGCGCCGCCCTTATCTGCTGCGGGCGCACTATGAATGGTTACTGGATAATGAACTGACACCCCATCTGGTGGTGGATGTGAACACCCCCGGTGTGAATGTGCCGATGGAGTATGCTCAGGATGGTCAGATTGTCCTGAATATTGCACCGCGCGCTGTGGGTAATCTGGAAATGACCAACGAGTGGGTCGGTTTTAATGCCCGTTTCGGCGGTGTTCCGCGCCAGGTGGATGTGCCGATGGCTGCCATTATTGCGGTCTACGCCCGTGAAAACGGTGCCGGGATGATGTTTGAGCCGGAAGTGGCTTATGAGGCTGCGGAAGAAGAAGATATTCTGACTCCGGCAGTGGATAACATCACCCTGATCCACGACGAACCGGTAAAACCGGCGGAAGAAAGCACCGACGGGGATGACCCGGAGCCGCCGAAACCACCGCGTGGCCGTCCGAACTTACGTGTCGTGAAGTAACAGACCGATAAATAAAAAAGACCGCGAAAGCGGTCTTTTTTGCATTTAAGGCAGCATGATCAGGTAATTACTCTGCTCATACGTGCAGATAATCGAGAATACTTTCTGCCGCCCGGCGGCCTTCGGCAATGGCGGTAACCACCAGATCCGAGCCGCGTACCACATCCCCGCCGGCAAAAATACCGCTGACGGAGGTTTCAAACGGATAAGTTGCCTGTGCCGGGGCGCTGATCCGGCCCTGCTGATCCCGTGTGACACTGAGAGCGTCCAGCCACGGCATCGCGTGCGGCCGGAAACCGAACGCGATAATGACCGCATCGGCATCAATAACAAAGGCGGAATTATCATCCGTTTCAATCTGACGGCGGCCGCTGCTGTCCGCATCACCCAACCGGGTGGTTAATACGCGGACACCACAGGCGTTACCCGTTGCATCGGTTTCAATGGCGGATGGCTGACAGTTAAAACGGAAATTAACCCCTTCCTCTTTGGCATTTTTCACCTCACGGCGCGAGCCCGGCATGTTCTCCTCATCCCGGCGGTACACACAGGTCACTTCTGCAGCACCCTGACGGATGGCGGTCCGCAGGCAATCCATTGCCGTATCTCCGCCGCCGAGTACCACGACGCGTTTATTCTTCAGGTCAATAAACGGAGCGGAATCATCATCCGGCAACCCCATCACCTGACGGGTATTGCCGATCAGATACGGCAGGGCGCTGTACACCCCGGCGGCATCTTCATTTTTCAGCCCGCCGCCCATCGACTGATAGGTGCCCGCACCAATAAAGACGGCATCATAATTCTGCTGTAACTCACTGAGCGTGATCTCTTTTCCGATCTCGGTATTCAGCTGAAACTCCACGCCCATCTCTGTGAACAGCTCACGGCGGCGCTGCATAATGGATTTTTCCAGCTTAAACGACGGAATACCGAAGGTGAGAAGCCCGCCGATTTCCGGGTGTTTATCAAACACCACCGGGGTTACGCCGTTGCGGATCAGCACATCGGCACAGGCCAGCCCGGCAGGACCGGCGCCAATCACCGCGACCTTTCTTCCGGTCGGACGGACAGCGGAGAGATCCGGTTTCCAGCCCATCTCAAAGGCTTTATCGGTGATATAACGTTCAATATTGCCGATGGTGACCGCGCCAAACTCGTCATGCAGGGTACAGGCACCTTCGCACAACCGATCCTGCGGACACACCCGGCCGCACACTTCCGGCAGGCTGTTGGTCTGGTGTGACAGCTCTGCGGCCTCAATAATCCGGCCTTCCTCCGCCAGCCGCAGCCAGTTGGGGATATAGTTATGTACCGGGCATTTCCATTCACAGTACGGATTACCACAGCCGAGGCAGCGGGTCGCCTGCTCTTTCACCTGCGGCGGCGAAAACGGCTCATAAATCTCGATAAATTCGGTTTTACGGAGTGCCAGCGGCAGCTTTTGCGGATCCGTACGCTGTAATTCAATAAACTGATAAACATTGCGGCTCATCTTGATTCCCCTTACTGTGCCCGGATCCGTAATTCAGTGTCTGCGTGGCGGGTTACCCCGGCAAGTGCATAAATATCCGCAGATTTCGGCTTGACGAGGATAAACCGCCCGGCCTGCTCTGTCCAATCTCTGAGAAGTGCGTCTGCTCTGGCGGAACCGGTCAGGCGGCGGTGGTCTTCCAGCATGCCGCGCAAATGTTCCTGCAGAACCGGCAGCCCGCTGATATCGCGGGTTTCCGCCATTTCAGGATTGACACGTCCGGCGGCGGTGCCGTCCTCATCATAGAGATAAGCGAATCCGCCGGTCATCCCGGCCGCGAAGTTAATTCCGGTTTTGCCGAGCACACAGACAATCCCGCCGGTCATATATTCACAGCCGTTATCACCGACGCCTTCGACCACCGCGAGTGCGCCGGAGTTACGGACAGCAAAGCGCTCTCCGGCACGGCCTGCGGCGTAGAGTTTGCCGCCGGTGGCACCATACAGACAGGTATTTCCGGCAATTGTGGTGTCGTGAGCGGCAAAGGCAGAACCCGGATGCGGATGCAGAACAATCTGCCCGCCCGCCATGCCTTTACCGACATAGTCGTTGGCATCGCCCGTGAGCGTCAGTTCAATCCCGGCGGCATTCCAGACCCCGAAACTCTGCCCGGCGGTGCCGGTAAAATGCAGTTTCAGCGGCGAGGCGGCGATCCCGCTGTTGCCGTACAATTCCGCCACAAAGCCGGAGAGCGCAGCCCCCACCGAGCGGTCGGTATTGCGGATATCATAATAAAAGGCACGGGATTGCTGTGTCTGCACACAGGTCCGGGTATCTTCTAGGATGCGGCGGTTCAGTTCCCCCTTATCAAACGGCGGGTTAGTTTGAGAGCAGAATAGTGCCGCACCTTCATGCGGTACCGGAGAGACCAGTAAATCGGACAAATCCAGTTTCTGCTGCCGGGCAGTGGTGCCTTCAATTCTGACCAGCAAATCAGTACGGCCGATAAGGTCGGTCAGTTTTCTCACACCCAGTTGCGCCATCAGCTCACGGGTTTCCTGTGCAATAAAGCGGAAATAGTTCATTACCCGCTCCGGCAGGCCGTGATAGTGATCGCGGCGCAGCGTTTCATCCTGGGTTGCCACGCCGGTGGCGCAGTTATTCAGGTGGCAGATACGCAGATATTTGCAGCCGAGGGCAACCATCGGGCCGGTGCCGAAACCGAAGCTCTCCGCGCCGAGAATGGCGGCTTTAATGATATCCAGCCCGGTTTTCAGTCCGCCATCTGTCTGTAAGCGGATTTTATGGCGCAGACCGTTGCTCACCAGTGCCTGCTGGGCTTCTGCCAGCCCCAGCTCCCACGGGGTACCCGCGTATTTGACAGAGGTGAGCGGACTGGCGCCGGTGCCGCCGTCATATCCCGAAATGGTGATGAAATCGGCATAGGCTTTGGCCACACCGGTAGCAATGGTGCCGACGCCCGGTTCAGAGACCAGTTTGACGGAAATCAGTGCTTCCGGATTGACCTGTTTGAGATCGAAAATCAGCTGTGCCAGGTCTTCGATAGAGTAAATATCATGGTGCGGCGGCGGGGAAATCAGGGTGACGCCGGGCACCGAATAGCGCAGCGAGGCGATATACGGCGTGACTTTATCTCCCGGCAACTGGCCGCCTTCGCCGGGTTTTGCGCCCTGTGCCACTTTGATCTGGATAACCCGCGCGCTGCGCAGATACCCCGGTGTCACACCAAAGCGGCCGGAGGCCACCTGTTTGATTTTAGAGTTTTTTTCTGTGCCGAACCGCGCCGGGTCTTCTCCGCCTTCGCCGGAATTGGAGCTGCCGCCGAGCCGGTTCATGGCGACAGCCAGTGCCTCATGGGCTTCCGGGCTGAGGGCACCGATAGACATGGCGGCGGTATCAAAGCGGGAAAACAGGGATTCCGCCGATTCAGTTTCATCAATGCTGATGGGGTGCGTGTCCGTGCGCAGTGCCAGCAAATCGCGCAGCATAGCCGCCGGACGACCGTTTACCAGGGCAGCATAATGCTGATAATCCGCATAATGTCCGCTGTGAACCGCTTTTTGCAATGTTGCGATCACATCCGGGTTATAAGCATGATATTCACTGTTATGAATGTATTTCAGCAAACCGCCCGCATCGAGTGGTTTGCGCGGCAGCCAGGCGAGGCGGGACAGATTATGCAGATCCTGCTGAAAATCACTGAAATCCGCGCCGCCGATCCGGTTCGGTACACCCCGGAAGCAGAGCTCTGCCACAGAATCACTCAGGCCGACTGCTTCAAACAGTTTGGCACAGCGGTAGGAGGAGACAGCAGAGATCCCCATTTTGGACATGATTTTATACAGTCCTTTGTTGATACCGTTGCGGTAGTTGAGCAATACCTGTGCCGGTGAGTGCGTGAGGACGTTATCACTGCACAGTTTCAGCAGGGATTCACAGGCAAGATAAGGGTAAATGGCGGTGGCACCGAATCCGAGCAGCACAGCAAAATGATGCGGGTCACGGGCACCGGCGGTTTCGGCGATGATATTGGCGTCACAGCGCAGGCTCTGGCTGACCAGCCGTTGCTGTACCGCGCCTACCGCCATCGGTGCCGGGATCGGCAGGGTGTCCGGGGAAATCTGCCGGTCACTCAGTACCACCAGTACAGTACCGGCGCGGACAGCGGCTTCCGCATTATCACACAGGGTGCGGATCGCCTGTTCCAGTGTGGTTTCCCGCGGATCAAAACAGAGTGACAGATGTTCTGCACGGTAATAATCCGGATCACGGCTCAGTAATTGTTCGAAATCCGTGTGCATCAGCACCGGTGAGGCCATACTCAGCCGGTGTGCCTGGCCTTCCGCTTCGCAGAAGACATTCATTTCCCGGCCGATGCTGGTGGCGAGCGACATAACATGGGCTTCCCGCAGCGGATCGACCGGCGGGTTGGTTACCTGGGCAAACTGCTGGCGGAAATAGTCATAAATCAGGCGCGGGCGGGCGGAGAGTACCGCAAACGGGGTATCATCCCCCATTGAGCCTACCGCTTCCTGGCCGTTTTCCCCCAGCACCCGCAGAACCTGCTCCAGCTCTTCCAGGGTGTACCCGAACTGTTTCTGATACACCGCCAGTTGTGCATCACCGAAGGCGCGCTGCGGCGGTGTTTTATTCATCAGATCCTGATACGGCGTGAGCCGCACAACATTTTTCTCCAGCCACGCCTTGTACGGATGACGGGTTTTGAGATCGTTATCGGTCTCGCGGGTATGCAGAATGCGGCCTTCCTGTGTATCAATCACCAGCAGTTCCCCCGGCCCGACCCGGCCTTTTTCCGTGACCTCATCCGGCTGGTAATCCCAGATACCGATCTCAGAGGCGCAGGTGATCAGTTTGTCTGTGGTAATGACATAGCGGGCAGGGCGCAGCCCGTTGCGGTCGAGGTTACAGGCGGCATAGCGCCCGTCAGAGATAACAATCCCGGCCGGGCCGTCCCACGGCTCCATATGCATGGAGTTAAAATCAAAAAAGGCGCGCAGGTCGTCATCCATATCCGGGTGATTCTGCCAGGCCGGCGGTACCAGCAGCCGCATGGCACGCACCAGATCCATCCCGCCGTTGAGAAACAGTTCCAGCATATTATCCAGCGAGCTGGAATCCGAACCGGTTTCATTAACAAACGGGGCGGCGGTGATGAGATCCGGGATCAGCGGTGTGCGGAATTTATAAGCACGGGCACGGGCCCACTCGCGGTTACCGGTGATAGTGTTGATTTCGCCGTTATGGGCGAGATAGCGGAAGGGCTGTGCCAGCGGCCAGCGTGGAACGGTATTGGTTGAAAAACGCTGGTGAAACAGGCAGATAGCGGATTCCATTCTTAAATCGGCCAGATCCGGATAAAAACGCGGCAGATCGGCGGCCATGCACAGCCCTTTATAAATCGTCACCAGATTGGACAGGCTGCAGACATAAAAATCCGGGTCGCTGATGCGCTTTTCAATCCGGCGGCGCGCCATAAACAGGCGGCGTTCCAGATCCCGTGCCCGCCAGCCTGCGGGAGCATTGATAAAGACCTGCTCAATCTGCGGCATACCGGCGAGGGCGATTTCGCCGAGGATCTCCGGTCTGACCGGCACTTTACGCCAGCCTGCGATAAACAGTGTTTCGTCCGCCAGCTCTTCTTCGATAATATCGCGGCAGGCTTGTGCAATGACCGGATCCTGACTGAGAAACAGCATCCCGACTGCATAATTACGCGCCAGCCGCCATTCATTCTCCGCAGCAATCATCTGAAAGAAGCGATCGGGTTTTTGTAATAACAAACCGCAGCCGTCCCCGGTTTTGCCGTCGGCGAGGATCGCACCGCGGTGCTGCATCCGCGCCAGCCCGCTGATGGCAGTACGCACGACTTTGTGGCTGGGTTGTCCTTCGAGGTGGGCAATCAGGCCGAAACCGCAGTTGTCCTTATCCTGTGACGGGTTATAAAGCATAAGTGGCCCCTTTTGCATGTCTCACATTAGGCCGCATTTCTGCGGCAAAGCTGTTTCCGGGCCTCAGTCAGCCCTGCTGACGACAGATATCTCAGCAAAGGGTATTGTGATGTGTGTTTGTGCCGCGACCGGCAAGCGAATAATTATTATATCGGTGCTGACCACAGGTGATCCGGAACGTCGTTTTTCAACTTACCGGGAAATACGGTGACGGTCAAATATCAGGTAACTGACAGTATGTGAGCATGGTTTTTGCGATAATTTAATGAAAAAAAACTATTTTCAGGATTTTAATCCGCTGTTTCCGCAACCGGAGTACCGATTTTTTGTGTGATGTACATCACTGTTTTTTGCGGGTTATTACCGCGCAGCATGGGCATTTTTATTTATAACCTGATTTTATCTGCTCTGTTTCTGCTAATTTGCAGATAAATGTCGTGTTTTTAATTTTATTCAGATAAAAAAACAGTACCGGGTGGTAATCCGGCCATATTATCCGGCTGAGGATGCCTGTAACGCCGGCTGATTTGATTTTTTACTTAATCCGCGCCGGAAACGCTGTGATCCGCCAATTTTACGTTATGATACTAACCCTCATTCAGCGGGTGGAGCAGGTATGAAATTGCTACGCGGTTTAGCACAATATTATGTTGATTTACTGATGAAACTGGGCCTGGTCCGGTTTTCGTTATTGCTGGCATCGGGACTGGTGGTGCTGGCGATGGTGGTGCAGATTGCTGTCACCATGCTGCTTCAGGGGGAAGTACAGAGCATTGACCTGGTGCGCTCTGTCTTCTTCGGCCTGCTGATCACGCCGTGGGCGGTCTATTTTATGTCTGTGGTGGTTGAACAGCTGGAGGAATCCCGCCAGCGCCTGTCCAGACTGGTCAGTAAACTGGAAGTGATGCGCAAGCGGGATCTCGAACTCAATGAACAGCTGAAAGAGAACATTACCCAACTGAATCAGGAGATTACCGAGCGCGAAAAAGTTGAGGATGAACAGGTTGTTCTGCTGGATAAACTGAAGAAAGAGATCAGCCGCCGCGAACAGACCCAGCTCGAATTTGAACAGCAATCTGTCCTGCTGCGCTCCTTCCTTGATGCTTCGCCGGACCTGGTGTATTACCGCAATGAGAAAAATGAGTTTTCCGGCTGTAACCGCGCGATGGAACTGCTTACCGGCCGCAGTGAAAAACTGCTGCGCGGCCTGACCCCGCGCGATATTTATGAACCGGAAATCGCTGATAAGGTGATGGAAACGGATGAAAAAGTGTTCCGTCATAATGTTTCGCTCACCTATGAGCAGTGGCTGGTCTACCCAGACGGACGCAAAGCCTGCTTTGAGCTGCGCAAAGTACCGTTCTATGACAGTGTCGGCAAACGCCACGGCCTGATGGGCTTTGGTCGTGATATCACTGAGCGCAAGCGTTATCAGGAAGCGATTGAAAACGCCAGCCGTGAGAAAACCACCTTTATCTCCACCATCAGTCACGAACTGCGTACGCCACTGAACGGGATTGTCGGGCTGAGCCGCATTCTGCTGGATACGGATCTCAATCCGGAACAGGAAAACTACCTGAAAACCATTCATGTCAGCGCCGTCACCCTCGGCAATATCTTCAATGACGTGATTGAGATGGACAAACTGGAGCGGCGCAATGTCCGCCTCGATACCCAGCCGGTCAATTTCACCGAATTTATTTCTGATCTGGAAAACCTGTCCGGGCTGCTGGTGCAGCCGAAAGGGCTGCAGTTCACTCTCGACCTGATCCAGCCGGTACCGTCTGTGATCATGGCGGATGGCACCCGTCTGCGCCAGATCCTGTGGAATCTTATCGGCAACGGCGTGAAGTTCACCCGCGAAGGCGGTATCACGGTGAAAGTGTGGCGTGAAGCCAATGATATGCTCTGCTTTGAGGTGCGGGATTCCGGTATCGGCATTCCGAAGGATGAGCTGGAAAAAATCTTCGCCATGTATTACCAGGTAACGGACAGCGCGGGCGGACGCCCTGCCACCGGTACCGGTATCGGCCTGGCGGTCTCCCGCCGTCTGGCACAGGCAATGGGCGGTGATATCACCGTGACCAGTGAGCCGGGCAAAGGCTCCTGCTTCACGCTGTCGGTCTGCGCACCGGCCCAGGAGGCTCCGGAGGAGGAGGACGATGACGGTCTGCTGCTGCCGGCCCTGAATATCCTGCTGGTGGAAGATATCGAGCTGAATGTGGTGGTGGCGCGCTCTGTCCTGGAAAAACTGGGTAATACGGTGGATGTCGCGATGAACGGCCGTGACGCGCTGGCGATGTTCTCGCCGGAGGAGTACGACCTTGTGCTGCTGGATATTCAGCTGCCGGATATGAGCGGACTGGATATCGCCCGTGAGCTGCATCAGCGTTATCAGGCGGATGATTTACCGCCGCTGGTGGCACTGACCGCCAATGTGCTGAAGGATAAAAAAGAGTATCTGGACGCCGGTATGGATGACGTGCTGAGCAAACCTCTCGCTGTGGGCGCTCTGACGCAGATGATAGCGAAATTCTGGGGAGACGGTAGTGAGGCACTGCCTGCGGAGGAAAGCGGCTCAGCGGCGTCTGAGGACGTGTATGCGCAGTCACTGGATCTGGAGATGCTGAATCAGTACATCGAACTGGTGGGACCGAAACTGATTGAAGACAGCCTGGATGTGTTTGAAAAAATGATGCCGGGCTATCTGGCGATCCTCAATTCCAACATGGTGGCGAAAGACCGCAAAGGCATTGCGGAAGAGGGACACAAAATCAAAGGCGCCGCCGGGTCAGTCGGGCTTATCCATCTGCGGCAGGTTGCACAGCAGATTCAGTCACCGGAATTACCGGCATGGGACGATAACGTGCAGGAGTGGGTCGATGAACTGAATCACGATTGGGAAAGTCAGGTGGGAATTTTAAGAAACTGGCTGGCAAATCGCAGGTAAAAAATAACCCCAACCGAGGTTGGGGTGCGCGAATACTGCGCCAACACCAGGGAAACTGGTTCACCCGCGACAACTATTTATCGTTATTTAGGCGAGTGATGAAATAGGCTCTTACATCATACAGGCTTCAACATAGCAAAGATAAGTATTTTTGTTACAAGATTCATTAAAAACTGTGATGAAGATTGGTGTTTGCACCTCTAAAGGGTTAAGCATTAATCTACTACAAAAGGAGTCAGATATGAAATCTGTTGGTATCGTTTTAAGCGGATGCGGTGTTTTCGACGGTAGTGAAATCCATGAATCCGTTCTTTCGCTGCTCAGTTTAACCCAATCCGGCGCACAGGTGTATTTTTTTGCACCGGATGAACCTCAACGCACTGTTATCAATCATCTTTCCGGTGAGGAAAAATCAGAAAAGCGCAATATGCTGGAAGAGTCAGCACGGATTTCACGCGGAGAAATCCGTCCGCTGGCCGAAGCGGATGCGTCACAGCTGGATGCACTGATTGTTCCGGGCGGTTTCGGTGCGGCAAAAAATCTGTGCGATTTTGCCGTAAAAGGTGCTGACTGCGAAATAGATAAATATTTTTTATTATTGACGCGTGGGATGTTATCTCAGGGCAAACCGATGGGATTTATGTGTATTGCACCGGTGATGATCCCGAAAATCGTTAATTCATCAGTACAACTTACCATTGGCAATGATTCTGATATTGCGGCGGCGATCGCGGAAATGGGCGGCGTACATGTCAATTGCACGGTGGATAATATCGTCGTAGATGAAACCCATAAAATCGTGACAACCCCAGCCTATATGCTGGCTGAGAATATCGCACAGGCACAGATCGGGATTGATAAACTCGTGAAGAAAGTGCTCGGAATGGCCTGATAAAGAATGAGGGAAATGATGGGGAGGATATTGCGGTTTCTGCGAAAAATAGTTGTTTTTGTTATGTTGTTATGGGTAACAATGATAATTTTGTTCGCGTTCCTCCCTGTCCCTTACTCTATGGTGATGCTGGAAAGACAGCTTTCGGCATGGTCAACATTCAATTTTTCTTATGTCGCTCACAGTACATGGGCGGGTGAAGACGCTATTTCCCCGCAGATGAAGCTGGCGGTGATTGCGTCTGAGGATCAGAATTTCCCGCACCACCACGGTTTTGACTTTGGTGCTATCTCCGACGCACTGTCAAAAAGCGGTAAGAAAGGCCGGGCGGTACGCGGTGCATCCACACTGAGCCAGCAGACGGTCAAGAACCTGTTTTTGTGGGATGGCCGCAGCTGGGTACGAAAAGGGCTGGAAACGCTGCTGACGCCCGGTATTGAGCTGGTCTGGTCAAAGTCACGGATCCTGACGGTGTATCTCAATATCGCGGAGTTCGGGCCGGGAATTTTCGGTGCCGAAGCGGCGGCGCAGCACTTTTTCGGCAAAAGCGCGAAAAATCTGACGGCGGCTGAGGCTGCATTACTGGCTGCCGTGCTGCCGAATCCCCACCGGTTGCATGCGGATAAACCTTCCGCGTATCTCCGCCAGCGTCAGCAATGGATATTGCATCAGATGCAGTTGCTGGGCGGAACAACGTTCCTGAAGAAAAATAATCTGGCTGATAATTAGCCGCAGTATAATGAATTTATCTTACTGATTTGTTTTTTTACAAAAATGATAAGTAAATATAATAATGACCGCAGCTCAGACTGTTTTGGTATAATATTCTTATTATTTGTTATTTATTGATATATCCTGCATTTTATCTGCATTCAGGCGGATGAGCAGAAAGCAGGCATCCGGCACGGGCATAAAAAAACCTGACATTAAGTCAGGTTTCTTATCGGTTTCCGAAAGCAGACGGAATTAATTCAGCCAGGTAAAGGCGGTGGTGACTTTTTTCGCGCCATCCGTTTCACTGGCTACTTTCGCCGCGGCAGCCCCTTCCTGACGGGTAACCACCCCTAACAGGAAAATCTCACCGTTTTCAGTGATTACCTTGATATTCGCGGATTTTACCGCATCACTGGTCAGCAGCTTGGAACGGACTTTTGTCGTAATCCAGGCGTCTTTGGAGGCAGTCCCCAAATCAATCGGTGTTCCCTGGCGGACTTCGTTATACACCAGTTCGGTACCGTCCACTTTGGCGGCAATCTCTTTTGCCCGCCGAGCCAGAGAGAGATCTTCCGCCTGACCAATCAGCAGGACTTTCCCCTGATAAGCCACCGGAATAATCCGCTGCTGTTTGATATCTTTATCTTTATTGAGCTGGCCGCTGACACGGGCTTCCAGTGTGCCGTCATCGACCTGTGTGCCGACAGAACGGGGGTCTGATGCGGCTTTGGTCGCAACTGCCGCAGATCCGACAAGTGCTGCGCCGATACATCCCTGTAACAGTAACGCGCTGCAGATTAGTGCTGCCACGGGCACAATTCTCATAATATCTCCTTAGTCTTCCTGGTGGGGGAAAAGGGTATTGTCGATTAAATCACATAAACAATTCACCGTCAGCATATGCACTTCCTGTATGCGGACACTGTGCTGTGAGGGTACGCGGATTTCCGCATCACGCGGACCCAGCAGACCAGCCAGCTCCCCGCCGTCGTAGCCGGTCAGGGCCACAATGGTCATATCACGGGTCACCGCAGCTTCAACCGCTTTGATAATATTGCGGCTGTTGCCGTGTGTGGATATCGCCAGCAGCACATCACCGGTCTGGCCGATGGCGCGGACCTGCTTGGCATAAATTTCATCCTGCTGCCGGTTGGCGGCGATTGCGGTCATCACCACATTATCCGTATTCAGTGCCAGTGCGGGCAGGCTCGGGCGTTCGGTTTCAAACCGGTGGATCATACTGGTGGCGAAGCGCGAAGCTGTCGCCGCCGACCCGCCGTTACCGCAGCAGAGGATTTTATTGCCGTTGAGCAGCGACTGAACCATCATCATGGCCGCCCGGGAAATAGCATCCGGCAGGGCTTCTGCGGCTGCAATCTGCGTCTGAATACTTTCAGTAAAACACTGTTTAATTCTGTCTAACACGTATAAGTCCTGCTATCAGCAACGGATAACGACATTAACAAAAGTCGGCGTGACCAAAGGCATTTTTCAGCCAGTCGATATGGTCACCGGTTATGGCGCAAATGTCAAAACGGCAGTCACAGGTCAGCATACTCAGCTGTTGCTGAGATAACCAGCAGGAAGCCGCATAAAGTAAGCGGCGCTGTTTGGTTTTTGTGACACTGGCAGCCGCTCCGCCATAGTGTGCATTGCGGCGGTAGCGGACCTCGGTAAACACCCAGGTGCCGCTGTCCCGCATAATTAAATCAATTTCGCCCCGGCGGAAACGGACATTCTGCGCAACAAATGTCAGTCCCTGCTGTTCCAGCCAGCGCCGGGCAAATTGTTCATGACGACGGCCTGTCAGCCATGCAAGCATAAATACGTTCCCTGTATATCAGCAATATAAAGGTGACATCCTGTCACCTGTAAAATTCAGACAAAGACTAGTTTGCGGCACCCAGCGGGGCAAGATTACCCTGCTTAAACTCCAGCCACGGCAGGTGACGGTAAACGGTGCAGTTATCAGTGACAGTGATGTCTCCGCTGGCGCCATTCATGCGCAGAGTATGACGCTGCATATCACCGAACTGATTCGCCAGACGCCATGCATCCATGCCCATCGCATAGAGGCGGACACGGGTATAGTCGTTGCCGAATTTCCCGGCTGCCTGACTCAGTAACTGCGGATTACCGCCCGCAATCAGCGGGATATCTGTCAGTTTCAGCCCTTCCATTTCAAACTGAAAATCTTTGCCGGTTCCGGCTTTATTGCTGCGGGAGCTGGCATAAAACGCCGGGCGTCCGCGCGCACTGGTGGCAAATTCCAGCGCCGGTTTGATGTAAATCAGCTGATCAGAGGTGGCGATAATATAGACAGAGTCCACACCGCCGCTGACAGGCTGCGGCTGTACCACGGTACCGTCCGGCTGCGCTGCCGCTGATGAGGATGGCTGCACCGGCACGCCGGTCAGTGAAAGTGAACTGCCCGGATTGCCGGAGAAGGTCTGATGCAGTACCAAACCACCACCATTTTTCTGCCACTCATCGGCAAAGCTTTGTGCGATCCGGCGGCCGAAGCTGTTATCCGGTGTCAGTACCAGCGGCGTGGTTTTGTTATCCTGACGGATAAACTGTGCGGCGTTGCGGGCTTCATCTTCCGGTGAAAGTGAGAAGTAGCAGACATTCGGACGGGCGATTGGTGTATCTAATTCATTGAGCGCCAGAATGTTCAGCGGGGTGTTTGCGGTTGCCAGTGTGGCCACATCCCCTTTGAGCAGCGGCCCGACAATCAGGTCCATGCCGTCAGCCTGTGCCTGCGCCAGCAGAGTTGCCAGCGGTTTGCTGTCGGTATCATAGATTTTCACGTCAGTGACAGTGCGGGACTCGCCGCTGTACGGCAGTGCCTGCGGGGCAGATACCGGACTTGCCTCGGTTGCGCCGTCTGCGGTGCTGTCATTTGACGGTGCACCGTTTGCTTCATCCGGTGTGGTGATATCTTTATCCGGATCTGCCGGGCTGAGGGTGGTCTGTGCCGGAACGGCGCTGACCGGCTGTGCGGCCGGAACATCAGCAACCCGGTAACCGGTACTGTATACCGCGCCGTTTTGTGCATCAGTAAAGCCCTGACGGATAGCATCACCCATCAGTTTCGCCTGGCCGCTCAGCGGCAGGAACAGGGCAACGCGGGCATTTTTACCGGTCTGGCCGTAGGTGCTGCTCAGGGTCTGGATAAGGTCCTGCGGCAGGGATTTGGCGGCCGGGTTATCCGGGTAACGGATTTGCCAGTCACCCAGTGCGGCGGAAAGCGCTTTCAGATCCTGCTGGTTGTTCTGATACAGAATAAGCAGATCAACCCAGCCCTGTAAGACGCTTTCATCAGCGTTAACCTGAATGTTATTGCGCTCTTCGGGGGTAAAACGTGTTAGCATCAGCCAGGTTTCATCAATATTCTGCTGATGTGCATCCGGATCAGTGAGCAGCGGCTCCTGAGCGATATAAGCACGGATTGCGTCAACGGACGGCTTTCCGGCGGCTGCATCAATAATCTTCTGATATTGCTGAACCTGTGTTTCCGGCTGGCCTTTGCCGGCTGTGCCCGCATGCCGGTTCTCAAGTGTACAGCCTGAGAGAACCAGCGTGGAAAAGAGTGCGGTACAAAGTAATTGCCTGCGGTAACGCGATAAAGTTAAGGAAAACATACTGTACCCGGTTATAGTTTTCTGAAAGCTCAATTCTAATGTGATCATCTGGATGAAACAATGAATCAACCTAATCAAGCCGTGGTTGCGGCAGCGACACTTTATGTTGTGCCGACACCGATCGGTAATCTGAATGACATCACAGCACGTGCTCTTGAGGTGCTCACGAATGTCGATCTGATTGCAGCGGAAGATACCCGGCATACCGGCTTATTACTTTCGCACTTCGGTATTAATAACCGGTTGTTTGCGCTGCATGATCATAATGAACAGTATAAAGCAGATCAATTAATTACCAAATTACAGTCCGGGATCAGTATCGCATTAGTGTCCGATGCAGGTACACCTTTAATTAACGATCCCGGTTACCATCTGGTCCGCCGCGCCCGTGATGCGGGGCTTACTGTGATTCCGCTGCCCGGTGCCTGTGCGGCTGTCACCGCGCTGAGTGCTGCTGGTCTGCCCTCTGACCGTTTTTGTTACGAGGGATTTCTGCCGGCCAAAACCAAAAGCCGGCAGGACACACTGCGGACGCTGGCCGATGAGCCGCGTACGCTGATTTTTTATGAATCCACCCACCGCATTCTGGATACACTGGCCGATATGGTCACCGTCTGGGGGAAAGACCGTTATGTGGTGCTGGCGCGGGAGCTGACCAAAACCTGGGAATCCATTCAGGGGAAACCGGTCGGGGAACTGCTGGCCTGGATTAAGGAAGACGAAAACCGCCGCAAAGGGGAGATGGTACTGATTGCGGAAGGTGCTAAGCCGGTGCAGGATGAGGAATTCAGCCCGGAAATTCTGCGTGCACTGGCGATTGTGCAGAAAGAACTGCCGCCGAAAAAAGCGGCTGCGGTGGTGGCGGAACTGTACGGCGTGAAGAAAAATGCTCTTTACCGTTACACCCTGGACGGGGATTCTGCCGCAGAGTGATGCCTTTTCCGCCATCCGCTCTTCCGGAGCGGAGTTATTCTGTACATCAGCGGGAAAGCTGCTTATAATCCGTAAGAGCGCACCGCGCGGCTGGTAACAGTCCGTGGCACGGTAAACTCCACCCGGAGCAAGGCCAAATAGGGGTTCATATGGTGCGGCCCGCACTGAACCCGGGTAGGCTGCTTGAGCCAGTGCGTGAGTGCTGGCCCAGAGGAATGATTGTCCACGACAGAACCCGGCTTAACGGCTGACTCCTCACTATCACAACCCCGCGTCTGACGCGGGGTTGTTTCATTTCAGGCCGTGTGTCAGGCCAGAATATCAATAAGCAGTGCCCGGCAGGGCGTTTTCGCCTGAAAGGTCACTTCCCGGCTGTCCTGAAGAAACGCGCCGTCACCGCATTCAATTATCCCCTGTTTCTGCCCGTCATCCGCCGTCACTGTACCGTGAACCGACTGATAGAATGCCCGTTTACCGTACAACGGCAGTGTCAGGGATTCACCGGCAGGAAGCAGGATATGGGAAATCCGCACCCCCTGCTGTAAATCAAGACTGCCGTCTTCACCATCCGGCGAGGCAATCAGCTGTACCGGCTGCTGTGTCAGCATCAGTTTTTGTGAACTGCCGCGCAGGCTGCCGCGTGCAGCTTTCAGCCAGATCTGAATCCGGGTCAGCGGTGATTTCTCACAGGGATTGGTTTCAGTGTAACTGACATCCCTGCGCGGTGAGAAAAACAGACACTCATCCTGTCTGCTCTCCAGATACAGTCCGTCATTATCACGAATATCGTGCTTCCCTCTGAGGATCAGGTTTACAATATCCACATCGGGATAGGATTTGGGCTGGAAACCGGCACCGGGAGCCAGTACCTCCTGATTCAGTGCTTTCAGCGGGCCGTACCCCATAAATCCGGGGTCAAAATAGTGCCCGAAAGAGAAAGCATATTTCGCCTGTAACCAGCCATAGTCGGCGGACCCGGCCTGTCCGGCGGTTCTGTGTATAATCATAATGGTCTGCCTGTTATTCTACATGGTGAAATAATAAAGGGCTGGACGCTGAATTGTTAGCCAGTTAATCTGGTGGCGACATTCAAAATTTCTGACTGAGATAATGATGAGTAAAGACAAAGCGTTAACGCTGGAATCATTGCGCGTGATGGATGCCATCGACCGCCGGGGAAGTTTTGCGGCGGCGGCGGAAGAACTGGGGCGTGTACCGTCCGCCCTGAGCTATACCATGCAGAAACTGGAAGAAGAGCTGGATGTTGTTCTGTTTGACCGCTCGGGTCACCGGACAAAATTCACTAATGTCGGGCGGATGCTGCTGGAGCGCGGCCGCCTGCTGCTGGAAGCGGCGGATAAACTGACCAGTGATGCGGAAGCACTGGCAAGAGGCTGGGAGCCGCATCTGACCATCGTCTGTGAGGCGCTGATCCCGACGGCCTCGCTGTTCCCGCTGGTGGACAAACTGGCACAGAAATCCACCACTCAGCTGACCCTTGCCACCGAAGTGCTTGCCGGTGCCTGGGAGCGGCTGGAAACCGGGCGTGCCGATATCGTGATTGCGCCGGATATGCATTTCCGCACTTCTTCTGAAATCAACTCCCGCCCGCTCTATTCTGTGGTGAATGTGTATGTGGCGGCACCGGATCACCCGATCCACAAAGAGCCGGAGCCGTTATCCGATACCACCCGGGTGAAATACCGGGGAATTGCCGTGGCGGATACTGCCCGCGAACGTCCGGTACTGACGGTGTTACTGCTGGACAAACAACAGCGCCTGACGGTCAGCTCTATTGATGATAAACGCCGTGCCCTGCTTGCCGGGCTGGGTGTGGCGAGCATGCCGTACCCGCTGGTGGAAAAAGATATTCAGGAAGGCCGCCTGAAAGTGATCGGCTCCGAATACAGCCATGAAACCAATGTAATTATGGCGTGGCGCCGCGACAGCATGGGTGAGGCCAAAGCCTGGTGTCTGCGGGAAATTCCGAAATTGTTTAGTGGAAAATAATTATTGGCGCTTACCATCAGATACCTGCCCGGTTATCCGCGGCAGGTATTTTTTTGTGTGCCGGAGGCCGGTTGCCGGGAAATGCGTTAATCAATAATAAGAACAACAGCGATTGACCGGTGATATATATCCGTTAGCATTCAGTGAATATTCACCGGCAATAAAAGGTATGTCATCAGTGTATTTGCAGGAGGCAACGTGGATCTGAAGCGGTTTATGTCGGATGAGAATTTCGCACTCGATCATAGCTTTATAGAAAAAGTCATTTATATCAATCTCGAATCCCGGCCGGATCGCAGGGACGATATTCTGGATGAACTGGAAGAGATCGAAATTCCGCATCATAAAATTATCCGCTTCGATGCGATTGAAAAAACGCCCGGATTTCTGGGCTGTGCGCTTTCTCATGCTGCTGTCATGAAAATGATCATGGACAATGGCTGGGGACCGGTATTGGTTGTCGAGGATGATAATAGTTTTTATAGTGATGATGATCATATCCGTCAGGCGAATATATTTTTATCTTCTCTGCAGGAAAAGGACTGGGATGTGGCGTTACTGGGCGGGAATTACTATTTCGTTTATGACCATCAGCCGGAAATATATTCTCTTTGTCTTAAATTTTCATATTGTACAAATGCCTACATTGTTAACCGGGGTTATGCGGAAACGCTGTATCACACTTTCAATGACTCTGTTCAGCGGATTACAGCCGATATCGAACCAAGTGAACGCAAAAGTATCGATGTTGTCTGGAATGAGCGGATGGCCAAAGATAACTGGTTTGGTCTGTATCCCTGTATTGTCTATCAGAAAAGAGGATTTTCGGATATTCGCGGGGCATTACTGGATTATGAATATCTGTTCAATAAACCATTATCCGACCTGACATTTTTTACCCGTGACGGCAAAGTGAAAGACACGGAAACAGAAACATCCGCCGGAGCGGATGTTTCACAATAGTATTATTATATTGCTGTGTGGCTTTGCCTGAATGTCATTACCATTTCTTTTTCAGTAAATAATCGATACTGAATTTACCCGGGCCGGTAACAGCCAGCAGTAAATAACCGCCTGCAATGGTAAAGTTTTTCATAAACATTAACTGGTTGGCACCTTCCGCAAAATTACTGTGGAACAGCAGGGCGGTCAGCACAGTAAAACCAAAGGTGAAAATCGCGGTTGTGCGGGTTAAGAAACCAAACAGGATGGCCAGCCCGCCGCCCAGTTCAAGCAGAATGGTTAACGGCAGCAATGCCCCCGGAACACCCATTGCCTGCATATATTGCTGAGTTCCTGCATAAGCATCCCCTAATTTGCCGTATCCGGCCACAATAAATAAGACAGGCATCATGATACGTGCGACTAAAATAGCGTAGTTGTTCATTGTTAGATCCTTATTAGCTCAACAATACTGAATAGTAAATATGACGATTGAGTCACATATTCTTTTGTTTAAATGGCACGATATGCCAATCCGTTTCGTTGGGATAATAGTAAGTGCGAATGAGAAGGATTGTTAGCAAGAATTCTTAATAAACAACATCAAAAATTTTGAATCCGGGGGGCGGGATACGTCAGTTCTGCCTGTTACGGGGGAAACTGCTCTGAAGTGTGCGGAAAACACCCCACAGTCCCAGGGCGCGTTGTCCCCAGCGGATAAGTTTTTTCGGATGGCGGACAGCAAAGACGGAAAACAGGCTGACACCGGCGACAACCAGCGGACGCAGTTGTGACAATGTTTGCCAGGTGCGGTCAAATGATTCGGTTTTTTTCAGCCACTGATCCGTGGCCTGTGACAAATCGCTGCGCTGGGCAGCGATAGTGTCAATCAGTGCCTGCTTTTTGCGGGCGCGTTCAGCACGCAGATGCTTATTCATGATCCTGCTCCTGCTTTTTTCTTTCCAGCAGTTGCCTGTCGATCGCCAGCTGTTCGCGGGTTGCGCCCAGCAGGGATGAACGGCGGGCTTTGCGGACGGCCCACAGGGCGAAAATCAGTGCCCCGCCGAGCAGAACAGATGTCATGATAATCACCGCGGTCAGGCGGTACACAGGATCAACGGCCCACATAACCAGAATCATCAGGCTCATCAGACCGAATGCTGTCAGCAGCAGAGCGGCACCGGCCAGCAGAATCAGCTGGATCAGGTTGGATTTCTCTTCCTCCAGCTCAGTGGCGACAAGCCTGAGCCGGGTTTCTGCCATGCTGATAACGATGGCGGCGATACGTGTCAGTGTATCAAGGAGCCCTTTGCCGGGCCCCTGCGGACGCTCCTGATCGGTCATAACTCAGCGGCGGGCCAGTAAAACACCTAACACCACACCGACAGCGGCACCGATACCGACTCCGGTCCACGGATTTTCGCGGACATAATTATCGGCTTTGCCTGCGATCTCTTTTGTCTGCTGCACAACCTGCTCTTTCCCTTCCGCGAGACGGGTACGGGAATTTTCCAGCGCGGCCTGTGCTTTTTTCTTCAGTGAATCCACTTCTTCTTTGGATTTACTTTCTGCCGTATTCAGCACAGATTCCAGGGTGTCAGCCAATGATTTCAGTTCAGCGCGTAACTCTTCATTTGTATGATGTGACATAGGAACTCCTCGTGGTGGTTATAGCGTAACAGATTCAAAGTAACCGCTTTTTATCTGCAATTAAAGGTAAATTATAGTTTATTTTCCGGTATTGTTCTGCACATTGCGGGTGATGACGGGGTAATTCAGAGGAAATGACGCTGAAACGGCGGACAGAGAGATAATGTTTCCCGGCCGGCTGCTGTAATTGCACCGGCCGGAAAAATAGTCTGGTAATTTATTGTGCGTGAGTGTCGTCAGACGTTTTTGTCCGCTTGCGTTTCCACACCACCCACAGGCTGGCGAGTAAACCAAAGACCAGCAGCACCACCGGGATCAGCATCAGAATATTCATCAGATGATGCTCATATTTTCGGAAAATCGGGCTGATACCGAGGCAGTAACCGAGAGACGTTAAAATACCGACCCACAGGAAGCCGCTCAGCCAGTTGAAGAACTGAAAACGGCGTGAATTCAGACCGGCGATCCCCGCCAGCATCGGCAGCAGGGTACGGACAAACGCCAGAAAACGGCCGACTAACAGCGCCGCAAGGCCGTGACGGTGGAATAAACTGTGTGCCCGCTGATGGTAATGCGGCGGCAGATGAGACAGCCAGCCTTTCACTATTTTGGTATTACTGAGCCAGCGCCCCTGTAAATAGCCCACCCAGCAGCCGAGACTGGCACCGGCGGTGAGGACAATCAGGGTTGTCGGGAAATCGAGAGTATCTTTGGCGATCAGTACCCCGACAAGAATCAGCAGGCTGTCGCCGGGTAAAAACGCAGCGGGAAGCAGGCCGTTTTCCAGGAAGAGAATGGCAAACAGCATAATGTAAATCGCCCACAGCAGGGACGGGTTTGACAGGGTTTCATAGTCCTGATGCCAGAGGGCGAAAAAAAGTTGCTGCATTGTTTCCATCAATTATTCCCGGATCTGAAGTAAGCTTATTTCATGTTATGGGGCATTTCTGCGGATATGACCGGAACCCCTGATATATACACTGGTAAATCCGGCCACTTTAGCAAATTAGGGGTAGCGGAGACAGTGAATTTTTCCCGCAGCCCCGAAACAATATTAAGATTAAATTCAGCCTTTTGCAGATTATATTTTACGGGAAATCAATAAGTTCTGTAATGAAATGTCAATTACCGGTCAAACCTGCTGTAAATGAAGGATTTTTCTTAAATAATGTTATGTTGAACATCTGTTTTATTTTCCGGCTGCGGCAGTTGCAGGCGTTCACAGACGGCCTGCGCCACATTATCCAGTAACTGATAACGGCGGCGGTATTCGGCACGTTTTTTACTGGCTATTTCATCAATGGGTTTACGCGGCAGGGTCAGCGGTATTACATATTCGTGCTGCGGATTGGCGGTGCCACCGACAGATTCCCAGAACGAATTATAATCGGCCACCCATTGTGTCAGTTTTTTATGGCGGTAACGGCGGCTGCGGTAAATATGGGTCTCATTACTGGTGGCAATAATCTGCTGGCACTGAAACAGTGAGGCGATAAGGCAGATAACTTCCGTCAGAATGCGTTTGGGGAATACACCGTGACAGTTTTTGGTCGCCTCCCGGATAGCATTGTGAGCCTGCTCACTGACGCCCCCCTGGAGCGCGCCGATAAACAGTGTCCGTTTTTCATTCAGGTTCAGCAGGGTGAATGCACTGCGGGCCAGGATCTCACCGGCATCATCCCGCATTTCCAGCGTCAGCTCGCCTTCTTTGTTAAATGCATCCTGCACATCCAGCCAGAGGTGACAGACGCTCTCTTTTCCTTCAACCGGGCAGAGATAAAACTGCTCATTGCTGTAGATACGGCTGAATACAGCTGGTGGCAGAACGGCTTTGGTGATCCGGTAATGGTCGCAGATAGCCGCCGATTTGTTTTTCCGGTGAAAATTAATGCTCAGATACGGGCGCTGTAATTTGGTCGGCAGCAGCGGCTGCTTTTTCAGAATAGCATCACAGCAGGCAGTGTTTGTCAGGCCGGACAGGTATTTCATGGTGGACAGCGGCATAAACAGGCTGCGGGCCGCGAATTTTAAGCGGTTACGGGCGGAGTCCCAGTGCATACCGGGACAGCATTCTTTGGTGAGTAGTTGTTTGAACAGCAGGAGGCCGGACATAGTAGTGCCTTTAATGAATGAAATTATTACACAGTGAAACAATTCACCCATTTTAACGGCAGAATAAAGATAAAAATTAAAAAAAGCTTATCGCCGGGCAGCAGTCTTAACGGAATTTAAGGATTCCGTGGAAATCCGGCTGTTACAAAAATACAACAATTGGTTGTATTATCACCGGTAAATACGATGAAAATTAAATTATTATTTAAAATCATACTGTTATTCGTGTATTTGCTGCCACCGACGGAAAACGGGCTGCCGGGATTCATTAGTAATATTCAGGGGATTTTTATTATCCGCCGGTATTTTATCTTGCCGGAGGGAATAACCACTGCAAAAAACGGAAAAACCGGCAAAATAACCGTGGTTTTTCAGCAGAAGAGAAATAACAACAGAGAAAAATAGTAATGAAAACTAAACAATATTAATGACCCGCCTTCTTTTTTCTGTTAATAATTTGTAATTTGCTTTGTTTTGTGGAATATAAAACTGTATTTTCGCTTAATTTATGAATTTAAAAACTGAATTGTGTTTATTTTACAGAGTAAAAAATTGTGATCGTATCGACATTTATGAAAAATTATTAGTCATCATAAAATGCATTGAATGTATATATATTATTGATATTTATAATTTTATTATTAATTTCGTAACGTGATTTATAGTTCTGAGATCATTTAAAATGCAATGAATTTGGCGCAAAGTAATGACATTACCTCAGCGTAATTTACTATTTTGGAGCTCATTGTGAATCAGTCAGAACTTATCACGCTCGCCTCTGCGAATGCGTTAAATAAAGATTTCGAAGTTAAATACCAAAACGTCATCAGTGATTTCTTCAGCCGGGATCCCGGCAAATGGCCGATTTTTAATCACCCGCAAATTCAGGCAATTACTCAGTTCCGCCAGACCACCGACGCGGATGTGCAGCAGATCAACCGCTATCCGCAGGGTAAGGATCTTTTTGCACAACTGGCCGGTGAGTCACATGTCCGTCAGAACGTGATCCGTCCGGGAGAAGGGCAGGATGATTTACTGGTGTTTGCGTCCGCGCTGTGCAAAAACTGGGAAAACCCGCTGGCCGTGGAAAACGTTATCGCCATGCCGTCAGACCCGGCAGTTTACGGCTCTATGCTGGGCTTGCTGGGTAACCCGAACATGGTGTACTGCGAATACTCCGGTGTGGCGGATAACATGGAAAAAACCGTTATCCGTAAAGTGGCCAATCTGATTGGCTATGATGCGGACAAAGCATCCGGTCTGTTCACCCAGGGCGGAACCATGTGCAATCTGTACGGCTATCTCTTCGGGATCCGTAAATCGCTGAAACAGTCAAAACATCTCGGGATGTCCGTTGATCAGGATTTCCGGATCATCAACTCACAGGGCGGTCACTACTCCAATATGACTAACCTGTCCCTGTTAGGTGTGGATATCACAAATAAAACAATCCGTATCCGGGTGGCGTCAGATAACACCATTGACCTGGCGGATCTGGAGCAGCAAATCCGTGCCTGCTATACCGTCCACTGTAAGATCCCGGTGATCCTGCTGACCGCGGGAACAACCGATACCTTTGGTGTCGATGAAATCAAACAGGTTTATGATCTGCGCAACCGCCTGTGTGAAGAGTTCGAAATTACAGAAAAACCGCATATTCACGTGGATGCGGCGGTCGGCTGGCCGATTATTTTCTTTATTGATTATGATTTTAACACCAACCCGCTGGCGATTAACGATGCTACCCTGGCTGGTCTGCGTCACAATGTTGAGAAATTTAAACAGCTGAAATATGCAGATTCCATCACTATCGACTTCCACAAATGGGGTTATGTGCCGTATACCTCGAGTCTGGTGATGGTGCGTGACGGTGATGATTTCAAAGCACTGGAAAATGACCCGGAAAACTTCACCTATTTTGAGCATGCGCTGGAAGGACAGACTCACCTGCAATCCACCATTGAATGCAGCCGCAGCGGTGTCGGTGTGTTCGGGGCTTATGCCGGATTGCATTATCTGGGGGTTGAGGGTTATCAGACCATCATTGCGCACTGTCTGCAAAATGCGAACTACATGCGCAACCAACTGCTATCCATGGGCAATGCCTGTGTGATGGTGCCGGAAAACCAGGGGCCGAGTGTCGGTTTCCGTCTCTATTCACCGAAACTGGTGAATGATCCGCAGGCAATGTTTGCACACGAACTGACCTGTGCCGGAGATAAAACGGCCTATGACATGATGGTGCGCAACAGCCGCTGGCATCGTGAGCTGTTCCTGAAACGCGGTAAAGCAGGACTGTTTACCAACTGGGTGGATTCTATCGCCTGCTCGGCCTATGCGGAGCATAACCGGTTCGCGTATATTCCGGGGGAAAAGGCGGTCTTTATGAACCCGGTGACGCAGCGTCATCATATCGATGCATTTGCAAAAATGCTTAAAACCATGAGTGCAGAATAAAAAAGGGTGTTTTTTTCTTTTCTGTTTGTGGTATAAGAGAAAAAGAGCGTCAAGGCAGTGTCATATAACGGCACTGCCTGTGAAGCAAAAATTAATGATTTTCAGAGAAGAGTAAACCGATGAACCGCATGATGAACCGTCAGCTAAGCCTAAACCTACTACTCAGTTAGGTGGCTTCGTTTATCTGTTTTTCTTCATAAGCCACCAGTAAGGTGGCTTTTTTGTGCGTGTAAACCTGCTGGTGGAACTGTTTTTTTCGGGAGAGTTCCTATGATGTCAGGTTTTACCGCAAGGATTATTATCAGCGCAGTTTCACGATCGGTCTGTTGTTCTGCCGCCGCTTCTGTCTCTCAGATAACACAGCAGGAGGCCGTATGAGTCAGCAATGGACATCCCGTTTTGGTCATATCTTAGCCGCTGCCGGGTCTGCCATCGGCATCGGCGCCATCTGGAAATTTTCGTATGTAGCCGCCAATAACGGCGGTGGCGCCTTCCTGGTTGTTTTCCTCTTATTCAGCTTTGTTATCGGTCTCGCGGTATTACTGGCTGAAAATATCCTCGGCAGCAGCACCCGCAGTGAAGCCGTCAACGCCTTTAAAAAAATGATGGGACGCCACTGGGCGTGGATCGGGGTGATTGGTGTATTCAGCTCCTGGTGTATTTACAGCTTCTACAGCGTGGTCGGCGGCTGGACTATCGGTTACACCGTACTGGCCGCCGCCGGTGAGCTGAACATTACCGACAGCAGCCAGCTGACCGGCATTTTCACCCGCTTTATCAGTAACCCGTGGTGGCCGGTGATTGCCCACCTGGTGTTTGCGGGGATGACCTGCTTTGTGGTACTGGCCGGGGTGCAGCGCGGGCTGGAAAAATCCGTGAAAGTAATGATGCCGTTACTGTTTATTATTATGATCGTGCTGATTATCGTCGGGATAAGCTTACCGGGCTCATCCGCCGGACTGAAATTATTCCTGTATCCTGATTTCAGCAAACTGACCGGCAAAGGCGTGCTGGATGCGCTGGGACTGGCTTTCTTCTCCCTCTCTATCGGGCTGGGGATCCACATTACATACAGCGCGTATTTGTCTGATAACAAAAGTATTGCCAACTCCAGCATGTGGGTGGTGATCCTCTCGTGCATGGTGTGTGTGCTGGCCGGACTGATGATTTTCCCGGCATTATCAGCAGCAGGTCTGGAAGCGAATGCCGGTCCGGGTCTGACCTTTATGACCATGCCGGTGTACTTTGCCCATCTGCCGGGCGGATCCGTGCTGGCAGTGACGTTCTTTGTCCTGTTGCTGATGGCGGCCCTGACATCCGCTATCTCACTGCTGGAACACATTGTGGCGTATGTTCAGATGCGGTTTCAGTGGACACGCCGCAGAGCGGGCCTGGTGGTGACGGCATCGATTATGCTGATGGGGATCCCGGTGTCATTATCTTTCGGGCCGTTAAGTGATGTGACGCTCGGCGGAAAAACGATTTTTGATATCCTCGATTACCTGACATCCAATATTCTGATGCCGCTGTTCGGTATTGCTGTCTGCCTGATTTTCGGCTGGTCACGTAAAGCGAATGCGCTGATTCCGGAAAATATTACCGGACTGAAACGTCAGAGTTTATTACTGGTCTGGCGTTATGTGGGACCGATCTGTATCGGTGTGATTCTGGTACACGGTCTGATCAGTTAATAACAGATAAAAAACGGCCCGCATGCGCAGGCCGTTGTGTTTTACTGACTATCAGAACCGGTAATTCCCCCCCCCGGGAAGCCGCTGAATGAGCGGGCGGCATCGGTTTTGATGCTCATCTCATTAAAAAAGACAGAAAGGATGAAAATGAAATGATTGTTTCAGGTGATCATCACTATTAAAACGAATAATAAACAGAATATAAATTGTCCGCCTACGTATAAATAGCTGACTGTTTTACAAGGATAATCGTCTTATTATGCATTTTCAGGTGTTATTCACTATTTTTACTTTTTTTTGTGGTGATAATAGCTGATTAATTAGATTTGATTTATCCCGGAAGAAAAATAAGATATTTAATATTAATTGATTTAAATCAAAATAAATAACTCTCCATATTATGGAAATTGATTTTTTTAGTGATAAATAACTGCGTGACTTTATTGAAAATAGCATTTATTTGAGCTTAACCGATTAAATAACACCGGATGAGAATGTATTTCATTTTTATTTTAAATGGCTGTGGTTATGTGAAACTCATTATTCACCCTGATTCAGTTAATTCTGAAAACACGCAGGGTTGTATCTGAATAACGGGTGAGAAGCAGATGGTAAATGCTGCCTGTTTTCCTGTCGGTAGTGAAAAATTCCGCCATTCTCATTGCGGGTAGCCGGTGCGCTATATATTAAATTGATATAAATTAATAAAACCGATAAATAGATTAAATGTTAAAAATAGAAAAAATTCTCATTATCTGTAAAATAATATTTCGGATTTTATTTTTTTGTTTATTGATTATGTTCCGTGTCTCAGTAATTTAATAATAACCGGATTATATTAATATTAAATTAACACAACGGAATATAGAGAATGATCGAAGATAATACCTTTATTACTTCTGATATCACTTCTGAGGGTATTGACCGGCGAAGCTTTCTGAAACTCTGTGCGGCCTTAGCGGCCACCATGGGTCTCAGTGCAAATGCATCTGCCGAAATCGCGGCGTCCGTCAGCCGTAAGGATTGTCCCCCCGTCATCTGGATATCTGCACAGGAGTGTACCGGTTGCACTGAGTCCCTGCTCCGGGCGACGCACCCGACCATCGAAAATCTCATCCTTGATATGATTTCGCTGGAGTACCACGAGGTACTCTCGGCGGCATTCGGTCATCAGGCGGAAGCCAACAAGCACAATGCGATTGAGAAATACAAAGGCAAATATGTGCTGGTGGTGGACGGCTCTGTACCGCTGAAGGATGACGGCATTTACTGCATGATTGCCGGCGAGCCGATTGCCGATCATATCCGCCGTGCGGCGGAGGGCGCTGCCGCGATTATTGCCATCGGCTCTTGTGCCGCGTGGGGTGGTGTGGCTGCCGCCGGTGATAACCCGACCGGCGCGGCATCACTGGAAGCGGTTCTGCCGGGCAAAACCGTGATTAATATTCCGGGCTGCCCGCCTAACCCGCATAACTTCCTGGCAACGGTTGCTCACATCATCACTTACGGCAAAGCCCCGGGGCTGGATGATAAAAACCGGCCGCTGTTTGCTTACGGTCGTCTGATCCACGAACACTGCGAGCGCCGCGCTCACTTTGACGCCGGACGTTTTGCCAAAGCATTCGGCGACCACGGTCACCGTGAAGGCTGGTGCCTCTATCACCTCGGCTGCAAAGGACCGGAAACGCACGGTAACTGCTCCACATTGCAGTTCTGTGATGTCGGCGGTGTGTGGCCGGTGGCTATCGGGCATCCCTGCTATGGCTGTAACGAGGCCGGAGTGGGCTTCCACAAAGGGATCCACCAGCTCGCCGGGGTACAGAACCAGACACCGCGTTCTGAAAAACCGGATGTGGCTCTGAAAGAGGGCGGTTCGGTATCGGGCGGCGCTATCGGGCTGCTCGGCGGTGTGGTCGGGCTGGTGGCCGGTGTCAGTGTGATGGCTGTCCGTGAGCTGGGCCGCCAGCAGAAGAAAAACCGGTCCGGCGATCCGCGGGGAGAGTAACTGTGAACAGGCGTGACTTTATTAAAGTGGCTTCCGGCGGGGCATTACTGTTAGGTAATACATCCGTGAGCCACGCGGCGGCGGAGAACCGCCCGCCGATCCCCGGCGCGCTCAGCATGCTGTATGACTCCACTCTGTGTGTCGGCTGCCAGGCGTGTGTGACCAAATGTCAGGATATCAATTTCCCCGGCCGTAACCCGGAAGGGGCGCAGACGTGGTCCAACAATGACAAGCTGTCGCCGTACACCAACAACATTATCCAGGTGTGGACGAGCGGTACCGGCGAACACAAAGATCAGGAAAAAGACGGCTATGCCTACATCAAGAAGCAATGTATGCACTGTGTGGATCCGAACTGTGTCTCAGTCTGCCCGGTCGGTGCGCTGAAAAAGCATCCGGTTACCGGCATTGTGCATTATGACAAAGACATCTGTACCGGCTGCCGCTACTGCATGGTCGGCTGCCCGTATGATATACCGAAATACGATTACGACAACCCGTTCGGTATGATCCACAAGTGCGAACTCTGTAACCAGAAGGGTGTTGAACTGCTCGATAAAGGCGGTTTACCCGGCTGTGTGGAAGTGTGTCCGACCGGGGCGATTATCTTCGGCACCCGCGAAGATCTGATGAGCGAGGCGAAAAACCGTCTCGGGCTGACAGCCGGAGAGGAATATGCCTATCCGCGCCAGACACTGAAAACCGGCGATAACTACAAACATCCCGTGTCTTCCTATTATCCGCATCTGTACGGCGAAAAAGAGGGTGGCGGAACTCAGGTGATGGTACTGACCGGCGTGCCGTATAAAAATCTGCAACTGCCGGAACTGGCAGAGCTCTCTACCGGAGCCCGTTCTGAAAACATCCAGCACACCCTGTACAAAGGGATGATCCTGCCGCTGGCGGTACTGGCCGGGCTCACTGTGCTGGTGCGCCGCAACAGCAAAAATGACACTCACGACGGAGGTGATGATCATGAGTCATGATCCCAAACCCCTCGGCGGCAAATTATTCAGTAAGCCGATCATCATTTTCGGGCCGCTTGTTATCCTCTGTGTTCTGCTTATCGTCAAACGTCTGGTCTTCGGGCTGGGGTCAGTCTCTGATCTGAACGGCGGCTATCCGTGGGGGATCTGGATTGCGTTTGACCTGCTGATCGGCACCGGTTTTGCCTGCGGCGGCTGGGCGCTGGCGTGGGCGGTGTATGTGTTCAACAAAGGGGAATATCACCCGCTGGTGCGTCCGGCGCTGCTGGCGAGCCTGCTGGGATATTCACTGGGCGGATTGTCTATCACCATTGACCTCGGCCGTTACTGGAATATGCCGAACTTCTTTATTCCGGGTATTTTCAACGTCAACTCCGTCCTGCTGGAAACCGCGGTCTGTATGACGATTTATATCGGCGTGATGGCACTGGAACTGGCACCGGCATTCTGTGAGCGTATGGGCTGGAAAGTCTCCCTTAAGCGGTTGAACAAAATCATGTTCTTTGTGATAGCGCTCGGCGCACTGTTACCGGCTATGCACCAATCTTCGATGGGCTCCCTGATGATTGCGGCGGGCTATAAAGTGCATCCGTTGTGGCAGAGTTATGAAATGCTGCCGCTGTTCTCTCTGCTCACCGCCTTTATTATGGGATTCTCCATTGTGGTATTTGAAGGCTCCCTGGTACAGAGCGGCCTGAAAGGCAACGGCCCCGATGAAAAACGCCTGTTCGGCAAGCTGGCACTGACCGTCAGTGTGCTGATGGCACTGTTTCTGGTGCTGCGCTTCGGGGAGCTGATCTACCGCGGCAAGCTCGGACTGGCTTTCGCGGGGGATTATTACTCTGCACTGTTCTGGTGCGAGATTGTGCTGATGGCGATTGCACTGGCGGTCTTCAGTATCCCGGCGTTCCGCCGTGACTCCCGGTTGCTCTACATTGGCGCACTGAGCATGATGCTCGGCTGTGCGGCATGGCGTCTCGCCTATTCATTGCTGGCGTTTGATCCCGGCAATGGCTATCACTACTTCCCGACGACGGAAGAACTGTTAATTTCCATTGGTTTCGTGGCTGTTGAGATCTGCGCTTACCTTTTCCTGATCCGCCTGTTACCGATACTCCCTGCAGTCAATAAAACCGCAGCTCACCCTTATCATGAGGCAAGCAAGTCATGAGCCAGAGAATTACGATTGATCCGGTTACCCGTATCGAAGGACATTTACGCATTGACTGTGAAATCGGCGATGGTGTGGTCACCAAAGCCTGGGCGTCAGGCACCATGTGGCGCGGAATGGAAAAAATTGTCAAAGGGAAAGATCCGCGTGATGCGTGGATGATCCTCCAGCGTATCTGCGGCGTCTGTACCACCACACACGCGCTGGCATCAGTACGTGCCGTGGAAAATGCCCTGAACCTGGATGTGCCGGTAAATGCGCAGTATATCCGCAATATCATTCTGGCGGCGCACACCACCCATGACCATATCGTCCACTTTTATCAGCTCTCCGCGCTGGACTGGGTGGATATCACCTCCGCGCTGAAAGCGGATCCGGCAAAAGCCTCTGCCATGCTGAACGGCGTTTCTGACTGGCCGCTCAACAGTACGCAGGAATTCGTCAGAGTGCAGGATAAAATCAAAGCACTGGTGGAGAGCGGGCAACTGGGGATTTTTGCCAACGGCTACTGGGGACACCCGGCGATGCAGTTGCCGCCGGAAGTGAACCTGATTGCGGTTGCGCACTATTTACAGGCGCTGGAATGCCAGCGCGATGCCAACCGCATTGTGGCACTGTTGGGCGGCAAAACGCCGCACATTCAGAACCTGGCTGTCGGCGGCGTGGCAAACCCGATTAACCTCGATGGTATCGGCGTGCTGAACCTGGAACGTCTGATGTATATCAAATCATTTATCGACAAGCTGAATGATTTCGTTGAGCAGGTTTATAAAATTGATACTGCGGTCATTGCTGCATTTTACCCGCAGTGGTTTGAAACCGGGCAGGGCGCGGTGAACTACCTGAGCACCCCGGAATTCCCGACCGACGGCAAAAACGGCAGTTTCCTGTTCCCGGGCGGCTACATTGAAAACGCTGATTTAGCGACCTTTCGCCCGATCGATTCCCAGACGGATGCTTTCCTGCTGGAAGGGATTCAGGAAAGTTCGCCGCACTCCTGGTATCAGGATGAAGCGCCGCAGAAACCGTGGGAAGGCACAACCGAGCCGAAATACACCGGCTGGGATCCGGACGGCAAATACTCGTGGGTGAAATCGCCGACCCTGTACGGCAAAACCGTGGAAGTCGGCCCGCTGGCCAATATGTTCTGTAAACTGGCGGCAAAACACCCCGGCACAGCCGAAAAACTGAATGAAATTATCGCGGTTTACCAGACCCTGACCGGCAACACCCCGGAGGTGAAACAGCTGCATTCCACACTCGGGCGGATTATCGGCCGTACGGTGCACTGCTGTGAATTACAGGCGGTGTTGCAGAACCAGTATGCCGCGCTGATCGCCAATATCGGTACCGGGGATCATATCACTTATGTGAAACCGGAATTCCCGGCCACCGGCGTGATAAAAGGCGTGGGTTTCCTGGAAGCACCACGCGGCATGTTATCGCACTGGGTGGTGATCAAAGACGGCGTGATTGAGAACTATCAGGCGGTGGTACCGTCCACCTGGAACTGCGGGCCGCGCAATCACGATAATGTGGCGGGGCCGTATGAGCAGTCGCTGGTCGGGCTGAAAATTGCTGATCCGGAAAAACCTCTGGAAGTGGTGCGCACTATCCACTCATTCGACCCGTGTATGGCATGTGCGGTTCATATTGTTGATGTTGATGGCCGTGAAACGGTATCAGTGAAGGTGCTGTAATGCGGATTCTGGTATTAGGTGTCGGCAATATTCTGCTGACTGACGAAGCTATCGGTGTGCATATCGCGGAAGCACTGGCGGAGCGCTATATCCTGCCGGATTATGTGGAAGTGATGGACGGCGGCACGGCGGGGATGGAACTGCTCGACAGCATGGCCGGGCGGGATCATTTGATTATCACTGACGCTATTGTGACGGCGAAAAGCGCCCCGGGCACCATCCGCATTCTGCGGGATGAGGAGGTTCCGGCACTGTTCACTAATAAAATCTCCCCGCATCAGCTGGGGTTATCCGATGTCTTGTCCGCGCTGCGGTTTACCGGGGAATTCCCCGCCAAACTGACGCTGGTGGGCGTGGTTCCGGCCTCGCTGGAGCCGGATATCGGTCTGACCCCGCAACTGCAGGCTGCCGTTGAACCGGCACTGCAGCAGGTGCTGGCTGTACTGCGTGAATCAGGTGTTGAGGCGGTGAAGAAGGAGACGGCAGATGTCTGAGGATATTCAGGGCTTTATGCACAGCCCGGCAGAACAGATCCGCAACGCGTTTGAAAAAGTAGCGGCGGATACTATGCACGATCTCACCTTCCTGCACCCGTCAATGCCGGTTTATGTCACGGAACTGACGCTGTTTGAAGGGCAGTGGACGGGTTGTGTGATCACGCCGTGGATGTTCAGTGCCGTGATTTTTCCGGGGCCGGAGCAGCTCTGGCCACAGCGTAAAGTCAGTGAAAAAATCGGTCTGCGGTTGCCGTACGGCATCATGACATTCACTGTCGGTGAGCTGGAGGGCGTATCTCAGTATCTGGCGTGTTCGCTGCTGTCGCCGCTTCCGCATACACTGTCACCGCAGGAAGGGATGCGGCTGGCGGATGACAGTGCGCGTATGCTGCTTTCACTGCCGGTCACGGACCCGGATGCTCCGGCGATGGCCGGGCGCAGGGCGCTGTTTACCGGAAAACCGGTACCCCGGCATGCATGAGTTATCCCTGTGCATGAGTGCGGCGGACATTATCCGCGAACAGGCTGAACAGCACGGCATTGCGCGGGTAATGGATGTCTGGCTGGAAGTCGGCGCACTGGCGGATGTTGAGGAGAGTGCACTGCATTTCTGTTTTGATATCGCCTGCCGTGATACCGTGGCGCAGGGCTGCACACTGCATATTGATGTTATCCCGGCACAGGCATGGTGCTGGGATTGCAGCCGCGAGGCCGAAATCATGCAGCATGCCGGATGCTGTCCGCACTGCGGCAGTGAACGGCTGCGCATCAGTGAAGGTGATGATTTGCGGGTAAAAAGCCTGGAAGGTGAGTGAGTTTTACGCCGCCGCCGTATTCAGCAGCCAGCGGGCGAATTGCTGCATGGCCGGGGTTTCCGTACGGGACTGTAACCGCGTCAGCCAGTAGCCGCCGAGGGTGATTTCTGCGGCAAACGGCTGTACCAGTGCGCCTGACTGTAACAGGCGGCTGAACATACATACCGGTGCGATCGCTACCCCGGCACCCAGTTGTGCCGCTTCGGCCATGGCCAGTGAGGTGTCAAACACCATGACCGGCTGTGACGGGGAAGGCGGTGTGCCACCCGAACAATCCAGCCAGCGGCTCCATTCATCCCGGCGGAATGAGCGCAGCAGCGTGAAGCGGTGAACATCATCCGGCTGCTGTAACTGCTCTGCAATGGCCGGTGAGCACAGCGGGGCGTGTGGTGCACTGAAAATCAGTTCCGCATCCGATTCATGCCATGCGCCGTTACCGAAACGGATCGTATAATCATGCCCTTCCGCCGCCGGATCCACATGATTGTTATGGGTGGAGATATGCAGATCAATATGCGGATGGCTGTCATAAAATCCGGCCAGACGCGGCAGCAGCCAGCCTGCGGCAAATGTTCCCACCGCACCGACTTTCACCCGCTCACGGAACTGCCCGTGAGAAAAACACTCCAGAGTATCCGCAATCCGGTCAAACGCCTCATTGAGCACCGGCAGTAATCCCTCACCTTCATGGGTCAGCACCAGTCCGCGTGAGACGCGGGTAAACAGCACACAGCCGAGTTGTTCTTCCAGAGCCCTGACCTGCTGGCTGACGGCGGCATGGGTGACATTCAGCTCAATCGCCGCACGGGTAAAACTGAGATGACGGGCGGCGGCCTCAAAGGCGCGCAGCGGGTTAAGGGGGAGATAACGTCTGACCATAATCCACCTGTAAGTTTTTCTTTAGGCTCTTGTTATAATTAACCGTTTGTTCTGTCCGGTGAATCTGACGATACTTGCCGCCGTCACTCACACACGGAAGGTTAATTCTGATGAAAAAATCGTTATCTGCAACACTGATTTCCGCTCTGCTGGCGTTTTCCGCCCCGGGGTTTTCTGCCGCTGATAATGTCGCGGCGGTGGTGGACAGCGCCATTAAACCGCTGATGGCACAGCAGGATATTCCCGGGATGGCGGTTGCCGTCTCCGTAAAGGGTAAGCCCTATTATTTCAATTATGGTTTTGCCGATATTCAGGCAAAACAGCCGGTCACTGAAAATACACTATTTGAGCTCGGATCTGTAAGTAAAACTTTCACAGGTGTGCTGGGTGCAGTTTCTGTGGCGAAAAAAGAGATGGCGCTGAATGATCTGGCGGCAAAATACCAGCCGGAGCTGGCTCTGCCGCAGTGGAAGGGGATCACATTGCTGGATCTGGCTACCTATACCGCAGGCGGACTGCCGTTACAGGTGCCGGATGCGGTAAAAAGCCGTGCGGATCTGCTGAATTTCTATCAGCAGTGGCAGCCGTCCCGGAAACCGGGCGATATGCGTCTGTATGCAAACAGCAGTATCGGCCTGTTTGGTGCTCTGACCGCAAACGCGGCGGGGATGCCGTATGAGCAGTTGCTGACTGCACGGATCCTGGCACCGCTGGGGTTATCTCACACCTTTATTACTGTGCCGGAAAGTGCGCAAAGCCAGTATGCGTACGGTTATAAAAACAAAAAACCGGTCCGCGTGTCGCCGGGACAGCTTGATGCGGAATCTTACGGCGTGAAATCCGCCTCAAAAGATATGCTGCGCTGGGCGGAAATGAATATGGAGCCGTCACGGGCCGGTAATGCGGATCTGGAAATGGCAATGTATCTTGCACAGACCCGCTACTATAAAACCGCCGCGATTAACCAGGGGCTGGGCTGGGAAATGTATGACTGGCCGCAGCAGAAAGATATGATCATTAACGGCGTGACCAACGAGGTCGCATTGCAGCCGCACCCGGTAACAGACAACCAGGTTCAGCCGTATAACCGTGCTTCCTGGGTGCATAAAACGGGGGCAACAACTGGTTTCGGCGCCTATGTGGCCTTTATTCCGGAAAAACAGGTGGCGATTGTGATTCTGGCGAATAAAAACTACCCGAATACCGAAAGAGTCAAAGCCGCACAGGCTATTTTGAGTGCACTGGAATAATTTTTTCCCTGAACAGGCCCCTGCGGATACGCCGGGGCCGTAATTTAAGATTATTCCTTATACAATAATTTGCTTTATGGGCTGTTTTATGGAGGATGAGAGTATCGGGCACTGACAGCTTCCGGCTGAACCGGATTTCACTGTGTGCTGCGGCAAACTGATGTCAGTCTCAACACACAGAGGAAAATGTTGTCATGGACGTTCTGCGTTTTATCCTCCGCTTACCTTTTATTTTGCTGCGTCTGGCGGCTCGCAGTCTTGTTTATCTCTTTACTCTGCTGGGTTTTCTGCTGCGCCCGTTCACCGGACGGATCCGCTGGGCGGTGCCGGGCTGGGTGACCTTTGCCGGTAATCAGCTTGCCCGGCTGGAGCGGGGTGTAAACCGCTATCCGAAAACCATATCTGCCTTATTATTGCTGACTGCTGCGGTGGCAGCGGGCAGTTATTACACCTGGCACTGGTATCAGAACAAACCGAAGCCGGTGGATGTTGCGCCGCTGGTGGTGCAGGATATTTCCGCGTCTGTGCAGCGCCCTTCGGCGGTTAATTATAACCGTGACGATAATTCAGCGCAGATTGTGGTGGTGACATTCTCCCGCTCTGCCGCACCGGTGACACTGATCGGCAAACCGGTCACGGCCGGTATTACCCTGACCCCCGCAATGGAAGGTGAGTGGCAGTGGCGTAATGACCGTAAGCTGGTATTCACGGCGAAAAAAACCTTCCCGATGGGGAAAACCTACACCGTCGATATGGATGCCAAAACACTGCTGGCTCCGCAGGTGGCGTTAACAGAGAAACAAAAAACCTTTACCACCCCTGAGTTTTATTATCGCGGCGGCCGGGCGGAGTTCTATCAGGATCCACAGGATCCGATGAAAAAACACGCCATTATCGGCCTGACCTTCAATGCCCCGGCAGATGTCAAAAATCTGGAATCGCGTCTGTCCATGACCCGTGACGGCAAGCCGGTGCCGTATACCGTCACTTATGATGATAAAAAACTCAAAGCCTGGATCCACTCCGGGCAGCTGGCACTCAATGATACAGACAGCGAAGTGTTGCTGACAGTCAGAGCCGGTGTCGGGGCGGCCGTTCCGGCCAATACCACGGACAAAGATGAAACCTTCCGCGTGATCGTGCCGAACCGCTACAGTCTGGATGTGACGGGCATCGATAGTCAGCTGGTGGAATCAGATGACGGAAAAGATCGCCGCGCCCTGATTGTGTCATTCTCTGACCCGGTGAATGAAAAACAGATCACAAAAGCGGTTCGTGCCCGTCTGCTGCCGGAAAAACACCCTGATTATAATTCTGAGGGGATTTACGACGACTGGAAATCAGACGATATCAGCGAAAAAGTCATCACATTATCAGAGCCGGTCACGCTGACCCCGGATGACAGCGAGCAGGAGAATCAGGCAGCATTCAGCTTCAGTTATAACGCCCCGGCCAACCGCTGGCTGCTGGTGGAGATCACCGGCGGTATGAGTTCGGCGGGCGGTTATTATCTGAAAACATCACGCTATCTGCCGGTACGCATCCCGGATTACCCGAAAACACTGCGTTTTATGTCTGACGGGGCACTGCTGTCGATGAAAGGTGAAAAACAGATCACCGTCGCGGCACGTAACTTCCCGGGCCTGCAGCTGGATGTGAAACGGGTGATCCCGGGCCAGTTACAGCACATCGTCTCCTTTAAGGATAAAAACTTTACCTCAACGGATTTTAACCGCCTGAGTGATGAATACTTTACGGAGCACTTTACTTACCAGACGGCGCTGTCTGCCGCCAACCCCGGCGATATTCAGTACAAAGGTATCGACCTGAGCAAATACCTCTCAGCTGACCCATCCGCAAAACGCGGCATATTCCTGCTGAGCCTGCGGGCGTGGGATCCGGCTAAACCGGCGGAAGCCCCGAAAGCGGAAAGCTATGACGAAGGGGATGAGGATTACGAAGAGGATGCGGTTCTCGACTCGCGCTTTGTGGTGGTCACTGATATGGGGATCATCGCGAAATCCTCCCCCGACGGCTCGCGGGATGTGTTCGTGCAGTCCGTGTATACCGGTGAGCCGGTCAGTGGCGCGAAAGTTTCTGTAGTGGCCAAAAACGGCACCACACTGCTGAGCCGGACAACCGGCAGTGACGGTCACGCCGCATTCCCGCCGCTGCATGATTTCCGCAATGAGCAGATGGCGGTAATGTTCCTGGCGGAAAAAGAGGGGGATGTCTCCTTCCTGCCGGTCAATGCCTGGTATGACCGCCAGCCGGATTTCTCGCGCTTTGATATTTACGGCGACGAAACCCCGGAAGATCCGCGCACCCTCAGCAGCTATCTCTTCTCAGATCGCGGTATTTACCGGCCGGGGGAAACCTTTCATGCAGGTCTTATCACCCGCACCTATGACTGGAAAACTCCGCTGACCGGTATTCCGCTACGGGCGGAGATCCGCGACCCGCGTGATACTCTGATGCATTCACAGCAGATTATTCTGGATGCCACCGGTTTCAGCGAACTGAGCTACACCACATCGGAAAACTCTCCGACCGGCGACTGGAATATCTATCTCTATCTGGAAGGTAAAGATGAGAATGACCTGCGTCTGCTCGGTACCACCACCGTGGTGGTGAAAGAGTTTGAGCCGGACAGCATGAAAGTGGCACTGAAACTGACGCCGGATCGTCAGCAGGGCTGGGTGAAACCGGAGGAATTACAGGCGGCGGTTGATGTGCAGAACCTGTTCGGCACCCCGGCGCAGAACCGCCGTATCGCGACAAAAATGACCATGCGGCCGGTTTATCCGTCATTCACGCAGTATCCGGATTACCGTTTCTATGAAAACAGCCGCAGTACGGATAACTTTGAAACCCAGCTGGAAGAGCGTACCACCGATGAAAACGGTGCCGCCCCGCTGGCGTTAGGGCTGGAAAATTACGCGGAAGCGACCTATCAGTTACAGCTGTTCACCGAAGCGTTTGAGCCGGGCAGCGGCCGTTCAGTCACGGCAGCAGCGCGGGTACTGGTCTCCCCGCATGATTCTCTGGTGGGTATCAAAGCGGACGGCGACACGGATTACATCAGTAAGGATGCAGTGCGGATGCTGAATCTGATTGCGGTGGATCCGTCACTGACCCGCATCGAAAAAACCAATCTGAAACTGGTGCTTCTGGAACAGAAATACATTTCTGTACTGATGCGCCAGCCGTCCGGGGTCTTCAAATATCAGTCCAGACTGAAAGAAACCCGGATTGATGAGCAACCGCTGACTATCAGCAGCGCCGGCACTGATATCACACTGAATACCTCGAAACCCGGTCACTTTATCTTACAGGCGGAAGATGCGGACGGTAATGTGCTGAACAGAACCGACTACACCGTCGCCGGTAACGCGAACATCACCCGCTCGCTGGATCGCAATGCGGAACTGCAGCTGACGCTGAATAAAGAGGAATATAAACCGGGTGAAGAGATTGAAATTGCCGTCAGCGCGCCGTACACCGGCAGCGGTATTATCACCATTGAGCGCGACAAAGTGTATCAGTGGGTATGGTTCCGTGCAGACACCACTAACTCAGTGCAGAAAATCCGCGTACCGGCAGAACTGACCGGCAACGGCTATGTTAACGTGCAGTTTGTCCGTGATATTAACTCCGATGAAATCTTTATGAGCCCGCTGAGCTTCGGCGTGCAGCCGTTCCGCGTCAGCCATGAGGCGTTTAATGCGGGGATCACGCTGGCATCGCCGGACGTCATGAAACCGGGTGAAAACCTGGCGGTTCATGTGAAAACCACCTCGCCGCAGAATGTGGTGGTCTTTGCCATTGATGAGGGCATATTGCAGGTGGCGCGTTACCGCCTGAAAGATCCGCTCGACTATTTCTTCCGCAAACGGGCGCTGGAAGTGAAAAGCACTCAGATCCTCGACCTGATCCTGCCGGAATTCAGCAAAATGATGGCGCTGACCGCAGCACCGGGCGGGGATGCCGGAGAGGGAATCGATCTGCATCTTAACCCGTTCAAACGTAAGCGGGATGAACCGGTAGCGTACTGGTCGGGGATCACCGCCGTTGATGGCGACGCGGTCTTTAATTATCAGGTGCCGGATTATTTCAACGGTAAGATCCGCGTGATGGCAGTATCGGTTTCACCTGACCGCATCGGCCACACACAGAGCAGCACCACGGTACGGGATGATTTTGTGCTGACGCCGAATATTCCGGCCATGGTCTCCCCGGGGGATGAATTTGATGTCTCCCTCGGTATCGCCAATAACCTGACCGGCCTGAACGGTGAAGCGGTGCCGCTGGATGTCACCGTCAGCGCCGATCCGGCACTGGAAATCACCGGCAGCAGCCATGAGCAGATCACGCCCGGTGAGAAGAAAGAAACGGTATTGTCGTTCCGCCTGAAAGCCAATGCGCTGCCGGGCACGGCGGATATTACCTTCCGCGTCACTTCCGGGGATAAATCGGCGGTCCGCACACAGAATCTGTCGGTCCGCCCGGCCTCGGCTTACCGCACCCGTTCGTCTCTCGGACGGATGGACGGTAAACAGCAGCGGGTGACGGCGCTGCGGCAGATGTTTGATAACTATGCCAAGCGGGATGCGCGGGTCTCATACTCGCCGATGGTGATGAGTGAGGCGCTGTCGCAGTATCTGGATAATTATCCGTATAACTGTTCGGAGCAGATCACCAGCCGCGCCATTCCGCTGCTGTTCAGTCAGCGTAATCCGGAAATCAGCACACTGCAGTCACAGACGGAAATCCGCAAACAGCTGCAACAGACCATGACCACACTGCTGACGCGGCAGAACGGTCAGGGTGGTATCGGCGAATGGCAGGCGATGCCGGAAACCGATCCGTTTGTCACACTGTATGTGGTGCAGTTCCTGCTGGAAGCACAGGATGCGGGCTATCCGGTGCAGGAATCGCTGCTCGGCTCCGCCAATATTTACCTGAAGAAAGTGGCGGCGAACCCGATGCTCAATACGCAGGATGATCTGCGGATGCGCGCCTTTGCTGTCTACCTGCTGACCCGTCAGGGCGAGGTGACCACCGGACTGCTGGCTGAAGTACAGACACAGATGCAGAGCAGTTATCCGGACTCCTGGCAGGATGACCCGGGCGCGCTGTATCTCGCGGCATCCTACAAAATGCTGAAGATGGATAAACAGGCGGATATGATGCTGGCGCCGACCTGGAAAGCCCTGAACTCGGCTTACAGCAAAGCATGGTGGACACGGAGCTACCTCGATCCGCTGGTGCAGGACAGCACACGGCTCTACCTGATTGTCCGTCACTTCCCGGAAAAAGTGTCTGCTATCCCGCCGCAACTGCTGGAAAACATGGTGCTGCGCTTTAAAGATGAGCGTTACACCACCTATTCAGCGGCCATGAGTATTCTGGCAATGGAATACTACAGCCGTCATATGCAGCAGAGCGGGGCACAAGCCGGTGAACTCACTATCAGCGTTCTGAAAGGCACAGAAGCGCCTGAAGTGATTTCGGTGATGAAAAATGCCTCTGCGACCGGAAAATTCAGCGACGGTGTCAGTGAAATCCGCTTTGATAATCCGTCGGATAACCCGGCCTGGTATGTGGTGACAGAATCCGGTTTTGATCGCACACCGCCGCAGGCTGCGGTGGCGAAAGGGCTGGAAATCAGCCGTGATTACCTGAATGAAAAAGGTGAGGTGATAACCAGTGCGGCACAGGGCGAAAAAGTCTATGTCCGTCTGCATATCCGCGCCAATGCCAGACAGGGGCTGAATAATATTGTGGTGGCGGATCTGCTGCCGGGCGGGTTTGAGGTGGTGCGTCAGGATCCGGAAGCGGCGGACAGCCTGCAACTGTCACAGCTCCCGTTCAGCACCGGCCGCCGCTGGGTACCGGACTTCAGTGATGCCCGCGAGGACAGAGTGCTTATCTACGGCAGTGCCGCGGCGGATAGTCAGGAGTTTATCTATCAGATAAAACCGGTGAATACAGGGCGATTTATCATTCCGCCGGCGTTCGGCGAAGCCATGTATGACCGGGAGATTCAGGCGCAGTCTGCGGCAGCCGGGGTATTTACGGTTCTGCCGCCTGCCGCAGATAAACCCTGAATGCACGGGCGGTATCGGTCAGAATGAGCGGCATCCGGCGTGTAATACAGAATCTGGCGGCAGTAATTATCCTGCTGGCGCTGTTTCTGACCGGATTCCGCCTCTGGCCGCATCCGCCGCTGTCAGAAGGTGTGCCTCTGTCGGTTGCCTATTATGACCGCAACGGCACACTGCTGCGCCTGACGCTGGCAAACGATGACCGCTACCGGCTGTGGACACCGCTGGAAGAAATGTCCCCGCTGCTGACAGAGGGAACGCTGCGTTATGAGGATCGCTGGTTTTATCTCCACCCCGGCTTTAACCCATACAGTCTCACGCGCGGTTTTTTTGTCAGTTATATCAGCGGGGAGCGGCTTCAGGGCGGCTCAACCATCACCATGCAGCTGGCACGGATGCGCTGGCATCTCAACACCCGCACCCTGCGGGGGAAAACCGAACAGATCCTGCGGGCTGTGCAGCTGGAACTGAGCTATTCCAAACACGACATTCTGGAAGCCTATCTTAACTATGCCCCCTATGGCCGGAATATTGAGAGCGCCGGGGCAGCCTCACTGGTCTATTTCAATAAAAAACCGGCGGATTTAACGCTGCCGGAAGCCCTGACGCTGGCGGTACTGCCGCAGTCGCCGGGATATCGTGTCACACCCGGAGGTGCGGATATCAGCCAGCCGCTGATGCAGGCACGCAACCGGCTCTGGCAGCACTGGCGGCAAGAGCATCCGGACAATGAAAACATGGCGGCACTGTTTGAACTGCCGCTGATGCTGCGTCAGCCGGAACAGATGCCTTACATCGCCCCGCATCTGATTGAGCAGATAGCCCGGCAGAACCGGTTCAGTGCTGAAAAACCGCAGACGGTGGTTACCACGCTGGATGTTAATCTTCAGCGCATTGCCGAAAAACAGGTGGCTGCTTTTATCGCCCGCCGTCAGCAGGCGGGGCTGCATAATGCGGCGGTGCTCCTCGTCGATACCCGTGATATGGGCGTGCGGGCGCTGGTGGGATCGGCGGATTATTACAACACGGAGATCCACGGCCAGGTGAACGGCACCAACGCCAAACGCTCTCCCGGCTCGGCACTGAAACCCTTTATTTACGCTCTCGGGCTGGAGCAGGGCGTACTGCATCCGCTGACCATTCTTAAAGATGTGCCGTCCACTTTCGGCAGCTACGCGCCGGAGAACTTTGATCTGCGCTTTATGGGGCCGCTGCCGGCAACACAGGCACTGAACTACAGCCGTAATATTCCGGCGGTGGATATCGCGGCAAAACTCAGCAAACCGAATCTCTATCAGTTTCTCCGTCTGGCCGGGCTCTCCGGGATGGCGGGAGAAAAACACTATGGGCTGTCGCTGGTCCTGGGCGGCGGTGAAGTGACCGCGCAGGAGCTGGCAAAACTCTATGCGATCCTCGCAAACCGGGGCGTTCTGCGCCCGCTGCGGATGACCGAATCCGAACAGCCCGCTGCGCCGGTCCGTCTGCTGAGTGAGGAAGCGGCATTTATCACCCTGGATATGCTGGGGCAGCACCGTCGTCCCGGTAACACCCTCGCGCAAAAACCGATGACACTGCCGGTGTACTGGAAAACCGGCACGTCCTGGGGATTCCGTGATGCCTGGAGCAGCGGTATCACCGGACCGTATGTGCTGGTGGTCTGGCTCGGGAACTTTGACGGCACCGGAAACAGTGCGCTGATTGGCGCGGAAGCTGCCGCACCGCTGTTTTTCAATATTATCGACAACATTATGGCGGAGTATCCGGCACTGCGGGAACCGGACTTTCCGCTGCCGGAGAACCTCCGTCAGGTGGAGGTTTGTCTGGCCAGCGGCAACCTGCCGACGCAGTGGTGTCAGCGGCGGGGCAAAACCTGGTTTATCCCGGGCAAATCTCCCATTGCGGTTGATTCCATCTACCGCCCGGTGGCGACGGATAAAATCACCGGCGATGTGGTCTGCCCGCCTTATGATCCTGCACAGGTGAATATTGATATCTATGAATACTGGCCGTCTGACCTGGCACGGGTATTTGCCCTGGCCGGTCTGCCGAAGAAAACCCCGCCGTCTGTCGCACACTGCAAAGGCGGCAACAGCCTGATCGGCGGTACTCCGCCACAAATTACCTCTCCGCTGCGCAACACCACTTACACACTGCGACGGACAGCAAAACAGCCATCCTCCCTGTTTTTTACCGCCACCGCCGATAATGACAGCAGTGTGATTTACTGGTTTGCCGGTGATGCATACCTCGGTAACAGCACCAGCCGCCGCCCGCTGGAATGGAAACCGGAAGCCGCCGGACGCTACCGTATCCGCGCCGTGGATGACCACGGCCGCGCAGATTCACGGATTATTCAGGTGGATATTCTGGGGGTGAGGGACAGGTAAATTGTAAACACCCTCCGGAACAAATCACATTCCGGGAGGGTGCTGATAATAAAACCGCTTATTTATTTTTTATCGCTGATACGGGAAAAATCCCACTCTTTTAAAGCTTCTGCGGCATCTTTATTGCCGTATTTTGCCGACAATATCAGGTTATCCCGTGCTTTGCGCAGATCATCATCGCTGCCGGTACCGGCCATTTTGTGATAGTACATCCACGCGACTTTATATTTCGCCATTTCATGATGATTGCCCTGTTCAAGAGAGGTCATTTCATAATAGCGGGCAGCCTGCGGATAATCTTTTTCCAGCCCGGCCTGACCGAAATAGAGCATATCCCCGGCGAGGTGTGCGGTATTGCTGTCACCCAGTTTTGCTCCCGCATCAAAATACGCGAGGGCTTTTTTACCGTCGACCGGGATCCCGCGCTCATTCGGTTTGCGGTAGAGATTACCCAGCACGTTGTAAGCACGGGCGTACCCGTTTTTACCGGCCAGCTCATAGTAATAGATCATTTTTTCCGTATCTTCCGGAACGCGTTCGCCACGGGCATAGTTTACCCCCAGCGAGAATGCCGCCGGGCCGTCACCGCTTTCTGCTTTTTGCCGCTTCGCTTCAATTTCCTGTTCATAACGACCGTATTGCTCATACACCTGCTTTTTCTTAATACGCTGCAGCACGGTTTCGCGTTCTGCATCCGTCAGTGTGGCGATAAGGTCGTCCCCCTCCCGGGAGCTGACACCGGCAAGTGAGCCGTAGTAATAGGCTTCTGATGCATTCTTCTTCGCTATCTGCGCGTCATACATACCTTTCAGGGCATGTGTGTTGTTATACGTCAGTGAGCGGGTATACCACGCGATAGCTTTGTCAGGATCCGGTGCCCGGCGACAGAAGCCTTCAAGCCACGCATCACCCATCGCTTTGGTCCGGTCTTCCGGCGGCATAAGCATATGGTTATCGGTATTTTCCGGATAGTCCGATTTTTTCAGCCACTCCGTCAGATACTGCTCCGCTTTAGCGGGATCGGCATCGTCACGGCGGCAATATTCCGGCGACATATAGTATTCGTAGAGTGTTTCTGTGGCAGAAATATCGCCGTTATCATGGCCTTTTTGCAGATAAGACAGTGCTTTATCCATGTCATTATTCTGCTGGTAATAATAGAACAGGGCGATTTGTGCATCGGTCCGTTTATCTGCCTCTGATTCCAGCAGTGTGAGATATTTTTTGTTGTCTGCCTTATACAGATAGCTGCCGTTGTCATCTCTGAGAGTGCCGCGATACAGCTGAGTCAGTGCTTCAAACGCGGCTTTTGACACCTCTTCATCACTGTTTTTCAGACCGTTTTCCACCCGGGTGATAATACCGGTCCACTCCGGTGAATCCTGTGTAATGCGGTTCTCTCTGAGCTGCATGATGGCCAGCATGGTATCGGAGCAATTGTCACCTTTCTCCGCGCCACGGCGTAATACCGCCATTTTACCGTTATTGGTTTCAGTCGCTCCGGCCAGAGCGCAGAATGCAGGCAGATAACCGCTTTCCGCGCTTTTTTCAAACCAGTAACGGGTGGTATCATAATAGCCGCTGCTCTTATAGTGTTCCCCGGCGGCGTTCATGGCGCTGCTGTCTCCGGCCAGTGCCGGTTTTATCGTGCTCTCATAGAATGCGATATTTTCTGATACATCACGCGGCCCTTTGTAGGCACGTATCAGGACAATGGCTTTATCCCAGTCCGGTGTGATAATCCGTCGCTGTGTCTCTTTATCGTACTCTCCCTTTTCATAGGTATCTGCCAGCAGGATTGTGGCATAGTTATGACCGGCATCTGCTGCCTTTTGCAGGTATGGCAGGGCTTGCAGCAGATCTTTTTGTGTGCCGCGCCCGAGAAAATAAGCATAACCGGTTTCATAAGCAGCATTTGGGCTTTCATCCGCCAGTTTTACATTTATTTCAAACTGATCCATTGCTTTCAGCTAGTGAGCACCGTAATCACCGGCTTTGCTGAAATAATAACGGGCTTTCTGACGATCTGCGCTGACAAGATTGCTGCCCTGCAGGTACTGTGTACCCAGATCACGCAGATAGCTGTTATTGCCGGTTCCCGGGAGTTTGTCATACAGCGACAGAAGCAATTTTTTATCTTCCGGACTGAGCGTGTCTGCGTTTTTGTAGTCATCAATCAGTGTGGTGACAGCATTTTCATTACCGCCTTCGGCTGCCATTTTCAGGTAATACCGTGATTTTTCCGGATCCTGAATCAGGCCGTGGTTGCCGTTCCTCCAGGCATAAGATAATTCATAGGCGGCTTCAGCATCCCCTTTCTGTACGCGGGCATTCAGGTCTGCCAGGGTGTCACGGCTCTTTTTGACTTTGCTCAGGCGTGATTCTGTGAAACGGTAATCGCGATCAGGAATTTTTTCGTACCAGGCGACGGAGGTATTCAGGTCAGCTTTTACACCGTATTTACCTTCATAATAGATCTCGCCCAATTCATACATACAGGCCCATCCTCCGGCATCGGCACACTGTGTCAGCCGGGGCACAATATCGCGTTCTGTCAGTCCGGTTACCTGCAGAAACGCCTGATTCAGGTTACTTTGTGTGCCGGAGCGGGTCGCGCTCTTCAGACGATTCACAATGTATTCACCGGCGTCCGTGTTGCCCAGCGCTGCCGCTTTCATCATCAGTTCAATATCCGGACGCAGGATCTCATCGGTCATGTCCGGTTTATCTTCCGCATCTTCCAGTTTCAGCTTCGCATAGTAATACGTGACAACCGGATCCTGACCCAGCAGCGGTTCAATCAGTTTCTGCGCTTCAGCGTTATTATCCCGCAGGGCAAGCAGGACCCAGAATTGCCTGGCTAGGAGATTGTTTTTACCTTCGGAGAATACAATCTGCGTGACATCATGCCATTCTTTTTCCGTCAGCAGGGAGCGGGCATATCCGCTTTTCATTATTTCCAGCGCCAGCTTTAAAGCCTGTTCATTATTGCCGGTATTGAGAGAAATAAGCGATTTTGCCAGGTGAACATCGGCACTGGGGGTATATTCGCCGGCTTTCAGATACAGTTCCATAGCCTGTTTACGGTTTTTTACCGGATCTTCCTGCAACAGATAATCGGCATAAAAATACGCCTGGCGGTAGTTATCATTTTCTTCGATATCTTTTTTCAGGAACGCGATAATCTCTTTTTCATCAATCTCACCGCCGGTATCAAAGGAAAAATAGAGATCGGTTAAACGCCGGTAAGCCTTATCCTGAAAATAGGGATCTCTCAGCAGCGATTTATAGATCCCGACCGCTTTTTTCATATCCTGCTCAACACCGATACCTCTGGCATATTTATAGGCCAGTTGATCCTGTGAATCCGGCAGGGGAGATAATTCAGCCGATTTTTTATTCAGTTCAAAGGCGCGAACCGGATCATAAATATTCCCTTCCTGGTCACCGTAACGTGCGGAAGCCAGCATCAGCGCCTCCGGGTCATCCGGATATTTTTCCAGTAGTTTGGCTAAATAGGCAGATACCTGTGCGTTGGTGTCGTTATCCGGAAACTGATAGCTGTCGGCAATATCCTCAATAATGTTGATTAATGCATCGTGATGTCCGGTATTCGCGGCCTGTTTCAGGTATTTCGCCGCCCGCTCCCGGTCATAACCGAAGGCATCATCAAAACGGATATTACGGTGGATTTGATAGAGCAGATAAAGGGCATCGGGATATCCGGCATCAGCTGCGGCTGTCAGATATTCAGGGTTTGTTTTGGTATCAAGATACCAGGTATAAAGGGCTTTCGGATCTTTTTGATTAATCAGCGGCTGTAAATAGCGGAGGGCTTTTTCTTTATCTGCGATAACACCCGTTCCCTGCATATAAGTGTCATAGAGGGCATAACGGGCATACTGATTGCCGTTCTCTGCCATTTTTTCCAGTTTTGCCAGCCGGGCGGTTATTTCATCTGCCGTTTCTGAGCCGAAAAGGGATAATGCTTTCGGCATCAAATCATCTTCATTGAGTGAGCTGATTTGTGAAAATGCCATATAGCGGTATTTTTTTGCCTGTCCCGGATCGGCTTCTATTCCGTGACCGCCTTTTTCATATATTCCGGAAAGCAGCATAGCAGGCAGGGTAAATTGCTCGCTGAGTAACGGTGTCAGAATATCAACCGCTTTTTTATAATCTTTATCATATTCATACGCGATATAACCCAGCGCGAATTTTGCAAAAAACGATCCCTGATCTGCGGCCGCAGTCATATATTTCCGCGCCTGTTCTGCATCTGACGGAATATTGCCGTATTTATCGAGGAGATAAATAGTGCCCAGTAATTCCTGAGCCTCACGGACACCGGCCTGTGCCGCAGCCTTCAGGGAGGTAATACCGTACTGATCCTGTGCGGTATCTTGTGTTATACCGTGATAGCGGTAATAACCGAGGTTGTATAAGGCACTTTTATTACCGGCGTTTGCGGCCCGTTCCAGCCACTGATAACCCAGCAACGCATTGGCCGGTACATCATAGCCGTTGAGATACATTACAGACAATGCATAGGCTGCCTGCGGATTATGTTCCGCCTCTGCGGAAAAATAACGGAATGCCCCGTCAGTATCCCCGGATAAATACAGCTCATAGCCTTTATCTGCCGGGGTGCTGCCGGACGTCACTGAATACGTCAGCCAGGCCCCGCCGGACAGTGCAATAGCAATAAGCAGAGCAAGCCCCAGTTTACGTTGCTTTGTCATATCAGTCCTTATACGGATTAATCTTAAATAAACAGTAAGACAGAAAATAAAAATTTCACTTAGTGTAACGGAATGGAGAGGTAATTCAATGTTATCCGGCCAACAGAAAAATAAATGAAAACAGCCTGTTATTATCGGAGAATATCCGGTGTAATCGGTTTTTTGATGCGGAAAAATCGTTATCTGAATAACAAACGGGAGATGATACAAAGAAGCGAAGTTTGGGCGGAAAATTAACCTGACAAAGAAGATTTAATATATTGCATTCGTTTCCGAGAGATATTCAGAATAACAATATCCCTGAGATTTATGAATATCATTAGTAAGGTTTGCAGGGATATTTGCATTACCTGCCTGATATTGGCACACAAATCAAAAAATTGGTGGATCACTTTTGCGACACTCAGCACCTGATGTAAAAAAGCCACCCTGTGAAGAGTGGCTTAATACACTGATAAATCAGTAAAAATTTGGTGGCCCCTACTGGACTTGAACCAGTGACCAAGCGATTATGAGTACCAATCTATACATAATGAAATCATGGTTTTACGTTATTTATCAAAAGGTTACTTGGCGAATAATGATGAATAATGATGATGGTTGGGTTTCTCTGCTGCCATTTAAGTGCCATCATCTATACCAACTATCTGTGAACGTTGAATTTATATAGTATCTTTTTCTGCTCGGATTAATTTTTCATATATAAGATAGTTACTGATTATTTTTTTAGATATTTTTTTATATTGCTCATGGCTTGATAGCTCTTCACTAATTATTTTCTTATTAAATAATATGCTAATTGTTTCGGTTAGTGTGATTTCTATATTTTCTAATTCTGACTTTAATCTTAAGTTAATTGCTTTTAAAAAAGTATTCAAATCACTATAATCTAGTTTAGATATACCTGCGAAGTCATTACTTTCTAAATTAAATTCCTTAAGAGACTTTTTCCAATGGTTTTGTAATTTTTTACGAGATAATATATTTTTATTTCTATCCTTTATTTGTAGTAATTTTTTGACTTTGTGTAGGTGAGTGTCAATATTAGCTATTGTTTTATGATGTAACTTTAATGCAATAATAATGTAATTCTTATCATTATAATCTAGTCTAACAGTGTCTTTCAATGTGACTATTCTTTTCGTGAGAAATTCTATGGCTACATTTAATTCATGAATTTTATCATTTCTAGGTATATCGATGTAGTCATTATTAGTATCGTAATATTTTAAGTAAAGTGAGTTCGGTGATTGTATTACGTTTTTTCTACTACCAAGGCTTATATCTTTTAATTGCTCAATTATAAATCTCCTTCTGGAAAAATAAATATCAACTTTATTTTTATTCTGGGCTTCTTGTAACTGGGTCTCTGCTGTGCTTATCTGTTTTCTTGCTATTGTCAACTGTTCCTCAGCGGTTTTGATCTGTTTTTCAGTCTGTAATGAACGGTGTGCATATACAACAAAAACACCGAGTATAGGAGACAATGCTAAAATACCTAACGGGAATTTTTGTATATTTAAGAAAGCATTGAACCCTGTGCTATCCAAGCGAGGTGGGTAGTCCCATCCAAGCCATATCATAAAATACAAACTTGAAAACAAAGGAAGGGAAATTGCTAGTTGAAAAAGACGTTGTGAATGTAAACTATCAGAGTTTAATAAAAGATTATATTTTTTTAATATTTTAAAAACAATAGAAGGAATTTTTTTGAAAAAACAAAAAAACAATATCAATGAAAAGAAAAAACCAATAACCCACCACATATTACTTCCTTAACCTAACCAAAGGATTAAACATAACCGCATCATTAAGATGATCCGGGGCAAAGTGTGCATAACGCATTGTCATTTTAATATCGGTGTGCCCGAGGATGCGCTGGAGTACCAGAATGTTACCACCGTTCATCATAAAGTGACTGGCGAATGTATGACGTAAAACGTGAGATAGCTGCCCGGCTGGTAATTCAATTTCAGCCCGTTTGATAGCAGTTCTGAACGCAGAATAACAGGAACTGAAAAGAGGCTTTGAGCCTTTGGATTTTGGCAGTGATGCGTACAGGTCATCGCTGATTGGTACGGAACGGTTACGCTTTCCTTTGGTTTTGGTAAAGGTGATCATATTTTTGGTAACCTGACCGCCGGATAATTCTTCGGCTTCTGACCATCTCGCCCCGGTAGATAAACAAATCTTCACCACCGGCAGTAAGTGTGGAGCCGAACTATTCTCACATTCAGCCAGTAATCTGATAATTTCTTCATCAGACAGGAATGCCATTTCCTGTTCATCTGTTTTGTATGGGCGGATTTTGGATAACGGATTTTCACCGTTCCATTCATCAATACGGGATAGCTCATTGAACACGGCACGGAAATAAGCCAGTTCAAGATTGACCGTGCGCGGGGTAACTTTTTTCACCCGGTCAGAACGGGTCAGCTTTCCGCTGATCCGTTGTTCGCGGTAGGAAGAAAACAGCTTTGCAGTAAACTCTGTGGCGGCAGGGCTACCCATGGCTTCACAGGCAAACGTCATTGCAGATAGTCGCTTTGCACCATCATTCAGTGTAACGCCATGGGAGCGGTACCACGTTTCGACCAAATCCAGCAGTGAACGTCTGTCAATTTTTTCACCAAGCCAGGGCTTATCCTCAGCCTGTTCTTTGATGTAGCGCTCATAGGCAATTGCTTCACCTTTGGTTGCGAACTGCTTTCTGATCCTGCGTCCGTTTCTACCATTGGGGAAACACTGAACTAACCATTTACCATCTAGCTGTTTACTGATCGCCATTGCCGTTAACCCCAGCAACGTTAATTAGCCAATCATGAAAATGATATTTAGGATACCCATCAGACGCTAGCATTGTCTGAATGCGTGAGACTGCGAAATTTCTGTGCTCATTCCGTAGATGACAATAACCGGCTATGTATTCATCACCGTAGCCATTTCTCTTATATTCAGTGATATCAACTGTCCGGCGGTTTTTGCCTGACTCTGAAAGGTAGGTGAATGTAGTAGGGATGGCTGGGAATTCAACTATTAACTTAGGTTCTTTGGCCTCATAACGGATAGCTTTTGCATACTCAAATAATTCGTGTAGTTCCAGACCAAAAACCCTGCGGCATAGCTCCACGAAATCATATCGCGTTTTACCAACGGTGATCGCTGTTTGGATTTCTGTTTCTCTGATCTCAGTATCCTCACCAGATTCTGGGTCAGTTAAAAACAGATAGAACTCACCATCTTGACGAATAACCATCCGGGTAAAGATGCCGTGCTTTTTATCTCTCTCATCTCTGATTTTTACTGATGCCGGTTTTGTGCTGCCTTCCCATATAAGCGCCTCACCATTTACCATGACATAATCATTACTTGGAATTGGTGGGTCAAAGGTATCATCACCAAAACCAGAAATGGTGCGAGGAGGCAAATTATCTTTGTCTGTTGTCTGAGCTTTTATTCGCTCAAATTCATTACGGACTCGCTCACTAAAACTTTCGGTAGGTTTAGGTGTAGGCTTTTTGATGTACCAAAGGTAGATAAATATCCCCATAGGAATCGCTGTGCATATTAAAAGGGGAATAGCTGGGATTTCTTGGCTCGCTTTTTCGTCCAGAAGGATGGCAACCCAGGCAAGTAAAAAGAAGCCAAGTACAGCCAATACTAAAATTTTGAGTACAGAGATTAATTTTTTCATATCAGCAGTCTCTGATTTCTTTTACTACTCGCCCGACAACAGTTAAATCAGCCAGGTCACAATCAAACGCCATACCGGAACCGGAGACGCGCACTTTTTGCATAGGCATTCTGGTAAGCGTGCGGATACTGAGCCGTCCATCAATTTTTACCAGCCACTGACCGTCAAAAACTTCCCCATGTTTTTTATCTACCAGGTAATAATTTTTACCGTCCTGTACGCTGATTGGATCTGATGGGATTGGAATACCTGCGCCAAATATAACCTTGTCAATCATCAGGTCGCCTGCTTCAAATATTTCACCATCAATCAATTTATGGTTTATGAGGCGTAAAATATCTACTGACTGATTTTCATACATTTTTCCTTTACCGGTGGCCAGCCACTCTAAGGTAACGCCAGTTTCAGCCGCACATTGAACTACTAAATCAGCAGGAAATCCGCCACGCCTATAACGTGAAGATAGGGTGCTGGCCGCCATATCAAAATGGATGGCTAATTGTAGTTTTGAGGTGAAGCCATAAGCCTCAATGATCCTATCTAAGACAGGGGCGCTATCAGTATCCATCTGTAATTTAAATTGTGACATGCAGTAAACTCCAAAACGCAAAATGCACATCACGTATTGACAATGCGCATTTTGCGTAATATTGTGTGTCCGTCAGTGTGATAAATGCGAATGACACTGAATGACAGCGAATAATGACTGAGTACAGATAAAGAGGATTTTGCCTTATGCGTCCAAACATTACAATCGCGGTACAGGAACCATTTCTGCCGGTAGACGAGTTTTGCCGCCGTCATGGCATGGCACTAACGACAGTCCGCGACATGATCAGAGATGGCCGTCTGCCGGTTCGTGGTAAGAACCCGAATCTGAAGGGCGGAAAAGTCTTCATCAATATGCTGGCGCTGACTGTTGAAGCCGCCGCATCCTGCAACATTTCACTGGAAGCGGAGTGATTCTTTCGCTTTTTGAGAATAAAGACCATGTTTGATTATCAGGTATCCAAACAAAACCACTTTGAAGTTGCGTGTATTGCGTTTTCTGCAAAACACAAAGGTGACCTGGTCCGGATTGCGGAGAACATCGGAATGCGTCCGCAGATGCTGCGCAACAAACTGAATCCGGATCAGCCGCACATGCTGACGTGCCTTGAGCTGCTGAAACTGACCGACGAAACAGAGGACGCTTCAATACTGGACGGACTGCTTGAGCAGTTGCAGTGTCAGCCGTCAGTACCGGTCAATGAGCTGAAGGGCGGAAACATCAGCACTTATTTATTGAAAGCGACAGCAGAGGTAGGAAGCTTGGCTGGTGCAGCGGTTTCAGATAGTCGCATTAATGCTGCCAGTGCCAACGAAATGAAAAGCCGGGTAAATACAGCAATCCGCTGCCTGACGCTGATCGGTGTGACTATCTCAGCCCGTTTACACGGTACTCCTACTTTCGTGTCCGCTGTGGATGCGATAACCACGATGATGTGAGGAAGTTATGAATATCCAATTTCAGCACAAATTAACAGGCGAGTCAGTTATGCGCCATTCACACAAAAAACACACCTGCGCGGATAAAGTGACGCTGATTGTTTCTTTAATAGCGCTGGCCTTTCTCATTATTAAGTGAGGTTCATTATGCAACAGGCTTATGATATCGGCGAACCACGCGCCTTTCCTATTCCAATCAGCCAGCGTACAGACGGGTTAAACCATATTGCAAAATTACGCTCTGAACATTTCGGCGTGGAAAATAAAGAGCTGGAAAAATTCTTTAAAGAAATGCGTGACCGTTTTGATCCGATGTACCAGGACAATAAAAAATTCCTTGGCGTTATTTTATATATGGCGAATATCGAAAAGGAAAAACATGATTGTGATTACAATGATTTTAGTAGTAAAGAAATCTTTGACATTGTAAAAGCAATTAATCATATCAGAGCAATCAGCGCGATATTACCGAAGCACCTCGTTTTACCACAGTAATTATATAAATAAGTTTTTAATGACCTTAATCGGTCAGGGCTTTTTATTACCTGAAAAAAGGAAAACATCATGACCATACCTGCACCTGGTTTTATGCCGGTAGATAAATGTGATTCCGATAACACGGCCGTTATCGGGCTTTTAATTAAGGAAGTTCGCACGGATGAGCGTCGCGTAATCGCAGACCGTTATGCATTCCGCATGCGCAATGTCGGCATGCTGGCCATTCGGGACAGGCTGGATTGCTACCAGATTGCTGAGTTGCTTGAGGGGGAAGCGAGTCGGGCAGAGAACGAAAGCCGGGAGAGCGACCATGCCTGACTATATCGACCATTCCGCAGAAATGCAGGAACAGGTTTTAGAGCACAGCATCAACGCGATAGTAAATCGTCGCGTTGGTGATTCTCTGCCTGAGTGCATCGACTGCGGCCAGCCAATACCGGCAGAACGCCGTTTAAAAGTGCCGGGCTGCCAGCGGTGTATTGATTGCCAGGAAACCCATGAACTGAAACAGCAACATTACCGGAGCGTGTGAGATGGCAGAGAAAACAATCCTCAAATGGGCGGGTTCAAAAGTCGGCATTATGGAACAGTTGCGCCCGCACCTGCCAAAAACAAACCGCCTTGTTGAGCCGTTCGCCGGTTCCTGTGCTGTAATGATGAATACTGACTATGAGCAGTATTTAATTGCAGATGTGAATGACGATTTAATTACCCTATATCAGCAAGTAGCATCAGTGAATATAAATTTAGTTTTATCTACCGCTCACAGGCTTTTTGTGACTGAATATTTTCAGTCAGGATATTATCTTGAAAGAGAATTTTTCAACAAATCCAGACATGTATTAAATCCGTGTCATGTCGCAGCCTATTTTATTTACTTAAACCGTCACTGCTATAACGGCCTATGCCGTTATAATCAAAAAGGTGGTTTTAATGTACCGTGCGGAAATTATAAAAAGCCATACTTCCCGGAAGAAGAAATACACGCATTTGCTGCTAAAGCACACAAAGCGGATATAAAATGCCAGGGCTGGGCGGAAACGCTGTTACAGACCTGTGCCGGTGACGGTATTTATTGTGATCCCCCTTATATGGGAACCGGTTTTACCCAGTACCACACCGAAGGTTTTAATGATGGTGATCAGGTCGCTCTTGCCGAAGCGTTGCAAGCCCTGCATGCTACCAAAGGCAATCCGGTCACGGTGTCAAACTCGCTGGCCGCAAAAGAGCTCTATGCGGATTTAGGCTTCACTATCCACGAAATAGAAGCACCGCGAAAAATATCGGCGAACGGAAACCGCAAACCGGTCACCGAAATTATTGCCACACTCGGGGCGTAACATGGATGTAACGCCGGAGCACAACAGCGACGTATTCACATCAATGCGCCGCCAGGTCGAAGAATATCAGCCGGGGTTGTCGAAAGATGCAACTCTGGCTGAACGCGTTATGTATGAGGCAAACCCGGATGATCTGGATTTTCAGCGCCAGTTCACTGCTGACATGCCGAACTCACTGGCGTATTACTTCGCCACGCAGTATGCCAAAAGATTCCGCGCTGAAAAAAACGGCCGCAGAGCTGCTAACACATACCTGCGTGAACGCTGTGCCGATGTTCTCCCCCGCTACAGAATGGTCACCGCTGAGTACCACATCGACCATGACACCCGCAACTTTGACGCATTCCCGGTAAAAATCGTTGACCGCCTGAATGATCTGCACCGGATGGGTAAACAGGCCATCAAAGAACTGGCACTGAGCATGGCCAATCACATCATTATGATTTTCCGTGAATACTGCGAAATTCAGGAAAATGTATCACCGCTGGAAGCCACCAAACGTATTTTTAAACGTATCGGAGCGGTAGTCTGCCAAGCCGGTACCGTTGCGCCCTATTGGCAGCAATTCACTGCTGGCCGTAAAAAACCGACTGAAAACCAGATGATATCCGGCATGCTGCGGATGATGTCTGAAAAGTGGTGGGTCGGGCGTTTAAAACGGATGCGTGATATCCGTGCAGAGCATCTTGCTATTGCGGTAGGACAGGTTCAGAGCAAAGCATCCCCGTATGTTTCCCGCCGGGCCCTGAAAGAGTGGAAGGAACAAAAACAGCGTAACCGCGAGTTTATCAAAAACTTTGATCTGCAAAATGACCTCGGGGAAAAGGTCTCGCTGGAAAACATGGTGATTGGCAGCGTGTCCAATCCGGCACAGCGCCGCCGTGAACTGATGGTGCGCATGCGCGGCTTTGAGAATCTGGCTGATGATATGGGCTATGTCGGTGAGTTCTACACGCTGACAGCGCCGTCAAAGTATCACAATGCATATAGTACGGGTGGTTTTGTAAATCAGTGGAACGGCTGCAATCCACGGGATATACAAAAATATCTGTGCGGTGTCTGGGCGAAGGTCCGGGCTGATTATGCACGTAAAGGCATCCGCCCGTTCGGGTTCCGCGTTGTCGAGCCTCACCACGATTCAACCCCTCACTGGCACCTGCTGCTGTTTGTTCACCCTGATCATGCGGAAGACCTGCGCACCACTTTTGCGAAATACGCCAGGGAAGAAGACGCTGACGAACTGGGCAGTGAAGGAGCCAAAGAAGCCAGATTTAAAGCCATTCCGATCGATAAAGAAAAAGGCAGCGCAACAGGCTATATCGCTAAATATATCTCAAAGAATATCGACGGCTTTGCCATGGACGACGAAACAGACGAGGAATCCGGCAAAAGCTGCAAAGAGATTGCGAAAAACGTTTCTGCCTGGGCTGCACGATGGCGAATCCGGCAGTTTCAGCAAATCGGTGGTGCACCGGTCAGCGTCTGGCGTGAGCTGCGTCGCCTGCCGGGGGAGGAAGAAATACTGGCCACTGAGGACATGGATAACGTCCGATTTGCCGCAGATATCGGCGATTGGTTCGCCTACACCGAATTACAGGGCGGCGCGACAGTCGCCCGTAAGGATTTAACCGTGCGCATGTCCTATGAAGTCACTGAAATGGGTAATGAGTACGGCGAAGACGTTCAGCGTATCAGTGGTGTTTATTCTCCGATCGCTGGTGATGCATCTGAGTACCTCACCCGGACAACCAAATGGCAGCTGGTTGCTAAAGAAAAGCCAGCGGCTGCGGGTGGTGGTTTGGGTTTTGATCCCCCTTGGAGTTCTGTCAATAACTGTACGGAGGCACGGAGGACGATTAACGGAAAAGAGAAAAAAATCCGGTCTGTGATGGCAGATTTACGGTCAACCGGCAGAGAAATCAGCCCGGAACAGGCCGGAAAATTGATAAGTGGATCAGGAATTGTGATAGACGGCCGGGAAATTACCCTGCTGCCGGATGGCCAGTTGCGGTACCGAGCCAGCACAACAGAAAAATATGAAAAATATAGAAAAAAATCTGCGTCAATTTTGGCGCGGGTCGGCAAAATGCGATCCGGACTGTGAAAAATAGATGTTCACAAGCTTAAATTATTTAAATATACTGTAATTATATACAGTATTTTAAGGGGTATATTACCGTGATTGATTTAGATGATGTTTCGACCCTTGAACGGATCGCTGTCATAGCCAGGATTGCGGCTGGTAGCAGTTGCACAGTCCGAGAGCGCAGTATTTTGCTAATGTTGGTCGTGGAACTGGCAGAGAGCGGGTATCAGGATAACTTGGAAAACATTAGAAAATATGATACAAAGCTGACCATCCAAAATACTGATGAATCCTTTATGGCGAATTAATATGAAAGATTTTTTTGCTAATTTATTTAAATGTACATCTGAAACAATGATAGAAAGAGTTAAAAATCCTATTGTTGGTTCTTTTATTTTTTCTTGGTTATTTTTTAATTGGAAAGTAATCTTAATTTTATTATTTGGTGATAAAGAAATAGACGATAAAATAAACAGTATATCAGCATTAATTTCATATAAATCTTTTCTATTTCCGTTGGTCTTTGCTTTTTTATATAGCTGGTTGCTTCCTGCTTTTTCTTTAGGTATTGATATATTATTAAAGCCAATTGTGATAAGAGCGCTGAAGATACGTACGGATAGAGAAGTTACAGAATACGAATCAAGGGAGACTACAGGAAAAAAAAGGGCAGATGCTGAATTAGCTTATGAGCTACAAAAAACAGGGGGGTTGGAAAAAATTCAAAGAATGCAAGAGGAAATTACAGCATCAAAAGATAGAGAAGGAGTATTAGCTCAAGAAAGGGACGAGGCTATTGATGAAAAAAATAAAATAAATAAAGAAAATGCTATTTTAAGAAAAAAATATCTTGATGCAGTTAATGAAGTTAAAGTTATTCAAAATAAAATACCAAAAAAAGAAAGAGATAAAAATGTTCTTAATAGTGTTCAGGCATTTTATAATAATAACTTTGATGGCGTGAGTGGCAGTAAATACACGATTATCAATAATATAATTGAATTGTTAGGTCTGGATTTTCATTCACATCTATCTAATATTAATAATAAGCAGAAGGAGATTATTGAATCGTCTTTAGGGATTGGTGATATAAATGAAGTAATCATTAATGATTTAAATATCTTTGATTTTCTTCGTGATTTTAATGTGGAGAAGTTATCCTTTTTAGAAAGTAACCTTATATGAAGTTAAAAAGCCACCTTCCGGCGGCTTGTTTGTCAGGCGACACTCGCATTAATCAGATTTAGTGCCATCTGTCTGTGTTCAGAATTAAGCCCGGTCAGGGCTTTTTCCAGTAAATGTTTTTTGTCTTTGGCGCTGGGGCTGAGAGTGTGTGAAAAAGTCAGTTGTAAAACAAAGGTATGGCCGCACTCAACATCAGAACAGGCGCAATACAGATCGGCAAGCTCCCGGTGTTTGCGATTACTTTTACGTATTACTGCGGCTGCTTCGCAGACCGGACAAAATACTTTCATCTTGCGCATGTTATTTTTCCATAAAACCGTTAACTCACGTAATTTTACTTTATTTTGTCTCATTTTTCACCTGAACCTGCGGCATCTTCTTTAAAACGGAGTTTAAGATTTTCTGGTATTTCAGGGTCACTGTTGACCGCGTCAGCAAACATCCGTTGCACCGGGATAACTTCATCCTGCCGGTATGCCTCTCGCGCTTTCAGCGGGTCGCCCAGTCCGCCGACATTGCCGGGAATAATACCGGCCAGCCCTGCCGGGAACCGGTGGGCGGTGAGAACGTCCTGAGCACTGATATTTTTTACGTTACTGAATTCATCATTAGCGGAAATATCCCCCACCGGAATAAATTTAATCCCTTCAGCATCCCCGTTCGGGATATGCACGAACATAGTTTCAAAGTTACCGATGCCCTTACTGTGCTGTAATTTCTCTGTGATCATGTCTTCCACTTCATCGGTCAGCATCGGGTCGTTGCAGTAAATCATGCCGCCGGTGTGTGCGCCGTTGTGGTAATAACGGCGGCGGAAAATGGTTGCTTCGCTGTTGAGCAGTGCCGCATGTATGCCGCCGATATAATCCGGGATGCCGTAAACTTGTTGTTGCGGGTCGTACTGCTTCATATAAATCACATCTTCAGGCGGATAAACCATCGGCTCCCCTTCCTGCAGTATCACAAAATCATCATCTTTACGTCGGCGCATAAACAGAGCGGGCAGGACATGCAGGCCGGTCACTTCACCCCAGTAATTACGCAGTTTCAGAATGGCCGTATCGCCGAAAATCAGATAATCAAGTGAGGATGCCCGTAAATCCTGATGGTTAAGACCTCCGCCCATAAAATCGGACAGCACCATACCGGCCCGGGCATGAATCACCCCGCCGTGCTGTGCGTTCAGGTTTACCAGTTGCGCCAGCGCAGTGCGGTCAATCGGCAGCGTATAGTGATCATAATCGTTGTCATACCAGATATTCTGATAGTCCGTGTGGGTTGTCAGAATCGGCTCAGGCTTACCCAGGGTGATAATGCTCATATTCCGTTTTGTGCCGGCCGTTTTAGCCGCGGTCTTCCGTAACTTTTTTTTGCTCATCATGCAGCCTTTTGAAAGAGGTATTTTGATTTACGCTGTTTTTCGTTGTTCAGTGGTTCGTTGGCCACTGCGTGAGAGGTGGCAAAGAACACATCGGCATGCCCTGTCTCTTTGCTGCGGTCTGCGACAAATGTCATAGCTCCGCCTTTGCCGGTCATTGTGTGACGGATGCCGAGGAAGCTGGCCAGAATCTCTTTTTGTTCCTCGTTCCACTCCAGGCGCTGATCGTCGACAAGGTCAATCATTTTGAGTACCAGTTGTGTTTTGGTGTTCTGGCTGTAGTGAATGGCCGTTGTTATACGCGGCGCGAAGTCTGACACCATTTCATACACGCCGTGGCCGATACCGGTGGTATCAATGCCGATATGGGTAAACCGGTATTGTTTGGTGAGATCCTCAATCTGTTTTGCCTGGTGTTTCCATGCCATACCCTGCCAGTAGTAGGTGGCCAGAATCCGGAAGCTTTCGCCGGGTCTTTCCGGCGGGGCAACGATAACAAAGGTGGAGGTATCGCCGGAACGTGCCGGGTCATAGCCGCCCCATACCTCACGGTTGCCGAACGGCCGCGCGGCATCCGGGTCGTGATCATCCCAAAGCCCGATATCAACGGCGCATTTTTCCAGGTCGTTATATTTGAAGACTGACGCGCCGGAATCGACAAACACACACATATACAACATGTTAAAGGTGTCTTTGTTGTAGCGGTTGCGCAGCTTATCAATGGTGGCCAGATTGAAGCCGTTACGGACAGCGTCCTCAATGGTAATGACATAACGCCACTGGCCATCCGGGCAATCCCTGCCACCGTCCTGCATATCTTCAAATGTCGGGAATACCACATTTTTACGTTTCGGATCGGTACCGCGCCACTCGTCACCCGTCCAGAACGGGTAAGCCGGATGGGTTTTGGAACTCGGCGTTGAAAAGTAAGTGGTGCGCCATTTGTCGTGTGTGGCCATGGCGGAAGCGACTTCGTTCAGTCGTCTGAAATCCGGGACCCAAAAATATTCATCACAGTAAAGATGCCCGCTGTAGGACTGCGCAGTATTTTTATTGGTGGATAAAAAGCGCAGCTCTGCGCCGTTGCTCAGTCTGATCGGGTTGCCGGTCAGCGTCACACCGAAATACTGCTCTGCGATATTGACGATATATGAGCGGAAGACCTCTGCCTGTGGACGGGACGCGGATAAAAATATCTGCGGGTCGCCGGTTAACACGGCATCTTCAAAAGCTTCAAAGGCAAAATACCAGGTCGCGCCAATCTGGCGGGATTTCAGGATATTGCGGATAGCCTTTTTAATATTGATGCGCAGATGCTTCTGATAGCCGAACAGCATTTCATCGGCAAATTTCTGGAAATCTTCCGGGGTCAGTTCAGAAATATCGTTTTTCTTATACCGGCGTTTTTTCTGCGGCTCCCCGTTTTCATCCGTGGCGTACCCGCCGCCGGATTCCGCCTGTGCTTTGGCCTCTGCCAGCTTTTCTTTGTGCTTATTCTGCTGTGACATCAGTTTGACGTGATGGGCGATCAACCTGTCCAACTCGTCTTTATCCGCGTCACTTTTATTGTTCCGCTCTGTCAGCAGCACCACGCGGCGGTTTATCGCCTCAATCACGCTTTCATGACTGAGCATATCCGCCCAGTTCCATTTTTGCGCCCAGTAATAAACGATCCGCCGGTTAGGCAGATTTAATTCCTCCGCGATTTCCGCCGGAGTATAGCGCCGCAGGTAGAGTGATTTTGCGACCTGTATTTTTGCATCAGAGTGTTTAGCCATAGTCCGGACATTGTGCGGTATCAGGAACAGCGCGGCATCAACAGGATTTCGGCTATAGGGCTATATCCGAACTGAACCATTCGCGGTGTGAATCGTTATTCGTAATACTGGCATCCTCAAAAGGAATGAGGGTGCTATGTCACAACTGAAAACAACATGGCTCTGTATCGCCACGGAAGGCGACACCGTAGACGGGAGGATTATAGAGAGACAGGACATTATTGATGCCGTCGAACTTTACAATCCGGCGCTGTATACCGCACTTATCTGGCCTGAGCACAATCATGATGCCGACCCGATGGGCGAAGTTGCCGAACTGATGGCAGAAGATGATGAGACCGGCACATTGCACCTGTTTGCAAAACTGATCCCGTTCATCAATCTGATTGAAGCCAACAGCCGGAACGACTTTCTTTTTACATCTGTTGAATTCACGCCGGACGGCAACTTCCGTGGAACAGGGAAGACATACCTTGAAGGATTGGGCGTGACCAATGAACCGGCGAGTGTCGGAACAACACGACTCAAATTCTACAGCAACCAGAAAAGGAACCGAAAAATGCCATTAGATACAAGCTGGCGTAAAAAATTTAACATCGCTGATCCTGAGCCAACACCGGAACCACAACCGGCACCGGCTGATGATGCCAAGTTGCAGGAACTGGCACAGGCACTGGCCGCAGCGGAAAACAAAATTGCCGAGCTGGAAGCGAAACTGGCTGAAACCCAGCAGGAAGTAACAGACGTGCAGGAAGACGTTGATACCGTCAAGGAAGTGGTTGATACCGAAGACTTTGCAAAACTGCGCGATAACCTGCCTGAAATTACAAAAAACTTCAGCAAGTTGAATCAGGTTGCATCCCGCACGCCGTCCCGCAATCCGCAGGGAAATAAAAACGAACGTTTTAATTTCCTTTAATTATTCAGAACATTCAGGAGAAGGATATCCATGCAACTGAATCAGCGGGCGCGCCAGTTTTTAAAACAGTATGCGGCTGGTCTGGCCCAAGCCTACGGGGTTGAAGATACCTCACGATATTTCGCACTGACTGACCCGAAAGAAACCTCACTCCGTGCGGCTCTGATGGAAGAAGTCAGTTTCTTAAACATGATCACGGTTGTCGACGTTGACCAGCTTCAGGGGCAGGTTGTGTCGGTCGGTAATCCGGGGCTGTTTACCGGGCGTGTGGAAGACGGGCGTTTTTCACGTAAAACCAATGTGGACGGTAACACTTATCAGCTGGTTGAAACCGATTCCGGCGCGGCACTGACATGGCATCTGCTGTCTGTGTGGGCGAACTCCGGAACAGAAAATGAGTTTTTCCAGCGTATGCAGAACTTCATTAATGAATGTTTTGCACTGGATATGCTGCGTATCGGTTTTAACGGTACACATGTGGCCAAAACCACAGATCCGGAAACCTACAAAAACGGCGAAGACGTTAACGTAGGCTGGCATAAAATCGCCAAAGACTGGGACGGCGGTAAACAGGTTATCACCGAAGCGGTAACACTGGATGATAAAGGTGATTTCCGTTCGCTGGATGCGATGGCACAGGAAATCGTAAACACCTGTATTCCGGTGCAGTACCGCACTGATCCGCGTCTTGTCGTGCTGGCCGGTGCCGATCTCGTCGCTGCTGAACAGCACCGTCTGTATCAGGCCGCTGACCGTCCGACAGAAAAAATCGCGGCTCAGATGCTGGGTACCACAATTGCCGGGCGCACCGCGTATATTCCGCCGTTTATGCCGGGTAAACGCATGGTTGTCACTACCCTGTCAAACCTGCATATCTACACGCAGCGCGGTACGCGTCAGCGTAAGGCGGAGTTTGTGGAAGACCGCAAACAGTACGAAAACAAATACCTGCGTAATGAAGGGTATGCGCTGGAGTACCCGGAACTGTACGGTGCAATTGATGAAAGCGCGGTGACTATCGGCACCGTTGCGGAGCCGAAGGAGTAAGTAATGGCTCTGTCACCCGGACAACGGCACCGCTTAAAAGTTGAGATGCGGCAGCAAATCGAAAAGCAAAAGGCAGTTGCCATTGCTGACGGTGAAAGCATGCATTTGCAGGCGCGGGCTGTTGACCGGGATGCCGCACGGCTCAAAGGGCTGACGATGGCCGAACGCACGGAGATAAAAAAGCGGGAATTCCTGCCGAACTACCTCCCCACTGCGCAACGCTATCTTGATGAGGGAAAGGTCTATAAAAACCCGATCTTCTCCTACTGTGTCGTGTGGCTGTTTGATGTCGGGGATTTCCAAAAGGGATTGGATTGGGCGGATATCGCCATTGAGCAGGGACAGCTCACCCCGGGGTTTAAAAGCGGATTTCCGGCTTTTGTGGCTGATACCGTCCTTGAATGGGCGCAACTGGAAAGTGAAGCCGGAAACTCTGTTGAGCCGTATTTCTCGCGGACATTTAAAAACGTTACTGAAAAGTGGCGGATCCACGAAAAGATACAGGCCAAGTGGTATAAATTCGCGGCACTGGAACTGCTGAAAGGTGATAACACCGAAGCAAAAGCCAGCGCGATAGACAACAAAGAAACACTGGAACTGGCGGATTCGTACCTTGCACGTGCGTATCAGCTGAACCATAACAGCGGTGTCAAAACGCACCGGGCGCGTATCGCAATGCGCCTCCGTGCCCTCGTCGCTGAATAACAACTACCGCAAGCCAAAGCGGGCGCGGCGGAGGCAATGCAGTTAACTGCGATTGGCCATGGATGCCGGACAGTCCGCTTTTTTAAGGATTCATGATGTTTGACGGAAACGACGGCGATTACCGGGAAGAAATCATCACCAATAACGGCTTCTGGCCGGATGTGGATTTGCAGGACTTTCAGCGGAGCCGCGCTATTCCGACAGACATCAGCGCTGATTTTCTGGCAGACGCGTTGATCGCCACACTGACGGAGGTCAACGGCGAACTGTCAGAAGTACAAAAACAACACCAGGCAGACGGATTTGCAACGGCACAGGATGTGCCGGGTGTTTCCCGCAAAGGCCGGAACGCGCTGTGTGCGCAGTACCTGAAAGCGGTTTTTGCCAGGGCAAAAGCGGATTTACTCGGTGAGTACACCGCCATTGTCAGCCGGGCACCGAACCCGCAGCAGGAAAGCCCGGAACTGCGCCGCAGGTTGCTGGCTGAGTCCGCACTGGTGATCCGTAATATGAAAGGCCTGAAACGTGCCACGGTGAAAACGATATGAGCAAATTACAGCAGCTGACTGATTTTCTGAAAAAGAACCTGCCGGAAGGTGTGTGTTCCGTGGAATTCAGCAGCGAAATGGACAGTATTCAGTTTATCCCGGCACAGCGTGATCTCGGCAATGGTCAGTACCGGATGCACATCCAGCAATATAACGCGGTAATCGCCTGGGGGCGTTTCCCGTATAAGCAGGTAGACCCGCGCTATATCGGCATCCTGATCGATGCCTGGCTGAATGAAAATGACGATATTGATGATATCCGGCTGGATTTAGCCCGTCCGTCAATGGATGTCGATATTAATGACGGGCATCAGGCGGTTGTAGTTGTTGAATTGCAGCTTGCCGAGAACGTCAGCATGCGTGAAGACGAAAACGGTATTGTGCCGATGGACGGCAAGCGCTGGACTCTGTGTGAGCCGGAACACTGGATTGCCGAAGATGCTGAAATTACCGGGTCCAGACAATGATATCAGGCGGTCTGGATCCGGCGCAGTTTAAAAAGTTACAGGAAACCCTGAAACGGCTGGACTTACCGCAGAAAAAGCGCCAGCGCCTGTTATGGCGGATTGCGAAATACGGCGTGATAGCAGCAGCAAAACGCAACGTGAGAAACCAGCAGACCCCGGACGGTCAGCCGTGGGAACAACGTAAGGGCAACTGGCGTAAAAAGATGCTGCGCAATATGCCGAAATTGCTGCACATCCGGGAAATGCCGGAAACGGAAAGCGTCCGCATCTACCTGAAAGGCGGTAAATACCGCAACGGTAAAAAGGATATTCCCGCCGGGGTTGTCGGGTACTCACAACAGCACGGTATGAGCGTCAGCATCAGTAAAAGCAGCTTTAAATCGCAGCGGGACAACTCGCGTAAAGCGACAAAAAAGCAGGCTAAAAGGTTGCGCGAACTGGGCTACAAAGTCCGTAAGGGAAAAGGCTGGCGCAAACCGGCGATAAAAGATATCGAAGGTGCAATGAGTTTTACACAGGCGGGGCTGTTGATCCGAATCCTGAGTGATGAAGCACCTAAAAATTCATGGGCGATTGATGTGCCGTCCCGCGAGTTTTTAGGCATCAGCCAGGATGATTTTGAAAAAGCACTTGCCCGGCAGTTACAAGGGATTGGGTTTGGTTAATCAACCATAAGAGGGATTTTTTATGACATGGCCATTTGTGCAGGTCAATCAGCTGAACCAGTTGCAGGGCGAGACAAAGGAAGTTGAACGCACTGTGCTGTTTATCGGTACCGGGAAAACCAACACCGGCAAAACGGTATCTGTTAACACGCAGACCGATTTTGACGATGTATTGGGTCGCGACGAAAGCACCCTGAAAAATATCGTGATGGCCGCAATGGCAAACGCTGGTCAGAACTGGTCCGGGTATGTGCATGTGATTGCTGAGGATGCCGAACCGCTGGCGTTTGTTGATGCCGTCATTGCCGCGCAGGATGTGGCCAGCACTGAGGGCTATGTACTGACGGTACCGGCAACAAAAGAAATTATCGAAGCCGCCAATACGCTGCGGGCAACACTGATCGCAAAATACGGGCGCTGGGTCTGGTCGATTCTGGCCGTGGACGGTACGCAGGAAAATGAAAGCTGGTCGGATTATGTTACCCGCGTGACAGAGCTGCAAAAAGGCGTTGCCGCCTCATCTGTGCAACTGGTGCCGAAATTATGGGGCAAAGAGCCGGGTGTACTGGCCGGTCGCCTCTGTAATCGTGCGGTGACCATTGCTGACACTCCGGCCCGGGTAAAAACCGGTGCGCTGATCGATATGGGCGCGGAACGTCCGGTTGACGGTACCGGGAAAGAAATCGACCTTGCTACGCTTCAGGCACTGGAAAAGAACCGAATCAGTGTGCCGATGTGGTACTCGGACTATGACGGCCTGTACTGGGCAGATGCCCGTACACTGGATGTTGAGGGCGGTGATTATCAGGCTATTGAGAATCTGCGCATCGTTGACAAAGTGGCGCGTAATGTCCGTATCCGGGCGATTGCAAAAATCGGTGACCGCAGCCTGAACAGCACACCGGGCAGCATAGAAACCCACAAAGCCTATTTTGCACGGGTTATGCGTGAAATGTCCCGTTCCAGTGAAATCAACGGCATCACCTTTCCGGGGGAATGCAGACCGCCGCAGGAAGGTGATGTGGTGATTACGTGGAAAAGTAAAACCAGTGTCGAAATTTATCTGATTGTCCGCACCTATGAATGCCCGAAAGGCATCACAGTAAGCGTGATCCTCGACACCTCACTGGAGAACGAATAATGACTAAGCGTATTTCCGGTCAGTCCTTTGATTTCATTCTGGACGGCTCATTAATTCATGTCGAAAAATCGACATTAAGCCTCACGGATAACACCGCTGCCGCACAGACTCAGGGTGTCCCGGATGGTTGGGTTTCAGGTGATGTTTCTGCCGAAGGTGAACTGGAATTCAGCACCAAAGCATTAGCCATTCTGAAAGCTAAAGCGCGTGCGGCGGGGTCATGGCGCAGTATTCCGGCGGTTGATCTGATGTGGTACGCCAAAGCCGGGTCAGAAGAAATGAAAGTGGAGGCCTTCGGCTGCAAGCTGATCCTCTCTGACATTCTCGACCAGGACCCGAAAGGCGGCAGCGTGGTCAGCCTGAAGGTGAAGTTTGTTGTGACCAGTCCGGATTTTGTCCGTATCGACGGCATCCCGTATCTGGAATCTGAACTGACAGATAATTTAATCGGTTAAACAAGGATATATGTTCATGGAAGAACATAACAAAACATTTATTACGTTGTTGATTATGGGCGCGGTGATCGCGCTGGCCAAAACACTGGCCGGGGATGAACCGATCACTGTCCGGCTGTTTGTCAGCCGTATGATTTTGGGATCTGCCGTGTCGGTGATGGCCGGTGCGCTGCTGGTCTGGTGGCCTGATATCAGTCCGCTGGCCGTCACCGGCATCGGCTCGGCATTGGGTATCGCGGGTTATCAGTGCGTTGAAATGTGGCTGAAAAAGCGCGGCAGCAGGTTACTTACAGGGAAAATGGAAAAATGACACTCAGTGAAAAGCAGTCTCTTTTTACCGTCATGATCGCCCAGTTGATTTTATGGGCTAATGACCACGGTTACCGCCTCACGTTTGGTGAGGCATACAGAACGCCGGAACAGGCGAAGCTGAACGCCAAATCCGGCAAAGGTATCAGCAACAGCCTGCACACTCAGCGGCTGGCGGTGGATTTTAATCTGTTCATCAACGGCCAGTATAAAACCGATACCCCGAGTTATCTGCCATTGGGCGAATACTGGGAATCCATCGGCGGTACATGGGGCGGGCGTTTCTCCCGTCCGGACGGCAATCATTTCAGCCTTGAGCATAACGGGGTGAAGTGATGATTAAGCAACTTGCACTGATCCTTACCCTGCTTGCAGCGGCTTTTGGTGCGGGTTGGTGGGTAAACGGGCTTTATCACGACAGCGTGCAGTTGGCAGTTGAACGCGCCGCCACCGCTGCCGGTGATAAGGCCCGGACAGAATCGCAGGCCATTTCCCGCGAGTCGGCGCGGAAACTGGAAGAACAGTTGGAGAGCATCGCCAATGCTGCCCCCAAAGAAATACGAACTGAAATTATTAAGCCTGTGTTTACTAATGTGTGCGTTAGTCCTGAGTTTGTCAGCATGTACAACGACACCGCCGCCAAAATCGGACGAACAGTATCAGGAAAGCCTGTTGACCAAATGCCCGGGAGATCTGCCGGCACTGACGGGAACAACGGGAAATAACTTAAGCCAGGCATTAACGGATTTTTTAACCCTGTACGGCAATTGTGCCGCACGTCACAACCAGTTGGTTGATGAGATAAACATCAGAAGGAACCTGAACAATGAGTAAGCAAGCCAGCGTAATCACCTTAAATATTGCCGGTAACGATATCCGCTTTGAGCCGAATATGATTGCCTATAACGGTTTCATTAATGAAATGGCCATGGATAACAAAGTTGCCCCGGCACACACCTATCTGAACCGCATTGTCGCCAAAGAAGACAAAGAAGCCCTGGGCGAACTGCTGGAACTGCCGGGAGCCGCATTGCAGATTGCAACGACAGTGAATGACCAGTACGCACCGAAACTGGATATCAGCGTAAAAAACTAACAGCACGGGTTGATGCGATTGATCGCAATCATCTGGAACAGGCGGCAGCACTGCGCCGCCACTACTTCCCGCATGATAACGACGATGAAGAAAACTTAGCCCGTGCTGTCTGGCTGGATAACAGAAACTGGGATTACATGCGTATCGCCGTGGCCAACGGCATCGCGCTGGCGTTTAAGGGTGAATAATGAACTCACTGGATTTTACATTAAGCCTGATTGATAACGTCACCAAGCCTTTAAAGCAGGCGGGCGCGGCGTTAAAAGGCTTTGCTGATGAAAGCCAGAAAGCCTTTAAGCAGACGGCGATCGGTGCCGCCGGTCTGGCCGGTGCGATATTCTCCATGAAAGGCCTGCTTGATCCCGCGTTACAGATGAATGAAGCCCTGCAAACCGCGAGTTTGCAGGGGGTTGATGATTCTGTGATGAAAAAAGTCACTAAATCAGCAATGGATTTCTCCGCACAGTACGGGAAATCCTCTGTTGAATTCACCAAATCCGCACTGACCATCCGTAAAGCGATCAGCGGCGTGGCAGATAACGAACTCCCGCATTTGACTACCGTCACCAATACCACGGCGGCAGCACTGAAAACTACCTCTGACGAAGCCACTGCCTATATGGGACAGATGTTTTCACAGTTTTCCACCTATGCCGATCAGGTCGGTAAAAATCAGTTTGCCGAAGAACTGGCCGGGAAAGCGGTTTATATGTCGCAGACGTTCGGCACCTCAATGGCGGAGATTACCGGCCTGATGGAAGGTGCCCGCGCTGCCGGCACCAATTTCGGGATCGGTATTGATGAACAGCTTGCCGTCCTGGGCGAATTGCAGCGGACACTCGGCACAGAGGCCAGCGGAGCCTATGAGGGCTTTATGACCGGCGCGGCGGATGGTGCGAAAAAGCTCGGCCTGAGCTTTGTTGATGCCTCCGGAAAAATGAACTCCATGCCGGAAATGCTGGAAAAACTGCACCAGAAGTACGGCGATAATATCGACGGCAACCTTAAAGCACAGAAAGAGATTGATGATGCTTTTGGTGATTCTGCCGTGGTGGTGAAACAGCTTTACGGTGATGTGGATGTACTGCGTAAAAATATCACATCACTCGGCGCTAATGACGGCCTGAAACGCACCCGGGAAATGGCCGATAAACTGGCTGATCCGTGGGAACGGCTTATGTCTATCTGGGAAACAATCCGCATTGCCGTGGGAATGACCTTACTGCCGGTTATCACTCCGTTAATCAACAAAATAGCGGAAGGCGGACAAACATTAGTCCGCTGGCTGACGCTGTTCCCGAATATCGCCAAATGGATAGGCTATATCGTCGGCGGGATAACAGGGCTGGCCGCAGCCGGTGCCGCGCTTAATGTGGTGATCGGTATATCCCGGCTGATATGGGCTGCACTGAAAGCGGTCTGGATTGCCTGCACCGCAGTAATGAAAATCGGTACCGCCGCTGTATGGCTGTATAACGCAGCTATTAAAGCATGGAATATCACCCTGAAATTCTTACGCGGCACCCTGCTGGCCGTCCGCATGGCGGCAGTCATGGCCGGAATTTCGTTTAACTTTATGAGCCTGCCTATCCTGTTGGTGATCGCTGCGGTCGCACTATTAGTCGCCGGTGTTTATTTCCTGATTAAGTACTGGGATGAAATCAAAGCGGCCATTCAGGACACCGCAGCATTTAAGGCAATGGCCGCAGTCGTAACGTGGGTTGGTGGCGTTTATGCAAAAGTGTGGGAGTGGATTGGTAAGGGATGGGAATCACTCTGTGCATGGTTCGGCAGTTTTTCACTGACGGAAACCTTTACCGGCATGGCCGACAGCATACGGAATATTTTCGGCAAGGTCTGGACGTGGATAAAACAGACGTTTGCGGATATCTACAACTCCTTTGTTGAAAAGCTGAACTACCTGCCGGGCGTCAATATTGATCGGATGGAAATCAGCGACGGTGCCGGACAAAGTGCCTCACCGCTGCCGGATATGGATGCAGCAACCGCCGCAGAGGCTTTCCGTCAGCAGCAGGTATTTATGTCGGCTTACCTGAATCAGCAACCGGCACCGCCGGTAAACAGTCAGCAACTGCTGACCGGCGGCCAGGTAAAAGGGATTGATAAAAATGGGGTCGGTAAAGGTGTTGCGGGTAATACAACCATTAATGAAGACAACAGCCGCAGTGTCGGAAACGTCACGATTAACGTGAAAAATATGCCTGACCCGCAGCAATTAGCAGAATACGAGATGTTACAGCATGGATAGCTTATACATTGATTTACTGATCACAGGCCGCGATTTCACCCTGAATTCAGGCAATGAGCCGGTACTGTGTGATAACCGGGTATCAATTGCACAGGACTGTGTTCACGCCATTATTGAAAGCGGTCTTGCCACGCAGCTGGTCGGTGAGCGCAGTCCCACTTTGCGGGCTGATCTGCGCAATCAGATAGAAATGCTGGTTGAAGATGATGAGCGCATTGTGCCGGGTACGGTGCGGGTTAATGAAGAATCTCAGGTAAAACTTTGGATAACGGCAGATACCTATGATTTTGGCCGCATCAGTCAGGGAGTGGACTTATGAACAAACCCGATATTGACTACGAAAAAGTGCTGCATGACAGCGGCATGCCGGTTACCGAAGACGAGATCCGGGCGGAGTTTGAACAGACCGTTGCCGATGAAGGGCTGATAACCAACACATCCCGCATGTCTCCGTTCTGGCGGCTGATAACAATCGTCGTCATTAAGCCGGTTCTCTGGCTGAAAGAAGCCCTGGTCAATGTGGTGATGCGCAATATGTATCTGGCCACGGCTTCCGGTGTCTGGCTGGATATGTTCGCCTGGGGCGTAAACCTGAAACGCAAACCGGCAACCGCGGCTTCCGGGGTGATCCGTTTTTACAAAGCCGCCGGTGCACCTGTGGTGACGGTACCGAAAGGCACTGTGATTCAGACAGAACGGATTGCCGGTGTGATTTACAGCGTCAGCACCACGGAAGCGGCAGAAATACCGGCGGGAACACAAAGCGGTTTGATCCCGGTAACGGCAGATGCCCCGGGCGGTGCTCATAACCTCGCCCCCGGTTATTTCCGTATTCTGCCGGTTGCCGTGGCCGGAGTTGAGCGGGTGCAGAATGAAGACGACTGGCTGACCACGCCGGGCGGTGATGCGGAAAGTGATAATGATTTACGTGATCGCTGCCGCAACCAGTACAACCTGGTCGGAAACTACCACACAGATGCGGTATACGCAGGCATGATTGCCGGAATTGTCGGCCTGAGCATTGACCGGATTTTCTTTCTGCATGATGCACCACGCGGTCCGGGCACGGCCAATGCTTATTTACTGCTGGACAGTGGTGTGATCAGTCAGCCGTTTATCGACAAAGTAAACGATTATGTGACCAATCAGGGACACCACGGACACGGCGACGACATGCAATGTATGCCGCTGCCGGAAACCCATCATGATCTGGTGCTGACTCTGTTTGTGGACAACATCGCCAACTTCACCGGCGAACAGCTGGAAAAACTGAAAAAAGAGACCGGCGACATGGTGCGCTGCGCGTTCCGTGAAAACAGCTTTTATGACGTGAAACAGACGTGGCCATACTCGCGGTTTTCGTTTTCAAACCTCGGGCGCGAACTTCATCGGGCATTCCCGGATATTCAGTCGCTGACATTCTCACTCGCTGACATCATCAGTGAACTGAGTGTGCCGCGCCTGAAATCGCTCTCTGTGGTGGTGAAAAATGTCTGATTTTCAGGAAAAACTGAAACGGCTGCACCTGCCGTCATGGATGGATAAAGGCGAACCGGCGAAATTACTTGCTGCGCTGCGCCGGTTCTGGTCTGGCGTGTACGGCTGGCTGACATGGCCATTACAGCAGCTGGATGCGGAAACCTGCACGGAAGGTCTGTTGGCCATTCTGGCGTATCAGCGGGATATCCACCGTTTTAACGGTGAGCCGCTTGATCTGTTTCGCAAACGGGTGAAGTTTGCGTTTATCAATGCCAAAGATGCCGGGAGCGTGGCAGGGTTTATCGCGATATTTGAGCGCCTCGGCGTGGGGTATATCGAACTGCTGGAGCGTCAGCAGGATATTGACTGGGATGTCATTATCCTGCGGGTCACAGATTCACAAATCGCGAAAAACGAAGACCTGTTACTGAACATCATCCGGCAGTACGGGCGCACCTGCCGCCGGTACCGCTTTGAGGTGATTGTCAGCAACACGCTGAATATGAATGTCGGGCACATTCAGGGCGAATATATCTGCTACCACGCAAAATTGCAGGAGCCTGTTTTATTTATCCGAATCGGCAGCATTGACGCGGAAAGCCGGTTCAGCAGCGCGAAACTTGAAAACAGTCAGGCTGATAACGCCGTGTATCACGCGAAATTATAGGGAAATAATTATGTCATCAGTTATCACAACCGATTTTGAGCGCTGGAAAGCGCAGGAAGCCGCGCTCGGCAAACCCGTTGCGCTGAATGAATTTGTCTTTGCCAATGTGCCGGGGCTTGATCCGTCGAAAGATATCAGCCGTGATGAAAAGCTGCCGCCGGCCGGGCAAATCGTACACCGTCAGGCCGTCAACAAAGCCGGGCTGGCCAGTGAAAACGCCGTGGCCTACAGCGTCACACTCGGTACCGATGTGGGTGATTTTGTTTTTAACTGGATTGGCCTGGTTAACAAAGAATCCGGCACACTGGCCATGATTACCCATGCGCCGGAGCAGCGCAAAATCAAAACCGTTGACGGCGTTCAGGGTAACGTTCTCACCCGCTCTTTCCTGCTGGAATTTAACGGCGCCGCCAAAGAAACCCAAATTACCACCTCTGCGGAGACATGGCAGATTGATTTCACTGCCCGTCTGGCCGGTATGGATGAAATCCAGCGGCTGGCCAATCGCGATATTTACGGCGCGGCCGCATTTTTCGGTGATGGTTTCCTTGTCACCAAAGCCGCCGAACAATACCGCGTCACACCGGGAGCGGCTTACATCGAAGGGCTGCGCGGTACGCTGGAAGAAATCACCACCTTCAATAATCTGCGTGACACCAAAATTTACGCCGATTTCACCTTCCAGGGCAATCTGGTCAGCAAATGGCAGACGTTTGTCAAAGTCACCACGGCTAAAACATTGGCGAATTATCAGGATGCCGCCGGATTTCAGCATTATGTTGCTGTTATCGCCGAAATCGACAAAAACGGGAATATCACGGATAAGCGGGTTAAAGGTACCGCGATTGATCGTGAACTGGCAGAGCTGAAAAAAGACCTTCCGGAGAAATATCAGCCGAAAGGGGATTATCAGCCTGCGGGGAGTTACGTTACTACGGCTAATTTCAGTCTGGAACTGAATAAAAAGATTGATAAGGCCAGTATTTCCGATGTGATGGGCAATGACCGAAATAAAGTACCTTCATTGGACTTATTTTCAACAAAAATCGGCGGTTTGAGTTCTGACCTGTCGACAAAATTTGATAAAACCGGTGGGAAGATTTCCGGGCAGATAGATATCGAGGCACCAGGAGGACGAGTTCAAACGCTAAAAGCGAAAGCGGGTACATCGGTATATCAGGAACTGTATCTCCAGGATACTTTCGCTGCGTGGTGGGGGATTACCGCTGGTAACAAGCTGAGTCTGGAAAACAGGATTACAGGTAATACACTGACTATCGGGTCTGATGGTTTCAAAATTGATGGTAAAGATATTGCGCCGCTTGACAAGATTATCGGTATTGGTCAGTCCTGGGTTGATGTGACATCAAGCCGTGAAAATAAAGCGACATATATAAATCAGACCAGCAAACCGATAGTTGTTTACATTGAATCAAACAGAACTGGATCTTTTTCAGGAACTCCGGCTCCTTTCAGTATTGATATTGTTGTGAATAATATCCGTGTTGCTTACAGATGGACGAATGTTGATGAGATTATTTCTCTGAGCGCAGTAGTTCCTCCGGGAGCTAGTTATAGTTGCCGGGGGGGTTGGGGTACTGAGCAAATATGGGGAGTTATATCAGCATGGAAGGAATTAAGATGAATATGAAGTTTTACAAAGATAAAGATAACATTGTTTATTCACTTTATGACGATGGTGTTGAGCCAAAAAAATGGCTGAATGTGGATGCCACGGAAATATCACGGAATGAGGCCTTAAAATTGTTAAAACCCATAATGACCAGGGAACAATTGGTAGTTCAGGCTGAGTATGAAAAGCAATCCAGAGTCACCGAAGCCAACCAAAAGACCCAACTCTGGCAGACACAGCTAATGCTCGACATTATCACTGATGAAGACAAGGCGAGCCTCACGGAATGGATGCTGTACGTGCAAAAAGTCCAGGCGGTAGACACCTCAACCGCCCCGGATATCATCTGGCCGGAGAAACCGGAATGAGTTCCGCGCGCTGGCACCGGCAAAACATGAGCATGGCGGCAGATATGCCGCCGATCACCTGTTCGATACTGCCGGTACACCCGTTTGTCTATGGCATTGGCCAGACCAACGACTCCGGCAGCTATTTAAGCCCGGTCAATGCGGTAAATTTTATCGCTGGGAAACTTGCCGGATCCGGTCAGATTTCGGTACTGGTGCTGATGGTTACCGGCAAAACCTTTGCGGAATTTATGCAGTCACTTTCGGCATTTTCGGCGGTTTTCCCGCTGCCGGTATTTTCTCAGGTTGAACGGATGGCCAGAACGGCGGAAACACTGGCGACGACAAAAATGCAGTTGCCCGGCAAAATGGCCGGTGGTTTGCCGCTGCCGCAGCCACTTTCCACAGCGACCAGCCGCATGGCCGGGAATGCACAGTTGATTGAAGCCGCCAAAGCTGCCGCCGGTAAACCGGCCAGCCCGGACAACCTGAAATCCGCACTCTCTGATTTCGGTACCATGAAAGACAACGCACTGAAACAGATGAGTGACGCACTTGCCGGATTGTTGGGGAAATCTGCCTCTGTATGGGCGTTTTCCGGAACGGATGATGCCACGGTACTGGCTGAAAAGATGAAAAAAGACATTCCGGAGCCGGATGCCGTTTACACACTGGCGACCCTGTTCGCCGGTCACGAAATTGATGCATTAACAAGGATGTTAAGCAATGCAGACGATAGTCCTCGCCCTGAACGGCGAAGCGATCCCGCTTAAGAATCTGTCGGTCACGCCGTCTATGATGTTCCAGGACAAAGACCAGTCCGGACAATCATCCAGCACCGCCGTGGCAGAGCAGGGAATAAAACCAAAAGAACTCCGGATAACCGGCATTCTGCCGTTCACGGAATCAAAAGCACTGACCCGCCTTTTTGCGCTGGCAGAGGCCAAAGACGGTGGCAACCTGAAACGCTACCGTGTGGCCAACATGACGGCCCAGGCAATTAATTTCCGGATCGGTACGTTCACTAACTCCATTGATGCCAGCAAAATCGAAGGTAAACAGGCGTGGCAGATAACATTCACCCTGCGTGAACACCTGTCGGTATCTGAAAAACGCGAGGCCCGGGCAAACGGAAAAGTGGCCGCGAAAAAACAGGGTACCACCGCCGGTGCAGGTAAAAACGGAAAAGCCGGTACCGGAGCACAAGAAGAACCGGAAAAACTGACATGGTTTGAGGAAAAAGTCCTGAAGCCGGTTAATGACGCACTGGAATAACAGCAATGAAACCCTTATTCAGACTTCAGTTATCCGGCGAAGAAGTTCAGATCACGGACGTTAATATCATGCTGGAACTCTCCGCTGCCGGGCGGGGATTTGTCACCGTCAAAACAGACGCGGATTACGCCGGAAAACTGGTGCGGCTGGATGCCGGTTATCCGGAATTATTGCTGCGCTACTTCACCGGCTATGTGGAACGGGCGCAGCCGTCAGCAAACGGATTTCAGCGTCTGCTTGTCCGCGAACTGACCTGCGTTTTTGAAAAGCCGTGGCCGTGTTCATTTCAGCACCCGACATTACGCACCATCACCGACTTTCTGCAGAAAGAATCCGGACTGACCTTTGAGGTTCCGGCATCCGGCTATGCCGATAAGCCGATCCCCCATTTCACCCACAACGGCACCGGCTATCAGTTGCTGGCCAACCTCGGCAATGTGTTCAGTATTCCGGATTACATCTGGCAGCAGTTGCCGGACGGCACCGTATTTGTTGGCAGCTGGCCGGATTCCCTGTTCGCGGAGAAGCCGGTTGAGATCCCGAATGAATTTGCCAGCGGTCAGGCAGGTGGTAACAGCATGACCATCCCTATGGTGCAGTCACTGCGCCCGGGCGTAAAAGCCAACGGCCAGCGGCTGACAAAGGTTAACCTCAATAACGAGGATATGACGCTGACGTGGGAAGTTAGCAGCGCAGTTACCGGGTCCGCAGCCAGAAAGAACCCGGTACAAAACCAGATTGATAGCGCCTATCCGGAGCTGTCCGCCGGGCTGCATCTGCCGAAGACGGCCAGAATTGTTTCACATACTGAACCGGTTGCCGCCGGTGATATGTCTGATCCGTACCGCCCGCGTTATGCCGTGGATGTGCAGTTGCTTGATGCTGACGGCAAAGAATCCGGTGCGCCGGTTTACAGCGCGGTACCACTGCCGTTACCAATGGCCGGAAGTGAAAGCGGTATGTTTCAGTTCCCGCCGGTCGGTACCATGGTTGAAATCGCCTTTGAGGGCGGACGGCAGGATAAGCCGTTTATCCGCCAGACCCTGAGCCAGGGCAATACCCTACCGGATATTAAGCCGGGGGAGCAGCTGCAACAGCAGCGACAGGAAGTATCACAGCGCATCACACAGGATGGCAGCTGGCAGCGGCAGACAGACCAGACCATCAGCGAATCATCCATGCACCGGCAGGTCACTGCGGATTCTGAAAAACGGGAACTGGTCATCCGGGACACCACCATACAAGCCACGGATAAAACCGTTGTGCTCGGTACCGCCACATTGCTGGCCGGAGCCGTGCAGCAGATAGCGGACGGCGATTACAGCATTGCGGCCAAAGGTAGCCTGGTCGGCAGTGTTGGTAAAAACATGGAGTTGGCCATAACGGAAAATGCCACTATCGGGATCGGGCAAAAGCTGATTGAGAAGATTGGCCAGATACGCCAGAGCCTTGCCGGGCAGAAACAGGAAATCATAGCGCCGGTCGTCTGGATAGGCAGTGAGGAAATCAACGTGGCACAGCTGATGTTAGACACACTCGATGTGGTGAAAGAACTGGCCGAACTCACGGCTGCACACACTCACGCCAACACCGGAACCCCGAACAACGCCAGTGACATTAAAAGAACCGCCACCAAATCGGACGGACTAAAACAAAAATACAGCCCCGTAATAGGCTGACAATCTTCTGATGATATTGCCCGCAGACGCGGGCTTTTTTATGCCTGCAATATAACTGCACCAGAGCCACCACAAGCCACGCAACACCCGCGAACACAAACAGCTACCCACAAAAGAGATCACCCGGGCACACAGCGCCAGACGCGCAGAAACCGCACGAAGTAATCCATTCGACCACGTAAAACGCACTACACCGCACCCGCCTGCGGTTTTTGGATCAGAAAATTATTTCAGTTTTAAAATTCTTCAAACCGGTACGCCAGACCGCTCCACCACTGGGGAGTTGCAGATATCCCGCAACTGAAATCTGTGAAAGGTTTTTCAGTTTTTTTCAGTCTGAAGATCTAAAAAAGGATCGCGATAAAAAATCAACGCATTGAAATGAAAGGAGATATTCTATTTTACGTGGGAAAGAAAAGATCACCACAAACGCCGCAGAATTACAAAAAGCCAGGAACGGCGCGGCGTTGCGGGATTTGGAAAACTGAAATCATTTGTAGTCGGGGGAGTGTGGTAACTGACTGATAGAAAAGGGTGGGTAAAAAAATCTCTGCTGCCATTTTGCTGCCATCGGCTCGCAGATGTAAAAAAGCCACCCTGCGAAGAGTGGCTTAATGCACTGATAAATCAGTAAAAATTTGGTGGCCCCTACTGGACTTGAACCAGTGACCAAGCGATTATGAGTCGCGTGCTCTAACCAACTGAGCTAAGGGGCCGAAGTGGGTGAGATTATACTGCCAGTTGTCTGCGGGGTCTAGCGTTTCTTGTCTATCTGACTGTTTTATGAGCGGAATATTGCCTGTCAAAAATGATTTCTGAATATCAATTGTGTAAGTGAATTACTTCTTGTCCGGCAATGAATAAGCATAAAAAAAGGCGCCGTTAAACGGCGCCTGATAATGCTCTGATCCTGAAGCGGATTATTCGTCCAGGAAGCTGCGTAACACTTCAGAACGGCTCGGGTGGCGCAGTTTGCGCAGTGCCTTCGCTTCAATCTGACGGATACGTTCGCGGGTAACGTCAAACTGTTTACCCACTTCTTCCAGCGTGTGGTCAGTATTCATATCAATACCGAAACGCATACGCAGAACTTTCGCTTCACGCGGGGTCAGGCCGGCCAGCACTTCGTGAGTTGCGGAACGCAGGCTCTCTGAGGTGGCTGAATCCAGCGGCAGTTCGAGGGTGGTATCCTCGATGAAATCCCCTAAGTGCGAATCTTCATCATCACCAATCGGTGTTTCCATTGAGATTGGCTCTTTGGCGATTTTCAGCACTTTGCGGATTTTATCTTCCGGCATCAGCATCCGCTCTGCCAGTTCTTCCGGTGACGGCTCACGGCCCATCTCCTGAAGCATCTGACGGGAGATACGGTTGAGTTTGTTGATAGTCTCAATCATATGCACCGGGATACGGATAGTACGCGCCTGGTCCGCGATAGAGCGGGTAATCGCCTGACGGATCCACCAGGTGGCATAGGTTGAGAACTTATAACCACGACGGTATTCAAATTTATCAACCGCTTTCATCAGACCGATGTTACCTTCCTGAATCAGATCCAGGAACTGCAGGCCACGGTTGGTGTATTTTTTCGCGATAGAGATAACCAGACGTAAGTTCGCCTCAACCATCTCTTTTTTCGCACGGCGGGCTTTCGCTTCACCGATAGACATGCGGCGGTTAATATCTTTGACCTGTTCAATGGTCAGGCCGGTTTCTTCTTCAATCTGACGCAGACGTTGCAGGCTGCGTTCAACTTCTTCCGCGACATCCTGCAGTTTTTCAGACCACGGTTTGTTCATCGCGACAGCAGCAGTAAACCAGGAATCACTGGTTTCATTGCCGGTGAACAGGGTGATGAAGTTTTTCTTCGGCATTTTGCTCTGCTCAACGCAGAGTTTCATGATGTAGCGTTCCTGCTGACGGACACGATCCATCATTTCACGCATGTTGTTGACCAGATGGTCAAACTGCTTCGGAACTAAACGGAACTCTTTGAAAACTTCAGAGAGCTGCTGGATTTCCGCATTGGTGTTCGGGTGGTCGCGGCCGTGAATTTTAATCTGCTGACGCGCTTTTTCATGCTGCACACGCAGCGCTTCGAATTTCTGACGAGCCAGTTCAGGATCGATGCTGTTATCGTCATCGCTGTCACTGTCATCCTCTTCTTCTTCGTCTTCGTCGTCGTCATCTTTGTTTAATTCTTCGGCCGGCAGCTCAGAACCGATGTTGGTTGCGGTTGGTGCCAGATCTTCTTCCGCGTTCGGGTCAACAAAGCCGGTAATCAGGTCAGAAAGACGGACTTCGCCTGCTTCAACGCGGTCGTACTGATCGAGTAAATACGTGATTGCCTCAGGATATTCAGCAACGGAACACTGAACCTGATTGATGCCATCTTCGATGCGCTTGGCAATGTCAATTTCGCCTTCGCGGGTCAACAGTTCTACCGTCCCCATTTCACGCATATACATACGTACAGGGTCAGTGGTCCGGCCAATTTCCGATTCTACACTTGAAGCCTTGCTCCTTACCACGGGTGACAAGAAGTTTCAGCTGTGACTGCGGGTTTTGCTCCATAAGACGGTATCCACACTTCTGAGTATTTAGGTTTGTGTTGGTCGGCAAAACAACTTAGCCAGCAACAATAACAATCAAGGATTTCTTTTCTTCGGCCATGAACCTTGGTGACATGGCATGCAGGGCTGTTCCTGCTGTCTGCGGCACTTAAGCCGTTATATTCATCATAGTTTAATAATAATACTTATTGCCGGACCCGCACGAGAAGACTCACTTCATTGCGCTCTTCAGGGGTCAGACCTTCTGTCCGCTCTTTGGCGATCAGGAAGTTAAATCTGTCATTGAGAGCAGATACCACCAGATGATTTAAGGCATCTTTGAAGGTTTTTTCTGCTATCTCATCTATCTCTATATCGTTCCATCCGGCCAGTTTTTCAAGCTGTGGCGCTAATTTATTATCACGGTAGTGTTCCAGTAACTGACCGGTGGTCAGCCCGGGCTGTGATAAACAGGTATCAATCAGCTCCCTGAATAATGAAAAACCGGCAATACGGCTGGTATCAATGGATTCCAGCGGCGGCACTAATTGTGCAAACTGCGGATTCTGCACCAGCAGGGCAATCAGGATCCGCATGGTAGTCGGTTTCAGTTTCGGAGCCTGATAACCGGGACTGTTTTCACTCTGGCGGACCGCCTGTTTGAGCTGCGTGATATCCGGTAATCCGAGTAAATTGCCCAGATCCTGCAATAAAAACGCCTGTTGGGCTTCACCCGGCACGCGGCTTATCAGCGGCATGGCGAGGGCATTCAGCTTGCTGCGCCCCTCCGGGGTGCTCATATCCACCTGGCGCAGCAGGGTATCGAACAGAAACTGAGACAGACTGTGTGCCTCATTCTGCCGCTGCTCGAAGGCTTCACGGCCTTCGCGGCGCACCAGTGAATCCGGATCGTCGCCGTCCGGTAAAAACATAAAACGAAGCTGCCGCCCGTCATTAAGATGGGGAAGAGCAGTTTCGAGTGCCCGCCAGGCGGCTTCACGTCCGGCGCGGTCTCCGTCATAACAACAAATTATGGTATCAGATGTCCGATAGAGCAACTGTATGTGCTCTGCCGTTGTCGATGTCCCGAGTGAGGCCACCGCATAATCAATACCGAACTGTGCCAGGGCAACCACATCCATATAGCCTTCCACCACAAGGATGCGGGACAGTTCGCGGTTATTCTGCTGCGCTTCATACAGCCCGAATAACTGGCGGCCCTTATGAAAAATATCGGTTTCCGGTGAATTCAGGTATTTCGGCAGTGCGTCATCAAGAACACGTCCGCCGAAGGCAATTACCCGGCCGCGCCGGTCGCGGATAGGAAACATCACACGTTCCCGGAAACGGTCATAGCAGCGGCCGTTATCATTGACCACTAACATGCCGGCATCCAGCAACTGCTGACGATCATCCTCACTGCGGGCAAAGCGTTTGAGAACGTTGTCCCATCCGGCGGGGGCATAGCCGATTGCAAACCGGCTGATAATTTCCTGACTCAGACCCCGGCGGTTCAGATACTCACGGGCATGACCGGCGTTATCGGCCTGTAATGCATGGCGGTAAAAGCTGTCCAGTTTTTCCATCAGCTGATACAGGTTCTGGCGCTGATGTTTTTCTATCTGGCTGCTGCCGCTTCCGGTTTCATAAGGAACATCCAGCCCGTGCATTGCTGCTAATTCTTCGATCGCCTCGACAAACTCGAGCCGGTCATAATTAATTAAAAAATCAATAGCATTGCCGTGGGCACCACAGCCGAAGCAGTGGTAAAACTGTTTATCGCTGCTGACTGTAAAAGAGGGAGTTTTTTCGTTGTGGAAAGGACAACACGCCTGGTGATTTTTACCGTGTTTTTTCAGCGGCACCCTGACATCGATAAGATCGATGATATCGGTTCTCGCTAATAAGTCGTTGATAAATGTGCGTGGAATGCGCCCGGCCATAACCCCTTTTTCGCCTGTCTGATAACGATAATAAGCCGCGCTTCCTTCCGGAAACACGGCCATTAACTGCAACTACTGCGGTCTGACTAAGTTGCGGCGCGGCCGCAGCGATTAGTACAGACGAGTGCGACGTGCGTTTTCGCGAGCCAGTTTCTTAGCGTGACGCTTAACAGCAGATGCTTTAGCGCGTTTACGTACAGTCGTTGGTTTTTCATAAAACTCACGACGACGTACTTCAGCTAATACGCCTGCTTTTTCGCAGGAACGTTTGAAACGACGCAGTGCAACGTCAAATGGCTCGTTTTCACGTACTTTAATTACCGGCATGTGCCTCTCACCTCAATAAATAGGTCTGTACTGGCGTTATGCCAGTTGTCTTTAAAATGGTGCGGAATTTTACTTCAATGTGACCCACGTTGTAAAGTGCTGTGGATAATCAGACAGAGAAATACCCCGGATATGGTCAGGTGTTACCGCCAAGACCGGATCCGCACACCCGACAGGGGTTTTACAGAGGGTGCAGATTATAGCGGATACGCGGCGATTTGTCAGCAACAGAAATCCGTTATGCAGGGGAAAAGTATGTGGATAACTGTGTTCATCCTGTGAATAAGCGGTTTTTGCTGAATAAAAATACGGCAGAAAAGCCCCGTATTTCACCTTAATACCTGTCAGCACGCCATTATGGTGATACACTGCACTCTTTGCGGAGACGGATTTGCTTCCTGCTGTCCGCCGCCAGTCCCGTCAGTTTTTGTTCCAGCGAGTTAAGTCCCATGCGAGTGTTAGGCATTGAAACGTCCTGCGATGAAACCGGAATCGCAATTTATGATGATGAAGCCGGTTTGCTGGCTAATCAGTTATACAGCCAGATCAAAGTCCACGCAGATTACGGCGGCGTGGTGCCGGAACTGGCATCCCGTGACCATATCCGGAAAACGGTGCCGCTGATTCAGGCTGCGCTGAAAGAAGCCGGTCTGACGGCACAGGATATTGATGCGGTGGCCTATACCGCAGGACCGGGGCTGGTCGGGGCGCTGATGGTCGGGGCAACAGTCGGCCGTGCGCTGGCGTTTTCCTGGGATGTCCCGGCGGTGCCGGTTCACCATATGGAAGGCCATCTGCTGGCACCGATGCTGGAAGAACATCAGCCGGAGTTTCCGTTTGTCGCGCTGCTGGTATCCGGCGGTCATACGCAGTTAATCAGTGTGACCGGTATCGGTGAATACACGCTGCTGGGTGAATCTATCGATGATGCAGCCGGTGAAGCCTTTGATAAAACAGCCAAATTACTGGGACTGGATTATCCGGGCGGGCCTGCACTGTCACGCATGGCAGCACAGGGCACGCCGGGACGTTTTACCTTCCCGCGTCCGATGACCGACCGGCCGGGGCTGGATTTCAGCTTCTCCGGGCTGAAAACCTTTGCCGCTAATACCATTCATCAGAATGATGATTCAGACCAGACAAAGGCGGATATCGCCCGTGCTTTTGAAGATGCGGTGGTCGATACGCTGGTGATCAAATGCAAACGCGCGCTGGAGCAGACCGGCTTTAAACGGCTGGTGATGGCTGGCGGCGTGAGTGCAAACCGCACACTGCGCGAATGCATGGCGCAGACACTGCAAAAACTGGGCGGAGAAGCGTTCTATGCCCGCCCTGAACTGTGTACGGATAACGGTGCGATGATCGCGCTGGCCGGGATGATCCGCTTCAAAGGCGGTATGCGCAGTGAATTAGGCGTGACTGTCCGTCCGCGGTGGCCGCTGGCTGAGTTACCGCCGCTGGACAAATAATTTCCGGACACAAAAAAGGCGCTTCAGCGCCTTTTTTAATCCTCTTTTTCCTGCTCTTTCGCTTCCTGGATTATCTCTTTATCCGTTTTGGCCCGCTTTTTCTTCAGCTTCTGCCAGATACGGCTTTCCTGTCCGCGCCACAACCGCTGAATATTGTCATGATGGCGGATAAGCACCAGGCAGGAGAGCATGGCAACCGGGAAGGTAAACTCCGGTTTGAACCACCAGACATAAAACGGTGCTACCAGCGCACTGACAATCGCGCCTAATGATGAGTAACCACTCAGCAGCACGGTCAGCAGCCAGGTTCCGGCGACCAGTCCGGTCAGATCCCAGCCGATGGCGGCAATCGAACCAAATGCCGTTGCCACGCCTTTTCCGCCTTTAAAGTGGAAAAATACCGGATAAATATGGCCTAAACAGGCGGCAATGGCGATAATGCCGAGGTAAAAATACGGTATTTGCAGGAGGTAAGCGAGCCAGACCGGCAGCATACCCTTGAGTACGTCGCAGATAAGGACACCGGCAGCCGCCAGTTTGCCGCCGATGCGCAGCACGTTGGTCGCCCCCGGGTTTCCGGAGCCGTGATGCCGCGGATCCGGCAGTCCCGCAAGACGGCAGATCAGGATCGCACTGGAAATTGATCCCAGCAGATAAGCGAAGATGATCATACCAAGCGCGATTCCACTCATGCTTCTCTCCTGACAGACGGTAAATTACAGTTATTGGCCTCCATGGATAATACGCATATTTCATGGGAAGTGATATCCGATGAGCATAAAAAAACGAGGTAAATGCGGATGGATGTTGTTTTTATTAAGAAACTTGTTGTTTTTACAACGATTGGTGCTTACGACTGGGAAAAGGATATTACGCAGAAATTAGTGCTCGATATCGAAATGCACTGGGATAACAAACGCGCATCTGAGAGTGACGATGTGGAACATTGTCTCGATTATGCCAGCGTCAGCACTGCAATTCTGGATTATGTGCAGACAAGACAGTTCGCTCTGGTGGAACGTGTGGCGGAAGAAGTGGCGTCATTATTACTGACTGAGTTCGGCACCCCTTGGGTTCGTATCCGCGTGGCCAAACCGGGTGCGGTGGCACAGGCGGAAGAAGTGGGTGTCATTATTGAACGAAGTGCGGCCTGATGTTGTCATAATGCCGTCAGCGGAACTGTCATAAAAGCGCTGAGGGTGTCATGAAATTGTCACACTTGCGTCATATGCTGTTCTCCGTATCCGGCATTCCCGCGTCCGGGAGTGCCTTATTTTATCTGCCATACAGGGCGTTATATGGGCGATATCACAAGTTTACTGCATGCATTGATTCTCGGGGTTGTTGAAGGATTAACCGAATTTCTGCCGGTGTCATCAACCGGTCATATGATTATTGTTGCTGAGCTTATCGGCTTTACCGGCGATAAAGCAAAAACGTTTGAAGTGGTTATCCAGCTCGGTTCCATCCTGGCGGTGGTTTTCCTGTTCTGGCGGCGGATGTTTGCCCTTATCGGTATTCACTTCGGCCGGGTTCCCCATGAAGGACAGACTCAGGGAAAACTGAATTTACTCCACATTATTATTGCTATGTTACCGGCGGTGGTTCTCGGTTTACTGCTGCGGGATCAGATTAAGTCTCTGTTTAATCCGGTGAATGTGATGTACGCGCTGGTTGCGGGCGGTATCCTGCTGATTGTGGCTGAAGTCTTTAAGCCGAAGAAGGTGCAGGCTACTGGTCTTGATGATATCAGCTACCGTCAGGCGTTTGCCATCGGCTGTTTCCAGTGCCTGGCTCTGTGGCCGGGATTCTCCCGTTCGGGTGCCACCATCTCCGGCGGTATGCTGATGGGGATCAACCGTTACACTGCATCAGAGTTTTCCTTTATTCTGGCCGTACCGATGATGATGGGCGCGACAGCACTGGATTTATACAAGAGCTGGCATTTCCTGAGCAACTCGGATATTCCGATGTTTGCGGTCGGTTTCCTGGCTGCGTTTATTGTGGCGCTGATTGCCATGAAAACCTTCCTGTCACTGATTAAACGTATCTCCTTTATCCCGTTTGCTATCTACCGCTTTATTGTGGCTGCTGCCGTTTACGTGGTGTTTGTCCACTGAGTTTCGCGTAAACACATCACTCTTTGCGCAGGGAAAATCCATCTGACCTGCGCAAAGTCAAAGCGGGCACTCCGCAGATTTGCTACTAATATAATTAATAACGGATACATAAAAGCTGGTAATGGTTTACCGGCTTTTATGTGTAATATTTTATTTATGTTGACTGCCCGACACAGCGTGATCAGATGCTCCGCACCTGTCACGAGTCTGACCACAATGCCGCGCCGGAGCCAATAAATCGAGCAGGAGTCAGGATTATGTGCAGCACATGCGGTTGCAGCGAAGGAAACGTGCAGATTGAAGGTCACAGCCACGACCACCACGGCCATGATCACCATCATCATGAACATGACAACCATTCCCGCCCCGTCATCATTCATCACCACCACTATCATCATAACGGCGATGTGAATCACTATTATTATGACGGCCGTGAAGCCGGTGAAGAGCATGCTCACGGATACAGTCATGAGCACAGCCACGGACATGAACACACTCATGATCACGGGCACGGCCACAGCCATTCTCATGAGCACGAACATGCTCACGACCATCATCATTCACATGAACACGACCACGGTCATGACCATGCAGCGGCTTTTGCGCCGGTAATTGATAAAGACAATATGCATTACGGGATGGGCGAAGCGGGCACACACGCGCCGGGCCTGACCCAGAAACGGATGGTGCAGATTGAGATGGGGGTGCTGGATAAAAACAACCAAATCGCCGTCCATAACCGCGAACATTTACAGGAGCAGGGCATTCTGGCGCTGAACCTGGTATCCAGTCCCGGCTCCGGCAAAACCACATTACTGACCCGCACACTCAATTACCTGAAAGACAAAGTTCCATGTGCTGTGATTGAAGGCGACCAGCAAACCACCAATGATGCTGAGCGGATCCGCGCAACCGGCGTACCGGCGATTCAGGTCAATACCGGCAAAGGGTGTCACCTGGATGCGCAGATGGTGCATGACGCCATGCATCACCTCGGACTGAAAGATAACAGCCTGTTATTTATCGAAAATGTCGGTAACCTGGTCTGCCCTGCCGGTTTTGATCTGGGTGAGCAGCATAAAGTGGCAATTCTGTCAGTAACAGAAGGTGAAGATAAACCACTGAAATACCCGCATATGTTTGCTGCCGCAGACCTGATGCTGATTAACAAAATCGACCTGCTGCCGTATGTGAATGTCAATATTGAAGCCTGTGTGAATGCGGCACGCCGTGTGAATCCGGATATCGATGTCATTGTTCTGTCTGCCACTACCGGTGAAGGAATGGATGAATGGGTTGCCTGGTTACAGGAGCGCCTGAGCAAGGTGAATCAGCAGCGCGGTGCGGCGGAATAAGGGATTTCTATGCGTTTTGTTGATGAGTTCCGTGATCCGGCACTGGCAGAAAAACTGCTGGCGCAGATCCGGGAAGAGATGGCTTCGTGGCCGCATCCGCTGAAACAGCCTTTGCAGATTATGGAGGTGTGCGGCGGTCATACTCACGCCATCTTTAAGTTCGGGCTGGATAAACTGCTGCCCGATTCCGTGGAATTTGTTCACGGGCCGGGCTGCCCGGTCTGTGTGCTGCCGATGGGGCGTATTGATGCCTGTCTGGAAATCGCGGCCCGCCCGGGGGTGATTTTCTGCACTTTCGGGGATGCCATGCGTGTTCCCGGTCGCGGCGGTTCGCTGCTGGATGCCCGCCGTCACGGCAGCGACATCCGCATTGTCTATTCCCCGCTGGATGCACTGACTATTGCCCGCGATAATCCGGATAAAGAGGTCGTCTTCTTCGCCCTTGGTTTTGAAACCACCATGCCGGGTACGGCGGCCACGTTACAGCTGGCGAAAAAAAGCGGACTGATAAATTTCACCGTTTTTTGTCAGCACATCACCATTATCCCGACGCTGCGCACACTGCTGGAGCAGAAAGATGTGTTTATCGACGGCTTTATCGCGCCGGGGCACGTCAGTATGGTGATTGGCTGCACGCCGTATCAGCCGCTGTGTGATGAATTCGCCAAACCGTTTGTGGTGACCGGCTTTGAGCCGCTGGATCTGCTGACAGCTATTCTGATGGTTATCCGCCAGCTGAAAAAGCAGGCACAGGACAAACACGCGCCGATGGCGGTGGAAAATCAGTACAGCCGCATTGTGCCGGAGCAGGGAAATCTGCTGGCACAGAAAGCACTGGCGGAAGTCTTTGAACTGAAAGCCAGCAGTGAGTGGCGCGGACTGGGTAATATCGCGGACTCCGGTATTCAGCTGACACCGGCTTACTATGAATTTGATGCTGAACGCCGCTTCCGGCCGCAGCCGCAGTCTGTTGCCGATAACCCGCAGGCGCGATGCGGGGATGTATTAACAGGCCGCTGCAAACCGGCGGACTGTCCGCTGTTCAGCAACGCATGCACACCGGAAACGGCACTCGGCGCACTGATGGTCTCCTCTGAAGGGGCTTGCGCAGCTTATTATCAGTATCGGCGCGGAGAATAACATGAAACCTATTACTGAAATCACCCTGGCCCAGGGCAACGGCGGACAGGGGATGCAGCAACTGATTGACTCCCTGTTTTTGCAGGCATTTTCCAATCCGTATCTGAATGAAAAAGAAGATCAGGCACGAATACCGCTGGCGGAATTACAGGCCGCCGGTGATCGTCTGGCGTTCAGCACCGACAGCTATGTCATTGATCCGATTATTTTTCCCGGCGGCAATATCGGCAAACTGGCCGTGTGCGGCACAGCGAATGATCTGTCTGTCGGTGGCGCAATCCCGCGCTACCTCTCCTGTGGATTTATCCTTGAGGAGGGGTTGTCGTTTGACATTCTCTCTCAGCTGGTCAGCAGTATGGCGGAAGCCGCAAAAGCCAACGGTATTCAGATTGTGACCGGTGACACCAAAGTGGTGCCGCGCGGTGCGGCAGACAAAGTGTTTATCAATACCGCCGGTATCGGTGTGATCCCGCATCAGTTGAACTGGGCAGCAGCACAATGCCGTCCGGGGGATAAAATTATTGTCAGCGGCACACTGGGTGATCATGGTGCGGCGATCCTCAATCTGCGCGAGAACCTCGGGCTGGATGCTGATCTGCGCAGCGACTGTGCGGTTCTGGAGCCGATGCTTGCACCTTTGCGGGCGATTGACGGCATCAGAGCTGTCCGTGATGCCACCCGTGGCGGCGTCACCGCTATCCTGCATGAGTTTGCCGATGCTTCACAGTGCGGTATGAATATCGAAGAACAGAAACTGCCGCTGAAAACTGCAGTACGTGGTGTGTGCGAGCTGTTGGGGCTGGAGGCACTCAATTTTGCCAATGAAGGTAAAGTGGTGATTGTCACAGCCCCGGAAGCCGAAGCCGCCGTGCTGGCAGCCCTCCGTAACAGCCCTCTGGGTCAGGACGCCTGTACCATCGGGCAGGTAACAGAAGCAAAACAGGTGAAAGTGCAGGGGATTTTCGGCGCGACCAGGCTGTTGGATCTTCCGTATAACGAGCCGCTGCCCCGCATCTGCTGATCTGCGAATCTGCGTCATCCTCCGGCCTGTGGCTGTGTTGGCTTCGTTCGGCTACCCCGGTCACATACTGGTGTATGCTCCCGGGGATATCCTCACTTCGCCGCCTTGCCACAAACCGGATGATTTAGCAGATTGATTTTTCTGTTTTCTGTTTTTAACAGAGTTGAAGTACATGAGGGGTTAACCGGCAAAAAAAGGAAAGCGTCAAGCGCCAGGGATGGCGCGATCCGAGCGAACAAGGATGTGTCAGCGTCTTTCCGCTTTGCCGGTTATCCCGCTGCCCGAATCTGAAAGAAGATGGTTTGATGTTTTATTCTTTTCGGCACACAGTGAGTATTCAGAAGACCTGACCGGTAAAAAAAAGAAAGCATAAAGCGCCGAGGACATGCCAGTATTTTTAAAAATATTAATAAGCGAATTATCTTATACAGGAGTATGATTCTCCGGTGGATCACATATAAAGATCCTACTGGTACACACGTACTCCGACATCGATTCCCGACGCTGTCGGGATTTTTTTGGTAAAAAAATGAACTGGTCTACATTTAAATCAACGTATCTTGTCAGGTTCTGGCAGCCGTTGCCCGCAGTGATCGCCGCCGGCATCTTATCCGCATACTACTTCGGATTAACAGGCACATTCTGGGCGGTCACCGGAGAGTTTACGCGCTGGGGCGGACACATTCTGCAACTGTTCGGTGCTCATCCGGAAAACTGGGGGTATTTTAAGGTGATCGGTTTGCAGGGCTCGCCCCTGGATCGTATCGACGGCATGATGATTATCGGTATGTTTGCCGGTTGTATCGCCGCTGCCTTATGGGCTAACAACGTCAAAATCCGCCTTCCGCAACACAAAATCCGTATCTGGCAGGCCGTTATCGGCGGCATTATCGCCGGTTTCGGGGCACGTCTTGCAATGGGGTGTAACCTGGCAGCCTTCTTTACCGGTATCCCGCAATTCTCCCTCCATGCCTGGTTCTTTGCACTGGCAACCGCCGCAGGCTCTTACTTCGGCGCAAAATTTACGCTGCTGCCGATGTTCCGCATTCCGGTCAAACTGCAAAAAGTCAGCAAAGCCTCACCGCTGACACAGGATTTGCAGCGGGCGAAACGCCGTTTTCGTCTTGGTATGCTGATCTTCCTGCTGTGTGTCACCTGGTCTCTGTTCACGCTGTTTAAATCCCCGAAACTCGGCATGGCAATGCTGTTTGGCATCGGGTTTGGTCTGCTGATTGAACGGGCGCAAATCTGTTTTACCTCCGCGTTCCGTGATGTCTGGATCACCGGGCGTACCCAGATGGCGAAAGCGATTATCCTCGGTATGGCGGTCAGTGCCATCGGCATCTACAGCTATGTGCAACTGGGCGCAGAGCCGAAAATCTTCTGGGCAGGCCCTAACGCCGTGATCGGCGGACTGCTGTTCGGCTTCGGTATTGTGCTGGCAGGGGGTTGTGAAACCGGCTGGATGTACCGTGCCGTGGAAGGTCAGGTGCATTTCTGGTGGGTCGGTCTGGGCAATATTATCGGCGCGACGATCCTGGCTTATTACTGGGATTCCGTGGCACCGTGGCTGGCGACTGACTACGACAAAGTCAACCTGCTGGATACCTTCGGCCCGGCTGGTGGTCTGCTGGTTACTTACGGATTACTCGCCTTTGCCTTTATCCTGTTACTGATGTGGGAGAAACGTTTCTTCCGCCGGAAAAACCAGGCTGACACTGTCGCCGCTGCCGCACATTAAGGAGCACACCATGAATACCGAAAATACTGCAATTGTGCCGGATTACCGGCTGGATATGGTCGGTGAGCCGTGCCCGTATCCGGCAGTGGCGACTCTTGAAGCCATGCCGTCACTGAAACCCGGAGAGATCCTGGAAGTGGTGAGTGACTGCCCGCAATCCATCAACAATATCCCGCTGGATGCCAAAAACCACGGCTACACCGTGTTATCCATCCAGCAGGACGGGCCGACGATCCGCTATCTGATACAGAAATAATGCAGTTCCGGGCGCCGGTTATCTGCCGGTGCCCGTCAGCGTTTCAGTAATGCCACCGCAGCACGGATCCGCGCCTGTACCGGGTAACCCGGTGCCGGTGGTGCCAGTTTCAGGGCAATCTGGCGCAGCGGCTCTGCCATTACCATCGATAACAGCAAATCACTGGTTTGTGCTGCATCCGGCAGCGGCAGAAACGCCTGATGCCGGGACAGCCATTCCGCCAGCAGTGCACGTCCGCGCTCAATACCGCAGGCCTGATAGCGGGTCAGCAATAACTCCCGGCCGGGAAATTCACTGCTCAGCAGACAAAATAATCCCGCCGCCTCAGCACTGAGCACCTTGTGGCTCATGATGGTCAGGTTGTTTTCAAGCAGCTGATAAAATTCATCTTTAGTCTTTGCATCCTGCATAAACAGCGGCACAAAGGAATCCGTCCAGCCGCGCACTATCTGCTCCGCCAGATCTTCACGGTTATCAGCGAACCGGTACAGCGTCTTTTTGGAGACACCCGCCTGTTTTGCCACCGCATCCATCGTCATCGAGGAATATCCCTGTGATAACAAAAGGCTAAGTGATGCCTCCCGGATTTTTGCAATCAGTTCTTCTTCCGGAACAACCGGACGGCCACGTCCGCGGGATTCTGTGGCTGGTTCATTATTAGCCATACGTGCGATCCTCAATTGACAAATGCCCGTTACGGGACAATATTAATTAGGAAACGAATTGCGTTTCCTAATTATGGAGTATACGTCATGTCAGCGAAAAAACAAAATTTACCCCGGGCACCGGATGATATTAACCAGTTATTATCTCCTGAACCACTGTGGATGGAAATGGGCCTGGAACGCAGCGAAGAAGGGCTGCTGACGGTGTCTGTCAGAACCGACCTGCACGGTTGTAAAGGGCGGATGCTGGAGTGGTGGTTCACGTTTTTTGAAACCACGCAGCATATCCGCTGGTGGCACCCGCATGATCATGTGGCACATCACGGCTGGGATTCCGTCTGGAAAAAAGGGGAAAATTATATCGGGGCGACAATCCGCGCGGTTGAGTCTCTCGGGTCGATCCCGCCGGTCGGCGCGACACTGAAATTCAACGATGCACAGGATTTCTTTGATGCGGATAAACTGGCCGCCGCGCGGCAGACTCATCAGATTTCCGGTGCTGTTTGCGCCCATATCGGGTTCGGGGATGATGTGAAAACCGATACGCTGGGTTACCCGATCGACGGAAAAATGCTGCATATAACTTATGATACAGAGTTCGGATGTGTGCTGCGCAGCCGGTTTTTACTCGGAGCGTCACTGGCGGATCCGCTGACGGAACTGCCGGATGAGATTGGTTTCGGGCTGATGAAGCACTGCTATAACGAGTTTACTTACTTGTCCCGTTTTCTGCCGTCGCTCTATTACGGCGAGCACGGTAATGATGAAAAAGCCCCGCTGCCGTGGGCATAACAGCGGATATCAGCGGGAGCCTGTTACCGGGCTTCCCGCAGATCTTATTTTCAGTGTTCCGCTTCACCGCCGAGGGCGGCAATGGTATTGCTGATCAGCGCACTCAGTTCGCCGGTCATCAGGACAAAATCAGCATCAAACCGCTGAGCAAAATCCTCGCGGTCGATATCTTCATTTTTGTCTTTTAAATCATCACTGTATTTCAGGCGTTTAAAGGAACCGTCATCAGACATCAGGAACTGAATCCGCTCTTCCCAGTCCAGTGCCAGTTTGGTGACACATTTTCCGGCTTCAATGCAGGTGGCGATTTCGTCTGATACCAGATCCTGTTTCTTACAGCGGATCACGCCGCCGTCTTCCAGAATGGCTTTCAGTTCAGCTTCATCCATCAGGGCAAAACCGGTTGGTAAATCACCGGAGCGCACCCATTCGGTCAGCGTCAGTTCAATCGGGTCTTTGGTGGTCAGCGGGATCACCGGCAGAGAGCCGAGTGTTTTACGCAGCAGGGCAAGGTTATCTTCCGCCCGTTTGGCACTGGCCGCATCGACGATAATCAGGCCGCGTTCCGCATCAATCCAGATGGCGGTCTGGCTGAAACGGCTGAAGGCACGCGGCAGCAGAGCATGAACCACTTCATCTTTCAGGGAATCTTTTTCCGTTTTCTTCAGTTTGCGATGCTGCTCATGTTCCAGCTTTTCAATTTTCGCCTGCAATTCCTGTTTAATTACCGGCGATGGCAGCATTTTTTCTTCTTTTTTAGCACAGATAAGGATCTGTTTACCGGCAGCGTGAGTCAGTGCATCACCCCGGGAGCCCATCGGCGAAACCCAGCCGGTTTTCATCATATCCTGACTGCCGCACGGCGTGAATGCCATGTGTTCCAGCTGTTTTTCCAGCTCATCGGCAGACAGCGGAAACGGCGAGCTAAGGCGGTAAACGAGTATATTTTTAAACCACATCGGACAGTCCTGTTTTATGATGCGCGGTCATTGCGCGGTGAGAATTGCATCCCGCTATGATAACGGATCTTGCCGCGTTGCTCTAATGCCTTCGCGCGGAAACTTGATTGTCAGGCCGCTGCCCTGCATTATCAGAGGTATGAAAGACAGAGCGTAAATCCACAGCAGAAGGGGACAGTATGCGGATCGGTATTGATTTGGGCGGCACCAAAATTGAAGTGATCGCACTCAGTAATGAGGGGCAGGAATTATTCCGTAAACGAACGGATACGCCGCGTTTTGACTATCAGCAAACATTACAGGCGATTGCCGGGCTGGTTCACGATGCAGAAACCGCCACCGGAGAGACCGGCACTGTCGGAGTAGGGATCCCGGGAACACTGTCGCCGGTCACCGGACGGGTAAAAAATGCTAATTCGGTCTGGCTGAACGGTCAGCCGTTTGATGCGGATCTCAGTGCATTACTGCAACGGGAAGTGCGGGTGGCAAATGATGCAAACTGCCTGGCGGTCTCCGAAGCGGTTGATGGTGCAGGCGCAGGGTTTCCGGTCGTTTTCGCGGTGATTATCGGTACCGGCTGCGGTGCGGGGATTGCCCTGAACGGACAGGTTCACAGCGGTGGTAACGGTGTGGCCGGGGAGTGGGGACATAACCCGCTGCCGTGGCAGGATGAAGCCGACCGGCTGTTTAAAGGAATGGAGGATTGCTATTGCGGCAAACAGGGTTGTACCGAACTGTTTATCTCCGGCACCGGTTTTATGGCTGATTATACCGCGCTGACCGGTGAGGTCTGCAAAGGTGCGGAGATCATCCGTCGTTTGTCACAGGGCGACTTACCGGCTGAACAGGTGATGGTGAATTATGAGCAGCGGCTGGCAAAAGCGCTCGGCCAGGTCGTGAATATGCTGGACCCGGATGTGATTGTGCTGGGCGGCGGGATGAGTAACGTCGATCGCCTGTATCAGACGGTACCGGCGCTGATGCGCTCCCGTGTTTTCGGTGGTGAGTGCGATACGCCGATCCGCAAAGCGGTGCACGGTGACTCCAGTGGTGTCCGTGGTGCGGCGTGGCTGTGGCCGAAAGCCTGATAAAAAAAAGCCCGCACAAGGCGGGCAAGGCATATTTTAACACGATAACAGAAGGTAATAACGGCGCTTTATGACAGGTAAAGCGCCTGATGCGTCCGGGAACAGCTGCGCTTAATACGCGGCTGAGTCCGGAAGATTAGTTGAAGATTCTGAAGCGGCTTTCATCATCCATAAAGGCTTTTTCGCCGGCTTCCTGTTCAATGGAACCGAACACTAACTGTGCGCGCAGTTTCCAGTCAGCCGGGATATTCCAGGCTTTGCTGACCTGCTCATCAATCACCGGGTTGTAGTGCTGCAAGGAGGCACCGATATTCTCTTCGGACAGTGCAGTCCAGACAGCAAACTGTGCGATACCGCTGGCCTGTTCAGACCAGATCGGGAAGTTATCCGCATACAGTGCGAATTGTTCCTGTAAGCCTTTGACAACGGACTGGTCTTCAAAGAACAGCACAGTACCGGCACCGGACAGGAAGGCATTATCAATTTTACCTTCGGTCGCAGCAAACGCGTCTGCCGGGACAATGGCGCGCAGTGCGTCTTTCACGATATTCCACAGTTTTTTGTGGTTCTCACCAAACAGCACCACGACGCGGGATGATTGTGAGTTAAACGCAGTCGGGCTGTGTTTCACAGCTTCTTTGATGAGCGCGGCGATACGATCCTGAGAAACAGGCAGATTATTACCAAGGCTGTAAATTGTTCTGCGTTTTTTAATTAACTCGATAAATGAATTAGACATGTTACTCTCCGTTAAATTTTTTGTCGGAAAAACCGGTTTCCGCGCTCTCTTCAGTTCATGATGAACAGCATATAAGCAATGAATCAAAAAACATACCGAAAATATTTAACCTTATGTTTCAAAAAATTCGGCCGACAGAAAAATTTCCAATAAATATCATTGAATTAATCATTGTGTGCTGACAGCGTGAAAATATCACGCCGTTGTAACACGATATTCCGGCGATAATTTACTGATCCCGAGTCCGTTCATTTTTCTGACAGAGATCTGCACTGCAATACGTTCTTTCATAGCTTCAATATGGCTGATAACGCCGATGGTTTTCCCGGTGGCATTCAGGTTATCGAGCGCATCCAGCGCGATATCGAGAGTTTCCTGATCCAGCGTGCCGAAGCCTTCATCGAGGAACAGGGATTCAATCTGTGTCTTATGACTGACAAGATCAGATAAGGCCAGTGCGAGCGCCAGACTGACCAGGAACGTTTCCCCGCCGGAGAGGGTTTTGGTATCACGCTGAGTGTCTGCCTGCCAGGTATCGGTGATTTGCAGCTCCAGGCTGTCTGCCGTTTTGCGCTGCAACACATAGCGGCCATGCAGTTTCTCCAGCCGCCGGTTCGCCAGGTGGATCAGATAATCCAGCGTCAGTCCCTGAGCAAAGCGGCTGAATTTGGCACCATCGGCAGAGCCTATCAGCATGTTGAGGCGGCTGCGGTCGGTGACGTCCTGCTGATGCCGGGTGATTTTATCCAGTAAATCGCGCTGCTGTACCCGCAGATTGTCATCCGCCGTCAGCCGCCCGCGCAATTCCCCCTGACGGCTGCTCAGTTCCCGCAGTTGCTGTGCGGCGGCGGTATGTGATTCTGTCAGCTGTTGCCGGGACTGTTCGCGGAACGGCTCCGGTTGGGCGGACAGGTGCTGCTCCAGCGCGGTTCTGGCATCCCCGAGACTGGTGGCGGCTTTCAGTTGTGCCTGGTTAAGCGCTGTTTCCAGCGCCTGTAACTGTTGGTGTTCCTCTTCACTGAGCAGGGCGGCGAGGAAATCAGCCTCACCGGCAAACGGGCTTTCTGCCAGTTGCTGCTGAAAAACCTGCTGATTGTGGTGGTGCTGCTCCTGTGCATCCAGAATCTGCTGTTGCAGCCGCTTTTCTTCCCCCCGGAGCCCTGCGAGGTTTTGTTGCAGGCTGTCGCGCTGCTGTATCAGGGTTTTCAGGCGGTTTTCCGTTTCCTGCTGCTGATAAAGCAGTTTCTGTAATTCCGTGCTGATATTTTTATCACCGAACAGTGCCTGCCGTTGTTCCGTGACGGCGTTGTGCTGTTGTTGCAGTGCAGCCAGTGCGGTGGACTGTTCTGCCAGTTGTGTGGTCAGTTTTGCCTGCTGAGCCTCCAGATTTTGCTGCTGTGCGGTCAGTTCCGCGAGTTGCTGTGCACTTTGCTGTATCTGCTGTTCATTTGCGGCGAACTGATCACTTTCCTGCTGACGCTGCGCCAGCCACTCAGCGGTTTCTGCCGGTGAGGGAATGGTGTAACCAAAGGCGGTCACTGTTTGTGTCAGTGAGGTTTCCAGCGTCTGTTGCTGCTGATAAAGCTGCGTCAGACGGGCGGCCCGTTCCGTCTGCTGCTGTGACAGAAACTGCTGTTCCTGAGTATTGCGCTGTAATGCCTGTGACAGCCGTTCACATTCAGCCTCTTCCGCCTGTAACCGGTTTTGCAGTGTTAATACCTGAGTTTCCAGGGCATGGCGGGCTTCCTGAGCCTGCTGTTGCTGCTGATACAGCCCGTCATAATGCTGAGTGATGTCATTCAGCGATGCCGGGGAATCTGTCAGGGAGTCAAATTCGCCCTCAAGACAGATTTTCTGCCACTGTGCGGTATGGGCCGCGAGGATCTCTCCGGTTTCCTGCAGTGTACTGCTCAGTTTTTCGTGTTGTGTGCGGGTAAACGCTAGCTGAGATTGCTTCGCTGCCAGTGTTTTCTCGGCCTCTCTGGCAGTGTGTGTCAGTGCTTCCAGGCGCTGTGCGGTTTCATCCGGTACTACCTGCTGATAGTCTGTGACCGACGGATGATCGGTACTACCGCACAAAGGACAGGGCTCTCCGGCCTGTAAACGCTGACGCTCCGACTCCAGCCGGACAATGGTTTGCTCCAGCTGATAACGGGCTGTCAGGTCACGCAGATGTGTCTGCTGGTCGGTCAGAACCGGTTCCTGATGTGCAATCCAGTCTGTCAGCGTTTTAATTTCTTCCTGAGAGGCATGCTGTTGTTGCAGAAGATTTTCCCTGTTACGGGTCAGCAGGGTGATTTCCGGTGCCAGAGATGCCAGCTTTTGCAGTAATCCGAGCTTTTCACCGGTCTGTTGCAGTTGTGTGGTTAACTGCGGATCCGGTTTAGTCTGCCGTGCCTGCTGTAATGTGGTCTGTAAGGCGGTCAGTTCTGTTTTCAGCGGCAGAACAGACTGATTGCGGACAGCCAGTTTATCTGTCATTTCTGTGTGTGCTGCGGTCAGTGACTGTTGCTGAACCTCCCCCGCCTGCTGCTGTTCTGTCAGTGCGGAAATCTGAGTCCGGTATTCCTGCCGGGTGTGCAGCTCATGCCGCCACTGAGCAATTGCTGACGGAAGTTGTGCTTTCTGCACATTTTCCTGTCTGAATTGTGTGCTGCGCGCATAACTGTCACGGGTTTGCGCCAGTTGTTGCTGAAGTTGTGCTGACTGGTTTTGCAGTGCCTGTTGTTCCTGCAACTGTGCCTGATATTGCTGTTTCAGTGCATCAGACTGGCTGTTGAGCAACTGCAGCCGGTTATCCAGCGGCCTGATTTCGTTCTCTGCCAGTGTTTCCAGTTGCTGATACTGCTGTTTCAGCCCGGTGAGTAACTGTTGCTGCTCCTCACACTGACTGCTCAGCGGCTGCAGCGAACGGGTGGTGCTCTCTGTTGTTTGTGTGAGCTCCTGCATACGGGTGGTCAGCTGTGCACTTAAAGCAGCACTGTTCTGCACCGCCTCTCTGGCCGGGCGCAGTTTTTCCGCAGGTTTGGCGCGGGCAAGCCGGTCAAGCTGCGGCCGGGCATCCTGTATCTGCTGCATAACAGTGGCATGCTGCTGTTGCCGCTGTTCTGTTTCTGTATTCAGTGTGTCGCGGTGCTGCCACCATTGCAGTGCGGTCTGTAACTGTGTCTGGCGGATAAGCTGAGCCTGCTCGTCTGTCTGCAGTGTGGTCAGTTCAGCCTGGCACACGAGCCGTTCATCATCTGTCATCAGCCGGATAGCGCCGGTCTGCGCTTCCAGCAGAGACAACGCCTGTTGTGCGGCTTTGTAGTCTTCATAAACCTGACGGGAAATCAGCCGGTAAATTTCCGTGCCGGTGAGTTCTTCCAGCAAATCTGCCCGTTCATTATCATCGGCATTCAGAAAGGCAGCAAAATTCCCCTGTGATAACAGCACAGAACGGGTAAAACGGGCAAAATCCAGGCCGGTGATCTCAATAATGCTCTCCCTGACCTGAGTCAGTTTGTCAGAGAGGATTTTTCCGGTGGCGCACTCAGCCAGTTCGGCTTTCGGCGGCTGAAGATTACCGTCGGCTTTATCTCTGGCGCGCCGCTGGCTCCAAAACGCGCGGTATGCTTTTCCTTTGACGGAAAATTCCACTTCGGCCAGACATTCCGCTGTATGGCGGGTCATCACATCATTCTGGGATGCGGATGTTTTTACGCGCGGAGTTTCATGGTAGAGCGCGAGACAGATGGCATCGAGTAACGTGGTTTTTCCGGCGCCGGTCGGGCCGGTGATGGCAAACAGTCCGTTTCCGGCAAAGGGTTCTGCCGTAAAATCAATTTTCCATTCGCCCTGCAGTGAATTGATATTTTTAAACCGTAATGTCAGGATCTTCATTCACTTTTTCCTTTCCGGCTGTCTGTACGGGTATTGTTTTTTCTGCTGATACCGGTACTGGTTTCACTGCTGTCACTCTCTGTCCGGTCACGAATCTGCTCACAAACGCGGCGGAAAAGGGTGGTGAGACGCGGAATATCCTCTTCTTCGGTATCACTGAGTGCCAGACGCCGGGCAAAAACATCGTCCGGAGTCAGCTCATTCAGGGTTTCACGCAGGGCTTCGCTGTTGTCTGCGGTTATCTGCCTGCGCTCACGCCGCAGCAGGATCACTTCTGCGGCCAGCGGCTCTGTCAGTGCCTGAATGCGTTTCTGAATATCCGGCAGGTAATCCCGCCCGGCGATTTCGATGTCCAGCCAGACCGGCTGTGTATGTTCATCACGGGGCGAAAACTGTTCAAGCGCCTGACTGATGGCATCCAGATCGCCTTTCAGGCAGACCATCGGCTGAAAACAGGGAACCGGCACCGTATCAATCGCCGTAATGCTGTTGTTATCCAGTGTGAGCAGAAAAACACTTTTTTCCTGGCCGGATTCATCAAAACTGAGCGGGACGGGGGAACCGCTGTAACGGATGGTGCCGCTGTCACCGATGGACTGTGCGCGGTGAATATGCCCGAGGGCAATGTAGTCCGCAGGCGGAAACGCACCGGCCGGGAAGGCATCCAGTGTGCCGATATAAATATCACGGACAGATTCCGATGTTTTGGCACCCACGGTTGTCAGGTGACCTGTCATAATGATCGGAACTTCCGCGCCCAGTTCACTCCGTTTTGCCACCGCTCTGTCATAAAGAGACTGATAATGTGTCTGTATGGCGGTCAGCAGCGCCAGTTGTTTCTCTGCTTCGGATTGTCCGGCCTGACTTTCCAGAATATCGCGCGGCCGCAGAAACGGCACAGCACAGACAATCGCGCCGGGCTTATTCTGCTTATTATAAAGCACGATCAGATCCCGCGCCGGATCCGGCCGGGCAATCACATCCGCATTCAGGCAGGCCATCAGTTCGCGGGATTCATTCAGTGTGGCAACGGCATCATGATTACCGGCAAGCACAATCAGATGACAGCCGGTCTGTTGCAGTTGTGCAACAAAACGGTTATACAACTCACGGGCGTAACTCGGCGGGGAGGCGGTATCAAACACATCTCCGGCGACAATCAGGGCATCTGCCTGCTGTTCTTTTATCAGGTTTATCAGCCAGTCTGAAAACTGCAGATGTTCCTGTAACCGGTTTTTAGTGTAAAAATATTGTCCGAGATGCCAGTCTGATGTGTGAATGATTTTCATATATACGGTTATTCCTGCCGGGCGAACTGAATGCGCATTGCGTTAGGCGGTTTACTGAAAACAGAGTATAACGGAAATCAGGCGGTAAAAATAAATATTGGATGAATATCCAGTATATTACGATCTGACACGCATTTTGTGTGTAGTATGTCAGTTTAATGACATTATCTTTGCGGTGCAGGCTGAGGTATCGGCTGATATTCATAAATCTGTCACAAAAGTGACGCATAATCGCGGCACTGTCTGATGAAATGAAATTAACGGTAAACAGGGAACGCCATGGCAAGACGAATTTTAGTCGTTGAAGATGAAGCACCTATCCGTGAAATGGTCTGTTTTGTACTGGAGCAGAATGGCTATCAGCCTATCGAGGCCGATGATTATGATGCGGCCATTGCCCGGCTGGTGGAGCCTTTCCCTGATCTTGTCCTGCTGGACTGGATGATCCCGGGCGGTTCCGGTATTCAGGTTATCAAACATATGAAACGGGACAGTCAGCTGCGGGAAATTCCGGTGATGATGCTGACGGCGCGCGGTGAAGAGGAAGACCGTGTCAAAGGTCTGGAAACCGGCGCGGATGATTATCTGACCAAACCCTTCTCACCGAAAGAGTTAGTGGCCCGTGTTAAAGCGATTCTGCGGCGCATCTCCCCGATGGTGGCAGATGATCTTATCGCCATGAACGGCCTGACACTCGACCCGGCATCCCACCGCGTAACCAGTAATGAGAATCCGCTGGAAATGGGGCCGACCGAATTCAAACTGCTGCACTTCTTTATGACTCATCCGGAGCGGGTTTACAGCCGTGAACAGCTGCTCAACTATGTCTGGGGCGAGAACGTCTATGTTGAGGACCGTACGGTGGATGTGCATATCCGCCGCCTGCGCAAAGCGCTGGAAGCGGACGGACACGATAAAATGATACAGACAGTCCGGGGAACGGGTTACCGCTTCTCTGTCCGTTACTGATAATAATGTTAAACCGCAAGAGGATCGCGCGTGCTTGAGCGTCTTTCGTGGAAAAAAATTGTACTGGAATTACTGGTTTTCTGCCTGCCGGCACTCTTTTTGTCACTTTTTTTCGGCTATACCGGCTGGTTTCTTGCCGGTGCCCTGTTTGCCGCTGCTGTCTGGCACAGCTATAACTTACTGAAACTGTCTGACTGGCTGTGGCTGGACCGCAGTATGCTGCCGCCGCCGGGCCGCAGCAGCTGGGAGCCGATTTTTTACGGTATCTACCAGCTTCAGCAGCGTAACCGCAAGCGCCGCCGCGAACTCGCCACCCTGATCAAACGCTTTCGCAGCGGGGCAGAATCCCTGCCGGATGCGGTGGTGATGATGACAGAAGACGGCAATATTTTCTGGTGTAACAAACATGCCCAGCACCTTCTTGGTTTTCGCTGGCCGGATGATAACGGGCAGCATATCTTTAACCTTCTGCGTTACCCGGATTTCAGCCGTTATCTGACCGCAGGCGATTATACCCTGCCGCTGACGCTGGAACTGAATAACGGCAGCATGATGGAATTGCGCATCATGCCGTATTCAGAAGGGCAATTACTGATGGTTGCCCGCGATGTGACGGAAAAGCGCCGTCTTGAAAACTCGCGGCGTGATTTCTTTGCCAATGTCAGTCATGAACTGCGCACGCCGCTGACGGTTTTGCAGGGCTATCTGGAAATGCTCGCGGATCAGGATTTTGATAATCCGATGAATAAAAAAGCGATTCTGACCATGCAGGAGCAGACCCGCCGTATGGACGGCATGGTTAAACAGCTTTTGCAGCTCTCAAAAATTGAAGTGGCTGTTAAAAGCGGGCTGGATCAGGTCGTGGATGTGCCGGGGATGCTGATAATGCTTCAGCAGGAAGCCGTGACGCTCAGCCGGGGCAACCATGACATCCGCTTTGCGGTGGATGACAAACTGAAGATTTTCGGGGATGAGGAAGAACTGCGCAGCGCCATGTCGAACCTGGTGTATAACGCAGTGAATCACACGCCGGAAAACACCCTGATTGAGGTCAGCTGGGCGCTGCGTAACGGTAACGCGGTGTTCAGTGTGAAAGATAACGGTCCGGGCATTCCGGCGGAACATCTGTCCCGCCTGACGGAGCGTTTTTACCGTGTGGATAAATCCCGCTCGCGGCAGACCGGCGGCTCCGGTCTGGGGCTGGCGATAGTGAAACACGCTTTACAGCATCACCACACCCATCTGGATATTACCAGCAAACCCGGGCAGGGAACGGAGTTCAGTTTTACCATTCCTGCGCGGCTTATCGCTAAATCTTCTCATTAAAGCGGCTTTTGCCGCTTTCTTTATTTAATCGCTGCTAATTTCAGCAGATTTAAAATGCCTGATTAAAATATAAACAAATCATATAGTGTTTATTGAAGCTTACATAACAGCAATCGCTGCTTTGGAAATAGACTTCGGTATATAGTTCTGGTTTTTGCTTTGACTATTGCCTTTCTGCGCTATAAAAGTTTTACTTGTAGTGAGTTATTGGCAAATATCACTGTTTTTTAAATATAATCACTATAGTTATTAACTTAATATGAATAACGTAGTGCTAACAGATTGTTAAAACAGCAGGAGATAGCGTCGGTGACAGATCAGGGAGTTGGATTTTTATTTCCGATATTTTTATTGAATATTTCACATTAAATTAACAGTAACAGACAAAAATAATATGGCGCATCGTTTAACTTCACGAGATATTTTAGCCTTAGGTTTTATGACCTTCGCGCTGTTTGTCGGGGCGGGAAATATTATATTTCCCCCAATGGTCGGCCTTCAGGCCGGCGAAATGGTCTGGACGGCGGCAGCCGGGTTCCTGATCACCGGCGTTGGTTTACCGGTTCTGACCGTGATCGCACTGGCAAAAGTCGGCGGCGGTATTGAGGCACTCAGTACACCAGTCGGTAAATACGCCGGGCTGCTGCTGGCTGTTGTGGCCTATCTGTCCGTCGGGCCGCTGTTTGCCACGCCGCGTACAGCCACCGTTTCTTATAAAATCGGGATTGCGCCGCTGGTTGGCGGGGAATCTGATATTTCTCTGCTGATTTACAGCGTGATCTACTTTGCCTGTGTGATCGGTATTTCCCTGTATCCGGGGAAATTGCTGGACAGCGTCGGCCATGTGCTGGCACCGGTTAAAATGCTGGCTCTGGCTATCCTCGGGGTGGCTGCGGTAATGTGGCCGGCCGGTGATGCTATTATGGCAACGCCGGAGTATAAAGAAATGGCATTCTCCAACGGGTTTATTAATGGTTATCTGACCATGGATACCCTTGGTGCAATGGTCTTCGGGATTGTCATTGTTAATGCCGCCCGTTCGCGCGGAGTGGAAAACTCCTCACTGCTGACCCGCTATACCATGTGGGCCGGGCTGATTGCCGGTGTGCTGCTGACACTGGTTTATCTGGCACTGTTCAAATTAGGGGAAAACAGCGGGTCGATTATCCCGAACCCTGCCGATGGTGCGGAAATTCTGCATGAGTATGTCCAGTATACTTTCGGTAACTACGGCAGCTTCTTCCTGGCGGTACTGATTTTTGTGGCCTGTATGGTAACGGCGATCGGCCTGACCTGCGCCTGTGCGGAATTCTTCAGCCGTTATCTGCCGATTTCTTACCGTACTCTGGTGTGGATCCTCGGTGCGTTCTCCATGGTGATCTCCAACCTGGGGCTGAGCAAGTTGATTGCATTCTCCATTCCGGTGCTGGTATCCATTTATCCGCCGTGTATTGTGCTGATCCTGCTGAGTTTCACACTGCGTTTCTGGAAAAAACCGGGACGGGTGGTTGCGCCGGCAATGCTGGTCAGCCTGATCCTCGGGACGATGGGTGCTCTGAAAGCCACTAAAATGTTCGGCCCTTATATGCCGTCATGGATTGAGTCGCTGCCGTTCTTTAAATATGACCTGGCGTGGCTTGCGCCGTCACTGGCGGTGCTGGTGGTTTCCATTGTGGTTGATCGCCTGATGGGCGCTGAGCCGGAAGTGAATCACAAACACGCCTGATAGTCCGGATTATAAAAATACCCTGTCATGTGCGGGGTATTTTTTTGCCCGTTATTCAGGCACAAAAAAACCAGCCCGCAGGCTGGTTTTTGTATCTCTTAACTGCCGGAACTTACAGTTTGCCGGAGTTCTTTTTCAGGAAGTCAGCAACGCCTTTCGGAGATGCATTCATACCTTCCTGACCTTTTTCCCACTGTGCAGGGCACACATCACCGTGCTCTTCGTGGAATTGCAGTGCGTCAACCATACGCAGCATTTCGTCTACGTTACGGCCCAGCGGCAGGTCGTTGACGACCTGATGACGGACAACACCGTTTTTGTCCACCAGGAAAGAACCGCGCAGAGCAACACCGGCTTCCGGAAACTCAACACCGTAAGCCCGCATGATGTCATGTTTGATATCCGCAATCATCGGATACTGAACCGGACCGATACCGCCATCGTCGATAGCAGTATTACGCCATGCGTTATGAACAAACTCTGAGTCCATAGACACACCAATCACTTCCACACCGCGTTTTTTGAATTCTTCATAGCGGTGATCGAATGCGATCAGCTCAGAAGGGCAGACGAAAGTGAAGTCCATCGGCCAGAAGAAGATAACAGCCGGACGGCCGTTCAGGTGTTTTTTCAGATTGAAGTTATCAACAATTTCACCGTTACCCATAACGGCTGCAGCTGTAAAATCGGGGGCTTGACGGGTTACCAGAACCATAATTTACTCCTGTAAGATTATATAGAGTATGGCAATAAACAACAGACAGAATAAAGAATCCGGGGATGGTATTAAAGATCATAATACCGATTAATATAATAGGTTTTACCTATCAATAGTTCATTATTCTATCTGCTACCCGAATAAGATAGAGTTATTTGAGTAAAGTTCAAGTGCTAATTGTGTGAATGAACGTAAAAACCGTTACTGACCTGTAAACGGCTTTGTCACACTGTCCATCATCTGCGGATAGAAGCGGAAGAATATCTTTTCAAGAGACTGATAATTATCGGTAAAATCCTGATTTGTCTCCCTGAGCGCGGCAAGTTTCGGACGTCGTTTTGCCATCCCCGCCAACACCTGTCCGATATAGGGGATCTCCTGATAACGGATTAACCAGCGCTGCGGCCACATAAACTCATTCAGCTCCTGAAATTTCACCGGCGTGAACGCCAGTTGCGGTTCAATCACTGCGCGGACGTGTTGTGTGAAATCGGTCAGCGACGTTTTCGGTTCAAACTGAGACCAGTGCAGGGAAAGAAAATGATCCCAGACCACATCCAGCGTGATCGGCGCGTAGCGGCGGTATTCCGGGCGGAACAGCTGACGGGCTTCCCGCACCAGCGGGTGTGAATCGGTCAGGGTATCAATACGCCGGTGCAGCCGGATCCCCGCCGCGACCGGTGCGCTGTACTGTTCTTCCGGTGTGCCGCGGACAAAATCGGCCATCAGATTGCCGAGAAAACTGCTGTTTGCCAGTGAGGCAAGGTGGAGATGTGCGAGAAAATTCATAATACCGCAGCCTTTTATTCCGCCGTCGGCGGGTTATTTCTTGCGCCCTGCTTACCGGGGCACTAGACTATTGCGCCTGTTTTTCTTTTTGAGATGAAACCGAGAATCTCATGCGTGTTGCCGATTTTACTTTTGAACTGCCGGACGAACTGATTGCCCGCTACCCGCAGGCGGAGCGGAGCAAGTGTCGTCTGTTATCGCTTGATGGTATCAGTGGTGAACTGAACCACGGTATCTTCACCGAAGTGCTGAATAAACTCAATCCCGGTGATCTGCTGGTATTTAATGATACCCGCGTGATCCCCGCCAGAATGTTCGGCCGCAAAGCCTCCGGCGGAAAGATTGAAGTGCTGGTGGAGCGGATGCTGGATGAGCACCGTGTACTGGCGCATGTCCGCGCATCGAAAGCACCGAAAGAGGGTGCGGAGCTGCTGCTGGGCGAAGATGAGAGCGTGAAAGCCACCATGGTGGCGCGTCACGATGCGCTGTTTGAAATCCGTTTTGATGATGAGCGCGATGTGCTGACCATTCTGAATCAGATTGGTCATATGCCGCTACCGCCTTATATTGACCGCCCTGATGAAGAGTCGGATCGCGAGTTATACCAGACCGTGTATAATGACCGCCCCGGCGCGGTGGCCGCACCGACTGCCGGGCTGCACTTTGATGAGCCGCTGCTGGCGGCACTGCGCGAAAAAGGCGTGGAAATGGCCTTTGTCACCCTGCATGTCGGGGCGGGTACTTTCCAGCCGGTGCGTGTGGATAACATCGAAGATCACATCATGCACTCCGAATATGCGGAAGTGCCGCAGAATGTGGTTGATGCCGTGCTGGCGTGTAAAGCGCGGGGTAATAAAGTGATTGCGGTCGGCACAACATCCGTGCGCTCCCTGGAAAGTGCGGCGAAAGCGGCACAGGATGCACTGATAGCGCCATTCTTTGATGATACCCAAATCTTTATTTATCCGGGATATGAGTATCAGGTGGTGGATGCGCTGATCACCAATTTCCATCTGCCGGAATCCACGCTGATTATGCTGGTTTCCGCCTTTGCCGGTTATCAGCACACCATGCAGGCGTATGAAGCGGCGGTGCGTGAACGTTACCGTTTCTTCAGCTACGGGGATGCGATGTTTATTACCCGCAACCCGCAGGCGAAATTTGAAAAAGTTGGTCACGACGACTGATATACTACAGAATTATTGATCCGGCAGATTTCAGCGACTGCTGACTGACTGCCGCTAATTAAACATCATCAGACTGTTTTTCTGATGCCGGAGGTTTTGTGAAATATGAACTGCAGACGACAGACGGCCGTGCGCGCCGTGGTCGCTTAATTTTTGATCGTGGCGTTGTTGAAACCCCTGCATTTATGCCGGTGGGGACTTATGGCACAGTGAAAGGGATGACACCGGAAGAAGTGAAAGAGACCGGTGCGCAAATCTTATTAGGCAACACGTTCCATCTGTGGCTGCGTCCCGGCCAGGAAATTATGAAACTGCACGGCGATCTGCATGACTTTATGCAGTGGAAAGGCCCGATTCTGACTGACTCCGGCGGTTTCCAGGTGTTCAGCCTGGGCGCAATGCGCAAAATCAAAGAAGAAGGTGTCCATTTCCGTAACCCGATCAACGGTGAAAAAATCTTCTTAAGTCCTGAAAAATCGATGGAAATTCAGTACGATCTCGGGTCTGATATCGTGATGATTTTTGACGAGTGCACACCGTATCCGGCGGACTGGGACTACGCGAAGAAATCCATGGAAATGTCTCTGCGCTGGGCTAAACGCAGCCGTGACCGTTTCGATGAGCTGGGTAACCCGAATGCGCTGTTCGGTATCATCCAGGGCAGTGTTTACGAAGATTTACGCGATGTGTCTGTGAAAGGACTGGTGGAAATCGGATTTGATGGGTACGCTGTGGGCGGTCTGGCTGTCGGCGAGCCGAAAGAAGATATGCACCGGATTCTCGAGCATGTCTGTCCGCAGATCCCGGAAGATAAACCGCGCTATTTAATGGGCGTGGGTAAACCGGAAGATCTGGTGGAAGGTGTGCGCCGCGGTATTGATATGTTCGACTGCGTGATGCCGACCCGTAATGCCCGTAACGGTCATCTGTTTGTGACGGACGGCGTGGTAAAAATCCGTAATGCGAAGTATAAATCAGATACATCGCCGCTGGATGCGGAATGTGACTGCTATACCTGCCGCAATTATACGCGTGCTTACCTGCATCATTTGGATCGCTGTAATGAAATCCTTGGCGCGCGCTTAAATACCATTCATAATCTGCGCTACTATCAGCGTCTGATGGCGGGTATCCGGCAGGCAATTGAAGAAGGCCGTCTGGAAGCATTTGCCGCTGAATTTTATCAGCGGATCGGGAAACCCGTTCCGCCGTTAAGTGAGTGATTTCCCCGAAACGGGATCACCCGGTGGTGTATAACATAGGCGATACACCACCGGCAGGTTTATCTGCCTGATAATTATGTGAATAACAAGAGGATAGTTTGATGAGTTTTTTCATTTCTGACGCAGTAGCATCAACCGGTGCAGCCGCTTCTCAGGGCAGCCCGATGTCTCTGATTGTTATGCTGGTCGTTTTCGTGCTGATTTTCTACTTCATGATCCTGCGCCCGCAACAGAAACGTGCTAAATCACACAAGCAATTAATGGACTCCATCACCAAAGGTGATGAAGTGTTAACTACCGGTGGTCTGATCGGTCGTGTGGCTAAAGTGTCTGACACCGGCTACATCGTTCTGGAACTGAACGAAACAACTGAAGTAACCATCAAACGTGATTTCGTCGCAGCAGTTTTACCGAAAGGTACACTGAAGGCGCTGTAATCTTCCTGTAGTATGATTTTCCCGAAGGGACTGCCGTGTTAAACCGTTATCCTTTGTGGAAGTATCTGATGCTGATCGCTGCGATCCTCATCGGTTTGCTTTATGCGCTTCCAAACCTGTATGGAGAGGATCCGGCTGTTCAAATCACTGGCGCGCGGGGAACCGCCGCCAATGAACAGACCCTGGATCAGGTCCGGACCATTTTAGAAAAAGATCAGATCGCGAGTAAGTCGGTCGCACTGGAAAACGGTGTGATACTTGCCCGTTTCTCAAATCCTGATATCCAGTTACGTGCCCGTGAAGAGCTGGTGAAAGGCTTAGGTGAGCAATATGTTGTTGCCCTGAACCTTGCCCCGGCGACACCGAAATGGCTGACCGCCGTGGGTGGCGAGCCGATGAAACTGGGTCTCGACCTGCGTGGTGGTGTTCACTTCCTGATGGAAGTGGATATGGAAACCGCGCTGGGTAAACTGCAGGAGCAGAACCTCGACGGTATCCGCTCGCTGCTGCGTGAAAACAGCATTCCGTTTGCGTCTGTCCGCAAATCAGCGGATTACGGCGTGGAAGTCCGCTTCCGTGATGATGCATCACGTTCCGAAGCCAGCTCGCTGTTATCTAAACGCCTGCGCGATTTAGTCTTCAAAGACGGTACAGATAACACGCTGACCGCCGTAATGAGCGACCAGCGCTTAAGTGAAGCGCGCAGCTATGCTGTCATGCAGAACATCACTATCCTGCGTAACCGTGTTAACCAGCTCGGTGTTGCCGAGCCGCTGGTACAGCGTCAGGGTGCGGACCGCATCGTGGTGGAATTACCGGGTATTCAGGACACCGCACGGGCGAAAGAAATCCTCGGGGCAACTGCCACCCTGGAATTCCGTCTGGTCAACGGTGCTGTTGACCCTGCCGCTATCGAAGCAGGCCGTATCCCGGGTGACACTGAAGTGAAATACACCCGTGACGGACGCAAAGTCGCCCTGTACAAGCGTGTGATTCTGACCGGTGACCACATTACTGACTCCACTTCACAGAGTGATGAGTACGGTCAGCCGCAGGTCAGCATCTCGCTCGACAGCGCCGGTGGTAACACCATGTCCGATTTCACCAAGGATAACCTGTATAAGCCGATGGCGACCCTGTTTGTCGAATATAAAGACAGCGGGCGTAAAGATGCCGCAGGCCGCTCAATCCTTGAGAAAAACGAAGAAGTTATCAACATTGCCAATATTCAGTCCCGTTTAGGATCAAACTTCCGTATCACCGGGATTGATAATGCCAATGAAGCACGTCAGTTATCACTGCTGCTGCGTGCCGGTGCCCTGATTGCACCAATCCAGATTGTGGAAGAGCGGACCATCGGGCCGACTCTGGGTCTGCAGAATATCGAGCAGGGCCTGGAAGCGTGTCTGTGGGGGCTGATGGCCTCAATTCTGTTCATGGTGATCTACTACCGTAAATTCGGTCTGATCGCGAGCAGCGCGTTACTGGCGAACCTTATCCTGATTGTCGGGGTGATGTCGCTGTTACCGGGCGCTACGCTGACCATGCCGGGGATTGCGGGGATCGTGCTGACCCTTGCGGTTGCGGTTGATGCGAACGTTCTGATAAACGAACGTATCAAAGAGGAACTGCGCAACGGGCGTTCTGTCCAGCAGGCAATCCATGAAGGGTACAAAGGCGCCTTCTCAAGTATTATCGACGCAAACTTAACCACACTGATTACTGCTGTCATTCTTTACGCGGTCGGTACCGGTTCGATTAAAGGGTTTGCGATTACGACAGCCATTGGTGTGGCAACCTCCATGTTTACAGCGATTATCGGTACACGTGCCATCGTGAACCTGCTGTATGGCGGTAAACGTATTAATAAGCTGTCTATTTAAGGAGCACGTTGTGGCACAGGATTATACTGTTGAACAATTAAACCACGGCCGCAGAGTCTATGACTTTATGCGCTGGGACAACGTGGCATTTACCATCTCGGCACTGCTGCTGATTGCCTCTGTGGCAATCATCGGCGTGAAAGGGTTTAACTGGGGTCTGGACTTTACCGGCGGTACCGTCATTGAAGTTAACTTCAGCCAGCCGGCAGATCTGGATAAAATCCGTGATACCGTTGCGCAGGCAGGGTTTAAAGATCCGCTGATCCAGAACTTCGGCAGCAGCCGTGACATCATGGTACGTCTGCCGCCGGCAGAAGGTACTGCGGGTCAGGAACTGGGTAAAACCGTTATCAATGTGATCAATAAAAACATTGATGAGAGTGCGGTGGTCAAACGTATCGAGTTCGTCGGCCCGAGTGTGGGTGCGGAACTGGCTCAGACCGGCGCAATGGCGCTGATCGCGGCATTAATCTGTATCCTGATCTATGTGGCGATGCGGTTTGAATGGCGTCTGGCGTTAGGTGCGGTTATCGCGCTGGCGCACGACGTTATCATCACCCTCGGCGTACTGTCGCTGTTCCATATTGAGATTGACCTGACCATTGTGGCATCCCTGATGTCGGTTATCGGTTACTCACTGAACGACAGCATCGTGGTATCTGACCGTATCCGTGAGAACTTCCGCAAAATCCGCCGTGGTACCTCGTATGAGATCATGAACGTTTCCCTGACTCAGACGTTAAGCCGTACCATTATGACATCGGCAACCACCCTGTTAGTGGTTCTGATGCTCTATATCTTCGGTGGTGCAATGCTGAAAGGCTTCTCGCTGGTCATGCTGATTGGTGTGTCTATCGGTACGATTTCCTCAATCTACGTGGCGTCTGCGCTGGCCCTGAAACTGGGTATGAAGCGTGAGCACCTGATTGTGCAGAAAGTGGAAAAAGAAGGCGCGGACCAGGAATCTATCCTGCCGTAATTTCTGCCGCGAAAAAACATAAAACACCCTGCATGTGCATGCATGCAGGGTGTTTTTTATGTATAAACAGGGTAAACTACCGCAACAGTTCATTGACCCGCAGGATAATTTATGCATTGCCCGTTTTGCTCCGCCGTTGATACCAAAGTCATCGACTCACGCCTGGTGGGTGATGGTTCTCAGGTCCGCCGCCGCCGTCAGTGCCTGGAATGCCACGAACGTTTTACCACGTTTGAGGTCGCCGAGCTGGTGATGCCGCGTGTGGTCAAAAGTGATGACAGCCGAGAACCGTTTGACGAAGAAAAACTGCGCCGCGGTATGCAGAAGGCGCTGGAAAAACGCCCCGTCAGCTCTGACGATATCGAAACCTCCCTCAGTCACATCAAATCGCAGTTACGGGCTACCGGCGAACGGGAAGTCTCTGCTAAGTTTGTCGGCGAACTGGTGATGAGCGAGCTGAAAAAGCTGGATAAAGTCGCGTATATCCGCTTTGCGTCGGTTTACCGCAGTTTTGAGGATATCCGTGAATTCGGCGAGGAAATTGCCCGCCTGCAGGACTGAACATGATGCATTCTGATGAATTTTATATGGCCCGCGCCCTTGAACTGGCGGCGCTGGGTCGTTTTACCACAGCGCCGAACCCGAATGTCGGCTGTGTGATTGTCCGTGACGGCGAAATCGTTGGTGAAGGTTACCATCAGCGTGCCGGTGAACCGCATGCGGAAGTGCATGCGCTGCGTATGGCCGGTGATAAAGCACGCGGTGCCACCGCGTATGTCACACTGGAGCCGTGCAGTCATCACGGCCGTACACCGCCGTGTGCCGAAGCGCTGATAAATGCCGGCGTCAGCCGGGTGGTGGCCGCTATGCAGGATCCGAATCCGCAGGTGGCCGGGCGCGGTCTGTTTAAACTGCGCGAAGCGGGTATTGAAGTCAGTCACGGCGTACTGATGCAGGAAGCGGAAGCCCTGAATAAGGGCTTCTTTAAGCGGATGCGTACCGGTTTCCCGTATATTCAGCTGAAAATGGCTGCGTCGATCGACGGCAAAACCGCATTAGCCAACGGCGAAAGCCAGTGGATCACCTCAAAAGCCGCGCGGCAGGATGTGCAGCAGTTCCGTGCACAGGCCGGGGCGATTTTATCCACCAGTGCCACGGTTCTGGCAGATGATCCGGGCCTGACTGTCCGCCATGCGGATTTCCCGGCATCGCTGCAGCAGAGCTATCCGGAGACGGATATCCGTCAGCCGGTGCGGATTATCACAGACAGCCGTCAGCGGGTGACCGCTCAGCACCGCGTCACACAATTGCCGGGCAGTTGCTGGCTGGCGCGGACCGCTTCTCAGCCGGATAACTGGCAGGGCAACGTTGAGGAAATGATCCTGCCGGAGAACGGCTGTGGTGTTGATTTGGTTCTGCTGATGATGCAGCTCGGCAAACGCAATATTAATCATATCTGGACAGAGTGCGGCTCACATATGGCGGGCGCACTGCTGAAAGCCGGACTGGCGGATGAAATCGTGCTTTATCTGGCACCGAAGATTCTGGGCAGTGATGCGCAGGATCTCTTTACACTGCCGCCGCTTGCGCATCTGCGTGATGCGCCGCAGTTGCGGATCGACGACTGCACGATGGTCGGGCCGGATCTCCGCCTGCGGCTGACCCCGGTTTATTAACCTCTGAATTTACGCCGGAATTTAATTTTTATTCCGGAGTTTGAAAAACACAGGCGCGGCGACGGAAAGAATGTGATAAAATCCGCGCCCCGCAGTATGAAACTCGTAAGAAGGAAAGGCTATGAACGTCATTAAAGGTGTTGTCAGTGCGCCGGGTGCGCGTATCGCCATCGCAATTGCCCGCTTTAACAACTTCATCAACGACAGCCTGTTAGACGGTGCGGTTGATGCGCTTGAGCGTATTGGCCAGGTCTCCTCTGAGAACATTACAACGGTCTGGGTGCCGGGTGCTTATGAACTGCCTCTGGCAGTGAAAACACTGGCTGATACCGGAAAATATGACGCTATTATTGCACTGGGTACTGTTATCCGCGGCGGCACCGCACATTTTGAATATGTGTCCGGTGAATGCAGCTCCGGGTTATCTGCCGTTGCGATGAACAGCTCGATTCCGGTTACTTTCGGGGTGCTGACCACCGAAAATATTGAACAGGCCATTGAACGTGCGGGAACCAAAGCCGGTAACAAAGGGGCGGAAGCCGCGATGACCGCGCTGGAAATGATTAATGTAATTAAAGCCATCAAAGGCTGAATCCGGATTTTAGTAAGGGGATATGTGTGAAACCTGCAGCTCGTCGTCGTGCTCGTGAATGTGCCGTTCAGGCGCTTTATTCGTGGCAGTTATCCGGCAATAATATTGCGGATGTTGAATCAGAATTTCTGTCAGAGCAGGATGTCAAAGACGTTGATGTCGCCTATTTTCGTGAGCTGTTCTTCGGTGCGGCAACGAATGCGGTGCGCCTTGATGCACTGATGGCTCCGTACCTCTCCCGCCAGCTGGAGGAGTTAGGTCAGGTGGAAAAAGCGGTTCTGCGTCTGGCGATGTATGAATTAAGCTACCGTGAGGATGTCCCTTACAAAGTGGTTATCAACGAAGCGATTGAACTGGCAAAAGTGTTCGGCGCGGAAGAGAGCCACAAATTTGTCAATGGCGTGCTTGATAAAGCCGCGCCAAATGCCCGCAGAAAGTAATCATCTGATACTTTTATGCACGGACATAAATGACATGATATAAAAGAGGCCGGTTTAACCGGCCTTTTGTCTTTATCTGATTGCGGAATTTCTGATTATGGCTTGTGGTGAATTTGATCTCATCCGGCGTTTTTTTGACCGGCAGCACTATTACCGCCGGGACGTTGAACTGGGTATCGGGGATGATTGCGCTCTGATGACCGTAGCGGAAAAACAGCAGGTTGCTGTCAGCACGGATACCCTGGTGTCCGGTATTCATTTTCTGCCTTCCGTTTCTGCCCGTGATCTGGCGTGGAAATCCCTTGCTGTGAATTTAAGTGATCTGGCCGCTATCGGCGCGGATCCGGCCTGGGTTTCCCTGGCGCTGACACTGCCGTCCATTGATGAAGCGTGGCTGGGTGAGTTCAGCGACAGCTTCTTTGAGCAACTGAATTATTACGGTATGCAGTTAATCGGCGGCGATACCACACGCGGCCCGATGAGCCTGACATTGACGGTTCATGGTCTGGTCCCGGCCGGGCGGGCGATGAAACGCGCCGGTGCCCGTAACGGCGACTGGATCTATGTCACCGGCACACTGGGTGACAGTGCCGCCGGACTGGCGATTTTACTGGGTGAGCTGCAGCCCGAAGACCCGGCACACAAAGAATATCTGCTGAAACGCCATCTGCGTCCGCAGCCGCGTATCCTGCAGGGACAGGCGCTGCGCGATCTCGCATCCTCTGCGATAGATATCTCTGACGGGCTGATTTCCGATCTCGGCCATATCCTGAAAGCCAGCCGCTGCGGTGCCAGGATTGAACTGGATAACTTACCGATGTCTGAGGCACTGAAAGCCTGTTCATCACCGGAGCAGGCTCTCGCCCGTGCACTGGCGGGCGGTGAGGATTATGAACTGTGCTTTACCGTTCCGGAAATCAATCGTGGCGCACTGGAAATGGCACTGGCACACACCGGCGCACCTTTCTGCTGTATCGGGCAGATGAAACCGGAGAGTGACGGCATCCGCTATTTCAGTAAAGGTGAGGAAGTAAAACCGGCCCTGAGCGGGTTTGACCACTTTGCGGTGAAAGCGGCTGCGGAGTAAGCGGCAAAGACATTATTGATGACATAAAAAACCCTGCATCAGCAGGGTTTTTTGTGTCCGGAAGGATAATCAGGCTTTTGCCAGATACGCTTCGATCGACTTCTGAATATGCTCTGCATCCAGGCCCATATCGCTGCGGATCTCTTCCTGGTCGCCCTGCGGCACATAGCTGTCCGGCAGGCCGATATTGAGCACGGGCACCGGCTTGCGCTGCGCCATCAGGAATTCATTCACACTGCTGCCAGCACCGCCCATAACGGCGTTTTCCTCGACAGTCACCAGTGTGTCATGGCTCGCTGCCATCTCCAGGATCAGGGCTTCATCCAGCGGTTTGACAAAACGCATATCCACCACGGTGGCATTCAGGTTTTCTGCCGCTTTCAGGACTTCTTCCAGCAGGGTACCGAAGACCAGAATTGCGGTTTTCTCCCCTTCACGGCGCACAACACCTTTACCGATCTCAATCTGAGTCAGTGGCTGGAGTGTGGCACCACAGCCGCCGCCGCGCGGATAACGCACCGCAACCGGGCCTTTGCCGTAGTGATAACCGGTGTGCAGCATCTGGCGGCACTCGTTTTCATCACTCGGGGTCATGATCACCATGTTCGGCAGGATGCGCAGGAAGGAGAGATCAAACGCGCCCTGGTGTGTCGGACCGTCGTTGCCGACAATCCCGGCGCGGTCGATAGCAAACAGGACCGGCAGTTTCTGGATCGCGACATCGTGGATCACCTGATCGTAGGCGCGCTGCAGGAAGCTGGAGTAAATCGCAACAACCGGCTTGTAACCACCGATAGCCAGTCCGGCGGCAAAGGTGACGGAGTGCTGTTCAGCAATCGCGACATCAAAATACTGATCCGGGAAGGATTTGGAGAAGCGTACCATACCGGAACCTTCGCGCATGGCAGGGGTGATCGCCATCAGTTTCGGGTCGTGCTCTGCTTCTTCACACAGCCAGTCACCGAAGATTTTTGAGAAGGTCGGTTTGGACGATTTACTTTTCGGCAGTGTGCCGGTTGACGGATCAAACTGCGGTACGGCGTGCCAGCTGATCGGATCTTTTTCAGCCGGTTCATAACCGCGCCCTTTTTTCGTCATAATATGCAGGAACTGAGGACCTTTCAGGTCACGCATATTTTTCAGGGTCTGGATCAGTGCCAGTACATCGTGTCCGTCTACCGGCCCGATGTAATTGAAGCCCAGCTCTTCAAAGAAGGTGCTCGGCACCACCATGCCTTTGATGTGTTCTTCGGTTTTCTTCAGCAGATCCTTGATAGGAGGCAGGCCGGAGAACACTTTCTTTCCGCCTTCACGCAGTGTGGTGTAGAGCTTGCCGGAAAGCAGCTGCGCCAGGTGGTTGTTGAGGGCACCGACGTTTTCGGAGATGGACATCTCGTTGTCGTTGAGGATCACCAGCATGTCGGATTTGATATCCCCGCCGTGGTTCATTGCCTCAAAGGCCATACCGGCGGTGATCGCGCCGTCGCCGATCACACAGACGGTTTTGCGGTTGCGTCCCTCACGGGCAGCGGCAACCGCCATCCCGACACCGGCACTGATGGAGGTGGAGGAGTGACCAACACTCAGAACATCATATTCACTCTCTTCACGCCACGGGAAAGCATGCAGCCCGTTTTTATGGCGGATGGTGTCAATGCGGTCACGGCGCCCGGTCAGGATCTTGTGCGGATAGGCCTGGTGGCCGACATCCCAGATCAGGTTATCAAACGGAGTCTGATAGACATAATGGAGTGCCACGGTCAGTTCAATCGTGCCGAGACCGGAGGCAAAATGCCCGCTGGAACGGCTGACGCTGTTTAACAGATATTGCCGCAGTTCATCGCAGAGTTTCGGTAAACTCTCTTTCGGTAACAGACGCAAATCATCAGGCGTCTCAACGAGTGCCAAAGTCGGATATTTAGCGATATCAATACTCATGTAATGCTCACTAATTCTTATTAAAGTTTCTGAAAATACCGGAACGTGCCGGACGGATTAGCTGTTACGTTCAATCACAAAATTAGCAAGTTCACGCAGGGTTGCTGTGTTGTAATGATGTTCTTCAAGCTGTGAAAGCGCAGCCAGTGATTCCTGATAAAGCGCCTGTGCTTTATCCTGAGCCGCTTTCAGCCCGAGCAGTGACGGATATGTGCTCTTCCCGTGAGCGGCGTCGCTGCCCTGGCTTTTTCCGATCACATCCGTATGACCGATAACATCCAGAATGTCATCCTGAACCTGAAACGCCAGGCCGATAGCCTGTGCGTAAGTGTCGAGAGCCGGTAATACGGCATAGCCTGCTTCACCGGCACTCATCGCGCCCATACGGACGGAAGCACGGATTAAAGCACCGGTCTTATGGTTATGTATTTGTTCCAGCGCATGAATACCGATGTTTTTTCCTTCCGCTGCCAGATCAAGTGCCTGGCCGCCGCACATTCCGCCAAGACCGGCGGCATCCGCCAGTTCGGCGATCATCGCCAGACGGTCCTGCGGGCGGACATCCGGCATCGGCCGGGCGGCGAGAATTGCAAATGCCTGGGTTTGCAGGGCATCCCCCGCCAGAATAGCATTCGCTTCACCAAAGGCGACGTGGCAGGTTGGTTTGCCGCGGCGCAGTGTGTCGTCATCCATGGCCGGTAAATCGTCATGGATCAGGGAATAGGCGTGAATGCACTCAATGGCTGCTGCCGGGGCATCCAGGTTTTCAGCCGTCACACCAAACATTTCACCGGTGGCGTACACCAGGAACGGGCGCAGACGTTTTCCGCCGAGCAGGGCGCCGTAATGCATGGCTTTACCCATGTCGGTGGCGGCGAACGGCAGTGTGGTCAGGATCTCATCAAGAACGTGATCAACACGCTCTCTGGCCTGTGTCAGTTGGTTGCGGAATGTTTCGGGAGTTTGTTCTGGCATGGTCATTCTCGTTCACACAGGAACCGCCGGATCCGGGCGGTCAGTCGTTTTCAGGTGTAAAATCGCTCAGCGGGGCGTTTTCATCATCATTCAGCAGGATCTGAACCCGCTGTTCGGCTGCCATCAGGGTTTTCTGGCTGGTGCGGGTCAGTGCGATACCGCGTTCAAACTCGGCCAGGGCTTCTTCCAGCGGCAGGTTACCCGCTTCCAGACGGGTGACGATCCCTTCAAGGGCATCGAGTGATGCTTCAAAGCTCAGTGCATCGGTTTTCGTTGCGGATGTTTTTTTGGTCATGGTCTGTTTTTCAGTGATGTTGCATTTATGTCGCAAATAATTCCTAGTTTACACTTTTCAGTGAAAATTGTGCCTTTCATTTACGATTTTTACGGGGCAGATCGAGATATGGTGATATACTGCCGCCTTTCAATTTCATCAACGGGGATTGCCGCTGCCTGACACCGGCTGCTCCGTCCTTTGCAAATCAAGCCGATAGCCAGTAAACCGTTATGAAGTTTATCATTAAATTATTTCCTGAAATTACCATCAAAAGCCAGAGTGTCCGCCTGCGCTTTATTAAAATTCTGACCAGTAACATCCGTAATGTGCTTAAAGATCTGGCCGAAGATGTGGCGGTTGTCCGTCACTGGGACTATCTTGAAGTCCGCGTGAAGAAAGAAGAGCTTGGCGAAGGTGTGGCTGACCGCCTGACCCGTATTCCCGGTATCCACCATATTTTACAGGTGGAAGAGCGCGCATTTACCGATCTGCATAATATTTATGAGCAGACCTTCGAAATGTATGCCGCATCACTGGAAAACAAAACCTTTTGTGTCCGCGCCAAGCGCCGTGGTAAGCACCCGTTCAGTTCCATTGAGCTGGAGCGCTATGTCGGTGGCGGCCTGAACCAGCATATTCCGTCCGCGAAGGTAAAACTGACGCATCCGGATGTGACGGTGAATCTGGAAGTGGAAGATGACAAACTGATCCTCGTGGTACGCCGTCTGGAAGGGATCGGTGGTTTCCCGATCGGGACTCAGGAAGATGTGTTATCTCTGATCTCCGGCGGGTTCGATTCCGGTGTCTCCAGCTATATGCTGATGCGCCGCGGCTGCCGTGTTCACTACTGCTTCTTTAATTTAGGCGGTGCGGCACATGAAATCGGTGTGAAACAGGTGGCGCATTACCTGTGGAACCGCTTCGGCAGCTCGCACAAAGTCCGCTTTGTGGCAGTGAACTTTGAGCCGGTGGTGGCAGAAATTCTGGAAAAAGTGGATGACGGCCAGATGGGCGTGGTGCTCAAGCGGATGATGGTCCGTGCGGCATCCCGTGTCGCGGAACGCTATGGCGTGCAGGCGATTGTGACCGGCGAGGCGCTGGGACAGGTTTCCAGCCAGACGCTGACTAACCTGCGCATGATCGACAACGCGACAGACACCCTGGTGCTGCGTCCGCTGATCTCACACGACAAAGAAACCATTATCAATCTTGCCCGTCAGATCGGTACTGAAGATTTTGCCCGTACCATGCCGGAATTCTGCGGCGTGATCTCGAAAAACCCGACTGTGAAAGCGGTGAAAGAGAAAATCGAAGCCGAAGAAGAGAAATTCGACTTTGCGATTCTGGATGATGTGGTGCTCAACGCGCAGAACATGGATATCCGTGTGATCGCGCAGCAGAGTGAGCAGCAGGTTACTGAAGTGGAGATGGTATCAGAACTGTCTGCCACCGATGTGGTGCTGGATATCCGCTCGCCGGATGAACAGGAAGCGCATCCGCTGAAAATTGAGGGAACGGAAGTGCGCACACTGCCGTTCTACAAGCTCAGCACTCAGTTCGGTGATTTACCGGCGGAGACCACTTATCTGCTCTACTGCGATCGCGGGGTGATGAGCCGTCTGCAGGCGCTGTATCTGGCAGAGCAGGGCTATACCAATGTGAAGGTGTATCGTCCCTGAGTCGCAGCTGTCATTTATTTCTGAACCCCGCCTCTGTGGAGGCGGGGTTTTTTATTGTCTTTTTTCAGAGTTTAAGGGATACCGTTGTGCCGGTTCCGGCACTATGCTGTCCGGCAGCAACCTATATTACTGACGGGGTTTCAGAATGAAAAACAGTGCGCTTCAGGCACCGGCAAGCCGTTTTGTCTATGTTATTGTTATTGTGGTGGCGCTCCTTCAGGGGCTTACACTGAATGCAACATCCGATTACCTTATCCGCAGTTCGTGGCAGGTGCCGGGGTCGCTGGTCTGGCTGCCGATGCTGCTGGCGCTGTTTGTGCCGTCGGTATTCAGTTATCTGATTAACCGTTTTTCTTCGGCGGCACTCTGGGCAGGGCTGCTGCTGACTGCCGTTCTCTGTGTCTGGATGAATTTCTGGTATCTGAGTGAGGCAACGGCGGGCCACACCCGTGAGCTCTCTTCACTCATTCCTCTGATGGTACTGCTGTTCTGGCTGATTCTGCCGTGGTTTCAGTTGCGGCAGTTGTCCGGCTCGTGGAACCCGGATTATGTGCTGCTGACAGAGCAGTATGTCAGAAATACCGTGCTGGGTGCGCTGGCGGGGCTTATCGGCCTGCTGGTGATGGGAATGCTGTTTCTGGCGGTTTACCTGTTCCGGATTGTGAATCTGGAATTTCTCAGTGACTGGCTGAATGATTCTCTGTATTTCTGGATGAGTTTCTGCCTCGGGTTCAATATCAGCCTTGTGTTTATCCGGACGGTATTCACGTTCAGCACCGGAAAAATCGCCGGTTATGTGGCGCGGGTACTGTTACCGCTGCTGACTGTTATCGGTGTGATTGCGGCAGGCGGATTGCTGTTATCCGTGGTGACCGGCGTCCGTGTCAGCGGGCTGGGTTCATTCACCATGATCTGGTTTGTTTCGCTGAATATCCTGCTGCTGAATCTGGTTTACGGTAATGAATGTGTGCCACGTTTCCGCTCATGGCTCAACGGACTGGTACTGGCCGGTGTGCTGTTGCTGAACGTTTTTTCGCTGTTATCGGTTTACGGCATTCTGGTGCGTGTTAATCAGTACAGCTGGAGTATCGACCGGTTATACGGATTTTGTATCGCCCTGTTCCTGGCGGTGGTCGTGCTGGCGTACAGCGCGGCACTGTTATGGAAACGCAGCGGATGGGCCGGATTGCTCGGGCCGGTCAACAAAGCCGGATTACTGATACTGATGGCGATTATCCTGGTGATCAGCAGTCCGCTGGCGGATTTTAAACAGATCACGGCAAACAGTATTCTGGCGGGTATTGAAAAGGGCAGAATCAAAGTCACCTCTGATATCCGCTATACCCTGGAAGACCTGGGTAAACGGGGAGAGGCGGTACTCGCGATGCTGAATGAAAATCCGGAATACAGTAAAGCACTGACATACTCCTCTTATGATCAGGATAACCGCCGGACACTGCGGGAGGTAATGCTCACAGTAGCGGGCAGCCCGGCGCTGCCGGAATCCTGGTGGGAAGGAAAATATGATGTGACACGCGCCTGGTTCTGTACTGAATCCTCCGCAGGCGGGGAGTGTCTCGGCTTTATGGCGGATGCGGATGGCGACGGACAGGATGATGCGCTGGTCTGTGTCAGCGGTTATTCTGATTTATCGTTCTATTGTCAGATCTGGCAGCAAGCCACGGAAGTCACAGACGGTCAGCCGGATAAACAGGTCTGGGAAGAGCGTGATTACCAGGATATTCAGTATGCCTCTGAAGAAGAGAAGCAGGCGGCCTGGGCAGCGCTGAAAGCGGGACATTATTCACTGAAACCCAAAGTCTGGATGATGGTGGTTCCGGAGCCTGAAAAGGGTGCAGAACCGGAACAGGCTCCTGAGGTAATACAGGAGCCCGCAACACCGGCTCCGCTTGTTATTCAGCCCTGATCAGCCAGCGTGCGGTAAGGGGTATCCTGATAATCCCATATCCCCGGCGGCAGTACTAATTCTGCCGCCACTTTTGCTGCGGTTTCCTGTCCGCAAAGACGCTCTGTCAGACGCAGGGCAAAATCGATGGCGGTGGCCGGGCCCTGGCTGGTAAGCAGGTTAACGCGCTCATCAAAATAGACCCGCTGATTGACCCACTGTTTTGCCGGTATTTTATCTTCCAGCGCCGGATAGCCGGTCATATTGCCGAGCGGAAACAGGTTGTGGGTCACCAGAATGACAGACGGCGCTGCGCAGATAGCGGCAACAATGTGCCCGTCACAATGCATACGGCGGATTTTTTCAATCACCAGCGGGCTGTCACGCAGATTCTCCGCGCCTTTCAGGCCACCCGGCAGCACAATGGCATCAAACGGGGTGTCCGCTACCCGCACCAGCGGCACATCGGCCATAATGCGGATCCCGCGTGAGCCGGTGATCAGGCAACTGCCGTCATCATTGGCACTGGCGAGTGTGACCGTTACACCGGCACGCACCAGCAAATCAGCGGTGGTGACGGTTTCGGTTTCTTCGCAGCCGTCAGCGAGACAAATGAGAACTGAAGGGGGCATTTTGTTCCTCTTTTTGTTTGACGAGGCTGTAAACGTGAATATGTTCCGGCAGCAGGATCCCGTGATAACGGGCACGTTGCAGCAGATAGCCGGTGATGTAATCAATTTCGGTATAACGGCCGTAAAGAATATCCCGGCGCATGGATGAGCTGTGATCCGCGGTTTTTTCAATCACATGAAGAATATATTCATAGATATTATCACCGTCAGTGTGGATCCCTTCGCGCAGCATCACTTCAGCAGCTTCATCACACAGTACGCGGATTTGCGGCAGGTGCGCCAACAGTCCGCCGTTTTTGCAGTCATAGATAACGGTGAGCGGAGAAATAACGCAGTTCACGGCGAGTTTTTGCCAGCTGGCCGCATCGATTTCATCATGCCAGGCCACATCCGGCAGTGCATCATGCAGAATATCCGCCAGATGGCCGTAATGACGGGCGCGTTCATTCACAGGGCCAATATGGGTCAGTCCCCGGCGGCTGTGATGCAGCAGGCCGTTTTCTTCATATGCGCCGTGGGAGGTGATGCCGGTCAGCAGCGGATTCGGGCAGGGGGATAACTCACGCGCCACGCCCATGCCATTGTGCAGCAGTAACACCGGGCAGGATTCCGGTATCTGCGGCAGCAACTGATTGACCGCTTCGGAGGTTTGCCAGGCTTTCAGGCAAACCAGTAATAATTCGGTTTGTGCGAGGAATTCCGGATCGTTTGTGGTAAATTGCCCGTAAAACGGCTCCCCGTTCAGAGAGTCAATATTCACATTCAGGTAGGGCTGGGGAATACGCATCCATCCCTGCACCTCATGATTGCCTGACAGTGCAGCGAGCCAGAGTTTCCCGATTGCGCCGCAACCCAGTACTGTTATTTTCATAAGGACTCCGGACAGCGAAAAAGATGTGAGCAATATCACTGAATAGTACCACTTTTTGGCCGTTTGCACCTTAGTAAATATAGCGGGAAATATAGTGCTTTTGTTGGTCTGATAAACCCGGTATTATGCCGGTCAGTTGAATATAGGGAGGTCTTCCGATGCCATCATTTGATATTGTTTCTGAAGTTGAATTACATGAAGTGCGCAATGCCGTGGAAAACGCACAGCGTGAAGTGACCAGTCGCTGGGATTTCCGCAACATTACCGCCACGATTGAGCTCAATGAGAAAAATAACAGTGTTAAAATGACCAGTGAATCTGATTTCCAGGTCAATCAGCTGGTTGATATTATGCGGGAAAAACTGGCGAAACGCGGAATTGACGGTGCGTCTCTGACTGTACCGGATGAGATTGTTCACAGCGGTAAGCTGTACAGTGTTGAGGCAACCCTGTTACAGGGGATCGATGCTGCACTGGCGAAAAAGATCGTCAAGCTGATCAAAGACAGCAAACTGAAAGTGCAGGCGCAAATCCAGGGAGAAGAAGTCCGGGTGACCGGCAAATCCCGTGATGATTTACAGTCTGTAATGGCACTGGTACGCGAAGGAAAACTGGGGCAGCCTTTCCAGTTCAAAAACTTCCGCGACTGAGTGTTATCCGGCAACCTGCATCAGTACGGTTGCCGGTTCCTGTCAGCCCTGTAAAACGGCCTCAAGTTGTTTGCGGTTTGACAGTCTGGTATCTGTTTTCACATACACCGCCCGTTCCTGCGCAATAATCACTACATCACTCACACCCGGCTGTTCGCGTAATTTCACAGCAATATCCGGATTATTTACGTCATTTTCCGGTAACTCCAGACGCAGACTGCTGACATACGGCGGCTGACGCAGTGTCAGACTAACAGCCAGCCAGATGAGTGTCAGTATCAGACCACCGCCGAAAACCGTTACCGCACCATTGATGCCGTAGAGCAGGCCGCCGAGGCTGCCGCCCAGTGCCACGCCGATAAACTGGCTGGTGGAGTAAATCCCCATCGCCGTCCCTTTGTAGCCCGCCGGCGCTTCTTTGCTGATCAGTGACGGCAGAATCGCTTCCATCACATTGAAGGCGATAAAGAAAATCTGTAATCCGCCGTAAAGCAGCCACAGGTTTTTGTCTGCCAGCAGAAACACGATTTCTGCCAGCGCCATCATGATTACGCAACTGACAAAAACCTGCTTCATTTTGCGGTACTTTTCCGCATAAATAATAAACGGCAGAACAGACACAAAGGCGATCAGCATCGTGTACAGATACGCCTTCCAGTGAGATTCCCGCGCCAGCCCGGCATCACTCATTACCAGAGGAAGCGCGACAAAGGTGGCCATCAGCAGGGTGTGCAGGGCGAGGATCCCGAAATTCAGCCGGGCGAGCTGCTTATCCATCAGCACCTGCTTAATCGCGCCTTTTACCACGGCGGTTTCTCTGTTCTGACGGTGCTCTTTGTTGTCCGGCACCACATACAGGGTGACGAGGATCCCGAGGAAGGCGAGCAGGGCAATACCCCAGAACAGGCCGGACAGACCGATGATATCCGCCAGTACCGGGCCGAGTACCAGAGCAACTGCAAAGGTGATCCCGATACTGATGCCGATAAACGCCATCGCTTTGGTGCGGTTTTGTTCGCGGGTGGTATCGGACAGTAATGCCATGACGGCAGCAGATATCGCTCCTGCGCCCTGGAGCGCCCGTCCGGCAATCACACCGTAGATAGAGTGGCTGAGTGCGGCAACAATACTGCCCGCCATAAAAATAATCAGCCCGCCGACAATCAGCGGCTTGCGGCCGATTTTGTCAGAAAGCAGGCCGAAGGGGATCTGGAAGATGGCCTGGGTCAGGCCGTAGACACCAATGGCAAAGCCTATCAGGGTGCTGGTGGCGTCTTTAAAATCGAGTCCGAACGTGGTGATAACAGGCAATACCATGAACATGCCGAGCATGCGCAGAGAAAATACCGAGCCTAAACCCCAGGTCGCGCGACGCTCAAGCGGGGTCATTTTATTATCGTTCATGGGATAACCTCAAAAAGACAGACACCACATTCTAATGAGATTTGTGGTTTTTACTAAACACAAAATGGCAGGGGAGCCCTGCCATTTTGTTATTACAGAAAGTGTGTGTTAACGACTGTAGGCCAGCAGAACATCACCGGAGACGCTGGGGTCAACAGACATCATCACACTGAGTGACGTGATAGCGACAATGGAGAACACGAACAACTTACGCGCCCAGACACGATCATTGGTTGTCTTATAGCCCGATAACGCCATGCCCAGCCACCAGACACTGACCGCTGCGGCGACAATCAGGTACTTATATCCCGCATACCCGCTGATGGCGAGCATCAGTGTGGCAAACATAAAGGCGATGATGTACAGGATAATGTGGTTTTTCGCCACAGAAATACCTTTAATCACCGGCAGTACAGGGATATTGGCCGCCTGGTAATCTTTGAAACGGAAGATGGCAATCGCATAGGAGTGCGGCATCTGCCATAAACTGAAGATTAACAGCAGGATCAGTGCGCCGGTATCAAACTGGTTTGTCACCGCGCAGTAGCCGATAACCGGCGGTGCGGCACCGGACAGACTGCCGACCAGTGTGCCGTAGACCGATTTGCGTTTCATGTACAGGCTGTAAACCCCGACATAAACCACAAAGCCGACAACAGCAATCAGCATTGCCACCGCATTGGCTGCCACTAACAGCAGCACCATGCCGGCAATACCCAGCACAGAGGCATAAACCAGACTGATTTTCGGGTCAATAAGCCCTCTTACCAGAGGGCGGTTTTTCGTGCGTTCCATGACGGAGTCGATGTCGCGGTCGATGTAATTGTTAAAAACACAACCGGAGGCCACGACCAGCGAGACACCGAGCAATGTCGCAATGAACAGGGGGTAATCAATGTCACCTTTGGAGGCGAGCAGGAATCCCCCGACCACAGAAATTAAATTTCCGAAAATAATTCCCGGTTTGGTCACTTGCAGGTATTGCTTCATCATATCGGCAACTCTTAATCAACCATCATATTGATGTTCAGGTTGTACATAATCCACAGTGAACCCACGACCACGATACCGATAATGAGGAGCGTGAACAGGAACGCAATCAGGTTCCAGCGCTCTTCAGACGCGGTATTCATGTGCAGGAAGCACACCAGGTGAACAAGAATCTGAACAACAGCAGTAATCACAACAGTCGCCAGCAGAACAGATGTTGAGGCGGTTCCCTCAATCACCATATAAAACGGGATGACTGTCAGAATGACCGACAATATAAAGCCGATCAGATAGGTTTTCACACTACCGTGGCTTGCCCCGGTACCGGCTGTATTTGAATGACTCATTACAGTGCCCCCAACAGATAAACAACGGTGAACACACAAATCCAGACCACGTCCAGGAAGTGCCAGAACAGGCTTAAGCAGTTCAGGCGGGTTTTATTCACTTCGGTCAGGCCGCGGCGGCTGGTCTGGATGATCATGATGATGATCCAGATAAGACCGGCTGTGACGTGAAGACCGTGTGTTGCCACCAGGGTGAAGAAACCGGACAGGAAGCCGCTGTGGTCAGGGCCGTAACCTTCGCTGATTAATTCATGGAATTCATAGATTTCCATCGCTACGAAGCCGAGGCCGAACAGGAAAGTCACAAATAACCACAGATTAACCTGACCCACCTGATTGCGGTTCATTGCCAGCATGGCAAAGCCGTAGGTGATACTGCTGAATAACAGCAGGAAGGTTTCCACCAGTACAAACTGTAAGTTAAAGATCTCTTTGCCGGTCGGGCCGCCGGCGGTGCCGTCTTTCAGCACCACATAAATGGCGAACAGACTCGCAAACAGAATCAGGTCACTCATCAGGTAGACCCAGAATCCGAAGACCTTGGTCGCACCTGCATCGTGATGCCCATGATTATCATGGGCGTTATTATGTTGAGTCAGGGTATTAGTTGACATTATCCACACCTGCCTTGCTCAGTTGTTCGTAGTGGGCGTTTTCGATTTTTTCGACTTCAGCCACAGGAACATAGTAATCCACATCTTCGTCGAAGCTTTTTGCAATCCAGGTGACGATCATGCCGGCGAAACCGACAATCGCGAGCCACCAGATATGCCAGATCATGGCGAAACCAAAGATCAGGCTGAAACCGGCGATAATCACACCTGCTGCCGTGTTTTTCGGCATATGAATTTCTTCATATTTTGCAGGACGTTTATGCGCGGTGCCTTTTTCTTTCATATCCCACCATTCATCACGGGACTGAACATCCGGTACTTCAGCAAAGTTATAGAACGGAGGTGGTGAAGAGGTTGCCCACTCCAGCGTGCGGCCGCCCCACGGATCCCCGGTAAGGTCGCGGTTCTGGTCACGGTCACGGATACTGACGTAGAACTGAATAACCTGGCACAGAATACCGACACCGATAATCGCCACGCCGACGGCTGCGATTAACAGCATGGTGTGGAAGGTCGGGTCAATGTTCTGGCTGATACGGCGGGTCATTCCCATGAAGCCCAGCACGTAAACCGGCATAAAGGCAACAAAGAAACCGATGAACCAGCACCAGAATGCGCGGACACCCCATTTTTCGTTCAGGGTGAAACCGAAGGCTTTCGGGAACCAGTAAGCGGTACCGGCGAAGCAACCGAAGACCACACCGCCGATGATGACGTTATGGAAGTGTGCAATCAGGAACAGGCTGTTATGCAGGACAAAGTTTGCCCCCGGCACGGCCAGCAGAACCCCGGTCATACCACCGACGGAGAAGGTGATAATAAAGCCGACCGTCCAGAGCATCGGGGTTTTGAATTCGATACGACCCTGATACATGGTAAACAGCCAGTTGAATATCTTCACCCCGGTCGGAATGGAGATGATCATCGTGGCGATACCGAAGAAGGCGTTGACGTTCGCACCGGAGCCCATGGTAAAGAAGTGGTGCAGCCAGACGATAAAGGACAGTACGGTAATCGCGATAGTTGCCCATACCAGTGAGGTATAGCCGAACAGGCGCTTTTTCGAGAATGTCGCAGTGACTTCAGAGAAGACCCCGAAGACCGGCAGAACCAGGATATACACTTCCGGGTGGCCCCATGCCCACACCAGGTTGATGTACATCATCATGTTGCCGCCCATATCATTGGTGAAGAAATGGGTGCCCAGGTAGCGGTCTAATGTCAGGCCGGTTAAGGTGACAGTCAGAATCGGGAACGCGGCGATAATCAGGATATTGGTACAGAATGCCGCCCAGGTGAAGACCGGCATTTTCATCATCGACATGCCCGGCGCGCGCATACGCAGTACGGTGGCGAAGAAGTTCACCCCGGTCAGCAATGTACCGATACCGGATATCTGGAGACTCCACAGCCAGTAATCGACCCCGACGCCCGGGTTATATTCCAGTCCCGACAGCGGCGGATAGGCCAGCCAGCCGGTCTGTGCAAATTCCCCGATACCCAGAGAGATATTCACCAGCATCACGCCGACTACAAAGAACCAGAAGCTCAGGGAGTTCAGGAACGGGAAGGCGACGTCACGGGCGCCGATCTGTAACGGCACAACCAGGTTCATCAGGCCGACAACAAACGGTGTCGCGACGAAGAAGATCATAATAACGCCGTGGGCGGTAAAGATCTGGTCGTAGTGTTCAGGCGGCAGGAATCCGGCTTCACCGGCAGACGAAAGGGCCTGCTGGGCGCGCATCATTATGGCGTCAGCAAAACCACGGATAAGCATCACCATTGAAACGATGATGTACATAATACCGATTTTTTTATGGTCAACGGTGGTCAACCATTCAGTCCATAACCACGTCCATTTGCGGAAGTAGGTGATAAGACCGACAAGTGCAGCACCACCCAGAATGATACCCAGTACCGTAATTACAACGATAGGCTCATGCAGGGGGATGGCATCCAGTGTTAATTTTCCGAACATGCTTTACCCCTCATTCCCGGCATGAGCTGCAGGCATATGGCTGCTGTGTTCATCTGCGCTCATGTTCATCATTGAATGGCTTTCGCCTTCGTGTGTCTTCCCGGCACCGTGGCCGCTGTGACCAAATTTGTTAATGGTGTCCACAAACAGGTTTGGTTTGACAGCGGAGAAATAGACAACCGGGTTGTTCACACTCGGTTTTGCCAGTGCGTCAAACGCTTCGGTGGTGGTCAGGGTGTCCGGTGAGGCTTTCACCTTCGCAACCCATTCATCGAAGGCTTCGCGTGTCGGGGTGGCAGTGGCGGTAAATTTCATGTCAGAGAAACCGTGGCCGCTGTAGCTGGCAGAAATGCCTTTGTACACGCCCGGTTCTTCCGCAATCAGATGCAGTTTGGTCTGCATACCTGCCATCGCATAAATCTGGCCGCCTAACTGCGGGATGAAAAACGAGTTCATCACAGAATCAGAGGTGATTTTGAAATTGACAGGAACACCGACAGGGAATGCGATCTCATTGACAGTGGCAATGCCTTGATCCGGATAGATAAATAACCATTTCCAGTCCATTGAGATAACCTGGATGGTGACAGGCTCCTGGTCACTGACCAGCGGCTTGTACGGATCCAGCTCATGGGTGGTTTTCCATGTAATGGTACCCAGGATCAGAATGATAATGATCGGAACAGTCCAGACGACCAGCTCGATTTTATTGGAATGCGCCCAGTCAGGACGGTAAGTTGCTTTTCTGGTTTCCCGGTAACGCAGGGCAAAAACGATTGCCATGATAATGACCGGAATAACCACAATGAGCATCAGACCAATGGCGGTTAAAATCAGTGTTTTTTGCTCAGCACCGATAGTGCCTTTCGGGTTCATCAGTGCCATATCGCATCCGCCCAGCAAAAGTGCAGATGCGAGCAGCGAGATTACCCCAATACTCTTTTTGTAGTTCATAAGTCTCATCCAACGACCCCAAAAACAAAGGTACTCAAGTACTCTTGTCGTTTCATCAGTCCGCACATATTACGGCAAGGTAAGATCAGTGTAAATATATGTAATAAGATTGGTTGGTTTGTTGCCTCTTTATGTTAAAAGGATCACAAGTGAGCCAATTTTTGTGAAATCGTGAAATAAAAATCACAATTTTAACAATCAGGAGACAAATTTATATTTAAGCTTAGATTAGGGAAGGAAATACCGAAAGGATGAAACACTGATTATTACACTTTATATGACGTAATGGTGAAATTTTTTTGTTCAGAAACAGTTTCCTGGTAAAAATACGGGGGGATTTTGCCCCCCGCAGCGGAAAAATGTGATCTAGAAGTTATATTTTATGCTGTAAACCACAGCCTGCTGGTAAAAGTCCTCACCCAGTTTGTTATCCGCATAGCGGTACTGAATGCCGGTTGTCACTGACGGAACCGGTGTCCACCATAAGGCCAGCGCGCCGTTGACGCCGTCACGCCCGCCGTTGCCGTAACGATCGTTGCGGTTAAGCTCGATTTCGTTCCAGTTGGTGACGCTGAATTTTTCATTCCACAGGTTAAAGTCATAACCGGCAACCCAGCCGAGAACATAACCGTTGTTACCGCTGTAAAACGTTTGATCAACATAGTGCAGGGCAGCAAACGGTTTAAACCATAACCCGTTGAATTCAGTGTTATAACCGATACCGTACAGGGTGTTCACTTCATGGAAGTTACCGCCGTTACCCGGCAGAGAGTAGGTACCGTAAACATGACCGTAGGCGTTGAAACCGGTATCACCGAGGTAGATACGCGCCGTGGTTTTGAAGGTGTAACGCTGGTTATCACCGGCATCGGAATCGTTTTTACTGTTAAACGCGTTCTCGAGGTCGAAGAAACCATAGAGCTCACCCCAGCTGAAACCGGCACCGCCCTCAAGCTCCAGATACGCAAAGTCATCCTTATGCGTGCTGTTGCCGCTCTTGTGAGTGGTATGCGGAGTCCAGTCCAGATAGTTCATGCTGACGTTAGCAAATCCCCACTGATATTCAGCCTGCGCAGAAAACGCGGCGGTTGCAGCGATCAGGGCTGCAATAGTCGTTTTTTTCATAATTTATTAGCTGTTTATTTGGTCGTTAAAGAGTACAGAAGTCAGAAGTAACAGCGCGAATATAGGGTGAAGGCACAAAAAGGAAAATGGGTGATGTGACGTATTTGTGGTTTTGAATGTAATTTTAAGAAATAAATTACAAAAATTGTGACTTACATCTAAAATTAAACATAAAAAAAGCCGGTAAAAACCGGCTTTATAAACTTTTGATTGAATTTTTTCTGATATTCGTAACAGCCTGTCAGGCCAGTTTATCGCGGCGGAGTGCACAATAATCGAGCAGCCCGCCGAGGAACAACCCGGCAATACCGATATTCAGGCCGTAAATAAACAGGTCGCCTTTCAGCGTGTCCGGAATAAAGCCCGGAGTCAGTTCAAATACCCCGGTCAGCAGCAGGATCAGGCTGGCTGCGAACAGTACTGCGGTGATACCGAGCAGTGACATCGCCGTCCGGTAGCCGTTGCGGAAGTGCTGCCTCGGCAGAAACTGCTCCGTTTTCTGGGTGTATAGCAGCGTTTTGCGGCACAACATCAGCAGCAGCAATCCCGGAATTGCGGCAAACACGGTGAACAGATAGAACCAGCTCCAGCCGTAGGCCTCCACCATCCAGCCGGCAAACGGGCCGGTATAGACGCGGCCGACAGCAGACAGTGCTGACAGCAGGGCAAACTGTGTGGCGGAGAAGGACCGGTTACAGAGTGTCATCAGCAGGGCGACAAAGGCGGCTGTGCCCATCCCGCCGCAGATATTCTCGATAAATACCACGCCGCCCATCATATAGATATTTTGTGGTGTGACAGATAACACCCAGTAGCCGAGGTTGGAAAATCCCTGCAGGATCCCGAAGAACATCAGGGATTTAAACAGGCTCCAGCGCTGCATCAGATAACCGCCGTACAGGGCCCCGACAATCGTGGCGGCCAGCCCCAGGGTTTTATTGATAAGTCCCACTTCGTCCGGACCGAACCCGGCTCCGCGGATCAGAAACGGCGTGCTCAGTGTCAGGGCGAAGGCATCCCCCATCTTATAAAGGACAATCAGCAGTAACAGCAGCCAGGTGTTGTTACGGGAAAAAAACTCCGCCAGCGGCTCCCGGACAGCCTCACGCAGTGTGCGCGGCGGCGGGGCATCGGTTTCCGGCTCTTTTGCGCGCAGTGTGGCGAACACACCAATCAGCATCATCGCCGCCATCAGCAGGTACATATTCTGCCAGCCGGTATAACGGTGGGCGATAAACAGCGCCAGCCCGCCGGAGAGCAGCATGGCCAGCCGGTAACCTAAGGTTGATATCGCAGCCCCGGTACCGCGATCTTTCGCGGACAGCAAATCCGTTTTATAGGCATCAAAAATGATGTCCTGTGAGGCGGAGCAGAAAGCGACAATCGCGGCGGCAGCAGCCAGCCACCAGAGGTGTTCCGTCGGTTTCAGCATCCCCATACCGGCGATACTGACAACCAGCAGGAGCTGGGTGGCGATCATCCAGCCGCGGCGGCGTCCGAGGAACGGCAGCTGGTAGCGATCCATAAACGGTGCCCACAGGAATTTAAACACATAGGCCTGGCTGACAAGGGTGAAAAACCCGATGGTCCTGATATCCACGTTTTCGACGGTGATCCAGGCCTGGAGTGTGCCGCTGGTCAGTGCCAGCGGTAATCCGGATGCGAAACCGAGCAGTAAAAGAATACGGGCATTACGCTCGCTGTAAGTCGCCCAAATACTCCGGAGCATGATTATCCTCACACGCCGCAGACTGCGGCGCATTGACAGTGACTGAAAACTGCGGGCCGCCCGGCGTTATCCGGCAGCAGGCGGCACGGCAGATTAGTAGCGGGTGTTCTGCTTAATGAACTGGCTGATTTGGGTATCCTGAGCCATGTCCGCGACGATATCGCTGAGTGCGCGGTTAAAGGCGTCAGTGATTTTTTCATTGCTGGCGCTTAACGGGCCCTGCACATTATAGCTGGTGCGGAAAGTCCGGCTCTTTGTGCTGTTATTCTGCGCGGTGGCGAGAATGGTAATATCAATATTGACGGTGATATTATGGCGCAGGCTGCCTTCCTGTACATCCGCCTTAAAGGTATTGATGGAAATCTGCACATTGGCATTTGCCGGTGAGCCAATCATAAAACCGCGCGCTGTCATCTGTTTTTCCAGGGTTTCCTGCATCAGGAAACGCAGGTCACGGGACGGGCGCAGCTGTGCCAGCTGGCCGTTACGGCTGAATTCGGCCAGAGTCTGTGACGGGCGTTTATCCACACCGGTAATCGAGATAGTGGCGGCACCGAGCGTCGGATCCGCAGACGGTAATTTCATCACCGGTTCAATGGACAGGGTGTTGGACGGCGCCTGACACCCGGCCAGTAAGAGCATTGCGAACAGCGGGAGGAGGTATTTTTTCAACATAATATGAATCCGTTACAAGTTGTTGAAGTCAGTCACAGCACCGGATAAACGCCGGGGTGTGAGTGTTCGGCTTAACGCATGATGATAATCGGCTTTATCCGCGAATGGTATGGATTTTGATAAAAAACTCACTACACTGAGCTTTCTCTGAAAGCCAGTATTGACCGGAAGGATAGTTATGTCGGCATCATTTCCTGCTGTAATGCAGCAGCGTATTGAAGAAAAACTGAATCACGCGCTTGCGCCTCATTATATCAGTGTGGTGAATGAGAGCAGCCAGCACAATGTTCCGGCGGGATCGGAAACCCATTTTAAGGTGGTGGTGGTCAGTGAGACCTTTGCGGGCATGCGCCCGGTGGCACGTCACCGTCATATGTACACGCTGCTGGCTGATGAGCTGGCTGGCGGGGTTCACGCTCTGGCGCTGCATACTTATACCCCGGATGAGTGGAATCACAGTCAGGGCGGGGTGAATCCGTCCCCGCGTTGTCATGGTGGCGGAAAGTAAGCCGCTGTTTGAGTGAAAAAGCAGCGCACAGCACAAAATTTAACAGAAAAAGGGTGAAATTCAGACTCTTTTGTCTGCACTTCTCGACGCGGCCTGTCAGCATCGCTATAATGTCGCGTCTGAAATTCCGTATGGTTTCGGGACGCTTCTGAATATAAGGGAACTCGGTTTTTAAATGCGACCGCCCCGGTTCATTATCGTTTCACACAGGCATCGGGCCGGTGTGAGATATGGAGTTGACCGAGCAATAGACTTTTTTGAGGTAATAAGATGCAAGTTTCTGTTGAAACGACTGAAGGCCTTGGGCGTCGTGTATTAATCACCGTTCCTGCAGCCGATATTGACAAAGAAGTAACTAAACAATTAGCTGAAATCGCCAAGAAAGCACGTATCGACGGTTTCCGTAAAGGTAAAGTGCCGCACAACATCATCAAACAGCGTTACGGCGATGTGGCGGTTCAGGATGCACTGAGCGACCTGATGTCACGTAACTTTGTCAGCGCTATCATCGAAAACAAAATCAACCCTGTCGGCGCGCCTGACTACAAAGTTGATGAGCCGTATAAAGAAGGTCAGGATTTCACTTACACTGTTGAGTTCGAAGTCTTCCCTGAAATTGAGCTGAAAGGTCTGGAAACAATCGAAGTTGAAAAACCGGTTGTTGAAGTTAAAGACGAAGACATCGACGGCATGGTTGAGACTCTGCGCAAACAGCAGGCTGAGTGGAAAGTGACTGAAGGCGCAGCTAAAGCTGACGATCGCATCACTATCGACTTCACCGGTTCTGTTGACGGCGAAGAGTTCGAAGGCGGCAAATCTTCTGATTTCGTCCTGGTCATGGGCCAGAATCGTATGATCCCGGGCTTCGAAGACGGTATCGTGGGTCACAAAGCCGGTGAAGAATTCGACATCGAAGTGACATTCCCGGAAGATTACCACGCTGAAAACCTGAAAGGGAAAGCAGCGAAATTCGCTATCAGCCTGAAAAAAGTGGAAGAGCGCGAACTGCCGGAAATGACTGAAGAGTTCATCAAACGTTTCGGTATCGGCGACGGTTCCCTGGAAGGTCTGAAAGCGGAAATCCGCAAAAATATGGAACGCGAACTGAAAAACGCAGTACGCAACCGTATCAAAACCCAGGTTATCGACGGTCTGCTGAAAGCAAACGAAATCGATGTACCGAAAGCAGCTGTTGACAGCGAAATCGAAGAACTGCGCCGTCAGGCGGCACAGCGTTTCGGTGGCTCTGAAAAACAGGCGATGGAACTGCCTCGCGAACTGTTTGAAGGTCAGGCTAAGCGCCGTGTAATGGTTGGTCTGCTGTTAGGCGAAGTGATTTCTTCTAACGAACTGAAAGCCGAAGACGATCGCGTTAATGCGCTGATCGACGAAATGGCATCAGCGTACGAAGATCCGGCTGAAGTTGTGGAATACTACAACAAAAACAAACAGATGATGGATGGTATCCGTAATCTGGCACTGGAAGAGCAGGCTGTTGAAACTGTTCTGGCGAAAGCAAAAGTGACAGATAAAGAAACCGGCTTCACTGATCTGATGAACCAGGTTCAGGCAGCAGGTTAATCCTCTCTCTTTGTGAACGGCCGAAGGCTGTTTATCTGATATAAAACCGCAGGCAATGTGTATTGTCTGCGGTTTTTTCGTCATTTCTGACAATATTCCTTGAAAACTGCGGTGGTTATCCCCCATATTTGCCATACAGGGTATCTGCCGGACAGTATATGCTGCTTATGTGACCGGATCGCGTATAGCGCATGGTCATCGCACCGGATCTCAAGTAAAATAACCGGTATCCGCCAGGCACCAATAAAATTCAATCAGGAGATGGACATGTCATATCACGACAATCAGGATACTTTCGCACCCAACATGGCGCTGGTGCCGATGGTTATCGAGCAGACTTCACGCGGTGAACGCTCCTACGATATCTATTCCCGTTTATTAAAAGACCGTATTATCTTTTTAACCGGCCAGGTTGAAGATCATATGGCAAACCTGATCGTGGCACAGTTACTCTTCCTGGAAGCTGAGAACCCGGAAAAAGACATCAGTCTTTATATCAACTCGCCGGGCGGCGTGATCACCGCAGGGATGTCCATTTATGACACCATGCAGTTCATCAAACCGCAGGTCAGCACCATCTGTGTGGGCCAGGCCTGCTCAATGGGTTCTTTCTTACTGGCGGCAGGTGCGCCGGGCAAACGTTACTGTCTGCCGAACTCCCGGGTGATGATTCACCAGCCGCTGGGCGGCTATCAGGGACAAGCCACTGATATTGAAATTCATGCTCAGGAAATTCTGAAAGTGAAAGCGCGCATGAATGATTTATTAGCTCACCATACCGGTAAATCCGTTGAGGAAATTCAGCGTGATACCGAGCGTGACCGCTTCCTGTCCGCGAAAGAAGCGCAGGAATACGGTCTGGTTGACCATATTTACACACACCGGTAAGTAACACAGGCACTGCCCGTATCCTGCCGGGCGGCAGGGTACTGCGGTGCTGTGACATTTTTTGCGGCTCACAGGCGGTGAGCTGTACTGATTAAGTGAGGTTTACTGATGACAGACAAACGCAAAGACGGTTCAGGAAAGCTGCTGTACTGCTCTTTCTGCGGAAAAAGTCAGCATGAGGTTAAGAAACTGATTGCCGGCCCGTCAGTGTATATCTGTGATGAATGCGTTGATTTATGCAACGATATTATCCGTGAAGAAATTAAAGATCTGATCCCGGCCCGTGGCAGTGAGCGCAGTGAACTGCCGACGCCTCATGAAATTCGTCAGCACCTCGATGACTATGTCATTGGTCAGGAACTGGCTAAAAAAGTGCTGGCAGTCGCGGTATACAACCACTACAAACGTCTGCGCAACGGCGATAAAACCGCTGACGGTGTGGAACTGGGTAAAAGTAACATTCTGCTGATCGGCCCGACCGGCAGCGGTAAAACCCTGCTGGCTGAAACTCTGGCCCGCTACCTGGATGTGCCGTTCACCATGGCGGATGCCACCACACTGACCGAAGCCGGTTATGTGGGGGAGGATGTCGAAAACATCATTCAGAAGCTTTTACAGAAATGCGACTATGATGTGGAGAAAGCACAGCGCGGTATCGTCTATATTGATGAAATCGATAAAATCTCCCGTAAATCAGATAACCCGTCGATTACCCGTGATGTTTCCGGTGAAGGCGTTCAGCAGGCTCTGCTGAAACTGGTTGAAGGGACTATCGCTGCTGTTCCGCCGCAGGGCGGGCGCAAACATCCGCAGCAGGAGTTTTTACAGGTTGATACCTCGAAAATTCTGTTTATCTGCGGCGGGGCGTTTGCCGGTCTGGATAAAGTGGTCGGTCAGCGTCTGAACACCCGTTCCGGTATCGGTTTCGGTGCGGAAGTGCGCGGCGAGAAAGACAAAGCGACAGAAGGCGAATTACTGGCTCAGGTTGAACCGGAAGATCTGATCAAATTTGGTCTGATCCCGGAATTTATCGGCCGTCTGCCTGTCGTGGCAACGCTCGGTGAACTGAGTGAGGATGCGCTGATTCAGATCCTTCAGGAACCGAAAAACGCGCTGACAAAACAGTATCAGGCGCTGTTCAGCATTGAAGATGTTGAACTTGAGTTCCGCCGTGAAGCACTGATTGCCATTGCGAAAAAAGCCATGAACCGTAAAACCGGTGCCCGTGGTCTGCGTTCCATCGTTGAGGCTGCGTTGCTCAACACGATGTATGATTTACCGTCGATGGAAAATGTCGAAAAAGTGGTTATCGATGAAAACGTGATAACCAACCAGACCGAACCGATGCTGATTTACCGCAAACCGGAAGCTCAGGTTTCCGGCGAGTAACGGAAAGTTAGCGCAGTTGTTATCAATATTAACTAAATGAGGGAATTTTCCCTCATTTTGCTTTTCTTACTAAATAAAGTGTTGAATGTGAGAAATGCATCCCCATATATTGATTATTCTATGGAGTGGAACCCGTGATAACGCGTTTCACGACGTTCCCAACAAGGCGTAAGCTAAACGAAGAGAGTGCTCTATGAATCCTGAGCGTGCTGAACGCATTGAAATCCCGGTACTGCCTTTGCGCGATGTGGTGGTCTACCCCCACATGGTTATTCCTTTATTTGTCGGGCGCGAAAAATCTATCCACTGTCTGGAAACAGCGATGGATATGGATAAAAAAGTGCTGCTGGTAGCACAAAAAGAAGCGTCAACGGATGAGCCGGGCGTCAATGATTTATTTTCCGTCGGGACAGTCGCGTCTGTATTACAGATGCTGAAACTGCCGGACGGCACCGTCAAAGTGCTGGTCGAAGGCCTGCAACGTGCGCATATCAAAACATTAAGTGACAACGGCGATTTCTTCTCTGCCCAGGCAGAGCTGATGGAATCCCCTGTCGTGGACGAGCGCGAGCAGGAAGTATTGCTGCGCACGGCGATCAACCAGTTTGAAGGCTATATCAAGCTGAATAAAAAGATCCCGCCGGAAGTCCTGACATCTCTGCACAGTATCGACGATGTCGCCAAACTGGCTGACACTATCGCTTCCCATATGACACTGAAATTACAGGACAAACAGTCTGTTCTGGAAATGTCAGATGTGGTTGAGCGTCTCGAATATCTGATGGCGATGATGGAATCGGAAATCGATCTGTTACAGGTTGAGAAACGCATCCGTAACCGCGTCAAAAAGCAGATGGAAAAAAGCCAGCGCGAGTACTATCTCAATGAGCAGATGAAAGCTATCCAGAAAGAACTGGGTGAGATGGACGACGCGCCGGATGAAGCAGAAGCGCTGAAACGCAAAATCGAAGAAGCGCAGATGCCGAAAGAGGCAAAAGAGAAAGCCGAAGCGGAATTACAGAAACTGAAAATGATGTCGCCGATGTCAGCGGAAGCGACGGTTGTCCGCAGCTATATTGACTGGATGATTCAGGTTCCGTGGGTCAAGCGCAGTAAAGTGAAAAAAGATCTGCTTAAAGCGCAGGAAATCCTCGACAGTGACCATTACGGCCTGGAGCGGGTGAAAGAGCGCATCCTTGAATATCTGGCGGTACAAAGCCGTATCAGCAAAATCAAGGGGCCTATCCTGTGCCTCGTCGGACCGCCGGGGGTGGGTAAAACCTCTCTGGGGCAGTCCATTGCCCGTGCAACCGGCCGTAAATATGTCCGTATGGCGCTGGGCGGCGTGCGTGATGAAGCGGAAATCCGCGGTCACCGCCGTACCTACATTGGTTCTATGCCGGGTAAACTTATCCAGAAAATGGCAAAAGTTGGCGTGAAAAACCCGCTGTTCCTGCTGGATGAAATCGATAAAATGTCATCGGATATGCGCGGCGATCCGGCTTCCGCACTGCTTGAGGTGCTGGATCCGGAACAGAATATAGCGTTTAACGATCACTACCTGGAAGTGGATTACGATCTGTCCGACGTCATGTTTGTCGCGACATCCAACTCCATGAATATTCCGGCACCGCTGCTGGATCGTATGGAAGTGATCCGTCTGTCCGGTTATACGGAAGATGAGAAACTCAACATTGCCAAGCGCCACCTGCTGCCGAAGCAGATTGAGCGCAACGCACTGAAGAAAACCGAGCTGCATATTGATGACAGCGCGATCCTCGGCATTATCCGTTATTACACCCGTGAAGCGGGCGTGCGCGGACTGGAGCGTGAAATCTCCAAACTGTGCCGTAAAGCGGTGAAACAGCTGCTGATGGATAAGACACTGAAACACATCGAGATTAATCAGGACAACCTGAAAGATTACCTGGGTGTGCAGAAAGTGGATTACGGCCGTGCTGATACTGAAAACCGTGTGGGCCAGGTTACCGGTCTGGCGTGGACAGAAGTCGGCGGTGACCTGCTGACCATCGAAACCGCAGCGGTTCCGGGTAAAGGGAAACTCTCCTACACCGGTTCACTGGGTGAAGTGATGCAGGAATCTATCCAGGCAGCGTTAACCGTGGTGCGTGCCCGGGCGGATAAATTAGGGATCAATAATGATTTCTATGAAAAACGCGACATTCACGTCCACGTACCGGAAGGTGCAACACCAAAAGACGGCCCGAGTGCCGGTACCGCAATGTGTACCGCACTGGTTTCCGCACTGACCGGTAACCCGGTACGTGCGGATGTGGCGATGACCGGGGAAATTACCCTGCGTGGTCTGGTGCTGCCAATCGGCGGTCTGAAAGAAAAACTGCTGGCAGCACACCGCGGCGGCATTAAGACTGTTCTGATTCCGGACGAAAACCGCCGTGATCTGGAAGAAATTCCGGATAACGTAAAAGCGGATCTGGATATTCATCCGGTTAAAACAATAGATGAAGTTCTTTCACTTGCCTTAGTGAATCCTGCTTTTGGTATGGAAGTGGTAAGTAAAAAGGCGTAGGAAATAGTGACCTGCGTCAAGAAGTTCAGATAAATAAAGGGCTGACAGGTACTTTAGGACTTGTCAGCCTTTTTTTGTCCCGCTAATTTAGCGAACATTCTTACGAAACATGCGAAGTCTGCAATCTTGCCAAGAGCGAAAAGGCTTGATATAACGGCTGTGGCTGTCAGGAACATACTTCGTAAATCCGGGCCGAAAATTCTGAAAGGGGATGATAATAGTGAATAAGTCACAATTGGTCGATAAAATTGCTGCAGACGCTAATATTTCTAAAGCTGCGGCTGGTCGCGCGTTAGATGCAATTATTGGTTCAGTAACCGATTCTCTGAAGGGCGGGGATGACGTGGCTCTGGTTGGTTTCGGTACTTTCACTGTTCGTGAGCGTGCAGCACGTACAGGCCGTAACCCGCAGACCGGAAAAGAGATCAAAATCGCCGCTGCGAAAGTCCCGGCTTTCCGTGCAGGTAAAGGTCTTAAAGACGCAGTAAACGGCTGAGTTTTTCCTCAGGCACCGGGATATTTATCTGTCCCGGGCACAAAAACCGTATAAAGCTAAACAGGAAGCGCATCAGAATGATGCGCTTTTTTTTGTTTTAGGGCATAATTTCCCCTGACCTGATTTTTCTTTTACCAAAGCGGAGTTTGGATTTTTTATGATGGAAAACCTGCGCACAGCGGCGAACAACCCTGTGATTAAAATTGTCTTCGCCATCATTATCCTGTCATTTATTCTGACAGGTGTGGGTGGTTACCTCGTCAGCGGTTCTAACTATGCTGCCAAAGTGAACGATACTGAAATATCGGTCCAGCAGTTAGAGCGCGCCTTCCAGGAAGAGCGTAACCGCCAGCAGGCTCAGCTGGGTGATCTGTTCTCGCAGTTAGTCAGCACCGAAGAGGGCGTTAAACAAATCCGTTCTCAGGCGCTGAACCAGATGATTGACACCATTCTGCTGGAACAGTATGCACGGAAATTAGGTATCACCGTCAGTGATGACCAGATTATCAGCGCAATTCGTCAGGAGCCTGATTTTCAGGTTAACGGTCAGTTCAGCCAGCAGGCGTATGAGACATTCCTGTCCCGTAACGGTATCACCGGTGACAACTACGCAACTTATCTGCGCAAGCAGATGATTCAGGCACAGCTGGTTCAGCCGTTTGTGCGTGACTCATTTGTGCTTGATTCCGAAGTGACCAATGCCGCAGCTGTTTTACTCCAGTCACGTACCATCCGTACCGCGACACTGGATCTGGCTTCTGCTCAGGCAAAACAGACCACAACCGATGAAGAGCTGCAGGCTTATTACGCGAAGAATAAAAACAGCTTCATTGCGCCGCAGTCCTTAAAAATCAGTTTTGTTGAGCTGGATGCCGCGAATATCCAGGACAACACATCAGTCACTGAAGAACAGATTCAGGACTACTACGACAAAAATATCCCGCGTTTTACTGTGCCGGCAAAAGGCGAGTACAGTCAGATCACCCTGGCGACGGAAGATGATGCCAAAGCGGTACTGAATGAACTGAAAAACGGGGCGGATTTCAAAACCCTGGCTAAAGAAAAATCCACCGATAAACTGACTGCCCGTAACGGCGGCGTGATCGGCTGGATGGAAGATGCTGCGCTGATCCCTGAAATTAAAGGTGCCGGGCTGACAACCGCCGGTCAGATTTCAGAGGTTCTGAAAGTGGATAACGGCTACGCGATTTTCCGTCTGGATGTGTACGAGCCGGAAACCGTCAGACCGCTGGCGGATGTGAAAGAAGAAGCCACCCGTCTGGCCAAAGGCGAAGCGGCAAGCAAAGCCTTCTTTGACCTCCAGCAGAAAGCCAGTGAAGCTGCTGCGAACGATAACGAATCCCTGATGGGTGTTGAGCAGGCAACCGGCGTTAAAGCTGTACAGACTGACTGGTTTGCCCTGAACAGTCTGCCGGATGCGGTTAACTATCCGGAAGTGTTAAAAGCATTAACGGAAAACAAACTGTTTGATGAGAAAGGACCTTCCGGTGCTAACTCTGACATCATCACCGTTTCCGGTGACCGTGCCTTTGTGATCCGTGTTGATGAATATCGTCCGGAAGCAGTGGAATCCTTTGAAAAAGTGAAGTCAGACATTGACGCGCTGGTGAAGCGCAGCAAAGCGGAAGCCGCGCTGAATGCGGAAGCGGATAAACTGCTGACGGCACTGAAAGAAGGTAAAGGCGACGCCGCGTTAACAGAAGCCGGTGTGAAATTCGGTGCAGAGCAGACTGTTCAGCGCCTGAATCCGTCAGACCCGGTTATCAATGCTGCCTTTACCCAGCCGCATCCTGCGGACGGTAAACCGACCTACAGCCGCACCATTGACGGCAAGGGTAACATTGTTCTGGTACAGCTGGATAAAGTCACAGCCGGTACGGCAACAGATCAGGAAAAAACTGAGCTGCGTACAGTGCTGCGTCAGCAAATGGCGTCCACTGAGCTGGAATCATTACTGCTGAACCTGCGTGCTAACGCAGATATTGATGTGAGAAATATGAACTAAAATTTTTCGATCTGTACCGAAAAATAAAATGTCGTTTTACATCATCTGAAAGGCTGCGTTCGCAGCCTTTCGCATTTCTGTTCTGAAAATCCCCCGGCAGAAAAAATTTTTGCGACACTCCGTTTCGTGCTAAACACAAAAGGAGAAATAGCATGAAAACAAAATGGACATCTGCATTATTATTAACATCAGCACTGTTAACCGGCGGTTTTTTCAGTACTTCCGCACTGGCTCAGGCTGCACCACCGGCAGACAGTGCGCAGGTTCAGCAGTCTGTTGCACAGGAAACAAACCGCATCAGCATTAATACCGCGACTGCGGAAGAACTGGCCCGGGAACTCAGTGGTGTCGGGCCGAAAAAAGCACAGCGGATTGTGGAGTACCGCACGGAAAACGGACCATTTACTTCTGCGGAACAACTGAAGGATGTATATGGTATTGGTGAGCGTATTTTTACGATGAACAGCGATAAGATAGAGTTGTAATATCAGCAGAGGCTGATTTCCCTTCCCCGGGCTGACGGGGAAGGGAATACCGGAAACAGAGTAAAGGGAGAGATATTATGAGCACCACAATTAAAGTGATTGGCTACCATATTGATGCCTTCGGACATGTTAACAATGCGCGTTATCTGGAGTTTCTGGAGGCCGCCCGCTGGGACTGGCTGGAAAGCTACGATGCTTACCGCTGGTTCAAACAGATGGATATCGCCGTGGTGGTGGTGAATATCAATATTAACTACCGGCTGCCGGTGTATGTGGGAGAGCGGCTGGTGATAGACAGCTATTTACAGCACGCGGGGCAGAAAAGCGGTGTTCTCAAACAGATAATTACCCGTCAGGAAGATAAGCAGGTTGTGGCGGATGCGGAAGTGACCTTTGTCTTTGTAAATATGAAAACCGGTAAAGCGATCCCGATTGAAGGGGAGATCCGCGATAAATTTGAGTTGCTGACGGCACCGAAAGAGGACTGATCACCGTCAGAGCAGAAGAGCGCCCGGCGGGTTGCCGGGCGTAACAGGCACTTAATGCAGGCCGGTAATTTTTTTCATGGCGGCCATAACAGCACTGCGATCAGCAAGATAGCTGTCCAGTCCGTTGCGGCGCAGATGGCAGGCGGCGCATTCCCCGCAGCCATCCCCCTGAATGCCGTTATAGCAGGTCAGTGTTTCTGTGCGGACGGTATCCAGTTGTCCGTAATAATCAGCCAGCGCCCAGGTTTGTGCTTTATCCAGCCACATCAGCGGGGTTTCAAAGCGGATATCACGGGCAAGACCGGCGTTGACGGCTTTGTTCAGTGCTTTGACAAACTCGTCCCGGCAATCCGGATAACCGGAAAAATCGGTTTCACAGACACCGGTGATAATCGCTTCTGCATTGACCTGATAAGCATAAATCGCCGTCAGGGTGAGAAACAGGATATTACGGCCCGGGACAAAGGTATTCGGAATATCACTTTGTTCACTTTCACTGAACCCGGGCACCGGGATGTTATCACGGGTCAGGCTGCTGACCGCCAGTTCATTCAGCAGAGAGACATCCAGCACCTTATGTGCCGCTGCACCCAGTTTCAGGCTGAGTTTACGGGCAACGTCTATTTCCTGACTGTGGCGCTGTCCGTAATCAAACGTCACACAATGCACTTCATCATAGTTGCGTAGTGCCTGAATCAGGCAGGTTGTGGAGTCCTGCCCGCCACTGAATACGACCACAGCACGTTTCATCGGTAAACCTCATTATAAAAAGATAAGGTTTATGGTAACGGCTGCATCACCATTTGGGTAGTGTTGCCTGTGCGTCAGTCAGATCGCCGATGTTGTCTGCCACCCACTGCGGGTTGTAATAGGTGTCCGGATAGCGTTCGCCGCTGTCGCAAATCAGTGTCACAATTGAGCCGGTCTGTTGCTGTTCATGCATCTGTTTCGCCAGTTGCAGTGCGCCCCAGACGTTGGTACCGGTGGAGGCACCGGTGCGGCGGCCGAGCAGTTTTTCCAGCCAGTAAAGGGTGGCGATACTGCACTGGTCACTGACTTTGATCACATCATCAATCACGCCCGGGATAAAAGACGGTTCTGCGCGCGGACGGCCGATGCCTTCAATCTTACTGCCGGTATCGCAGCGCAGATGCGAGCATTTCTGATGGTAGCAGTCATAAAAAACAGAGTTTTCAGGATCGACGACAACCAGTTTTGTGTCATGTCCCTGATAGCGGATAAACCGGCCGAGCGTGGCAGAAGTACCGCCGGTACCTGCGCTCATCACAATGTAACGCGGTACCGGATGGGCTTCCCGTGACATCTGACGGTAAATACTTTCGGCAATATTGTTGTTGCCGCGCCAGTCAGTGGCACGCTCGGCATAGGTGAACTGATCCATATAGTGGCCGCCGGTTTCGCGGGCCAGGTGCTCGGATTCTGCATAAATCTGCGCACTGCTGTCCACAAAGTGGCACTGTCCGCCGTAGAACTCAATCTGTTCAATTTTGCGGCGTGCGGTGCAGCGCGGCATCACGGCGATAAACGGCAGGCCGAGCAGACGGGCGAAGTACGCTTCAGAGACAGCGGTGCTGCCGGAGGACGCTTCAATCACCGGTGTGCCTTCGCGGATCCAGCCGTTACACAGGCCGTACAGGAAAAGCGAACGCGCCAGGCGGTGTTTCAGGCTGCCGGTCGGGTGAGTGCTTTCATCTTTGAGATATAATGAAACCCCCGGGTAAACGGGTAATTCCAGCGGGATCAGGTGGGTGTCAGCACTGCGCTGATAATCGGCCTGAATGGCATTAATGGCGGATGTGGTCCATTGGGTTGTCATGTAGTATCTCCTCACGGTCTGTTGATGCATCTTAGCAATTCTGTGAGAGAAAAGGCTTTTTCTATTTTCTGTATCATGCATGATATGGAGAAATTTATTCTCTCTGGTGGTGATATGTTAGATAAAACAGACCGTAAATTGTTACAACTTTTGCAGGAAGATGCTGCATTATCACTGAACACCCTGTCCGAAGCGGTGAACCTGACATCCACTCCCTGCTGGAAACGGCTGAAACGGCTGGAAGATGAAGGGTATATCCGCAAACGTGTGGCGCTGCTGGACCCGGAGAAGCTCGGGCTGGGACTGACGGTGATCGTCATGATCAAGACACAGCACCACAGCAGTGAGTGGTATACTCAGTTTGTGGAATTTGTTCAGCAGATGCCTGATGTGGTGGAGTTTTACCGGATGGCCGGGGAATTTGACTACATGCTGCAGGTCGAGGTGGTGGACATGAAATGCTTCGATCATTTTTACAAAAAACTGGTTAACGGTGTGCCCGGTTTAATTGATGTGACTTCCAATTTTGCGATGGAGCGCATAAAGTACACCACCGCATTGCCGATTCCGGAGAAATGCAAAGCGGACTGATTATTAACCTGAGATGTTATACGGGATCCTGTGAGATTATTTGCCCAATTAAAATGGTATTTCCTCAGTGAATGGCGGCGCTATACCGGTGCGGTCACTTTTCTGATCATTATCGCGGTGTTACAGATCCTGCCGCCGCGCTTTGTCGGCATCATTGTTGACGGCGTGACCAAAGAGACGATGACCACCACCACGCTGTGGGGCTGGGTCGGCGTGATGCTGCTTATCGCACTGGTGATTTATATTCTGCGCTATATCTGGCGGGTCTGGTTATTCGGTGCCTCCTACAAGCTGGCGGTGCGTCTGCGTCAGGATTTTTATCAGCAGTTCAGCCGCCAGTCTCCGGCCTTTTATCACCGTTACCGGACCGGTGACCTGATCGCCCGCAGTACCAATGATGTGGACAAAGTGGTGTTTGCCGCCGGAGAGGGGGTGCTGACGCTGGTGGATTCTTTTGTCATGGGACTGGTGGTCCTGCTGACGATGAGTATTGAGATCAGCTGGCAGCTGACACTGCTTTCCCTGCTGCCGATGCCGCTGATGGCTCTGGCTATCAAACGTTACGGGCAGCAGCTGCATCAGCGCTTTAAAACAGCGCAGGGTGCATTTTCCTCCCTGAATAACCACGCGCAGGAAAGCCTCAGCAGTATCCGGATGATTAAAGCTTTTGGCCTGGAAGATCATCAGTCTTCCCGGTTTGAATCCGTTGCGGCGGAAGCCGGACGCAAAAATATGCATGTGGCACAGATAGATGCCCGTTTCGACCCGACCATTATAATGGCTATCGGGATGTCAAACCTGCTCGCGGTTGCCGGCGGCAGCTGGATGGTGATGCAGGGCACACTGACGCTCGGCGGGCTGACCAGCTTTATTATGTATCTCGGGCTGATGATCTGGCCGATGCTGGCATTAGCCTGGATGTTTAACATTGTGGAGCGCGGCAGCGCGGCCTACAGCCGGATCCAATCTCTTCTTGAAACCCCGCCGGTACTGGCGGATGGTACAGAATCCCCGCAACCGGGACGCGGCGAGCTGTCCGTTGCCGTGAATGAATTCTGCTATCCGGAAAGCCGCCGGGCGGTTCTGCATGATATCCGTTTTACCCTCAGACCGGGCCAGCTGCTCGGGTTGTGCGGTCCGACCGGCTGCGGTAAATCCACGCTGCTGGCACTAATCCAGCGTCATTATGATGTGACAGCGGGAACCATCTGTTTTCAGGGCAGACCGCTGCCGGAACTGACCTTCGCCGGCTGGCATGCCCGGCTGGCGGTGGTGAATCAGACGCCGTTTCTGTTCTCCGATACTATCGCCAATAATATTGCGCTGGGGCGGCCCGGGGCGACACAGGAAGAAATTGAACACGCGGCCCGGCTGGCCAGTGTTCATGATGATATTGAACGATTGCCGCTCGGTTATGAAACTCAGGCCGGTGAGCGGGGCGTGATGCTGTCCGGCGGGCAGAAACAGCGGATCTCCATTGCCCGTGCTTTGCTGATGGATGCGGAGATCCTGATCCTCGATGATGCACTTTCCGCAGTGGACGGGCAGACGGAATACCGGATCCTGCAAAATCTGCGGCGCTGGGGGGAGGGCCGTACGGTGATTATCAGTGCGCACCGGCTCTCGGCGCTGACTGAAGCCGACAATATTCTGGTGCTGCAACAGGGCGGTATCAGTGCACAGGGGCGTCATCAGGAGCTGATTAATCAGAACGGATGGTATCGCGAAATGTATCATTATCAGCAGTTAGAGGCCGCGCTCGATGAGTGAACAGACCCGCCCGGAAGCGGCAAAAAACCTGTGGCCGTCGCTGAAACGTCTGCTCGGCTATGGCCGTAACTACCGCCGTCCGATGGCCGTTGCCATTGTGATGCTGTGGCTGACAGCCATTGCTGAAGTCGCCGCACCGGTTCTGGTGAGCTATTTTATCGACAATATGGTGGCGAAAAATCAGATTGTCCTGTCAGTGACATTATTGCTGGTGGCCGGGTTTGTCGCCTTACAGATTGCCGCATCGCTGCTGCACTATTTTCAGCTGATTTATTTCAATCAGGCCGCTGTCGGCGTGGTCCAGACACTGCGCGCCGATGTGATGGATGCCGCACTGCGCCAGCCGCTGAGTGCATTTGACACCCAGCCGGTCGGGCAGCTGATCTCCCGTGTCACCAATGATACGGAGATGATCAAAGACCTGTTTGTCAACGTGCTGCCGACACTGTTCCGCAGCGTGGCGCTGATTGTGGTGATGCTGATCGCCATGTACTCCCTGGAGTGGCGGATGGCGCTGGTGGCAACCGCGATGTTCCCGGCGGTGATGCTGGTGATGTGGATCTATCAGCGGCTGAGCACGCCGATTGTGCGCCGGGTGCGCAGTTATCTGGCCGATATTAACGATGGTTTCCATGAAATTATCAGCGGCATGACAGTGATTCAGCAGTTCCGCCAGCAGGCGCGTTTCGGGGAAAGGATGTTTGCCGCCAACCGCCGTCATTATGAGGTCAGAATGGCGGCACTGCGGCTGGACGGCATTTTGCTGCGTCCGCTGCTGAGCCTGTTTTCGGCGGCGATCCTCTGTGGTCTGATGTTATTGTTCGGGGTTGAGGGCACCGGCGTTATCGGCGTCGGGGTGTTATATGCGTTTATCACCTACCTCGGGCGGCTGAATGAACCGCTTATCACGCTGACATCCCAGCAGTCTGTTTTACAGCAGGCGGTGATTTCCGGTGAGCGTGTTTTTGAGCTGATGGACAGCCCGCAGCAGAAATACGGGGCAGATGATCAGCCGCTGACCGGCGGCAGTATCCGTGTATCACACCTGACATTTGCCTATCAACCCGGAAAACCGGTGCTGCGTGATATCAGTATCGATGTGGCGGAGCACAGTTTTGTCGCCTTTGTCGGGCATACCGGCAGCGGGAAAAGCACACTGGCAAACCTGCTGATGGGCTACTATCCGTGGCAGGCCGGGGAAATCAGCCTCGGCGGGCGTCCGCTGGAACAATTCTCACATAAAGCACTGCGGCAGGGCATCGCGATGGTGCAGCAGGATCCGGTCATTATGGCCGCCTCTTTCCGCGACAATATCACCCTCGGACGGGATATTGATGATGTGCGCATTCACCGGGTGCTGGAGATGGTTCAGCTGAGTGAGCATGTCTCACAGCTTGAATACGGGCTGGATACCGAACTGGGTGAGCAGGGTAACACCTTGTCTGACGGGCAGAAACAGTTGCTGGCCATGGCACGGGTGCTGGTGCAGACCCCGAAAATCCTGATCCTGGATGAGGCAACCGCCAATATCGATTCCGGTACTGAGCAGGCTATCCAGAAAGCCTTACAGCTGATCCGCCGTGAAACCACACTGGTGGTGATTGCACACCGACTGTCCACGATTGTCGATGCGGACACCATTTATGTGCTCAACCGCGGCGAAATGGCGGAATCCGGCTCTCACCGGGCGTTACTGGCAGAGAAGGGCCGCTATTACCAGATGTATCAGCTGCAGCAGGTCGGGGAATCACTCAACGCCCCGGAAGAGAACTATACCCCTGCACTATAATTGTGAGATCGTTCACATAAACAGGTGCATGATGCTGTAAAAAAGTGCAATCTCCGCCTCACAGGAAAAGGTGTCTGATGAATCAGACACCTTTTTTATTTCCATCTTTTTGTTATTAATAGATTTAATTTCCATTCTGCTTATTGGCATCACTTTTGCAACTTGCCCTCAGGACACCAGCAACCTGAAGCGGAGAATGCGATGAAAATGATAATGGCCATCATCAAGCCTTTTAAACTTAATGACGTCAGAGATGCGCTGAACGAAGAGGGTATTCAGGGATTAACTGTACTGGAAGTACGGGGTGCGGGCAGACAGAAGGGGCACACTGAGCTGTACCGGGGGGAGGAGTACAGCACGGATTTTCTGCCGAAGACGCAGCTTACGATTGTTGTGCCTGATGATTCTCTTGATCGCATTATTGAGGCAATTTGCCGCTCGGCATATACCGGCAGTATCGGTGACGGGAAAATATTTGTTTCAGACATTACTCAGGCGGTGCGGATCCGTACCGGTGAACAAAATGATGAAGCTATTTAAACCGCGCGGAGATGCTCAGATGATGAAACGAAAAATGGTCTTGCCTGTTGTGATGTCCGCGGTGCTGCCGCTTCCGGCATTCAGTGCAACGGAAGGAATGGAGCGTGCGGATAATGGTTTTATGCTGATTTGTGCCGCACTGGTGTATTTTATGACACTTCCCGGTATCGCGCTGTTTTACGGCGGACTGGTACGACGTGAGAATGTGTTATCAGTCATGACACAGGTGATTGTCAGCTTCGCGCTGGTGCTGCTGTTATGGGTTTTTTATGGCTACAGCATGGCATTTTCTGACGGAAATGGGGTGATTGGCGGTCTGTCTCATGCATTTCTCAGCGGGATCACGCCTGTCAGTAACAGCGGCAGTATCAGCCAGCTGACACATGTTATTTTCCAGGGCTCTTTTGCGGCAATTACTGTTGCACTTATCACCGGTGCGCTGGCAGAACGGATCAAATTCACGGCCTTTCTGTTGTTCACCGTTATCTGGTTCTCTCTGGCTTATGTACCGATGGCGCATATGGTTTGGGGCGGCGGCTGGCTGGCGGAAGATGGTGCACTGGATTTTGCCGGGGGAACCGTTGTGCATATTAACGCGGCGGTTGCCGGGTTAGTTGGTGCTTACATATTGGGACCGCGCCTGTTACCGGGGAAAACCGCGACCAAACCGCACAGTCTGCCGATGGTCTTTACCGGCACGGCGATCCTTTATATCGGCTGGTTCGGGTTTAATGCCGGATCGGCCGGAAAACCGGATGGTATTGCAGCACTGGCTTTTCTGAATACCGTGATTGCGGTGGCGGCGGGCGTGCTGGCGTGGGTGATTGCAGAGTGGTGCATGCGGGGTAAGCCCTCACTTCTCGGTGCGTGTTCCGGCTGTATCGGCGGTCTGGTCGGGATCACCCCGGCGGCCGGGACGGTGGGCGTCGCGGGGGCGATAGTTATCGGCCTTATCAGCGGTATTGCCGGTTATTGGGGCGTCACTGCACTGAAGCGCCGCCTGAAAGCGGATGATGTCTGCGATGTCTTCGGGATCCACGGCGTCTGCGGTATTGCGGGCTGTCTGCTGACCGGCGTGTTTACTGCGTCCGCTCTCGGCGGTACCGGTTATGCAGAAGGTGTCACTATGCTGCATCAGGTATGGATTCAGGCGGAAAGCATCCTGGTTACTGTGCTCTGGAGCGGAGTGATTACTTACATCGCATTCAAATGCGCGGCACTGACAACCGGTGTACGCTGCACAGAAGAAGATGAGATCAGCGGGCTGGATATCAGTACGCATGGTGAACAGGCCTATAACCGCTCATAGCTGAAAAAAAGTAAGCCCCCGCTCACCGATGTACAGCGGGGGCTTTTTTACCGCAGGCGCTTAAATATCCCGCAAGCGCAGAACGCCTTCCTGTACAGTAGATGCAACCAGCACGCCGGTCTGATTATAGAAGTGACCACGGACAAACCCGCGTCCGCCGGACGCTGTCGGGCTTTCCACGGCATACAGCAGCCATTCATCCAGCCGGAACGGGCGGTGATACCACATGGAATGATCAATCGTGGCAATCTGAATTTCCGGCTGCATAAAGCCGTAGCCGTGTGGCTGGAGGGCAGTCGGCAGGAAATTGTAGTCAGAAGCATAACTGAGCAGATACTGATGCAGCGCCTGATCATCCGGTATGGTGCCGTTGGTTTTCAGCCAGGTATAACGCACCGGCGGATTCTCCGGGTTCTGAAACGGGCTGTAAAAACGCACCGGCCGCCATTCAATAGCCTGCTCACGCAGGAACAGTGCCTGCATTTTCGGTGGCAGATTCGCGGCGATCTTGCGGGCAATATCAGTTTCAGAGGCGAGTTCGTCAGGGCCCGGAACTTCCGGCATGGCATTCTGATGCTCAAAACTGCTCTCTTCCCCCTGGAAAGAGGCGGTCATATAGAAAATCGGTTTTCCGTTCTGAATCGCACTGATACGGCGGGCACTGAAACTTTTGCCGTCACGCAGATTTTCCACATCATAAATAATCGGTTTATGGCTGTCGCCGGGGCGCAGAAAATAGCTGTGGAATGAATGAACGCGGCGATCAGCCGGAACAGTCTGTCCCGCTGCATACAGTGCCTGTCCGGCAACTTGTCCGCCAAAGACCTGCGGCAGGCCGAGATCTTCACTTTGCCCCCGGAATAACCCGTCTTCGAGTTTTTCGAGTGCCATCAGGTTTATCAGATTTTCTAATGCCAGGCTCATGGTTACCCTTATTAAGTATTTTCAGCAGGAACCGGTCATTCTAATCGCTGTCAGTGCAATTGAAAAATGATAAACCGCCGTTATGTGTGGTTCCTGACCGGCAGAGGTATGTCGTTGTGTCAGTAGTGTGTAAAAATACAGCGGTCAGCACCAGTTGCCTTGCTATTTCAGTGCTGATCCCGGATAATGGCACAGCCTCATTATTGAGGGTTCCTATGGGGGCTTTGTTGGTTCTCCCGCAACATGAACTTGTTAACTCGGTCAGGTCCGGAAGGAAGCAGCCATAGCAGGGGAATTGTGTGCCGGGATGTCGCTGGCAAGGCCCCCACCCATTTCTGTTGTACCCGTCTCTGTGATTATCCCGTTATTGATACTGTTTGCCTCTGTTTGCACAGCGAGTTTCTTCCGTTATTCATCCGGCGCATATTATTCATGTATTCATAATTTAACATTATCCCTGTCCGCACAAACTCCGGCATTCAGCGGGCAACATCAGATATAAGGATATAGCAATATAGGTAAAATTTGTTTTATGTTCTTAGTGTAAAAGAGAGAGTTTCACATAAAATCGCATGTTCAGGTAAAAATCTTATTTTTGATTTAACCCATTATAGTGGTAAACAGTGAAAATGAAATTTTCGCTATACATTGAGTTTAATAAATGGGTATCGTCATTTAATAATCTGGTGAGTGAAACAAACATAAAATATATGCTTTTGTTATAAATTATATCTGTATCGTAATATACGTAAAGAATAGCGGGATAAATAGCGGGCATGATCGGAAGCCAAAGTCAGTCAGCTGTGCCTTTGGCCCGGGATCACTAAAAATAAGACTATTGCCTGAAAGAGAGGCGGTTACAGCAGTTTGAATTAACGGACAAATTTCCAGACAGATGCCGGGATTTTGTCATACAGTTTATTCATGGTTAATTCGGCCAGACGATGATCGGCTGCTGAATAAAAAACCTCCAGCTCATCATCAGTCAGTTCATATTTGTTCTTCTCAATGACACGTTCCAGTGTTTCAATAGAAGTGCACTTACGTAAGCGCATGAGATAGTCCAGTTTAGTCATCATATGTTATCTTCTTGCTGAGTTGTTAGTACGCAATATACTGATATATAAATCTGTATTCCGTTAGTGGACGAGATGCCCCTCGCTGGTCAGCATGCTGCTTACCAGTGATGCCATCTTCTTCCATTCCTCAACGTCATTAAACGAAACTTCCATCTGACCAAACAGCGCGTAAGTTTCATCGATGTATTCATCGACAAATGAGATGAGATCCTTATTTTGTGTATGTTTTATCTTAAAACTCCAGGCCACGTCAGCAATGTAACCTAATAATTCGTTAAGTTTTAAGTTTGAATCTGAGGCTAAATCATTAACCCAATAATTATTGCTTCTGATGAGGGTTTGTGTGCCTTCACGGCAAAGTTCATCACACAGATACTTCAGTACCGCAATATCGTAATTTCGTGGAGAATACTCGTCCATAATCACCTCCTGAATGTAACCGGGAATGATAAGGCGCTGAAAAACGTTAAATTATAATTAACACATGAGTAAGTTATTACGTTATCGACGTCGGTGTATTATATATATCATCAGCCTTTAGTTATAAATAAAGGTAATGTAAAGTTCCGTTCAGCACAAGCGGATAACCAGACGCTGATTACGTGTTAATCTGTTTCAGTCAGTGAACGTGATGTTCCGGAAAAAGATGTGAATAAAAAGGTCTGAGTTAACCCTGTTAGTAATATAACACTATTTCCGCTCTTGTCACTAGCCAAAATACAAAAAAAGTAAATTTAAATGCAGAATAAATGCGCTGATACACAGGTTATAATTACTCATCTGCTTAAATTTACTGAATTTTTATGGGAAAGGGCAGGTGATGAATCATAACGTGTTATGACAAAACCTTACATTTGCAAAATGTTATAATTTACATTCATCTATTGTTTATTTAAGTTTTTCTTACTCAAATTTAAAAATATTCATCATGTCAAAAAAATAAAAAAGGTCACTAATGTGACCTTTTTATGTTTAAGCAGGATTAAAATCCGTCAGGACTATCGCTCTTTTGCGTTACCGCATGAGCATGCTCAATGTCCTCATTCTTCTTACTGAAGCGGCGGCGGATAACCACATAGAAGACCGGTACGAAGAAGATAGCCAGTGAGGTTGCGGCGATCATACCACCGAACACACCTGTACCTACGGCGTTCTGTGCACCGGAACCGGCACCGTTACTCAGGACTAACGGAATAACCCCGAGCATAAAGGCCAGTGATGTCATCAGGATAGGACGCAGACGCATCTTAACGGCTTCCAGTGTTGCTTCAATCAGCCCTTTACCTTCTTTCTCCATCAGGTCTTTGGCGAATTCCACAATCAGGATGGCGTTCTTCGCCGACAGACCGATGGTTGTCAGCAGGCCGACCTTGAAGTACACGTCGTTTTCCAGCCCGCGTGCATGGGTCAGCAACAGCGCGCCGATAACCCCGAGCGGAACGACCAGCATAACAGAGAACGGAACCGACCAGCTTTCATATAACGCTGCCAGACAAAGGAAGACGATAATGAGTGAGATGGTATACAGTGCAGGCGCCTGGTTACCGGACATTTTTTCCTGATAAGACATACCTGTCCACTCAACGCCGAAGCCCGGCGGCAATTCTTTTGCCAGGTCTTCCATCAGGTTCATCGCATCACCACTACTTTTACCCGGTGCGGCACTCCCCTGAATCTGCATAGCCGGTAAACCGTTGTAACGCTCCAGACGTGGTGAACCAAATGACCACGGATCTTTCTTCGTATCAACAAAGGCGGAGAACGGAACCATCTGACCGTTGTTATTGCGGACATACTGTTCAGAAATATTCTGAGGAAGCATACGGAATTGTGCATCACTCTGAATATAGACTTTTTTGACACGTCCGCGATCGATAAAGTCGTTGACGTATGTTCCGCCGAACATGGTGCTCATTGTCGCATTGATAGTGCTGATGTCCACACCTAATGCTTCAGCTTTCTGCTGATCAACATAGAGATGATACTGAGATGTATCTTCCATCCCGTTCGGACGAACCTGAACCAGCATATCCGGATGTTTGCCTGCAAGTCCCAGTAACTGGTTACGGGCCTGAGTCAGAGCTTCATGTCCGTGGTTTGCATTGTCCATCAGTTCAAGGTCAAAGCCGCTGGATGTGCCGAGCTCAACAATTGCCGGAATGTTGAACGCATAAATAATTGCGCCTGAATTCTGACTGAATTTCGCGTTGGCACGGCCGACAATAGCTTCCACTTTATCTTCTTTCGCTTTACGTTCATCCCAGTTTTTCAGGACAACGAAAGCCAGACCCATGTTCTGTCCCTGACCGGCGAAACCGAAGCCGTTAACGGTAAAGGCAGATTCCACCACATTCTTCTCAGTATTAATGAAGTAATCACTGACTTCATTAAGGACAACCTGAGTCTGTTCCTGTGTGGAGCCCGGAGGTAACTGAACCATGGCAAGGAATACCCCCTGGTCTTCTTCCGGTAAGAAGGAAGACGGCAGACGGACAAACATCACAATCATGGCTGCAACCAGCACAACATACAGCAGCAGATAACGACCGGTACCGCGCAGCATGCGACCCACGCTGTCAGTATAGTGGTGAGTCTGTTTCTCAAAGATCCGGTTGAACCAGCCGAAGAATCCGGTCTGAGCACCGTGGCTGCCCTGTTTGATAGGCTTCAGCATGGTGGAACACAGGGCCGGTGTCAGAATTAATGCCACTAATACTGACAGGATCATGGCTGATACGATAGTTACAGAGAACTGACGGTAAATTGCCCCGGTTGAACCCCCGAAGAAGGCCATCGGAATAAATACCGCAGAAAGCACCATGGCGATACCCATCAGGGCACCCTGAATCTGCCCCATCGATACTTTTGTGGCTTCTTTCGGCGGCAGGCCGGTTTCCTGCATAACACGTTCAACGTTTTCCACCACCACGATGGCGTCATCCACCAGCAGGCCGATGGCCAGCACCATCGCGAACATCGTCAGGGTATTTATCGAATACCCGAAGGCGGCAAGAACGGCGAATGTACCTAATAACACGACCGGAACAGCGATAGTCGGGATCAATGTTGCACGGAAATTCTGCAGGAACAGATACATCACCACAAACACCAGCATGATTGCTTCGACCAGTGTTTTCACCACTTCGAAAATGGAGATTTTAACGAATGGTGTTGTATCGTATGGATAAACAACCTGCATTCCGTCCGGGAAATACGGTTGCATTTCAGCCAGTTTTTCACGAACTGCGTTTGCTGTATCCAGGGCGTTGGCCCCTGTGGCAAGTTTAACCCCGATACCGGCAGATGGTTTACCGTTATAACGCGCGATAATCCCGTAGTTCTCTGCACCGAGTTCCACATAAGCAACGTCTTTCAGACGGACAACAGAACCGTCAGTATTCACGCGCAGCATGATTTCCTGGAACTGCTCAGGAGTATTCAGCCGGGTCTGTGCAATGATCGATGCGTTCAGACGCTGATCTTTAACAGAGGGCGTTCCCCCGAGCTGACCGGCAGCAACCTGGTTGTTCTGAATTTTAATCGAATTGATAACATCGACAGTGGTCAGGTTGTACTTCACCAGTTTATCGGGATCGAGCCAGATACGCATGGCGTACTGGGTACCGAAGAGCTGGGTTTCCCCCACACCGGTTACACGGCTGAGCGGGTCTTTCACGTTTGAACCGACATAGTCCGCAATATCATCCTGCGTCATGTCTTTATCATCGGAAATAAACGCGGCAACCAACAGGAAGGAGCTGGTTGATTTCTGAACCGTAACCCCCTGTTGCTGCACTTCCTGCGGCAGTAACGGCATAGCCAGCTGCAGTTTGTTCTGTACCTGAACCTGGGCAATATCCGGATCGGCGTCAGCTTCAAAGGTCAGCGAGATACTCATGTTACCTGCTGAGTCACTGGTTGAAGACATGTACACCATTTTGTCGATACCGTTCATGTTCTGTTCGATAACCTGGGTTACCGTATTCTGAACCGTCTCGGCATCCGCACCCGGATAGGTTGCGGAAATCGAAATCGCCGGCGGGGCAACAGTCGGATACTGTGCCACCGGCAGTTTCATGATCGCCAACAGACCTGCAAGCATGGTAATAATGGCGATTACCCATGCAAATATCGGTCTTTCAATAAAAAACTTTGGCATGAATCACTGACTCCTTATTGGGACTTCCTGGCAGATTCAGTTTCTTTCGGCGCAGCTGTTGCCGGCTGTGCATTTAAATCCACCTCTGTTGCCTTAACGACAGCACCCTGCTTGATTTTCTGGAAGCCTTCGACAACAACACGTTCGCCGTTATTCACACCGGCGGTAACCAGCCATTTGTTACCATATGCCTGGCCGACAGTGACCGGACGGACTTCGATTTCGTTTTTGGCGTTAACCACGTTAACCACTGCGCCGCCTTTTGCAGTACGGATAACCCCTTGCTGCGGAACCAGGATAGCGTCAGGACGCACACCTTCATCCACACGGGCGCGGACAAACATGCCCGGCAGCAGGGATTCCTGCGGGTTAGGGAATACAGCACGCATGGTGATGGAGCCGGTGGTTTCGTCGACAGTCACATCGGAGAATTCCAGATAACCTTTATGGGTATAATCTTTGTTTTCAGCTGTCACCAGGCTGACCGCAACTTTGCCCTGTTCTTTATCCACGGCACCGCTGGCGATTTCGTGTTTCAGACGCAGATAATCATCGCTGGACTGGGTCACATCCACATAGATAGGGTCAATCTGCTGAACCAGTGTCAGCGGCTGGCTCTGACCTGTTGCCACTAATGCACCTTCAGTCACGTTTGATTTACCGGACAGACCGGAAATCGGTGAGGTGACTTTGGTGTAGTTCAGGTTGATTTGTGCTGTCTGAACAGCTGCCTGTGCAGCCCGGACCGCAGCCTGAGCCTGTGCATGTGTGGAGACAGCCTCATCATAATCCTGGCGGCTGATATAGTTTGTTCCCAGCAACGGTTTATAGCGGTTCACTGTCAGGCGGGCCAGTTCGGCATTCGCTCTGGCTTTTGCCAGTTCAGCCTGCGCGCTGTTCAGCGTGGCCTGAAAAGGAGCCGGATCAATTTGATAGAGCGATTCGCCTTCTTTGACGTCACTTCCTTCTTTGTAGTTGCGTTTTAAAATAATGCCGCCGACCTGAGGGCGCACTTCCGCGATGCGGTAAGCAGAAGTTCGTCCCGGCAGTTCCGTGCTCACTGTCAGTGGTGCAGCTTTCAGTGTGACGACTTTAACATCCGGCGGTGGCATTTCGCCCCCTTGCTTCTGCTCTTCACCACATCCGGACAGCAGAAAGCTCCCGGACAGAACGAGCATCGCCAGAGGTAGAACGCCTCTGTTTTTTCGCATAGTAAACCTCTATAAAATGTCGATTTTTAACCGGTAAATATGGTTGATTAACTAATAAATCAGCGTGCTATAATACAAACATACACGAATGTATGTAAATTAACTTCAGATGACACAGGCCTTACATGGCACGAAAAACTAAACAACAGGCCGGAGAAACCCGCCGGCAGATTATTGATGCCGCGTTAACCGCCTTCAGTGAGCAGGGCGTGTCTGCGACGTCATTAGTGGATATTGCAAAGCAAGCAGGTGTGACCCGTGGTGCGATCTATTGGCACTTCAAAAATAAAGTTGATCTGTTTACTGAAGTCTGTTCGATAACCGATACGAAAATTGGCTTTATTGAACAAGAGTATCGGGCAAAATACCCGGATAATCCACTTTTAGTGTTTAAGAAAATATTAATTTACATTCTGACGTCTGTGGCTTCTGATCCCAAAATGCGGGCTATTCTGAGCATTTCATTTCATAAATGTGAATTTACCGGTGAAATGAGCGAATTAATTACCATCAGACAAAATTTATATGCTGCGGAATACTCAAGAATAGAGTCGTTCCTGATTGAAAGCGTTACACTGGGGCTGCTGCCGTCAACCCTCGATCTGCGCCGTGCGGCTATCATGCTGCGCGGAATGATAACCGGGCTGTTAGAAAACTGGCTCTTTTCCAGCGAGAGTTTTAATATCAGCGGGCAGGCTGAATATTTGGTTGACGGTTATCTGGATATGTTAATGCTCAGTAAAAATATGCAGCTACCGCCGGCAGACGCCTGATTTACATTTTATAACATTAACCTTAAGGATATCATGTATGAAGCCTGTATTAATTATTGCCAATGGCGCTGCGTATGGCAGTGAATCTTTATTTAACGCACTGCGTCTGGCAATTGCGATTAAAGAGCAGGACAGTCAGGTGCCGATGAATGTTTTTCTGATGTCAGATGCGGTGGTCGCCGGGTTACGCGGTCAGCAGCCGAAAGAGGGTTATAACCTGAAACAGATGCTGGAGATCCTGGTGGCACAGAAAACAGACATCAGGCTGTGTAAAACCTGTACCGATGCCCGCGGTATCACTGAGCTTCCGCTGGTGGACGGCGTGCAGGTCGGGACACTGGCCGAGCTGGCGCAGTGGTCACTTGATGCAGAAAAAATCATTACCTTTTAATCAGATAACCTGAAACAGACAGCCGGGGAAGGGCAGATACAGGTGGATATTATTATGAAGCGAATCAGCCGTGTCCCGGCTTCCGGTCTGCTGAGGCCGATTTTCCTCCGTCTTTTTACCTGTTTCATATTTCTGCTGCCGGTGCTGGTTCAGAACAGCGCGGTGGCGGCCGTACAGGATATTCCTGACCGCAACACCATTCAGACCGAACTCAATGCCCTGAATAACCGCAAAGAACAGACTGCCGCTGATAAGCTGTCAGTGCAGGATCTGGAGCGGGCGCTGGTGTTTTATGACAATCTCGATGCCCTGAAAGAAAAATCACAGGCACTGAAAAAACGGGTGGATGAAGCCCCGAAACTGTCAGATCAGGTCACACAAAAATTAACGCAGATAAAATCATTAACTGATGAAGGACTGGCGGAATACCGGGCCTCCATTGAAAATCTGCCGCTCTCGCAACTGGAGCTGAAACTTAACAGCACCCTTGAGGCGTTGCAGACCGCACAGAATAACCTCTCTTCTTATAATAGTGATCTGATTGCTCTCCAGACTCAGCCTGAGCGCGCACAGAATATTATGTACGGTAATGTGCAGCGTCTGCAGCAGATCCGCGTCCTGCTGAATGATTCGATGGCGGCCCAGAAAGTGCTGCGGCCGACGGAAATTGAAGCCCTTCAGGTGGAGCAGTATTACTTACAGCAGCAGATTGATTATCAGAAACGGGCATTACAGTCGAACACCCAGTTACAGAATCTGCTGCAGGTGCAGCGTGACTATGTGGTGGAGCGCATCAAACAGCTGGAAAGTAATATTGATGTAATTCAGGAAACGGTCAGCGGCAAGCGGCTGGATTATTCGGAAGAGGCGGCCAAAGAGGCGCAGAGTTCGGATGATACCCAGCGCAATATGCAGGATGATCCGCTGGTGCAGCGTGAAATCGCGCTCAACCATGATTTAAGTGAAAAGCTGGTCGCCGCCACCCGCGATAATAACCAGCTGGTGCAGCGCACCATTAAGGTACGCAGTATTCTGGATCGCGCACTGCAATCCGAGCGCAACCTCAAAGAGCAGATTACCGTGCTGCGCGGCAGCCTGCTGCTCTCCCGTATCCTGTTTAAAGAGCAGATCTACCTGCCGCCGGATTTGCTGATTAAAGATTTGCCGGACCGGATTGCGGACATGCGTCTGGCGCAGTTTGAAATCAACCAGCAGCGCGACAAGCTTTATCAGCCGGACAACTTTGTCAGCACCATGATTGACGAGTACGCCAAAACCCATGATATGCCGGCGACCGCAGCAGAGCTGCGGGCTCAGAAACATGCGCTGATGCAGGTGGTGTCTGTCCGTCAGGATTTATTGGATCAGCTGAATACCCAGATGGGTAACCAGATTTCCCAGGCGATTAACCTGCAGCTGGATCAGACTCAACTGGTCACCGTGGTGGCCTCACTGGAGAAAACCCTCGCGCAGCAGATTTTCTGGGTCAACAGTAACAAACCGGTCAACCTGGCCTGGTTCCAGTCCTTCCCGGGCGCGGCCAAACAGGAACTGACGTCACTGGATCTGAACTGGTCGCTGCAAAGCCTGATCAACGGTTTTGTCGATTCCCTCTTTATTACTATTCCGCTGCTGATTATTGCGCTGCTGCTGCGTTTCGGCACCAAGAATATTGATACCAAACTTGCTGAAATTAATGCTGATGTCGGGCGGCTGAAAAAAGACCGCCAGATCTACACACCAATGGCGCTGGGACTGATGCTGATCAAAACCCTGCCGTCCTCACTGTTTGTGATTGCCTTCGGCTATTTCTGCCTGAAAACCGGCAGTGCGGATTCCGCACTGATGTGGACTATCTCCCGCCAGCTGGCTCTCTTCTGGGTGCTGTTCGAGTGGAGTTACCGGATTATGAAACCGGAGGGAATTGCAGTCACACACTTCGGGATCGATCCTGAAATCTGCCGTACCGGCCGCCGCAGACTGGTGCGCCTGGCGCTGCCGCTGCTGCCGATTATGCTGTGGGCGGCTTACGGGATGGAATACCCGCTGCGCCTGGTGGATGATGTGATTGGTCAGCTGGTGGTGCCGGTGGCACTGGTGTTTGTCTTTGCATTCACATTGCCGTTCTGCATTGAAATCTGGCGCGAGAAGGGCTCTCATCTGGTGCGGGCGTTCCTGCTGACTTTACTGACATTCTCCCCGCTGGTACTGGTGGTGCTGGTCGGGCTGGGGTATTACTACACGGCACTGCGCCTGAGCAGCCGCTGGATAGACAGTCTCTATCTGCTGCTGCTGTGGTATATCGTCTATCATACCAGTCTGCGCGGCCTGGCACTGGCGGCACGGCGTCTGACCTATCAGCGTGCGCTGGCCCGCCGGCAGAAACAGCAGGTTCAGCATAAAGAGCAGCATGAGGGGGATGATGTCCCGGATGTGATTGTGGAAGAGCCGCCGATGTCGATGGAGCTGATTAACCAGCAGTCACTGCGTCTGACCTCGATGGTTCTGTTTATTGTCTTTGCAGCGGCGTTCTACGGCATATGGTCTGATTTTATTACCATTTTCTCCTTCTTTGACAGTATCACGCTGTGGCATTACAACGTCGATACCGCGCTGGGGAATGTGGTGGAGGCAATCACGCTCGGGGATCTGATCCTGTCTGTCCTGATTGTGGTGGTGTCCTGGATAATGATGCGCAACCTGCCCGGTCTGCTTGAAGTCCTTGTACTCTCGCGGCTCTCGCTGCGCCAGGGCACCTCGTACGCTATCACCACCATTCTGACTTATCTGATTGTCGGGATCGGGACGATTGCCGCGTTCGGCACCCTCGGGGTGTCGTGGGGTAAATTACAGTGGCTGGCAGCAGCCTTAACCTTCGGTCTCAGCTTCGGGTTACAGGAAATCTTTGCTAACTTTGTTTCGGGTATCATTATTTTGTTCGAACGCCCGATCCGTATCGGCGATACCGTCACTATCGGTACTTTCTCCGGTACGGTTAACAAGATCCGCATCCGTGCGACCACGGTGATTGATTTTGACCGCAAAGAAGTCATTATCCCGAACAAAGCCTTTATGACCGAGCGCCTGACCAACTGGTCACTCTCTGATACGGTAACGCGGATTGTGATTAATGTCGGTGTGGCTTACGGCTCGGATCTGGCGAAGGTGAAAGAGGTCTTGCTGAAAGCGGCTACGGATAACCCGAAAGTAATGACCGACCCGGCGCCGGGTGTGTATTTCACCGAGTTTGGTGCCAGCAGCCTCGATCACCAGCTGCGTTTCTATGTGCGCACTATCGGCGACCGCAGTGCCACCACGGATGAAGTGAACCGCGCGATTGACCGGATGGCGCGCGAAAACGATATTAATATCGCCTTCAATCAGCTGGAAGTGTATCTCCACGATCAGAACAGCGGCAAAGAAGTACAGGTGCAGGGAAAAGAGAAGGATGACGGCGCTCAGCCGGCCTGATCGTTCTCTGTATCGCGCAGTTTGTTTTCATAATCGCGGCGGACAATCTGTAACGCCGCGAGCACGGTTGCGGCCGGGATGCGGTTCTCTTCCAGCAGACAGATAAGATCGACCGCCAGTTTTACCTCATCGGGGGCATTTTCAAGACTCATGGGGTATCCGGTATCTGATTAAAATTCGGTGCCGTCGTGGCGTTCAATCTGCCGCTCTATGCGCTGTAAAGCCTGACGGCAGCGGACAAGGCGTCCGGCCAGAGCCGCCAGCTCTTTCTGGATTTTTTGCTGTTCGGCAAAGGTCTGTGCGCGGCCGAGTGCCAGTTCGCGGTCATCGGTCATCTGAGCCAGGCGGCGCTCATAATCCTGATGCTGCGCCAGACGCTGATACAGATCCACCTGGCTGTCCCGTTTCACATAGCTCTGTTCTTTCTGGCGCAGCGCCTGAGTGGCGGCCTCGCGGTTCAGTGCCGCAATCTGGGCGACAATTTTTTCCGCCAGAAAACGTACCTGTTCAGCCCGGTTTTCATCCGCACACTGCGCCAGCTGGTCAGTATGGTGCAGTAATTCATCCATGCACAGGCGCAGGGTTTTATTACGGGCGGCGAACAGGGTATCATCGAAGCGGCGCTGGCTCAGTTCCCGGTCTGCTATCGGGGCAATCTGCTCTTCCAGCGCGCTGATTTTCTGCCGCAGCGCCTGTAACAATTGTCTGGTGTTCATTATCCGCCTCAGTGAAATGTGCCCGGGATCGTTGTTGAGGATCTGTTGAGGATCTATAGTTGCAGAAGCATTTTTTAGTCTGTTTGATATAAAACAACAAATAATCGGCAAAGTCACGGGATACGGTTGCAATTTTCCCCTGATTTGCATAGATTCTGAGGTTTCGTGTTATCTCTATGGCACCCATTATGAGCGCAACTGCTGAACAACTGCAATTTATTAAAGAAAGTATCCGGACTATCCCTGACTATCCTAAGGAAGGGGTACTGTTTCGCGACATCACCACATTACTGGCCAATCCGGAAGCCTATCGTCTGACGATTGATATGCTGGTGGAGCATTTCGCAGACAAAGGGATCACCAAAGTCGTGGGCACTGAAGCCCGTGGATTCTTATTCGGCGCACCGGTTGCGTTACGTCTGGGTGTCGGCTTTGTGCCGGTCCGCAAAAAAGGGAAATTACCGTGTGGTACCCTCAGCGAGACCTATGATCTGGAATACGGCACTGATACCCTGGAGATGCATAAAGACAGCATCAGCAGTGGTGACAACGTGCTGGTTGTCGATGACCTGCTGGCCACCGGCGGTACCGTCAATGCGACTATCCGTCTGATCCGTCGTCTGGGCGGTGAAGTGCATGAAGCAGCCTTTATTATCGGCCTGCCTGATCTCGGCGGCGCGGAACGCCTTGAAGCGGAAGGTGTGCACAGCTTCTGCCTGCTGGAATATGCCGGCGGCTGAGTCTCTCCCCGTATTAAACGCAAACTCAGCCTCGCCCATTGTGGTGAGGCTGTGGTAGCATGATGGAAAATCATGTTCACTCTCTGCGGAATCCATGAGCTATCAAGTCCTTGCCCGTAAGTGGCGACCACAAACATTTTCACAGGTTATCGGTCAGCAGCATGTTCTGACAGCGCTCGCAAACGGGCTGGAACATCAGCGGCTGCATCATGCCTATCTCTTTTCCGGTACCCGCGGGGTCGGAAAAACCACCCTGGCACGCCTGTTTGCCAAAGGTCTTAACTGTGAACAGGGCATCACGGCCACGCCGTGCGGTAAATGCCAGAACTGCCTGGAAATTGAGCAGGGGCGGTTTGTTGATCTGATTGAGATCGATGCCGCATCGCGCACCAAGGTGGAAGATACCCGTGAACTGCTGGATAACGTCCAGTACGCCCCGTCGCGCGGGCGTTTCAAAGTCTATCTTATCGACGAAGTTCACATGCTCTCCCGTCACAGCTTTAATGCGCTGCTGAAAACCCTGGAAGAGCCGCCGGAGCACGTCAAATTCCTGCTGGCAACCACCGATCCGCAAAAACTGCCGGTGACGATTTTATCCCGCTGCTTACAGTTCCATCTCAAAGCGCTGGATGTGGATCAGATCAGTCAGCAGCTCGATACCATTCTGACCGCAGAACAGATTGAAAACGATGCCCGTGCACGGCTGTTACTGGCCCGTGCCGCAGACGGCAGTATGCGTGACGCGCTGAGTCTGGCGGACCAGGCGATTGCCCTGGGGGCCGGAAAAGTGACCACCGACGTGGTAACGCAGATGCTCGGCACTCTGGACGACGAACAGCCGCTGACTATCCTGGAAGCCCTGGTGAAAGGGGATGGCGTTCAGGTGATGAACGGCGTGAATGATGCCGCATCACGGGGCGCGGACTGGGATAACCTGCTGACAGAAATGCTGGCCGCGCTGCATAAAATCGCCATGCTGCAACTGCTGCCGGTACAGGATAACAGTGCCGGGGTGACAGAAGAACGTCTGCGCATCCTGGCCCGGGCCATTGCCCCGGCGGATCTGCAACTCTATTATCAGACACTGCTGGTCGGCCGCAAAGAGCTGCCGTATGCCCCTGACAGACGCATGGGTGCCGAAATGGCGCTGCTGCGCGCACTGGCATTTCATCCGCGTAATGTGATTGATGAAGTGATCACCGCGCCGTCCGTGGCACCGGTTTCCCTGCCGTCACAACCGCAGACAGCGGCACCGGACGCACCGGCGCGCAGCATACCGCCGGCGATACCGCAGGAAACGGAAAACAACCCGACCGCCCAGTTGCTGAAAGCCCGTGACGCACTGAACCGGCAGGAGATCCCGCCGTCAAAAAAGTCTGAGCCGGTTACCTTAACTGAAAAGGGTAAACCGGCGAACTCAGCACTGGAGCGACTCGCTGCCGTGACTGAAAACCGCCGGGGCCGTGCTGTGTCTGCACCACAGCCGAAAGCATCCGGTAAACCGCAGCCGTATCAGTGGCGTCCGCAGAAACAGGATGAACCGGAAGAGAAACTCCCGGTTGCGCGGCCGAAAGATATCAAAAAAGCCCTTGAGCACGAAAAAACGCCGGAAGTGGCTGAAAAACTGGCTGTTGCTGCCCGGGAACGGGATCCGTGGGCGGCGGATATTGATAAAATGCAGCTGCCGAAACTGGTGCAGCAACTGGCGCTGAACGCGGTGAAAGAGCAGACCGGGGAAGACAGTATCTGTCTGCATCTGCGCACCTCACAGCGCCACCTGAATTCAAAATCAGCACACAGCGTGCTGAGTGATGCACTGAGTGAACTTTATGGTAAAGTTATCAGTCTCACAATTTGTGAAGACGATGATGTCAGCATGAAAACGCCGCTGGAATGGCGGCAGGCTATCTATGAAGAGATGCTGGCGCAGGCGCGTCAGTCCATTGTGACGGATAAAACCATTCAGACTCTGCTGACCTTTTTTGATGCGGAACTGGATGAAGAGAGTATCCGGCCTGTTTAACCACCTTGCGTTAGAATACGCAATTTAGTCAAAGAGAGAAAACTATGTTCGGTAAAGGCGGTTTGGGCAATCTCATGAAACAAGCCCAGCAAATGCAGGATAAAATGCAGCAGATGCAGGAAGAGATTGCAAATACGGAAGTCACCGGTGAATCCGGTGCAGGCCTGGTTAAAGTGACTATCAACGGCGCACATAACTGCCGCCGCGTGGAAATCGATCCAAGCCTGATGGAAGACGACAAAGAGATGCTCGAAGATCTGATTGCTGCCGCATTCAATGATGCCGCGCGTCGTATCGACGAAACCCAGAAAGAAAAAATGGCGTCAGTCTCCAGCGGAATGCAGCTGCCGCCGGGCTTTAAGATGCCGTTCTGATGCAAACCAGTCCGCTTCTTGAAGCACTGATGGACGCCCTGCGCTGCCTGCCGGGCGTCGGGCCGAAATCGGCACAGCGTATGGCGTTTCAGCTGTTACAGCGCGACCGCAGCGGCGGGATGCGTCTGGCACAGGCACTGACCCGTGCCATGTCGGAAATCGGCCACTGCCGGGACTGCCGGACCTTTACCGAGCAGGAACAGTGCACTATCTGCGCCAACCCGCGCCGTCAGCAGACCGGTCTTATCTGTGTGGTTGAAAGCCCGGCGGATATCCACGCGATTGAGCAGACAGGGCAGTTCTCCGGCCGCTACTTTGTGCTGATGGGACACCTGTCACCGCTGGACGGCATCGGTCCGATGGATATCGGGCTGGATAAACTGGAGGAGCGGCTGTCTCAGGAAACCATCACTGAGGTGATCCTGGCTACCAATCCGACAGTGGAAGGGGAAGCCACTGCCAACTATATTGCGGAAATGTGCGCGCAGTATGATGTTTCCGCCAGCCGTATCGCCCACGGCGTACCGGTCGGCGGTGAGCTGGAAATGGTGGATGGCACGACCTTGTCCCACTCCATCGCCGGACGTCAGAAAATCCGTTACAACAGCGATTACTGACGGCGGTTTCTGCCTGTTACCCGGACAGACGGCCTGTGCCGTCTGTCACTTTTCCTCAGAATTGTCACAAAAAATTCCCCGTTTGCCTTGAAAACCCAAAGACCGGCCCCACCTGATTTTTATCCTGTTTTTTTTCGTTGATAAGTCAGTCTGAGGTTATTCATGAGTCTGCAAGAACAAGAAACCCGTGGTTTTCAGTCAGAAGTAAAACAACTTCTGCAGTTAATGATCCACTCACTTTATTCCAACAAAGAAATTTTCCTGCGCGAGCTTATCTCCAACGCTTCTGATGCGGCCGATAAGCTGCGTTTCCGTGCCTTATCCGACAGTTCACTGTATGAAAATGACGGTGATCTGCATGTCCGGCTGTCCGCTGATAAAGAAAAGCGCACTCTGACCATCAGTGATAACGGTATCGGGATGACCCGCGATGAGGTCATCGACAACCTGGGTACCATTGCCAAATCCGGCACCAAAGCTTTCCTGGAATCACTCGGCTCTGACGCGGCCAAAGACAGCCAGCTGATCGGCCAGTTCGGGGTGGGCTTCTACTCCGCTTTTATTGTGGCGGACAAAGTCACTGTGATCACCCGTGCGGCGGGTGTGCCGTCTGATCAGGCGGTGTTCTGGGAATCTGAAGGGGAAGGGGATTACTCCATCGCCAAAACCCATAAAGATTCACGCGGTACCGAAATCACCCTGCATTTCCGTGAAGGGGAAAATGAGTTCCTCGATGACTGGCGTCTGCGCTCGGTTATCGGCAAATATTCCGACCATATTGCGCTGCCGGTGGAAATCGAAAGCAAAAATGAAGAAGACGGCACCGTTATCTGGGAGAAAATCAACAAAGCTCAGGCACTGTGGACGCGCAATAAAAACGACATCAGTGATGAAGAATATAATGAGTTTTACAAGCATCTCTCCCATGACTTTGCGGATCCGCTGACATGGGCGCATAACCGCGTGGAAGGGAAGCAGGAGTACACCAGTCTGCTCTATATCCCGTCCGTGGCTCCGTTTGACCTTTGGCACCGCGACCAGCGCCGTGGCCTGAGCCTGTATGTCCAGCGCGTGTTTATCATGGATGACGCGGAACAGTTTATGCCGAACTATCTGCGCTTTGTGCGCGGCCTGATAGATTCCAATGATCTGCCGCTCAACGTTTCCCGTGAGATTTTACAGGACAGCGCCGTCACCCGCAGCCTGCGCAGCGCCCTGACCAAACGTGTTCTGCAGATGCTGGAAAAACTGGCCAATAATGACGCGGAAAAATACCAGACATTCTGGCAGCAGTTCGGCCTGGTTCTGAAAGAAGGTCCGGGCGAGGACAGCTCCAATGCGGAACTGATCGCCAAACTGCTGCGTTTTGCCAGCACGAAGGAAGACACCTCCGCGCAGACCGTTTCCCTGGCGGATTATGTATCCCGCATGGCGGAAGGTCAGGAGAAAATTTACTACATCACCGCAGACAGCTATGCGGCTGCGAAAAACAGCCCGCACCTGGAACTGTTCCGTAAGAAAGGCATTGAAGTGCTGCTGCTCTCCGATCGTATCGATGAGTGGATGATGAATTACCTCAATGAATTTGAGGGTAAAACCTTCCAGTCTGTCAGCAAAGCGGATGAATCGCTGGAAAAACTGGCGGATGAAGATCCGGCAGCGAAAGAAGAAGCGGATAAAGAGCTGGCTCCGTTTGTTGAGCGTGTGAAAACACTGCTCGGCGACCGTGTGAAAGAGGTGAAACTGACCCATCGTCTGACCTCCACCCCGGCGATTGTCACCACCGACGCCGATGATATGAGCACTCAGATGGCGAAACTGTTTGCCGCCGCCGGCCAGCAGGCACCGGAAGTGAAATATAACTTTGAGCTGAACCCGGAGCATCCGCTGGTGAAACTGGCCGCAGAACAGCAGGACGAAAGCCGCTTTGCCGACTGGATCAATCTGCTGCTCGACCAGGCACTGTTTGTTGAACGCGGAACCCTGGAAGATCCGAACGAATTTGTTTCCCGGATGAATAGTCTGTTATTAGGCTAAAAACAGGCGTTCCCGCGCCGGGTGAGCACAATCGCGCATAACCCGCTTAAAAACCACATGATTTCATGACGATCATGTGGTTTTTTTATTGAAATGAGGAAAAACGAACGTCAGAGTTTCCCCGCTTTTCTTGAGTCCATACCCTGACAAATGGTATGGTAGCTTGTTTTTATCCGAATTATAAAAAAGCAACCAGCAAGGGGTTTACGCAATGCGTATTATTCTGCTCGGCGCTCCGGGCGCCGGTAAAGGGACTCAGGCTCAGTTTATCATGGAAAAATACGGGATCCCTCAGATCTCGACGGGTGACATGCTGCGTGCAGCAGTGAAATCCGGCAGTGAATTGGGTCTCCAGGCAAAAGAACTGATGGACAACGGCAAATTAGTGACTGACGCATTAGTTATCGCACTGGTTAAAGAGCGCATCAAACAGGATGACTGCCGTAATGGTTTCCTGCTGGACGGGTTCCCGCGTACCATTCCGCAGGCAGATGCAATGAAAGAAGCCGGTATCACCGTTGATTTCGTTCTGGAATTTGATGTTCCGGATGAAATTATCGTTGACCGTATTATCGGCCGCCGCGTACATGCGGGCTCAGGCCGTGTGTATCATGTAAAATACAATCCGCCGAAGACAGAAAATAAAGACGACGTGACCGGTGAAGAACTGACCATCCGTAAAGATGATCAGGAAGAGACCGTCCGTAAGCGTCTGGTGGAATACCATCAGCTGACTGCACCACTGATCCAGTACTATCAGAAAGAAGCTCAGATGAGTGACGTGAAATACAATCGTATTGACGGCACCCGTCCGGTAAGCGAAGTCAGTCAGGAATTAGCCCGTATTCTGGGTTAATCCGGCACTTATTTCTGTCAGGCAGCCAAACGGCTGCCTTTTTTTATCCTGCGCCGCCGGTGAACCAGCAGCCAACGAACCTGCGGACAAAAGGATGAAGAACATGAAGAACATGGCAGAAAAGAATAAGAATCATTATATACAATGCATTACCCTGACAATCATTCTCAGTTGCTGACAGGATTTTCTGATGACAAATCAACACAAACGCGGCGTTTTACTGGTTAACTTAGGTACTCCGGATGCACCGGAAACCCCGGCGGTAAAACGCTATCTGAAGCAGTTCCTGAGTGATCCGCGTGTGGTGGATGTCTCTCCGCTGCTCTGGCAGTGTATTCTGCGCGGTATTGTGCTGCCGTTCCGCTCGCCGCGTGTGGCGAAGCTTTATCAGTCTGTCTGGATGGAAGAGGGTTCCCCGCTGCTGGTATACAGCCGCCGTCAGCAGGCGGCACTGGCGGCACAGATGCCGGGCACACCGGTGGAGCTGGGAATGAGCTATGGTTCACCATCACTGGAATCCGCCGTTGATGCCCTTCTGGCACAGGGGGTGACACATCTGGATGTCCTGCCGCTGTACCCGCAGTATTCCTGCTCAACCACCGCTGCGGTGTTTGACGGGCTGGCGGATATCTTTAAACGCCGCCGGACATTCCCGTCACTGCATTTTATCCGCAGTTACGCGACACACCCGCTCTATATTGAGGCACTGGCGCAGTCAGCGGAGGCCGCATTTGCGGAGCACGGGGTGCCTGACCGGCTGATTTTATCCTATCACGGTATTCCTGTCCGTTATGCGAAAGAGGGTGATGTTTACCCGGCAGAATGTGAGGCCACGACGACATTGCTGCGGGAAAGGCTCAATTTTCCGGCTGAACATATCATGCACACTTATCAGTCCCGTTTTGGCCGTGAGCCGTGGCTTACGCCTTATACTGATGAAACAATGAAGTTATTACCCTCAAAAGGCGTGAAATCTGTTCAGGTGATGTGCCCGGGATTTTCGGCTGACTGCCTGGAAACGTTAGAGGAAATTAAGGAACAGAATAAAGCATTATTTTTGTCTTCCGGCGGGGCGGAATATCATTACATTCAGTCCCTTAATGACGCTGATATTCATATAAAGCTGTTGCAAGAGTTGGTTGGCTAGTTTTTTCGCATTCCAATCTGGAATAGTCCGAAATATACCACTGTTATGCGTAGAATTTTAAGAAATTAATGTTAACATTAATCATGTAACAATTAATTAGCTGAAAATGACAGATATTATTGTTCATTTTAAGTGAAATTCAGTACTTCATCGCAGACAGGACAGGTGCTACGGACATGGTGAATGAGAAGGGTTCAGTGAACCTGAATAATGACGAGATCGATATTATTGATCTGCTGAAACTGTTATACCGCCATAAGGTTTTTATCGTCATTGTGACCGTATTATTCGCTGCCGCCGGGTTCGGTGTCTCCAAAATACTGCCGCAGAAATGGACCAGTACCGCCGAAGTGACGGCAACAGAGCTTCGTGACATGCCGGAGCTGGATAAAGTCAGCCAGCAGATGAATGCACTCAATGTGACTGCGGTATCTGATCTGCCGGCTGCATTTAATGTGTTCGGTACTGTCTGGCAGTCGCCGTCAGTACAGGAATCATTCCGCCTCTCACAGGGCGATACTGCTGTTTCCGGCTCTTTTGGTTTTCAGAAAACGGACGGCGATATACTGAAACCGGCTACTGCCAAAGTGACCTTCACTGCGGCAGATCCGCAAACAGCACAGCAAATGTTGTCGGATTACCTCGATTACACCGCACAATACAGTCAGAATGTGATGCAGACGCAGTTACAGGAAAACCTGGCCGCTGCGCTGAGTGCCGGTCAGAGTCAGTATAATGTGGCGCTGGTGAGAGCGGAACATCAGCGGGAGCAAACGCTGGCTTACCTGGCTGCAGCTGAACGGGTTGCACCGGCGGCGGCATCTGTTCCGCCTCAGAATCCGGAAGCTGACCCGGTTGCCTCTTACAGTGCCATGGGGCGTCCGGCAGTGATGCAGATGAGAGACTCCCTGAAAGCTCTGGATTTACCGGCTGTGGATGCGGAACTTCTGGACAGAGCCTATGCGCTGAAAACCATCAAAAGTATCGCGCCTTTCTCACTGAACATTGTTCCGTTCACCGTGACCGAGTCCCCGGATCTGCCGGTGGTGAAAGACGGCCCCGGCACTAAAATGTATCTCATCGCATCCGCCTTTTTAGGGTTTATTCTGTCAGTGATGGCGGTTTTCGCATGGAATATGTTTGTTAACAGAAAAAAATCAGCATAATTTCCGGTTGAGCGGACATTGAGGGTTCTGTCCGCTCACATTCTTCCCCGCGTTATGATAAAATACGCCATCTTTTTTTCCGGCCATGAACCTTTATGAAATTCCCCGGCAGACGCAAATCCAAACACTATTTCCCGGTCAGCCTGCGTGACCCGTTATTACAGCCTGTCCAGCTGATGAAAGATGATGAAAATACCCGCGCGTATATCGTTGGTATTGATCAGACGCTGGTGGATATCGAAGCCAACGTGGATGATGATTTTATCCGCCGTTATCAGCTCAGCCGCGGGCATTCGCTGGTGATTGAGGATGATGTGGCTGAAGAGCTGTACCGTGAGCTGATTGAGCGTTCGCTGATCACCCATGAATTTGCCGGTGGTACTATCGGTAATACCCTTCACAATTATTCTGTTCTGGCGGACGACCGTTCTGTGCTGCTGGGCACCATGTGCAATAATATTCAGATTGGCAGCTATGCCTATTATTATCTGTGCAACACCTCCAGCCGTATGGATCTCAACTATTTACAGGGTGTCGACGGACCGATTGGCCGCTGTTTTACCCTGATCAGTGAAAACGGTGAGCGGACATTTGCCATCAGCCCCGGGCTGATGAATCAGCTGCGCCCGGAAAGCATTCCGGAAGCGATAATTGCTGAAGCCTCCGCGCTGGTGCTGACGGCTTATCTGGTGCGCTGCAAACCGGGCGAACCGATGCCGGATGCCACCATGAAAGCTATCGAATATGCCCGGAAACATGATGTTCCGGTGGTTCTGACTCTGGGTACCAAACATGTGATTGCGGAAGATCCGCAGTGGTGGCGTGATTTCCTTGCGGAAAATGTCTCTGTGCTGGCGATGAATGAAGAAGAAGCGCTGGCACTGACCGGCGTTGCCGACCCGCTGCTGGCGTCAGATAAAGCCCTGGACTGGGTGGATCTGGTGCTGTGTACCGCAGGTCCTGCCGGGTTATATATGGCAGGTTATTCAGAAAAAGAATTTATGCGCGAAACCACCCACCCGCTGTTACCGGGCGCGCTGGCGGAGTTTAACCGTTATGAATTCAGCCGCGCAATGCGTCAGAAAGATTGTCAGGATGCGGCGCGGGTCTATTCCCATATCGAACCTTATATGGGTGGCCCGGATAAGATAATGAATACCAACGGTGCCGGCGACGGGGCATTATCCGCATTGCTGCATGATATTACGGCCAACAGCTATCACCGGATGAATATCCCGAACTCCAGTAAGCATCAGCGCCGTTATCTGACATACTCTTCACTCGCGCAGGTCTGCAAATATGCCAACCGTGTCAGCTATCAGGTGCTGATTCAGCACTCACCGCGTCTGACCAAAGGGTTACCGGACCGGGAAGACAGCCTGGAAGAGTCATACTGGGAACGCTGATAAAATAACTGAAAAAAATGCCGGAATTATCCGGCGTTTTTTTATCAGAAATAACAATATAAATGTCAGACAGAATTAATATTTATATGTTATCGAACATAATTATAAGGTGTGATATTAAAATTAACTTAAATGGAAAATAATTCATCTTATAATGATGTCCAGCGTGATGTAAAAATAATCTGAATCCCGTAAATAAAAGATCATAATATCTGTTATGATCATGTATTCTGATAAATCCATATCATCCGGATGAGTGTCTTTTTCTCCAGAGGAGGTGTGATGCCTGACGCCGGCCAGTATTTTATTGTAGTATTACTGAGTTTTGTAAATGTCATCTGTTTCAGGGGGGTAATACTAAAACAAAAAATAGAGTCATTATATCCATATTTATATCAATATTATTTGTCACTGTATTTCCTCTTTTAAAATTGAGTATATTAAAAGAAATGTATTTCAATTTTTCATTTTTTACAGATATTAATTATGCTATCGCGATCATTACAGGAGGTGTTATTAATCTGATCTCACTATGGGTATCAGACTCTGTAAAAAGGATTAAATAATATGAAATTATTAATTAAGCATCAATAAAAAGCCCGGATAAACCGGGCTTGTATTTCTGTTGATTAAAACAAATTATGCCGACGGATGCGGATTCTGGTTCTCCGGAGCAGCATCTGCTTCAGGTTTGCGCAGCATGTCATGCAGTGAGCGGCCTTCCGTCTCGGTTTCTGCCGCCGGATTGATATTGACCGGGCAGCCGAACTCATGATCCGTCTGGTTTTCAACCAGCAGTGTGCTCATCGCACGGGCAATTTCAAACTCACCAATCACCACACGGTTTGCGCCACGCTCCATAATATAAGTGCGCTCGTCATCATAATGCGCGCGGACAATAATCGTCATATGTGCGTTCATGGCACGGGCTTTGGCGACAATCTCACCGGCCTCATAGCCGTTCGGAATGGTCAGCAGCAGCGCACTGGCGCAATCGGCACGGGCAAGCTCCAGCACATCCTGTGCCACCGCATTCCCCATCACGGAAGGGAAGCCGCGTTCCGCAAGCTCTTCAAAGCGGGCGCGGGTATCTTCCACCACCACAACCGGATACCCTTTATTATGCAGTTTATCCGCCAGCATCGCACCGACGCGGCCATAACCGACAATAATAGTATGTCCGCAGATATTGACCGGCACCTGAGTGATTTCTTCCAGCGTTTCCTCTTCCTGCTGCTCTTCCGGCGTTTCGGTTTTTTCCAGATAGCGGTCCAGCAGCGTGAACAGCACCGGGTTGAGCATGATAGAGACAATAGCACCGGCCAGGATCAGGTCATTGGCCTGGCGGTTGAGGACTTCCAGCGTGACTCCCATTCCCGCGAGGATAAAGGCGAATTCCCCGATTTGCGCGAGACTGACGGCGACTGTCAGGGCTGTCCGCCGGTTATGGCCGAACATCCTCACCAGCAGCAGGGCGGCGGCGGATTTACCGATGATAATAATCGCCAGCACACCGAGCACACCCAGCGGATGGTTAATCAGCACCATCGGGTCAAACAGCATTCCGACAGAGACAAAGAACAGTACCGCGAAGGCATCACGCAGCGGCAGGGTATCCTGTGCGGCACGATGGCTGAGTTCTGACTCATTGAGCACCATACCGGCAAAGAACGCGCCGAGGGCAAACGAAGCATCAAACAGCGCGACAGCGGCATAAGCAATACCCAGCGCCAGCACCAGTACTGCCAGGGTAAACAGCTCGCGGGAGCCGGTAGCGGCTGTTCTGGCGAGTAACCACGGGATCACGCGGCGCCCGATAAAAATCATAATCAGGATGAATGCCACGACCTTACCGATAGTGATGCTCAGGCTTATCAGCAGATCTGATGTGCTGGCACTGGCCTCCGGGTTATTAATGATAGAGGCGGCAGCCGGTAACAGCACCAGGGTTAACACCATGGCGAGGTCTTCAACAATCAGCCAGCCGATGGCTATCTGACCGCGCTGGCTCTCTATCAGCTGCCGCTCTTCCAGGGCGCGCAGCAGCACCACGGTACTCGCGGTGGATAAGCTCAGACCAAATACGATCCCGGCAAATAATCCCCAGCCGAACAGACTGGAAAGGCCGAGACCTAAAATAGTTGCGACGGCTATCTGACAAATAGCACCCGGAATGGCGATGTTTTTAACCGCCAGCAGATCTTTCAGTGAAAAATGGAGCCCGACCCCGAACATCAGCAGAATAACCCCGATTTCCGCCAGTTCCGGTGCCAGTGATGTATCGGCAACGAATCCCGGGGTAAAAGGGCCTGCTAACACACCCGCCGCCAGATAACCCACTAACGGGGAAATCTTTAACCGCTGCGCTAACATACCGAGTAAATAAGCGAGAACGAGACCGCCAACAATAGTTGTGATAAGAGGCGTTGAATGCACTTTTTTCATTCTCCTTTTGATTAGTGGTGTGAACGGATGTGGGTTAGCTATAAATATAATACATGTTTTCGTGACATAAATCGCGTTAAAAATATAACTAATTATGTAAAAAACAGGACTTAACAGCAGATACCATTCAGCTTTGATTATTTTCAGCGTATTCTGCTCTTTGTGATCCCCGTGCGCACCATCATTGATTTACTTTAATCTTCAATATTATTGTTAATTAACAGATTATTAAGTGTCTTTAGTCTGTTTTTGCTATCGATGCAGATGTATTTATAAAAATCAGCTGAAAAATACAGGTTTAATTGCAGTTTTGACGCCGGTAACAGCGTGGTAATATCTCAGCGGTATAAAATAACCACACTGATACGCGGTGGATGAACAGGCATTTATTCTCTGTTGTATATTGATATTTAACGATTTTCTAAGGATGCGTTATCGTATTTGTGCGGATCCGCTAAATGACAAAACATTGAGTCAGATCGCACTTTCTTGCCGTGTTTATCATAACCGGTGTAAAAATTTGTGAATTTTCATCATACTTTCAGCAGAACGCCGGAGAGAGTTGTTTCTGTGCCGGTATCATCATTCAGACACACAGGGAATGACCATGACATTTACACTGAAAACCACAGCCTGTGCGCTGGCGGTATCCGCAATGCTTTTTCCGGCGCTGGCGAATGCCTGGGAAAAAGATAAAACCTACGACATCACTATTTTGCACACCAATGACCACCACGGCCATTTCTGGCAGAACGATCACGGCGAATACGGCTTATCCGCCCAGAAGACCCTGGTGGACGGTATCCGTAAGGAAGTGGAAGAGAAGGGCGGCTCACTGCTGCTGCTCTCCGGCGGGGATATCAATACCGGCGTGCCGGAATCCGATTTACAGAATGCCGAGCCGGATTTCAAAGGGATGAATCTGGTCGGTTATGATGCGATGGCGCTGGGCAACCACGAGTTTGATAATCCGCTGGAAACGCTGCGTACTCAGGAAAAATGGGCCACATTCCCGTTCCTGTCCGCCAATATCTATAAGAAAAGCACCGGTGAACGCCTGTTTAAGCCGTATGCCATGTTTGATAAGCAGGGGGTAAAAATTGCGGTAATCGGCCTGACAACGGATGACACAGCGAAAATCGGTAATCCGGGGAACTTCCCGGACACTGAATTCCGTGTCCCGGCTGAAGAAGCCAAAAAAGTGGTTGAAGCCCTGCGCGAAACGGAAAAACCGGACATCATTATCGCTGCCACCCACATGGGGCACTACGATGACAGCAATCACGGCTCCAACGCCCCCGGGGATGTGGAAATGGCACGCAGCCTGCCGGCCGGTTATCTGGATATGATTGTCGGCGGTCACTCGCAGGATCCTGTCTGTATGCAGCCGGAAAACAAGAATTACAAAATTGCAGATTACGTACCGGGCACCCCGTGTGCACCGGACAACCAGAACGGTACCTGGATTGTACAGGCACATGAATGGGGTAAATATGTCGGACGTGCGGACTTTCAGTTCCGCAACGGCGAATTCACGCTGAAACACTATCAGCTTATCCCGGTGAATCTGAAGAAAAAAGTCACCAAAGAGGATGGCACATCAGAGCGGGTGTATTACACCAGTGAAATCACCGAAAGCCCGGACATGCTTAAACTGCTGACACCGTACCAGGAAAAAGGCAATGAGCAGCTGAATATCAAAGTCGGCTCGGTTGACAGCAAACTGGAAGGTGATCGCAGCAAAGTCCGTTTTGAACAGACCAGTATGGGGCATCTTCTGCTGGCCGCACAGAAAGAGCGCGCAAATGCCGATTTCGCTATTATGAGCGGCGGTGGTGTGCGTGACTCCATCGAACCGGGCGATATTACCTATAAAAATGTGCTGAAAGTGCAGCCGTTTGCCAACGAACTGGTGTATGTCGATTTCAAAGGCAGCGAAGTGCTGCCGTATCTGACCGCCGTGGCAAATATGAAAACGGATTCAGGTGCTTACGCACAGTTTTACAATGTCGGTCTGACACTGAATAAAGACGGCTCTGTGAGTGATGTGACGATTGACGGCAAACCGCTGGATCCGGCAAAAACCTACCGCATGGCGACACTGAATTTCAATGCGATCGGCGGGGATGGTTATCCGAAAATTGATTCTCACCCGGGCTATGTCAATACCGGCTTTGTCGATGCGGAAGTACTGAAAGGGTATATTGAAGCTTATTCACCGCTGAAAGCGGCAGATTATGAGCCGAAGGGCGAAATTATTTATAAAAACAAATAATTGATTATGACTGTCATAAAAAACCGGGGGTGAACTCCGGTTTTTTATTCGTGAGAGTTATGAAATAAGTTAATTATTATATTTTATGTATACAATTAATTGTTTTTTAATGAATTGTTTTTATTGTGAAAATTTAAAATAAAGCGTGTTTTGCTACGATTGGCTCTTCCTGATTTGTTCATTATTTTTAGAATAAGTGCCTGTCCGTGACGAAGATCTCAGAACCGGACAGATATCCCTCCTCTCAAAAGGACACTATTAATGAACAAAACAGAAAACACCTTACATAAAAAAACACCGTCGGTGACGGTACTGGGCAACCGGGGGCAGGCGGTACGCGATATTGTGTATCACCGCCATCCGGATACCCCGGATAAAACTGATGAACGCATTACCCGCCATCAGTTTGATGCGCGCGGTTTTTTGCAGCAGAGTGCTGATCCGCGTATGCAGGCGTCCGGGCTGAGCAATTTCCGCTATATCACCTCACTCTCCGGACAGGTGCTGCGTACGGAAAGCGCGGATGCGGGAACATCACTGGCATTGAATGATGCGGCAGGGCGACCGGTGATCAGCATCAGTCAGATCCGCACGGATAACGGGCAGGATGACCGCAGCCGGGCCGTGACACAGACTTTCCGGTATGAAGGTGCGGATTCAGCCGGGCGCCCGCTGAGTATCACGGAACAGACTGCCGGGCAGAAAGCTCAGGTGACTGAATGTTTTGTGTATGCAGGCAACAGTGAGGCGGAGAAAGCAAAAAACCTCGCGGGGGTCTGTACACACCATTATGATCCGGCCGGACTGATGCAGACGGAGAGTATTGCGCTGACCAACGTGCCGCTGTCAGTGACCCGTCAGTTGCTGAAAGATGCGGATAATCCGGTTAACTGGCCGGAAAGCAATCCGGAGAGTTTGCTGTCAGCCGAAAAATACACCACACAGACCACGGCAGATGCGACCGGTGCGGTGCTGAACACCACGGATGCGGCGGGTCATCAGCAGAAAGTGACTTATGATATCGCCGGATTACTGAGCACCAGCCGGGTGACAGTGAAAGGCGGCGCGGAAAAAATCATTATCAAATCTGTGACGTATTCCGCTGCCGGGCAGAAACTTCGTGAGGAGCACGGTAACGGCGTAGTGACCACTTACACTTATGAACCGCAAACCCAGCGCCTGATTGCCGTCAAAACCGAACATCCGGCACGGAAAAATGTATTTCAGGATCTGCGCTATGAATATGATCCGGTCGGTAATGTGCTGTGTGTGACGAATGACGCCGAGGAGACGCGCTTCTGGCATAATCAGAAAGTGGTGCCGGAAAATAAATACACCTATGACACGCTGTATCAGCTGGTCAGTGCCACCGGGCGCGAGATGGCTAATGCCGGGCAGCAAAGCGGTTCCCTCCCTGATATTTCCCCGTTTGATAAAGCCAGTTACACCAATTACACCCGCAACTATATCTATGATCGTGCCGG